>Ga0193752_1000029_pt1 | contig 237646 bp, 142 predicted proteins | sample H1c1metaG_FD_144924 | JGI IMG/M metagenome (GOLD analysis project Ga0193752, IMG submission 144924) | Soil microbial communities from a riparian zone of the East river system, Colorado, United States - H1c1 | ecosystem: Environmental > Terrestrial > Soil > Riparian zone | place: USA: East... | reverse complement strand
GATCCCAGAAGCCTACGAAAATATTACATATGTTATTGTCATCTGTTATCGGAGTACCATTTACTGAAGGCCATCCTGTATTTGACGGATCTGTTGATTCGCCGCATTGACCTACAAAGGCTGCAGGACAATCAACACTGTCAAGTACAAGTGGAAGAATAGTGATGATCTGGTCGCAGGCAGCAGTGTTTCCACTTTCGTCTGTAGCCACCCAATGACGGGTGATCGTCAGGCCTTCGCAAGGATCACCTGATTCTGTATCTGTGAAAGTCAAATCTACATCACCGCAATTGTCAGCAGGATCAACTGCTGGTAAGTTAACATTGATGAATACACCTACCTCACGGATGTGTCCGTCATCACCAGCTGCGTTGTCAGAAATGATTACCTGCCAGATACCGTCTGCATCTAAACCATTGTAATTGAATAACAGTGGAACTGATACACCAGCTACAAGAGGAATCAATCTTGCATTATCTCCTGCATTAAGTTCAAGACACAATGTGATAATACCACCATCATCATCAAGTACACAATTGATTGGCCATTCCTGGAGGATACAACCACCAATAGTAAAGATTGATGTGTTAAGACCTGATGGAGATACCAACCGGACATTTAAGTCAGGAAGCCATGTATGGTCGTCGATCTTGATCCGAACATCTACATCCAATACAGGTGTAGCTGTTGGCAGATAACTAAAGTCAAAATTGTATGTGAATGAATTTTGTTCAACTAGGTCATTCAAGCCAGTATAGAGGATATTCTGATAACCAATAAGCTCAGGAGCTGGTTGCTCAGGAATTTCTTCTCCGCAAAGGATAGTTATATCCCTACATTCAAGAGTTGGAGGAAGTTTATCTTCTACGCTGATTGTGCCCCAACAGCTGTTTCCAGTTGCAGGATCAGTGATGGTTACGTTAAGTGTTTGACCAACAGCAGAACTGTTAAGAAGAACACCACCTAAGCCCGAGCCAAAACCCTGGATGCTTACGAGGAAATCATCGAAACAGCCATATACATCACCTTCAAGGATCATGCTTGTAGAAACGAATGCTTCGCACTCATCATTAACCGATACCTGTACATTATCATTACAAGCAAGTGTAGATGATTGATTTGGAAACTCGTTAACTGTAACGTTAAAACAGCATGAAGTTGTAACTGGCGCACCAGCAGCATTGTTAGCTGTTACAGAAAAACAATTCTGAGTTGTACCGATTGGGAATTCAGATCCACTTGGTAAGCCTACAGTTTGAACTGGAACAGCAGGAAGTACAGATGAAACTACAAAATTCGAAACAACAATAGTAGCCGGACCAAAATTAGCATCAAACGTATAAGCGGAAAGAGCCAAACGCTGTCCAGCAGGTACCACTACAGATACAGTACCGTTTTGATTAATAGGCCCTCCATTGGCTTCATTTGAAATTGTTGTCCAGAGAGGTTCCTGATTTCCAAAATTTGAATTAGCAAAATTCTGTGCATTGGTACCGATCATCATTTCAAAACGATCAAAAAATGCACCATCAGCTGTGGTATATGTCCAGTTGAAAGATACATTCTGAGCACCACCTGATGTATTATTCCATTCCACACCATTAAAGAAATAGAGGTTTGGACCTGGGGAGAATCCAAAATCTGCAGATTTCAATGTTAATGTCGTATTTGTTGGGCTGTTGAAAGTAACTGCATAAGCATTTACGAAAGGTGTTGGAGGATTTGTGAAGATACCTGCATCATACTGGTAGTAGTCAACTGAAGCAGGAGCAAAAGCACCTGTAAAGCCAGTTAATGAACCACCAATAAAGCAATCACCAGTAGTTGGAACTGTGAAGTTCAGGATTGCTGAACATGCACCTGGATCCAATGTAACAATAATAGGCGTAGGGCAAACAATTGCACATGGTACAAAAGGAACAGCCTGAGCAAATGTTACTACATCAGTATCTTCGTGAGGAACAGCTCCGAAACCATCACCTTGTGTGTTTAAAGTCACAGCTAATGGGCCAGTAAAACCAGCCGGAATAGTAACTGTCACAGTAAATACATAATTACCTGTGTTATAAACACCGCAACCTGTTAGTGCAAAAGCACCAGAACAAGGTACGCCTGTTTTTGTCCAACTGATGTTGGGCGCACAAATAGTCTGGATACCAACATTACCACCGCAAATACCCGCACCTGAAGGAGGAGTACCTGATACGATGGTCAATGCAGCTGGAAACACAAATTGTAAACGGTCAGCAAATTCTGCCCCCGTTTGTGTATAGTTTACATTAAATGTAAAGGTGTTGTTTATACCAGCAGTATAAGTTGTATTGGGAGAAGTAAGGGTTACGGCAACGCTCGCATGCCCCACTGTTATACTCCCTATACAGAGTAAACAAGCCAACCACAGATTCCGGGCGAGCTTGCTTGTTAAAATAGTAAAGTTTTTCTTTTTCATGAGATTATCATTGAGTTTATAAATCAAGATTGGTTTCCTTGGATTCTTCGTTGTCTGCATTAGTTAGTGATTAAGGTCATTAAGTGCGCTCTTGCAGCAGTAATTACAGTAGCTCTGGATGCTGGCTGGCCTTGAGCGTTAATAGTGGCGTCCAGGTCAATTACACCCTGTGCGATACTTTCAGCAAGCTTAGCTTTTTCGACAAATAAATCGAAATAGAGAACTTCGAAAGTCTTCTGTTGTGAGGCATTTGCCTGAGCAGGAGTCACTGAACCAGTTGTGGCTTGTCCACCTCCACTAGTGCTCTTAACTACAGTTGCTTTTGAACCTCCTTCATGTTGAAGTATTTCAAGAGCATTTGAAACTGAAGTAATAGCCTCATTAAAAGGCTTGTAATTCTGGGCCTGCGTCCGTGTAAGACCTATGCTCAGAAGCACAAGCATTATTGGGAGCACTTTAACCCAAAATGATGATAAATGAGAAAATGTACTTTTCATGAGATTAAGATTTGGTTTATTAATTTTTAATCAGTTAATGAAATAGATATGTCAAAGGAGCTCAAAACTTTTTTTGAAGTCACTTTTTCTTTTTTTGATTACAAATTGTAATCCCAGACTTAGCCGTAGAGAGGATAATAAAGGAGGTAATTGCCATAGGATTGGGGAAAGGCAACCACCAAAAGGTTCTAACAGGTCAGTATGAGACTATAATTCGTCTTAATATCATTACATACTATGCCAAAAAATGTGCCAAAAAATTCTTCAGCGCAGTATGTTGGCCAAAGATACATGTAGCCATTCCTTGATATATACCACCAATAGGGTAATTTTTGAATTACAAAACAGGATAATGCTTACTAAGGGTCATATCAATTTTTTACAAATTATTAATATTTCTAATTTGATAAAACCGCTCAATTCTTATTTCATTGATCTATTTATGGAAGATTTACGATTATTTACCAGGCCTTAAGGTAATTGGCCCGTTCAACAAATAACCTGATATGAATTGCTTTAACCTCATATGAAGCGAGCCAAAACCTGATTTAATAAGATTCTGGATGTGGCAAGAAGAAAAAACTAAATCTGGGAGTTATAATTTACAGAAATCGTAACCGCTTTTATAAAACAGAAAACCATCTCTACATCTGCTTAAAAGGGATTGAAATCCAGGCAGAGACTCCGGGTGTTGATTCAACTCCCGGAAACCTATTAAAGTAAGATTTAAAGTGGAATCCTATTCTGCAGCTTTAGATCTGGCAGGCAACTGGTACAATAATGTGAATTCGTGAGATCCATTATTGTACTGTTGGAAATCACCTAAGCTGACATCGTAGGAATAAAAGAACTTAAGATTATCAAGACGAGTGCCTAAAAGAAGGGCTGCCCTGTTTTCATCACCGATTGTATATCCTATTCCACCTATCAACTGATCATCAAGGAAAGAAAGCTTGAGATTCAAATCAATCAGGAAAGGACTATACCGAAGGTCTTTCACTGTGATGGATGGCTCAACTTCGAAATTGTAATTTTTTACTTTATGGCGATATCCGAGATGCACAGCATATGGAAATGATTTAAGACTGTCCAAATGAACATCACCTGAAATTTCAGCAATACGTTGTTTAACTACATTTGGAAATGATACACCGAAAATAAATTTCTTATCTACTTCTGCATAAACACCAGCAGATCCATCAAACAATAAAAATCCATCAATGCCTTCATTGAGCAATACATCTGTCGGATCAATTAAAGGATCGTTACCGACACCAGTCACTTTGAAATTCTGAATACCTGTAGACAATCCAACGCCAACAATTGCATTGTTGAAAATAAAACGGTATGAATAATTTATCTGGGCATGAAGGAGATTAGTAACCCCTACATGATCAGAAAGAACCTGGAAACCCAATCCTACTTTTTCTGCAAAGGATCCATTGTATAATGCAGTGAACGTCCTTGGTGCACCTTCAAAATCTGTATAGTTGAGTTTGTATGCAGCAAGAAATTCGTGGTCACCATTAAACCCTGTAGCCCCAGGATTGATTAAAACAGGTTGCAGATAATGATGATCGAAATAGCCTGCTTCCTGCGCATGACCAACATGGATTGCACTCATCAATAACACCGATGTCAAACCGATAGCCAGGAGATATTTTTGTATTTTCTTATTCATGATCGCAACTTTATGAGTTGAATGAATATGGTTTGTTTTCTTTAATGAATTCTTTAGTCAGCTGTCCTCAATACATTGACCGTACCCTTCAGTAACTGTGGAGGATTATTCGTCTGGAATATTTCAAGAACCCACAAATATCCTCCATCTGCAATCGGCTGATTATCCTCATCCACACCTGTCCAATTATTTTCATAATTATTTGTCTCATAAACCAGACCACCATTCCGGTTGTAAATCGAGAGGTGATTATCTGCGCTAAAAATACAGGTGATAATGAAGACATCATTTTTACCATCATCATTCGGAGTGATGATTCTCAGTCCTTTGAAACATGGTACATCCCCGGTAAATAAATCAATAGTACTAACCGCAGTACATTGATTTGCATCTGTTACAGTAAGCGAATAAACACCCTGAAAAAGATTGCTCAATGATGCTGTATTTCCAGCGTTAGTTGACCAATTGTATGTTATGTTTGGAACGCCACCGGTGACAACAGCAGAAATTGCTCCATCATTTGTTGAGGGATCTGAGGGCAATGTAGTAAGGAATGAAATTTGAATTTCAGGTGGAGACACTAATGTTATAGATGAAACTGCAGTTTCCCCGGATGCATCTGTTACTGTCAATGTGTATGTTCCTGCGCAGAGCCCGCTTAAATTGGCTGTCGTAAATCCGTTATTCCAGTGATACGAATAAGGTGTTGCTCCTCCCTGCACTGTAGAGTTAATAGATCCGTCACAAGTGCCTTCGCAACTAGTTTCAAAACCTCCACCATACTGATGTGCGGAAAGACTGACGCTAATACCTCCTGCCCTAATAATGAAGCATGTGTCTACTGAGCAGATACCACTGTATGTAATGGTCACACAAAATGTGTCTGAACAAAGATTTATCAGATCCTGTGTTGTCGCACCATTGCTCCATATGTAAGAAATAGGCGGAGTACCTCCCGTAACATTCAGATCAATCGCTCCGTGACAATCCTCGTTAACATCTTTCGTTATCGAAGCTGTAACATTTATTGGATTTGCTTGGATAATGAAACATGAATCACGTGTACTGCCTGTAACGTCTGTAACTGTAACACAATATGTGCCTGCGGAAAGATTACTTAAGTTTTGAGTTGCTGGTAAGCCAGCTGGACTCCAATTAAAAGTATAAGGTGATGTCCCAAATGAGACATTTAAATTAATAGCACCATTTGATCCGCCATTACATGTAACGTGTGTGAGAGAAGCAGATAGATCAGCGCCTACGATATAATTATCCGGAATAAATACACATCCTTTTGAGTCTGTGACTGTGACACTATAAGTTCCTGAAGTAATATTTGTCAGATCTTCAGTCATTGCATCGTTACTCCATTTAAAAGAGTATGGAGGAGTACCTCCAGTTACTGTAATATTAATAGCTCCATCTGAATTAGGTGGGCTTGGAGGTGTTGGATCCGTGATAATAGCTGTAACACCAATCGGTTGTGGATCACTTACAGTAACGTTCGCAATGACTACTTGTGTACCTACAGTAATTGTTACTGTGTAATTTCCTGCAGGAACACCCGTTAAATCCTGTGTAGGTAAATTATTGAGAGACCAAACATACGTAGGTGTTTCTGTGCAGTTTGTAAGTGTTACTGTAAGGTCAATAGCTCCAGTTGATTCTCTTGGACATGCAGGTTGTGTAGTTGAAATTGTATAGCCAATTGTACAAGGAGGAGGGTCGTCACATGATTGTTTTATTTCTGCAATTCCACCAATTACTGTAAAATCAAGTACGCTGTCAAGATTAGAGAATTCCAGTTCTGTTGGAATATCAGTGAAGGTAATTGCTGATGAAGAACCTACTGGTCCTACAGCTTCCAGGCACAACCTGAATATGATGGCTCCATCAGGACGGGTGACACCGTTAAGTGTCAAATCAAGCCAGGCGATCGATAATTGACCCTCATCTATTACTCCCGCAGAATTTTTTACATGTCCAAAGCTGCCATCATCAAGAGCCGGAAGATTGTATCCTTCAAGATGATGGAATTTGAATTTTGTAGAGTCCCAGTTTATACTTCCCTGCACTTCAATGATCTCATCGAAGTCATTCACACTAATATCTATACAGACAATTCCGCCAGGCGTAGTACAAACAGAATCTGTTGTAATAAGTGCGAAACCTTCAAGTGCACACTGTGCTGTGATTTGAGCAGGTTGAATAATATATGGAACCGGAATGATGTCCGGGTCTACATGATAGAATGAACCTCCAGGATCATGGCCGGGTCCAAATGTAATTTCACTTGACTGGCCTCCTGTACCGATGACATCAAAACAGGCTTCAAAAAGAACAGTACCATTAGGTAATGACTCATCCTGTGCATTGATGTTGGTCCATACGACATTTATCAGACCAGGGGATACCAGGTTTGTACTTCCGGCACCAAATCCAAGAAGAGTTGCATAATTCTTAATCTCATCAAACTGGATAACAGCCGGATCATATACGATTGTATAATCCATTGCACCGATTTCAATGAAATTCTGCACAGTAAAACTTACACACGAATTAGCTCCACAAGCTCCGATCACTGAATTTCCAGTGACCGTAAGATCCTCAACACAACCTTCACCAAAAATAGAAACCTGGCCATCGTGATTCACGAGGCCTATATCGTTAATTCCGTCTTCTGAGGCTTCTTTTGGAGTAGGGTCGTCTGTAATAGCAACAGGTGTGCTTTGACAAGGATCACCAACAACTTCAAATTCAACGGTGAAGAAAAGTGAGCCATCGGGAATAGTGATCTGATTGACTCCCGGCTCAGTCCATGCCAGAGAGAATTTTCCCTGTGAGGTAAAGGCTGGTGTGAGGTTAAAACTACCCGAAAGACTCAATCCGGAAACTGACGGATTCAAATTCTTAACTGCTTTGAAACTAAGTATCTGCGGATCCCAATTGACTGAAAACTGAACATTTACCAGCTGACTAAAGTGGTCAACATGGAAGTCAATATCGATGATCTGGCCCTGGGATACATCAGCTAAGCTGCTGACGTTAAAAATAGGTTGCGCTGCTTTGGATTGGAGGGCAAAGAACAAGGCAACTATGAGACTGAATATAGATTTACTCATTAGCAATTACGTTATTGTGTCATTCAATTTTCTTAAACTAAAGCAAATCAAGGGCAAATATAGTAATATTAGTTGCAATATCAGGTAGCCGAAAAAGCCTGTTCCAGGGTAAGAATTTACAGCGAAAACTGTACCATGTTAACATTACAGTCAAAAAGAGGGAGAAGCCGGCTTAACCTGGCCTTGAGATGATGGTGCAAAAATGGTGAAAATCTTTAATATGCGGAAGAGCGCATATTACCTTAATCCTTAAGTGACGCTTACTGAGCAAAAGGAAAAAGTGATTAATCTTAGAAACTTCTGAAAAAGACATAAAAAAAGCCCTGGTTTGTGGCCAGGGCTTTGAGAGATGTTGGTTTTTCTCCCGATGGGGGAATGAGGGTATCTATCTGTTAATTACTGCTTTACAAATTTTCCAGACAGTTCGCCAAGGGTGGAAATCACTTTATAATAGTAGATTCCCGGAGCCTGTATCAAATCGTTTCCAATGCTGATCTCAGACTTGTTAGTATAAGCGAAATAGGTTTGATTGAAAAGTTCCTGTCCTTTCATATTGAACAATGTAACCCTGAATTCTTCTCCAGCAGGAATGGTAATCTTAAGGGTTGTGCCGTCTGAGAATGGATTCGGAGAAACTATGGTCTCAAAAGACGTAATTGTTTGTCCTGAAACTACAGCTTTCAATTCAAGCTTTTGGTTTTGGAGCTTGTCCGTATATACTTCAGGATAAAGGCTTTCTTCGTCCTGCACCAGTAATTGATTGAGTGAAATATCAGTTGGCAAATGAGCAACAGAAAAGAGAATTGTGCCTTTTTTCAGGCTTACAGGCTCTGCCTGTCCCCAGCTGATCCGGGAGATACCATCGTGGTCAACAGCAAGATTAGATGTGTTAACGGGAAGAGCTCCTTCAATTAAATCAAGTCCTTTCGCCTTTAATGACATTTGAAAACCGTACAGGTTAGCATCCTTTGAAAGAATAAAATCCTGAGTACCTGTGACTTCGTTTGTGCTCACGTTAATTTCAAAATTTGTTGCTGTTCTTGGGGCAAGCAACCAGGCGGTATTGACCATATCGCCATTGACATCACCCATTTTGATGGCCTTAAAGGAGGCATTAGCAGGAAATGATCCGTTGTGGTTAATTTCCACACCGTCATGGCAGTAATTATTGTAAAGATCTTCAGGTGTACCCGGGCTGCAAGGATCTCCAAAGAAAACCCAGGAGAGGTTGCCGGCATAGCTTGGAAGCTGGTAAGCACCAAATAAGGCATTCCGGAGAAGCAATAAGTCATTGGCTCCTACCCTTCCGCTTCCGTCAAGATCTGCCGCGAAAAGCTTATAGGCTTCTGTTATTGGCTGGGTGCCACTTATGTGTCTCTTTAAAGCGATAAGGTCGAGCGTTGAGATACCTTCCAGTGGCTTACCTTCTCTAGAAAGCTTGATCATTCTATCAAACTGGGTTGTACCAAAACCCATTGAAAAATGTCCTGCTGCGTCCGAAGTGGCTTCAGATTCACCGTCCAAAGACTGGTCAGGCATAATTTTAGCCATTGCAGCCGAGGTATGAGGAACACCGATGTTAGTAAATGTGGTGACTGCGCCGGAAACCAGGTGCATACTACCACAGGTACTTGCATTGTCGGTGATCTTGATGAAGGTGGTGCAATAGTCTGAATTGCCATATTCATCGGTAACCCAAACCTGAATAGGTACAGTTCCGACATCATCACAAGTGAATGTTCTGGATGCATCGTAAGGGTTAGCGGAGAACGAGTATTTCAACTTATAATTAGGTGTACAATTGTCAGAGCTTGAAGCATTGAAATCTTTTGCCCAAATCGTCACCATACCTCCCAGCGGCATGACTACGCTAGATAAGCCATAGTAGCATACAGGTGAGGGCGCTTTTTTGTCGATAACATGGATCTTGTGACTGCATGTGGTACAATTCCCGCAGGCATCGCAGACATTCCAAAGGATCTTATGCCATCCGTTAGGAAGCACTTTGTCAACATATGGCTGACCTGATCCATAACCCGAAACATTGTAAGAGCCATCATTATTGATGTCAATTTTCCAATCCCAGTTATAGGAATCTGTAGGCGTACAATCGTCATCAACATAAGGTGAATCCTGATAACGACCTGAACAATATGGTTCATATCCATCTACCACTACATCACTACAATAGTTGACGAAATGCGGAGGTGTAGCATTCATAAGCTTAATGACCTGGATATGTGTCCATATGCCACCGGTCCATGGATTATTGGGTTGATACTTGCACCAATCGATAACTGTCCACGTACGGAGTATTTTTTTGCAGGCACCATCAGAAAATGTGAAAACCAGGTCTTCGTGGGCAAATGCCAGGTGCGTGCAACCGTGATTGTAAGCATCGTAGCCAGGGAACGTGGGCTTGTTATAGGGAGCAGGAATATCGTTAGGATCTAATTCATCTACTGTGTACAAACAGGCATTAGCTGTATAATCCTGTGGCCAGTTAATGCTGTAATAAGAATGTGAAAAGTCTTTAACTGTGATTGTCTGGTAACAGTATTCTGACCAATATCCCATTTCCACGCAGAATTTGCGTTTTATGATACCTACTCCGCAGGCATTCCGATAATCAATAACATCGCAGATATTAATCCAGGCATTACCACCGCAACCGCCACCGGCTGAGCCATCATATCCCCAGTTATAAGGCTGGTTACACGAAGAATTGCCCGGGTCGTTTATGATGATTGGCTGGCAGGTACCGCCATTTCCGACACATGTCCCAAACGTGTGATTGTAGGGATTGTAAAGGCAATCATCATTAAAGTTAAAACCACAGCTAACCGTAATATTCGGCGGACATGTGATATGGGGTGTAGAATTGTCTTGGACTGTCACTTCGGCCATACATTCGTTATAGTTTCCGAGGTTGTCTACAACTCTCATAACTACCCAAATGGTATTTCCAACATCTTCGCAACAGAACTCAACATAAGGTCTGAACTGGGTGTCGTCTGCTACGCCTGCAGGGCACCAACCCTGAGTCATGCGCCTTACTTTGTATTCGGCGATGTGGCAGTTATCATAGCTTCCATCATCAATATCAGTGGCATAGACTTTCGCTGTGCCGGTATTGGAAAGTGAAACGACTGTGTGCGCATCACAAATTGCTACAGGTGCCACATTATCGTTCCAACAACAGGCACGTACCGGATTGATAATGAGCAAAGTAAATAGGAGGGAAGATAAAAGGGTAAGAGTTAGTTTCATAATCAAAGGATTATAGGTTTTGTCTGTTTTTCATGCACAAAAGGTATAAAGTTTTTAAATAGGACGGGGGGTCCAGTTTAAAATTAATGCAATAGAAATACTTACTTATTGGTGGGAGGGTGATCAAAAATACTATAAAAATTGGATTTTCAATGCTTTGCAAAGAAAAATGGAATAAATTTTGGAGTATAGATCACCCCATTTGATTTTGGATAGCAAAACGGACCAAACCGGCGGTGGTGGTGATGCTAAGCTTGCGCATGATATTTTTCCGGTGGGCTCCAACGGTCTGGGGGCTGATAAAGAGATTTTCGGCTATTTCCGAGCTGCTTTTAGCCTGCGAGATCAAGCCCAGGATCTCAATTTCCCGACGGGTAAGGTGGTATTTAATAAGAAAAGCTTCATCGAAAATGGATGGCAATTCCGTATCCGTCATGTCTTTGGGGTAAAGCTGGAGGTTTTTACTGATATGGACCTGGCCTCCGGAAACATTTTTGAGTCCTTCGATCAGCTCCTGGAAACTGCTGGTTTTGAGGATATAACCTGAAACTTTATGCATTTGCAGACATTCCCTTATAAATTTCGGGTCACTATATTTTGTCACAATTATGATCTGGAGGTCAGGGTATTCATTCTTAATGATAGGAATCACTTCCAGGCCATTCATTACAGGCATATTGAGGTCCAGCAATAGGATATCGGGTTGCAATGAGGTCAGCTGGGACAAGAGATCTTCTCCATTGTGGGCAGTGCCCAGGATCTCCACCGGAAAAAAAGTCTGATGACGCAAAGCCATTACCAGCGCTTCCACATAGAGCGTATGGTCGTCAGCAATGAAAAGAGAATATGTCCGCCTGTATTCTGATAGCATCATTCCACAAAAATACGAATCACTATTTGTAACCCAATCCTGATATCACGTGCCCTTTTGATGAATCACGTTTCAATCTGCCTGAAGAGCGAATATCTTTGAGCATGACATTGCTGGGGTGTTGGAGAGATTCCACTCTTTTTTTCGGATCGGGAGGAGGTAAGATAGGAATATTGCAGAGAGCAAAGTGATAATATCAGTAAACAGTAATCAGTAATCAGTAAATAGTAATCAGTAAATAGTAATCAGTAAATAGTAATCAGTAAATAGTAATCAGTAAATAGTAATCAGTAAATAGTAATCAGTAATCAGTAATCAGTAAATAGTAAATAGTAATCAGTAAATAGTAAATAGCGAACAGCAAACAGCAAGCAGTAAACAGCAAACAGTAAACAGCAAACAGTAAACAGTAATCAGTAATCAGTAATCAGTAAATAGTAAACAGTAAACAGTAAACAGTAAACAGTAAACAGTAAACAGTAAACAGTAAACAGTAAACAGTAAACAGTAAACAGTAAACAGTAAACAGTAAAATAAATAATTTAATTAAAAAAAATATTTTATTCTGAAATACATAATTAATATATTAATTTTTATTCCTGATAATATAAAATTATTTTATACTTTAATAATTCGTGTTTTTATTTTATTTATAATATTCATTATTTGCCCTGGTAAAGTTATTTCACAGGAAAATATATTAAATACAAATCACTCTTTTGTATTTCACATTCCTGAAGATACTATTTTATCATGGCCGGAAACTATAATTCCAGGCTCAATAAGCTGGAAAAAAAATGGTCATCCTATTCTTGTTAATTACATCTTAAAGGATAATAAAATAATTCCCGATTGGGATAAAATGGAATCCAATAAGGACACTGTCAGGGTCAAGTTCAAATCATTGCCCTACCCTTTTCATGAGCGACAAACCCTTTGGGATTCAAGCCAGATAAGAATAACAGGAGGTGATGTTATTTATGCTCCTGATATTCCGAATAATGTAAATTCACTACTTCCGTCTTCAGGGCTCGAATATGACGGAGCGCTTACACGCGGATTTTCACTTGGAAATAATCAAAGTCTTGTATTTGATTCGGAATTAAATCTGCAATTAAATGGAAATATCGGTGACGGATATCAGATCAGGGCTGCTATTACGGATCAGAATTTACCTATCCAGCCAGATGGCACTACACGGCAAATACAGGAATTTGATAAAGTATTCATTGAAATTAACAAAGATCAACATTCCATTTTAGCAGGTGATTTTAATGCCCTTCAACCTGAAGGATATTTTATGCGGTATAACCGGAAATTAAAAGGAGTAGAATATTCATTTAATGGAAATAAATTTCACCAACCCTGGAACATAAAAGGTTCAGCTGCTGTATCAGGAGGAAAATTTACACGACAGATCCTGGAACCTGCAGAAGGTAATCAGGGGCCTTATCCATTAAAAGGAGAAAATGGTGAATTATTCATCATTGTTTTAGCAGGCTCTGAGAAAGTTTACCTGGATGGGCAGTTGCTGATACGAGGTGAGGATGCAGATTATATCATGGATTACAATAAAAGTGAAATCACATTTACACGTCAAATCCTTATTAATTCACGTCACCGTATAACTATTGAATTTGAGTATGCACAATTTAATTTTCAAAAATCTCAAAATGCTTTTGAAGCGAAATATCAGAAAGAGAAATTAACTTCTTATGTCAATTTTTTCCAGGAGAATGACAGCAAGTCTGTCACAGGAGATTTTGAACTTACTACAGAAGACCTTGCACTATTAAATATGGCAGGAGATGAAGGAAATCACTTTCAGAAAAGCGGAATCCGTGAATTGAAAGAGGGATTTAATAGCAATCTCATTCTTTATGCAGCAGTTGATACTATCGTGAATGGCGTGCTTTATCCGGACATACTTACATGGTCAACTGATCCGCAGAAAGCAAACTATATCGTGACCTTTAGTGAGGTTGGTACAGGCAATGGAGATTACATCATCAGTCCGGACCCTTCACCTAATGGAAGAATTTATATATGGATTTCACCTGATGAATTTACTGGTGCACACAGAGGAAATTTTGCACCCATCATTCCACTCCAGGCTCCGCAACAAAAACAGATGCTGACTGCCGGCGGGGAATACAGATGGCATACAACCGGGAAAATAAATGCAGAATTAGGAATCAGCAGGCAGGACCTAAACCGCTACTCGTCCATTGATGACAATGACAATATCGGTGGGGCGGCCAAAGTGACGATATCGGAATCATTTCCATTAGGTACATCATGGACTATCTCTCCTGAAGTCAGCTATGAAAACATAGCTCCAAACTTCCGGCCGCTGGATCCTTACAGAAATCCGGAATTTGCCAGAGACTGGAGTTTGTCGGGGAATTTATCACCGGAAAAGGAACATTTACCTTCTCTGAGTGTAAGCATTGTCAAAGGCACCTCAATACTTTCCCGATACAGGTTTGATGGATTGTACAGATCAGGAGGTTATACCGGAAACAAACATACCGGACAAATCCTGATTGATACTGCCGGCTGGAAACTTTCGGGTGTTCTTGGTTTTCTTGATGCAAACGACATGGTAAATACAAGCCGCTTTTTCAGACCTACCATTACTCTTGAACGTGTCATTCGCAAGTCAGGTGACTGGCGGGCAGGTGCTACATATTTTGAAGATCGAAATGAGGTAAGAAACGTGAACAATCACGAATTGTCATTAAATAGCTTTATTCAAAATCAAATGTCTGTTTATATAAAAAATAATATTGATGAGAATACTCATTTATTCTTTCGTTACAAAATAGAGCGACCGAAAATCCCATTTCAAAATCAATTGAAGCAATCCGAAAATGTAAATGAATGGAATATGGAAGGTCATTTTCACCAATGGAAAAATTTCAAAATGGAATACACAATAAAACATCGAAATGTAGAATCCATTCTTATCTCTCCAGGGTCGCATAGTAGCAATTTATTAGGCAGAATAGATTTAAATACTGACTTGCTTAAAAAATCTTTTAAGTGGTCTGCGGGATATGAAATTGGCAACGGACAGGAACCGAAAACGGAATTTAAATATGTGAAAGTTCAGAAAGGAGAAGGTAATTATACATGGATAGATAATGGAAATGGGATTGAAGAAATAAATGAATTTGAAATAGCACCTTTTGCCGATCAGGGTGAATATATCCGGTTATTAGCTTTCAATAATGAATTCATCAGAACCAGAGCACTAGGAGTACAACAATCTCTGAATATTGATCTGAAGCAATTAAAATCAACCGGTTGGATTTCCAAAATAGCTGCATTATCTACCTACCAGATGAACCGTAAAATAAGAGAAGATGAGAAAAGCCCGTATTGGAATCCTTTTTACCGTGAATATGCGGATACTTCAATCCTAAGCTTTTCGAATACCTGGAGGAATATTTTTTACTGGAACAGGTCAAGTACAGCATATGATATTCAACTAGGTTTTATACGTCAGGAAAGCCAGGTACTGCAGACTTCAGGATTTGAATTGAGAGAATTCCAGGATTTGACCATCAGGGGACGTGTAAGCCTCCGAAAAAAAATGGATATCGTATTGAATGCCAGGAGAGGCATACGGGGTAACCGGTCCCAAAATTTTGAAGCCAGGAATTATGAAATATCGCAGGCGGAGGTGAGTCCTGAATTGAATGTTATCCTAAAAGATAAGCTAAGACTTACCGGTTCTTACCAGTTTTTATCCCAGGAGAATACCGGTGGAGAGGAACGATACCGGAGTCATAAATTTTCTATGGAAAGTGTATGGAGAAGGAGCAGCTATTCGGATATACGGGGACAAATAAGCCTGGTCAGGATCGATTATACATCCGCAGGGAATACCACGATTGACTTTACCATGTTACAGGGCCTGCAAAATGGCTCCAATGTGCTTTGGTCGCTTCAGTTCAATACCCGGTTGACGACTTCGCTGATACTCACCTTACAATATAATGGGCGGCATGCGGGAGACACGAACACCATACATACAGGAAGTGCTCAGGTAAGGGCGGTTTTTTAAATGTGTAAGGTCCTTTTCCTACTTTTACCTTTTATGAAAAACTCCTCACTCTGAATATGGTAAAAAACGAACCGGGTGGTTTATGGGAATACCTAAGGACTAAAGATTTCAAATACACGTTGACAGCTGTCCTCTTGTTTCTTGGAATTTTTTTCCTTTCTGTATTCTTTTGGATGAGGATATATACGCATCATGGCCAGGAGCTAGATTTGCCTGATTATACGGGGTTCCAGTATGAAGATGCTGTGAAGGATGCGACCCGGAAGAAATTCAGGATGAGCATTTCGGATTCACTGCATATCCTTGGGAAACCAGGTGGACAAATCCTAAAACAAAATCCTCCTCCTCATTCTCTTGTCAAGCAAAAGAGAATGATCTATGTCACGATTACTAAAAGGAGTCCTGACAAGATCTTGTCCGGAAGATTACCTGAGATGTATGGTAAAAATTATCTGCGAAAGAAACGTGAACTCGATGAACACTTCCAGATCAGATCAAAAGTGATCGAAAAACGATATGACCCGGCCGAGGAGGGCCAGATCCTTGAAGTCCGATACCAGGGAAAAACAATCATGGACAACAAAGGCAGGAATAATGAGATCCAGATTGAAAAAGGAGATGAGCTCGAATTTATTATTTCTGAAAAATCAGGTGGATTAATTGAGATTCCTAACCTGGTATGCAGAACGTATGATGAAGCTCAATTCCTTTTGGAAAATTTAGGCCTCATGGTCGGTGATGTAAAAACAGAAGGTACTGTAAGTGAATTATCTTCGGCGTACATCATTGCCCAGGATCCGGTGGCAAATGGCGGAACGATAAAGATGGAATCAGCTATTCAATTGACTGTATCGCAGGAAAAGCCAGGGAAATGCGAGTGACGATTTACGAATAACGATTTACGAATAACAAATAACGAATAACGATTTACGATTTACGATTTACGAATAACGATTTACGAATAACAAATAACAAATAACGAATAACGAATAACGATTTACGAATAACGATTGACAATTGACGAATAACGAATAACGAATAACGAATAACGAATAACGAATAACAATTTTAGATTTTAGATTTCAGGAACATGAAAGAAATAACTGCTTTGGAGTTACATGAAAAGATGGGGGATAAAAAGTTAGTGCTCATCGATGTGCGTGAGGAACATGAACATGAAGAATTCAACATCGGGGGCATTCTTATACCACTTAATACGATCCCTGATAATGCAGACCGGCTGAAAGAATTAGGAGATGTGGACCTGGTGTTATATTGCAGGTCCGGCAACCGGAGTGGGATGGCTCAAAAAATTCTTGCCGTGCAGTTTGATATGCACAATACGATTAACCTGAAGGGAGGAATGAATGCCTGGAAAGAGAATGTAAGAGAGTAAGACAGTAAGACAGTAAGACAGTAAGACAGTAAGAATGTAAGAGGGTAAGAAAGTAAGAGGGTAAGAGGGTAAGAGGGTAAGAAATTTAGAATTTTAGAATTTGTTTTTCCACATCATGCTTTCGACGGGTCGATCGGTACGCTGATTGTATTTTGCATTTGGTTTTTTGTTGTAGGTATTTTCAATGTCGCCTTCGACTAAGAAATAAATCAATTGGCCGATGGGCATGCCTGCATAAATTCTGACAGGTTTAACGCATGAAATTTCTAACGTCCAGGTATTACAATACCCTACATCTCCTTTACCGGCAGTGGCATGAATGTCAATACCGAGGCGACCAACACTCGATTTGCCTTCTAAAAAAGGAACGGCACAATGTGTTTCTGTATATTCTTCTGTAACACCCAGATATAATTCACCGGGCTGGATAACAAAACCTTCAGGACCAATTTCAAGATGTTTTATTTCATTGTGAAGACGTGCATCGAGCACTGCATCTTTATAGACAGCCAAGTATCGTGCAAGATGAACGTCATATGAATTCGTACCTAAACCAGCCCTGTCAAATGGGGTAATGACAATATCCCCTTTTTCAATAGCCTTTAAAATCTGTACATCTGTTAAAATCATGAAGTTCCGTTTATAGGGAGGCGCAAATGTAGTGATATATGGCTGTTCGGTGTCCCAAAGAGAATTCCTATTCCATATCCGTGACTTATGCCCTAGAGGCCAGAGACTTATGAGTCCTGTTCGTACCATACCCGAATAGAGGTTATTGGATTTTCGGTTAGATTTGATGCAGATGGAGATCCTGCATGAGATCAAATTAGATAAGACTACTGTCGCAGTGGGACATCATACGGGTATGGATATAGATCCCGAAAAAATGTTGTTTGCCAAAGAAAGATCGATCCTTGATCAACTTTCCCCACGTAAAAGAAGTGAATGGCTGGCAAGCAGGGAATTACTTTTCCGGATAGCCAGGTTACCTGAACGTGTTGAATGCCTTTATGATGACTTTGGAAAACCCTACCTGGATGGGATAGATAAACATATTTCCGTAAGTCATAGTGAATTATGGTGCGCAGCCATGATAAGTGATTTATCCTGTGGTGTCGATATACAGATCTTTACGGATACGGTGCAACGGATTTCAAATCGGTTTCTTTCACCACAAGAACTAACAGAGATCAGTAAAATGAGAAATAAGCTTCACTATCTCCATGTTTATTGGGGAGCGAAGGAATGCATGTACAAAGCTTATGGAAAACGCAAACTGGAATTTCGTACTCATTTATTTGTAAAGTCTGTGAATATGGAACAATGCAAGGCAGTAGGTGAGATCAGATATGAAGACATACATTTGTTGTATGACATACATTATCGAATTCTTCCGGAGGCCGCGTGGGTATTTTGCCTGCAGCGCCCTGTTGTTGATCCTTCTTATCAGCCCGGGATGTAAACACAAAGACACTTCAACTTCTGTTGAAAATGAAGGAAAAGCATTACCGGATACACTTCCGGCAGATTTCGTAGCTTTTTTTGAAAAATTTCATTCGGACTCAGCTTACCAGATGTCTCATATATTATTTCCTCTGGAAGGATTACCAAGTTCTGAAAAGGATAATGACACCATTTCTGAAAAGCGATTCTACTGGCAAAAAGCGGATTGGAAAAAACACAACACATTTACAGACCCTTCGAATCAATTTGAACATTGGTATGAAGTCATTGGTGACCGGATAATAGAACACTGGATCCAGATGAAAGGAAGCAATATGTTCATTCATCGCAGATTTGCCAAACTGGATGATGGTTGGTATTTGATCTATTATGCAGGATTGAGACCGATGGAGAAGAAGAGGGAATAGCAAAGAGCAAAAGGCAAAAAGCAAAAAGCAAAAAGCAAAAAGCAAAAAGCAAAAGGCAAAAGGCAAAGAGCAAAAGGCAAAGAGCAAAAGGCAAAGAGCAAAAGGCAAAGAGCGAAGAGCAAAGAGCAAAGAGCAAAGAGCAAAGAGCAAAATATATCGGCAATTATTTTGTTTAATTTTTGAAATCAAAATATTATTTTTAATACTACTTATTTTTATTCACCCCTTAACCAGTAGAAAATGAGTGACTTTTCATTCAAAGAATCAACCGTCTATAAGAAGGCTTTCTCTCAGGCTATGGAAATATTTGAAATCACAAAATCATTTCCTAAGGAAGAAACCTATTCATTAACTGATCAGATTAGAAGAGCTTCAAGGAGCGTTTGTACGAATATCGCTGAAGCTTACCGAAAGAAAAGATATGCAGCTCACTTCATTTCGAAATTAACTGATGCAGATGCAGAGAATTCAGAAACAGGTGTGTGGCTGGATTTTTCCATAGCCTGTCATTACATCAAAGCTGATGTCCACATAAAGCGTTCAAGTGAAAATGAAGAAATCGGAAAACTTATCGGCCACATGATAAATAATCCTTCTAAATATTAACCTTGAGGAAGTTTTGAATTGTTAATTGTTCTTAGCTTTTGCTTTTTGCCTTTTGCTGTTTTATCTATAATAATCGGGAAGGGTTGAGATATTGCTGGATGTAATTTTTTACACCAGCTTCTAATGTTGTTCCTGGAAGAGTGAGGTTGGCTTTATTCCATTTTGTCATATCAGCCAGGGTATTGTATTGATATTTTTCGCGGAGGTCTGATGGCATATCAATATATTCTATATTGACGGGGATGCTGAGTGCGTCAAAAGATGTTTTGCCCAGGTCTTCGAATGTCCGCGAAATTCCAGTCCCTGCATTGTAAATTCCTGAAGTAGGTTTTTTAGAATAAATAGTCCACAGCATTTCATGAATATCTTTGACATAAATGAAATCGCGGAGCTGGCGACCATCTTTGAAATCAGGCCGATGCGATTTAAATAATTTTAACTGTCCGCTTTCCCTGATCTGGTTCCATCCATGAAATACGACGGATGCCATTCTTCCTTTGTGTCCTTCATTCGGTCCGTATACATTAAAGAATTTCAACCCATACCATTGCGGGGGAGAATTCTTTTGCTCAAGTGCCCAGATATCAAATGCATGTTTTGACTTCGCGTACTCGTTCAAAGGATTTAATTTGGTAATCGTATCCTCATCATCTTTAAAGCCGAACTGTCCATCGCCATATGTAGCAGCACTGGAAGCATAAATCAGCGGAATATCATGACGTGCACATACAGACCAGATATCTTTTGAGTACTGAAGATTTAGTTTTTCAAATATTTCAACATCTTCACTGATCGTGTCCGTCCTGGCACCCAGATGAAAAATGACATCAACCTGTGAAGCCACCTTTTCAAAATAGGCAATGAAGAGATCGCGATGGATCCATTCATAAACCCTTTTACCAACAAGGTTTTTTTCCTTCTTCCATTGATAAAAATCATCGACCACGATAATGTCCTGGTGGCCCAATTGGTTGAGGTAACTGACAAAGCCACTCCCGATAAAACCCATGGCACCTGTAACTATGATCACGATGCTACAGGTTCTGGAGTAGCATATGCTTCAATAGGAGGACAGATACAAATCAGGTTACGATCTCCGTATGCATTGTCAACCCTGGCCACAGAAGCCCAGAATTTATGCCTGTGCCTAAGCATTGGCAATGGATATGCAGCTTCACTTCTTGAATACGGTAGTATCCATTCATCTGCCGTAATCACATTGAGTGTATGAGGTGCATTTGAAAGAACATTATTATCCGCAGGTTGCAAACCCGCAATTACCTGATCAATCTCGCGGTGGATCTGTATCATGGCATCGCAAAACAAATCGAGCTCTGATTTGGATTCACTTTCTGTAGGTTCAATCATGATCGTACCCGGAACAGGAAAAGATAATGTCGGTGCATGAAAACCAAAATCAATCAATCGCTTAGCTACATCTTCTGCAGAAACACCGGATTGTTTGAAAGGGCGCAGGTCAATAATTAATTCGTGTGCAGTCCTGCCTGCTTCACCTGTATATAAAATCTCATAATAATTTTCCAGTCTTGACTTTATATAATTCGAAGCGAGGATAGCATGTATAGTAGATTGTGTCAATCCATCACGACCTAACATCCTGATATAACCGTAGGATATCAATAAAACCGATGCACTACCCCAGGGTGCGCTTGAAACCGCGTCAATTGCATTCGAGCCGCCTACTTTGCTTAACGGATGGCCAGGCAAATAAGGAGCAAGCTTTTCATTCACACAGATCGGACCCATGCCCGGACCTCCTCCACCATGCGGAATAGCAAATGTTTTATGCAGGTTGAGATGACAAACGTCAGCGCCAATAAAGCCAGGACTTGTGAGTCCGACCTGCGCATTCATGTTGGCACCATCAAGGTAAACAAGGCCACCATGCTTATGTATGACATTGCATAATTCTTTGATAGTGGTTTCAAATACACCATGAGTAGATGGATATGTCACCATCGCAGCTGCAAGGCGATCAGCATATTTTTCAGCCTGCATATTCAGATCCGTCATATCGATGTTGCCGCGTTCATCGCATTTGACTACTACAACATCCATTCCGGCCATCACTGCGCTGGCAGGATTAGTACCATGGGCTGACTGTGGAATTAAAGCAATATTGCGATGATGATCGTTTTTAGCAGCATGATAAGCGCGAATCGTCAACAAGCCTGCAAGCTCACCCTGTGCTCCTGAATTAGGTTGCAGCGAACATGCCTTCATGCCTGTGATTTCACACAAATAATCAGCCAATTCATCAAAGACAAGCTTATATCCTTTTGCCTGTTCACCAGGAACGAATGGATGCAATGTTGAAAATTCAGGCCAGCTTACCGGATACATTTCTGAAGCTGCATTCAACTTCATCGTGCATGAACCCAGGGGGATCATAGCGTGTGTCAATGACAAATCTTTATTCTCAAGCGACTTGATATATCTCATCAATTCTGTTTCTGTCCTGTAAGAACTGAAAATTGAATGTGAGAGATAATTGTCATCCCGCAACAGTTGATCAGGAAACATCATTGCATCTGCAACCAGAGTCTCAGCAGAAATGCTTTTACCTAATGCTGCAGAAAAAGTTGCGCAGATATCATTCAGATCTTCTTTTGAAACTGTTTCATCGAGACTTAAACGAATATCCCCTGCAGTATAATGGAAATTAATTTTGCGTTTTTCTGCTTCAACTTTTATTTTATTTTTTTGATCGCCTGAAACAGGGATGGAAAGTGTGTCAAAAAATGAATCGTGTTGCGGAGTGAGACCAATTGATACCAGGTGACGATAAATTGCAGCTGTATTATTATGAACTTGTTGAGCAATCTTTTTCAATTGTTCCGGTCCGTGATATACCGCATACATGCCTGCGATGATAGCCAATAAAGCCTGTGCTGTGCAAATATTTGAAGTAGCCTTTTCACGTTTGATGTGCTGCTCTCTTGTCTGGAGAGCCATACGCAATGCACGGTTTCCATACCTGTCGACGGATACTCCGATGATACGGCCGGGAATATTTCTTTTATATTCTTCTTTCGTTGCAAAAAATGCAGCATGCGGGCCACCATAGCCAACAGGCACACCGAACCTTTGTGAATTTCCTACCACAACATCTGCTCCCCAATGTCCGGGAGGAGATAATAATGTCAGTGCTAACAGGTCACTTACTACAGCCACCTTGATGTGATCAGTCTGCCATTCTTTTACTTTATCCTGGTAATTGTGAACTGCCCCGACACCATCCGGATATTGAAGAATAGCACCAAAAAAATCATCTCCACCTTTCCATTCATTCCAATCACCTGATACAAGTGTGATACCGATAGGTTCAGCTCTTGAATGCAGTACTGCAAGTGTCTGGGGAAAAATATGCTGATCCACAAAAAATTTAGTGGGTGCAGAAGAACCGTTTTTTGATTTTTTTGAAGACAGGTTAAATAGCATGGTCATAGCCTCAGCTGCGGCCGTGCCTTCATCCAGCAACGAAGCATTTGCAATCGGAAGTCCTGTAAGATCACTTACCACAGTCTGAAAATTCAACAGAGCTTCTAATCTCCCTTGTGAAATTTCAGCCTGGTATGGAGTGTACTGTGTATACCATCCCGGATTTTCAAAAATATTTCTCTTTATCGGCGATGGTGTATGCGTCCCATAATATCCGAGACCTATATAAGATCTGAAGACATTATTCTGTGCAGCGACTGAACGCATATGCCGCAAATACTCCTGCTCAGTGAGTGCATCAGGAATATTAAATGGCTGCGTAAGCCGGATGTCATCCGGGATCGTCTCCGCTATCAATTGATCAAGGCTATCAGCTTTGAGCACGGATAACATTTGCTTCAATTCACCGGGATCGGAAGTACCAATATGCCTTTGAGCGAAACCGGTAATTATTCCTTGTTTTGACATAAGATGTGAGGGGGTATAAACATTGCTTCAACATAAAATTCAATGTTAAGTTGAAGGCCGTTATTTTATTTTAAATGCTTTCCTGATTTCGTTGACCTTATCCAGTTTCTCCCAGGTAAATGTCTCGACTTTTATTCTTTTGATTTTTCCGCTGCCATCTTTGAATTCGACAGTCTTTTTTTCGGAAACTCTTCCCATGTGACCATAGGATGCAGTTTCACCATAGATTGGTTTCCTCAACTGAAGACGTTGTTCAATATCATATGGCCTCATAGGGAAGATCTGTCCAACCTTTTCGGCTATCTGCGCATCCGTCATATCTACTTTCGCAGAACCATAAGAATTGATGTAAATATTAGTTGGTTTCGCTACACCGATAGCATAAGAAACCTGGACTAATACTTCATCGCACACACCGGCTGCGACAAGATTCTTTGCAATATGTCGTGTAGCATATGCGGCTGATCTATCTACCTTGCTTGGATCCTTTCCTGAAAAAGCCCCACCGCCGTGAGCGCCTTTGCCACCATATGTATCCACTATGATTTTTCTTCCTGTAAGCCCTGTATCACCATGAGGTCCTCCAATAACGAAATTTCCTGTTGGATTAACGTGATACGTAATATTGCCGGTGAATAATTTTTTCAGATTAGGCTTTAATCTGCTCTTCACTTTGGGAAGAACGATATTGATCACATCCGATGAAATCTGAGCCTGCATTGCTTTTTGTGCGCGTAATTTTTCTGCATCGCTGCCATTTTTTGGCATTACAAATTCGTCATGTTGCGTGCTCAATACTATGGAATCAATCCGGATGGGCTTATTATCATCACTGTATTCGATGGTGACCTGGGATTTGGCATCTGGCCGAAGGTATTTCATAATCTTACCTTCCTTCCTGATGGCAGAGAGTTCGATAAGGATGCGATGTGCGAGATCTAATGCCAGGGGCATATAATTATCGGTTTCGCTGGTTGCATAACCGAACATCATTCCCTGATCGCCTGCTCCCTGTTCTTCTTTGTTTTGTCTTTCAACTCCCTGATTGATATCAGCCGATTGTTCATGGATGGATGAAAGAATGCCGCAAGATTTGGCTTCAAACATGTATTCGCTTTTGTTGTAACCAATACGATCGATGACATCGCGGGCGATTTGCTGGAGATCAAGGTAGGTTTTGGATTTCACTTCTCCTGCCAGGACGACCTGGCCAGTGGTGACGAGGGTTTCACAGGCTACTTTGGATTGAGGGTCAAAAGCGATAAAGTGATCCACAAGAGCGTCTGATATCTGGTCGGCAATTTTATCAGGGTGGCCTTCAGAGACTGATTCTGAGGTAAATAGATAAGGCATGAAAACTTAGATTTATTAAATAGTGAGTTCAATTGATTTTAATCTTTCCAAAATGGGTTCCTGAAAAAGGGAAAAGACCTGTATTTGGAGGCGCAAAAATAGGATTTTATAGTGAGTAGTGAGTAGTCAGTTGCCGGTGCGTTTCGACTCCGCTCAACGATCGGAAGAACCTTACAAAAAAGTGTTTCGGCTTCTCTCAACAAGAGTCAATAGTTGTTTTATTTGATTGCGCAGGTGAGCATCTGGCGGCCTTCGATGGAACCAATGAGGATATCGCCCTTTTTGACAGGTCCGACTCCTGCGGGAGTGCCGGTATAGATATAATCACCAACCTGCAACTTGAAAAAACGGGAAGCGTAGCAAATGATGTCATTGAATGAGTAGATCATGAGTGAACTGTCACCTTGCTGGACTACTTTTCCATTGAGGTTCATTTCAAATTTTATTGCTGCGGGATTTGGCAAAGAAGATACATTGATAAAATCATTGCTAAGTGCAGCACTATTATCCCAGGCTTTTGCGATTTCCCAGGGGTGGCCTTTTTCTTTACATTTCTGCTGGAGGTCACGTGCTGTGAAATCGATTCCAAAACCAACCTGCTGATAGTAGGAGTCTGCGAATTCGGGTTGAATGCTGCGACCATTTTTGCAAATTTTCAATACTAATTCCGCTTCATAATTCAGATCATTTGTGAAATCGGGATAATACAGGGGTTTATTATTAGCCAGAATTGCGGAGTGAGGCTTCATGAATAACATGGGTGAATCCGGTATTTCATTTCCTAATTCTGCAGCATGTGCTACGTAATTACGGCCGACACAGATGATTTTCATAGTGAGTATTCAGTAGTGAGTAGTGAGTTCAATTGTGTTCAGTATTCAGTGTTCAGTAATCAGTAATCAGTAATTTATTCGAAGATTTTACTCTTCGTGAAACGTGAGACGTGAGACGTGAGTGGTCTTTATTGAGTGAATGAGTGATCATGGATGATTTTGTTGATATCTATATAGGTCATCCTCTGTCTCAATATATTTCATTGAATGAATTGCGAGATTTACCTTATAACCATTGATGATTTCTTTACTTACGAAGCTTGCAATCCAAATTAACGTGAATAGTACAAGTGGAAAAAGATTTCCTTTTGGAATAGGAAGCAATACAGGAAAGAAGAGAATAAATGAGATGATTACTACACCGTATCCTAACAAACTTAAAATTAAATTAGGTACAGGTTTAACATGCCACATTTTAATGATTCGGTTTAATTCAAAAGTTTTTTTATGGACCATAATTTGCTCCTGATTAAAATCTGTCAATTTCCCTGTACGCTTAGGATTTAAGGAGCCTTCAAGTATATATCCGATATGATCTCCGGGTTGAAATGAAGTTATTTTACCCGTCTTCTGATTAATGAACTGAAGCTGCTTGCCTTCCAGGTTGAAAGGGCTTAGCACAAGAACTGAAAAGAGAACGAATAACCTTAATACCAGTTTCATATGATTTTGAAGATAACCCTGATGGAATTCTTTTTTCAATCTCCTTTCAACATTAATTTAAAACGACCGGACGTTTTGTAAACCAATCAGGTCCTTTACTTCCCTTATTGTTTTTTGAGCTTGTTTCCTGATACCGATTGAAGCATCTTTTATTTGTTCTTTATACGTTTCCGGATCTTGTTCGATGGATTTACGTTTTTCTCTGAAAGCATCTGTCAGGGCGATGATATAGTCTGCAGTTGTTTCTTTTAGCTTTCCATACTGAAGCGTTCCGGCCACTGCATCTGCTCTGAGTGATTTTGCTATTTCCTTTCCACCTGCTGCTTCGAGAAGCTTGAAAAGATTTTCTACACCCTGGCTTATCTGGCCTGCAGGTGTATCACCGGAATCTGTCACTGCTGTTTTAATTTGCTTGCGGATCACATCGGGTTCTGAAAAAATATTGATGTAATGTTTTGGGCCAAGCGAGGCACTCATTTTCTTTGCCGGATCTGCAGTAGATAAAATTTTTGGAGTTTCAGTATATAAAGTTTCAGGAAGAACAAAATATTCTTCTCCAACAATCTGGTTGAAGCGCTGGGCAATGTTGCGTGAAAGTTCAAGATGCTGATCCTGATCTTTTCCTACAGGAACATAATCTGCGCGATAAATCAGGATGTCTGCTGCCTGCAATACCGGATATGTAAACAGACCCGTAGGAATAAAAGCATCCTTATCTTTTTCATTGATCTGTTGAACCTTGTCCTTGAACTGTGTCATGCGGGATACTTCTCCGTATGAACTCAGGCAATTGAATATCCATGCTAATTCGGTATGCTCGGGGATCATGGACTGAATGAACATATTTTTTGGTTCCAGTCCCACAGCGACAAGATCAAATGCTAAATTCCAAACCTGCTCTCTGAGTCTTTTGGGATCAAAAGGCATCGTCAGTGCATGGTAATCGACGATGCAATAAATGCAATCATATTTTTCCTGGAGATCAACCCAATTTTTCACTGCGCCGAAATAACGTCCAAGATGCAGATTGCCTGTGGGTTGAATTCCGGAAAGAACTTGTTTTCTACGTGGTTGAGCTTCTGAAGACATGATTACCCTGTTAATCTATTTAGATCTGAAATGAGCGATGGCAGAAATTTCAATGTTTACAAATTTAGGAAGAGCAGATACCTGCACTAATGCTCTCGCAGGTGGGATGCCTTCGTTGAAGTATGTAGCGTAAACGGCATTGATCCGTGAAAATAAATTCATGTCGGTGACAAAGACGGTGCAGCTTACTACATCATTGTAATCCAGGTCAGCTTCAATCAGGATGGCACCTATATTTTTTAGTACCTGGTGCGTTTCTTCTTCAATCGTAGAAGTGATCAGATCTCCTGTAGGAGGATCAATGGCAATCTGGCCGGAGATGTATAATGTTTTTCCTGCCTGGATGGCCTGGCTATATGGGCCTATTGGAGCGGGAGCATTTTGAGTTAAGTGAGCTTTTTTCATGAGAAGGTTGTGGTTAATGTCTGATGCCGGAAAGCTAGTGTAAAATAGCGAAGGCTCCCTGACCTGAAGTGACCGGGGAGCCTCTGATGCAATCCTATAGTGCTAAAAAAGATATTACTCTTCCAGCCCCGGTGTTTTGACGAGCATCTGACCTTTGTAATACAGATGTCCGTTATGGTCATAGGCTTTGTGCCAGACGTGTGGTTCACCGGTTTCAGTGCAGATGGCTATCTGTGGTGCAGTAGCTTTATAATGTGTGCGGCGTTTGTGTTTCCGCTGTTTGGAATGACGACTCTTAGGATGTGCCATGATTAATTAGTATTCAGTGATCAGTAATCAGTATTCAGTAATAAGATATAAGTGGATTAACAAATTTTTTCAGTTTTATTCCCTTAGTTATCAATTACTTTTTTCAAATCATCCCATGGTGAATCTTCATCACCATCATTGGGATCTTTATTTTCTTCATTTTTGGAGAGATAGGACAGTACAATCATATCACAAGGTGGATTTGATGAACTATCACATCCTTCGATGCGTCGGCTGATTGGGATCGAAAGCAGGATAAAATCATAAATATGTGATCCTACATTCAGATCCGGCGAATCCGGGTGGACGAAAATGACTTCATCGGTGGTCTCCTTCGGATCTCCGAATTTGACGATGATATCGTATTCGCCTTTGACCGGCATTTGAATCGGAGCCATACAACGGTCACAAGGAGTGTCTACGATGCCGTCTACCAGGAAATAAAGTGTTGTTATTCCTGCTGAACGGTGTAGGTTCATAGTGACAGTAAATCTGCCTTTTTCAACATCCGGCTGATCATTAAAAATGACCAGAAATTCAGGGCCTAGGCTCCATTCGAATGTAGCCTGGTCTGATTTTAAGGTTGCTACCGGTATCCGGAACGGTGCCAATGCATCCATCTCCCAAAGAACTTTTTTATTAAAATGGAGCGCAAAGATAGGGAAACAATTTTAGATTTTCGAGTTTAGATTTTGGATTTTATATCATCGGGAGAGTATAGTCTCCTTCGATACCAGATTAATGGATGCCTGACGCAGGACTCTAGACTCTGAAAAACAAAATGCTGATTACCAGCCATTTACCAGTAAAACTATTCTAGCGCATCTTTGGGCGGCGACGTTTGCCTCCGGGTTGCATGGCCTGGCCGGACCTCAGGTGGACGGCATTTCCACTCTGACCGAGGGCTTTTTCGAATTGTTTGATCTGTTCTTTGAGCATGCCTTCGGAGACATTGAATTTCTTAACATGGTGGAAATAACTCTTGGCCTGGGTCCATTTCCCCTGGTTTGCCTTGATGTTGGCCAACTGGAGATAGACAAGAGCACGCTCATTGTCAGATGGGAGCTTCAGGTCTTTGGCTTTTTCAAAATACCCTTCAGCCTCATCGGACCGGTTGAGGTTAGCTGCGATGCTGCCTTTCATGATATAATAGAAGGCTCGGTTGGTGACATATAGCCAGTTAGGATTGAGCGTCCATTTCAGACGTTCTTCAGCTTCAACAAATTTTACTTTTTCCAGTAATTGGGCTGCGGACTGAACCGTACCCAGCAGGATATAGGAAACCAGGAAACCAATACCAATCAAAATAAAGGGAAACCCATACCAAAAGCCGGCTGTAAACGATAATGCCAGTCCTCCAAGAATACCAATAATAATGGCTGCAAATTTAATTTTCAGGTCGATCGTGAACATGGCGCGAAGATATAAAAAAGGCAGGGAGCAGGGGGCAGGGAGGATAGGGCATAGGGAGAAGAGTAATGCTAAAGAGAGTATAGAACAGGTCCGAAATGAGCGAAAGACTCAAAAGACAGTCAAAAGACAGTGTGGCACACTTAGGTGTGGCACACCTAAGTGTGCCACACTGTCTTAACAGGTTGATTGTCATGGGCTCTGATAGGTTATCTACATTCGGATGTGGAAAACGTTTTTGAACAAAATTGACACTCCTCTTTGCTAAAGATTTTCTAATGATTCCTGCGCATCAACATAAGAAATGAGGAGATAAAAAGATCCTGGAATTTGAAGAATGGGAATTCAGAAAATCGGATTTTAATTATGCGTTGAAATGTCGATCTTTCAGCATCACATCAAAACGACAACCCACTTGACATGGCATTACAAGGATTAGACTGGGGCATCATTGGTGCCTACTTTATTATTTCACTTCTGATAGGAATTTTAGTCACCAGGAAATCAGGAAGCAGTGTTGCTGAATTTTTTCTAAGCGGTCGAAATATGCCCTGGTGGTTATTGGGTGTCTCGATGGTAGCCACTACTTTCTCAGCAGATACACCAAACCTGGTCACAGATATTGTAAGGAATAATGGGGTTGGGGGAAATTGGGTGTGGTGGGCATTTCTACTCACCGGCATGATGACTGTATTTGTGTATGCTAAACTCTGGAGAAGAACCGGGGTTCTGACTGATCTCGAGTTTTATGAACTTAGATATGGAGGTAAACCTGCTTCCTTTCTGCGTGGGTTCAGAGCAATCTACCTGGGCTTGTTTTTTAATGTAATGATCATGGCTACGGTTTGCCTTGCTGCAATAAAGATCGGCAATGTATTACTTGGTTTGTCACCCTGGCAGACATTATTGATATCCAGTGTTATCACAGTGGCTTATACTATGGTAGGAGGATTTAAAGGAGTGCTCTTCACGGATTTTTTTCAGTTTGCCCTGGCGATGGCAGGAATGGTGGCTGCGGCGATATTCATTGTAAATCTCCCCGATATTGGCGGACTTAGCAATCTGCTGGCACAACCTAAAGTACAAAGTGCCATGTCCGTTTTTCCGGACTGGAGCAATCCTGCATCATGGGTTCCAATTTTTTTGATTCCGCTTGCTGTACAATGGTGGAGTAGCTGGTATCCCGGTGCAGAACCAGGTGGTGGTGGATACATAGCACAACGAATGTTGGCTGCAAAAAATGAACGTCACGCCATGGGTGCGACGCTTTCGTTTAACATCATGCATTATGCTTTGCGTCCCTGGCCATGGATCATCATTGCGCTTTGCTCAATGATTATTTTTCCTACTACTGCAGACATCGCAGCCAGGTTTCCACATGTAGACCCTTCTATTATAAAAGACGATCTTGCTTTTCCGGCTATGATTTCATTTCTGCCTACAGGATTGCTTGGTTTGGTAGTAGCCGCTTTGATAGCTGCCTTCATGTCTACTATTTCTACGCATCTCAACTGGGGATCTTCATACATCATAAATGATTTTTATGGCAGGTTTATAAATAAGACAGCCTCAGAGAAAAAACTGGTTAACATTGGCCGACTGACAACATTTGTGCTGATGATATTTGCTGCACTTGTTGCATTACAACTTAACAGTGCGCTGGAATCATTTAATATTTTGCTGCAAATCGGAGCCGGAACAGGACTAATATTTATTCTGAGATGGTTCTGGTATCGCATCAATGCATGGTCTGAAATCTCAGGGATGCTGGCCAGCCTGGTAGTAGCTGTTTATTTTGCTAAATTTTATCATGGCACTTTGCTTGATTATGAAAAGCTGGTAGCGGGTGTATTAATTACTACAGTTGTGTGGATCCTGGTGACACTGTTGACAAAACCTGAATCCGATGAGGTGTTAAAGAAATTTTATTTACAGACAAGACCTCATAATGTCGGATGGAGACCATGGTTGAAAAAAACAGGTTTATTAGAAAATAATAATGATGACAGGTCAGGTGTAGGATTAGAAATCGGTGCGATGTTGATTGGTTGTCTTATGATCTATGGTTATTTATTTGGCATCGGGTATTGGATCTATGGTGAAGGGATGCATGCGCTGATATCGTTTGGAATCGGATTGATTTCAAGTTTTCTGCTGTGGAGAATGTGGTCGAAACTTTCGTTTTCGTGATCAAGTGATTTGGTGATGGAGTGATGAGGTAATGGATTAACTAACTTGAGAATCCATACCACACATAATTAAATTTTATACGAAATTCAAATCATGCAGATAAATGAAAAAAATAGTTATTATTTCCAGTATTATAATTTTTACAATTGTGGGATTTTTTATATTGATTATTTATAATTATTTATTTACACCAATAAAATCAAATATCACTTATAAGATTGATAAATATCATTATAGGTTTATTAATATTTATAAGGACAGAGAATCCAAACTATATACTATATTCTGTTACTTAAAGCATGTAGAAAAGATGGATAATTCTGAATTAATTAAATTCATTACATTATTAAACAGAAATCCAGAATATGATTCTTCATTCAATATGAAATATTCTTTTAAGTTGGCGCATCAGATTTTTAATAATGAAAGTAAATATCATATTGAATTGATTAATAACAATATAATTGATGAAAATGAGAAACACTCTTTCTCAAAAACATTATTAATTGACAGAAATATTAATACTTTTTGTATTCATTTTTCAGCGAATACATTTTCAACACCTGATACATGTATTACCTATTGAATACACTATGACATAATTCAAAATAGATTGCTTCTCATAAACTCTCACTACTCACTCCTCTCACAAAAGAACGCAGATCATCATGATCGTCATGATTTATCATGATTAATCTCACTGAATGGTGGATGATTTCAAAATTCGTAAAAGTCTAGTCGTCTGTATCAACCATATGATGGATGCAACTGCTACAAACATAAATGCAATGCGAAGGTCAGCCATCTTTCCTATGAATCCGATCAAAACAGGTCCTCCGAAGAAGGAGGCCATTGCAAAAGTATTGAGCGTAGCGAGTCCTACTCCGGGTGCTAGTCCGGATACATTTGCCGCTGAACTGTAGAGAATAGGTGAAGCCAGTGAAATTCCCATACCCACAAGCATGAATCCCGGTAAAGCGACCCATGGATTTTGAGAAAGAATAACAATGATAAGACCAGCAAAAACCAATAACCCACCTGCCCGTAGAATTTGCATAGCACCATATCTTGCTATCAGCCTATCACCAACGAACCGGCCTGCTGCCATGCAAAATGAATAGACTGCAAATCCCCAGCCTGCTATGGTTGCCGGTGCAATCACGATTTCTTTCAGGTAAACAGCAGACCAATCTGCCATGGTTCCTTCCGTCAAATATGTGCAAAGACAAATCGTGATAAGCATCCATAAAATCCTGGTCGGCTTGAAAGCTCTCCAGCTGATCTTAGGTAGTTCACCAGATGGAATTTGAATTCGTGAAATCGATACAAGATCATTCCTGATCATCCAGGTAATGATCAGAATAATGAAAGCTATTGAAAAAACATATTTCGTCTGAGGCGAACCACCATAATCGAAAAATCGCTCCAGTGGTAAAATTGCCAGTCCGGAAATGAGCGAACCTAACATTGCACCCACACTCCACATGCCATGACATGTAGACATAATTTTTTTACTCGTTTGTGTTTCATAAGCTGAAGCGAGTGTATTCATCGCTACATTGGTAATACCAAAAGTTCCACCTGCCAGAAAAAGCCCAATGGCTGCGTATGTTATCGAGGGCAGACTTACAGGTACAGCAAAAAAGAAAGCTGTAAATGATCCGGCCACAAGCGCAATGCGAACAGCACCTGATCGCCTGATCAGAATAACTGTCAATGGGTTTGCAATAAAATTTCCAAGCGGAAGACATAATAACAGAAGACCTAATTGAGCTTCATCGAGATGAAAGGTCTGTTTGACATAAGGTATAAAAGATGCCCAGGTACCAAAGCCAAGTCCGCACAAAGCGAAGATGATTCCAATCGCACGACTTGCTGGTTGGCCCCTAAATCCCCTAAAGGGGACTATTGATAACATTAGAATTGGAGAATGTGGATTGATCAGGAAGAAAGTTGAAAACGGTTAAAAGTTAAAGGGCTAAAAAATGTTTAGATTTTTATGGTTCCTGGTTTAATCTTACAACCAAGGTTCTAGTGTTTTGAAATCTTCGCGGACGGGGCGGAAACAATCCATGACTTTTACGCGTGTCAACGCAATGGCGCTGTGTGGTATGTCTGAAGGAATATGGGCTGTAATGCCGGGTGTCATAATTTGTGTTTCTCCACCGAGGGTGAATTCAAGTTCGCCTTCGAGTACGTGCGTCCATTGTTCGTGGATGTGATGATGCTCACCTACAATCGCTCCTTTTTCAAGAATAATATGCCCGAATGTAAGTTCATCTGAATGTTGTAGTGCACCATGGACGCCATCCCAGATGCGTTGATGAGGAATGTTATTGAAGTTGATGAAAGGCATGAGATTGACGATTGACGATTGACGATTGACGATTGACGATTGACGATTGACGATTGACGATTTTTTATGAATTAAAAAACTAATGCATAGAAATAGTTTCAAAATGGATGACAAATTAATGCTTTATTATTGCAAACAAAATTTTCACAAAGATTGATGGATATGAACCTGGAAGAAAGGATTAAGGCATCGGAATCAAGAATTTTTAAAGCTGTATTTCCGAATACAACGAATCACTATGATACTCTATTTGGTGGAACAGCTATGCATCTGATGGATGAAGTGGCTTTTATAACTTCAACGCGATTCAGCAGGCAACGAATGGTGACTGTGAGCAGTGACCGGATTGATTTTACAAAGCCTATTCCGGCCGGGACGATTGTGGAATTGGTGGGCACCGTTATTAAAGTGGGGAATACAAGTTTAAAAGTGCGGGTGGATGTATTTATTGAAGAAATGTATTCGGAACATAGAGAGAAAGCGATAACAGGTGTTTTTACTTTTGTTGCGATTGATGAACATAAGAAACCCGTGCCAGTGGTGAGTAGTGAGTAGTGAGTTGATATTATTATTAGAAGCTTACATATTTTTCGTGAGACGTCAGGCGTGAGACGTGAATACTGAATAGTTGAGCTCATTCTATTATTTGTAGCTCGCGTAGTTTTCGTGAGACGTCAGGGGTGAGGCGTGAGTGGTATGAATTTATTAGCTGGAAGTATTTAATAAAAAGTTCATTGCAAAATAAAACGCAAAGGAATTCCATACCTGACCTTTACAGGTATTCCATTTATTTCTGCAGGTACAAAACCCTGTTGTCCGTGGATCTTTACTACTCGTAATGCTTCCTCGTCGCAACCTCCACCAACATGACGAGTAATGAGTGCATCTTCAAGTTGTCCAAGTTCATTTATTGTAACCGTAACAACGACCGTGCCCTGTATTCCATTTTCCCGGGCAAGTGCAGGATATTTAATATCCCGATACATTGATTCTATCCCACCTATGACTTCGGGCTTCTTGTCAAGTTCAGTTTCAATATAGGAGCCATCTTTGTAAACAAAATAAGGAAAAAATTCAGGCTCTGCTTTTGATGACAATGTATTTGGAACAGGGCTATCTGATGATGATGAAATCATTTTTTTTCCTGCACATGAGGAAATGAAGCAGACAGATAATGTATAAAATAATAGGAAAAGAATCCTGAATTCCGGAAGCTTGTGTTTCATACCAGGGTTTAGTTTATTGATGTCAAGATAAAAGAAATCAATAACTTAACCCTGTATAAATGACTTCCTGTATTTGCCTGATGATTAAAATCATGCTTCTTTTTTGGTCTTATACCTTGCTTTGGTCCGCTCCTTTTTTTACTTAATTGATTTAGGAAGGAATGTAATCGGGATATCATATTTGACAGTTACCGCTTTACCTTTTATTTCACCGGGAATGAATCCGGTCTGATCAAGCAACTTTACAGCTCTTAATGCTTCTTCGTTGCATCCACCTCCAATGCCTTCGTGTATAAATGCATCTTCAAGATTACCATCAGCATCTATCACAACGCTGACTAAAACGGTTCCGCCGATTTTTTTCTCTCTTGCTTTATCCGGATAGCGGATATTCAGCCTGATCAACGTTTCCATTAATGACTTACCACCTATAAGTTCAGGCTCAACCGTAAGCGCAGCTTCAGTAAATGCACCGTCCTTATAAATATAATAAACTGTTTCAGCAACTTCAATACTTTCTCCCGGATTAGTAACTTCCTGGTGAATAGGTAGTGGCAGTTGAGGTGCCTGTTGTGCAGCAGTGCTTAATGCAAGGGAAAGAAAAGAAATTATGTTCATGTTCGTTATTACTTTCATGTCACAACGTGGATACTTTCCAAAGAATTGATTCATTTACCTACTTTTAACACATGAAAAACAGTATAGTTAATAGTCCGATAATGCTTTTAAAGCTTTTCTGTGTTTTTGTTTTGCTGTTTGCAATTCATTACCAGAGTTCTGCCCAGATGCCTCCTCCCGGATACGAGAGGGCTAAGAAAGTTCAGGATGAACAGATGAAGGTATCAATCCTTGACAGGGATTCATTGACAATGACAGATACTGTTGTGGTTTTTGATCCGTCTACATACGAAGAAGAAACCAAAATTGTAAATACAAGATTCTCGCTTCGGGATTATTGCCTGAAATATCTCGGCATTAATGGTGATATTTTGCTGGACAGAAATCCGCATACAATTATTGACCCCAAGACGTTTGAAGACATTACGGTACAACTCAATCCTGCGGGGAAGATTGTTATTGTTCCAAAATAGCAACCAGCAGAGGGCAGGGTGCAATAAGCTAATAATAAGTCACTCTGGTGTAATATAAACCGTAAAAATTCTGAATATTGTGCTTCGACTTGTTCTTCTCATCCACTTGATACAGCTCAGCAACCATTTTGAATTCAGAATTTTGAAGTTTAATATAATTGAAAATTTAAAAGCATGGGAATGGTAATCGAATCAGCAACAGTAAAGTTTTTGAAGGATCTCGGAAAAAATAATAACCGGGAATGGTTTCTGGCGCACAAGGATCAGTATGAAGCTGCGCTTGATAATGTAAAAAAATTTAAAGATGAGGTTGTCAGGGGATTGAATAAAAAAGATGTGGTTGAAGATGGAAAGGTATTCCGGATATATCGGGATGTTCGCTTTTCAAAAGATAAGACACCGTATAAAACAAACCTGGGCACACATTTTATAAGAGCAACCAAAGCAAGAAGAGGTGGATATTATCTGCATCTCGAACCCGGAGAATCGTTTGTCGGAGGTGGTTTTTGGGAACCGGAACCCGCTGACCTGAAACGCATAAGAGATGAATTTGCACACGATGATAAAATCATCCGTAAGATCATCGGTCAAAAAAAATTCCTACAGTATTTTGGAAGCATAAATGGTGACGAATTGAAAACTGCTCCATCAGGGTATGACAAAGATCATCCGGCAATTGATCTGATTCGAAAAAAACAATTTACCATAGGGAGAAAATTTATAGATAAAGAAGTGACAAGCCCGGACTTCCTGAAAGAAGTTATCCTGACATTTGAAGCTATGCGTCCGTTTTTTGATTATATGAGCGAGATTCTTTCCACAGATGCGAATGGGAGAAGGATTTACGAGTAACGAAAAATGAAAAACGAAAAATGAAAAATGAAAAGGAATAACTACTTACGAATAACGAATAACAAGCGATAAATAACGAATAACAAATAAAGCGCGATGATTCACATTTTTAGTTTTTCATTTTTAGTTTTTCATTTCTAATGCTTACACAAAAAGGAAAATATGCAATCAAGGCTCTCATCTACATGGCTGAAAAAGGTGTGCTTGTCAAAACACAAGACATCGCTGACAGTGCATTTATCCCAAAGAAATTTCTCGAAGCTATTTTATTGGAATTGAAGCGGCATGGATTTGTCGGGAGTCAGCAGGGAGCCACAGGTGGTTATTTTCTGATCAGGCCGGCTACTGAGATAAACCTTGCAGATCTGCACCGGATTTTCGAGGGCCCGATTGCCTTAATAGCCTGTGCGGCAGAAAAATTTTACAAGCCTTGTACGGATTGCGAAAATGTGGCTACCTGTACATTGCGAATTGCCATGAAACACGTGCGTGATCAGACTTTTGATGTTCTCGAAGACATTACCATTCAGAAGCTTGTCAAAAGTGGCTGAATATTTTTTTAAAATTATATTCTACTAATTTGGTAGAATTACAATAATACCCCTACATTTGCCTCATTATCATTCATAATAGGATCGTATAAATAGCTTACAATGAGACAATTATTCATATTCATCGTTATACATCTTACACTGGCCAGTGTATCAATTTCTCAAAGCTTAATTACCGGTGAGATAAAGAATACAGAAGGTTTTCCCCTTGCAGGAGCTACTGTACAGATAAAGGGAACCAACATAAATACGGCAGCGGATAATACTGGACAATTCCAGATAACTGCAAAAAGCAGTTTTCCTTTTACTCTGGAGGTCAGGTTTCTCGGCTATGTGTCACAGGAAATTCAGATTGACAAAATACCATATGAACCTCTCAGGATCATTCTTGCAGATGACAACGAACTTTTTGAAATCGTAATCACTTCCAGGCGCCGTCTGGAAACCGCGCAAGAGGTTCCCATTCCGATCTCTGTCGTCAGAAGCAATGTTATAGAAGATGCAGGCGCATTCAATGTCAACAGAGTTAAAGAACTCATTCCTTCAGTACAGCTCTATTCGTCTAATCCTCGAAACACAGGACTTAATATTCGTGGACTGGGTTCAACTTACGGGTTAACTAATGATGGTATTGAACCAGGTGTTGGCTTCTATGTAGATGGTGTATTTTATGCTCGTCCTGCTGCAACTTCACTTGATTTTATCGATGTAGAACAGATCGAAGTATTGCGCGGACCTCAGGGAACATTGTTCGGCAAAAACACAACCGCAGGAGCATTCAATGTAATAACAAGAAAACCAGCCTTTACTCCGGGAGCTAACTTTGAAGTCAGCTTTGGTAATTATGGATACATTCAGGCTAAAGGTTCGTTAACAGGACCATTGACTAAAAAGATCGCCGGCAGATTATCGTTCTCTGGTACACAGCGTGATGGTGTACTTGAAAATGTGGTCACCGGAAAATCTGTAAATGATATCAACAATCTGGGTATTCGTGGCCAATTGATGTATACACCCTCGGAAAAGACAACTATTATTCTGGCTGCTGATGCCACACGTCAACGACCTGATGGTTATGCTCAGGTTTTTGCCGGTGTTGCCCCCACTCAACGCGCTCCGTACCGCCAATTCGAACAAATTATCTCCGATCTTGAATATACATTGCCTACACGGAATCCTTTTGATCGCAAAATTGATCATGACACACCTTCCAAATCTGGTAATGACCTTGGAGGAGTATCGGCCAATATTGATATAAAATTAGGTCCGGGTACATTGACGTCTACAACAGCTTTACGTTATTGGAAATGGGATCCTTCTACAGACAGGGATTTTACAGGTCTTCCCGTGTTGACAAAATCGCAAGCCACTTCGAAACAACATCAATGGTCTCAGGAGATCAGATATGCCGGAACTTTTTCATCTCATCTCAGTGGTGTCATTGGTGTATATGCATTCGGTCAGGAGATTAAGTCTGATCCTGTTCAGATTGAGGAAGCAGGTTCAGCGCAGTGGCGTTTTTCGCAAAGCTCAACGAGCCTTCTTTGGCAAACTCCGGGACTTTTTGATGGATATGGAATTAAAACCCGTTCATCGCTCAAGACTTTTAGTGGTGCATTGTTTGGACAGGTGGACTGGGAAATCATCAACCGGTTACATATACTACCTGGTATACGGTTCAACTATGATAAAAAAGACGTAGACTATGACCGTCAAACGTATGGTGGTCTTGATACAGCTGATCCTGCATTGATCGCTCTGAAGAATGCAGTGTACAGCAATCAATCATTTAAAGTCAATACGGATGATGATAATTTTTCAGGTCAGCTCACACTCGCTTACAAAGCAAGCAAACGATTCAACACATTCGCAACTTACTCCACAAATTTCAAATCCGTGGGAGTCAACCTTGGCGGTCTGCCTACCGCAAATGGGGCAATCCTGCTTGATCTAGCTGTAATAAAACCTGAGGAAGTTCATCACTATGAATTAGGTGTGAAGACCATGCCAACTCCAGGCTCAACATTAAATCTAACGCTGTATAACACAGACATCAAAAATTTCCAGACACAAGTACAGACTGCTGAACTGGGTGTGAATCGTGGTTATCTCGCCAATGCGGAGAAAGTACAGGTACGTGGAATTGAACTGGAAGCCAATTTCAAAATCAAACAATTTCTATCTCTGAATGGTGGATTTGCGTATACCGAAGGTATTTATGTTTCATTTCTGAATGCACCTGTTCCACTCGAAGAAACGGGAGGGGCGAGTGCGTTTAAAGATATTTCAGGAAGTGTATTGCCAGGCATATCAAAATGGGCAGGATCATTAGGTGCAGAACTCCAAACTAAAGGATCATTTCTTGGACAGTCCGGAAGCTTTTATGTTGCATTTGATACCTACTACAGGTCGTCATTTTCTTCAAGTCCTTCTCCTTCTGCTTATCTCGTGATCGATGGTTATGCCCTTCTCAATTCGCGAATAGGATTTAAGTCATCGAAAGGTACCTCCATCTTCTTATGGACTCGCAATTTGCTGGACCAGGATTATTTTGAGCAATTATTACCTGCTGCGGGTAATGCAGGACAATATGCGGGTGTGCTTGGTGACCCGAGAACATTTGGTGTTACACTGAGACAAGCATTCTGATCCTTGACTCCATAGCTCTTCCAATGATCATGTAATCATCTTTTGAATGGCAAATTAATTTCGAAAAAATAATTTCAGGATGATTTATTGATTTGTTTTTGATTCAGTATCATGAAATGGCCGGAAGGATACCCGGCCTTTTCTTATTTTACGAGCTTATATAATAAAATGGAAGGACTTCGTTTCAGACACATCACCTTTGTCATCCTGGGATTAAAAGTCCTGATTGTTGGCTGGCTTATCTGGCAATTTTTCAAATCAGGTGAGAATCTGAAATTTGTTTTTGACACTGAATTCTTTTTGTTTGTTCTTGCCGGCTTCCTGGCGCAGATGATTGATGGCACATTGGGTATGGCGTATGGTGTGAGCTGCACTACTTTTCTTTTACATCTTGGTATTCCACCGGTGCTAGCGTCTGCAAGTGTGCATACAGCAGAAGTATTTACTACCGGAGTTTCCGGCTTGTCTCATCTTGCGCTAAAGAATGTTGATAAAAAACTTTTCATGCGACTGGCGATACCAGGTGTGATCGGATCTGTAGTCGGTGCATTTTTACTATCTAATATTTTTGACGGAAAAGCGATAAGGCCTTATATAGCAGGATACCTTCTTATCCTGGGTGTGCTGATCTTAATAAAAAGTATTCGCGAGCCATTATTTAAAGATGAAATAAAAAATGTATCACCACTAGGATTCTTTGGTGGCTTGCTTGATTCGATTGGTGGTGGTGGCTGGGGACCGATCGTAACTTCCAATATTATTCAGCGCGGCAAAACGCCGCAACTAACCATTGGGACGGTCAATACAGCAGAATTTTTTGTGACGTTTGCCAGCACGGGTGTGTTCCTGTTTTTTCTGGGAATGGAAGGATGGAAAACCATTCTGGGCTTGATACTTGGAGGTGTAATAGCGGCACCGCTTGGAGCCTATTTTGTGAGATTTATTAAACCCAGGTTACTGATGTTTATTGTGGGGCTTGTGATTATTGTGACGTCAGTGTATAATATTATTTCGAGTTACAATTAAAAGGCGGAAAAGGCAGAAAAGACGGAATACGAAATTAGATCCTACAGCCAATCAATAAATTAAAATTTTACTTTATAATTCTAAATTCAAGATTCTCAAGTGGCTTCCTTAAGTGTCCTAAGTGTCTAAGTGGTTCATTTCTTTTGACTCACGGCGTCAGAATATATCTTACTTGGTTTCGGCTCCCGGTCGGTACGTTTCGACTCCGCTCAACGACCGACAGAATATTTCTTACTTGATTTCGGCTTCGCTCAATCAGAATCTATTACTTTTCGTGAACCATCTTTTATTATTCATAATTAAATCATATGATTCCATTTACATTAATTGATTGGGAACAAATTCCCAAAACAGAAAAGGTTGGTGAAGAAGGAAATGTAACTCAACGAGCAGTAGATTATCCTGGCCTGAAAATTCGTATCGTGGAATACTCAGCCGGATTCATGGCTGATCACTGGTGTCAGAAGGGACATATTGTCTATTGTCTTGAAGGCAGCTTTGAAAGTGAAATGGAAAGCGGAGAAAAATTTCAATTGTCAAAGGGAATGACATATGTAGTATCTGATGACATGAGCTCTCACCGGTCAAATACGGAAAGTGGAACTAAGCTGTTGATTATTGATGGAGACTTTCTCGGGATGTAAGAGAGTAAGAAGGTAAGACAGTAAGACAGTAAGAATGTAAGACAGTAAGAATGTAAGACAGTAAGAAGGTAAGACAGTAAGACAGTAAGACAGTAAGAAAAATTGATTACTGATGTGCCAGGATATTTCTGTTTTTGTCCATTTCAAGAAAAGGATTGTAAGCAAATTCCCACAGGTTGTTTTCAGGATCCTCTATGTATGAGCTGTAGCCTCCCCAAAATACAGATTGAGGATCTTTGACCACGTTTACACCTGCTTCACGCAAACGGTTTACTTCCAGGTCCACTTCTTCTGTTGAATTAAAATTGATGGCTAAGGTCATTTGTTTCCAGCCTTTCCCTGTATTTTCGATTTGGGCATCCTTTGCCAATTCATCTGCAGGATACAATGCAAAGATGAATCCATTCATTTTGAAGAAAACGATGTCGCCGATTTCCTTAAAAGGTATCCAACCAAATTTTCCTTTATAAAAATCTGACATTGCTTTGAAGTCTTTGACTCCGATGGTGATGAAGGATATTCGTTGAACCATGATAGTGAGTAGTGAATAGTGAGTAGTGAGTGGTTTTAATCGTGAGACGTCAGACGTGAATCGGGAGTTTTGATTCGCTTGCTATTTTAATACTTTTAAAGATTCCGAAAATCATATACCCTAATATGATTGCTTTAGCAAATAATACAAACCAGACTGAAAATATTCCGCCGGGGTCGCCTTCGTTGATCATGATATAATCGACCTGTCCCAAAAAGCTTAGAAATAAAGCACCTGTTCCTATGCCCCATGCTGCGATCATGTATAATGCTGCATTTGATTTTTCTTTTTTCAAATACCATGCAGCAAACAAAAGAATACCACCCAGAATGTAATCATCGAACCAATGAAAGAATTGAGTGAAATCGGATAATTGGTGGAACCGACGGACGGTTTCTGCTATTGGGAGGAAGATGCCCATGAAGAGAGCCATCCAATATGTTATTGTCGGGTTTTTGTTTTTCACCTGACAAAAATAAGTGAATAGTCAGTAGTGAATAGTGAGTTATTACTTTTAGTTGAAAGTTCGTTTAATTATCGTGAGACGGCAGGCGTGAGACGTGTGTAAAATTTGAAACGTGAAAGTTGATCTTCGATTTGGATGAAAAAAAATAGAGCCCGGTCTTTGCAAAGTCCGGGCTCATATATTAAACATGATTCAATGCGTACTAACTTTTCTCCTTTACTCTTGTCGGAGCTGATGCAGCTGGAAGACATGCGGCTGTAGATGCAGCAACTGCTGTTGTTGGCTTGCAGGTCGATGAAGGCATTACATTTGATTTGCAGGCAGCCGGAGCACATTTTACTTCGGCCGTCGCACCAGGTTTTGGCTGACATGTGGTTTCAGCAGCCGCCAGCATAAAAGATGCAAAAGTTGCCTCAAAAGTCTGGTCGGTAGTGGCTGCTGCAGCCGAACCTTTCGCCGGAGTATAAGACTTAATACAGCAACCCGGAGTGCATGGTATGACGCACTTCTGAGCATCAGCCTGCTGCATAGATAGTCCACCAAGCAAAAACATAATCATCAAAACAGTTTTCATTTTCATTCGGATTTAATGGTTTAGAAATAAAATTGACCTGACAAAGCTATTCCCGGTGCCGCCTGAAAGCTGTCATGCACCTGTTACCCACATGTTAAAAACATGTTATGAAGCAACTCCAGTGGATAGAGACAGTTAAATTGCAGCATGAAGTGGAAAATAAACCATGTAGCTGTTCTATTGTCAGCTTCAACACTGGCAATGATAGGCCTGGTGATTTTCCAATATAAATGGATAGACCACTCCAGGAAATTATCCGATGAAATTTTCTCCCAACGCGCAAGCATGGCCCTTTGCTCTACATTGGAGGAATATAGCGGAGGATCTATTTGTAATCCAGCTGCATCAAACAAAATCTGTGGGAGTGGCGCTTCCACTGCAGACCTGGAAAGTACAGAAGACACACAATCGTCTATCATCCATGATGAGGAATTCCGATCTGATCTTCGTAAAACACTGGATTTTTACAATATTGATCTGAATTACCGGATGACACAATCGGATGGAGCACCAGTAAGCCAATCCAATAATCACCCCACCGGTTGCGTCGTCAATATTCCCGGCCAAACTGATCAGCAGGAATCTTTTATCAAGCTGGATTTCCCGGAAAAAGAAAAATTTATGATGGGGAAGCTGAGATACATGATCGGTTCCAGCGTATTGATTTTACTTTTTACAGCTATTGTTCTTCTGCTTGCAAACTGGTGGTTACTGAAACAAAAAAAATTATTACACACCAATGTCGACATGTACAATAACATGGCGCATGAATTCCGGACCCCGTTGACAAATATCAGCCTGGCAGCAAATTTATTAGCCACAGAAACATCAGCTCCGCAGCGTGATAAATTTTTGGACATTATCTCGAGGGAGAATGCCAAGTTGATTCACCAGGTAGAACGTGTCCTTCATCTTGCACGATTAGAAAATGGCGATTATGCATTTACACCTGAACATATTTTTCTGAAATCATTGCTTCGTTCTGTCACTGATGATCTTGAAATTCAGATTGATCAACGAAAGGCAGAAGTAATCCTTGATGACATTGCAGATGACATTCAGATCTTTGGCGACAAGCAGCACCTGGTAAATGTATTCCGCAACCTGATCGAGAATGCACTCAAATATGCAACTGAACAACCTAAGATCCTGATCTCTGCCAAAGAACAAAATGAAGGAATCCTGATTTCGATCCAGGATAATGGGATTGGCATACCCGTTTCACAACGCCAATTTATTTTTGAAAAATTTCAGCGTGTTCAACAGGGTAATCTTCATGAGCAAAAAGGTTTCGGCCTGGGCTTAGCTTACGTGAAAAGGATTGTTGAGCTGCATAAAGGATTCATCCAGGTGGATAGTGAGATGAATAAAGGAAGTCGTTTTAACGTGTACTTACCTAAAATGTGCTGATCGTCTATGAGAAAAGATTCCAGGATCCTGGTCGTCGAGGATGATTCAAGCATGGGGTATTTATTATCTACTTTACTGGAAGGTGAAGGATATTCTGTCAAGCTTGTCGGTGACGGAGAGGCTGGTCTCAATTCTTACAAACCCGATGCATTCGATCTGTGCATCCTGGATGTGATGATGCCAAAAATGGATGGATTTGTATTGGCCAAAAGATTGAGGGATATGGATCCCAACGTAAAATTTTTGTTTCTCACAGCTCGCTCGTTGAAAGAAGATATGCTGCATGGATTTGCATTAGGTGCAGAAGATTATATCCGCAAGCCTTTTGACAAAGAAGAATTACTATGCCGCATCCAGGTGATGGCCAGGAGACATGAAGCATCCGGCAATGATGTGCCCTGCAGCACAAGTACATTTTCAATTGGTGATTATTCATTTGATTATTCCAAACAACAATTATCCTGGAACAGGGAAACCTGGCGGATGACTGAAAAAGAAAATGAAGTCCTTCGCCTTCTCTGCATCCATCAGAACCAGATCTTGAAAAGAGAAGATGCGGTGGAAATGATCTACGGCAAAAAAGATTATTTCCTTGGAAGAAGCTTTGATGTATTTATTTCGCGGTTAAGAAAATTATTAGGAAAAGATCCGCGGATTAGTATTGAGAATGTTTTTCGGGTTGGGTTTATTTTGAGTGTACGGGAGTAGTTTACGCAAGTATCGTGAGCCGTGAAACGTGAGACGTGAGTTCAAATCAAGACAAACTCATTGATTCCCTTAAAATTTGCAATAAGATGAAAAATAGTTAAAAGTGCAGTTGATTCACAACTCACGATTCACGCCTGACGTCTCACGATACGACACTACTCACTAAAACCAGGCGAATTGCCTCCACAGTTCTCCTCACATCTTCATCATTCGTTCTCCATCCGCTCACTGATACACGCATGCATCTTTTCCCTTTAAAGGTGACAGGTTGGAAAAATGCTTCTCCGGTTTCGTTTATGGCAAGGATGATTTTTTCTGTGAATGCTGCATGATCTTTTTCATTTGTTGAATTTGGATCAAGGAACCTGATCAGCCCCTGGTTGATGATGGGTATAGATATGACTTCTGTATTGGGGAGTTGTCCTGCTTGCTTAACAATCGAATGAGCATGTCTGCATGTGCGATCAATCAGCTCTTCAATTCCTCTTGTACCTAATTCCTTTATGACTGCATATGTAGCAAAACCTCTTGCTCTTCTCGAAAATTCTGGGTTCCAGTACATCGGATCGCGTGCAGTCTGGTCGCCGAAGACATAGCTTGCTTGCTGCGACATAGAGCGATAGTGAGCTTCAGGATGTGCAGTGAATGCGTATCCGCAATCATATGGAACATTCAGCCATTTGTGTCCATCTGTAGCCCATGAATCTGCTGCTTCAACTCCTTCAGTGAAATGAGATAAAGAATCGCTTGCAGAAGCCCAAAGACCAAATGCACCATCTACATGCACCCATGCATTTATTTTATGTGCCAATGGAATGATGGTTTTGAAATCATCATAAACACCAGTATTCAAATCACCAGCCTGAAGAAGGACCAATGTAGGTACATCAGGTTCTTTCATTAATTCTTTTTCAAAAGCAACTACATTAATTCTTCCATGCTCATCTGAAGGAATATCGGTAAGAATATCTGTTCCAAAACCAAGCATGCGCATCGCCCTGTTGATCGTGGAATGTTTTTGATCACCACAGATCACGCGGATTCGCGGAGCACCAAAAAAACCTTTTGCTTCAATGTCCCAACCAGCTTCATGAAATAAATGATTGCGTGCAGCGCTGAGACAAGTGAAGTGGGCCATCTGACAACCCGTGACAAATGCGAAACTTGCATCATGTGGAAGTTTCAAAATTTTTTTAAGCCACCGTCCTGCAATTTCTTCTGCGATGCTGGCTGCAGGAGCAACTGTAAACATACCTGCATTCTGATCCCATGCAGATGTCAGCCAGTCTGCTGCAACGCCTGATGGATGTGATCCGCCGATGACCCATGAGAAGAATCTGCCTGATTGATTGAGATGCAAACCCGGTCGAGCTGATTTATCCATTTCAATGATGATCTGTTCCGGATCCATACCTGTTATGGAAAGCTCCTGATCCCATAAGGCGAGCAATTCTTCGTGAGACTTCATCGAACCAACAGGTGTTGAATCAATCGTTTCAAAAAAGTCATTTGCGAGCTTGTAAGCCTGCTCAAGAGGAATCTGATATTGTTTGGATTTCATCACTCTTTATATTTCGTGAAATTTACTACTTATTAAAATCAATTTTGCCTGCCTCCTGACAGTATAAAATCTCGGTTTCTGAGATAGTCCTGATTATTAGAATTAAATTTGGACAGAAAGCTGACTAAGGATTATAAATGGTCAGTTTTTGAAGAAAAATGAAATTATTTATTTCCATAATTTTTTCACTGTTACGCTCCTAAAAACAAATGTTGCCCTCAAACCACAAACAGATATTGAACCAGGAAATCTTGTCTCTGGATTATACATCGTAACTCTGTAAGCAGGAGGTAGCGTTTATACATCAAAACTGGTTATTCAGCATTAAGGGTTCCTTTTGCTTCAGAAAGTCAGAAAAGTAAATATCCATGTTTGATCACCAGGCTTTGAACTCCGTAGGAGTGGAATCTCTGTAGATGAACGAAAAACGAAAGATGTCAGAGCTCCGGAGGAGTGGAATATTTACGCAGATCCATGAAGGGAAGATTTTGTAGCTATGAGAAATTAATTAAGTTGAAAGAAAAAAATAAGATTGTACTGTGACTTTTGATTTATTTTCAATCATATGATTCTTGTGTACAAAATATTCCACTCCTACGGAGCTCAAAAAAAAGATTGCACATTCTTTTATACAGAGATTCCACTCCTACGGAGCTCAAAAAAAATCTAATTCCCCCTTTTTTCAGGGGCCAGGGGGTAAAAATGCAACTCCCCAAAAATTTACCGATTTTTACCCCATGGAATTAACCCCCATCCTTATAGGTATTGCCATCGGAGCTATCGTCGGATACATTCTATTCACTCTTTTATCAAAAGGAAAGAATATATCCCGGTCAGATTACGACGCCATCAATGTCAAACTCAATGAAGTTTCTTCCAATCTCAGGATAGCAGAAGAGCGATTGAAAAATCAATCGGACATCGCTACTTCACATCAGCAAAGAGCAGATGCGAAATCAAACGAACTCACTACCCTACTCTCCCAGACAGCAACCCTCGAAGCCACTTTAAAAAACTATGCGGAACGCTACAAGGAATTGCAACATGCATTTGAGGAACAGAAATCAGAAAGTAAAACACACCAGTCACAACTAAATGCTGTAAATCAAAAGTTAGCTGAGTACATAGCCAATAACTCAGCTTTGCTGGAAAAATTGAATACCCAAAAAGAGGACCTGATCTCCACACAAAAAATGGCCCAACTCCAATTCGAAAAACTGGCCAACCAGATCTTTGAAGAGAAATCCGGAAAATTTACTGAATCGAATAAAAATAATATTGAAGCCTTACTAAAACCCCTGAATGAAAACATCGAAACTTTCAAAAAGAAAGTCGATGAAACATATGATAAGGAATCAAAAGAACGCTTTTCTCTGGGTGAAAAAGTAAAAGACCTGATTGAGAACACCAACAAAGTAAGCCAGGAAGCCAATAACCTTGCCAATGCTTTAAAAGGCCAGACAAAAAAACAAGGTGATTGGGGGGAAACCATCCTGGAAAGTATACTCGAAAAATCCGGTCTTGTAAAAGACAGGGAATATTTTCTCCAGGAGAATTACAAAAATGAAAATGAAGATAATGTGCGTCCGGATATCACCATAAAGCTACCTGACCAACGCATCATCATCGTAGACTCCAAAGTATCCCTCAATGCTTATTCGAGGTATTCCGAAACAGAATCGAAAGAAGAGTATGCCATACACCTTCAAAATCATCTGAAGGCCATCTATAACCATATCGATCAGCTTCAATCAAAAAAGTACGAACAGCGGGAAGGATCGCTTGACTTTGTCATCATGTTCTTCCCTATCGAACCTGCTTATATGCTTGCGATTCAGTCAGATCCTGATCTATGGACATATGCATATACCAACCGGATATTATTAATCAGTCCGACAAACCTCATTGCTGTATTGAAAATTGTAGCTGATCTCTGGAAACGTGAACAACAAAGTAAAAATGCAATTGAAATCGCCAGGCAAGGTGGAAGGTTGTACGAAAAATTTGTCGGCTTTCTCGAATCCATTGAATCCGTAGGGAGACATATCACCCGATCGCAGGATTTTTACAACCAGGCCATGGGCCAGTTAAAAGATGGCAAAGGGAATCTGATAGACCAGGCAGAAAAATTGAAAATACTGGGTGTAAAATCTGCCAAAAAAATCCCTTCCCGTTTATTACAAATTGAACCCGAGGAAGATGAAACCGGAATTGTCCCGGAAAATCCGGAGACTGAGGAAGGCCAGAACTCGAGTGAATAATCGGGTGATCATTTAGCTTACATCATTGCAACTACATGATCATGTTTTACGAATATTTTGTTTTCTAATATTATCTTTCGGAAGTGTGAAGGCATCCCTCCTCATCAAAAAGATCTTCACACAGTAAACCAGATTCGTAAACCCACAACTACCCGTACAATGAAAAACCTACTCATTTTTGGATGCCTGTTCCTCTTAGGCATTTTTTTCCTTGCCTGTCAGCCGGAAAATAAAACCGGTCCGACGGCAACCGACCAGGCTGCTGTCGCGTCCGCTGGAATGTCAAAAGCGGATTCTGTCAAGCGTGGTGAATATCTTGTCACTACTATGGGTTGCAACGATTGTCACACGCCAAAAACAATGACCAATCAGGGCTCTATGCCTGATCCTGCGAGGTTACTTTCAGGTCACACGGCAAGCGAAGTTTTACCCAAAATGCCGAATAAATCCGTTTATGCTCCCGGGCAATGGATATTGATTAATAGCAGCCTTACCTCCTTTACAGGTCCATGGGGCACATCCTTTGCTGCTAACCTCACACCGCATGAAACAGGTATCGGCAACTGGACATTGGAAAATTTCGACCGGGCGTTGAGAATAGGCAAACATCTTGGTGCAGAAAACGGACGACCAATCCTCCCTCCTATGCCGTGGCCTAATCTTGTTAATTTAACAAAAGAAGACCTGGCAAATATGTGGCAGTACCTGAGGTCATTGAAACCTGTTGAGAATAAAGTACCGAATCCTTTGCCACCGGCTTAGAGGTATTCGGTAATCGGTAATCGGTAACTGATAAACGATTCATGGTACACGGTAATCCGTATTGAAACAATTAAATTAAATAGTTACCAAATAAGACAAGACACACTTTACTGATTACTGAATACCGATTACCGATTACTTTGTCGAAACTAAACCACTTTAAAAAACTGCCCTATGGCTTTACTTGCAAATATTTTTGTTGGCCTTGTGGCGCTGATCCATTTATATATCGTTTGGCTTGAAATGTTTGCATGGACGACGCGCGGGAAAAAAGTATTCAAACATTTTCCAATTGATCTTTTTGAACCGACAAAAATCCTGGCAGCTAACCAGGGGTTATACAATGGATTTCTTGCAGCCGGTTTGATCTGGTCATTTTTTATTGATGATGTGATCTGGAAAGATTATGTCAGGTTGTTTTTTCTGACATGCGTTGCAGTGGCAGGCATCTATGGTGCATTGACTGCTGATAAGAAAATATTCCTGGTGCAGGCATTACCGGCTATACTGGCGATCGTATTTTTATTTATGGGCTAATCATGACTCAACGAAAGTCATCAGGCTTCACCACAATTTTGCTTACCGGATTGCTGGCCGGTACGTTGGACATCACAGCTGCCATTGTCATACTTGCTAAAATGCGGGCAGGTATGGTATTTAAATATATCGCCAGTGGTGCGTTCGGCAAAGAAGCTTATACTGCGGGGCCACAAATGATCCTGTTCGGTGCTTTTTTTCATTACCTGATTGCGATGACGATCACGGTGATATATTTCCTGGTTTATCCACGTCTTTCATTTCTAAAAACAAACAAAATCTTAAGCGCTGCCTGGATTGGCATCTGGGCATGGATCTTTATGAATATCGTTGTCGTCCCGATTTCACAAATCGGTCCGATCAAATTAACACCGGAAAGTGTTATCAAAAACCTGGTAATCCTAATGGTTTGTATTGGATTGCCGGTTTCAATTCTTATAAGCCAGTATTATACTCAAGCACGAGACAATTCAAAACTATAATCTTCTGGATTTTATAAATGATATAATTATTGATTAAATTGAGCTGACTATATTAGTTTGATTTAATAATTCCAGTATTCATGCTTACATACACATGGCATTTACACACGACAGTTCTGATCATAAGCTTTTCTTCAATCCTGTTATGCGATCTCAATTCACAATGCAACCCACCTGATCAACTTCCATCCCATATTTGTGCAGCTGCGCCATTAACGTGTTTATCTGATGCATGTTATTCCACATTGAATGTTCCATTTGTTTGTTGCAATAATTTTTGCGGACTCAATACGATAATCAATAACCCTCAATACTTCCAGTTCATTGCAACGGCAACTGATGTGCAGGTCCAGATCCATGTAGATAATTGTTCTTCAGGCCTGGGCTTACAAAGCGCAATAGTCACTTTCTGTGGATGGCAGCCTTGTCCCGGAGGTAATGTCCCATGTGCTGATATCCTTGATTGTAACCCAGGTACTTCTCCGGGTGGCACGATGGTCCTAAATGCCTCAGGATTAGTGATCGGACAAACGTATTGGCTGCTTATTGATGGAAACACTGAGTCAGTCTGCCAATATACTATTGAGTATCTGACAGGAGTATTTGAACCCCAGATTTATGAAGAAATCACCATGGGTGAGTCGATTCCAGCAGTTGTCTGCCAGGGATTTGATGATTTTATCATGACAGCAGGTCCTTATATCACGAATGCGCAGGCTTATGAATGGCACCTGGAATGGAATACGACTATAATAACAAGCCCATTGCCCTTTAACACAATTGATATTGCAAACAATGCACCGGTAGGTACCTGGGATATTTGTGTGCGCGCTTTCAGTGGTTGTGATACATCTGATATAATTTTTTGCTTTCCTGTAGAAATTGTAGCGTTAGAAGATGTAGAAAAAGATCCGGCGACCTTTTGTCCAGAAGAGTTTCCTTTCTTTTGGCTGGGCATATCGATAGCCGGTCCAGGAACTTACAGAAAAACACTCAATAATTCAAATGGATGTCCATATGATTCAATATGGAATGTAGATGCTTATCCTGATGTTATTCCAGGCTTTTTAGATACCATCTCCTGCCAGTTCCCTTTTTTTTATCAAGGATTCACCTATTATGATGTGGGAACTTATGCATTGGACCTTCCGGACATGAGCATCCATGGATGTGACTCTTTTGCCACTTTACAACTGGATTTTGAATTTGTGGATTTATTTATTGAACAATTATGTATCGAAGGGCAATCATTGCTCATACCTTATCTTATAGAATCAACTCTTACTGTGGATACAATCCTGTATACTTGGTATACCTGTGGCCTTGATACATTACTATCCGACCAGAAAAATCTTGTAATCAATGCTCCGGGGTGCTATTGTCTCATCTATGACAGTGGGTCCTGTAGTAATACGATTTGTTCATATTATAATTTGGATCCGTGTTCTGATTCATGCTCAGTTATTTCAAAAAGCATATGTGTTGATGAAAGTGTTCTTTTTTATTATGACGGTCCTGTTACTCCGGGAGCTTCATATCATTGGCTGATAGATATACCCGGAAGTTCCGAAGTGCTTTATGCTGAAAGCGATACTGTGGAAATGACCTATGATACTACCGGGTGCTATCAGGTTTCATTGACCATTGTAACTGATACAAGTTCATTCACATGCACAGATTCATTTTGCATCGAATCGCCTGCTACAACAGTTTCTATTTGTTGCAGCCTTGTCTCTTGCGTGGACTGTGTGGATTTGAGTTTCATTCTTACAGGGACGGCACCCTGGACCATTATTTTATCAAGTAGTGCCGGCCTGGACACCATATCGGGGATTCTAACACCGTCGTTTACACACACCGTTTGCATCAATCAGGAGATCGACACTTTTACTATTATCGGTGTGACAGGTTCCGAAGATTTATGTACAGGAACGATCCTTGGAGATAATTTTGTCATAATCGCGCATGCTCATGATCCGATTCCTGTTATTAGTATTACGGCAGATACTCTCCTTTGTGCTCCTGATAATATGTTGTCTTACAACTGGCATGAGTGCGATAGTACAATCACGATAGCGACTACACAATGTTTTACACCACCGGCATCAGGTTGCTATTGTGTTGAAGTACTTTCTTTTGAAGGCTGCATGGCTTTCGCCTGCTTTGATTTCGTAGTTGCCACGAACGAACCGTCATTCAAAAATGGAATTTCTGTTTTTCCCAATCCAACCCCAGGACACCTGGCGGTAAGACTTCCTGAAAATATTTCTTTGCCTGTGGAATGGAATCTTTATAATGTCCATGGCATCAAACATGAAAATGGAATTATCACTGAACCTGAATCTTCTCTTCATTTAGAAAAATTAACTCCGGGAGTATATTTAATGAAACTCATATCCAGGTATGAACAGGTGAGAGTTTTCAAAATTATAGTTCAATAATGAAGTTGCATTGTTGGAAGAACTTCTGTCTAAATTGTTATTGTTCGGCGCAGGTTATACCTACGTCGTAGTGTTACCAAAACTCGGCTTTGCGATCCATATCTATACGATTGCAAATCTTAAAAACAGATTATTCAACATTTGTGTCGAAGCAGGGAGTTTTTTTTCAGCAGATGGAAGATGATCACATATTGGCAAATCTGAAATTTGCAAACGCCTCGACGTAGGTACAACCTATGCCGAACAACTTTTGAAGCGGCGGTTGCAATGCAATCGGATGCGGGTGCAACACACGTTTAGTGGCGGGTGAAACACGCTACTACTGAATACTTTTTTACTGAATACTGTTTACTTTTTTTTCCAATGGAAGCTCTGACACTTCTTTCCCGATAAGATCTCCTAAACGCAATCCTTCTTCACAATCAAAACGGAAATGGACCCCAACAAGGATCCTGGACAAAGCACTTTCTTTGGCCATCTCATCAAACGAATGAAATTGTCGCGGCTTGATGACGATATCTTTCAGATCATCGTGGCTCCTGTCGGTCATGGAATAATGATCACCATATAACTTTGTAAGCACAGCTGCTGCCGCACCTGCCATCATCGAATGGCCCGATGGATAAGTCGGAAAAGAAGGGGAAGGCGAAAATGGTCTCCAGTCCTTATCCAGGTATTTTTGAATAAAGGTTTCCGGTCGTTCGTGATTGTATTGATATTTGGAATACCAGCAGGCGATCATAGCATCTGCCAGTGCAAAACCTGTCCTCAGATAAGTCTCAAGTGTTTTTTCAATCGTCGGATGCTCCTTTTCGATAACCTGGTTAGTGATCGCCAGCCAGTGTCCTGCAGGTGAAAATGTGAGGCCCGGGTGATCATCGTTCCAGAATTCAGCGATCCATTGATTTTCTGCCGAAAGTGGCTTGCTCAAAGAAAGTATTTCAACCGCCTGCGTATGATAAAACTGATTAGGCGCTGAAGAATATTCTGGCAAAGGATTGGCTTTATAATTTTCAGTCCGAATGACAAACGGTCGTACCTTTCCCCAATAAGGCAATAATGCCGGCATTGGAAAATATGGTGATGGCACCCATAATCCTTCGCCAACCGGTGGAACATAATCCTTCATGTAATTGTGATGATTCCCTTCATAACCCATCGTATCAGAAGCAGACCATCGATAAATAGCTTCAGCTACACCAGTTCCAAATTCACTGGAAAGCCTGTAGCTCATCGTGTCGGTCATTTCTAAAATTTTGATTTTCCACTGATCAAGTAATTTACCTCGCCGGTTTTTTACAGGCTCGGGAGCAGACATAAATAATTTTCCAAGCATCGCAGCATAACATGCATTGATCGATGCTGATAAATTAAAATGTTCTCTAACGGGAGCAACAGGCAATTTTATCCCGGGATATAATGTCACGAGGGATTGGTAATTCCCTTCAAGACCCGGAAGGGCTGATTCGTAAGCAGCCAATCCAATATATCCATAGGCTCTTGAAGCGACTGGCCCGCGATATCCTTCCGTGTTCAATTCAGCATCTAATATGAACTGATTCCAGTTCAATGCTATACTGACTTCATCATCCACCTGGCGCGTATTTCTCAGGCATGCCAGGATATATCCCATAACGCAGACAATCGTAACGATTGTCACGATTCGCTCTATTTTTCCAGCCGTAAGCTTACGGAAGAAATTCTTTGTTTCAATCTGTTCCACTTTTTTAATCATGAGTTTGCATAAATAGGGAATTTCAATATAAAAGTAGTGCCTCCTTCAAGTTTGCTGACAATACGGAGATCGATATGATGGATCTTAACGATGCTTTCGACAAGTGCAAGACCGATCCCGGTTCCTTTGATGAAAGCTGTCTTTGAACTCCTGTAGAAAGCCTGGAATACCATTCGCTGTTCTTCTTCAGAAATACCCGGACCTTTATCCATGATCTCTATCACAGCACCCGATTCAGGTGGAAATGAAAGACTGAGCCTGACCGATTTATCAGGACTAAACTTACATCCGTTATCCATCAGGTTGACTAATGCAGTTTTCAAAAGTTGTTCGTTCGCCTGTACCTGTAACATTTGTTCCTGTTCAGGCAAATTCACAACTTCAAAATGGATGGTATACTCCGGGTGATTTTTCAGCAGGGTTTCCTTGGATTGCCATATCATCTCATCGATACGGTAAGATTTTAATTCTATAGCAGTCCCGTCTGAATTGATCCTCGCCATCTGCATCAACCTGTCCGTAACCACGTTGAGATCTTTTGCATCAGAAAGAATCGAGGCGAGCGTATACTGGTAATCTTCCTTATTTCTTTCCTTATCCAAAGTCACTTCCGCCTGCGAGATGATCACATTCAACGGATTTTTCAGTTCATGTGAAATATTGGACAAGAACATTTTTTGTACTCTGAACACCTGCTGGATCCTGTCAAGAAGCTTATTGAAAGTAATCACAAGCCGTGATAATTCATCCTGCTGTTCAGAAGTTTCTAAACGGTGACTCATATCAGTAGGCAGCAGGGCATCCACTTCATTCATGATATCACTCACAGGAGAAAGTGCCTGTCTCGCAAAAAACCATCCGCCAATAGCTACCAACGTGATTGAAATTAAAAACACCACCAAAAGGATCCTTGTCAGATTATTGAGATGTATTTCATCTAATATGGCTTCGGCCACTACGATAAATGTTTCTCCAAGCTTGTTTCTGTAAAGCACACCTAAAGCGTGAAACTTACCATCGACAAAACGACTTTCTCCCGTTTGACGGATATCTTCAAGCGTGGAAGTCCTGATGTTGTCAGGACCAGGGTTAAATGTGTATATCCGCTTTCCATCCAGCGTATACAAGGATACATTTTCCGGGTAGCTTCCTTCCAGCTGGCCTGAGAGTTGAGTGGGTGGTTGTATTTCAAATTCCAATTCATCCGTTTTCTTGCCGGCCACCATTTCTGCGATGATATACCCTTTCGATCGCAGGCTGTCATAGAATTCATCCTGCAGGTTTTTACGGAACTGGAAATGCACGTAAAAAAACGCAGCCAGCAGGATGCCGGCAGCAATCAGGATAAATTGTAATGTTAAGCGAAACCGTATTTGCATAAAGTAGCCCGGAATGGATTTCGAAAGGACAATATTTTACAAGTCCCTCAGGAAATAAACCCTGCAAAACTAAACCTTATCTCCACGGTGGCTTATTGTAGGCGGTGACAAAAGCTCTTCCGTCCAGTACGATCATCGGATCATTGACGTTTTTAGGGTGATTTCGTTGTTCAAGATCGCCCCCGGATGAGCGTATAGAATTTTCTTCCAGTTTAAATATGTAAGCTGTAGGCTCTCCGTATTCTAATAATTTGAACTTATCATCTTCTATTCCAAAGGTTAGCGCTTCACCATCCAAATTCATCTAAAATACACATGATTACTCAGTTATCCCTTCGAATTTTTCTTCTCCATGTTCTCCTCTAACCACTACAATATTTCTGAGAAAAATTCTCTCCCCCTGTGTTCCTCAATTTCGCTTCGCATCGTCTCGAAAACCCCGGGGTGCTGAAATCTTTGTCAATCCTAATTAGTCAATTATTACATTACCCCGGGGTTGCGCAGCACACAGGGGAGAGAAATTTATAGATCGCAGATCAAAATTTCGATGGGGTAAATGGGGATAATAGTAACATTCTCATTATTCCACTACCAGTTTCTTTGCGGAAATCCTGCCATTGAAAAATAATTGCACTGTATACGTACCTGGTAAAAGATGGCTTACATCAATGGTATAATCTGACATATTAGCAGCAAGCATTTGTTGTGCGGCTATCCTGCCATTCATATCACAGATGCGAAGACTACCCATTGTATGTGATGTTTCAAGCCTGATAATAATCTGGTCTGAAGCGGGATTTGGCGAAACATTCCATTCAAATGGTGATTGTATTTCCGAAAATCCAACCGTCGCTGCTTTGAATTCGAATGCTCCCATGTCCACGACCCCGGTTCCTCCGTTTTCAGGTTGAATTCTTGGCAATCCATCCAGGTCGGTTGGAATGTTTGGATTTAGTGCATCATTATTTCCTGCATTGATAGCAATAGAGCCAGCGGTAAGATGTAAGTCGCCGGCGGTAGTCGGTGCTGAATTGAAATCAGGTGTATTTACAAACACAGGATCCAGGCCGATATTACCTTCACCCGGAAAATTTCCAAACGGCACCAGGCTATAGGTTATAGTTGTAGTCGCACCGTTGTCAAATATTCCGCCACCACCGGCATTATTCCAGAAGATGCTGTTTTTGATCTCCGGATGAGAAACACTTGCTCCCAGAGCTACTGAACCCATCGCACCTCCGGAATTTCCGGCGAATGTGCAATTTACAAGGGAAGGATTGTAAGTGCCATTGCCATTAGCAAAGCCATGAAATGCTGGACTGGTTGGAGAAAAGTTTCCACTGAATAAACAATTGTAAAGTTGTGGAGAAGACGTACCATCAACAGCGATATTGCCGATGGCTCCTCCGCTTGCAGTCCGGGCTGAATTACCTTTGAACTGACTATTTATGATGAGAGAGTTTGCCTTTCCATTCGAACCGGCAATATTAGAGATAGCTCCTCCTCCACTCGCCAAATTATGGGTGAATATACATTGCATGAAAACCGGCGATGCCTCACCCTCATGTCCATAATTTAAAAATGCCCCACCCGCTTCAAACGAATTATTATGATCAAAGATACAATTGGCGATGATCGGGTTTGATGAGCCTGTCACAGAGCCATCGTTGTAAATTCCGGCTCCTGAATTGCCAGCGGAACCTTCATGTCCGTAACCCAGAGTTATTGTAAATCCATCCAATACCATATTGTTACCTACATGATCGAGCTGCATCACCTGGAACGCATTGTCAGCAATGCTATCCAACTTACCAAGATCACCACTGAGAATGGTGCGGTGGGTTATAACATTCCTGCTTTCAAAATGTCCTTCGCTTCCGGGAAGTCCTTCGAACCCACCATACAACTTAATGGATTTATTGATAAAAAATGTTTTGTCCCGGTCAGATGAACCTGCGATTGCCGCAGTAGGGAAGTAAGTGCCTGCTGCAACCCATATTTCATCATCGTTAATAGCAGCATTTATTGCTGCCTGCAGATCATGATATGCATTCGTCCATGAGGTTCCATCATTTAATCCTGTCGAGGAGATATTGACATAATGGATGCTAGCTAAAGCGGCTTTACACTGATGAGAAATAAAAACAAATATTGTAAGAATAGTTATAATCCGGAATACAAAAACAGGTTTCATCTTTACTTTATTTACGTGACAAAAAAATAATTGACGACGCAAATTTTGTTCGTTTTTGTGGAAGATGTTATTTCCGGAAAGCATATTTTGGCTAATGGTCTTTCCGGTTGATTAAGCGGTAAATATTAGGTTGTTGGGTGTATGTTTTTAGAATAAGTTCTTGTGGAAGGGCAATGGTTATTAGAATGAATACGTATTTCTCATTCTTTGGTATCTAAAATTTCTTCCGCCTTTTTCTTATTAAATTCTCCAAGGTCAGTATTCCCTTGCATGAAATACAGTTCACTTAAGGTGTTATAAATTTTTACGAGGTCCTTATGGGCAGGACCGAGCTGCTCAATTTTGTTTTGAGCCAATTGCTGGTAATATTCAATGGCCGTATTGTACTCTTTCTTTTCTTTGTAAGCCTTGCCAAGATTGTTGAGGGATTGATTTATTTCCACACTTTTTTCTCCGAAAACTTTCTTCCGTATCTCCAAAGCTGTCAGATGTGCTTCGATGGATTTATCATACTCCTTCTGCATTAAATATACATTCCCGATATTACCATAACTGGTGGCGACATCGGCATCGAATTTCCCGGATTTCAATAGACGGATAGCGAGTGATCTGTGATGATACTCTATTGCCCCACCGAAATCACCCATCGAACTATACACCACACCCAGACTAATAAATGTTGCAGCTCTTAGGAGATCATTTGTATCCCGCAGTGTATTGCCCTGGATCTCTGCCATCCCCAGATACATCCTGGCTTCTTCATATTTATCCTGCCTGGTAAGCATTCTCCCGATCTGATTGTAAGCATCTATTAATTGTTCTGTTTTTTTATTTTCCTTAAAATCCGCAGCTGCTTTTTTGTAATACACCAAAGCGCTATCGGGGAGTACACTTTTTTTAAATTCCTCAGCCATTTGAAGATACCTCTCAGCATTGGAATTTTTCTGACCTGTGATACCGTGCAAAATGGCAAAGAAGAAAAAAAGGATAACAGGAAATGTTTTGTACATCTTTATTTAGGATTAATAATCGTGGTTTATTTAAGAGTAACGAATGAGGAGTAACGAATAAACGTTTAAGATTCCAAGTTACATTATGGATAAATCTTCACATTACAATTGAGATGGATGCCAGTCAGAACCGGATAGTCTAAATTAAGAAGTAGACGAAGATGATATTACTCGTTACAAGTCACTCGTTATATGTAATTCGTTACTTGTCAATCCTCTCATTCGTCTTTCAGCACATAACCTACGCCGAACACTGTGTGGATCATCTTTTTTTCAAATGGCTTATCCACTTTATTGCGGAGGTAATTGACGTACACTTCGACAACATTGGAGGTGGTTTCGAAATTGATATCCCAGACCTTTTCGGCGATTTCAGCTTTTGAGATGACCCTGCCCTGGTGCCGGATGAAATATTCCATCAGGGCAAATTCCTTTGGCGTCAGCTCTATTTTTTTGCCTTCCCGTATAAATTCCTTGGAGGTCAGGTTCATTTCGGTATCTCCGAAAGTGAGGATCAATTTGGGCACCGGGGGTTCTTTGCCCCTTCTCGATAGAGCTTTAAGACGGGCTAATAATTCTTTAAACTCGTAGGGCTTTGTCAGGTAATCGTCTGCTCCTACTTCAAGACCTAACACCTTATCGTCGGTAGCATTCAGAGCAGTGAGGAGTAAAACCGGAGTTTTAACGCCTTTTTGACGCAAATGTTTAGTCAGGTCAAAACCGTTCAAGCCAGGGACAATGATATCGGATATGATGACATCATACTCGTTGTGTAAAGCCATTTCTGCTCCTTTGTCACCATCAAAAGCGAAATCTACCTCTATATTATGCTCATTTAGACCCTTTTTGAGAGTTTTTACCGCTTTTTCTTCATCCTCGATCAGGAGTATTTTCATCCCGCACAAGGTACGGCGGGTAATCGAATTGTCTAAGAATCAGGCGTAAATAGCATTTTCTAAGGAAATTCTAAGGATTAAATATTAGGATATTCAATTGGGCAAATTAACTTTGGCCTCGTAAATCTTAATCTTTATTTTTTCACTTTAAAAAGTATCCTATGAATACTCGCAAACTCCTTTTGTATTTCTCCTGTTTCTCACTCTTTATCATGCTTTTTGCTGTGAGCTGCAAGGAAGACGATCCTGTAGTTTCTAGCACTAAGCTGGTTAAAGACTACCCAGCTGAAGCCATTCTTAAATGGAATAAATTATTCCTGAGAGTAGAACGCTATGCAGGTGGCTACCGTCCTGGTCCTGCTCCAAGATCTGAAGCTTTAATGGCTTTTGCTTCTTATGAAGCTTGTGTTACAGGTATGCCAGAGTATAATTCAATAAAGAGCTTATATCCTGCTGTTCACATTCCTGAAGTACAGGCAGGTGCTGAATACCATTGGCCAACTGTAATTCACAATATTTATAAAACAATGATGCCGCTATTGTTCGGTGACAAAGATGAGCCACCAGCAGATGTCAGAGGCGAATGGAATTCTCTTATCAGCGAGCTTGATGCTAAATATCTTGCAGAAGCAGGAGAAGAAGTATTCAATCGTTCCAAAGATTATGGTATCAGTGTTGGTACTGCAGTGTGGGAATGGTCTACTACAGACACTTATGGTCATCAGGTATACCTGAATCCATTCGGAAACTACAATACAAATGAAGACTACGACTGGAATGCACATTATGATGGCGATCACTCAGGTGACTGGCATCCAACAGTTCCTGGTCCAACAAGCCCAATGGGTCCTTTCTATGGAAAAGCTCGTACATGGGTATTGAATGAAACAGAAAAACTGGCTCTTCCTCCATCATATTACTTTATGAATTATAGCGAAGATCCTCACTCTGAATATTATGCTCAGGCTCTCCAGGCTTATACAAAGAATGCTGCTTCTGACTATAATGTAAAATGGGTTGGTGAATTCTGGAGTGATGACTTATTTGACCTTACATTCAGCCCTGGTCCACGTTGGTTAGCAATTTGCGATCAGATCGTTGAAAAAGATGATGTTCCATTGGATAAAGCTCTTGAAGCTTATGCAAAAACAGGTATGGCTGTTGCTGATGCCGCTGTTGCTGCCTGGTATTCAAAATTCTACTATAATGTTGAGCGTCCTATAAGTTATATTCAGAAAGTTATAGATCCTAATTACAAGTCAAATCTTAACAATCCGTTGAATGGCTTTGTAGGTTTCGTACCTCCATTCCCTGCTTATCCATCAGGTCACTCGACTATGGGTGGTGCAGGTGCAGAAGCATTAGCAAGCGTATTCGGATATTCTTATGCTTTTACTGACAATTGTCACCTTGGCAGAACTGATTTCGTAGGTACACCTCGTACATTTACAAGCCTTCATGAAGCAGCATTAGAAAATGCTTGGTCAAGAGTTCTCCTGGGAACACACTGGTACATGGACTGTGTAGAAGGAGTTCGTTTAGGTACAGTAATCGCTCAGAAAGTAGATGCTTTACCCTGGAAAAAATAAGATTGGTTTATAGAAATCATATAAAAAGAGACTGCTGTTTACGCGGTCTCTTTTTATTTTGATTCAGGTCTTATTTATCACAATGAATTCATTACAGCTGAATACTTTTTTAGAAAAAAATGCATTTAATATCTATCTCAATCAAATAAAACTAACCATGAAATCTATGTATATCAGAACCCCTCAATCTATACTCCTGCTCAGCATTTTCGCTGGCATCCTTTTATTTGCAGGCTGCAAATCCGGAGATTCAAGTGTTGTCGAAAAGATCGATCACTATGCCAGCGGCGAAATGTCCCGGAAGTATTCTGAAGTCAATGGTGTGAAAGACGGTAAGATGATTGAGTATTATATGAGTGGGAAATTGAAAGAAGAGCTAAAATTTAAGAATGGCATCCAGGTAGACACAGCAACCAAATATTACGAAAATGGTGTCAGAAAAGAAGTCCAGTATTTCAAGGACGGAAAAGTACACGGTGGTGATACTACTTTTTATGAGGACGGAAAACCACAGATGACTGTACAATTTACGAATGGGCTCAAAGATGGCTACCTCAGGAGCTATGGTGAAGATGGATCACTCACTTATGAAGCCAAATTTAAATTGGACACCATTGTAGAAGTGAAAGGTGTGCCCATGCTACGAGACACTTCAAACCACCAGGTAACCCAATCCCCTGAATCCCTTGAAAAAGGACTTAAGGAGAAGTTGGAAAAAGAAAACAAGAAATGAGATAGCTTTTCCCATCAGGTTCTTAATAATGCCAGGGAGTGAGCCATCCTGTATTGCCTTATTAGATGCCTCAGTATCGAGGGTGTATTTCAATAAAGTTCGCATGATTTGGGTTTGATTATAAAGTGAAAAAATATTTTTGTGTGGTACACTTAATGTTTATGCATTTATTGTCATCTCTTCAAACTGTAGTTGTACCGAATAAGAATGATTTTCACCGCGTGAAGCAAGTCCGCTACAATATTGATTAAGATTTACCCATGCCTGGTTAAAGCCTTTATTTAGATTTCTTTTCACGAATAATTTAAATATCAATTCTTTTAACGGATTCTTTGGAAGCATTACAGCTGCTTTGACGTGCGTGCCCCCATTGGACAATTGCTGGAATGTATATGTTACTCCAAATGATTTTTCTGCAGTAGTCTCTGAATACTGAACATGATCATGAAATATATGGTAATCATGGCTGATGATCACAGGCTTATCAGCGACACAGCGATGTGTCTGCCCTTCCTGAATCAAAAGTGAATTATTGTCCAATACTTCAGGGCTCATACCGGGAATCCATTTGGATCGCCATGAAAGATCAGCAACCACATCAAACACGGCCTGTAATGGGGCATCAATAATTGTTTCCGTTTCCAAAACAATGGATTTCTTTCCCTGCAATCCGTAATTAACCTTGTCAATGTCTGGCAATTGATTCAAAAGCGGATCAAGAGATAAATAAGCGAACCTGACTTTTCCACTATCATATTCCTCCTGTGCATACTCTATCGGCGACCAGGCAGTTTGTTCTATGGTATCCCAGAATTTACTATGGTTAGTGAAGTTCTCTGTGCACAATACATATTCATTCTGATCAATATCATTCTTAAGTAATCTATGGGCTACTATGACTTCTTTTCCAAATAGTTTTTTGTATTGACGAATCGAATTCATCGTGATGCTGCCGTAGTGAACTATAAATTTGATGGCCAGGCTGTGGGCTGTTCTGCAGGCGCCGCAATTGCAAATTCTGCGGGTTTCGTATTGCTTAAGATGTAAATGAAACTTTGAAAACATCTCCCTGACCTGGTTCAACATTTCATTAGTAGTAGGTGCTGCACCAAACCTGTAAAACAGGATGGCGTCTCCTTCTATCTCACTGACTTCAAGATTAATCTGATTTGCGTCTATGATGATTTCAAGCAATTCTTCAATGATATGTTTTGAGTGCATGATTTCTGTTTCTGCCACGAACCTGGTAAATCCACTGATGTCAGGAATAAAAATCAACGCAGGTTTAGGTTCAGCATGCTCATTTGTAGAATACTTCATAGCTCTGAATTTGGATGTATACTTTTGTTTTATAAGAATGCAGGTATTTACGAAATCGTGTTCTTTTTGGATTATGATCAATGAAAAATCATTATTTTAAAGCCATCGATTGCCGCTAAATCCTTAACAATCAGGCACATTTCATTCTAATTCCCAAATGGAGCACGGCATTTTGGATGCACAGGACCAGCTCATTCTCGCATTGCGATCCGGGGATGAGGATGCGTTTAAGATGTTGTATGATTCTTACTCTGCAGTCCTGTTGGGTATTATTTACAGGATCGTGCCTGACAAAATAGAAGCGGAAAACCTCCTGCAGGATTCCTTTGTTAAAATCTGGCAAAACATAGACCGGTATGATCCTGAAAAAGGTAAGCTGGCTACCTGGTTGTTCAATATTGCCCGCAATACAGCTATTGATTTTAAACGTTCTAAGTATTTTAATCAATCTCAGAAAAACCAAAACGTCGAAAATCTCGTAGGTGGTGATAAGGATCAGGCTATCACGCTGCCCCTGATAGATACATTAGGACTCAGAGAGCTGGTGGAGAAACTGACACCTGTTTGCCGGGAGGTCATCGAGTGGATGTATTTTGATGGTTTTACCCAGCAGGAAATAGCAGACCAGAAAGGCATCCCATTAGGCACAGTCAAATCGCGTACCCGGCTGGCTTTGAAAGAATTGAGGGCGTATTATAATTAATTTACATTTGCAGTCTTTTGAAAGAGTCTAATCACATATCGAAAAAAGAAATCAGCCAATGGCTTGAGAATGATGCCTCTCCCATTGACATGCAGCTGACCGAGGATGCTATTCTTCGTTTTGCCGAAGCGCATGCTGTCTCTCCTGACCCCGGTCTGAAGCAAAAGATCCTCGATAAAATAAGATCCCTGAATTCCGCAAACCAAAACCGTCAGCAACTAAGCCTCGATCATTTACCGGTCCTGGATAAGACTTCCAATTGGATGGACTGGCAGGAAGTGATAAAGGATATCAAACCCCCTGAACATTTTGATGGCATACATCTGCACAGGCTTGAGTCCTCACCGAAGCGTGAGTTGTTCGTAGCCTGGGTGAAGGAATATGTTGATGAAGAGGTTCATTCCGATATCATAGAAAGCTTTATCCTTCTGCAAGGCACCTGCGAATGCCATATTACTGACGAAAATGGCAATGCACGCATAGTCAGGATGTCAGCCGGAGATTTTATCACCATGAATCCGGGTGAAATCCATGATGTGATCATTACCTCCCTGGAACCCGCGAAGGCGATCCTTCAATGGATGAAAATAAGCGCGTAAGAACGCAGAAAGCAATTTGCAATTTGCAATAGGCAAAAACAATTTGCAAAAACAATTTGCAAAAACAGAAAGCAAAAAAATCTTTGCTATCTGCGAAATCTGTGGCCTTATTTTAAGGCGATATACTCTACCAGCAATGAGTTGCGGTCGATACCCAGGTATTGCTCTGGTGGTTCTTCAATCTTCTGCAGTAATCCATATACGTTAAGCAGGAAAATTTCAACGATCGGGCTATCTGAGTCCAGGTTGAAGGTATTGCGCATGACGATAAAAAGAAAATCAGAATCCACGTTGTATTTCCGCAGGCTGTCATACCGGTTTGTAAGATTCACGATTCCCTTTTTGGATAAATCCTCAACTGCTGCAGTGAACATTTCGCGCACGTTGGGTTTAACTTTGTAGCCCAGGTTGAAATCTATCCTGAATATTTTATCCTTCACCATTTCATGAAAATTATATTCCTGCTGAAAAGGTGATTCCGTTTCGTTGAAATGTAAAAGCCAGTATGCATCTGCCCGCTTGGGTTGTTTCTGATAGATCGATTTCAGGATCTGTTTTTCCATCCGGTACACCGAATAGGAGCTGGTCAGGTAAACAATATTCGTAGCAAACTTCGGGATGTCCTTATCCTCACTTACAGCTGTGATGATATCTTCATACTGATGGACATCTACAAATTTCCGTTTGCGGAGGAGGACATGTTTCGCCTGATAGTGAATCACCATGATCAGCACAAAAAATAACATCAGCATCAGGGTGAACATAGCCCCATGCATAATCTTGTGTGCATTGCCGGCGAAGAAAATAGCTTCGACGGTAAAAAACAAAGTGGTCAGCAAAGTAATCCTGATCCAGTCCCAATGCAGTTTTCGCCGGAAGAAAAAGATCAGCAGTATGGTGGTAGTCATCATCGTCATGGTGATAGCCACACCATAGACAGCATTCATATTACTGCTGTTTTTGAAATAGAGGACCACAAAGACACAACCCAAAAACAATATATGATTGATCATGGGTATGAAAATCTGTTGCCTGTGCTTGCTCGGGTACCTGATCTGGACCCTGAACCAGGTATCTAATTTGACCGCTTCATTGATCAGGGAAAATGAGCCGCTGATCAGAGCCTGGCTACCAACTATAGAAGCCAAAACCGCGATGCCTACAGCAGTACCAATAAACCATCTCGGCATCATTTCAAAAAAAGGATTCATATGCAAAGGCAACGCCTGTCCTTCAAGCGTCAATAATGACCAGGCTCCCTGTCCGAAATAATTCACGATAAGTGCTGTCTTTACGAAAATCCAGGAAATCCTGATGTTGCTTCTACCCACATGCCCCAGGTCAGAATACATGGCCTCTGCCCCTGTGACGCATAGAAAAACAGCCCCGATGATCACCCAGGCACTGGGATGATGGGTAAGTATTTGGTAACCGTATTTAGGATTAATAGCTTCCAGGACGCTCCAGTCCTGGCTCATCCAGATAAAACCGAAAATGGTGAGCATGGAAAACCAGACCAGCATGATAGGACCGAATGATTTACCGATTTTTTCAGTACCGAACTGTTGAAATGTGAACAGCCCTATGAGTATGATGATGACAATGGGAATGACGGGTACATGTTCATTAAGGCTTTTCAAACCTTCCACAGAAGCTGTAAGTGAAATAGCCGGTGTGATGATTCCATCCGCCAGCAACGCTGAACAGCCGACCATGGCGACGAATATCGTCCAACGGGGTGCGGTTCGCTTAATCAGTGAATATAGGGACAGGACACCACCTTCCCCGTGATTGTCAGCTCGGAGCGTCAGGATCACATATTTGAAGGTAGCCTGAAGTGTTAATGTCCAAAAAACACAGGAAAGCCCTCCAAGAATAAGCTCACGTGTAACGATGTTTTCACCAATAATGGCAGACATCACATACAAAGGCGAAGTTCCGATGTCACCAAAGACAATTCCGATCGTGACCAATAAACCGGCAGCGGTAATTTTCTGAGTAGCCGTTTTCATTAAAATTCCAGGGTTCGGGTTATCGGTATGATTGTCATTTTCAATCTGTTGAGGTATTTATAGGCAGCACATGGATACCTTGTCTTTTTCGAAAGGACAAATATAAATACATGGGGCATAGTGAGGCAATAAAAAGAAAAGAAGGAAATCACGGGGATTTTGCCATAAACGCAGAAGGAATAAATTACGGTAATTTGCACGTATGAAAAAATCAAGCCCGGTCATATCTATTCTTGGAATGGTAATTTTCTCCTGCTTCATGAGCAATTGTTCGTCAAAATTAAAACCCTTTGAATGGCTCACCGGCACCTGGGAAATGCGACGTTCTACAGGAGGGACCCGTCTTGAAATCTGGACTGCACACAATGAAGAATCCATAGCCGGTAAAGGCCTGATGATAAATGATACCGATACCACAATACTTGAACAAATCGAACTCACATACAGGGATAACGAATTCTACTACATTGCCACCATTCCGGATCAAAATAACGGGAACCCTATTGAATTCAGGCTAGTCAAAACGGAAGGAAGGATTTTTACTTTCGAAAACCCCGGTCACGATTTTCCCCAGCGGATCATCTACCAGTTCAAACCCATGGAGGAACAAGCTGACAATGATATTGCTATTGACTCGTTGCTCGTGAGAGTGGAAGGCCTGGATGGAAATGGAATTGATTACGGCTTCTCGAGGAAAAAAATAAAATAATTTCTGATCGAAATGTAATGACGTGATGAAGGTCACGACAATTCGATCAGAAATTATTTAGTGGATCTGACGCAATTCAACTGTCCCTTTATAATTCAGCCGGGGACAAGTCTTAGCCAGATTCAAAGCATCTTCGGAGTTCTTCGCTTCGAAAACAAAATAACTTTCCACATCGTTGTTTCCCTGAAATTCACTCCTGGTTTCTACAGCGGGGCCACCGGGACCTGGTGAGAGAACCCATCCATTATCATGCAGATTTTTCCATTCGATCTTGTGTTCTGCACTTACTGTCTTTACCCATGCTTCATATTCCTTGTCATGATCCGGAGAGAGCTCATTATTATTGTAAATGATAAGGACGTACTTTTCTTGTCCGCTATCTGAAGTAGTTGTTGCTTCGTGGGAATTCTCTTTGCATTTAATAAATACCAGGCTTCCCACTAATAAAAATATTACACCAAAGGCGAAACTGATGCCCGGAGAAAATCTGCCTATTGGTTTTGCAGAATGAACCATAAGGTTTATTTTCTTTATGTCTTTATTCTCCACCATCAGCTCTTGCCACGTCTACAGAGAAATTACCTACGCTGATCCCTTGTTGCTTACCCGCTTCCACATCGAACCGATAGTGAATGCCTGCATAAATCCTGGATTCAGAAGCTTCCTGTGCATACGCTGTGAGCTTACCTGTTTCATCAGGAAAGAAATGAGAAAGGACTGTAGCACCTGCATATGAAAACGTAGAATGTCCGGAAGTATAGCTTGGAAAATTAGGCGTCCCCAAAATGGTTTTAAAACCTGGAATTGCCTGGATAGGCCTTGGATAATGATAAAAATATTTAGCATCCCAGCAGGAAATACCTGCATCCGCCATTGCCATATTGAGATATGCCAAAACACGTGCAGCACGCAATGGATTCAACTTGTGTTCTACAATGAGGTCAGATGCAAATCTATTCCAATGACCCGGAGGAGTATAGGTGCCTAATCCATCGGACCAGAAATTGGCAATGCGTCGCTGATCTGTTGTCAGATTATCTGAAATATCCTTCAATTCATTTGCTGCCACTTCAAATGCAGGTGATCCTGGAGCAGGTGGAGTATCTGGGCGTACTGTTATCACATCCGGTACATTCCAGAGTTTTACTTTTCCAAACAATGGTGTTATTCCGACAGGTCGCGGAGGAGTTTCCTTGTTTTCCCAATGCCATCCCAAACGTGCCTGTGCATCATCCCTGATGGAATCTGATTTTGGTCTTGGTGTCTGAGCATTTTTCAATCCATCACTTCCTGCTCTGACTTTTACAACATTCCAGACTGCTCTGCCTAACGAATCACCTGCGGTGATATCGCTTTGCACATTCAGACCTGCCCACATCAGGCTATTTTCATGCTCAAGTGCTTTCGCAGCAAGAAAATCCTTTTCAAGTGGAAACAAAGCTGTAAGTGCAGCTTTTGAAACAGCAGCGATGACAGCACCATCTGCAGGATAACTTGGTAAATTATTTTTTGGTAAATGAGTTACAATCGTTGCGTCAGTTGTATAGGGTGCTGGCCTGTTAAAATTATACTTATGATACCATGTTGAAATCAGGGCATCATATTCTGTGGCAGCCCAATAAGCAAAAGCTCTGCATGAGTACGGTGGATGAGCAAAAGGAAACAATGGATATTTTCCTGGATCTGCAGAATTTGGCGCCGGATAATTTCCTGCTGAATCAGGTGAAGGTGCGAGATTATATTTAGCAGCTAACTCCCTGGCTATTTCATTCCAACGAATCAAGCCATCTCCACCCCAGTATTTAACAGCTTCTTCCTGTTCACCGGTGAGTTGTGCAGATGCAGCTTTCAATGCGGCAAGTTCTGCCTGGTATTCAGCGGAGGTAATATCGTACGGTGCAGGAATTCCTATTTGTGATCCGCTGCTCAATAGCTTAGGATGCCAGCTTCCACCATTTGCGTCAAGCGATGCATACTCATACGCATCGAATGCGATGTAGGAAGGCTGTTCATCAACGCAGGATTGGAAAATAAATCCTGTAGCGATAATTGAAAAAAGAAAAAATAATATGGCTGTATTTTTCATGTTAATGTGAATTCAGTTTGATAAAAAAATGAAGTGAAGTACCTGATTAGTCATTGATGATCGGTTCAGTCTGGCCACTTTTCCAAAGTGGAAAGAAATATGCAATACCCGCAGAATAAATAGTAGACTTACCTACATTTCTTCCTGTCAGAACGTGTCTTGTGTTAGCTATAACACTAAAACCATCTATCCCGGGAACATAATACTGTATTTCCCCTCCAACACTTGAGTTGTACATGGCGACGGAAGGGAAACCGGAATCCTGCCTTCTGATATCATATCCGCCCTGCGTATTCAGTCCGGAAAAATCTCCATCAATCTTAAGTGAATAATCGAATAACCAAATGCCAAGGTTGACGCCCCAGGTAATGGCATCAGGCATGTCCACTTCATCGGAGTAAATGCTATGCGTTGTATAATAGTAATCACGTTCGATAGAAGAATTTCCTCTCAGGTGATAACCGGCTTGTCCACGCAGATATAAACCCATATCAAGTTTGTATTGGAGAATACCGGTGAACGAAAGTTCACTACAACCTAATCCAAGACTATACGGGCCATAATCGGATGAATAATTGGAAAGGGGTTGCATTGCACCCAGTGTCAGATGCGTTGTAAAATTTCCGGGTCCTGCTACAAGATCGAGTGCTTTTCCTTTTATCCAAAAGCCCAAATCCTGGATACCGCTTGTACCTTTTATATAGCCACCGCTGGCATCCGTTTTCATCCACGGAAGAGCAGCTATGATACTGATCCGATTCGTAATCCCCAGAATGGCCATGGGTGTAATGGATTGCCGGGTTAGCGTCCCAATATTACCATTGGTGCGCAGAAGCGCACCTTCCCAATATTCGTCCCAACTGTCATGCGAGTATATTGCGGCAATACAAATTTGTCCTTTTGTCATCAGTGTAGCATCTGTAGGTGTTTGCGCATTCGCAGATACAATACATGTGAACAATAGAAAAAAACTAAAACAATAGTGTACAATTATTTTCATAAAGAGAGAGATTTCATGATTAGTAAACGAATAAGGATTCAAAGTATAATCGTACAAAACTAAAAAATCTGCTTTAACGGTTAGCTGTAAGGAATATATAAGTAAAATTCTAAGGACATTCTAAGGTCAATTTCCGCTCCTCTATCGAATTCCGCTGCATTTCAGTGGATGATTTGATTAGCTTGTCTCTCTCGAGGCTCCTTACCTTTTTTAATGAAAGGAATTTATAAAAAAATATTTCTGCTTCCTTTGATTGTCTCATGGCACCTTTAAGCCTGCACGATGGTGGCAAATACCAATTAAAATATTTCTTCCATTTCATTGGAATCTGCAAAGGATTCAGTGCAATTGTATAATATTTACTAACGTGAGTTAAGTTCGGTTAATGACTAAAGTATTCAGAAAATAATGCAGGGAGCAGGTATAAAAAAAATAATAAGTAATCAGTATTCAGTAATCAGTATTCAGTATTCAGTATTCAGAAAATAATGCAGGGAGCAGAGGATTCACAAGATCTAAATTCACGATTCACGTTTCACGAAAGGAATTTAATAAGCTTCAGATAATATTGCAGACTCACGATTCACGTCTCACGACTCACAATTCACAATTCACACGACTCACGTCTCACTACTCACTACTCACTACTCACTTCCGATAAGCCATTTCTTAAACTCAGGTGAACGCTCTTTGCTGACGATCGTATCTTCTTCAGTCGGTGGATCAAGCTTGAGCTTTACTCTTGATTTGGAATAGGTCACCATTTCTTCAATGGAGCTCATTTTCACAATGAATTGCCTGTTGATCCGGAAAAAATGCAAAGGGTCGATCATTTGTTCTATCTGATCAAGGCTTTGGTCCAATGGATATCTTTTATTGCCAGCCAGGACAGCAAAGCTGATTTTATCTTTGGAATAAAAATACGCGACTGTGTCCAGGTCAATCAGCTTGATGCTCTGACCCATCCTGACAAGCAAGCGTTTGGATTTGTGGATGAATCCTGCATCCTGCAATCGCTGTATAAGGTCTGAACCTTCATCGCTTTTCGAGGATTTTTTAGAAACTTTTTTCAACGCCAGCTCAAGCTCATTCTGCTTGATGGGTTTAAGCAAATAGTCAATAGCATTGACCTTAAATGCTTTCAGGGCATACTCATCATATGCTGTCACAAAGATGACAGGAGCTGTAATCGTTACTTTGTCAAAGATGTCAAAGCTGGAGCCATCAGCCAGATGAATATCCATTAAAATCACATCCGGCATCGCATGATGCTGAATCCACTCCACAGAGGATTCGATACTGCTCAGGGTCCCGATGACTTCAATTTTAGGATTAATGTCTTGTAAAAGCTTCTGCAATCTCCTTACGGCAGCCTGCTCGTCTTCAATGATTAATATTTTCATTCGGTTGATTTTTTTATGATCGGGATACGAACCCTGAATGTATCCTTGTCCTTTTCGATGATTACTTTTCGCTCACTCAGCAGCTGATACCTCCTGACAATACTTTGCAACCCGAATTGAGTAGATGGCTCAGTTTTGGATTTTGGCTGCAGGTTATTCTTCACTGTGATATATTGATCTTCATCTACCGTGATAAAAACATCAAGTGGTTTGTTTTCTGCTATAACATTGTGCTTAACCGCGTTCTCTACTAACATTTGCAACGTTAAGGGCAAAATAAAAGCTTCCTTCGGAGCACTATCAATATGCAATATGAGATTTGTACCATACCGCTTGGTTAAGAGATATCCGAAATTCTGAACTAATTCAAATTCCTCTTCAAGAGCAATGGTTTCCTGTTCCCTGTACTGAAGTATGCTTCTGAAAAAATCCGATAATTTTTCGACATACTCAATAGCGATTGCAGGCCTGAGCGTGTTTTCGTCAATGATGGTAATCAGGGTATTAAAGCTATTGAATAAAAAATGCGGATTGATCTGGGCTTTTAACGCCTGTAGCTGGGACTCGATCATTTCTTTTTTCAGCAAAGCCTGTCGTTGCACTCTCCTGCTCCTCATTCTATCAAGCCAGTAAAATATACCTACGGCAAGAAAAAGGATTGTTCCAATAAACCATAGTTGCCACCAGAATGGTTTTGCAATGGTAAATGAATATGAAGCTACCGGCTCGTCAAAAAAAGATTTGTTCTCCGAAGCCTTCACTAAAAACGTGTAATCACCAGGAGGCAGACTTGAGTATGAGGCTATATTATCCTTTGAAATCTTTGCTTCCCTGTCATATCCAATCAATTTATAATTGTACGTGACAGCATAGGGAGCCGTATACCACAGTCCTACATATTCAAATGAAAAATAATTTTCATGAAAGGAAAATACATGTTCATCCGTGAAATCAATCGGCTGCTGGTTGACTCTTACCTGTGTGATCTGTGTCCTGGGATCTATTGTAAATTCATGATCAGCGGCATAATATTTCATGATCCTGTTTTTACCGCCGATAAATACATTTCCTTTTGTATCTGTAGCTACGGCATTGTCACCCGGTTCAAAATCCCCCGCCCCTATTTCTGAAGAATAGTACATGAAGTGTCTTCTCTCCGGTTCCATAAGGTCGATGCCCCTGTGATGCGAGATCAGGATATCCCCGTTTCTTGTAGCGGCAATCGATGTCACATTCATAGTCGACAGTCCTTGTCTCAGACCAAGTGGCTTGTATGTCATTCCATCCAATTCAACAAGTCCCAGGTCCTTTGTATTTAACCAGATATGTTTTTGCTGATCTTCGCAGATAGAATATACTTTTCGCAAATTGACACTATCATTTCCATTGTATTGAGTCACCTGATCTCCATCAACGCAGTAAACGCCATTACCATCTGTTGCAAACCATGCCCTGTCCCTGGAATCCACAAAAACCTGGTATACAAAATGCAGATTGGATTGCCATGGGTCGCTCAACAGATGGAAAAGAATATTTTTTTCTTTCGTGATATCCCGATCTACAGGATAGGATACAACACCCTGCAGCGTACCGATATAAATTTCTTTTGTCGTACGATCCATGGACATGATCGAGCTGCCCAGGTCCTTTACAGAAGATGTAATGGGCTTAACGACACCGGTTGATGGTGTATATATAAACAGACCTTTATCAAGAGTGGCTATCCATAAATTATTGAAATTGTCTTCCAGGATATTAGTGGTATTAAAATCATATCCAGGTGCAACTCTTATCGTTTTGGAAACTTTATCTGCATACTGCTCCAGCTTATACAACCCTTTGATCGTTCCTATCCACAATTTATCCTGGTGGTCGCAAAACAAAGTTTGAATTTCACCTATTTCTGTATTCAGTGACTCAAAGGAATTGAAAGCTGACATGAGTGTGCCTTCATTGGTGGAAATCCAGATATTGCCCTCGATATCTGCGAGAATATCTGATACGGCAAAAGGTGCCAATGCCTGCAGGCTCACAAGTTTGCGAATAGATTTAAACTGGAAATTGTAACGCCATACACCCATAGACCTTGTACCGATCCAGATTTCATGACTATTGAAGATTTCGAAAGAAGTGATCTCGTCCATCACCTGGTTTTCGAATGGCTTCGTGATTTTTTTCAGCATGGCATCGTAAACCACGACACCATATTCAAATGTACCGATCCAGATGTTCCCCATGCCATCAAGTCGAAGGGCTGTAATGATCTGGTCAGGCAAACCATCGGCAAGACCAAGGCTCCGGATTTTTTTTACTTCATTTTCAAAAGTGCAGATATTGATACCGTCATCGGTCCCCAACCATATCTCACCGGTGCCGGTGCTGATCATGGAGTAAATATCATTTCCCGACAAGCCATCACCTACATCAAAATTAAAAAGCCGTTTACCGGTGTAGACATATACACCTTCACCATACGTGGCAAACCAAAGACGCCCTGAGGAATCCTGTAGTATGGTGGTGATAGGTTTGACAGGATGTCCTTCTTCAATATCAAAAGCCTGCACTTTCCGGGAGTTGTCAAGAAAATAAATTTTCCCTGACTGAGTTCCGATCCAGATCCTTCCGGATTTATCCTCATAGAGTGATGTGATCGATAATATAGATGCTGATGAATCGAACCTTACAGGATACCAGGAGTTACCATCGTATCGTGCAAGGCCATTGTTTGTGCCCAGCCATATCATGCCCTGATGATCCTGCAACATTACATTCAGGGGTATGTCAGCATATGCACTTCCTACATCATGCTGAATGAATTTCGGCTCCTGCGCTTTGATACAGGGCAAATAAAAAACAGAGAAGAGTAGAATCAGGAAACGGTTCATGATTTTGAACCTGTGACAAATTCAATACTGACATTAACATTAATTTGCTCAGCTATTTTCTGCCTGACTATTTTAGGAATTGAAATGCCATGATCAGCAAGAGGAACAAAAAAATCAGTTGTCAATATTGCTGCACCCGGTTTGAGAGTGATCGTACCACGAATAATCCTTTCTTTAGAAACACCATGAATTTCCAAAACACCTTTAGCTCTTACCGAATACGTTCCAGGTGTATCAAAAGGAATATCCTCTATCAGTTTACCTGAAAAAGAAGCTTGTGGATGTTCGTTTTGTTCCATATAATTTTCCAAAAAATGGACGCGTTGAATTTCACTATTGAAGCCTGTAAAACTATTTATTTTCACATTGAAAGCAAATTCCCTGGTGACAGGATTGATCATCCCCTTTATGGATCTGCTTTCAGCTTTGATCGTTTCAAGAGGTGCTTCAGAAATAAAAGACGCCTCCCCTTTTTGGGCAACATAAAATGTGGCCTGGGATAAACACAGGCTGGTCCACGTACAGAGGATAAGCAGGAAGAAAATAATTTTTTTCATATGTATATGCTGCAAGATATCGTCATTCTTTCAGCCTGTTCCCCCGTTTTGCACCATCATATTGAAAAGGGTGATGAACAGGACTATTTACCTGATGAATCTTTTTGGAAATCTTACATTTCAGATCAAACCATCCTGAGCCCTATAATCTTGTGGTCTTTTTACAATGAAAAAACGTTTTGAAATGCCAATGAGTTACCGTATAAAACCTAATTAGCTCCTAATGCAGATATCATCCATACGGTTCATTCCCTGTATAGGTACGCTATACAAGAGGATCTGATAAACCCTGTCAGAAAAAATTAATTTATGCTGAACCTGGAAGCGAACCTGCCGTTGAAACTGACAAAATAGATGCCTTTTGCATAATCCATAACAGAGACTCTATGTTGTCCCGATTCCAATTCATCTGACCACATCGTTCTGCCCCGGATATCAAAAATAGTACAGGTTCCTTTTGCCGGAAGATCGATGAACAATGTTTCACGCACCGGGTTTGGACTGAGTTTGACGGTTGCTTTGCCACGGCTTAAGGATGAAGCGGACAGGAGATTGTCTGTGCTCACCTGGTCAATGCAAACATAAGCAGGTGTGTTCATCCCAAAAGTGCCTACATCACTGGATGAGAGCCTCAACACAAGAGAGTCTACCTCACCGATGCTGGTGAGATCTACATATTTCCAATCTGTGAGGATATAATCTTTTGATGCGCTGGATGACCTGTAATCGGCCAGGTATACATTGATGCTGTCATCAGCGATGGCACCTCCTGCATATTTCTTAATGGTAAGAAGAAAGAAATCCGGATCCTTGCCGGATTCACCACCAAATTTTTTGGCAAATGAATCACCGTCCCTCATACTCAATGCAGCGTATGTACTGTTAGTGACATACATTCCTATCATTGGTTTGCCTGTCGCTTTGCCGGTTAAACGAACGAAGGTATTATCATAAATATATCCTACAGCATAAGCAGTAGTACCTAACGCACCGGAACCTGTAATAGAGCTATATTGATTTGAAAATCCGGGTGTAGTAGTATTCGTATCCGCAGAAATGGCAAAACCAGACCAGAAATCAAATTCTGCATTATAATTATTTGGAAGCTCGATTGATCCGCTTCGAAATCCCCGTTCCGGTGAAGCGTCATTTAGATATTGTCCTGGCTCAAGGTTGAAATCTTCAAAACCTGCAATAGCCTGGGAAAAACAATGCCCAATTGCTATTGAAAAAATAAGTGCAAAACTAAACTTCACCATTGCTTTTTTATTTTTTAACATCCATTAAACCAGGTCTGACCCTTTGATTCAATAAAGTTAAGCAATCGGGATGGATATTCCATTTTAAATGGCCGAATGTCAAAAAAATGATACCCTGACCCCGGCGGTAAAGCTTCTTCCGGGCATAGGCCTTCTTTCGATGATCCTGTAGGGAACATTCCATATGTTATCTGCCTGGATATACAGAGATTCTTTTAAGCGATGCTTTTGAAAATCAACGGACAGACCCGCCGAACCAATATTCGCTGCCCTGATCTGATCATTGATCCCGGTGGAAGGCCCAAACCAATGATGGTTGTAATATCCCGTCCAGGAATGAAAGTGAACTGTCAATCCTGACATATAATTTTCCACAGGAACATAAAATAATTGTTCGCCCGCTTCGATCTGAAATTGCTTCAATTCGGATTCAAATGTTGACCAGGTGAGATCCAGGCCTGCATGCAGATCGAATTTACATTGATTCGTGGTCCAACTTACATTGGCCCGGGTCTCAAAACCACGGCTGTTCACTTCGGCTATATTGATTGGAGACCAATATTCACGGAGACCTTTCACCGGGGGCATCCACATGATCCATTGATCAATATTTCTCTTGTATGCAGTCAGCGATGTGGAAAGCTTTATTTTTTCTGTAACCCATTTATAATGTATGCCGGCTTCCACTGCCCATCCTTCTTCAGGTACAAGATCAGGATTACCTCCGGGGCGCCAGTTGAGATCATTTAAAGTAGGCATACGGTAATTTCTTGACAGGCTTGTTTTAAAAGTTATCTTTTTTATTCCGGAAAATTCTGTCGATACATCCACCAGGAGTGGTGACCATATACTTTCTGTTATTTCCTGTCGTGCCTGTAACCTCCACATCCAGTTTTTGGATGCAAGCTTTACGGAAGAAAAAACAGCTGATTGATTCCTGGTTTTAAGATCCTGATAATTTTCTGATAACCCCTGTGCAACTTCGGTATAGATTCCTCCTGCAATGCTTATATTATTTCCGGGGTGGTACGATGTTGCGGCTTCTGCAAGCCATGTTCGGAATTGATTGTGTGTATACAGGATAATGAGTGTATCCTGGTAATCATTGATTTCATCAAGCCATGCACTTTTCAGTTGCCAGTGAAATTTATCTGCTACATAATTCCATTGCAGTGAAGCCCTGAATATTTTATCCTGTTGCGCTGATTTGCTTGTTGTCTGTGTTGATATAGGTGGTATCTGGCGGTCAGCATACTGATACCACAACCTGCCAGTCAATGTTTGTCTATCATTGAGTGCATAGGATACTTCCTGCAGTATGCCTTTATCGTTTATTTGATTGTGGACCTGGTTGTGTTCAGGTAAATGTTTATCAAGCCTGTACCTGTAATTGTTTTCTGCATGTTGTGAAAACAATCTTGAAGAAAACCTGATTTTTCCAACTCCATAATCTAATTGGATGTCTCCGCCACGACGTCCCCAGCTTCCTGCATATACATTTATACCAATACGATTTTGAAGACTTACAGGTTCATTGGATATAGATATAAGCCCACCTACTGCACCGGATCCGAATGCTGAACCATGTCCTCCATAATGAATAGCTGCTTCATCAAAAAATACACCCGGGATCAATGCAAGATCCTGCATACCAAGCATGGGATTCCGCAATGGAATGCCATTCCATAAAATCTGTGTGTGTGAAGCGCTTCCTCCGCGAATACCAAGTGTGGCTAATGTGCCCGATCCATAGGATCTTACAAACAATGGTGTCTGTTTAGCTAATACAGATGCAAGGTCATCATGGTCATTAAATGAAAGCATGGACTTGCCCATCTGATCAGTATGTTTGCCTATATCAGTGAGGTCGATGCGTTCTGCAGTAACTTCCACCTGTTTAAGCACATGTATGCTATCGATCTGTGCATGCAAAAAATTAATCCCTGATGTTAACCAAAGAGTTATAAAAGAAAAAGTCAAATAAACACATCGGGCATTGACTGATTGCATAGTCCAAAATTAACCTAAAACAAGGCTTTGCAAGTACGAATTATCTGTATTTGCCGCCGAACGACGATATTTATTACTGCTCATAACCTTCGATGAAGCAATATAATCCTCTAAAAAACTAATTCTGTCGATAAAAAGAACCTCACTGCAACCTTTTCGGACAATTTTGAGTCTTGTTGTTTAATCAAACAAGACCAGAAAATGAAAAAATTCAACATACTCCTCTCCGTTATTTTCCTCTCTTTTTCTACCCTTATCGCTCAGCATGGCGATACAGGTCTCAAAGGCAAAGTATTGGATGAAAATAATGATCCTATCAGCTTTGCTAACATCACGATGTTCAACGCAACAGATTCTTCGATGGCCAAAGCAGGTTATTCACAGGAAGACGGTTCTTTTTTATTTACACATATTTTACCCGGCAATTATTATATCAATATTTCTTTTGTAGGTTTTGATACCTATGTGTTACCTGTTCTTGAGATAGCAGCGGACAATATCCTCGAAGTTGACAACATAAAAATGTTGCCTTTCACCACGGAGCTTGGTGAAGTGGTAGTGGCTGCTTCAAAACCGCTGGTGGAAGTCAAACCGGATAAAACAGTTTTCAATGTAGAAGGAAGTGTCAATGCTATCGGAAATAATGGTCTTGAATTGTTGCGTAAAGCTCCCGGTGTAGTAGTGGACAATAATGACCGGCTGATGTTAATCGGCAAAAGCGGTGTGAAGGTGTACATCGATGGACGTCAATCGATCCTCTCCGGTGATGACCTTTCTAATTATCTGAAATCACTTCAATCTTCACAGATAGAAGCAATAGAAATAATTACACAACCTTCAAGCCGATATGAAGCTGATGGAAATGCAGGGATCATCAATATCAGGCTGATCAAAGACAAATCGCTCGGAACTAATGCCAATGTAAGCCTTGGATACAGCCAGGCAACACATGGTCGTTTCAATGGAAACCTCAGTCTCAATAACCGCACAAAGCTTGTCAATGTGTATGGCAATTACAACTATGCGAATGGCCAAAGCAGCGAATTCAATTTCTTTGAGCGTACTACTGCTGATCTTTTCACCGACCAGGCCAATACTGGTGGAAACTTCTGGGAGAATCATTCCATGAGAGCCGGCCTCGATTTCGCTGCATCACCAAATGCAACTTTTGGCGTTTTGTTTGACGGGTTCATGAACAAGGATCAGTGGACCAGTAAGATCCATACAGCTATATCTCCATCGAGAGGTGCAGCTCCAACGGAAATCCTTGAAGCAACTAATCAGAACGATGGTGATCAGGACAATTACAACGTTAATGGTAATTACAGGTTCGACAATAAGAAAGGGACCGTTTTGAATTTCGATCTGGATTATGGAAAATATTCAAGCATAGGGGATTCCTATCAGCCTAATTATTACTATGATCCGGTTGATGGTACGTTAACCGATACAAGGATCTTTTCTTCACATGCACCGACTGATATTGATATCAAGACGTTCAAGCTGGATTACGAAAAAGGAATGTTTGGTGGAACTGTTGGTGCAGGATTTAAGCTCGCGCTTGTAAATACGGATAACAACTACGAATTCTATAACATCATTGATGATGAACCGATCCTGGATATAGACAAGACAAACCGTTTTGAATATGCCGAGAATGTAAATGCCGGTTACGTCAACTATAACAGGCAATGGAAAAAAATAGGATTGCAGGTTGGTGTGCGGATGGAGCAGACAGATTCAAAAGGCGATCTCACCAGTCAGAAGCCCCAGGATGATCAGACTGTTAAGCAGGATTATGCTGACTTATTTCCAAGTGGTGGATTGACCTACCAGCTTAATCAAAAGCACAGTCTCAGGATTACTTACAGCCGTCGTATTGACAGACCGAATTACAGGGATTTGAACCCATTTGAATTCAAGTTGGATGAGCTGACTTTCAAGAAAGGAAATCCTTTTTTACGTCCGCAATATTCCAATAGTATTTCATTGGGACATACATTTAATTATACCCTGAATACCAGCCTGACGTATACGCATACGAATGACCTGATGTCTGAAATAACAGATACAGCCAGCACGAAAGCAGCATTTATCACCACTGAAAATATAGCTAACCAGGATGTATATTCCCTCAGTGTGAGCTATCCATTTGCATTATCAAAGGCCTGGAATGTATTTGCAAATACAAGCATATCGAATACACATAATAAAGCTGATTTTGGTGATGGGAAAATAGTTGATATCAGGGCTACTACTTTTAATATTTACATGCAACATTCATTCACACTACCTAAGGGGTTTACATTTGAAGTATCGGGATGGTACAATTCGCCGGGAATCTGGGGAGGAAATTTTGCAACCGGTTCGATGTGGAGTGTGGATGCCGGCATTCAGAAAAAAATATGGAAAGACCGTGGTAATATCAAGTTCGGCGTCGGTGATATTTTTGATAGCATGGAATGGTCAGGTGTAAATGATTTCGGCGGGCTTGCGATGAGAGCTCATGGCGGATGGGAAAGCAGGCAGGCAAAACTTAACTTCACTTACCTGATCGGTAATGATCAGATCAAAGGCAATCGAAATCGCAGCACTGGTCTTGAAGATGAATCGAAGAGGATACAGGGAGGGAAGCAGTAGAATAGGTGGAGGCGATTCAGTATTCAGTAAAAATGGTATTCAGTATTCAGTAAAAATAGTATTCAGTAAAAATGGTATTCAGTAAAAAAGTATTCAGTATTCAGTGTTTGGTAAAAAACAAACATCATTGGTTATAACAGAAAACGGGCAGCGGATAAATTGTCCGTTTTCTTTTTACAACTATTCGTGTTCACAAATATTTGATGAAGATAAAAATTATCCCAGGTCATATCTTCCATGAAAACTGAATACTGGGCGCTCTGATTACTGATTATTGGTTACTGAACACTGATTACTGAATACTGAACACTGATTAGTGAACACTGCTTTTAGTCATTCGCATCTATAAGGAAGACTCTTACCAGTTCAATCTTTTTATCGCTCACTTTTTCAAATACAAAACGATAATCATCCAGCTCCAATTCTTTTCCCTGTTCAGGTATGGTGCCTGATGTCATGACGATATAGCCGGATAGCGTTTCATACTCTCCTTCAGGAAATTTCAGTGTGGGATATTTCTCATTCAGATAATCGATCTCAAGACGGGCAGAGAAAAGATATTCCCTGTCATTGACCATCTCTTCTACATGGTCTTCCACATCATGTTCATCTTCGATTTCACCGAAAATTTCTTCAGCAATATCTTCCAGGGTAATAATGCCTGCAGTGCCGCCGAATTCATCCACGACAACTGCTATATTATTTTGCTGGCGGGTAAAGGATGTCATGATATCCAATACGCTTGTTACTTCCGGAACATATTGAATCGGGATGATCATATCCCTGATGCCTTTGGGGCCATTCAGGAGACTTTGATGATGTATGTATCCAAGGATGTTGTCAATATCTCCATCAGAAATCAGGATCCTGGAATGTCTTGTATCCAAAAATGATTTTTTTAATTCTTCTATACCATCCACGACATCCACATGCACAATCTCTGTTCGCGGCACCATGCATGCTTTTGCTTTGAGATTTTTTAATTGCAAAGCATTCTTGAACATGTCCGCTTCCATGGAATCGTCATCCTTCGACAGGGACCCCTCTACAAAATCCTGCAGGTCAAGACGTGTAAAAACATCTTGCACATGCTGGATAGGTGCCCTGAAAACATACCGCAGCAAAATATTTGAAAATGAAATCAGCACCCAGGCCGGAAATTTCAATATCCATTGAAAAAATACCATAGGATATGACACAAGTATAAACGCCCTGTTTGCAAAAAGTCTGAAAATTAATTTTGGCAGAAATTCTCCGAGAATGAGCATGACCACAGTAGCCATGAGCGTAATGATGATCAGACGAACCGCTTCTGAACTGATGTAGGGAAGGATCCATGGCTCAATCAACCGCGACATTAAATACGTAAAGACTACAAGGGTAATATTGCTTCCTACCAAAAGGACACTCAGGAATTCTTTTGGCTTTTCATAAAAACGGGAGATCATTTTACTTCGCCGTGTCCCTTTATCCCGTTCAATCTCGACACCCAGCTTATTGGCCGTGATAAAGGCGATCTCCGTACCGGCAAAGAATGCGGAAAGTATCAGGGTGATGAAAATGAGAATGATGAGCGAAAACATGATAGGCAAAGTTAACAATGGGCAATTAGCAATTGGCAATAAAAAAGAGAATCCGGAATCTTGAATTCTGAATTTTGAATAAAGAAGTAAAATAAGAAATATCGAATATTGAATGAATATGTTATTAGCATCAGGTAATTAGCAACAGGTAATAAACTTATAAGCGCTTATATAAACCTTTTAAACTTTATAACCCTAATAAACCTATAAACTTTAAGCAATTATTCGGATCTACCACCTTCTTCAACTTTCATATCACCTGAACCTGAATGCAACTCATACCGGGTAAAGGCTTCATTGGATCTGAATCCATAGCTAAATATCGTTTTGTCGTGATCGGTAATCTTCACGAAACGATCTGTATAAATTTCTTTTGTTTTTTCATCCCAGATCAATTCAGGTGCATCGAGACGTTGGCCGCGATCATTGTGCAGGACTACATTTTTCTGAATGATGATTTTCCGGTTGATCTGATCTCGTCTTGCATAATCGGATCTCAACCAGCTACGCGCATTCCCGGTTTTATCATAGAAAGTCACTTCAAGGCCTTCCGGAAATTCTTCTTCCACTGCATATTTTTCAAGTGAACGACGGGTAAGGGGAGCTTTCAAAATGAATACCAGGTAACTGCTGTCTGTATATTTTACTTCAATGTCCCTGGCCTCTTCTACATTGTCAATCTTAGAACCAATGTACCTCGACAGGTCAGGTTCTTCCACAACACATGAAGCCAATGCAAGAAACAGGAAACTAAGGGTAAAGAAATTTTTCATGGGAACAGTCTCTGACTATCTTAACACGGTGACAGTACCCGTAAATAATAATGGAATATCATCCAGGAAATCGACCTCAGCACGATATGCATATACACCCTGAGATACGGGTTGATTGTTACATGTACCATCCCATCCGAGTGAAGGTTCGTTCAATAAAAAATCAGTGCCTTCCCACATCAAACCTCCCCAGCGGTCAAAAATCTGAAACCGCTTCACAGATGTTGCAGCACTATTTCCATAAATCGTGAGCCAATCATTCGCAGAATCATTATTGGGAGAAAAAACATTCGGGATATAAATCGGTTTGTACGCATCCACAAAAATGAAGACAGAATCTGTTGTAACACATCCCAAATCATTGGCTATCGTCAATGAATACCAACCGGAATGATGGGGCAGTGCTGTAGGATTAAGCAGGCTATTAATATCAGAACCTGGAAATGTCAGGGTATTAATGTTATTCCATACCACATTCGTAGGAAGACCGGGTAATGTGAAGGCATGCAGATCAGTAGTTTGTCCTAGTTGAATGAAAATAGAATCACCTAATTCCACATTAAACCCTGAAGCAGGCAAGACAGTTAAATCTACCTGGCTTTCACAACCTTTTTCATCCTGGATACAAAGTGTATAGGATCCGGGGAATAAAGATGGAAATACGGTTGAAGGTTGATAATTGACACAATCAAGACTGAATTGATACAATGGCGCACCACTTATTCCTACACCTTGTATTGCTCCGGATGACGTATTGGGACACAGCTGATCATGTACAATCCCTGTAACTGATAAGGTGCTTGTATCTGCACAACACGGTTCGATAAAAAAGTCAAGAATTTCCGTGACAACACAGCCTTTAGAGCTTGTCACAGTCAATGCAACTTTTTTATCCCCAAATGATTCGTAAATGACAGAAATCGGTCCTGTCGTAGTATCTGAAATTGGAGTTGCGCCTGCTCCAAAACTCCATACATAACTCACTATACTATCTGTAGGCGCAAGAGATTGATTATCGAATATGATGGTTTTATCGCATTCAAATGCCTGAACTGCGGTAACATCAAAAGCTGGCTTAGGTCCCTGGAAAGTGCCTGTGCCACCCCACTCTATTGTGAAACCAAGACCTGACTGACTAAAATTATTGACAAGCAATGCATAACTTTTTCCGGCGATCATATCCAAAGGTGCAATCCAACTGTCATCATCAGGCTCCCTGCATCCTGCATCCTCTTCTGTATCTGTACTACCCACTTGTAAGCCTGTTGGGCCATTACATCGCCGCCACGTTGGAAAAGGATCTTCTGATCCTGGTGATCCATTAGCCCCCGCAGCCATACACCTCACTTCACGCTTATTTGCGCAATCATTCAGGCCGCCCGGAAGTTCATATACTACAAAATCAATATCGTCTGACTTAAATCCGGGTTGATAATTGTTCGGTGTAAGTGTAAATGTCAAGGTACCCGAAACTTCACATGTCCATTTGTACCACGCAGAACTTAATTCCTGCATTATGCATGTACCGGTCACTCCCGTATCCCTAATCCCGATACCCAAAATTGTATCAATTACAAATGGTGACTTATCGCAAAGCAATACACCTTTATAACAATCGGACTGTGGGTTAGGAGGTGGAATAAAACCATTGAGGCAGATCTGAAATGTACCTGCAGAAAGACCCTGACCTTCCACGAGAAGGTAATAAACCCTTCCAATCACAAGATCTGCGAGAGATAGCTCTACCTGGTCAGTAATAGAAGAAATAGAATTACAGCCAATTTTATTCAGATTATTACAAGAACCATCAAAAATAGCAATGGATGGATTTCGCAGTGTTCCAAGTCCATTTATTGCACCCGAAACCTTGATATACATGGCCGGTGTCTCAGGTCTGAAGGTGAACCACACTTCATTATTAAGTCCAATGAAACAAGTGCTTGGAGGAATACTTCCAGAAAAAGGTGTCGCATTAATGTTGGTATAGGCTTCAGGTTCGCTGCACCAATTGGTTGTGTTTGGTAGATGGAAGGCTGAGCCGCATTCGTCATTAAGCGGTTGGGCAAATATTGAAATGCCACAACAGACAAATAACAGTACCAGGTAAATAATCCTCATTTAGGTGATTTCTAGATCAATATTAAGATACGAAATTAACAATTATGTACCGTGGCATGTTGTCTGATATCTATCATTACAGGTGAATTGTAACGATTCTTTAACGAATAAGTAGACGTATTGCGGCCAATGACGGGTTGGGCTGAAAATTAATCCCCGGACAGCAAAAATCCGTGCCACACTTAAGTGTGCCACACCTAAGTGTGCCACACTGTCATAACTCACTGATATTACACGTAGTTATAAGTGGACGGATGGCACAAATAATTCCACCAATTGTGGATAAAATCCGGGTCAGGACATCCTCGTGGCACGACTAGTGGTGCCACGAGTACTGGTGCCACGAGTACTCGTGCCACGAGGTCATAACTCATTGATAATACACGATGTTATAAGTGGCCGGCGGGTACACATTTTGGCACTAATCCTGATCAAAAACAAGCTAAAAAATGGTCATACAGGAATTCTCCCCAAAAATGCCCTTGTCCTGATATTATTAACTTTGAAATAATGAAGATCCTGAATCAACTACCCAATGCCTTAACTCTCCTGAATCTCACATTGGGGACCCTGGCCATCATTGCATTGATAAATGGCCTTGTTCCAATAGTCCTGGCATTGATCGGCGGATGCCTGCTGGCGGATATCCTGGATGGCGCAATCGCAAGAAGATTGGGTGTCAGTGGTGGCCTTGGGATACAATTAGATTCACTGGCGGATGTGATCTCTTTTGGTGTTTTGCCTGCTCTCATGATTTATGGAGCTTATTCCATGTATTCTCACGAATATCCATATCCGGTTCTGATTTCAGTTTTTGCAGCACTTACCGCAGCATCTGCCGGTTTAAGACTCGCCAGGTTCAATGTGGACACAAGGCCAAGAGAATATTTCTGGGGACTGGCCACTCCGGCGGGAGCGATCATGGTGACAGGATGGTTCTGGGCTCAGTTTGCAGGTCGGGATTATGGCCTGGGTATGGCTGATTGTCCGTGGATGGGTGTATTGATCCCAGTTTTTCTGATCATTTGCTTCCAGGTTCCGCTTAAGTTACCGGGTCTGAAATCGCCTAAATCAGGAATTATCACTGCCATCCTGTTAGGTGTTTTCGGCTTAGTTGGATTTATTTTGATGGGACCTATCAGTATTCCATTGGCTATCGTGGGGTATGTGGTTTTGGGTTTGCTGAATTTAGTTTTGAAGTGGTACTAGACAGTAAGAGGTAAGAAGTAAGAGGTAAGAGGTAAGAGGTATGAGGTATGAGGTAAAAAGTAAGAGGTAAGAGGTAAGAGGTAAAAAGTAAGAGGTAAGAGGTAAGAAGGTAAGAGAGGGAGAGAATCAGAAATAGAGGCTGAACTCTTTAAGATTTTTACTTTTGTTGCATGAAATTCAAAGCAGAAATCAATGTCATGCCCCTGAAAGAATTACTTGATCCGCAGGGGAAAACGGTAGCCCGCAATATGGATCATGCTGGTTTTATGGGCGTAGAAGATGTACGGATCGGAAAACATATGGAAATCCTCATTGATGCCCTGGATGAAGCCACAGCCAGAGAAACAATAGATGAAGCATGTAAGAAATTCCTGGCCAACATGATCATGGAAAGCTATTCTTTTGAAGTCAAGCCTGCCTGAGGGTGCTTTACATCGTCCCCACACCTATCGGCAACCTGGGTGACATGACACACCGCGCGATCGAAATATTATCGAGTGCAGACATCATACTCGCTGAAGATACCCGCACCACTAAACGGCTATTGGATAAGTATAACATCACTACTCCACTGCGTTCTTATCATGCATTTAATGAACACCAGGCTACAGCAGCTATACTTGAATTGCTCAGCGAAGGCAAAACACTCGCACTCGTTTCAGATGCCGGCACTCCAGGCATTTCTGATCCCGGATTTTTCCTCGTGCGTGCATGCAGGGAAGCAAATGAACAGGTTGTAGTATTACCCGGGCCAACTGCATTTGTACCTGCATTGGTAGGCTCAGGATTTCCTTGTGACCGTTTTTATTTCGAAGGGTTTCTTCCACATAAAAAAGGTAGAAATACCCGATGGAAATTCCTGTCTGCTGTAACGCATACCATCATACTGTATGAATCGCCTTACAGGTTAATAAAATGCCTCGAAGAAATACTTGAATTCCTCGGAGATCTGAGAAAGGTTTGCGTAGTGAGAGAAATCTCGAAAATTCACGAACAATACCACTATGGTTCTGCATCACAATTGTTACTCGAATTCGGACAGCACCCTGAAAAAGTGAAGGGAGAAATCGTGATTATCATTTCTGCTGAGTAACAACAATTTTCTGCTTCTCCGAACTTAAATTTGATATGACCTTTGGAAAACAAATTCATGCATTACATCTGAAGGAATTAATTCATAGCTTACAGGATGGACGAAAAAGATATTTTTAAACTTGCTATACCCATTGTGGCGGTGCCATTGGTTGGAGTGTGGTGGTTTAAGCATCATTTTGCTGATCATAATCAAGCTAAGCGACTTTTGTCTTTTAAAAACCTGGATGAAGGCATGAATGAGCTTGATAAAATTCAACATGCCCATTCCTTAAAAATTGATAATGACTGGACGTTGTATCAAAACCTTGTCCATTGCACACAAAGCATTGCTTTCTCCATGACCGGATATCCTGAGTACAAACCCAGGTTATTCAGAGAAACGGTAGGCAAACTTGTATTTAACCAATTTGAACACCAGGGTTATATGCGTCACGACCGGAACGAACCGCTTCCGGGTGCAATCCTGATTCAGCCCAATGGAAATATCCATGAAGCAGTATCTGATCTCAAAAAAACAGTTACTGACTTTGAAAATTTCACCCAGGAACTTAAGCCTCATTTTGTGTTTGGAAAATTATCAAAATCGCAATTCGCTGACGCCCATTGCATGCACCTGGCTGATCATTTCGCCATCATGACCTATTAATCATCCAAATCAGATCAATCAAACCTGATTACCTTTCAGGAAAATATTATCCAATCCACCATCTCCTCAAAAGAATTCATCAGTCATGAATAAAATCACCTTCGGCCAACGATTCCGTTACAAGTTCGACAACCTGATGAGTAAAGGCCCTTTGGCTATGATGTCTTTACTTGGCCTTATGTCTCTGCTTGTCGTCGCTATTGCAGGAGCTATTCTGTGGCTTTTGCATATAGGTCCTGAAGGCGAATCACCTTTAAATTTTGTAGAAGGCTCATGGCAGAGCTTAATGCGTACGCTGGATTCAGGCACTATGGGAGGAGATAATGGATGGCCTTTCCGGATAGTTGCATTGTTGGCCACGCTAGGAGGAATTTTCATCGTATCTGCATTGATAGGCGTACTGTCAAATGCAATCAATGACAAGCTTGAAGAATTACGTAAAGGAAAAAGCTTTGTCATCGAAGATAATCACACGCTTATCTTAGGCTGGTCCTCAAAAATTTTCACCATCATATCTGAGCTGGTGATTGCAAATGAAAATCACAAGTATTCAAGGATCGTAGTGCTAGCAGATAAAGATAAAGTAGAGATGGAAGATGAGATCCGCAGCAAAATCGAAAATTTAAAAAATACAAAAGTAATCTGCAGAAGAGGCAGTCCGAATGATATGATAGATTTAAATATTGCCAACCCTCATGGTACAAAATCCATCATTGTCATCGCACCCGAAGAAGGGAATGCTGATCCATTAACGATTAAAACCATTTTAGCTATTACCAATCATCCGGAAAGAAGAGATAAACCATACCATATTGTGGCCGAAATAAAAGATGAAAAAAATATGGAAGTAGCCAGGATGGTGGGTAAGGATGAGGTGGAACTCGTGTTGACTGACGATGTCATAGGTAAAATAATGGTGCAAACTTCAAGGCAAAGCGGTCTGAGCATAGTCTATACCGAATTGATGGACTTTGATGGAGCAGAAATTTATTTTAGCGAGGAGAAAGAATTAACAGGGAGCACTTACGGGGACGCTATATTCGCATATGAAGATTCAGCTGTCATTGGTTTGCAATATGCAGATGGCCGTGTGAAAGTAAATTCACCTATGACTTATGTCCTTAGTCCGGGCGATAAAATAATTGCTATCACGGAAGATGACGATACGCTTAAAATCAATAAAAAAAATTATGCCCCTGCAGAAAATGCAATTGTCAATTTCGATTCGGACAAGGTCATAGCCGAGCGAATATTAATGTTGGGATGGAATAAACGAGGCCTGGTGATTATTCGCGAGATGGACAATTATGTCGGACCCGGTTCTTACATGAAAGTGGTATCCACTTTTGACAATGATAAAGATGATATCCGGAGCCTGCAGAAAACATTAAAAAACATTAAGCTTGAATTTCAGCATTCAGATACTGCTGCAAGGGAAGTTATCGATGACCTGGATATTACTTCTTTCAACAGTCTTCAGCTGCTTTGTTATAAAGGGGAAATGGATATCCAGGATGCTGATGCTCAAACCTTAATTTCATTATTGCATATCCGGCGCATTATGGAGGAAACCGGTAAGGACATGAAAATCGTGAGCGAGATGCTGGATATGCGCAACAGGGACCTGGCGGAAGTGACAAAAGCTGATGACTTCATCGTAAGTGATAAATTGATCAGCTTACTGATGTCGCAGGTTTCAGAAAATAAATATCTGATGCGTGTGTTTGATGATCTGTTCAACGCAGCAGGTAGTGAAATTTATCTCAAGCCTATGCATGATTATATTAAGTCAGGAGAGAAAGTTGATTTTTATACGGTGATGGAAAGTGCGAGACGCAAAGGACATACTGCGATCGGGTACAGGATTGCATCACTGGCACACGATAACCACAAAGCTTATGGAATTGTTGTGAATCCTGTCAAATCAAAACAATTGTCTTTTGAGAAGATGGATAAGATTATAGTTTTGGCAGAAGACTAGAGGAGTAATGAGTGACAAGTAACGAATAACGAGTACCGAATAACGAGTACCGAATAACGAGTACCGAGTAACGATTAACGATTAACGATTATTAAATCTAATGTTATTAGTTTATTTTTTACTTGTTGCCTTTTGCTTATTGCCTATTGTTTATTGGCTGTTGCTGATTGTCTATTGCTGATTGATCTAAACTACGATTGACTCCTTATTATACTTGCTTCTGTACTCTATTGGAGACAACCCGGTTATCTTTCTGAAGATAGTCCTGAAAGCCTTGGTATCATTATATCCCACATCATACATGATCTCATTGATATTCTTACGGGTGGTCTCAAAACTTTTCTTGGCCGCTTCAATTTTTACGCGTTGAATATATTCTACAACGGTGTTTGATGTTGCTTTTTTAAACCTGCGTTCCAGGTTACGCCGGCCCAATGCAAGACGCGAAGCAAGATCATCAACCGTTATTTTTTCCTGGAAATTGTTTTCAATAAATTCCTGCGCGTTCCGGATAGGTTCATCTCCATGTTCCTTTTGTCCCTGGAACATGATGAATGGAGATTGATTCGCCCTGTCGATTTCAATGGCAAAAACTTTTGCCGAAAGAATGGCCAGGTCACGACCTGCATATTTTTCGATTAAATATAAAATCAGGTTTTGGTATGAAAATGCTCCTCCACTGGAATACATACCCTGTTCATCGGTGATAATTTGTTCTGTGACAAGATTCACATCAGGAAACATTTTTCTGAATTGATTTGCGGCCATCCAATGGGTAGCACATTTCCGTCCATCCAGTAAACCTGTAGACGCGAGAATGAATGCGCCGAGACAGAGGCTGGCGACTTCAGCACCGTTTTTATAATGCTTTGTAATCCATGGAAGGAATTCGCGGTTTGCTTCAATGGCTTTCTGAATATCTCCATCCACAGCTGGTATGATGATCAGATCTGTATTCTTTACTTCATCGATCAGGACATCAGCATGTGCTGTAAAAGAACCTCCGCTCAAAGTTGTTTCTTTGGTTAAGCCCACTAACTGGACTCTGAACAACGGAGGGGCTCCCCTGTATTTCATGAATTCATTGACTTGTGTAAGCAACTGACGTGAGCCTTCCAGGCTTCCCAGGATTGCTCCTTTTGGTACCAATATGGAGATGTGTTTCATATGCCAAAAGTATAGAAACATCCTGTCGCAATCAACCCCCTGGATTGGCGTATTTCACCTACCTCAACATCAGACCTGTCGCAATCAACCCATAAGATTGCCGCATTTGTTCCCCATTTTGTCAACACATTGACGGTATATTTGTATTGTTCTCTGAAACGAATGACAATACCTGTTTCTAATTCGTTTATATGGATCATCCAACCCTTTACATCAATTCATCACGTTAAATATTACTATTCTAAAAGAATTCAATTATGAAAACTCTATTATTCCTTTTGGCCATACTCACCATCCAATCTTTCAGATCTGCTCCACCGGCAACATGGACACTGGATGAAGCGCATTCCAATCTTCGGTTTGAAGTCACCCACCTGATGGTATCTGAAATCGAGGGCTCTTTAAAAATCACAGAAGCTACCTTATCTACCCCAAATGATGATTTCACTGATGCGAGGGTGACCTTGAAGGCTGATATGAGCACGATCGATACTGACAATGATGGTCGTGACAATCACCTGAAGGGGGCTGATTTTTTTGAGGTTGAAAAATATCCCTTCATGACGTTTTCAAGCGAGACCTTCAAAAAAACAGATGATAAAAATTATGTAGTTACCGGATCACTGACTTTGCACGGCATTACAAAAAATATTACTTTGAATGTGATAGCAAGTCCCGGTGTACAACCTTGGGACAGTAAGCCTATCGTAGGTTTTAAAGTACAAGGGAAAATACTGAGATCTGATTTTGGCATTTCTGCTTCTACCCCATCTGCTGTATTGAGTGATGAAGTTGAGATAATCGGGAATGTGATTTTTGCAAAAAACTAGTGGAGAGTAAACCGTGAGACGTGAATCGTGAATCGTGAGACGTGAGACGTGAATCGTGAATCGTGAATCGTGAATCGTGAGACGTGAGACGTGAAAATTATATAAACCAATCATTGTGGTTGTCTTGGTAATCCATAATAAGGAGGATTTAATCATGACAAATCATGATGATCATGAAGATCTGCGTTCAATTTTTTAATACAGTAAAGATGATTGAAGTATTTAAAACGAATGTGACGAACGAAGAGGATGCTCAAATGCTGCTCGGCCGGATTCATGATTGTGATCTTCGGTATAAAGCAAATTTTGACCTGGACGATTGTGATCACATTTTACGGGTGGAATGTAAAACCGGTTATGTTGGATCATCTTACCTGATCCAACTATTGGATTCATTTGGTTTTTATGCTGAAGTACTACCTGATGATGATTCGCCTGGTGAGAAGATGATGAATAAATTTAAAATATTATCCTACTTAGAAATTTAAAATGTCTATTAAAACCAGGAAATTAAAATTGGATCCTGATAATATTTTAAATATGCAATGGTCTTTTTTCCGTTGCATCCAGTGCAGCTTCTCTTACACCTTCTGTATACGTGGGATGAGGATGTGAAATGCGAGCCATGTCCTCTGCAGCACCCCTGAACTCCATCAATGTCACAGCTTCCATGATCATATCTGCAGCACGAGCACTGAGCATATGAACACCTAATACCTCATCTGTGTCTTTATGCGCTAATACTTTGATAAGACCTTCTGTATCTCCACTTGCTCGTGAACGACCTAATGCTTTAACCGGAAACTTACCGGTTTTGTAAGGAATATTCTCAGCCTTTAAAGCCTCTTCGGTTTTTCCGACAGCAGCAAATTCAGGCCAGGTGTATACAACGGAAGGAATTAAATTATAATCAATATGCGGTTGCTGACCTGCTAAGGTCTCCGCAACATAAATACCTTCCTCTTCCGCTTTATGAGCTAGCATCGCCCCTTTTATCACATCGCCTATTGCATAAATATTTGGTTCATCCGTAAGCAAATGGTCATCAACTACGATCTTCCCTTTTTCATCAACCTTCACTTTTGTTTTTTCCAAACCCAGGCCTTCGGTATATGGACGACGGCCAATAGCGATCAGGCAATACTCAGTTTCAATGGATTTGTTCTCGACTTTTTCTCCACGTGTCTTGAACGTGACCAGGGCTTTTTTATCATCTCCTTTGACTGAGACCACCTCATGATTGAGATGAAAAGTGATACCCAATTTTTTCAATGAACGCATCAGATCCTTGCTGCAATCCGCATCCATTCCGGGTAATATCCTGTCCATAAATTCGATCACTTCTACTTTCGTACCCAGGCGGGCAAATACGGAACCCAATTCAAGACCTATCACTCCGGCGCCAATGATCACCATGCTTTTGGGAAGAGAATTAATATTCAATGCTTCCGTAGAAGTAATCACCCTCTTCTTATCATATCCCATCGATGGTGGGGTAACGGGCTTGGACCCTGTCGAGATAATTACTTTTTTAGTTTCAAGTACAGTTTCATTTTTATCTGTGCCGGTTACTTTAATATGTGTAGCATCAGTGAATGTTCCAATGCCTGTGAAAACGTCGATTTTATTTTTCTTCATCAGGAAAGCCACGCCATCACACGTTTGCTTTACAACATCATTTTTACGGGTGATCATCTGTGCGAGATCAAGAGAAACTTTCTCTGCATTAATTCCATGCTCTGCAAAACTGCTTTTGAGCTGATGAAAATGCTCCGATGAATCAAGCAATGCTTTCGATGGAATACAACCTACATTAAGACATGTACCTCCAAGCGTATTGTATTTTTCAATAATGGCCGTTTTCAATCCCAATTGGGCAGCCCGTATTGCAGCTACATAACCTCCGGGACCGGAACCAATCACAACTACATCATAGATCATGCTGCCGGTGGATTTTGTGGTGGCCTTTCGCCATCAGGACGTGGGCCCCTGTTACGGTTACGGTTGCGATTATTCTTCTTTTTCTTACCCGGAACTTGTGGTGCAGATCCATCCGTGGGTTTAGCCATGCGAGGATCCTGGCGTTGAGGCTGATTTGGTTGATCAGGTTTTGGTTGTTGCCCTTCCCGATGCGGTTTTTGTGGCTGACCTTCGCGATGTTGCCTTGGCTGATTGTCATCACGACGCGGTCGTTGCTGGTTATCATCACGACGAGGCTTGTCTGCACGCTGCTGCGGTTGCTGTGTCTGTTGCTGGCCTGATCCCTGTGGATTGTCCCGGTTGGATCCTGGTTTCTTTTTATTCTTATTCCGTTTCTTTTTGTGATCCGGCAGCTCTATGACACCAGTCACATCTGCAAAATCATATTTCTCTTCTTCTGCAACTATATCTTTTGGATCCATCAGGACATCCGGAAGCTGACCGCGAAGATTCATGTCCTTGATCAGTTTCACACGTTCCAATGGAAGAGCAACCATTGTATTACGTCCTCTTTCCACCTCAACAGAATAATATAGCAGCCGTTTAAAAATATCCATTTTGATCAGCGACGCGGATCCTCCCTGGAACCTGATGACATCCACATCCTGTGGAAATTCTTCAATGGCTTCCATGTAGGTGTCGAGCTCATAATTGAGACAACACTTCAACCGGCCACATTGACCAGAAAGTTTTGCCTGGTTGATAGAGAGATTTTGATAACGGGCAGCATGTGTATTGACAGATTTAAAATCCATCAACCATGTCGAACAACACAACTCACGTCCGCACGAACCAATACCTCCTATCCTGCCTGCCTCTTGTCGTGCTCCGATCTGTCTCATTTCCACCTTCACCTGAAATTCCTTCGCATACAATCTCACAAGCTCCCGGAAATCTACACGTCCTTCTGCTGTATAATAAAATGTTGCCTTTCGTCCGTCACCACGAAATTCAACATCGGATACTTTCATATCTAATCCCAGGGTTGCTGATATAGCACGCGCCCTTATCATCGCGCTCTTTTCCATCTTCCGGTATTCATTGAGACGCTCCAGGTCACGATCATTTGCAATGCGTATGACAGGAAGCGTAACTGCTTGTTCTTTCGTCCTCTTCTTTTTCAACTGTAATCTTACAAGCTCTCCGGTAAGTGAAACTTCACCAACATCATACCCATTGCCGGTATCCACTACCACAAAATCTTTTGTCTGTGCAGGATGATTGGGGTGATTCCTGAAAAACTCTTTCCGCGCCCCTTTCTTGAAACTAAGCTCAATGATATCTGTCCCGGTGGGATCTTCAAAGTCGTATTCTGACAACCAATCGTAGGTATTCATTTTATTGCAACCACCGGTTGCGCAATGACCATTATTCTGACATCCTCCCGGGGATCCGCTGCTACAAGTTGCACAAGCCATATTCTATGTATTTATATGTTGAAGGCGATAAGCCGATAATGTATTCTTGATAGTGATAGTCAGGAACAGCCACAAAAGTTTTGTATTAGCATTCCGTGATATTTTTTCATAGCCTGTTTGCATTCCGTGCACAACGGGTTGCCAGGCTGCAGGATTGATATTTTCATTCATATACCTGAACATATCTCTGTTACCTGCCTGGTGACTGTAGATGTTATGATCAGATTTTTCATGCAGGATTTCACGCACGGAAGAGATGGCAAAAAGTAAAAATTGCTTTTGCTCTTCTTTTTCAAGACTTGCCATATTTGTGGACCATGCTACCATTTCACTTGCTTTCCTGCTCAGGATCGCACGGAACCATGTAGCAATCTCATCTTTGAAGCTGATGATGGAATTCTGAGCAAGTGACAACGCCCTGCCCATATCATTCACTGCCTGAAGACAAATTCGTTCTGCCTGTTTAGGTTCAATGTTGTATAAATTGACAAGCAATGAATTCATATCTGCATCTGCCATGGGTGGAAAAAATATTTGCATGCAGCGTGACCTGATCGTGGGCAGGATTTGCTCCCGTTGATTAGAAACCAGTATAAAATATGTTTGTGCAGGAGGTTCTTCAATCATCTTCAGGAGCCGGTTTCCTTCTTTTGCCAGGAATTGGCTCATCCATATGATCAGGACTTTATTGCCACCTTCATAAGATTCATAGCATAAGGATGAGGTGGTCTGTTCGATATCTTCTTTGTGAATATCCACTTGTTTGCCTTCGACATCACTGAATTGGGTCCATTGGAAAACATTCAACCAGGGATTAGAGCTTATGGCTTCGCGCCAGGGATCATAATTTTCAACACTCAGCGATTTAGAACCTGCTAAGGGCAAAAGGAAATGAAGGTCCGGATGAATTAATTTTTGAGCCCTGTTGCAGGAAGGACATTTTCTGCAGGCTTTTCCCAATACAGGTGTAGAGCAAAGGATATCATTGGCGAGAGAAAGTGCACCGGGAAGAATCCCTGAGCCGGGTTCACCATACAGGAGAATAGCATGAGGTAATTTACCTTGCTGAAGGATTGTATCCCATTGCTGCCGGATAGCCGGCTGGCCAAAATTATCTAATAGTCTCATCCCTGACCATGTCAGGTGGACTCAATCCAGCTTATGATCTGATCATCAAGAGGCGAGGTTTCCGGGGTGAATACATGATCCAGTTCCCCTTCAGGACTGACCGCATATTTTTGAAAATTCCAGGTTACCTCACTGTCTTCTACCGCGTTTAAAGTCTTGTCTGTCAACCATTGGTATAATGGATGAACAGGTGCTGACCTGATATTTATCTTTTTACTCAATGGAAAAGTTACCTGGAACATGGTCTGACAAAAGGAAAGTATCTCCTTTTCCTGACCGGGCTCCTGGTCACCGAAATCATTGCAGGGGCAGCCGATGATAGATAATAACTCTTTATAATGCCTGTACAATTCTTCCAGTTGTTCGTATTGCGGGGTATAATCACATTCTGACGCTACATTTACGATCATCAGTTTTTTACCCCGGAATTGTTCTAACCTGAGTTCCTTTCCATTGATGCCCTCGATGCAGATATTGTGGATCGATGCCACCAATTCAATTATTTATGATTGGTAAAAATAATCAATTTATACCACGAAGTCTTTTTGTACGGGCCTAAAATCAAATTAGGTCGTACTGGCTGTAAGATTTGTAAAAATCGTCTCATTTGGGACAATAAATGTACCGAAAACGGTCAAAATATGCACCTCAAAATACCCCTGTAGAATCTCATAATCAACACGTTATGACCTCGTGGCACCAGTACTGGTGGCACCAGTACTGGTGCCACGAGTGTGATGACTACCTTTGATATTCCATAAACGCCTGACTCACATGATCTACCGCTTTGGCGACCACATTCCTGTTATTGACCCCTCTTCCTTCGTGCATCCATTGGCGGCGATCACTGGAAATGTGATCATCGGGAAAAATGTCTACGTTGGTCCGGGAGCAGCCATCCGGGGCGACTGGGGTGGAATTGTCATTGAAGACGGATGCAATGTCCAGGAAAACTGCACTATCCACATGTTTCCGGGTATTACAGTGAGGCTTTCTGAGGGCGCTCACATAGGCCATGGAGCCGTCATCCACGGGGCTACTATCGGAAAAAATTGCCTCATCGGAATGAATGCAGTCATCATGGATGAAGTAGTGATGGGTGAAGAATGTATCATCGGCGCGCTCACATTCATAAAATCAAAGGAAATCATACCCCGGCGAAGTCTTGTAGCCGGTAATCCGGGTAAAATCATAAAAGTAGTTTCAGATGAGATGATCGCCTGGAAAACTGAAGGCACCCGGCTTTATCAGCAATTACCTGATCAATGTTTCCAGTCATTACGGCCTGTTCTGCCGCTGAACCATCCATCGGAAAAAACTATTCATTCAGATGAAGGCGGCCCGAAGTACAAACCCTGGAAATCCTAAGGAATTAAACAGTGTCCTTTGCACGTCGAACACCCAGCTACTAAATCCTTAATTTGCAGTCCGATATTTTCACGGTTCTAATACACAATAGATGAAATCCTATATTCTTCCTGTTTTTTCTCTTCTCTGTTTTCTTCTCCCTGTTTCAAAATCTTTCAGCCAGCTCAACATGACCCTTCAGGATAGCATGGACTATCCCGTAGGTGTCAATGATGTATGTGGATGGGTTGCTCCGGATGGAAAGGAATATGCGCTTGTAGGACTTAATACCGGCGTTTCGATAGTAGATATCAACAGCGATACTATTCACGAGGTGGCTTTTGCTCCTGGCCAGAATAATACGTGGCGAGACATCAACACCTTTGGGCATTATGCTTATGTCAGCTCCGAAGCTCACATAGGATTGCTAATCATCAATCTCCAATACCTTCCTGATTCTATCCAATATCATTCATGGTTTGGAGTATGCCCTGACGAACCACAACAATTCAACAAAGCACACTCACTGTATATCGATGAGAATGGTATTCTATATCTGAATGGCAGCAATCTTAATAACGGAGGTTGTGTCCTGGTCGATGTTAAAAGTGATCCTGAAAATCCTGTCTGCATCGGTTATTCTGCACCCGTATATTCTCATGATTGTATAGCCAGGGATAGCATTCTTTATAGCGCAGAAATTTATCCGGGATACGCATCTATCTATGATGTGCATGATCCGCAGCACGTCACGATTCTTGGACAGGTTAAAACACCACATGAGTTTACACATAATATATCTCTTTCGACTGATGGAAATTATATGTTCACTACAGATGAACGGGCCAATTCCTATACAACATCATATGACATTCGCGATAAAGGCAATATCATTGAATTGGATCGGTTCCGGCAGGCTGCTGTGGAAGGTCATGGTGCGATAGTGCACAACGTGTTTACCTGGCAGGATTGGTTGGTGCTGGCATATTATTCCAGCGGTACATTGATCGTCGATGCATCACGACCGGACAATCTTATTGAAGTGGGCAACTTTGATTCATTCATTGGAGCAGATGGAAATTATGAGGGTGTGTGGGGTGCATATGTTGACTTGCCATCCGGAAAAATATTAGCATCTGACCGGACAAGCGGATTGTTTGTTTTTATTCCAAACTATGTACGTGCTGCCTTCCTTGAAGGGACTGTGATCGATTCGATTTCCACTCTTCCCATTTCAGGTGCTGAAGTTAAAATCATAAGTGATGAAATCATTTTGCCGCAGACTACTAAGTTTGATGGAACTTTTAAGACAGGCAAAGCAGTGCCGGGAACTTTCGCAATCACAGCTTCGAAAGAAGGATATTATACAAAAACGATCCAGGCCAATTTTGTGAATGGTGAAATTTTAACTCCTGTCATTCCATTAAGAGCAAAACCTGCTTTCAGTTTTTCAGGCCGTGTCATCAATACGCAAAATGCAGGTATTCCTTTTGCTAAAGTTGTGATCTTTGGAGACGAGGGAATTTTTCATGCGGCTGCAAATGCCAATGGTGATTTCCTGATGCCATCTGTTTATAAAGGGCATTATCAGGTTCAGGCCGGGGTTTGGGGTCAGACTGTTCAAACAGATATTCAGATTGACGCACCTAAAGACCTTACCCTCACAGTGCTCACAGGATATTATGATGATTTTGATTTAAATCTTGGCTGGACTATTTCAGGCAATGCTACTGAAGGTCAGTGGGAGCGAGGTTTGCCTACAGAACAAAAATTATTTGCCGGTACAATTTGTGGATCTGATACGGATTCACCATTTGATCAGGGCATTTTTGTTTATTCTACTGGTATTTCTACCACAGATGATGTGGCCGTTGATGAAGTAAGTGGAGGAACGACATGGCTATCTTCACCTTCTATGGATCTTGACTCCATTTCCGTATTAAACCTGACATTTGATTATTGGTTGTGTGAATTTCCTCCAAATGAGAATCATGGTTTTAAAGTCTGGCTTTCTAATAGTGAGGACACAACTTTAATTAAACATTTTGAAAACAATAATTCTGCCGGTTCATGGGAGCGATTTGGCACCCAAACCGATTTCGAAGGGCCAAGGAATAATGTCAAAATATTATTTAGCGCTTCTGACACTACAGCCGGCACAGGCGATTATTATTTAAAAGTTCACGTGGATAATTTTAATGTTACCGAAGGTGCTAATGGCACACATGACAATTGGATTTCAGCAAAACATTTCCTTATTTACCCTAATCCGGTAGATGGATCAACTATTTATTTAAAACCGGAAAATAATATCGAAGGAAATGAATTGTCATTGCAAATTAGCGATATGCAGGGCAGGATCATTTCGTCTGAACAGATTGCTAAATCAGATGCCGAATATGGAATAAATCATAAGTTGAATGATGGTTTTTATTTTCTGCAGTGGAGAACTGAGAAAGGAGAATACGGTGTTGAAAAGATAGTAGTGCTGAAGAATTAATTTAATCTGTATCATCTGATTAATCTGCAGTTGTGGAATTACTGGAAAATTATGTAAAAGGTAAGTGGACGCCAGGCGAAGGCAAGGAAACCACTTTGCTTCATGCAATTCATGGCAACCCTGTGGCTCGATCCAATTCAGGTGGAGTTGATTTTGCTTCGATTCTTGAATACGGTCGCAAAACAGGTGGCCCGCCATTACGCAAAATGACTTTCCACGAAAGAGGACGGATGATAAAAGCTCTTGCACTTTATCTCCATGAACGAAGAGAAAAATATTATCCTATAAGTTACCAGACAGGTGCTACCAAAACTGATAGCTGGATTGATATCGAAGGCGGCATTGGCAATTTATTTTCAAATGCAAGTCTGCGTCGTCGTTTTCCCGACCTTCCCTATCATGTAGATGGAGAAGCTGTTCCGCTTTCAAAAACAGGCCAATTCATCGGCCATCACATCATGGTACCTCGCCAGGGAATAGCCATTCACATCAATGCATTCAATTTTCCCATCTGGGGAATGCTTGAAAAAATAGCCGTCACTCTTCTTGCCGGTGTCCCTTCTCTTGTGAAACCAGCTACAATCTCTTCATACGTTACCGAAGCAATGTTTCGTGATATCATTTCTTCAGGAATATTACCTGAGGGCGCTGTTCAGTTGCTTATTGGTTCTGCACATGGCATCCTGGATCATGTGCAATCACAGGACCTGGTGACATTTACAGGATCAGCATCCACGGGTCAGCAATTGAAAGCACATCCGAGGATCATTTCTGAAGCAGTGCCTTTTAATCTTGAAGCTGATTCACTCAATTGCACAGTACTTGGTGAAGATGCAGTTCCAGGCACGCTTGAGTTTGATCTTTTTATTAAAGAGGTTCGCAAAGAGATGACCATCAAATGCGGACAACGATGTACCGGTATTCGTCGTGCCTTGGTTCCTGCCGATCTATTGGATGATGTACAAATTGCACTGGGTAATGCACTTTCTCAAACAGTCATTGGTGATCCGCATGTAGAAGGTGTGCGTATGGGTGCGTTGGCAGGGAAATCACAGGTTGACGAAGTACGGAACCAGATAAAAAAATTATTGCAGGAATCAACCATCGCCTATGGTGATCCTGACAATGTGGAATTGGTAGGTGCAAATGCAACTGAAGGGTCATTCATTTCACCTATGCTATTAGTCAATCAAAATCCATTGACATCAACTCTTGTGCATGAAGTTGAAGCATTCGGACCTGTATGCACATTGATGCCCTATCATGATCTTGATGAAGCTATTGAAATATCCAAAATGGGTAAGGGTTCATTGTGTTCATCCATCACCACATATGAAGACCGGAAAGCAAAACAATTCGTATTAGGAGCAGCATCGCATCATGGAAGAATACTAGTGCTCAACCGCGATTGTGCAAAAGAAAATACTGGACATGGATCCCCTCTTCCAATGCTGACACATGGTGGACCGGGAAGAGCAGGCGGCGGCGAAGAGATGGGAGGTATGCGAGGCGTATTACATTACCTGCAACGTTGCGCTATCCAGGGGACACCAACAACTATCACTGAAATTACTTCTGCATATCAATACGGTAGTAAATACAAAGACCCGGGTGAGCATCCGTTCAGAAAATATTTCGAAGACCTGCACATTGGCGAAACCATCATCACGCATAAACGCACAATCACGGAAGCGGACATTGTCAATTTTGCAAATGTAAGCTGGGATCATTTTTATGCCCACACGGATGCCACTTCACTTGAGGGAACCATTTTCACTCAACGAGTTGCTCACGGATATTTTGTATTGTCCATGGCTGCAGGTTTATTTGTTGACCCGGCTAAAGGACCTGTCATTTTAAATTATGGTCTTGAAGAATGTCGTTTTACAAAACCTGTTTACCCGGGCATGACATTAGGAGTCCGCTTAAGTGTCAAAGAAAAATTACCTGTTGATCCGAAAGACGAAGATGATATTCCAAAGGGGATCGTAAAATTTCTCGTTGATGTTTTTGATGAAACGGGTGAGACGGTTGCTATTGGTACAATATTGACGATGGTGAAAAAAAAGGCAGGGAACAGGGAGCATGGAGCAGGGGCGCAATAAGCAAGAGGCAATACGCAATAAAAATCGGAGCTTAGAATACAAAATCGTCAATCGTAAATCGTAAATCGTCAATCGTAAATCGTCAATCGTAAATCGTCAATCGTAAATCGTAAATCGTCAATCGTAAATCGTCAATCGTAAATCGTCAATCGTAAATCCAAAATCGTGCAAGGTTCAGTAACTACATCAATAGATAATAACATTGCCATCATCACATTTGGTCATCCCGCTCATAATTCCCTTCCGGGATATCTTCTTGCTGACTTAGCACTACAGATAAAAAATGCAGGAGATGATCCTGACGTTCGTGTGATTGTATTGAGCTCTGAAGGTGACCGTACCTTTTGCGCAGGTGCAAGTTTCGATGAACTATTGACTATCCGGAATCCAAATGATGGAAAGAAGTTTTTTTTAGGTTTCGCCAATGTGATCAATGCTATACGTAAATGTCCTAAGCTTGTCATCGGTCGCGTGCAGGGAAAAGCTATTGGTGGCGGTGTGGGTCTTTGTGCTGCAGTGGATTTTTGCCTGGCTTCAAAATTTGCTTCTGTAAAACTTAGTGAGCTTGCATTAGGCATCGGTCCTTTTGTAGTCGGTCCACCTATCGAACGCAAAATTGGTCTCAGCGCATTCAGCCAGCTTGCTATCAATGCCACCGAATGGCAGACAGCAGATTGGGCCAAATCAAAAGGTTTATTTCATGAAGTTTTTGATACCACCACACAGCTCGATGCTTACCTGGATCATTTTTGTCAAAAGCTGATATCATCAAGTCCGGAAGCTTTGCTTGCCATCAAACAAATGATATGGCATGATACACATCACTGGGATGATCTGCTTGAAGAACGTGCAGGCATAAGCGGCAGACTTGTCACCAGCGATGCAGCACAACAGGCCATCAAGATGGCAAGCATCGCATAGTTCTAAAACCCTCCCAGTATCGATTGAAAGTCTGTTGCAACTCCAATGCGGATAGCAAAGTCACGATATTTATAATCCTGCCATGAAGTAACAAATTCCACACGCAGTATCCGGAGAATATAATTTATTGCATATCCCACTTCAGCGTATTGCTGTGATTCCGGCGTTAATAAAACATTGAACAATATATTTTCTCTTATCCCTTGTCTTCTGAAATAATCGAACTGTGTCAGGCCGAAACGTCTGAATTGATAATTGAATAAACCATAGACATATTTATCATTCGTGCTGTATGTGTAATAATCCAGCATGCGGAACGAGCTTACGGGATTGATCGGTGTAGCTATTAACCGGTTTCCGGGGAAGTGAACGAAGTCATGGAAGTATGCAGGCTTATCATCACCAATGAATGCCCCGGCTGATACATTCGCGCTAAACAAGCTACCGGCACCAATAGGCAACTTTGATTCGAAGTCTGCAGAAATGAGGTTGAATGGATCGTTCTCTTCTCCCCACCCTTTACGGAAACGCAATGTCAGCATGGGTGAATTCCTATAATCTTTTCTTTTCGCTCCATTCCTTACCCTATATTCCCAGAAAGGCTTTATCCAGAATGATGCATCCGATATAATCGCTTTATGATCATTAAATACCTGGGGGCCACCTACAACATGAAGAGGATCATTTGAAGTATACAAAAGTTTTTTATCATCAAAAAATACAAGGTCAGATGTATTGACCAGGCGATGTCGATCCTCAAATTCAGCGCCCAGATCTATTCCCATAGCACCGGTCAGTTTCTGTTGGTACCGTACACTGATAAATTTTTCTTCAAATTCTTTTAAATAATTCAGGTTGGCGAGCAATGAATAAATGCTGTTCGACCAGAGTGACATCGGATGATCATAATTATATTGCCTGACCTGGTCTCCTCCGTTGATTTGTACATTCCATCCCTTGCCATAGAGCCTGATCTTGCCATCGTAATTAATTGCCTCTCTTGAAATGGCATACCGAACAGACGGACCTGCCTCCCAGTTTATCTTTTGTTTTTGATTGTTCCCCAATTTAATTTCATACCCTGCATGGAATCCATCGACAGTGTTGTAATTCAGGGACTGAAGCGGAGCTTTTAACTGAAGAAATATTTTTTCATTGATATCATACTTTCCTCCGGTAAGCAGATGCGAAATTGAAAATTTACTTCTTTTTTTAACGTTCGCAGAGAATCCTTCATCACCCATATTCACTGATACAGTGTCAGAACGGCCATCATCTTCATCAGGCTTTGGCGGTAATGCAGCAATACTGTCCTGCCTGTCATATCCTTTGACTTCATAATCAGTAAGCGGCATGGGCCGGATGGTTTCCCAATAAGAAGAATCGCGTTTATATGCAGAACTATCTATTACCTGTTGGGTTGAAGAAGCCAATGTCATGGTATCACTATCCGGTAAAGCTTCAATCTCCTGCTTTTCATACTCCTTCATCATTTTCCGGAGTTTTTTCACACTCAATTCTTCGCCTGATTCAAGCTCTGTCAATCCATTTTGAAAAGACCTGTTTCCAAGCTTTTCATCAGAAGCTTTTGCTTCATCCGTTTCAACTTTTGCATCCAGCACCACGACAGGCACTTCGAGATCAGGATTGAGTGTAATCCTGTAATCATTCAATTTTGCAAAATACCTGTACTCGAAACCAAACCCAATCACGGAACCACTGACATCATATATTTCATGCACCGGTAACCAAACATCAGGCAGGATGGGCGAGAACTGCTGTTGCATTTCAAATTTTATTCCCCATGCATAGGTGGTTAGATCAACACTATGTATGCCCCATTCTTTATCCACGATATATATTATACCTTCAAAAACCTGATCGCCTCTTCCGCGTGGAGTAACTTTTATTTTATTCACTACCTGCCCGTTGTCTTCAATAAATCCCAGGTATTCAAATTTATAATGTTGAAATGCATCAGGTGCCAAAGGTGAGACTGCATTCACCACCATAGGTTCATAAAAACTGCTGTAGATGAAGCCCATCGGACTTGTATTATTATCATCGCCTGTAGTACGGATTGAAATCACTGTATCCCGGTATTGATCAGGACGGGTATAATGTACTTTACTCACTGATTCCTGCGTAAATGCCACGGTCGAATCGATCCCTTCTTCTGCCAAAGATTTCATGATTTTCTTTTTGAAAAGCCAGGGCACTTTTAGAAGTCGTCCACTTCCTTTAATATATACTTTCGCATCATATGCATCTACCTGCATAGAATGATATTTAGCTTTCGCTATGGCACGGCGCATGATCGTGTAAGCTGGATCTTCACCATTTCCTGATACGATGGCCTCAGGGAGGGCAACTACTTCATCCTGTAACCTGGCATTGAAAGTTATTATGGATTGCCCTACCATGAACATTGTATCCAAAGGCTTGTATCCCAAATATTGAAATCGCAACCTGTGCTTCCCGGGGGTCACATTCAGCAAATATTCACCTTCAATATTGGAAGCAATACCCATATCCGTTCCCATCAGAATGATACTGGCAAAAGGAAGAGGATCCCCATGTGTATCGGTCACTTTGCCCTTAATACCCTGAGCCTCAGCAATGAAGGCAGGTAATAAAATCAAAAGGAATAAATAACACCGGAGGATGTAATAGTTTGGTTGCCGCACGATCATGGTCTAAAGATATCATCCTTGACTGTTTCAAGTTAACCTTTGTTACAGGTTTAATGAAATCTAAAGCTGATACTTTGAAGGTAAAACGAAGTATGAGGAAGCATCTCACACTTATTAGGAAAATTTGACAATCTACTCATGAGGGTGATGCCTAATCCTGTGTCTGATCTCTTATATGTACAATTCATGGAAAGGAAATCAGATGAATTAAGTGTAACTCTTGCAGACTTGTCCGGAAGAAAAATATTTCAAAATCGAATTCCACCGGAAAGTGACCAAACAAATTTTGATGTATCTGGCATAGCAGAAGGAGTCTATTTCCTGATTGTTGCTAATGCAAATAGAGTCATGGAGACTAGAAAAAATGTAGTTATTCATTGATATTGGATTAGTATTCAATCATTTGCAAACAATGAAGCTTTTCGTATATTTATAAGAATCTAAACTACTTCTATGAGGTTGCTTGCGCTAACATGTTTTCTAATAGTTTCAAATTTGAAATTAGCTGGCCAGGTGACTGTACGAGATTTTTATTGTGTAACTGATCAATTCCGAAATGATCTGTTGGCTAAGGATGAGCAATATGCTTATTCCGAAAGGAAATTAGAAAGTGAATATGTTGTTCACTTTAGCCAACCTTCATTTCAAAGAGGCAATATTAGTTATGAGCTTCCAATTGTTGTTCATATCATACATAATGGGGGCGTTGAGAATATTTCAGACATTCAGGTTCAAAATGCAATTAATTATCTGAATGATGCTTTCAAAAATCAAAATTCATTTTACACAGATTTCGGAATAGAAACAGATATTTCCTTTTGCCTGGCGGCCAGAGATCCAAACAATAATCCTTCTAATGGGATCACAAGGACAAGTTCTGTTTTAACCCATGTTGAGTATTCTATCCAGGATCAGCTATTGAAAAACCTGATCCTTTGGAATCCGAAGGAATACATTAATGTTTGGGTGGTGAACGAGATTTGTGTTAATGGTGATTGTCAGGTTGCAGGATATTCTACATTCCCTCCCAGTCACGGAGGCCCAGTTGATGGAATTGTTATTGAAGCTTCCTATTTTGGTACTATTCCATCAAATACTACAAGTTTTATTCATGAAATGGGTCATTATCTTGGACTAGGGCATACCTTCCTGGGCGGTTGTAAAAATGACAATTGTCTCACTGATGGAGACAAAGTTTGCGATACTCCTCCGGATAAAATAGTCGGATATTTACCTTGTAGCCTTGAATATAACTCTTGTACTACGGATGAAAATGACTATTCCATACAAAACCCATTTCGTCCAATAAGTCTGGGAGGCATAGGTGACCAACCTGATATGTTTCAAAACTTTATGGACTATAGTGCGGGGGAGTGTCAAAATCGATTTTCACCCGGTCAGGTTAAACGAATGGAATTTTTCTTAGAACATCAGAGGAAGAGTCTTTCAAATTCCTACTCTTGTTATCCACCTTGTCCTAATCCGGTGACAGCTAATTTTACGACAGATTTTGTAATTGGAGTTGTCGATGATGAGAGCAATCTGATTAATATTTCAACAAATGCAGGAAGCTATGAATGGTTCATCAACAATACTCTTTACTCGACAAATGAAGACTCTTCTATTTTGTTTAATTTCGAAGGCACATATACAATAAAATTGATTGTCCATTCTTCCATTTTGGGATGCAGCTCTGATTCTTTTTCAGTTCAAATTAACATTACTTGTCCAACTGTTTCAGAATTTTCTCTGGACCTTATCGATAATTCAATTTATCTGGCAAATTCCTCAGTAAATTCTACTAACATAATATGGTCGATAGTTTCAGGTAGTGGTGTTAATATTTATTCTTCGATTAAGAACTTAGATACATTTAATTTCATCGACCCAGGTTATTATCAGATATGCTTGAGGGCTTCGGGTGAATTATGTTCTGACTCACTATGTAAATTTATCAGGATTTATACATTAGGCTCAGAGATTTGCAATAATGGAATAGACGATGATGGGGACCATCTTATCGATTTATTTGATCCTGATTGTTTTTGTGAAGAGGATGCATATCAGGCTCAATGTGAGATTGATTGTGAAGCTGTACCAGATTCGTTTCCTGACATTAAACTGCAGCTCAAATGGATATCAGGTAAAATATGTAATTATGAAGCTCTGTCAGGAAATATAGTTTGTGGGGACATAGATAATGATGGCACTGTTGAAATCTTAAGTTCCTATTATTTGGGAATGAAGATCCCTGTGCCTCCATTAAGTTCCGCTATAAATGGAATTGAAATACTTTCAGGTCAAGATGGATCGATTAAAAATAATTTCAGTTTCACACCGAATGGGGTTAGAGGGAGTTTTACTAACCTGGCAATTTCTAAAGATGCTATTGGTTTAGAAGCAGATGTGTATTTTCTTGATTTTATCTCCAATCGTATTGTCAGATATGATCGATGGGGAAATAGAAAATGGGAGTCTGAGCCTTTTGTCTTTCCACATCGCGCAATATTAAATTTCGCAGATTTCAATGGAGATGGCGTTGCCGAAATCTACATGAACAGTATAATATTTAATTCCGAAACGGGAAAAATACTGGCTTTTGGAAAGCAAGGTATTGGTGGTAACAAAAATGGTTCAGCTTTTAATAGTTTTTTATATGCCCACTCTATAGCTGGAGACTTTTTACCAAATCCAGGGTTAGAACTTGCTGCAGGAAATACCGTGTATATTGTTCAATTAAATAACCTTTCAGACAGTACCGGAAATTTCATGATTCCGGTCGTAGCGAGTGCAGGAATTATTGACGGAAGTACTGGAATGGGTGATTTTGACAATGATCAAAGTCTTGATATTGTTTCATGCAGATCCAATAGTGCTGAAGGTGGTGGTGGTTTATGGATATTGAATCCTCGAACAGCAGAATTAATAGCTAAAGGAGCCACAGGAATAGGTGGTGGAATTCCAGCTATCGGAGATTTAGATGGTGATTGCGTTCCTGAAATTGTTATTGCGTTTGAACAGCAACTTATTGTTTACGGTTTTGATGGTTCTCAAATTTTAAAAACCAGATATGTTTTGCCGACCTCTGACCAGTCAGGCTTAACAAGTATAGCATTATTCGATTTTAATTTGGATGGTAGGTTGGAAATAATATACAGAGATGAAACCCATTTATTAATCATTAATGGAAACAATGGTACAATCATTGATTCATATCCTGTCTTAAGCAAAACTGCCTTAGAAGGGCCCATAATTGCGGATATAGATAATGATGGAGCATCAGAAATCATAGTCACAGGATCTATAACAGATTATAATGAAATGAGAATCCTGGCATTTGAATCTGCTAGTGAACCTTGGGCACCTTCAAGAACAGTTTGGAACCAGATTGGCTACCATGTAACCAATGTGAATGACGATCTTACAATTCCCAAAGAACCTCAAAATATTGCGATACAAATTCCGGGTTCCGAAAACTGTACTCTTCAAACTTGTCCCAATATTTACAATAATTTTATGGCTCAGGCTACAAATCGGACGCAGGAGGGATGTGTTCAATTCCCAGCCCTTGACCTAATAATTCAAAGTCTTGGATATTCTTGTTCACCTGACAGCATAACGCTATGTATTGAGATCCAAAACAACGGAAATCAAAATTTATCAGCGCGGCCCGTTGAAATAACTTTCTGGAAGTCAAATCCATTAAGCATCGCCGGCATTCCATTATTAACTAAATCGGTTGTTCTTTCTCTCCAGAATTCGGAGAGAGATACTATCTGCATCACCGATACACTTTTAATAAATGTAGATTCCATATATGTGGTTATTAACGATCCCGGCACTGAAACTTCACCCTATACATTTCCTTTGACGGATTTATTAGAATGTAATTACCAAAATAATTTATATTTAATAGATATTGATCTGACACCTAAAACATTAGACCTTGGACTCGATATAATCAAATGTAATAGTTCCGTAGTGACTTTTACAGCAGATGCAGGATTCGAAAATTATGTTTGGAATGACGGGTCAACGGGTGAGCAATTTTCTACTTCTTTTCCTGGAGTTTATTTTGTTAATGCCTTCGATCAGTGCCAAAGAATCTATTCTGATACCATTCAGGTTTCAATCGAAGAACCCATAAACATCAACCTCGGCGTTGATCAAATCATTTGTCCTTTGGATACTTTGGAATTTACGGTTCAGAATTCCTTCGAGTGGATTCAATGGGTATCATCAGCGGAAATTAGTTGTGATACCTGTATTTCAACTTTTGTTACTTCAGATACATCGTTTTTGTTGATCGCAATAGCTGGAAACGGGGATTGTATTGTACAGGATTCGGTTAATATCGAAGTTGTGCAAACGGAAATATCAGAAATATTTGAGTCAATATGTGCAAATGAAAAAATTGAATTCTATGGGGATTCATTGAATGTTTCGGGTATATACTCACATTTATCTGATAATTGTGACAGCTTGATTTATCTCAACCTCAATGTTTACCAACCATCGTTTACTAATCTCATCACTTCATTTTGTGAGGGTGACTCCATCGAGGTAGGAGGAGAGTGGTTTTTTAATTCAGGTATTTACAATATTAAACTAAACAATGCCAATAATTGCGATAGCACAATTACTTTATCACTTGATGTTTTACTGCATGCCGAAACAAATCTTTCGGAGACTATCTGTTTAGGGGATTCAATTTCATTTAATGGTAATTGGATCAGTGATTCGGGTAATTATACTTGTTCATTATCCACCCTTGAAGGGTGTGATAGTACAGTCTACTTAAATTTAGTTGTTGAGACTGAAATTATTCAGAAGGACGAGATTAATTTATGTGATGGGGATTCAATTTTTCTATTTAATCAATGGGTGAATTCTCCAGGGGTTTATTCAGATACCATCCAACAACCAAGTTGTGATTTAATTTTTCAGACGGAGGCATTCTTTAACCCCAATTATTTGAACAACGTATCATTGACTTTATGCCAGGGGGATTCCGTATGGACTATCAATAGGTGGATTTATACTGAAGGTGTGTATTCAATTGCTTTGAATTCCGACTTTGGATGTGACTCATTATTTAATATAATTATTGAGGAATCACCAAATCCACCAGAACCGATTGTTGAAATTGATTGTCAAATACCTTCCGTTAATCTGACAATATTAAGTGGTAACTTGTGGCATATCATTTGGGACAATGGAGATACGTCTCAGCAAACAGTATATTTCAATAGCGATACTGCACGATGGATTATTTATTCTGATCCACTTTGTAAAGCAGACCGCTTTTTAGCGCTTCCGGCTATTCCTGATATTTCAGTTTTACCAGTCTTTTCTGATACCACTATTAGTAAAGGTTCCGTGGTCAGTTTGATGTTAAATATTGATCCTGTGGATTGGAAAATCAAATGGATATCTGAAAGTGGTTTGAGTTGTGACACCTGCATCACAATATCTATTTACCCTGAAGATGATACAGAAGTAACTTTGATGGTAACGCATAGAGAAACAGGATGTACTTTTTCACAAAGCTTTCGAATTTATTTAGTTGAGGAAGGCGATCTGTATGTCCCATCAGTTTTCTCCCCAAATGGGGATCTTATTAACGATTTTTGGAGTATTGGAATATCTGGAAATGTTACTTTGAATTCGGTTTCAATTTTCGATCGATGGGGTAATCAGGTTGGAAACTGGAAAGGAACAAATCAAATTGATTGGGATGGGAAATTTAATGGCACACCGATGCAAAGCGGTGTTTTTGCATATATAATAAAATATACAAAAAACCAAGAATCTTTTTCAAGATCCGGGGATTTAACTTTGATCAGATGAGAATTGCTTTCTTAAGAATAGGTAATTAATTGGACAAATCGCTTTAACATTCAATTATAAAAATGACTTTCAAAAATTTGGGGTGCAAAAAACTTTAATCCTGATTTCCATGCATATTTGATTATGAGAAGTCTGCCAATCAAACTGGAATTCCTGGTTAAAAATTAAAGAGAATTATTCCTTAATACTTCTGAATTTATAAAAGATTATCGGCTATTTCTTTTATTTTTTTAAGGACTTCTTCCCAATTGTCATCGCTATGCTGTCTTGATTCTTCATTTGCAAAACCCTGCTGACGAACAGTTATTCTGATACCTTCATCTTCATCCTTAAGTGTAAACGTGACGATTGAATAATTATCCGGCACATCAGGCATACCGGAAAATGCACTCCAATAATCATAGCTCAAAAGATTTTCTTCGTGGATGTCCAGGATATGGCCTTTATCCCGGTAGGATTGTCCGTTCCATTCTCCCTGGAATATAATGTCACTTCCTGTTTTCCATTCGGAAATGGCTTCCGTACCAACTAAATATTTTTTGATGTTTGCAGGATCCGTCAATGCCTGCCAGATTTTGGATTTGGAAGCATTTATGATGATTGACTTTTCAACACCGAGAGAAATATCCACAAAAGTAATTTCAGATAAAAAAATAATTTCAGCTCAATGGCTTTTGGCCACCTTGTATCTCTTATTTACTTCTTTCCAGTTTACTACATTCCAGAAAGCAGTGATGTAATCCGGCCTGCGATTCTGATAGTTCAGATAGTATGCATGTTCCCAGACATCAAGTCCAAGGATAGGCACACCGCGGATAGCACTTACATTCATCACAGGATTATCCTGGTTAGGTGTATTCGTTATGGCTAGTTCTCCTGCAGGATCAACGATAAGCCAGGCCCATCCTGAACCAAACTGTGTGGTGCCGGCACGGGAAAATGCTTCTTTAAATTCTGCAAAGCTTCCGAACCTGGTGTCAACTTCTTTTGCAAAATCTCCTGTTGGCTCGCCACCACCTGATGGGGACATTACTTCCCAGAACAGGTTGTGATTATAATAACCTCCTCCATTATTCCTGACGGCAGGGCTATGATTAGACACATGCATCAGAATTTCTTCGATCGACTTTCCTTCCAGTGCAGTTCCTTCTATAGCTGCATTGAGGTTGTTCGTATAAGCAGCATGGTGCTTGTCATGATGGATTTCCATAGTGCGGGCATCGATATGAGGCTCAAGAGCATCAAAATCGTAAGGTAGCGGAGCTAACGTAAAGGCCATGTTAATACAATTTATACTTGTTAATTTGGAAATGTAAGAATACGATTTCCATATGATTGAACCCAAAAAATCACTAAAGGTTCAGGCTCCTTTGGATTCAATTTCAACATTCCTATGAGGCGAACTCTTACCTTTGTACATACATGGAAAAATCAGGTATATTCATAAAATAAATTAACCTGTTCTGTTAATGCCTGATTTTTTAATCACTTTATCTGAAAACTAATATCCATCTTATGAAACACCTTTCAAGCCTCTGTTCGATAAGCATACTTACGTTGATTTCCCTGTTTTGCTTAACCAGTTGCGGGGATATTATCTCTGATCTGAAGATTAATGCTGACGGATCTGGATCGCTGGAGACCTCATTTGATCTGGGTGACCTGATGAGCATGGCTAAGGGCTTTGGAGGTATGGGCACTGACAGTACTTCTTTCACGGATGACACCATGCCTGAGCCTGCCATAGCAATGCCCGATACAGCAAAAGATCCTATGACGTTGTTAATTGAAAAAATAACTGACCCAGCTTATGACCGGGATGTAGATACGCTGATGTCGATTTCAAGCATCATGCCTGACAGCGTAAAAGCAAAACAAACCAATCCCGACCTGGCAAAAAAGCTTTTCCTGAGACTAACATCCCCGGCTAACAGCGCTAACCTGAAGGTGGGAATAGTTGCAAATTTTGATAGCCCGCAACAGCTTAAAGAAATGATGCAAATCATGGAAAACCTGGAAGAAAAGCCGGGCATGATGCCTGATGCAGGCCCGATGGGCTTTCAGACAAAATCATTTTTAGTATTTGAAGCAGACATGAAAACCGGCAATATTAAAGTCGCTCCGGTTGATTATGGCGCTGTATCGGCAGAAATGGGAATGTCCCAGGACAGCACAGGTGGCAGCGATGCACAAGGCATGATGGAAATGATGTTTGGAAACAGTAAAATAAAAACGATCATCCACGTCCCCGGCGAGGTGATCTCTTGTTCCAATCCGGATGCAATACTGACCAAGGATAACAAAGTCCTCCTCGAATATGATTTCATGGATGTGATCAATAAGGGAAGCATCGATGGTTTTACAATCCATTTTCAACCCGGGAAATAATGCTTTCAAAAAGCAGGTTACATAACCTGTTTTTTTCCAAATATGAGTTGGTCGAGCGATATTCTTCCCGGTCCCAATAGAAATAAAGCAAAATAAGACAACAAGTATAATAACCCATGTTCTTTATCTCCCAACGGATCTTCTCCATGCACCCCAAACACTATCACCAGCATCATGATCATAAGGGGAATCAGCACGAGCCTCGTTCCTAATCCCAGGGTGAGCAAAATGGAACATAAAAGTTCTCCGAAAATGGTGAGCCCCATAGACACCTCGCTACCGAGATTTAAGAAGTTGTAAAAGGTACTTGCTTTCTCATCGAATGCCTCAAATTTTCCCAGGCCATGAGGTAACAACAATAAACCTGTTCCGGCTCTCAACACCAAAAGTGCAAGATCAACGGCCCATTTACGGTTCGGATTAAAAAAGTTGGAAATAGCTGTCATAACAGTGTAACGGGGATCTGTGCCTGTTGTTCAGGTAGTGGCATAAAATTTGACATATTAAATAAATATTTAATATGTTTGTGTCCAATTATAGTACCCATGATCTTATTTCTGTTCTTATTACTGATACTATTATGTATCGGAGGTGAATATGTCTCTAAAGCTGAACACTAGTCATTGTTTAGTTAAGGATTAACCCCATTATCTCATTCAGGTGCGTGACCGTAAAGTCAGGTCCCTGCTGTAGATGACATAATTCGTCATTTGGATTGTACCAGCAGGTATGGTATCCGAATGATGCTGCACCTTCAATGTCCGCAGTGAGGCTGTCCCCTACGACCAGCACTTCTGATTTGAGAGGATTTCCAATTTCACGGTGCACATGATTGAAGTAATCATGGTGAGGTTTCGAAACTCCGATCTCTCCTGCAATAACAATCACATCAAATTTCATCTCCCAATCGATTTTTTGAAGACGGGCACGTTGCACTTCAGTCATTCCGTTGGTGATATACCCTAATCGCATTTTATCTTTTAACCCATTCATCAAATCTTCAGCGCCTGGCATGAGATAAGGCCTGGTGCCTAGTCCGCGGAGATATTTTTTTTGGGTGGATACCGGGTCCAGGTCCAGCCGCATGAAATCAAAATATCTTTTGAATCTTTCGTAGACAAGCGTATCCCGGTTGATGAGGCCTTGTTCGTGCTCCATCCAGCATTGTACATTGATGCGTTTATAATCCGTATACATGCCTTCTTTCCAGTCAATCCCATGTTCGCTCAAAACCTCAGAAAGAGACTCTTCGCTTGCTTTGTCGAAATCAAACAGGGTATGATCTGCGTCAAACAATATCCACTTGTATTTCATCACAGGCAAAGATACTTTAGTCCTATCCTTATCTTCGTCCGATGAATTATTATACCAGCTTAATTTATGTCGTGACCTTGTCCATGGCCCTGGCACAACATAAAGTGGGCATTCCGTTGTGTGGAACTGACATTTTTCTTTCTATCCGGGGCTTTGAAGGCTCACCTGTGCTGTTGTATAATATGCATGACAATGAGAATACTTCTGCAATTGCCGGACGTATCATCGCAGCCGAATATGGCGGCCAGTACATGGAACTTGAGCATACCGGCGAACGAAATATCTCTTTCTTTTTTGGTGAAGATTCGATCTTTATCGATCCTAACCGGATTTATACCGATGCAGGCATATGGCAGCAAATGAAAAAAAACCATATGGAAGACACCTTGCTTTTTGAAGAATTGGCCATGTGGAGAGATTCACTTCTTTCCATACTTCATATCAACGAACGCAATCTTGTCATTGCATTGCACAATAACTCAAATAAAAATTACAGCTTTTGCACGTATGCTTCGGGAGGTGAATATGAATTTGAAGCGGATGACATTTATGAAGGAAAGATCAGGGATATGGATGATTTTTATTTTGTGACAGATCCTAAAATTTTTGAAGCGCTTTCTACCGGCAAATATCATGTGGTGCTGCAGGCTAAAGAAACCGTGACGGATGATGGCAGTCTTTCAGTGTATTGTGCTCAAAACGGAGTGAGGTATATTAATGTGGAAGCCCAACACCATCACCTCTTACGACAAATTAAAATGCTGATTTTTGCTTTTGAGCATCTGGTCATTAACCGGATTTGATTATATTATTCTTTCGTGAGTCGTGAGTCGTGAGTCGTGAGTCGTGAGTCGAAAATCGAAAATCGAATGCTTCGACCTGCTGAACTCAACCTCGTGCTACAGCTCAGCAACCATCGAAAATTATTTCTTGCTTACGGCTTTATACATCTGTTCTACATCTTCAAGTGTAAATGTTCCGATCAGGCCGGTCTGAAATATGATTTCCTTGTCATCCATGATCCTGATATAGCGAAAATCATAATCGACGAGAGCGCTGTCTAATTCCTTTCGAAATATGAATCCGTTCTCCTCTTCCAGGATCAGCTCTTTAAAATATTTATCCTGTTTCACGGATTCAAGCTGGCTTCTTTTCACTTCAGCAGCATCACTGGTGGCCAGGGATTCGAAAATCTGTACGTAAAAGTGATCCCCCTTCCGGATCGTGATATCCCGCATGATATTGTATTCTTTTTTCATCACGTCTGCACTATCCGGGGCGTGAATACTTAAGGGAAGACCGTAAGGCGTTAAATCCAGGCTGGACAACTTTTCAGACTTAGGATGGCCACATGCCATAAGAATGATGATGAAGGAAAGTAGAATAAACATCTGGCCGTTGGGCATTTGTTAAAGGTATCTTAAATAAACCTTCGCATTTAGCCTAAATGCGAAATGATTCTTCCAGGACTCAATAGGGACGGGGAAGCTACCAGTAAAACGTAATGATTGCAAGGCTTCTGGCCGTCGCATTTCGCCTAAATGCGAAATGATTCTTCCAGGACTCAATAGGGACGGGGAAACTACCAGTAAAACGTAATGATTACAGGGCTTCTGGCAATCGCATTTCGCCTAAATGCGAAATGATTCTTCCAGGACTCAACAGGGACGGACATTTCAAAATGAAAACCCAATCACGTAAAGGCTTTCAGGCATCATTTACTAACCCATCCAAAAACATTCCTATCTCTCCTCTTAAAAATTTTCCAAAAAAACCTTGCTTCATAATTTCATCTATGATATATTTGTGATATCATTTTAATATCAAAACAACCAAATCATGGAAAAATCATATAAACCTTTCTCAGGCTACCTGTTCCTGCTCATCCTGCTTTTAGAACTGGCACTGGGCGTTTATGGCCTCATCTACCAGATATACATCATCCCCATCGGTGCTATAATCCTTTTCTTTCTGCTACTATCCGGTTTTTTCTTCATCAATCCAAATGGATCACGTGTGCTGACGTTATTCGGGAAATACAAAGGCACCGTTAAAGAAAATGGGTTCTTCTGGGCAAATCCTTTTTTCTCCAAAAGGGCCATTTCCCTGAGGGCAAGAAATTTTGAAAGTGAACGTGTCAAAGTCAATGACAAAAGAGGCAACCCGATCCTGATCAGTGTGATCACCGTATGGCGTGTACAGGATGCATACAAAGCTGCTTTCGAAGTTGACGATTACACCACCTTCGTTAAATTACAGAGTGATGCTGCCGTACGAAACCTGGCAGGTCAATATTGCTATGACAATTTTGATGATGAAATGGTTGAAATCACACTTCGATCCGGGCTGCAGGAAATCAACCACGCACTTGAACATGCCTTATCAGAACGATTAGCTATAGCTGGCATCGAAGTGATGGAAGCCAGGATTGGTTACCTCGCCTATGCCGAAGAAATTGCCGGAGCCATGCTAAAGCGTCAGCAGGCAGAAGCTATCGTTGCCGCTCGCTTTAAAATTGTGGAAGGTGCTGTCAGCATGGTGGAAATGGCATTGAAAGATCTGTCGGCGAAAAAGATCATCGACCTGGATGACGAACGTAAAGCTCAAATGGTAACTAACCTGATGATTGTGTTATGCGGTGACAAGGACATATCTCCTGTCATTAACACGGGTTCGATCTATTGATGTTTGCCCCTATGCTTCGACTTTCCAAATGCATCCTTGTGCTACAGCTCAGCAACCATCCCCTGAACGGAAATTTCAATAACCCTATCTTATATAGGAAATGAAAAAAAAATTTGTTCTACGTATTGATGAAGATGTCTACGACGCTCTTGAGAGATGGGCTGCCGATGAATTTCGCAGTGTGAATGGACAGATCGAATGGATCCTTTCAGAAAAGCTCAGGGAAATCAAAAGATTAAAAAAGAATCCGGATGTGAGTTCAGACGAAAGCAAAGAAAAATAATACCAGGGCAAAAAAAAAGCGCCACCTTCCCCGGGTGGCGCTTCACATTAGATCGAAAAACCAATCCTATCTAACTCTTTACTTTTATAGTACATCCGATAGCCTTCGTTTCAGATGGATCCGGATTATTACCGGCTTTTAATGCAGCTATTGCATTCTCAAGATATTTGACACTTACCTCTGCAGGATTCTGTGCATTATCATCGATAGCTCCGATATATCGGATATACCTGTTAGCATCCAGCAAATACACATGCGGCGTCCTGGTAGCACCAAAGGCAGGATATACTTTCTGTCCGTCATCAAACAAATATTTGAACGGATAACTTTTCTCTTTTGCCCTGGCCTGCATGCTTGCAAAGTCATCACCAGGTTTCACGGATGGATCATTTGGATTGATAGCTACGACCGGATATCCCTGGGCAGCAAATTTATTGTGAAGGGCAATGATCCGGTCTTCATACATCAGTGCATAAGGACAGGTATTACATGTGAATACCACGATGTATCCATTCACACCTTTATAATCCTTTAGGGAAACCATTGACCCGTCTACATTCTTCAATGAGAAATCAGCGGCCTGCTCACCCACTTTATATTCCTCTACAGGAGGTAAGGCGCTCATCATCGTGACTGCAAAAAGAGCAAGGATCAATTTGCCAAATACATGTTTCATAATTATAAATTTAAATATGGTTTTACAATATCTTTTAACTCATCCAGGCCATGAAAAGTTCTTTCATAAAAAACCCTTTGCTTCCCTTTATAGACCAGGGTTGCTGGAATTGACCCCGACCAGCCCTTATCTATATCATCGATCCAGAAGTTGGAATCGTTGTCTTCCAGGACCACCACATGCGATTCCAATGACTTTTCGGTGACAAAAGGCTGCAGTCTCCTGATATAATCTTTTTTAAAATCAAGGCTGACCAGGATAAGCTTAAATGCCTGATTTTTATAGGTTGAATTCAATTCGACAAAATACGGGAGTTCCTGCACGCACGGGACACACCAGGTAGCCCAGAAATTGACCACGTAGGTAGTGTCATTATCTTTTGATAACAAAGGCTTCAACTGATCATAGTTATATATCGGTATCAATAAGGAGTCTTTTTCCATCCCTGGTAACTCATGAGTTGTCTCCCCTGGTGAAGAAAAACCAAAAAGACTGAAGATGAATATGGATATATAAAACATTCCTCAATATTAACTCCGAAGGAACTGCAATAGATTTGGCAGCCTGATTTTATAACATTTTTTTAACTATACAAGATATGCTTTGACTCCTGTAGTTTCGCTTTGACTTTATGTCGTTTCGCTTCGGCTTCCTCAGCGACCGACAATCTTCTCCAGAAAGTAGTTTCGACTCCGCTCAACTAATGATTGTTTGGATTTCAAGTTGAGCGGAGTCGAAAATTAGCAAGTCAAATTCTTTCGGTGCTAAAGGGAGTCGAAGCGAAGTGAACGAAGACTTAATTGAGCTTATACTTCACTCCCAGCGCATCGAGATCTTCAATCAACCCACTTGCTGCATTCACCTTGTTGGATTTCGATATCAGGCCAAGAATAAAATCATCTTCCAGATCATAGACCTGCAATTTGAGTTTATGCCTGCCCTTATGCGAAACACATATTTTATCCAGGCTATCGAGCAGAAACTGATCAAGCTGATCAATTGATATTTTTACAGTGATTGACTTCGTCATTTCCGCACCTATACTGGCCAGCATACGCGCCGAAGTGATCCTGAATTCGTGATCCTGTCCTTTCCAGCTCAACTGGTAAAAGCCTTCAATAAATAATGCAGTGCCTACTTCAAATATGTCTTTATATTTTTTAAAGTCTTCGTTGAAAAGCCTTACCTCCAGCGTACCCCTGAAATCCTGTAGTGTAAAAATTCCCCAGCCAGTACCTTTCTGTGTCACCCGGTGATCTGCAGACGTAACCAGTCCGGCTAATTTCAAATGCTTGTCCTTGTAAGATGTCACAAGGTCAAGAGGACAATTAGTGAAATTTTCTATTTCCAATCTGTAATCATCCAGCGGATGACCCGACATATAGATGCCTGTGATCTCTTTCTCTCTTGTTAATTTCTCCATCAATGTCCATTGGGCAACCTGAGGCATGACAGGCTCCATAAACATCGACATGGACTGATCACCGAACAATGTCATCTGGGTCTGACTCTTCTGCGATTGTACGGATTGTCCATAACGGATGGCATGTTCTACAAGGGATTCGTACTTATCAGATGGTGCAAAATATTGTGCACGGTGTGTACCCTGGAAACAATCCATCGCACCACCCATCACCATCGCTTCAAGCGCTTTTTTATTGACCGATTTCAGGCTGACGCGGGAAGTCAGATCGAAGATATTTTTAAACGGGCCATTTGCTTTACGTTCTGTGATCATATCATCACCTGAACCTTCACCCATATTTTTTAATGCTGAAAGTCCAAAACGGATAGCACCTTTTGTATTGACCGTAAAGTTGATATTACTTTCATTGACATCAGGTGCAAGCACAAGAATATTCATCCGTTTACATTCACGTAAAAAGAAATTGAGCTTCGTAATGTCATTTTTATTGTGCGTCAATACGGCAGCCATGAATTCCGCAGGATAATGCGCCTTAAGCCATGCAGTCTGAACAGACAATACCGTATATGCAGCACTATGGGAACGATTAAATCCATAACTCGCAAATTTCGACATGATCTCAAAGATGTCATCTGCCTTAATCGATGGGACACCTTTCGCTGTAGCACCTTCCACAAATATCTGGCGGTGCTTTTCCATTTCATCGGCTTTCTTTTTTCCCATCGCACGCCGCAGCATATCCGCAGCACCAAGACTGTATCCCGCCATGGTTTGTGCCGCCTGCATGATCTGTTCCTGGTACACCATAATACCATATGTAGGTTTCAACAAATCGGTAAGCCATTCGTGAGGATAATCAATTGGTTCCCTGCCATGCTTCCGGTTGATAAACATCGGAATATAATTCATAGGTCCAGGCCTGTACAACGCATTCATCGCGATGAGGTCTTCAATATTGGTAGGCACAAGCTCACGAAGATATTTTTGCATTCCTGAAGACTCGAACTGGAAAATACCTATCGTTTCACCTTTTTGAAATAGTGTAAATGTTGCCGGATCATCCAGTGGAATTGTATCCGGATCTACAACTGCCATGCCTTCATTTCTTTCGGCAATAATTTTTATAGTGTCTTTTACAATCGACAACGTCTTGAGTCCTAGAAAATCCATTTTCAACATTCCTGCTGACTCTACGAGATTCCCTTCGAACTGGGTCACCAATAAATCTGTCTCTGAAGAGGTACAAACCGGTATGTATTGCATGATATCTCCGGGTGCAATGATCACACCTGCAGCATGTATGCCTGTATTCCTGACCGTGCCTTCCACTTTTTGTGCGAGTCTCAGAATTTCCCCTTCATGAGTTTCCTCTTTTTCAAGCTCTCTTAATTTGCGGATATTATCGAGGTCGCGCGATTGAGCTCCTTCCTCTGCACCTTTTCCTTCTTTGAATATGTGAGCAAGCGTAGTACCGGGCATCAATGGAATCATCTTGGCTAAACGGTCTGTATCAGGTAATGGAAGTTCCAATACTCTTCCTACATCACGAATAGATGACTTCGCAGCCATGGTTCCAAAAGTGACGATCTGTGCTACCTGGTTTTTACCATATTTTTCCACCACATAGTTGATCACGCGTTGCCTGCCTTCGTCATCGAAGTCAATATCAAAGTCAGGCATGGATACACGCTCAGGGTTAAGGAAGCGTTCGAAGAGCAGATTATATTTTAACGGGTCAATATTGGTGATCGTAAGACAGTACGCAACTGCAGATCCCGCACCTGAACCTCGTCCCGGGCCCACACTCACATCCATCTGCCTTGCTGCCCTGATAAAATCCTGAACGATGAGAAAATACCCATTGAAGTTCATCTTGTCAATGACATTCAATTCCCAGTCAATGCGGTCCCTGACTTCTTTAGTAATTTCTTTATACCTGTTTTTTGCACCTTCATAGACCAGGTGACGCAGGTATTTCGCCTGGTCATCAAATCCAACCGGGACAGGAAAGTTTGGCAACAATACATCCCGTGTTAAATTGGGTGAAGTGATCTTGTCAAAGATTTCATTTGTATTGTCAATCGCCTGAGGCAAATCAGAAAATAAAAAATTCATTTCCTGTTGTGTCTTGAAATAGAAGTCGGTGCTCGGGAATTGAAAGCGGCCCTGGTCCGACATTTTTTTACCGGTATTGACACATAGTAAGATGTCATGTGCCCTTGCATCATTTTCATTGATATAATGTGCATCATTGGTAGCAATGATTTTGACATTATATTTTTTAGCAAAGCCGATCAATACCTGGTTGACATTTTCCTGGCTCAGGCCACACTCATCAATATTTTCAAGACCGCGATGACGTTGTAGTTCGATATAAAAATCTTCTCCGAAAATATCCAGCCACCACTTCAGTTTTTCTTCTGCTTTTTCAGTATTACCGGAGAGTATCGTTTGTGGAATTTCTGCACCTATGCAGCAGCTTGTTGCAATCAGTCCTTCGTGATACTGCAATAACAATTCGCGATCAATTCTGGGAAATCCGCTGTACATGCCCTGGATAAAACCCATCGAGCAAAGCTTCGAAAGATTTTCATATCCTTTTTGATCTTTTGCTAGCAGGAGTTGGTGGTATCGATGGTCGCGTTCACCTTTTGAAGTTTGAAACTGCCTGCGATGACGGTCTTCCACCAGATAAAATTCGCAACCTACGAGAGCTTTGAGATTTCTTTTTTTTGCTTCTGATACAAATTCAAATGCACCAAACATATTCCCGTGATCGGTGATGGCAATTCCTTTCTGGCCATCAGCGACGGCCTTATCCATAAGCGCAGGAATATGGGATGCACCATCCAGTAATGAATAGTGTGTGTGATTATGGAGATGAACGAATTCAGGCATTACCAGGGAGGTATTTAATAAGTGCGAAGTTAAATGTTTTTAAGGAGGAAGCTGAAATGAAAAACGAAAAGAGAAAAACGAAAAAAGTAAAGATTCTTTCTACAAATAGAAAAACTATTTTAATAATTTAGTTCCATTCATTCACCATTTAAATCATCAGTTATGAAAAACAAAATTCTTCAGGAGAAAAGCTATGCATTTGCTATCCGGGTTGTACTTCTGGCTCAAAGGCTTACGTCACAAAAAGAATTTATTCTAAGCAATCAAATCTTAAAAAGCGGCACCTCGATAGGAGCGAATATCAGGGAAGCTGAATTTGCTGCAAGTCCTGCAGATTTTATCAATAAGTTGACGGTTTCATTAAAGGAGGCAAACCAGACCCGAATTTGGTTAAATCTATTAAGGATACGCATTACATTGTTCTTGAAGAACACGATTCTTATTGATCAGATTGTGGTGAGCTGATACCCATGTTAGTTTCCTCTATAAAAACCAAAAAGGACAATTTAATTAAAGCACAGAAATGATGATGTTTTACATTTTTCACTTTTCGATTTTCATTTTTCACTAAAATGTCGAAAAGCCCGTACACACATTTGTGACGAGCTTTTTCGACTAAGGTCTCAAAATAAGAAAACTACATTTTTATAGCAGCACAGGACCGGCCTGTGTGGAATATCAAAAGCTTAAGGATAACGACCCCTTTGCATTAAAAGTTTAGAATATATATAAAAAAACTTTAATGGCTTAAACGTCTTTCCGGGCGGTCGTAAAGGTATCTATTCCTGCATTAAAACGATAAACTACCAATGCTTTTTGATTAAAAACCTGATTTACATTTACCGTAACTCGTATTGCACTATTTTTTAATATGTTATATATGATAATATTACCTTATTTGTAAATATTACATTACATATTGGTTAGAGGTCGAGGGCAGTAGGATTGGTTATAAGTGAAAGGTCTTATGTTAAAAAGAAACCCAAAAACAAAAAACAGGATCCGTGTCCTACAGCCAATAACCTTTAACCCTTTTTTCTATCTTCGCACCCCACCCGCCCGGGTGCTGAAATTGGTAGACAGGCATGTTTGAGGGGCATGTGTCCGTTTGGATGTGAGGGTTCGAGTCCCTCCCCGGGCACTTTTCTAGATTAAATAGAAAAGAGTTATTGGTTATTGGCAGTAAGAATGGGTATAAGGAATAGGTTATTAGTTTTCTTAAAACAAATACAATACCCAATAACTGAATTTTCATACGTATGTATAACAAGGATAATCATCCTGCGCCCATTAACCCAAAACCAGACTTACTGCTAACTACCAATTACAGATTACTGCCCATTATTCATCTGCGTGAAGATCTCGTACCTTTTGGAGGAAAGGTGAAGCAAAAACAAAACTTTGCAGGATTTCATTTTTCGATGTGAGGACTTCTTCTTTATTTCCTTCCCAGGCGAGTTTTCCTTCGTGGATCAATGCGATATTGTCACCGATCTCCATCACGGAATTCATATCATGTGTATTGATGATCGTGGTGATATTTTTTTCCACTGTGATATCATGGATCAGCTCATCGATGACAAGGCTTGTCTTTGGATCAAGTCCTGAATTTGGTTCATCACAAAAAAGATATTTAGGTTCCAGCACGATGGCGCGTGCTATCCCCACTCTTTTTTGCATCCCACCACTCAATTGCGAAGGATATTTTTTTAGCACGTCCTTCAGGCTTACGCGTTCAAGACAATAATTCACGCGATCTAATTTTTCTTTTGCGGTTTTATTTGTAAACATATCCATTGGAAAGCGCACATTCTCCTCTATCGTCATGGAATCAAATAATGCTGTTCCCTGGAAAAGCATGCCTACCTGCATCCGTATATCGCGCACTTTCTTTTTATCAAGCGCTGTAAAATTGACATCACTATACCACACAATTCCGGAGGAGGGTGGATATAAACCCACTAAAATTTTAAGCAATACCGTTTTGCCTGCACCGCTTCTTCCGATGATCAGGTTGGTTTTGCCGGCTTCAAACGTCAGGTTAATATCTTCAAGAACCACCTGGTCGCCAAACGATTTCGATATGTTTTCTGCTCTTATCATTGTGTAAGAAGTACTGCGATGAAATAATCCGCGATCAGGATGCCTATGTTGCTCATGACGACTGCTGCCGTACTTGCTTTACCCAATTCAATGCTTCCGCCTGTGACAAAATAACCCTGGTAACAGGAGATGGCAGAAAGTATAAAACCAAAGACCACCGCTTTGACAAACATCATAAATACATTGTATGGCTCGAAAAAAGCCCTGATGCCTTCTACATATTCAGCTGCTGTAAACAATCCTGTAGGGACGCTGGATACGAACGCACCGGCAATGCTGACAAGTGCTGCAACGGCCACCAGCATGGGTACGACACAAATCGCAGCAAAGATCTTCGGCATGACCAGGTAAGCCGGTGTATTGACCCCCATGATCTCCATGGCATCGATGTGCTCTTTCTGGCGCATACCACCGATCTCAGCTGCCATGTTTGAGCCCACCTTTCCCGCCAATACAAGACATGTAATCGTAGGCGCCAATTCGATGACTGTAATGTCCCTTATCAGGTAACCTACATAGTATCTCGGAATGAGCTGTCCTCCCAACTGGTAACTGATCTGAACTGCCATCACCGCACCCATGAATGTTGAGATCAGGATCACAATGATAAGGGAGCCGATACCTATATCATTCATCTGCCGCATGGTCTCCTTCCAGTACATGCGCATATTCTCAGGTTTTGAGAACACCTGTCGCATCCAGGTAAGGAACCTTCCCAGGTGAAATATGAAATTATGCTTCATTCAAAATCTTCTGTGTAAAAAGTAAAAATAGGTACAATCGGCAAAAGACAAAGAAAACAATCCGGACCCAATGCCCTATCCAAACCGGAAAAAAATAGATATGTTTATGAATATGAACGCTATTGTGACCGGATCTACCAAAGGCATTGGACTTGCCATCGTCTATGCACTTCTGAAAGAAGGCTGGAATGTGGCAGTTACTGCCAGGGATGAAAATGATCTGAAGAATATCCGGAAAGAGGCCCGCGATTCATTTCCGAATCAGGAATGCCTCGTCCATAAGGTCGATTTCTCAAAAAAGGCTGAAACGATCGAATACGCAAAGAAAATCAAGAAAGCCTGGCCCGAAATAGACATGCTCGTCAACAATGTCGGCATATTCGAACCCGGTGAAATACATAAAGAAGCAGATGGTGCATTGGAGCATATGATCGATGTCAATCTTTACAGCGCTTATTACCTGACACGTGAATTGCTGCCGGGAATGATGGCCAGGAAAAAAGGCTACATCATCAACATATGTTCGATAGCCAGCTTCATGTCATATCCGAATGGTGGCTCGTATACGATCAGCAAATTTGCAATGTTGGGTTTTAGTAAGGTGTTAAGAGAGGAGATGAAACCTTATGATATCAAAGTAACCGCTATCATGCCTGGTGCAACATGGTCCGCGTCCTGGGCTGATGCAGATTATCCGGATGATCGTCTGATGAAACCGGAAGATGTGGCTGAAGCAGTTATTGCGATTTTGAGGATGAGTACGCAATCTGTAGTGGAAGAGATTATTATCAGGCCACAATTGGGTGATCTTCCGTGACTCGAATTAAGAATTAAGAATTAAGAATTAAGATTTAAGATTTAAGATTTAAGAAATGATACTGAGCGTAAAGCAATGTGGATTTTAAGTTAGTATAAACCATTATCTTTGCTTTCATTATCAAATACTTCACCAATTTAATTCTGAATCTATGAAAATCATATTTAAGTTCACCTTACTGCTGCTGGTTGTCATTTCTATGATACAATGCAAAAAAGACCCTGCAACGATTAGCATGGCCGGGCAGTGGAAAATGACTGACATCCATTGTGATGACGGAGTATCAGTTACGGACGTATTAGGTACCGAAATCACTCAAACGTATACTTATCATGGTATTGAGTATAACACGGTGACTACCTTTACCGAGAATCCCAATAATTTTAGTTCAACGGGTACTTATACTTTTGAAATAACAACCGTTTTCTTTGGGCAATCGACAACAGAAGAAGTTGAAGCCGATGCTTTTCTTGGATCTGGCGAATGGTCGATAGACGGAGACGTTTTTACCCAGACATTTGCTGGTCAGGTTACAGAAATGGCAATCCTGGAACTTACCGGGTCAAAGATGAGACTTCGTCAGGATGTGGATATTACACTGAATGGTACGCACAACACACAAACTGTGTTTTCAACTTTTGAGAAACAATAATCGATTTTAGATTTTATAGAGAACGTTTTATCTGTAAAATCAAATCTTAATTTTTCTTAATAAATCCGCGTCCTCTTTTTTGAACCAATTATGACTACCTTATTAGAAAAGGTTTACCACATAGTTCACCTAGAATGCTTCGACTTGCTCACGCTCAACCTTGTGCTACAGCTCAGCAACCGCCACATAGATATTTTTGATTTTCGATTTTAACTAATTCTGTAAGAAATCATATCAGCCCTCCTTCATAATCAAAACAATACTGCACGTTCTAGCTTTCGGGTAACTGACCCCCTTCCCCTCTCTTACGAAATGCTCAGACTTTCTAAAATAATCTCCCAAAAGAGAAGGGTGATTTGATTCGTCTGTGAAACCTTACCGCTCCTCTCTCAAACAATTGTTATTTCTACTCAACGTATACATTACTTAGAGAGGGGAAGTGGGTGAGGTACCCGAAAGACAAAAAAAACAGACTGAAGGGAATCGAAAATATTTTTACATATTTCGTCGGTACTGTCCTCCTACTTCATATAACGCATGTGTAATCTGTCCAAGCGAACAAATCTTTGAAGCTTCCATTAATGCTTCAAAAGTATTTTCATTACGCATCGAAACCAATTGAAGTTTCTTCAACGCATCAGCTGAAGTGGAAGCACTTGCTGCCTGCAATTCCTCAAGTCGTCGGATCTGTCCTTCTTTTTCGTCTGCATTTGCCCTGATGACTTCTCTCGGAAGAACAGTGGGTGAACCTTCTTTTGATAAAAATGTATTGACACCTATGATCGGATATTCGCCTGAGTGTTTAAGCGTTTCATAATAAAGGCTTTCTTCCTGGATCTTGCTGCGTTGATACATTGTCTCCATTGCACCCAACACACCGCCACGCTCAGTGATGCGATCGAATTCCGCAAGCACAGCAGCTTCGACAAGGTCTGTTAGTTCTTCAATGATGAAAGCACCCTGGAGTGGATTTTCATTTTTTGCCAGGCCTAATTCATTGTTGATGATCAGCTGAATAGCCATCGCTCTCCGCACACTTTCTTCTGTCGGCGTTGTAATGGCTTCATCATAAGCATTTGTATGAAGGCTGTTGCAGTTATCATAGATTGCATACAAAGCCTGTAGTGTAGTCCGGATATCGTTGAATGAAATCTCCTGTGCGTGAAGTGAACGACCACTGGTCTGGATATGATATTTTAATTTCTGCGAACGATCATTGCCGCCATATTTATACTTCATCGCCTTGGCCCAGATACGACGGGCTACCCTTCCTATGACCGCATATTCAGGATCAACACCATTTGAAAAGAAGAAGGAAAGATTCGGCGCAAAATCATCAATGGCTAAACCTCTCGACAAATAATATTCAACAAACGTGAATCCATTGGATAGCGTAAAAGCCAATTGCGTAATCGGATTCGCTCCTGCCTCAGCGATATGATACCCTGAAATTGAAACCGAATAAAAATTGCGGATATTCTCGTCAATAAAATACGCCTGCATATCGCCCATCAGCCTGAGTGAAAATTCAGTTGAGAATATGCATGTATTCTGTGCCTGGTCTTCTTTTAGAATGTCGGCCTGCACTGTACCCCTGACGGAGCTAAGAGCTTTCGCTTTTAGTTTTGCATACGTTTCTGCATCAAGCACTTCATCACCGGTCATGCCTAACAGCATCAGACCCAAACCATGATGGCCTTCAGGCAGACTATAATCATACTTCGGCCGGGGCATGGCGCGATCATCATATTTTTTACGAAGGACATCTTCGACTTTTTGCTCCAGCTTATTTTCCCTGATATAAATTTCGCACTGCTGATCCACTGCTGCATTCATAAAGAAAGCACAAATCGTAGCTGCTGGACCATTGATCGTCATCGAAACCGATGTCTTCGGATCGCAGAGATCGAAACCGGAATACAATCTTTTAGCATCATCTAATGAACAAATGCTCACACCTGAATTGCCGATCTTACCATAAATGTCAGGACGATGATCCGGATCTTCGCCATACAGTGTAACACTATCAAACGCAGTGGATAACCTGATAGCAGGCATTTCATTTGACAGATAATGAAACCGCTTATTGGTTCTCTCCGGACCGCCTTCACCGGCAAACATCCTTGTAGGATCTTCACCTTTACGCTTGAAGGGATAAATACCCGCAGTGTAAGGAAACCTGCCCGGTAAATTTTCCTGTGTTACCCAATTGACCAATGTTCCCCAATCTTCAGCAGTAGGTAATGCTACTACAGGAATGCGTGTCCCGGAAAGTGATTTTGTATGTGTTTCCACCTTGATATCTTTTCCACGGACTTTGTAAGTATAATCGTCTTCTACATACATTCTCCGGATGTCCGGCCATTCCTGGATCCATCGCCACACATCACCATCCACATCCTGTTTGAGCTTATCAAATTCAGTCTTTAATTTTTCTGCGACTTCTTTCGCATCCGCTCCGTTGAAATGTTTTTCAGCCTGGAGAAGTGAATACAACAGCCCGGTTTTCTTTGCTTCGCTTACTGCCCATTCATCATACTTGCGATTGTTTTCAGCTATTTCTGAAAGATATCTTATGCGTGCAGGTGGAATAATATAAATTTTTTCACTGTCCCCTGTTTTAAAATCCACAGAGGAGTTAAAATCCGAATGTGTCTTTGTACGAAGGACTTCAATGATCTTTTTGTACAATGCATTTGTACCCGGATCATTAAACTGGGAAGCAATCGTTCCATAAACAGGAATTTCACTATCGCTTACATCCCAAAGATTGTGATTGCGTTTATACTGCTTGCGGACATCGCGCAATGCATCCAGTGCTCCACGCTTATCAAATTTGTTGATAGCGATCACGTCGGCAAAATCGAGCATGTCAATTTTTTCCAACTGAGAAGCTGCCCCAAATTCAGGTGTCATGATATACAATGACATATCTGCATGGTCCACGATCTCTGTATCCGATTGACCTATCCCTGATGTTTCAAGAATGATCAGATCAAAATCAGCTGCTTTAAGAATATTTATAGCCTGCTGTATGTGTTTTGATAATGCAAGATTAGATTGCCGTGTAGCCAGTGAACGCATGTAGACCCTGTCGGAAACTAATGCATTCATCCTGATCCTGTCACCGAGTAGTGCACCACCGGTTTTGCGTTTGCTGGGATCGACTGAAATCACTCCGAGATTTTTCTCCGGGAAATCAAGAAGGTATCTCCTGATGATCTCATCGATCATGCTTGACTTTCCTGCACCACCGGTTCCTGTAATACCCAGCACCGGGACATTTGCTTCTTTCGCCTGGCTGGAAATCGTAGCGATCCAATGTTGATTTTGATCAGGGAAATTTTCCACTGCAGTGATCATCCTGGAGATCGCGAGATGATTTTCGGAAGACAACTTTGCTACTTCACCATTCAGATTTTCACCAAGGGGAAAATCACATTTGATGAGCACATCATTGATCATACCCTGCAGGCCCATGTGCCGGCCATCATCAGGAGAATAAATCCTGGCAATACCATACTTCTGCAATGCTTCGATTTCCGAAGGCAGAATGGTACCTCCTCCTCCACCAAATATTTTAATATGCCCTGCTCCCCTTTCGTGAAGCATATCGAAGATGTATTTGAAATACTCATTATGACCTCCCTGGTACGAAGTCAATGCAATACCCTGAACATCTTCCTGGATAGCGGTATCGACGATTTCTCTTGCGCTCCGGTTATGGCCCAGGTGAATGATCTCTGCACCTGAACGCTGCATAATCCGTCTCATCACATTGATAGCAGCATCATGGCCATCAAACAGAGATGCGGCAGTCACGATGCGTATGTGATGTTTGGGCTGGTAGGCGGTGGTCGGTTGATTAGGCTCCATGTGTCCTCAAATTTACGGAAATGTCAGCGGACAGAACTTATGGCTGGCGGATGACTTCAAGGAATTCACTCATGATCATGGCTGTGGCACCCCAGATGATATGACCCTGGACCTGAAAGCAGGGAACATGATTCAGTATAATGCCGGAGGAGATCTGAATCCTGGTTTCCTCCACAGATGATATGTCCAGGAAAGCCGAAAGGGGAAGTTCAAGGATTTCTTCTATCTCGGTCTCCTGCCTTATTAAGTCCGGTACCTGCCAGGAATAGGCCAGGAAAGGATGTACTAAAAAATTGCTGACATTGATATAGATCGGGCTTAATGCCCCGAGCACATCAAGCTGCGAAAGATCAATAGCTGTTTCCTCTTGGGCTTCTCTCAGTGCAGTATACATGAAATCCGGATCCTGGTCTTCAGCTTTACCCCCGGGAAATGCAATCTGACCTGAATGCTTGTCGCCTTCCTTGCTAATGGTGCGCCGGATAAAGATCAAATGAAAATCTTCGGGATGTTTCTCAAATAAAACCATCAACACAGCTGCATTTCGAACCGGAGTATCCGTTGGAAAGAGATTGGCTTTCCGGATGGGATGTGCCATTTTCTGATGAGCTTCAGACCCAGGCAGCTTGTGATCAAGCAATACTGCATGAAGAGTATTGATAAACGGTGGCCTGGAAAGCTGTGGAATCATCAGTTATCATAAAACGTACAAAGCCTTGAAGGACGATCTCATTTCCTTCTTATGCAATATAAAGGCCCTGATAAGGCTTTACTTGTGGCTATTCGATTCCTGCAGGTACTTATCAAGCGCCATGGACATGGATGGCATTCCCGGGGCCGGGGCAAGAACATCTATTCTTAAGTGATGGTCTTCAGCGGCTTTGGCGGTAATATTTCCAAAAACGGCGATGCGGGTATTATTCTGCTTGAAATCAGGGAAATTTTCAAATAGCGATTCAATACCCTGGGGACTGAAGAAGATCAGCATGTCATAAAATATGTCCCTGAGATCAGACAGATCACTGGACACTGAATTATACATGGTGGCGGATTCAAAATTGACCTCTTTCGCTTTGAGGTAGTCGATCACGTCTTCTTTTCCAAGATTGGAGCAGGGGACTAAAAACCTGGTAGTGGACTTGTGCTTCTGGAGCGGGCCTGAAAGATCCTGGATGGTCCGTTCACCCACAAAAACTTTACGTTTACGGTATTGAATGAATTTCTGTAGATAATGAGCTACTGTCTCGGATGTGCAGAAGTACTTCATATCCTGGGAAACCTTGATCCTCATTTCTTCACAAATCCGGAAAAAGTGATCAATGCTGTTCTTGCTGGTCATGACGACCGCCTGAAATTCGTCAGGGCGTATCCTGTGTTTGCGAAACTCCTTCTCTGTGACCGGTTCTACGTGATTGAAAGGGCGCCAGTCGATCTGGATGCCATATTTCTTTTCAATATCGTAGTAAGGTGATCGTTCGGGTTTGGGTTGTGAAACCAAAATGGTTTTCACGTTAAGTTTAGGGGCAGCTATTGGACTTGCGTTAATACTTTTTGTAACCATTCGGTAGTGTTTAATGGATCAGGGCACTTACCAGAAAAACTTCAAAATAGCCCATAAAGGCAAAATTTCGACGGCGCAAAGATACACAAAAAAGAGAAATAGACTATTCGCGATCAGCCTTCTTGCGGTCAGCATCCATCGGAGCTGTCGCATGAGATAAGCCGCCACAATGACGACAAGTCCTATGATAATCAGAGGCTTAGCCATAGAATCCGGCCCAAAATTCAACAAAACATTAATCGGCAAAAGAACCAGGCCAACCATAATATTGAAGGTGCTGATATCGAATCCAAACAAGCTCATTTCCTTCTCGTTATTGAAAAGCCAGCGCAAATATCGGATGACAATATGCCGGACTCCATAGATGATAACGACAAATCCTACGCAAACCCAAATATTGTTCAAATACCCTCCGGAATATCCAAAAAAGCCAATCAGGTGACTTAAAAAGATCCCAGCCTGGATGAAAAAGATCACATATCCCATCATCAGCAGGATCTGTCTCATCGTATTTCTTTGGTTCCGCAGGTGAAGGGAGCTGTAATTCTCATTGGATATGACCCTCCAAAGATCTTTCACGAAGTTCCTCTCCACATTGACTATGAATATGAGGAACAATAAGCTCAGCAGGATAAAGAAGATCTGGATGCCCCTGGACATGTGCCGCGGGCTATTCACAGGGAGCTTTACCGATGGATTATTATGAAATTTAATATCCGAGGATCCCCGGGAAAGCTTTTCTGCATTCTTTTTTGTACCCTTTTGCAGTTCAAATGGATTTGATCCGGATGTGGTAAAGGCAGTATCCTTTCCAGGTTCACCTGATACCCCGTCATTTACTGCAGCAGAATCAACCTGAGGTTTATTGATTTGCTCCCGGGTGGGCTCTTCCTGATTGATCTGAACAGGAGTCTTAATTAAAGAGGAGTCAATGGAAGGCTTAGTCGTATTCGTGTGAGGTCTTAGGGGCCTGTATTTAAGATCAAAAGGGTTGGTTTGATTTTGGCCAAAACATGGAAACGTAAATCCTAAATAGCAAACCAAACAAAAGATCCTGAACATATATGCAAATTTAGATCACAAATGCCACTTAGAAAGAGAATTCTGAATTTAGAATTCGGATGGCAATCTTGAATCTGGAATCTTGATTTTAGAATGAAGATGGGGAATTAATGAATTCTGAAATTGAAAGCGAACCTTGTGCTTTTACACTTCGATTGAAATCACCTTCTGCCCCTTCGAATTTTTCTCCCTTGTGTACCCATGATTACACCTTTTGCATCTCTGCTAAAAATTCTCTCGCCTGTGTTTCTCAATCTCGCTTCGCATCGTTGCGAAAATCCCGAGGGAACTGACTTAGTACCCCGGTGTTTTCGAGCAAGCGATGAAACACCGGGGAGAGAAATTTCGCGAAGCATGAAATTTCGAAGGGGCAAAAACTGTGAAGTCAAACGGACCTTACCTAGCGAATAAGTGTAAAATCACCTGTGTCAACCAATTCTAAATCATTGGTAAAGAGGACTTTTATTTTGTAAACGTAAACTCCTGAGTTGAGCAGCTTGCCATGGAATGTTCCATCCCATGATCTTGAGATATCGCCCGGCAAAAAGTTTTCAGTTCCAAATACTTTATTTCCCCAGCGGTCAAATATTTCAAAGAATTCTATGCTCACGATATCCCTGCTACCGTAAATGATAAGATTGTCATTGACCTGATCACCATTCGGACTGAAAATATTTGGAATAAAAATATTACGCGGGAACTGCACACTGATTATGATTTCATCTGTAGCGATACATCCGTTTTGATCCGTTACTTCCACTTCATATGTTGTCGTTTCAACAGGACTTACACTGATGCTCTGACAAGCTGTACACGAATCCCCTGCAAACCAGTTGAACGAAAGTATGTTTACATCGGACTCAGCATTTAAGATCAGGGAATCACCTAAAGCAATCACTACATCAGGCCCCAGGTTTACGGTGACGGGCGTTGGAGCATCAATTAAAACCGCTGTATCCACAATACAACCAAACGAATCCATAATACCAACATTCATGATGCCTGGGCAAGCAGATTGAAATGAAGTATTCGAGGTAAAATTACCATCACCAAAATCAAACAACCATGCAGCATCACCATTCAGAATTTGGATCGTACCATTGCAATCGCCGACACACAAGGGTTGTGTTGCATCAATCTGAATGTTATCAACAGATAACTGCGTAGAGCTAACGGCTACAGTATCATAGGAAGCGCATCCGGAAGTCAGGTTACTGACGGACAATACAAACGTGCCCGCTGATGCAACATTAATAATATCAACATCCGCAGAACCATTGATGATCCCTCCGTCAGGAGAACTCCAATGATACGTAACATCACTACCCGTGGATGAACCTGTAGCACTAAGCTGCACGAAATCCGGCTCACAACCAAGCACTTTATCTGTGCCAGAAAATGCTGTCGGAAAATCATGAAAAACCACAGGAGTGCCCGGAGAAACAGCAAGACATGGATCTGTCAGAGATGGCAAACCGCCGGCACCTTCATCTCCAATCACAGCCGAAATAAAATACGTTGTTTCACCCACCATAGGAGAAATAAATGAGAACACAGGAATTGTATTCCACGCAATTATTCCCGTCTGAATATTCCCGTCATGCAATACATACGCCAGCTTGTCATTCCCATCCGGAAATCCACCGCCAAGATAAATAGCGGTTACACTTGCATCAATACAGGCATCCAGCTGCGTAAGGTCCATATCACCGGCTGATGAAGTGCACGAACATGTGATCTGGCCATCAATCGTATTTGACAAACATCCATTTGCATCTGTCACCTGGTACGAAAACGGATCACCGGACAATATGGGTGCAGAATTATATATCCCTCCTGCAAAAGCATTTCCATTGATGACATACGGAGACTGTCCGCCGGAAATCTCAAAGCTCACACTGTATGCGGTATTTGTGCTATTACAATCATTGACCTGGTTAATGATGGAAGGTTCATCATTGAACTCCATTAATACATCATCAGCTGCAGAACATCCGCTTTGCGTATTAGAATAATTAAGGGTATACATTCCTGGAGCTGAAACAAGCACTGAAGATGAGGCCGAATTCGCATTTGAAAATTGCGCTGTTCCAGGTCCGGTAATTAATGTCCATGCTCCGGTTCCTGTCGCATTCAAATTTCCTGAAAGACCGCATAGCACCTGATCAACTCCTGCATCAACTACAGGATTTGAAGTAGTGACAATGTCAAGACACACGGTATCAGAGATCCCGCATTCATTTGTGGCAGAGAGACAAAGCTGTCCACCTGCCGCACCATTCCAATCAATCTCAACGGTACTTGTGCCTTGTCCGGAAAATAAAGTTCCGCCGCCGGATAATGTCCAGCTATATGTATCCGCAGTAGCAAGCGGAGAAATTGAATAGGTTCCTGAACCTAAAGCACATGGATTGAGTGCTCCATTGATCGGACCTACCAGGAGTGGTTTGCTATTGACGATGATATCTGATATTGAAGCAGGAAGCGAGCCGCAAGAATTAGATGCGATCAATTGTACCTGGCCACCAGAAATTGAACCCCATTGTACATCGATAGATGTACTACCCTGCCCGGAAAGATTAGTTGCCCCGATCGGAACGCTCCAGAAGTAAGCTGTTGCACCTGATACCGGATCAATCGTATACGTGATGGTTGTTCCTTCGCAGAGAACATTTGTACCCATGATCACAGGATTCCCCAACGGCAAAGTATTAACCGTTACAGTAATGGTATCGATGCTTGACAAACCAGAATTCAAATCCGTAGCTGTCACTGCGTATGATGTGGTGCTCGATGGTGCCACCAGAATTGATGAAGTAGTTTCACCGTTGGTCCATATGAATGTGAGATTAAAAGGACCGGGTACAAAAGCATTGATGGTCACTGATTCACCCTGGCATATGACCTGATCGGGACCCAGGTCAACGGCAGGCGCTTCATTTACAAAAACAGTAACATCATCAATCGAAGTACACCCATTTAATGTTACAGTCACAGAATAGATTGTCGTCACTGCAGGGGTAACTGTTATTTGTTGTGTTGTTTCACCGGTGCTCCACAAATATGTTCCGCCACCTGTAGCATTCAGCGTTGTCATTTCACCTGTGATCAGGAATACATTTGATCCGGCATTTGCAACAGGCAAAGGATTTACAATAATGGTTGCAGCATCGGTATCAGAACATCCATTAATATCTGTAACCGTTACATTGTAGGTTGTTGTTCCCACAGGTGTAATGGTTATGCCTTGTGTATTTTCTCCGTTACTCCATTCATAAGATGTACCCCCTGAGCCTGTCAGGATAGCTTGTTCTCCTTCACAGATGGTTTGATCTGGTCCTGCGTCGGCCTGTGGAAGCGGTATCGCTGTGACGGTAATATTATCTACGTCTGTACAACCATTGTTTGCAGTTACGGTAATTGTATACGTAGTTGTTACTGAAGGAAAGACATCAATGTCCGAAGCTGTTTGTCCATTACTCCACTGATACGAACCTCCACCTGTAGCTGCCAGATTAACTTCACTTCCTGCACATGCAGTTTCATCAGGACCTGCATTCGCAACCGGCGAAGGAATTACATCAACCTCAACATCGTCCACATCAGTGCAACCGAATTCAGTAATCGTAACTGAATATGTTGTTGTAGCACCAGGACTCACGGTAATGGATGAACCGTTCTGCCCGTTGCTCCAATGATAAGAAGATGGTGTGCTTCCACCTGTTGCTGTAAGCGTTGCAATGCTTCCATCGCATAAATCCTGGTCTGGACCGGCATTTGCAACCGGAACAGGATGAACATTGACAGTGACGACGTCGGTATCAAAACAATCCCATTGATTGGTCACTGTCACTGTGTATGAAGTTGTGACAGTTGGATCTACATCTATGGAAGCACCGGTTTCACCAGTACTCCACTCATATGTTCCGCTGCCGGAAAGACCTGATGCAAACAGTGTGATGGTTTCACCTTCACAAATATCTTCATCCGCTCCTGCAGATGCATTTGGTGTTGGATTTACGATGACATCCACTGTAGCAATATCATCGCAATCTCCGATAGTGACAGTGACTGTATAGGATGTAGTTGTATTAGGACTCACATTGATGGTGCTTGTGTTAGCTCCATTGCTCCAGTGATAGGAATTTCCACCAGAAGCTGTGAGCATAGCAGTTCCCCCCTGGCAAATAGATTCATCAGGACTCACACCTGCTACAGGAACGGGATTAACGACGATCTGAACAGAGGCTACATCCGAGCAATTCCCCTGAGTGACTGTTACTGAGTATGTAGTAGTCACACCTGGTGTCACCATAATATTTGAACCGGATGCACCTGTGCTCCAATCGTATGAAGTACCACCAGATGCCTGCAGCGAAACCGATGTGCCTTCACATATATCGTCATCACCTGTAATCGCAGCATTCACATTTACAACATTGACCACTACATTGTCGGTGGCTGTACAACCCAGATCTGTGATTGTCACTATGTATGTAGTTGTGTTCAGGGGAGAAACAGTAATGGTTTGACCATTTTGTCCATTACTCCACATGTAGGTGCCGCCTGTGCCTGTTGCATCCAGGTCAGTTGATTCACCTGAACAGATTTGTACATCAGCACCTGCATTTACAGATGGTGCGGGATTTACAGTTACTGTTACATTATCGGTAGCGCTGCAACCATTGACAGTTACAGTCACTGTATACGTTGTTGTAATAAACGGAGTGACATTATTATTCGGTCCATTTTGTCCATTGCTCCAGACATACTGATTTGTCATGGTCCCTCCGGTCGCTGTCAGCAATATTGATGTTCCTTCACATATTGAAACAGGTGGCCCTGCATCTGCATTCGGAATTGGCACGACTGTTACTGTTACCTGGTCAGTTCCTGAACAGGATCCGTCTGACACTGTGAGTGTGTATGTAGTGGTGTTGGTGGGATTGACGCTGATGGTCTGACCGCTCTGGCCGCTGCTCCAGTTGTATGTAGCGGATGCACCTCCACCTGAACCCGTAAGTGAAACAGAACCTCCCTGGCAAAGATTTTTATCGGGTCCTGCATTTGCGGTTACGCCATTGGGATTGATGACAACATTTATCGTGTCCTTGTCAATACAACCGTTGTTTGTAACGGTGATAAAATAAGTTGTATTGACAACAGGTGATACGGTGATCGAAGGAGTGCTTGCCCCTGTGCTCCACATATATGATGTTGCAGAAGGAACTACATTAGCGGTGATCGTGGTAGATTGACCGGGACATATCGTGAGATCAGGACCAAGATCTACAGTAGGTGGTGTTCCGCCACCTGCAATAAATGTGAGTGACCAGGAATTCAATACACCCACATCAATTGCAACGTAATCATTTATGAATAATGTCCAGTCACCATCCGCATTGACTCCGTTAAATGTGCTTGCAAAAGTGAATGTTCCCAATGGGTTCGTATTTGGGAAGGGAGGAACCGTATTGGTTTGCCTGCCTTCCGGCCTGAACGTTCCATTATATGGAGGTGAGCCGCTTGTAATAAATGGTCCGGTATTATCTGTGAATGTGGTGACCTGATAATTATCTCCTGATCCGCCGTTGGATGAAGAAAGCTCTAAAACCTGGCCGCTTGGAGCGATAAGAAAAAGGGCTACATCACCTACAAACGTGTGTGTAAAATTCAATGTGAGGTGATCCAGTGTGGTGCATCCATTTCCCAGGACGCCGATGCCGGTGACTGTGCATGGAGAAGTTGTGATGCCGACTGTTAAAACAGGCGCACCCGGAGGAACAGGAAGCGGGCCTACCCCATTGAATGTCTGGGATATTCCGGTATTCACTGAAATCATAACTACAAAGCCGAAGACCAAAATGGAAATAAATCGAGCCATGCCTGGATGTTAATTCAGTTCTAAAAAAACAACAATTTCTTTATCCTGTTCTGCGATAGTGAGGTTTCCAAAGATACAAAAGAAGGTTATATTGAAAAAGGATATGGCTGAAGCTTAGGGTTATTACGAGGGGAGCTAGATGAAAGCCTATATCTATAATGCTTAACCAGATAATTGCTCTCTATCTTTATTGGCAATAATTATCAACAACAACAACAACTAAAAAATATTTTGAGCAGAATAGAAGATATACGCAGAGCATACCAGGACGGTACATTGGATGTAAATGATCTTTCATCAAACCCTGTAGAACAATTCTATCAATGGTGGAATGATGCTGTTACCTCTGAAATCGTAGAACCGAATGCCATGACGTTAGCAACTGTGGACAGGGAAGGACAGCCTTCTGCACGTGTTGTTTTATTGAAAGGGGTTAACATGGAAGGGTTTGAATTTTATACGAATTATAAAAGTCAGAAAGCAAGAGATATTGAAGCCAATCCCAAAGTGGCATTGGTATTTTTATGGAAAGAACTGGAAAGACAGGTCAGGATAGAAGGTGTAGCGATAAAAGTTTCCAGGGAAAAATCAGAAGCATACTTTCAATCGAGACCACGTGGCAGCCAGATAGGAGCAATGGCTTCTCCGCAAAGTGAAATCATCCCCGACAGGAGATTGCTGGATGAAAAACTAATTGCTCTGAATCGTGAATTTGAAAATACAGATCCGATACCATGTCCTGATTACTGGGGTGGTTATATCGTAATACCTCACATGATCGAATTCTGGCAGGGCCGTCCTGACAGATTGCATGATCGGTTCAGGTTTTCTAAAAATGAATCCGGCTGGACGATTGAGAGGTTAGCACCATAAAAAAAATAGTATTCAGTAATCAGTGTTCAGTAATAAATAAATAAAAAAGGCGAACTCGATGATTATCGGTTCGCCTTTTTTATTCTTCTTTATGGGATCAGATCACTAGTTCCTTTTCTTCAATCAATTTACGGATATTGATCAGGGCGTAACGCATACGACCAAGAGCAGTATTAATACTCACATCTGTGAGGCAGGCTATTTCTTTGAATGACATATCGGCATAATGCCTGAGAATGACCACTTCTCGTTGTTCAGATGGGAGCATGTCCACTAATGTCCGTACGCGATCATATGTCTGATCACGCATCATGCTCATCTCCATATTCGGATCTTCACACTCCAGCACATCAAAGATGTCAAAGGTCTCTGTAGCAGAAACTTTAGTACGTCTTTTGGAACGCCTGAACTGGTCAACGCACATATTGTAGGAAATCCTCAACGCCCACTGAAGGAACTTGCCTTCGTGGTTGTATTTTCCTTTTCGCAGGGTGTCTATGATTTTGATAAATACATCCTGGAAAAGGTCATCCGCCAGCTCGCGATCTTTGGTAAACATGTAGATCGAAGAGTAAATCTTTGCCTTGTGGCGATGAAGAAGTGTGGAAAATGCGGCCTCGTCTCCGGCCAGGTAAAAATCAATAAGTTGTTGGTCATTGAGCGGTTGCACTTGCATACTACACATGTTTACAGTTAGAAATAGATCAGGTCTGACTTCAAACCCTTGTCTTAAAAACAGTGTAGAGTAGTGACTATAGAGATAATTTTAGAATGACCAAATGATTAATAGACTGCTAAGCTAAGAGAATTCCTTTCTTTGTACAAGTATTTTCACAAAGATGAAATTCTTTAACATGAACTTAACGACTACCGGATAGATCCTGCTGCCTGGCAACTAATCCTTCAAATAGCCTGTTAGCACATCAACAAAAATTGCGCCAAAACATTCCCTTATGTCGGGTAAATCAAAAAGTATTTCTTCTCCACCCCCTGTCCCTCAACCATCTGCAAAGCAGATCGAGATCATCGGGGCCAGGAGCAACAACCTCAAAAACGTCAATGTCACCATACCCAAAAACCGCCTTGTAGTGGTTACGGGCCTTTCCGGATCAGGCAAATCGTCCCTGATCATGGATACCTTATATGCTGAAGGCCAGCGCAGATATGTTGAAAGCCTGAGCTCCTATGCCCGCCAGTTTCTCAACCGGATGAAGAAACCGGATGTGGATCTGATACGCGGTATTTGCCCTGCAATAGCTATTGAGCAACGCGTTTCAGGTGGAAATGCAAGGAGCACCGTCGGTTCTATGACCGAGATCTATGATTACCTGAGATTGCTTTTTGCAAGGGTAGGTCAGACCATAAGCCCGATATCAGGTGAAAAGGTCAAAAAACATACGGTAACCGATGTCGTCAATTTCATAACCGGACTTAAAGAAGGGACCCGGGTCATGATCATAGCTCCTATCTCAATCCGGGATGAAAAAAGGACGCTCGAAAAAGAGGCCCAATTACTACTTCAGAAAGGATACAACCGGATCCAATGGCAGGGCAAAACACTGAAGATCGATGATTTCCTTGCAGAGTATAAATCCATCATCAAGCAAAAAGCACACAGTCTTAAAAAAGGTGAGCTGAGCCTGGTGATCGATCGGTTTCCGGTCAGTCATGATGAGGAATTTAAAAAGCGAACTGCGGACAGTGTACAAACCGCATTTTATGAAGCTGAAGGAGAATGCATCATTGAAACTGAAGAAGGAGAAAAAACTGAATTCAATAACCGGTTCGAATTAGATGGATTGACTTTCATCGAACCAGAACCTAAGCTATTCAATTATAATAATCCCGTTGGTGCCTGTCCCAGATGTGAGGGATTCGGAAAGATCATAGGTATCGATGAAGATAAGGTCATTCAAAATGCAGCACTCAGTGTATATGAAGGTGCAGTGGCTGCATGGAGCGGTGAGAAATCAAGCTTATGGCAACAGGAATTTCTGAAAAAAGCAGGAAAGCAGGGCTTCCCTGTTCACAGACCGTATATGGACCTGACAAGTGCCCAACGAAAATTACTATGGGATGGTAGTCACGACATCCGGGGCATCCATGCATTTTTCAAAGAGCTCGAACAGGGCAGTTATAAAATCCAAAATCGTGTGATGCTCGCGCGGTATCGTGGAAGGACCACATGTACTGAATGTGATGGCGGAAGATTAAGACCAGAAGCAACTTATGTAAAAGTGAGTGGAAAGTCCTTACCCGAATTGGCAAACATGTCTGTCAAGGATCTACGCATTTTTTTTACTGCATTGAAGTTTACCAAACATGAAGAATCTACTGCATCAAGGATTCTTCTCGAAATCCGGAACAGGTTGCGAACGATGAGCGATGTAGGTCTGGGATACCTGCACCTGGAACGAATCTCTTCAACACTCAGTGGAGGTGAAACGCAACGCATACATCTCACCCGAAATCTTGGAAGTAATCTCACGAGCTCACTTTATATTCTAGATGAACCAAGCATTGGTCTTCATCCAAAGGACACCGGGCAGCTATTGAATGTTTTGTATGAATTAAGAGACCTGGGAAATACCGTGGTCGTTGTAGAACATGAAGAAGAAGTGATCCAACAGGCAGATTATATCATTGACGTAGGACCATTGGCAGGAATACATGGTGGTGAAATTGTATACCAGGGACCTTATGATGAGTTTATTGAAAATGGTCCGACAGGGAAAATAAGCCTGACCCATCAATATCTTACCGGAAGAAAGTCGGTCCCAACTCCAAAGAAGAGACGTACATCTCCGAACAAAATCTATCTGAAAGGTGCAAGGGTGCATAACCTCGACCAGGTGAATGCAGAAATCCCGCTTTATTGCATGACTGTTGTGACAGGTGTAAGCGGATCAGGCAAAACTACTTTAGTTCGTCATGTGCTTGAACCTGCATTATCACAAGTCCTTGGGATCACCACCGGATCTCACACCAATTTATTAAAATCGATCACCGGCGATTTTCAACGCATCGATGGAATCGAAGTCATAGGACAGCAGGCGTTAGGAAGAAGTTCTAGATCAAATCCCATTACGTACATCAAAGCATATGATGCCATACGCAAGCTGATGACAGATCAGCATCTTGCAAAAGTGAATGGATATAAGCCAAAACATTTTTCATTCAACGTAGAAGGTGGCCGCTGCGAGACCTGCAAAGGGGATGGTGAAATCGTGATCGAAATGCAGTTCCTTGCGGATGTAAAGCTGGTGTGTGATGAATGCGGAGGCAAGCGTTTTCAAAAACCCATTCTTGAAATAAAATACAAGGGGAAAAATATTTACGATATCCTCGAGTTGAGTGTGGATGAAGCGGTTGAATTTTTCAATGATGAAAAAGATATAGCAGAAAGATTGCAGCCGCTGCAGGATGTTGGCCTTGGATATATCAAGCTCGGGCAGGCTTCGAGCACTTTATCCGGAGGAGAAGCACAACGGGTAAAGCTTGCTTCTTTCCTGACGAAGGACAGAGATGATCGTCATCTCTTTTTCATTTTTGATGAGCCGACGACAGGATTACATTTTCATGATATACATATCCTCATGAATGCACTGAATGCACTTGTGGAAAAAGGACATACCGTGGTGATCATTGAACATAATATGGAAGTGATCAAAACTGCGGACTGGGTCATAGATCTTGGACCAGGAGGTGGTGATGAAGGCGGGCATCTTGTGATACAGGGCACTCCTGAACAGGTTGCAAAATGTAAGGAATCAATTACGGGGAAATATTTGAAAGCGAAGTTGTAGAAAAGATGCTAAGGCTAAGGCAATAGGCAAAATTATTTCTATGTGTTTGCCTATGTACCTATGTGTCTATGTTGTAAACCTTTTTATATTTCAGTGTTACATTATCCCAAAGTAAAATGGAACCACATAGACACATAGGTACATAGAAAGTCACATAGAAAAAGGTTTTCTAAGTGGCTTCCTTAAGTTTTCTTAAGTTTCTAAGTGGTAAAAAGAGAATAGAAAAATCATCAAAAAAAAACAGAACGACTATCACAATGAAAAATTGAATGCTTCGACACTTCGGCTAACGCTCAGTGCACCGCCTACTGTACTCATCCAACTGCTATACTTCGACTTGCATCGCTCATCCATGTGCTACAGCTCAGCAACCGAAGCTCAGCAACCGCCTTATAGACACATAGTTTACATAGGACGTCACTGAGGAATCTTGAATAAGGAATATTGAATTTAGAATTCAGAAATTGAATATCGAACATTAAATATTGAAGTAAAAAAGATTTACTCAAAACGATTCCTTTTCTGCCCTTCCGCCTTTCTTCCTTACTACCTTTTTTAAACTCTTTTCGGCGTGACGGCTTTATACACGGAAACTGGAGTCAACTTGTAACCTTGTTTTTTTAGTAGGTTGAGCACACCATTTTCGCCTGCGAGGTGGCCGGCACCGACGGCAAAAAAGACAGGACCGTTATTCATCATTTTGGCCATGACGGGGATCCAGTTTTGATTACGGTTATTGATGAGCATGTTTTCAAAATCACTGTCTTCCCCTGGCTGTGCATCGGATACCATATCGATCATTGCTTCAATGTCCTGGTGCTTGTAAAGTTCAACGGTCTGATCGAACATATCATTTTCAGCATTGGTGCTCCTGACTGCATCCAGCAGCATCACTGCCTGATCCTTGTAAGGGATGCTGTCAAATAATGACATCTGATATTCCATGGTCTCCAGTCCACCTACTTCTTTTGAAGTTTTTTGAGCCCTTTCATACAATTCCATTTCATATGATATGACATCGTCCGATTGCATTTCCGAAGGATCCATATTTATTTCTGCGAGCATGGATAAAAACATAGGTTTCACCTTTGACAACAAAAACATAGGAAGGCCCATTTTTTCAAAATAGGTTGATACTTCAGCATATTCCTGGTCGGTGAGAAGATCTTCTAACGTTGTTCCGTCATTCATCATCAGGTTTGACAGCATACCCATCATGGAACCGATACCTGACATTTCATCCAGGTCAATTTCGAACACCACATTTTTGCTTTGATCAAAAGCTTCATCAAGCCCTGACGGAAGAAAATAATCTTCTTTCGGGATCATGTGGATGGTTCCAAAAAGATATGAGGGCTGGGACAGGCCGGCTTTTTCTATTTTCCAAAGAAGAGAATGTGGTAACGCCGCTGCAGGCTGCACAGCAGATTTGGATCCTTTGCAGGAAAAAAGTAATAAGCTACATACCAGACTGAATGCTAAGCCACCTAAATATTTATTCATAGATAATGTGTGTCAGGAAATGAAATCAAAAGTAAACTGATTAACGCTAATGGGGGCCGGGGAGTTGTATAAAGAGAAGTTCACGCTACAAGATTTACTATCGCAGCTACAAGCTGCTGGAAACAGATTTGAGTCTGGAATCTGAAAAGTAATTGTGAATTGAAGTTCAAACTTCAAATATAGAGGGGTTGACGTGAGAGGTGACCGTAAGTTTTGAAATGTGTAGTTGTTAGGCGTAGGTTGTACCTACGTCGTGGTGTTAGCAAAACTCGGTTTTGCTTGTGAAGAATCACTAATTAAATGACCTCGTGGCGCGAATCTGAAATTTGCAAACGTCTCGACGTAGGTTCAACCTACGCCAAACAAGGTCATTACACATTAACATTTAACCAACTAAACAACTAAACTTAAACATCTAAAACACCTATAAAGGAAGTCTCTGTCTCTGTGCCTCATACAACATGATGCCGGCAGCAACAGATACATTCAGGGAATCCATTTCACCTGCCTGCGGAATGACAACGATGTGATCAACGACGCGCAAAAGTTCTGGTGCTACGCCCTGCCCTTCTGATCCCATAAGAATAGCCATAGGCTGTTTAAAATCAACTTCATGCAAAGGTGTGGTACCGCGTCCATCTGCTGCAATCACAGTGACACCGCTATCCTTAAGAAAACGAACAGCTGAAATGAGATCACGCACCCTGCATAGTGGAATACGAAGGAGTGCTCCTGAAGACCTCTTGACTGCATCGGCATTGAGCTGGGCTGTTTCCCTCGCCGGGAAGATCAATCCATCGGCTCCGAGCACTTCGACAGAACGACTGATAGCTCCAAAATTACCTACATCCGTAACCCGGTCAAGCATCATCAATAAGGGTACGATTCCCTGGTCATAAAGATGAGGTACCAGATCTTCCAGTGCAGTGTATTCTACCTGTGATCTGAAGGCAGCAATTCCCTGATGATTAGCACCAAATTTATCCAGCTTTTCTTTGGGTACTTTTTGAACAGGGATCTCGAGCTTTTGACATCGCTCGATCACCTCATTCAGATTCGCCTGTCTGTCTATCAGGACTTTATCAATGGCCTGACCGGCTTCAATAGCCTCTATTACTGTATGGCGTCCGATGATGACCCAATTCCCTTTTTTTGTCATATATCATACCAATATAGGCAAGAATGCGACTTCAGGTCTCATGTGTACTCAAGTTTGATTAAATTTAGGCCATCAATTCCTTACAAATCAGATTATGAAAAAATTGCTACTTCTACTGGCAGTGTGTCCACTGTCCTTCTCACTTATTTCATCACTTTCCGCTCAATCCGTTGATTATAATACAAAGGCAGCTGACTTTATCCGGACAGAATATGGACTGGACCAGAAAGCCATCGGCGACCTGAAGATCAAGGACCATTTTACTTCCACTCACAATGGCGTTGAACATGTCCATCTCGTGCAGGTAAAAAATGGATATGAAATCTTCGGAACTGAGATCAACCTTGCCTTCCAGCCGAATGGTAAAATCTCAAGTGTCGGGCATCGGCTAACCATCATTGATGGCTTATCTTTTTCGTCTACCGAGGTCGATCTTGAGGCCCCTCAGGCTATCGGAATTGTGGCTGGCTCACTTGGCATTGCCTCCCGATCAGTTACACAATTAAAAAGAACCACACCTGCAGGAATAGCTGTTTATGATAAATCTGATATGGGATTGCAGGATATACCTGCTGAGCTTGGCTACCTGCGCACACCTGCAGGAGATTATCACCTGACATGGAAAATTCAGTTTGAATCTGCAAAAAGTGGTTTATTATATCAGTCATTTGTAGATGCTACCAATAGCAAATTGATTTCAAATGATAAGCTGACATCCCATTGCTCGTTCGAAGAAGGATATTTATCCAGTGAAAATAACTGTGACGAACATATTTCAACAACAGCGGCTATGGCTCCTCCTCCGGTCAGTGGGGTTGCAGGTGCATATCGCGTATTACCTCTTACGATTGAAAGTCCGAACCATGGCGATTTTCAGCTGATCACCGGCATAGAAGATATCACTGCGTCGCCTTTCGGATGGCATGATACGGATGGTGCTGCAGGTGCTGAATTCACGATAACACAGGGAAATAATGTGCATGCATTTTTAGACAGGGACTGGAGCTATTCTCCCGATTCAGAATTAGATGGAGGTGCTGATCTGACGTTTGATTTTCCGTTTAATATTGATGGGGAACCTGTAGATAATGAAAGCGTGGCTGTCACCGGCTTATTCGTCAGAAATAACTTCATGCATGATTTTGCATATTCATATGGCTTCACTGAAGCTGCAGGTAATTTTCAATCCAATAATTACACCGGCGCTCTTGGTGAAAACGATTATGTCAATGCACATGCGCAATTCGGCGATAGCAATCCTGCTCTTTGCGGTACAGAAACCAATGGTGGTAGTGCCTGTCAGAACAACGCTGACTTTGGCACCCCGATAGATGGATTCAATGGCAGGATGAGAATGTTCACATGGAACCAGGACAATAGCAGCAAATTTCTTGAAATACTGACACCAATAGATCTATCCGGAAAAATACAAACCGGTCTTGCAGACTTCGGTGCCGATATCACCTCAACACCTGTCACAGGACCTGTAGTAGAGATGAATGATGGATCTTTTAATCCAACTTACGGATGTGTACCTCTGGATGATGAAAAGGCCCTGGAAGGTAAGATCGTCATCATCGATCGTGGGTTGTGTGATTTTAGTGAAAAGGCTTACATCGCACAGGAATCAGGAGCTATAGGGGTGATCATTTGCAATTTTGATGAAACGGTGATCGGCATGACAGGTGCAAACAATGCAGGCCTGGTCACTATCCCTTCCGTTTTTATAAGTAAAGGAGAATGTTCAAGGATCAGAATAGCTGCGGCCAATGGACTGACAGCATCACTTGTTGCGCCTGTTACTACAGGTCCAACACTTAGAGATGGATCCCTTGACAATAGTATCATCTCCCATGAATATGGACATGGTATATCCACCCGGCTCACAGGTGGCCCGGGCAACAGTAGCTGTTTGAATGGTAGCGCCTTGGGTGCTGCTGAAGAAGCATCAGGAATGGGTGAAGGATGGAGTGATTTTTTTGCACTAGTGACTACTGTTAATGTAGGTGAAACAGGATCAAAAAGACGAGGTATTGGAACATATGCCATTAAAGAAACTGTAGATGGACGGGGCATTCGTACCTATCCTTATAGCACAGACATGGCCATCGATCCGCATACATATGATGATATCATCACGGAGGCTTTACCTCATGGTGTTGGTTCTGTATGGGCTGCTATGCTTTGGGATATGTACTGGGACTTCAGTGATGCGTATGGATGGGATCCCGATGTGCTGCATGGTACAGGTGGAAATAATATGGCTATCCAGCTTGTCATGGACGGTTTGAAATTGCAACCTTGTCCTCCGGGTTTTATCGATGCACGTGATGCCATACTCCAGGCTGATGCGATCAACAATGGAGGCGCTAATCAATGCCTGATCTGGAAAGCTTTTGCAAGAAGAGGATTAGGTGTAAATGCAGATGGTGGAGATGTAGACTCAAGAGCGGATGGTAAGCAGGGATTTGATTTACCCACGACGTGTCTTGATGAAATCAGGTTTAAGAAAACCATGACGCCTGAAGTTGTTGCGGGACAGCAGATAGAAGTCAGACTTACCCTGATCAATTACAAAGCATTTCCACTTACCAATGTTTTTATTGAAGATCCAATTCCTGACGGATGTACGTATGTAAGCGGTTCAGCAAATATCGCACCTGCCGTAGGCAATACTCTTGTGTGGTCATTACCTACGGTTGATGCAGATGAAGAAGTGACGATTACATACCTGCTTCAGACTGATTCAGAAAAGAATTCGATCCGCATAGCGTATGATGATATGGAAGGCGATCCTTACGAGCGATGGGATGTCACCTATAATGATCTTGAGACAACCACAAATTTCTGGCAACCACAAGATGTAATTGTACACAGCGGTGTTGTGGCATGGAACGTGGGAGATCCTGCTACGGAATCGCATCATTACCTGGAAAATTTATTTCCTTACAACGTTAGCGGAAGTCATCCGCTGTACCGTTTCTATCATTATTATAATACGGAAGCAGGTGCTGACGGAGGATTTCTTGAAGTTTCTACTGAAGAAGGAGTATGGGTACCTCTGGCCGATAAAGTATTCAGAAATGGTTATCCACGGCGGATCCAATATGCGACGTTCGTTATTCCTGATCTGTTGGCATTCTCAGGTCTCAGCTCAACTGACCAGACCATGACACCTGTATATATCGATCTCAGCGATTATATCGGCCAGGAAGTGAAAGTCAGGTATCGTTTTGGGACTGATGACAATGTATCCGGTGATGGCTGGTATGTAGATGATGTCGAAGTGATGGATGCAGTGATATACAATTCAGAAGCCTGTATGACAAGCGATGAAACCGGTGCCGTATGTGTTGAGGCTCCAGAGCGTGGAACTATTGTCGACACACAAATCTCAAGTGCTACGAATGAAGAGCATGATAATGCTGCATTGGGCATCATGCCAAATCCGGCAGGTGACCTGATCCAGGTGGTTTTGACATCTGTTCGATCTGAAGAATCTGTGATCAATGTATTTGATCTTACAGGTCATGTCATGACTACTAAAAAATGGGCAATGACACAGGGAATAAATCAGCAGGTGATCGATGTATCAGGATTTACTTCCGGCATGTATGTTATCCAGGTGAGCACGGGGGATGTGATGTATAGTAAGAAATTTGTGAAAGAGTAAGTGGTAAGTGGTAAGTGGTAAGTGGTAAGTGGTAATCAGTAATCAGTAATCAGTAATCAGACGTGAGAGGTGAGAGGTGAGAGGTGAGAGGTGAGAGGTGAGAGGTGAGAGGTGAGAGGTGAGAGGTGTGAGGTGAGTAGTGAGTAGTGAGGCATGAGTAGTGAGACGTGAGAATAAAAATAAAAAGGGCGAAAATTATTTTCGCCCTTTTTATTTTTGCGTACAGAGTCCGGTATCCGGCATCCTTTTATCCGGCATCGAATGAAACTATGTTGCTGATGAATCATCCGATTTTTCATCTTCGGACTTATCATCTTTCTTCATTTTGTTTTTAAGCTCTTCCAGCTTTTCTTTTGCTTCAGCTGTCAGATGGGATGCGGTCTCCTTGATGTTGTCAGCGAAGTCTTCAAGCTTTTCTTTTACATGCATTTCTTTCAGATTTTCCTTGAAGTCCTCCACGATTTCTTTCACATGAATATCCTTCATAGCATGTTCAAGCTTTTCTACCAGGTTGGAGGTGACGGTGCCGAGGTCTTCACCCAGGTCTTTCATTTTATCCGTGATGGAGTCAAACAGAGATTCCTTTGAGGACTCATCTGAAGTTTTTTCTCCTTTGGGTGTTTCATTCACGTCGTCCCATTCTTCTTTTTTATTTTTTTCCATGTCGTTTAAAGTTTCTTTTATGTTTTCGATTTTTTCTTTGGCTTGTGTATTCAGGTCTTTTACTGCATCTTCGATCTTGTCGGACACAACGGATGCAATCGCGCCCAGGTTGTCACCGAGATCTGTGAGTGATTCGCCGAGGGTTCCACTGATGGCATCCAGCAGGGTTTCTTTAGGCTCTTTCTTTTGTTTTTTGGCTTTGCTTTCCGCAATGGCTTCAGCAGCTTTTCCTAAAGCATCTGCATCGAGATGATCTGCCTGGGCATGGATCGAATCAGCTATCTTTTGCTTAACGGACTCTTTGGCTTCATTTAATTCCACCTTCATCGTCTGCTGCTTCTTCTGTTCCTCGAGAAATTTCTTTTCCCGGTTGATCCGCTCCTCCAATTCTCCTTTGGTCTTCTGCATCTCTGCCAGCTTCTCATTCTTGGAATGGATGCGTTCGTCGATCATCTTCAGCTTGGCCATGCGGATCTGGGCTTCCAGCTGTCCTTCTGTATTGGCTATGCGGTCATCCTGGAAGCTTTTATCCTTATCATCCCGTTTTATGGATTTATCCATCTTCTCAATAGCAGATAACAAACCTTCATACCGGCGTGATAACCTGTCCAGCGCCGAAGTATCCTTCGAACTTTTCTCTCCGAATTTTTTCTCTTTGACCTGCTTAAAAGCTGCATCAATCCGCTTCCATATTTTAGACCGGTCATTCCTTGACAGATCTGCATCTTTAAATTCCTGCTGCAGGTGTTTCAGGTCATTGAAAAGAGGTTGTAACCCAAGCCCGCTTTTTATCTTTTGCTCTACTTCATCCAGCTTGGTATTGAATTTATCTGCAAAGGCATGAGATACGCGGTCAATCTCGGAATCCATGTCTTTACGCATATTTTTCAATTGCGTAAAGATGTCATTGGTCATTTCCCTTAATTGCTGTCCGTGTTCGCGTAAGAGGGTTTTGTCAAAAATATTTTTCTGGATTTTCTCCCAGGATTCTTTCATCTCTTCCCAGAGCTGATTTTTATAGCTGGTAGCGCCTTTGATCTTGTCTTTGATATCTTCCAGCTCACTCAGGAATGAGTGATATAGTTTATTAGAAAGCACAAGGAAATGCCATTCTGTCTGGGCCCGTTGGATAATATCCGGGCGGTCTACCTTAAGGTTGTCTGGAAGCAGGCTATTTGAGGCTGTCAGCGGTCGCTCAGTGTGTGTATAACCTTCAGGAAAAGGAACTTCATGAGCCTCACGCCACTCATTGAGCATCAGGTTATAAAATTCTTCGGAAGTAGATTCAAATGGAAATGTGAACAGATCCACAATGTTGTCTTCAGCTCGGAGTGAAATAGCGATCAGCACTTTTTGATCCTTCTCATTATTCCCCCACATTACGATTCTCGTCTTCATACGTAAATTTTTTAATGGTACTAAATGGTATCGATGTTATTCGTTGGATTCAGGATTTACCCTTTCTCCGTACAATTTCAATTTTCGATTTTCGATTAAAACCGGTAATTAAACTCAGTATTAACGTTTTTTGTTTCCTTAATTATATTCCTTCCACTGTCAATGTGCCTGACATTTCAGGATTACTGGTATGTTTTGCGCAAACTCCAGGTATTGTTGGAGCAAACTCCAACAATGGCAAATGGCCGCTGCATGGAGTTTGCTCCTGCAGCATTCATCTTACATATTCCTGATGTTGTCATATTGCAATGTGCCTGACATTTCAGGATTTAATATCTTTTTTTCAAGCAGGTATTCAGCGATTTGCACTGCATTTGTGGCAGCGCCTTTTCTGAGGTTGTCCGCAACGATAAATAAATTCCAGCACCTGTCCCGCGATTCGTCTTTCCGGATACGGCCGACCCATACATCATCTTTCCCTTCCGCTAATAACGGCATGGGATATTGATTTGTGCCGGGATTATCATACAACTTCACCCCGGGAGCTAAGGAAAGAAGCAACCTGATTTCTGCAATATCTGCATCTGATGCCAACTCTATATTCACCGATTCGCTGTGGCCTGCAACTACAGGGACTCTTACTGCAGTTGCTGTAACAGGCATACCTGGCTCTTCCAAAATCTTACGGGTCTCATGCACCAGCTTCATCTCCTCCTTTGTATAATCATTGTCAAGAAAAATATCACAATGCGGAAGACAATTTGCAAAAATAGTATGAGGATATACCTGTGCTTCCGGACTTAACCCGCTTGCTTCATCTTTATATTGCTTCACTGCTTTCATTCCTGTACCTGATACTGCCTGGTATGTAGAAACTATAATGCGTTTTATTCCATACCGACGATGTATCGGATTTAAAGCTACTACCATTTGTATCGTGCTGCAATTCGGATTTGCTATGATCTTATCTTTCGAAGTCAATACATGGCCATTCACTTCAGGGACTACGAGCGGTAAGCCATCCGTCATCCTCCATGCTGATGAATTGTCAATAACTGTGCATCCTACCGCTGCGAATGCCTGGGCCCATTCTTTAGATACTGATGCACCTGCTGAGAATAAAGCAATGTCAGGTTTTCTGTCAATTGCTTCCTGCATGGAAATGACAGGAAACGATCGTCCATCAAACATGATGTTACGACCTATAGATCTCTCTGACGCAACAGGTAACAACTCAGTCACCGGAAATCCTCTTTCCTCAAGAACCTTCAGCATCATCTGGCCAACCAAACCCGTGGAACCTACAACAGCTATTTTCATTTTTTATATACTCCGTTTTAGGGTATAAAGTTACTCCGTCTGAAACAATTCAATTGGCAATTGGCAATAAGCAATAAAAAAGAGAATCTTGAATAGTTTTTACCTCCATGACCTAAACCTTAAAACCAGTCCAATATCTAATAACCTTCAACCGAAAACTATTTTTCTTCGTTACCTTCGAAATATGAAATGTTTCTTCACCGTGTGCCTGGTTTTTTTACTTCTACATATTGAGGTTTCAGGGCAATTTTCAGATGATTTCAGTGATGGCAACCTGGATGGCTGGCAGGGGAATGTTGAAAACTTTATAGTTAATCTATCCGGCCAGTTGCAGCTAAATGCTCCTTCAGGCTCGACTACTTCATGGATCCACACACCTGTAAGCTTTACCGACAGCATGGTTTGGGATGTCTATTTCAGGCTTGATTTTGCCCCTTCTACCAGCAATTTATTGAGAATTTACCTTGGCCTGACCACTTCGGACCTGGCTACTGCTTCCGGTTATTACTTGGAAATAGGGGCGACCGGGGATATGGACGCCCTGGATCTGAAGTACCTGGACAATGGCAGCCCATCCACTATTGCTTCGTCGACACCCGGATTGGGAGCCCTTGAACCGGTAGATCTTACTCTTCGCATCATCCGAAATAACCAGGGTACCTGGCAAATCTATAATACTGCAGGCGCCTTGCCCGAGTTACTCTTTTCTGCTTCACACAGCCTACTACCTGTTTCGTCCCTGACTGTGTTTGGCCTTTATGAAAAATATACTGATACACGTAGAGATAAATTTCGGTTTGACGATATCGTGATCTCACGACTGCAACCAGATCAAACGGCACCGACATGGCTTACGATCACTGTAGAAGATAACAATACAGTCAGGTTACTTTTTGATGAAGCCCTTGACCCGGTTTCAACCGAAGATCCGGATCACTATGTTCTGACCCCCGGAAATACAATGCCAGACGATGTCGTATTGAATGGCAATGTAATCACCCTGTCCTGGAATCAGCCTTTTGTCAACCAGCAGGATAATACACTCACCGTGAATAACCTGAAAGACCAGTCCGGTAATCTCCTGGTGACCGACAATAAAACTTTCCGGTACACCCAGATCGTCCAGCCTCAACCATTCGATCTTCTCATCACAGAGATCATGGCTGACCCTACTCCTATCATAGGCCTTCCTGATGCAGAGTACCTGGAGATCTACAATGCAAGCCATGAGGTTTTTAACCTTGGTGATAATAGTATCCGCGTAGGTACGACTGAAAAAGTATTACCAGACAGCCTCATACATCCAGGTGAGTATGTAATCCTGACGGATGATGCGAACATTGCATCGTTATCCGCTTTTGGCAGGGTCATTGCAATGGAAAGCATGTCCACCCTTACAAACAGTGGAACCTCATTAACCCTGATCAATACGTCCGGAGAAATATTACATGAAGTGAATTATGCAATGTCATGGTATGGTGATCCTGTCAAATCAAATGGAGGCTGGTCTCTTGAAATGATCAATCCACTGCATATCTGTGCTGACCAGGAGAATTGGAAAGCTGCTTCAAATCTATTGGGAGGAACCCCCGGGCAGGTGAACTCGCAATGGGCTACAACCCCTGATTTAACCGGGCCTGAGATCCTATCACTTTTTACAGCTTCACCCCAGGTGCTTGAATTAAGATTTGATGAGCGTATTGAACCCGGACTCATGCTCATTCCTTCATTATATACTTTTGAACCTGCATTGAACATTAGCCAGATAACACTGATTAGTCCATCTGCTGTCAGCATCACTTTACTACAACCCTTGCAGCAAAACGTGGTCTATCACCTGCTTCCATTTTCAGCTGTGGATTGTCTTGGCAATCCTGCAGCAGGTCAGGATACCGTTGTATTCGGCCTGGTAGCACCTGTTGAACCCGGAGATGTACTGATCAATGAATTACTTTTTAACCCGGGCACAGGTGGAAGCAGATTTATCGAGATTGTGAATGTGAGCCAGAAATTTATTGACGTGAGCACATTAGCCATCGGAAGAATAAATGCATTGCACAATGATATTTATCCAACTGGAATAGATGAAATCCTGGCACCGGGTGAAATTGCGGCATTCACACCTGATCCATCCGATATATTGTCAAGATATGTTGTGCCAAATCCAACTAAGCTTTTTCAATCCACACTTCCGTCATGGGATGACAAAGTGGACCAGGTTTCAATCATAGCTGCCGGTATTTATATTGATTCATTCACGTATTCTTCGTCATGGCATCATCCTGTCATCAGTGATCAGAACGGAGTAAGCCTTGAACGGATCTCAATCACTGCGCCAACATCATCAGCATCAAGCTGGCATAGTGCTTCTTCACTTAGCGGATATGCTACGCCTACAGGTCCAAATTCACAAACCATACTGAATGCTGTTGCAGAAGCTCCGTTCAGCATCAGTAATAAACAGTTTTCGCCGAATGATGACGGATACAAAGATTTTCTCCTCGTTGATTTTACATTAGGATCTGGTGATGATATTGTTTCCCTCTGGGTCTATGATCTTGAAGGAAGGATCATCAGTCAACTACTATCGAATGAATCTGTTGGGACCAATGCCCTTGTACAATGGGATGGCCGGAATGCAGATGGCAATGTGGCGGATATGGGAATGTATATCATTTTTGTGCAATTGTGGGATCCGGAAGGAAATGTAAAAGAGTACCAACAATCCTGCGCCCTTGTAAAACGGTAAGAGATTGATTTCGAACACTACAGATATGTCAACACTTCTAAAGCCTGCAGGCGTGATGCCTAAGATCATTGGCTCAGTAGGCATTTCGGCTTTGCTTGTGCTTGTGACAGTCATCTGTGTTTTTACGCCCTCGCTATTATTTTTCAGGCAACTGACGGATTATACATTTCACATCATGCTGGGCATGATGGTGCTTGGCTTTTCTGCTTTTTTATTCCGGCAGGACAGGATCATGATCACCAGCCTGCTATGTTGTTGCGTGCTTTGTCTTTATTTGAAAGGTTCTGCGAATAAGCAAATGCGGCTTGCTGTGGTGACATCTGATCCTTCACTTAAAATATCGCACATCAGCCTGGGTAATGCTGAAAATGATTATGCCCAGGTCATTGATTATATCACGCATTTAAATGCAGATTTTATAAGCTTCCAGGAATTGACACCTGACTGGAATGCCGAATTACTAAAAAAGTTATCTCCTGATTATCCATACATCAAGACGATGACAAGGCTTGATCTGTATGGGATGGGATTTTTTTCCAAAATTCCATTTCAAACGCTGGATACCGTTTATTTTCAATCCGTGCCCAGTCTAATCGGATCTGTCAGGCTGGATAAGGATCACATTTGTCATATCGTAAGCTGTACGGTGATACCTCCTGTGAACCAGGCTGCCTTCTCGACGATCTCTAAACATTTTAATTACCTGACCGACTATATGAAAGATCTTGACGGAGATGTGATCGTGCTGGGTGATCTTCACCTGCCTTTCTGGTCAGCAGAAGTACAGCAATTCAAATTGTCGGCGAACCTGCAGGACAGCAGGCGGGATACGAACCCGAGGAATCTTGACGGATCGATTTCGCTTCCGAGGATACCTGTCGAACATATTTTTTATGGACAAAAATACGAGTGTACATCTTTTTCCGAGGTGGGTAACAGTGAGGTGGGCCGTCTTGGCATAACAGGAACTTATCAAATTCATAACAACGATGTGGAAGGTGTTCAGTAGTCTGGGTTATGCCTGGAGAGGATTGTTTGATTTGTTAACCACAGAACGCAATGCACAGATTGAATTTGTGCTGGCTATATTTTTTGTTGTACTTGGATGGTGGCTGGGGCTTTCGGTTGTGGAGTGGTGTTTTGTTTTTGGTTGTATTGGTGCGGTGCTTGGTGCGGAGGGATTGAATACGGCGATTGAAAGGTTATGTGATTTTCATACGAAGGAGCTTCATGAGGACATACGGTTTGTCAAGGATGTGGCCGCGGGGGCGGTGTTGATTATCGGGATTATGGTGGTGTGTATCGGGTTTGTGATATTCGGGCCGAAGGTGTATGAGCTCTTTGTGAGGTAAGAGAGTAAGAGAGTAAGACAACAAGAAAAAGGTAATCAGTAATCAGTATTCAGTATTCAGTATTCAGTATTCAGTATTCAGTAAAAAAAGTAATCAGTATAAATGATTTTAAAATCGGAAACTAAACCGGTTGCTCTTACCTCTTACCATTGACAAATTTTTCTATGTGACTTTCTATGCGTCTATGTTCCTCTGTAGTTCAAAACAGTGAAATTCTCATGTCGCCCCTTCGAATTTTTCTTTTCTGTGTTTCTCTTTTTGTTGTTTCAATATTCCTGAGAAAAATTCTCTTCCCCTTCAAAGCGCAGCTTTGAAGACACCAGAACGTCGGTCAACCGACGCTCAGCATGTTTGGCAGCATGTTTGGAATGACATTCAACATTGAATTAAATAAAAATGGAGGCCGCTGTGACAGGGCCTCCATTTTTATTTTGATCTATTGATCCTATGCTATTGCATGATATTTACATTTCCATTAGGTGCGAACTCTAAATTACCCGAAGTAATATTAAATACGGGTGGAGTTCCATTAGCTGAGATGCTGATGAAATCAAGACCTGTGGGTCCTGATATGATAATGTTTTTATTGATCAGAATAGGACCGGTCGTCAGCAGGATCGTTGAATTCCAGATGGACGCATCAAATGTGATGGTGGCCCCACTACCTACACAGGCAATGAGATCGCGCAGTGAGCCGGCTCCTGCATCAGAAGCATTCATGACGATGGCAGGGCTGATGGTGACAGTTATTGAAGAACTGGTGCTTGAACAGGTTGTTGAGCTATTCCTTACAGTCAATGTAGCATTGTAGGTGGCTGGTATTGCGCCTCCAGGCAAAGTGAGTACGATCGGAGTTGATGTTAATGATGCGAGTGTCACATCTACAAATCCCTGTGCTTCTGCTGTTGCATCATAATCAATGCTGTATTGATCCGGGCTGCCGGTGGTAGCACTGTATGAAAGATCTGCTGTTGTCACCCAGCTGCAAACCGTAGGATTTGTTCCTAATGTTATAGTCGGTGATGCGCCGACAGTGACTGTGATAGCAGAACCTGCGCTTGAACACGTAGAGGTACTATTTCTTACTGAAAGAGTCGCATTATATACACCATTTGCTGCGCCACCAGGCACAGTAAGCGTGATAGGGCTCGCTGGTAATGATGCAAGTGTTACATCCGCAAATCCCTCTGCTTCTGCTGCAGCATCATAATCTATGCTGTATTGATCGGGTGTACCTGTAGTACCACTGTATGAAAGATTAGCTGTGGTCACTCCGCCGCAAACCGCAGGATTTGCGCCTAATGATATAGTGGGTGACGGACCGACAGTCACTGTGATGGCAGAACCTGCATCGGAACACGTGGTGGAACTATTTCTTACAGAAAGAGTAGCATTATATGTACCTGTTGCAGCTCCTCCTGGTACGGTGAGCGTGATGGGGCTCGCTGGTAATGATGCAAGTGTCACATCCACAAATCCCTGTGCTTCCGCTGCGGCATCATAATCAATGCTGTATTGGTTCGGTGTGCCTGTTGTACCACTGTATGAAAGATCAGCTGTAGTCACTCCGCTGCAAACAGAAGGATTTGTTCCTAATGTGATTGTAGGAGATGGAGCGACAGTCACTGTGATCGCAGAACCTGAACCTGAACATGTAGTTGTACTATTTCTTACAGACAGTGTAGCGTTGTATGTAGCTAATGCTGCGCCTCCAGGTACAGTGAGAACAATTGGACTTGCGGGCAATGATGCGAGTGTCACATCTGCAAATCCCTGTGCTTCTGCTGCTGCATCATAATCAATGCTGTATTGATCCGGAGTGCCTGTGGTACCGCTGTATGAAAGATTAGCTGATGTGGTACCACTACATACGGTTGGGTTTGTTCCCAGGGTAATAGTTGGTGATGCATTTATCGTAACGCTTATGGCAGAACTGCTGCTTGAACATGTAGTAGCGCTATTCCTTACTGAAAGAGTAGCCAGATATGTACCTGCAGGTGCTCCGCCTGGTACAGTAAGTAGTATTGGAGTAGCGGGTAATGATGCATTTACAACATCAACAAATCCTGCAGTATTAGCTGCGGCGTTATAGTCGATGCTGTATTGATCCGGGCCGCCAGTGGTTGCACTGTATGTTAGGTTAGCTGATGTTATCCCAGCACAAACTGAGGGATCAACTCCTAATGATATTGAAGGCAAGGGATTAACTCCGACTATGCCTGTTGATGCCTGAGCTTGACAACCTCCGCCATTCGTAACTGTGACTGTATAGTTTGTAGGAACACTTTCAGTAACGCCAGTTGGATTTTGAAGGGATGAAGTAAATCCTCCTGGTGATGAGCTCCATGCAAAAGTTGGGGCTGGAACAGAAGATGTAAGCAGCACATCATCTATTACCCAATAATATCCGAAGTTAGAGCGGTATCTAAAGCGGAGCTTAACATTCGATAGTCCCATGTAGATCGCTGGCACTGTTACTGTAGCAGTTACTGTAGTCTGAAGGTTGTTAGTAGTAACACCGACATCAGCACCCTGGTAATTAGATAAATTTGTCCATGACGAACCACCATTAGTTGATATCTGAACTTCAACACGTTCCGGAGGTGTACTTGTAGACCAATACTTATAGCCATGTTTAAATGTAAGGGTTCCTGATCCTGTGTAGCCAACTGTGCTAAATGAAGGGCTTACCAAATTTGTGCGCGTTTGACTTCCACTACCTCCAGCATCTGCATTGGTATAGGCAAAATTAGAACCTGAAATAGAGAAATTACTAAATGTAGCTGATCCCGTGGCATCCGTATAAGGAGACGCTTGTATATGGAAAATCTGTTGTGCAAGAGCAATCCCTGTAGACGAAGAATCTTCAAACGCCCATCCTGCAGCTCCGCTTTCAAATCCCTCACTCAGGATCGTAGATGAAAGAGGAGTAAAAGTAGAAGACAAATTAAATGGCACTCCTGAACAAACAGGGTTTATACTTGCCATCGCAGTTACTCCGGTTGGATTTGGTATTACAGCTATCGTTCTGGTTGCGACTGCTGTGCATGAACCACCGCTGGTTACCGTAACAGAATAAGTAGTTGTTGACCCCGGATTAACGGTAATAGTTTGGGTTGTTTCAGTAGTACTCCATAACCAGGAAATACCAGTTCCACCTGTTTCATTAAGCATAATTGCCGGATCAGCAGTACACTTAGTAGTGGGGCCTGAAATTATAGCTGATGAGGGAGTGATGGTGATAGTGAGCATATTGGAATACGCTGTAGTAGTCCCCGAAGGACAAGTTACTCGGAGCCAATAATGTCTTGTTACTGTTACAGATCCTGTAACAAGTGTAGCGGGATTTGTCTGACCACTGACAGCTGTACCACTTGCGGGATAATCACCACTATTCGTGGACGTCATCCATTGATATCCACTTCCTGAACCTGTAGAATAACCCGAAGCTGTAATGGTAGGCGACCCAGATCCGCAAAATGTTGATGGACCGGTGATGGCAGCAGTACCGCCGACAGCGCTGGCACAAGGCGGAGGCATAAATTCATCAGCACCAATATCTGTCATCCTCACATCACAATCAATATCATCAGTGACTGAGGCAAGAGTTATTGCTGCATTATCTAAAGGCAGGTTAGCTGGATTGGTGCCATCAATATGTAAGTTGGTTGAGGACATAAATACAGGAAGCATATTTAATGAGGATGCGTCATTTCCTGATGCGACCTGCCATGCAGGTAAGGTTAGATAATCGGTACCAGATGCATTAAGAAGGCTTCCTGTTCTTACAAATTTAGAAGCTGCTCCGGCAGTATATAAGTCATTATTATTGGAAGAAAGATTCGTAAATGTGGAATACCCTAAACCAAGAGCATAGGAGAAACCAGACCCGCTTGTTGTAGTATTTACTAAAATATTATTCTTGATGTCTACAATAGGATTACTCCCTCCAATAGCAAGACCAAAATTATCATAGGATCCTCCTGTAGTGGTTGCAGCCATCGAAATCGTATTGTAATAGATCCTGGTAGTACCTCCGGTTCCACCGGCCACAAAAATGGATGCGCCGAAATCTCCTGAGGTCCCATTGGTCAGCACATTATTGATCATGTTATTTGAGATTTCATTGATGCCAGAGGTAGTCTGAACAACTCCAATTCCAATCGCCGAAAACGTACTGGATGCTCTTATACTATCGATTACATTTTTTGAAACAAGAGCATTGATGACATCGGCACCCGTAGTAGTTGATGTCGCATAATTATTTGATCCCAATGATATTGCCGCAGCATCGCCACCTGAACCGGATATTTTACCTATGGAATTCCCGGTGATTTGAACGCCATTGTCAAATGTTACAAATATTCCCATAACCCGAATATTATTTGGTGGCGAAACATTCAGCGTATTTTGACTAATGATGGTTCCTGTATTATAATTAGATGTACTGGCACCTCCGGAATAAATACCAAACTGGACTTTTGATATCCTGTTATTAATATACTTGTTGTTAATATTTCCTGCGCCCGCTGTACCAACAGTTGTACCCCCACTTCCAAGACCTACAATTGTTTGTGTTGGACTATTACCTGTCAGGTTACAATTCCGGATAGTATTATTTGTTGCTCCATCAGTTCCGCCTGCTGTGGCAAGCCAAACTATGCCAGAAGTTGTTGCTGTATTTGAATTTGTTATTGTAAGATCACGGGTAGCTGCCGACACCGGACAAACTGTATTTGAGGTGCTGCCAATAGACCCATCAATAGTGATATAGTCTGCTCCGTTTAAGGTTATTAAGGCAGTGGCGCTGGAACCGGTAATTGTGGTACCAGTCAAAGTAGGCTTTATTGTTAATGTATTCGTAGCATTTGCATCCGTGTTAGCATTAATTGTGATAGGAAATGTTTCTGAAGGATAAGTGGCATCAATCAGGTTAAAAATAATAGTACCAGTTAAGCAGGAACTATTATATGCGGCAACCGCGGCAGTAAGTGTTGTATAAGCACCTCCAACACCAACTGTATATGTACCACCTGATAGTGTAGATTGTATATTATATGTATTTGGAGATGAAGGAGGAGTAGTCACGGCATTTACGTTTCCTGCTACCAATCCAGAAGAAGGGTTTGAACCCACATTACCTAACACATCCTGAGCAATTACATAATAATAAATTGTATTTCCCGAAGCAACTCCGCCCATGTCCGCGGCTACAATCGTAAACGTCCATGTTCCGTTTGTAACCGTTCCGGATGAAAGGCTTCCAGGTTGAGAGAACCAGGTTCCCCCGACATTTTTCTTATAATAAATCCTGGGGCTATTTCCACTTGTTGCAACACCTGAAGCATCCGTTAAAGTTGCCGTGATCATTCTATCGCCCGTTGAGCAAGTTGCAACCAAAGCAGTGTATACTATAGTAGGAGATGCAGCATCACCTGCGGTTTCATAAGCTCCGATTGTTGGCATTGTTGCATGTCTTGTGGTGCCTATCAGGTCAGTGGTTATGCCAGGGATATTTGTACCCGCCAAAACCAATGGTGATCCGATCTGCGGTACCAAATTGGAAGCACTATTATATATTGGATCAGAAGAGATCGAATTAGCTTCCTGACCTGTTATTATTTGCCAGGCACTCAACGTAGGATAATTTACAGAATTAAGTCTGCCAACATTATTTGTAGCTCCGGTTCCATTACAAAAGAGATCATTGTAATTCAATGTAGAACCAGTCATCGAAGTGGCTTGAGTAAAATATGCCCAGAAATTCCCACCAGCTGTTGCACTTGAACCTGTAAGGCTGAAGCTATTATTTCTTACATCGATATTCGTACATGTGGCGGTAAGATTTAAATCACCGTTAGCAAAGGCTGCAACAAGGCCTGTTGAACTGTTAGCTAGCTGCCCCGTCAAATGAACTGAATTAAAATAATACTTATCCCCATATCCTGCACCGGCCAAAATGCCTGTAAGATTCCATGTAGCACTAGTCCCGGATGAATTCATCTTATATACAATATTATTATACACCTGGGCATTTGAAGGATTTCCAATGGTGGTATATGAAGAACTCGTTAATCCAATACCGTAAAATTTTGCAGTGCTGGCTCCGGTATACACCATATCGTGTATCTTATTATTAAATGCTAACCCGTTTTTGAAATCGAGAAGTCTAATTCCAAAGACATTTGCTGATGTGGTGGCATTCGTGATATTCTGAATTTCATTTCCTGAAACGATAAGGTTTTGCTGCCTGTCTGCATTAATACCACCTAAAGAGAAGCCTTCACCGGCAGCATCAGTACCAAAACTATTATTGGAAACAATATTATTTAAATCCGGGCTGACAGTAGCAAATCCGAATAAAGCTAAACCGAATTGTGTTTTACGGAATAGATTATTGGAGATGGTATTGTTTGAATTCAACTCGTTTCCTGCTGCTGTGAGGGAAATCGTAGTACTTCCACCCACATACATACCCAGAAAGGTTGTCAAGGCAGCGTTACCTTCAATGATGCAATTTTTGATGGTGTTATTGGTCGCACCATTACCAGTTGCTGGGGACGCAAGCCAAACAACTGCATTGCCTGAAGTTGTTGTGGTTGTATTAGCAATGGTGAGATTCCTGGATGAAGAGCCATTATTTGAACCATCAATTGTTACATTGTCTGCGCCATTTAATTTTAGAACAGCACCAGTGCCCACTGAGCCGGTCAGGACTGTAGAGGTATTTGGTTTGATCGTTAATGTATATGGTCCTGCGGCACATCCATTATAATTAATCGCATTCAGAGCAATTGCGCCAGTTTCGGTAATAGTGGGATCCATCAATACGATTGTAGTTGGCCCGGATAAGCCGTTGGTATTAATAGTTGCAAAAAGTCCGGTAGCAGGCCCAGTTTCTGTCAGGCTTTTAATCGTTTGAGCAGTTCCCACATTTACGACTCCAGTCAGCCCGGCTGTTATAATGGTATAACTATTTATCGTGCCTGTAATTGGAAAATTTCCTGCAACAAGTGCAACGCTTGCAGCTGTAGAGTTAAATATTCCGCTATTGATTGCAACATTTGGTGTTGAAGCAAGATCCTGGGCAACTATAAAATATTGAATAACGTCCCCTGTTGTGACACTTCCTGCATTAAGTAATGTATAATCGATATCGAAACTAAATGGCGAACCACCTAATCCTGTAGCTTCAAAAAACTTCCATCCTGTCAGGTCATTTGCATCAGTTGTCTTCTTATAATAAATGCGCGGCCTCGTACCTGCGGTTGTATTTACGTTGCTTGCATCAATGATCGTCACTCCGGATATGGTCCTGGTCGATGTACATGATGAAGCTCCCAATAATGAATATGAAATAGAGGGACCATTAAAGTCGGCCAAAATTCCGCACAATTCCCAGGCGCCTACATCCGGTGCTCCACTTGCAGGCACACAAGTAATATATCCAGGGTTTCCGAATCTCACAGTACCAAAATAATCATCTGTAACTCCAGAAATATTCACTGCACCGCTTTCAACCTGCTTAGCTGAAGAAATTTTATATTTCAGGAAGTTGGCATTAGAACCCACTATACTTTGAAATTCAGGATCTTCGAAAAAAGAAGCTGCGTCTCTTGGTGCAACTCTTGTTTTATAAGCAGCAATGCCAACATCAGTATTGGTTCCATCTGTAAATATCGTAGTAGCAAAAAAATCATTATTGTTTGAGGCAGAACCATATGAAGTCAATGTAGTCCCGCTCCTTCGATAAGCTACAGCCAAACCAGCACCTGTAACAGAAGATGTATTGTAAAAAATATTATTTCGAAGTGTGACAGTAGGAGTAGTGGATACGCTAATGGCACTAGATCCAAATAAAGCGCCGCTGCTTATTCCATTCAGATAAACTGTATTGTAATATGCATTCACAGTAGTGCCTCCCGTTATACTTATTCCTATTAGAGGATTTGCTGCATTTGCTGCAGTAGCACGTAAGTCTCCAATAAGATTATTAGAGGCATTTATTGTTGTTCCAGTGGAAATTATCAAGCCACTAACTGTGCTGGATGCATTTGTACCGAGGAGATCATAGATATTATTTTTGAAAACATTTGTCGTTGTTGCTCCACCAATTGAAATACCCGTTACTGCAACTGCACCAGTGCTTGCTAATGTGCTTATTACATTGTTATTAATATTAATTGTCGTAGAAACGTTCGTGCATATTATCCCTATTACGGCGCCTCCGGTCCCTGTTGAAGTAAGATTAGTCAATGTGTTATTGGCAATATGCAGTGTGGTTGCTCCACTAAAAGAAGAACCAATATTTATCCCGGTAATTGCGGCTTGACCGGTAATATTTGTGATGATATTATTGGATATATTAGATGTAGTAGCACCAATGTATCCGTAATTTATACAGAGAATTGCACCAGTTCCTCCTGTCCAATTGTTGAAAGTATTACCTGTGCAGACTTTTGCAGCACTTGTAGAAAAACCATCAGTATTATTTATTCCAGTAATTCCTGTAGCACCTGTTACGGTAATATTGGAAAAATTGTTGTTGGTCATACTTGAAGTTGTTCCATTAGGTGTGCTTCCATTTGTTGTAGAAATGAAAACTGTTCCTCCAACTGACCCCTTATTGTATGCAGTAACAATTGAATTATTGTTAAAAGTCTGGGTACCTCCTGCAGGCATACTGTACGAATGAGATAAAAAGGTTGCGCTACCAGTTGTACTTACATTTAAATTCGTGAATGTATTATTGTTAACATTCAAACTCAAGGGAGTTCCAGTAGAAAGAATATAAGTATGCGTAGAAGATCCAGCCACACTATGTACAATTCCTCTTATATCATTTGATTGAATTGTAGTTGTGCAGGTTGATGCTCCTCCGGAACAGTTTAAAGCTAAAACTGCACCCGAAGTAGCTGCACTAAATGTAATAGCTCCACCGCCTGCATTCCCAATCTGATTGCTATTCATATTAATCGCAGTAACTACACTACCTGTATTTGAAATACCGGTAAATCCTCCAGAAGTAGCAGTGGACGTATTTCCTCTTAATACATTGCTGTTCATATTCAATGTACCGGGAGCAGATGAATTAACAATACCCACCAGTAGAGTTGATGAACTCGCTCCACCAACCGTAGTATTCAGAATGTTATTACTATTAATGTTGAAAGTCGATCCACTTACGACCGTTCCTTGCGTACGGATGCATTCAAGGGCTCCGGAAGTAAAATTATCATTGATGGTAATTGTATTATTCGTGATATTGGTTATACCGGATAAACTTGCACTTGTAGTAGTATAATCTTTAAAAATCCCTCTTAAGGTCACAGCCGTTCCGGATATCGTAGCGCTAGTAATTGTATTGAAAGAAATGTTATCACCGACCTGGTGATTCACGAAAATGCAATAACTGGTGCCTGAATTAGAAATATAGCCGCTGACAGCAGCTGCTCCTCCCCAGTTCGAAATAATGTTTCCAGTTGCTCCTGAAGCTCCACCTATATCATTCCCTGTATCCTGATTAGCAGCTGTACCTGAACCAATCAGTGCAATTCCCATATTGACATTACTGATTGTATTGCCATATACCTTATTGTTTTTATTTGGAGCAGTTGTGCTGTTAGTTATATCAGCAGTAGTTGCGATTGCAGTTGAACTGTGTCTTGTATTTGAATAGATGCCCCAAGTATTTGTATATGTTTTGTTGAGGGAAATCGTATTCCCTTGTATTGTATTATTTTGACTTCCATCAGTAACACTTACGTATAGAAGTGCAACACCCCACTCTGTCATATTATTTGAAGATGCAGGTGAAGCGATTGTATTCGCCGCATTTTCCTGCATTATGAAACCCGTAATAGTAACCCAATCAGCACCTATCAACTTAAAAATTGCATCAGTCAGTGCCCCAACTGTCAAAGTAGCATTTGCAGTAATTGTGTTGCTATTACCTTGAATGGTTATCGGATTCGCAACACTGGATGTTGTGAGCACCAACGATCCAGTTCCTCCAATCACATAACCTCCTGCAGGAGCTGTTTCCGGATTACCAGATATAAGATTCAATATGACACCACCTGCACCAACGCCTTGTATGTTGAGATCGGTGATTGCTGCAGCCAGGGTAGCATAATCACCGGGTATGTTTTTGGTACCGGAAATTTGTGCCGAAGCCGATTGTGTAAATAAAAACATGAAAAGGAATAAGGGAGAAAGGGTCAAAAGCCTTTTTATCCGGATTAAACCAGAGGTAAACTGTTTTTTCATAAGCAGTAAAGACGATAAAGAAGAGGTTAGAAAAAGTGTTGTGCAGGCGGAAAGATCGCGCGTTTGGGTAATGCGTTTACTCATCAGGTTGGGTTGTTGAGGGTTGGGTAATTAAATCATTAGTTCTACTGAAAAGTCGGGCTTTCGGTCCGTGTCAGATAGTGATTGCACGGGTTCAAACCCGAAAAATCCTGTTTCATCATTTTTTCACGAACCTGTAAATATAGTCATTTACATAGGTTTTACATGCCCGGAAGAGTTAAGATTAATAGGTTTTTGACGGCTAAAAGGCAGAAGGGAAGAAGGGCGGAAAAGGTGGAAGGGGGGAAAAGGCAGAAGGGCGGAAACATTCAAAGCGCAGCTTTGAGAACACCAGAACGTCGGTCAACCGACGCTCAGCAGGGTTATTCGACTCCTTCAGAGTCGACAAATTTATGATTCTCATCATCCGCGGGTTTCACCCGCGGCTATTAATATTTAAGCCCTTCAGGCTTTTACCGTCAAGTGTCAATTGCTTGTTGCCTATTGCCTTTTGCTGATTGACTACAACCTGACGTTGATGTTCCCTATCAGCTGCATATTTCCGGAGACTACATTGAATACCGCTGAAGCACTGTTGCCGGAAATGTTAATGACACCCATGCCTGTGGGCCCGGAGAAGGTGATGTTTTTATTGATCAAAATGGATCCGCTGGTCAGGGTGATGGTTTGATTGACCAGCGATGGATCGAATGAGATCGTGGCACCGGGCCCGACACAAGCGACCAGATCACGAAGGGAACCCGGGCCGCTGTCTGAGGTATTCATGACGATGGAAGGAGTGACAACCACTATACCTGTGGATGCCTGGGTTTGACAACCTGCAGCACCGGTAACGGTAACCGTATAATTATGAGAAAAGGATTCAGTAAGCCCTGTCGGATTCTGAACAGATGAAATAAATCCTGCCGGTGATGAACTCCAGGTAAAAGCAGGAGCTCCATTTGCGGTAAGCAGGATATCATCTAAAACCCAATAATATCCAAAATTGGAACGATACCGGAATCGTATTTTAACATTCGGAAGACCCATGTAAATAGCGGGCACATTTACCGTAGAGGTTACCGTTGTCTGCGCATTGCTGGTCGTAATACCGACATCTGCTCCATGATAGAAAGCTAAATTAGTCCAGGAAGCTCCTCCATTGGTGGTGATCTGAACTTCGACTCTTTCCGGAGGTAAGCTGGATGCCCAATATTTGTATCCATTTTTAAAAGTAAGGGTTGCAATTCCTGAAAATCCAACGGTACTGAATGTAGGACTCACGAGATTAGTACGTGTCTGGCTTCCGGTACCACCTGCATCCGAATTGGTATACCCGAAATTAGAACCCGAAACGGAAAAATTAAGAAATGTCGTTGATCCTAAAGGGTCCGTGTAAGGCGATGGTTGTATGTGGAAAAGCTGCTGAGGGAAATTTATACCTGTGGATGATGAGTCTTCAAATGTCCATCCTGCTGCGCCACTTTCAAATCCTTCAGATAAAATGACAGCCGTATACGGATTGAATGTGGATGACAAATCAAATGGAGCTCCTTCGCAAACCGGATTGGCACTGGCCATTGCGGTTACTCCTGTCGGGTTTGGATTTACAGTAACCGATTTTGATGTGACAGCTGTACAACCACCCGGGCTTGTAACAGTCACTGAATATGTCGTAGTACTTCCCGGATTGACGGAAATAGATTGTGTGGTTTCGGCGGTGCTCCATATCCATGAAGTACCGGTTCCGCCAGTTTCATTCAATGTAATCGCAGGATCAGCAGAGCATTTAACGGATGGTCCTGAAACAATTGCTGCTGAAGGATTAATCGTGATGGTTACGAAATTAGAATTGTCGGTCATCACTCCCACATTGCAGGTTACCCTTAGCCAATAATGTCTTGTGACGGTCACAGGTCCTGTAGAAAGAGAAGCCGGGTTTGTCTGACCGCTCACTGCTGTCCCACCTCCTGGCCAGTCACCACTATTTGTGGACGTGATCCATTGATAACCGCTGTTGCTACCTGTAGAATAACCTGAGGCAGTGATCACCGGAGTGCCTGAGGCGCAAAACGAGGAAGGTCCTGTTACAGCAGCTGTTCCGCCTGTTGCACCTGTGCAAGGAGCTATTGCAAATTCATCAGCACCAATATCCGTCATCCTGATTTCGCAATCAATATCATCTGTCACTGAGCCAATGCTGACAGCACCATTATCGAGTGGCAGGTTAGATGGATTGCCTGCATCAATATGAAGATTGGAAGCAGTCATGAATACCGGATCGGTATTAACAGAAGCTCCATCTTTTCCTGTCGATGTATTCCAACTTGCGCGCGTAGCACCTGCAGGAGTAGCAAAAGAGCCTGTGCCGATGTCAAAATGGTTAGCATCTGCAGTGACAAAGAAATCATTGTTATCTGAAGTGAGGTTTGTAAATGTCGAATACGCAAACGCCAGTGCATACATTTTACCTGTGGTGGAAGTCTGCTTATTTACGATGATATTATTCCTGATATCTACTGTCGGATTACTTCCACCGATAGCTATCCCAAAACAGTTGGCGGAGTTGGATCCGACTCCGGTCATGGAAATGGTGTTATAATAAATAAATGTAGAGCTGGTGGCACCACCTCCTATTTCAATTCCATAAGGCGAGTCAGATGGTGTAGCTGCGGTCGTATTCACACCGGAAATCATATTGTTTGAAATTGAATTGGCCAGTGCGCCCACTGAGGTAACTGCAGAAACCACTATTCCATAGCTGCTTCCATCACCCGAACGCAAGATGTTATCTATGGCATTTTTAGAAACCGTAACACCTGTTACTTCATTACCTGTGAAACTTGTGTATGTATTTGCCGGCACAATACCCAATGCAATGGCGAACGCACCTACTGCTGAAGGATTAATATTGGCAATTTTATTACCACTGATCACAGCACCATTGTCAAATCCGATAAAAATACCCCCGATCTGAACATTATTAGGTGCAGCTGAATTTATCAGGTTTTGATTTATGATCGTGCCGGTATTTTTATTAGCTACGCTTGCTCCCTGTGCATAAATACCTCTTTGTGTTTTGCTGATGTTATTATTGATAATGGAATTATTATTATTCCCTGTACCTAAAGAAGTAATGCTGATCGTGGAACTTCCGCTACCGATCCCAAACAATGTGGTTGTATTTGAATTACCTGTCAGGTTGCAGTTCTTTATAGTATTGTTTGTTGCCCCATTCGCGCCTGCAGTCTGAATCCAGATGACAGCGCTTGAAGTACCTGTATTTGAATTTGTAATGGTCAGGTCTTTTGAAGCAGCAGAAAGAGGGCACACTGTATTTGCAGTGCTGCTTACAGACCCATCAATGGTTACATAATCAGCCCCGTTTAAAATGATGAGCGCGGTTGCCGCGCTTCCGGTAATTGTAGTTGAGGCAACAGTTGTTTTGATGGTGAGTGTATTGACTACGCTTGCATTTACATTTGCATTGATGGTAATCGGGAATGTTTCACCCGTATAGGTAGCATCTATAAGATTGAATACAATAGCACTGCCCAGGCATTTGTTATTGTAGTCAGCTACAGCAGCAGTCAGTGTAGTATAATTTCCACCAACACCTATTGTATATGTTCCTGATATAGTTCCGGTAACGGTGAAAGTATTTGGAGTTGTTGGAGGTGTTGTTGCTGAAGGAGGATTAGCCAAATATCCGCCTGCCCCTGCTGAAGGATTTGCAATCACATTTGGAGTTGGTGCTCCATCCTGTGCAACGATGTAATATGAAACGATATCGCCTGCCATCGTTGCAGCTGCGCCGAATGTAAATGTATACGTGTTACCACTCACAAAAACACCCGTTACTCCTGTGTAAGGGCCGGCATTTACTTTGTAGTATAACACGGGCAACCCTATTCCTGCGGTGGGCACTCCGCTTCCCACATCGGTGATTGTCGCTGTGAGTGTTTGATTTGCTGAGGGTGTGCAGCCATTACCCAGCGGAGCATACACGATGATGGGTACAACAAAATCTCCACCCATAAAAAGTCCTGCGTCTGCACCGATATCAACCGGAGTTAAACCAGCTCTTGTCTGTCCATCATAGTCAATGGTGACACCTACATCAGCGCCATTGCTTTCAATGACACTGATGACAGAGGGATTGATATGCAGGTCTGGTATTGCATTCGTCGGATCGAGAAATTGCGGATTAAGTCCTTCAAAACTTGCGGCATCCTGCCCTACTGCTGTTTTCCATGCAGCAAGATTTGGGACATCCAGGCTGTTATAAAAGCCAAAGACTGCACCTGTGCCCGTTAAATAATACACATTGTTATTAATTGTTAAACCCGTAGGATTTGGGCTTGTGCCCCCTACCCTCACCGCATAGTTTTTTCCGGTTGCTCCTGAATTGCTTCGTGCATTATAAAATATATTATCCCTAAAGCTCCTGGTACTTGAAGTGACAGAACTGTTGAAGGCAAATGAAGTACCTACTCCTGCTGTAGGTGCTCCATCAATAAAAATGCTATTATGAAAAAAATTATCAATGCCGGATGTTTCAACGATACCATTTATACCGGTAGCGCTGGTACCCAATGCATTCATTATTCCGGCGCCGATAGCAATCATATTGTTACGATATGTAGTTGTGCCACCGGATACGCGGATACCCGTGACATCAGCAGCAGTACTGTTACTGGATGATGTAAGTCCGTAGATATTATTTCTCTCAACAATATTGCCTGCAGTACCACCTGTAAATTGGATGCCGGTGACTGTAGTTGCTGCAGTGGCATGAGTGTTACTTAAATTGAATATAGTATTTTGTGATATTGTCATTGTAACAGTTGTTGCGGAGTTATTGATGCCTATCATTGATGCACCCGTTGTTGTCGCAGTTCCGCCTGCAGCTGTCATGTTTCGAATTATGTTTCCTGAGATTGTAGATATAGGATTTTCATTTCTTATACCCTGAATGGTATTTACAGTTGACGTATTTGTGCTTTGTATGGAATTAGCTACCGTACCCCCAATAATATTATTTTGACATGCCCAGGTAACTGTAGCTCCGGTATTACAACGAATACCATAAATATTACTAGCACCAGTATTCGAGTTTGCAACAGATATGCCTCCAATGGTATTATTGCTAGAAACCCAGTTACTTGAACCGAAATTATGTATACCAATTATATCACTAGCTCCTGTTGCAGAAGATGTATATGTTATGCTACCGGTTACAGACTGACTACCAATCGTGTTTCCTGTCACGTCTCCCACTGTAACCAAACCCGCCCCGATATATATTCCCCTGAATGGCCCTGAAGAAGATGTACCGGATGAAGCACCTGAAATAGCTATTCCTGCAACCGTATTCCCCTGGACACTGGTCGCAGTTGTGGTCCCTACGGATAAATTTATAGGTACGATCATACTGATACCAGTAGCCAAAATTGTATACATTCCTGTTCCGTTAGCTGCTGCAAAACCAATCGTATTTCCTGTAATCTGATATGCATTCCCTGATGAATTGGATATCCTGATTCCCGAATGCGTCAGGGAAGAAGTTGTCATAGTGCGCATTGCAGTCTGGTAGAATCTGTTGTTGGAAATAGTAGTACCGACTGTGCCTGAAATCAAATCGATGCCTTCGGTTGAAATGGTTGCACTGAAATAATCAAAAATATTATTGTTAGTAATGACGATTCCACTATTCGCTGTACCGGGATTAGTGTTTGAAGAACCATTAAAATAAATACACTTGGATGGTAAATTAGTACCGGCCGGACCAAGATCGCAGTTCGAGATCGTATTGTTATCGTTACCGGTTGACAGAGCCGCAGCTCCAAACCAGATATTACCGCCCTCAACGCCTGGACCCATTGTTGCAGAACCCAGTATAATGCAATTTGTGATCACATTCGTGGTAGCATCTGCCTGAAAGCGGATGGTGGAGGTACCTAATGTAGCTGATACTGTCGTATTTGAAAATGTCAGACTTTTAGTTACACCGATCAGGCCATTGATCGTCAGATTATCCGCACCATTTATATCTAATAAGGGTTGGCCTACAGTCGCAGCACCACTGATTGTCCATGAACCACCAGTGGATTGCATATTAATAGCGGTATAAGATGCACCACCTGTCCCGCTTGCATTTAAAACCACTGAAGGAGCTGCGGCCACCGGAGCTTCTGTTGTGTTGCCGGTAATATTGACAGTGATGACTCCGGTATGTGTTCCTGTATTAATAGCGTCGAAAGCAGCTTTAAGTGTCAGATATGGAATCGGAATTGTACCGTTAATGGTACCTGCTACTTCAACCTGTGCATATACATGTTGTGTATTCATTAACATCAAAAGCAATGCTATGAACGATGCCAAAAACTTACCACGGTTTTTATATGACAATATTTTTGAAAAATGGATTATAGGGAGCATCATTTGAGTTTTCATAAGCATATAATGATGTTAAATAAGAATACAGGAATGGCGTATGTATGTGAAATGTGCGCGTAATTAGACAATGCGTTTACTCATCAAGATTGGTATTAGAGGGAGATTAAATCATCAGCACTACTGAAACAACGGGGTTTCGGTTCGTGTCAGATAATGATTACAGGGTTGCAATCCAGGAGATTCCCTACTCAATCATTTTTCACGAACATGCGAAGATATTCATTTACCCTCATAGGGCGGGTATACCACACAGGTTTTCAGCGGGGTGTAAGAGAAACAAGAGTCAAATAAAGAATATCCTCATAGAAACGAGATGAAGTTTCAATTCAGACTGAAAACAGGAAAAACCAAAGGCGTTCGCTAATTTCTCTGGACGCTTGAAAATTTTCCATTATTCCTTTCCCATACGATCCGGTCGTTAAAGTTCGTATCCCCGTTGAGGTTATGATCTCCAATCCTGTATGCACCGATCTGGCCATTTTGAGTTTCCCAGAAAGAGCGGTCATCAAAGTTGATGTCGGTATCTGCGTTCAATGAAATGGTTTGCTGCCCATTACCTGCAAACATGGCAAACTTGCCCGGGTTGCCAGGTACAAGCTCTTTCTGACGTGCAAAAAGATTTAGGCCGGCAAATAATGGATCTTCATAACTCTGCTGTGAACGGAAATCATAGGATAATTTATGATTGATAAATTGCTGGAAAACATGCGACATCACGATCAGGTGATTCCGTTGTTCTATGACTACGTAATACAGCGAGTCTTCATTCACTCCGCAACAATCCAGAGGTTCTACAAACTGGATCACACCATCCCTATGCAGCAGTGCAGCGGCCTGGCAAACAGGTCCGCCAGTACCGGCTGAATCTGCCCGCAGACTGACAAGCACCCAATCCACCACGGTAGAAGGATAACCCGCATTTGCAAACAATGGATTATTCCCTGAATCAAACATAGCCCCTTCTGTACCCGGGTATAACCAGGGTGCCACATTATAAGGCTGGCCGGGCAGTGTATAGTGATTGCCAAAGAATGGATCTATAGATAGCTGTCCCGGTAAGATCCTGAGATCATTGAGCGTCGTCCTCATCGGAAGAACGTAGTTGGCGCTTCCATTTGGATTCGCAGCAGCACCTTCAATATATACCCATGTTTCAAGGTTAAAGCAAGGTTTCCTGATGAATGCAGTACATGTAGCTGTATTACCACAATTATCTGTTGCCGTAAACGTGACCGGCAAGCCATCCGTACATGAAAAATCCGGAATGCTCATACCGTCATAATTATTGGTGATCACCGGAAGCGGATCACATGCGTCTGTCGCTGTAGCGGATGCCAGCCATGCATTGATCTGCGGCCCATAATTCGTCGTGGTACAATTTAATACCAAATTAGCAGGGCAATTCACAACCAATGATGTATTGGGAGAAATGGTATAGGTAAAAACCCAATCCTGGGTATTACCTGCACAATCCGTATATACATATGTATATGTCCTGGTGCCTACACATACAAACGGACTGACCATCGGACCGACCGGTAAAAGTGTAACACCACAGCTATCCACGACCGTAGGTAAAAATGCAGTCGGAACTACATTCGACCCGGAAGGACATGCTACAGTTGCACCTGCATCGACAGGGTTTGCAAACAATGGACGATCGACTACGTACGTAAAATTCCACGTGGCTGTATTGCCTTCACAATCCGTATATGAATAGACATATAGCCTGGTGCCTTCACATACCACCGGAATACCACTCGATATTAATACTGGCGATAATGTATCCCCGCAATCGCTTAAGACTACAGGCAGATATGCCGAAGGTGGGATAGCTGCATTTGCCGGACATGGCACAGTGACCATTCCTGCCGGAGGAGTAACAAAAGGCTGACGCTCAACCATGTAAGTAAATACCCAGTTCTGTGAATTGCCTTCACAGTCTGTATATATATATGTCCAGGTGACATTGCCTTCACATGATACTGTTCCGCTCACCACGGGTGCAGACGGAGATAATACATTGCCACAATTGTCAATTACAACCGGTAAAAAGGAAGTAGGAGGTAAAGCTGCATCCGCAGGACAATCCACTGTAGTGGATGCATCCATCGGATCAGCAAATGGCAAACGTTCAACTGTATAGGTGAATGTCCATGTAGCCATATTTCCTTCGCAATCAACATATGTATACACATAAATTTTGTTGCCTTCACACGAAATGGGAATGCTTGAATACGTGGTATCAATCGCAGTCAAAACATTTCCGCAATTGTCAGTGACCACCGGCAATGTCGGCGGAATCTCAGCCGCTGCAGGACATGCAACAGTCATAAAACCATTTGGTGGTGTTGCGAACTCGGTACGCTCAACTGTATAGGTAAAAAACCAGTTATGTGTATTGCCCTCGCAATCCATATAAATGAATGTATATGTTCTTGTTCCTTCGCATATGACCGGGCCAGTGACCAGCGTATCTACCGGTATGAGCACTTCTCCGCAATTGTCTGTTATAACCGGCAAAGGGGGCACCACGTCTGTCATCGCAGGACATGTCACTACTAATGATCCGAAGGCAGGTACTACAAAATCAAGGCGTTCAACCGTGTAGGTAAATACCCAATCTGCTGAATTACCTGCGCAATCCTCGTATGTATAGGTGTACGTCCGGGTGCCTTCACATACCACTTGCGCACTTACTACTGGCGGACCGACAGGATCTATTAAGAATCCACAATCGTCTTCGACAATAGGTAATGTCGGTAGTGTGTTAGTTGCTGCAGGGCAGGCAACCGTCATGGTGTCATTAGCAGGCAATACGAATGGATTCAGATCTATAGTTTCCGTGAATGTCCATTCAAATGACAAGCCTGAACAATCCAGATAGAGGAATTCATATTCAAGTGTTCCTTCACAACCATCGAAAGTTCCTCCGATGTCAAAGAAAACAATATCAAGCGTATCTCCACATCCGCTGAGCACTACTGGCAGTTCAAATAATCCAATGGAATCGGGACAACTAAATGTAACCGATGTCGGAACCGGTCCACCAGATTCAGAAGGTGGAATGGTATGATCTATGATGAACGTAAATGTCCAATCATCGGTCTGTCCGGAACAATCCGTGAATGTGTAATAATAAACGACTGATCCTTCACAGGAGTCAATCGTAAAATAATTTACTACAGAGTCAAGTGAAGGAATAATAGGATTACCGCACATATCAAACACTGCCGGATAGGGCTGTTCTTCCACTTCGTCAAGGCATTCAACGGTAGTAAAATCATCGGCTGGTGCCACAGGAGGTGTCCTGAAGAAAAGTGTGCTATCAAATGAAGGATGCTCGGTGATAAAGGTTATAGTATCTATTTTGATGCTCGCTGTCAGGTCCGTTACAGGATCCTCTACGATGGTGAGCGTAGTCCCTACCGGAACATAGAAGCAAACCTTGTGCAGGAAGATTGGAACTCCGGCAGTAACCATGACAGAACCGGTATTCCCCGAGCTATTGAACAGGACCCTGTTCTGAGCCATGCATCCGTTTATTTCAAAGCTATTGTCAGCCATCACGCATGACATATTACCTCCCACCGGGGAGAGACCGCCGACACAGTTGACAAAAAAACCGGTTGTATAGGAAGTCAGTTCTCCTGAACTGGAAGGTGTGTAAAGCAAGCCATAGCACAAGGTATCCTGGCAACAATCTGAGATACCCGGGCAAAGACCACCGGGGCCGCCGGAGGGTAGAAAAACCCACTCCAGGGTTGAGGTGTCAGGTGGAGGCGGGGCATTCATACCCACGCTTTTGTTGACACCTGTGACCAGAAAAATCAGCACCATGAAAATGGAAAGTAATTTTCCATGCTTCATTATTCCTTGTTCCAGACTTCTGATACCTGTATTACCCATTAGTAATCGAATATCCTGAAGAATAGTGAGTAATTGGTGTTTTTCCATAAAGTTTTGCGCTACTCGATCAGTGAATAAATGGTGTATGGGTAATCCTGAGGGGTGTTATTATAAATGTACAGAAATTGATACACAGTGGTTTTGTGGGAGCCGGTAGCTGGTAAATTTAACAATTAATCGGATTCTTTGAGGAAAATAGGGATGGGTACTAACCCCACCCCTAATTTTAATAAATGCTTGAATTAATGTGCAATGACCACTTTTTCTGAGAAATTATCATTTTCGGTTTCTACTACCAGGGTATAGATACCGGCAGTGAGCTTTTTCACGTCCAGGCGTGCATTGAAATTTTTATTGTTGTCCTTTTCTTCCATCACGATACGGCCTGAGGCGTCCACCAACCTGATATTCTTAATGCCTGACGGGCTTTGAACATTCACGTGCAGGTATTCATCTGCAGGATTAGGTGTAAAGGTGACGGAAAATGTTTTGGGAGTAAAGTCCACGATACGCACAGGTGAGTATTCGTTATTTCCTTCCGGATTGACCTGCAATAGCCTGTAATAATTATTGCCGGCAACAGCTTCCTTATCAAAAAACTGGTAGCTATTGATCTGTCCTGACTTTTCAGAAACATCCATAGTACCGATGGGTGCAAACACAATCCCATCTACTGAGCGTTCGATCACAAATTGGGTCAAATTGACAACCTGCGATGTGGACCAGTCCAGCTGCGAAATAAAATCACCTGCAGCGTTACTTTTGAAATCCAGCAAATGCATTGGCGGGCCCTGATCAAGTTTTGGCCTGCCTATGGTGATGCCTTCAAAGGTCGGAAATTCAGTAATGGATTCTCCACTACCAATGTCAATGCTAGTGGTGAGATCCGTCACTACTTCTTCCTGTATCGTGACCGCTTCACCTTTCGGAATGGTCAGGCATACCAGGTGGAGGAGCACAGGAACACCTGCTTCAATCGTATTATGAATCGCATTACCTGAATTGCCTGAGCTGTTCATCAGGACTGAACCCATGGTATTGCATCCGCTGATCTCACGGCTCTTGGAAGTCATGACACGTGATTGATTTTTAGCTACCGCCGAACCTTCAGTGGTGCAAGAAACCAAAAACCCTGTCGTATAGCTGGTGAGCACTCCCGAAACAGCAGGTGTGTACTCGAGGGCATAACTCAATGTCTGTTCCTTTCCGCCTGATTGATTAGGGCATGTACCCATCCCTGTCGGGGCCGGTACCCATCGCATCGTCTGCGCCTGGCCGATCGTGGCCATCAGCATGATGAATGCGAAGCTGATATAATAGGTTGTCTTCATTTTTATTTAGTTGTCTTTTTAGATTAGTAGAATATGATACCTGATGTCCTGTTCTGATTTAACTTCCACAGGGTCTCATCACCTGCTGATTCAGTAAATGCGCTCATGTTGTAATCGCCGATGTTATAGCCATACGCATTCTGGAATGCGCGCCATGTAGTACGGTCTGAAGAACTGATGGCGGCGATGGAAGTGATCTGTTCTCCATTCGCTGCGTGCATAGCCCATATTCCAGGTTCAACTTCTTTCTGACCATACCTAAAGATAGGCTGATAAGAATTGGAAGCGGTAAAGTCCCAGTTGATGATCATGCCACCGCAGGAGAATGATGCTACTGTCGGAGACAACACACCGAGGTGAGTCCTGTGCTGAACCAACACGTAATAATTATCGCCCGGTGTCAGTACAAGGCCTCCGCATGGATCAGGGAATGTCACTGCTCCATTGGAGTGTACCCATCCTGCACATGACCAGTAATTGTGAGCCGGCAGGATTCCATTCTTACGAACCGTCACCAAAACCCAATCCACTACATCAGGTGGATACGTGGTCACACCCATCGGTGCACCCGGTGATGATGGGTCGCCATAAGTAGCACCTGAGTTACCACTATAATTCCATGGTGGTGTGTTATAAGGCTGACCAAATGGTGTATATGGTGCGAGCAACTGAACAGACATGCTTGGTGACAATGTCTTATCCTGACCCGGAAGAACATGGTTCATGTTCAGCGTGGTGTTCAGATTATCGGATGCTGCATTATACGGACCTTCGAGGAATACTTTCAATGTCAGTGGGAAACAATTCACTGTGTAAGTATACACCCAGCTAAGTGTAAATCCTGTGCAATCCGTATAGGTCCATGTGTATGTGCGGAACTGATCGATGCCTGCGCATGTCACCTGTGCACTGACTACTGGTCCTACCGGAGTAAGTGATACACCGCATGCATCTACTACAAGTGGTGGCATCGGAACAGCATCTGTTGCTAAAGGACAATTCACTACGCTACCTCCATTGGCAGGTAATACAAATGGCGGACGGTCTACAGTGTACGTGTACACATAATCCTGGTTGTTACCTTCGCAGTCAGTATATGTATATGTGTAGGTGCGTATGCCTTCGCATGCAGGTATCGGTGTCACTACAGGTGCAGATGGTATAAGTACGGTACCGCAGTTGTCTGTCACAGTTGGTAATGGTGGTGCGACATTCGTTGCTGCCGGACATGCTACAGTACTACCTGCATCAACAGGATTCGGGAATGGTTCAAATTCCACTGTATATGTGTACACCCAAGTTTGTGTATTCAATTCACAATCCTGGTATGTATATGTATATGTCCGTGTGCCTTCACATGTCAATGGTGCACTGACTACAGGAGGACCAGTTGGTGAAAGAACAGTTCCACAATTGTCCGTCACTACAGGTAATGCCGGTGCAATATTCGTTGCAGCCGGACAAGCTACTGTGCTGCCACCATCTGCAGGATCTGCAAAAGGTTCAAACTCGACTGTGTAGGTGAATACCCATGTCTGCGTCTGCAATGCACAATCCGTGTATGTATAGGTGTAGGTTCTTGTTCCTTCACATGTCAGTGCTGCACTTACTACAGGGCCTGAAGGTGACAGTGTGTTTCCACAATTATCCACTACCACCGGAGGTGCAGGTGGAACATCTGTATCCGCAGGACAATCTACAGTCACGCCCGCATCCGGAGGATCAAGGAATGGCAGATAATCTACAGTATATACATAATCCCATGTCTGGATGTTGCCTTCACAATCGGTGTATGTCCAGGTGTATGTCCTGGTGCCTTCGCATTCAGGTAACGGTGTTACCATCGGACCTGTTGGTATCAGTATTTCACCACAATTGTCCGTGACAACAGGAGGTACAGGAACTATATTGGTCTGTACAGGACATGCTACCGTCGAACCTCCATTTACAGGATCTACAAATGGTTCGTATTCGACATGGTATGTGTATACCCAATCCTGCGTGTTGCCTTCACAGTCTGTGTAGACATATGTATATGTCCTGTCGCCTTCACATGTCAATGCTGGACTGATGGTCGGAGGCGCAGGTGTAAGTGTATTTCCACAATTATCTATAACCGTTGGCAATGGTGGAGCAACATTTGCGTCTGCAGGACAATCGACAGTAACTGTTACATCTGCCGGATTAGCGAATGGCAGATATTCGACGGTGTATGTGTATACCCAATCGTCAGTGTTGCCTTCGCAATCTGTATATGTGTATGTGTATGTTCTTACACCTTCGCAGGTCAGTGGTCCGCTATCTACTGGTCCTGTCGGCACAAGCGTCAGACCGCAATTGTCAGTTACCGTTGGAGCTACAGGCACTACATTGGTTAATGCAGGACATGCAACTGTACTGCCACCGTCAGCAGGTGCACTGAAAGGTAAACGTTCAACGATGTAAGTGTAAACGTAATCTTCCGTGTTGCCTTCACAATCTGTATACGTCCATGTATACGTCCGGGTACCTTCACAAACTACCTGCGGACTAATAACAGGGCCTGATGGCATTAATACAAAACCACAGAAATCCATCACAACAGGTGGAGCTGGTGGCATTGTGTTAGTCATAGCAGGACATGCTACGGTCACCGTCACATCCGTCGGATTAGGTATTGGTTCGTATTCGATGGTGTACACATAACTCCAGGCGTGCGTATTCAATTCGCAATCTGTGTATGTAAATGTATAGACACGAATTCCTTCACACGCGGGTTTCGCAGTAACGGTAAATGTAGGTGTCAATAGTTTTCCACAATTGTCCATGATCACCGGAGGAGTCGGAACTACATCGGTAAGGTCAGGACAAGCTACGTTAGAACCACCTGCAGTAACTGTAATCGCGAAATCCTGATACTCGATCTGGTATGTATATGTCCATGGTTGAGAATATCCTGAACAATCGATGTATGCATAGTTACGCACCTGTGTTCCTTCACATGTCAGCGGGTTCGGCGTATTTACTTTATTAATAAATGTAGCCGTGATCGGATTGCCACAGAAGTCAAATGCAACTGCCGGTGTAGGCAACATGCTTGTATCTGATGGACAATCTACATTGATTGTGACGTTAGCCGGAATGACCGGTGCAGGTTTCGTAAATGAAGTTGTCATGTATCCGGGATACTCTGATATCTGTCCGCCGCCTATCTGGTCAATACTGGTTGACAGGTTGGTGGTATTATCCTCCCTGATCTGTATCGTCTGACCTGTAGGTATTGTAAAGCAAACTTTATGCAGGATAATCGGTGAACCCTGGATGATCGGCACCACTCCATTATTCCCTGAACTATTGAAGAGGAATGAATCGATTGCCATGCACTGGTTGAAGACTACAGGATTATTAGTCGTCATCACACAGGATTGATTGTATGTGATCGGAGGTGTCATACCGCCAAGACAATTTGCAAAGAAGCCTGTAGTATACGTAGTGAGATCACCTGTGACCCCCGGAGTATACTTCAAATCAAAACAAAGTGTGTTAGTGCAGCAGTTCGTCAGATTTCCGCAATCACCGGTTTCAGGAACCCACATCAGGGATGATGGTCCCGGAACCAGAACGGTAACTGATTTAGTTCCGGTAGCTGAACAACCATTCGCTGCTGTGACCGTAACACTAATGGTGAGCGGTGACGGGCCTGCAGTATATGTCATTGAAGCTGTACCCTGTCCTGATGTGATCATGCTACCTGCAGAAACTGACCACAAATATGTGGCTCCTGCTCCTGCACCAGGTACTGAAGCAACATTGTTGATGCTTCCCTGGTAGACAGTCATGTTAGCAGTGATGACAGCGCTCGGTGTTGGTAATATATTGACTGTAATGCTTTGGCTGCAACCTGTCATACCATCCGTGTATGTAAATGTGACAAGACCCGGACTGAGTGCAGAAGCAACACCTGTGTTTAGAATCGTAGCTCTTGCAGGATTGCTTGTTCCCCATGTACCTCCTGATGATGGCAGGTACTGAGCTGTATATCCAACGCAGATCGTAGGTGGACCAGAAACTACCGGTAATGAATTGATTGGTACTACCAATGAAGAAGTCGCCTCACAATCCGGAGTGGTAACTGTCACATTCAATGTAACTGCTGTGCCTACACCTGCTGTATATGTAATGTTTGGTGTACCTGCACCTGCAGTGATCATACCGCCACTGATCGTCCATGTATAAGTTGCTCCGCCATACATAGTAACACTAGCAAGGTTACCTGTAGATGAAGCACATACTACCGGAGGCGCAGCTGTGATGATCGGAGTGAGTATGGTTGATGATTTAAAGTTGTCCCAATAGATATCATACGTGGTACCTGCAGGTGTATTATATCCTTGCAGAATGATATTGCCGATATCTATTGTCGCATCGGGTGCACTGGTCGTGGTAGTGTATTGTAAAATTCCCTGTGCAGTCACAACTGTATACTTAAATTCACCGGAAGCAAGAAGCTGTGTTCTTAATCTTACCCAGCGGTCATACAAGAAACCTGCAGGCAAACCAAGATCCACCCAAACACCGGTACCACTTTCCCAAACTCTGAATCGAGGTGTACCTGTATCATGTGAGAATTCGATGATCGGGAATGCAGAAGCATTATTACCTGCATCAAAGCCTGTTCCCCACATACCGGCCATACGACTCATAGATGCACCGAAGCTCACAGGAATGTACAGATCTATTTCAATGGCTTGCGTGCCATCGATCAGATCATATTTTCTTCCCTGTGTATTGTAGAATGGAATATTGAAAGGGAATGGCCTGGCGCTCTCACTATCGGCTGCATTGATGCTTTCCTTCAATGTATTAGGTGTAGCATCAGGTGCCGTTGATTGCGCTGCGAAACCAAATGGATTGTAACGATCTGTATACCATGCTCCCGACAACTGTGTATTGCTCAACACTAATGGTGATGCGAAATCGAGCATAGAACATCCTGGCAACACTTCAATGGTCAGTGTTCCTGAAGCTGTACAACCGTTGAGTGCTGTGACTGTAACACTGATGACCATGGAAGGTGTCGGGCCTGCAGTGAATGTAATACTGTTAGTACCTGCACCTGCTGTGATCATGCCTGGTGAAACCATCCAGCTGTATGTAGCACCTGCTCCTGCATCAGGAACGGATGCTGTGTAGCCTCCGGTATTTTCATATACTCCCGGAGGTGCTGTGATGGTAGCGACTACTGCGCAAGCAACACACGCTACTGCCGGCTGGAATCCGGTCGCGATATTGCCATCCGCTCCGCTGACCAGGTATGGGATGTAATCGAAATTAGCCGAAGCTGGTCCTGCGATATCAGGTTGTCCTCCCGGAGGAGTTGCAATGCCGCCGTAAGCAACCGGAATTTGTGCTGCATATCCTGGCTCTGCACTGTTAGCTGTGGTGACTACAGGAGATGTTGTACCATACCAGTTACATTCGAAATTCTTTAGATTCATACCCGGAAGAGGTAATGCACCTCCTGACTGGCGATCCACGATTTCAGCATACCAGTTGTCACTGATATTGTTATTGTTAAAGAAACTGTTGATTGCACTTTGCACGGGTATATTCACTCCGCCACTTGCATCAAGGAACAACACACCTACTGTCCAGTTGTTGGTGATGAAATTCTCCATCATGGAAGTATTGTCTGTCTGATTCCTGAAAATCAAACCTGTGCGGTTGAAGTCGATGATGTTATTGTGAATGTCATTGCCGTTACTATTATTTATATCAATACCTGTGCGGTTGCCGGTGAATTTATTATTCCGGATCTCTGCGCTCACAGTAAGGCCCTGGATGGCTACACCGACTGAATTCAGTGCCGGGTTGTTCCAATCTATCAAATTATTTCCTGCGCGTGTGATTGTAAATCCTTCGATGATGGCGCCGAAAGCAGTGATCTGGAATGTTGCTGCGGAGCCTCCGATAGGACCTACTACATAAGATACATCGATACCTGAACCGGTGAGGGTAACAGATTTATGCACCAATACATCTTCGTTGTATGTACCCGGATCAACGGTGATCGTATGTCCGTTGAGTGTAAGGGCAGCATCGATAGCTGACTGTATGGTACAATAATTTATACCCGTATTGATATTATGAACAGGGCCGACATTATTGTACGCGACAGTCACGCTTCCGGTAGCTGTGCATCCGCTTGCTGCTGTAACCGTTACACTATAGGTTCCTTGTGCAAGGCCGGTAGCCGTAGCTGAAGTTTGAGCAGGTATTGTATTCCACAAATATGTATATGGACCGACACCACCTGTGACCATCGTAACACTTGCTGTACCATCCATTGCCGGAGGACAACCTGCAGGCGTTGAAGACATCGTCAACATCATGGCACAAGGAACGCAACCTACTGATGGCTGGAAGCCTCTTGTACCAGGTGCGGCATCAACACCGCTTGTAAGCCATGGCGTATAATCTACAGCTCCACTGATTTTCGCCGCATTTGATGCTGGTGTATTAGGTAATCCGTACCAGTTGCATTCGGCATTAACAGTCGGAGGCATTAGATTCCGGATGGCAAAAACCATCGAGGTAAAGCTGTTATTGTGGATTTCAACTGTAGCAGCACCATCATTCTGCTCAATCATGACACCGATTGCATCCGTATTCATTTTGTGATCTACGAGATTGTTGACATAATTGTTTAGTACCAAAGCGCCTGGAGTTTCACCTTCGAGTCCGACACCATGCGCCCACAGACCTTCAAGATCTGTGATATCATTGTTGGTTACGAAAGGACTTACTGATTTACCTGTACCGGTGGCACCTACGTTAATGATAACACCATAAGCACCTTTACCACCATCGGCGAAATCATCGATACAAGCTGTGATATCATCGATCGCATTACTATTAATCGTTAACCCGGAGATATCAAAATTAGCAAATGAAAATCCGGCACCGATACCTACAGCACTTCCATTGTTGGCTTTGCCTGCTGCTCCGGTCAGTGAATTGTCACCTCCCCGGATATTATTGACACAGTTATTCGAAATATTGACATTTGCAATATTCGCTGAGCTACCCATTTCGATGGACACCCCGTAGGTAGCGAATGACCCGGTCACATTATCACCAATATTGGTGATGATGTTGTACTGAATATCCGTATTATTCCTGCCCTTGCCGTATATACCGTATGAGCCAAGTGGATTGGTAATTGTAAAACCATTGATCGTGACATCATCTGATGCGATAGTCACTGCAATACTTCCACTACCCCCTGATCCACTGATAATACTTTCAGGTCCACGAGGAGGTATGCCGGCGCATTGAACACCCGTATTAGCTCCGGATAAAACCACGGGCCTGTCTATTAAAATGTTTTCCGGATAAGTACCTGGATCTACGGAGATATGTTGAGTGGAAGGGGTAGCTGCATTAATAGCTGCCTGTATGGTACAATAATTCAATCCACTGTCGGTATTGTGCACAGGACCCAAATTGTCACCTGTAACTGTTGCGCTTGCTGTTGTAGTACATCCGTTTGCGTCAGTGACAGTAACTGTATACGTACCATTTACCAGGCCTGTTGCCGGATTGGTGGTCTGACCGTTACTCCATAAGTAGGTAACTACTCCGACAGTACCCGTAACATTAGCTGTCACTGTACCATTGTTATTCAATGGACAAGTTGAAGGTGCAGGGGTGGCTGTGGCCATGATCGTACATGCAGCACATGCTACCGGTTGGAATCCTGGTGTGCCACCATCCGTATCTGTACCCGCAGGTAAGTAAGGTATGTATGTAACAGGTCCGTTTATTTCAGCTGCCACTGTTGCCAGTACAATTGATCCATACCAGTTACATGTAGCGTCAAGGACAGGACTTGCTTTCAGATAGTTGATTGCAAAACCAGCATTGCCTGAAAGATCATTGCGATTGATAGGTGCAATAGAACCTGCAGTCGCTTCGATGCGAATTCCTTCAACGGTATTATTTGTAATGAAATTTTCATTTGTAGGTGTGAGCGAACCACCCGTGATCACGCGGACACCCGTACCATTGGATGAAATATTGTTACGGTACAGACTGACGACAGATCCATTGACATCAACGCCGATCACATTACCTGTGATAGAAGAACTGTTGTCATGAATATTCGCACCTGCCTGGGGACCTAATACGATGATACCTGCAGGACTTCCTGTGACCGTCGTGTTGCCCCTGATTTCAGCAGATACTAAAGCTCCATTCGTATTGAGTGGATTGTCATGAACACGAATACCGGCGATGGTAGCACCTGTGACGGTGACTGCATCAATGACAGCAGAAGTATTATTCGCATCTGAACCTGTGCTTGGATAGCCTTCGAAATTATTGACATTGATACCCAATCCCACACCTGTGATCGTACCACCTGAGATTAAAGGTGATATCTGGTCATTCCAGATGGAAATACCTACTGTAGGAAGTGCCGTGATCGCTGAACCATTGATAACATTGTTAGAAGCAGTAGATGCTACGGTTTGCATCGATGATATCAGGATCGCATCCCATGCAGCTGTTTCACCGGCGTGTGCTACGCCTGTGATGTTATTAGCATTCAATGTATAAGGAGAAGCTGCAGTGTAAAAAAGGTTATGGAAAATTCCTCTTCTCCGTGCAGAAATGGTATTGTTAGCTATGCTCTGAGAAGCAGGGCCTCCCGGATTAGCTGAGAAGAAATTACCTGTCTGTACACCGATACGTACATTGGTCATGCAGTTGTTAGTGACTGCAGTGTATTGGTTGTCATATATTAATACGCCTCCACCCCAGAGATTGATACCTGAAGCAACATCGTATGTTCCCATATTCCGGATCATGTTATTGGAAACAACATGACCTGAGGATGGGGCTGCTACGAGGTAATCATCAAGCGTTACTCCGAAATAAGACAGGTTTTGAATAATGTTATTTGTTACACTTAAATTATTCACACCTGTCACATAAACTGTAACACCTTCTGCTGCATCGATATCAGCACCATTTGTGCTGGTGAAACCGCTTGTCAATGAAGGGTTATCTCCATCGATAGTAAATCCGCTGATCGTTACATTGGAAGCAGTCACATGGAATATTTCACCTGTTGCAATGGCTGCTGTCGCAGGCACCACGATGGCTTCTGCTACTCTCATGCCAGAGCAAGGATCGATGAGGTAATTCGGACCACGGAGTGTAACTGATTTATTTACGATGACATCTTCAATGTATGTACCCAGTCCAACTGTGATGATATCACCTGAACCTGTATTTGAGTCATCAATAGCTGCCTGTATTGTGCAGAAGTTTTCCATAGTGGTTGTATTGGTCACCATGTTGCCGCCGGCACAAACACATGAACCTGATGGCTGGAATCCTACTGCTACGCTTCCGTCTGCTCCGGAATTAAGAATTGAACTGAGTACGATATCACCCGTACCTGCTTCTGCAAATGTGGCCAGGATAACAGGCAAGCTTGTCGTACCATGCCAGTTACATACCACATATACATCGCTATTGCTCCTGTTGATGATCGTCTTGTTAGCAAATGCATTTGAAAGGTCATTACCTTCTATAGTTACATTGGATGGTGTATTATTTATTTTTCCAAATTCACCAAAACGAATTCCATTCTGTGGACCTGTGATGTGATTGTTTTTGATCAACACATTTGTCAGGGAAGCCGGAATGGTATTGTATGAAGGTGAATCATCACGTGCTTTCACTGCGATGACAGCAGCATTCTGCGGATCAGTGGCAGTACCATTCGCACCTGAAGTGGTGATGTCACTATTCTGAATGGTGATGTTAGAATAGCTGGCGTATTTAAGGTTGATATCAATACCATTGTTAAAGCCATAGGTTGGATCTGTACCATTATTACTCATGGTCAGGTTATTCAACATTGCATTGCTCAGCTTTTCAAAATATAATCCCTTCTGGGTATTGTTGCTGATGTTGCTGTTCTGAATGGTGATGTTGTCAAATAAAGATGGTGTCGTGGCCTGGGCGATGAATGCGCCCTGGATATTACCTGTGATAGAACATCCACTCACGAGCATTCCTGTCACGTTAGTAGCTGTTCCGCAACGGATACCGATCGTATTGATCAGGGTCGACGTACGAACCATGTCGGTCAGTGTAACATCAATACTTGAATTTGTAGTACCCGCTATGTTAACACCGGCGATACAATAATCCACCAATGCCATGTTATTGATCGTCGGATTGACGACACCATTTAGGACCACAGCATTCTGATAATTGTAAACGTACATGCCCTGTATTGTCACATTGGCTGCAGAAATGCTAAATCCGTTACCTGAACAAGCGGAAGGTGCTGCCAATACCGTATTGGTGAGTGGGTTGCTTCCTTTACCAGCACCTGTGATTGTGACTTCCTGGGTGACATTCACATTCTCATTGAATGTACCCGGGCAAACTGAAATTGCATTTCCGACACCTGCTGCATTGATGGCATCCTGTATCGTAGCGTATTTTGTATTTGTAGTTGTGTTCGTCACCGGCAGGTATGGAACGACAGCACTTTCTGTATCCGTAGATCCATTAGCATCTGTAACTGTGATACCATATGGTCCTGCAGACAGCCCTGTGATGTTGTAAGGACTTGTGACGCCGGTTGCAGATCCACCTGTCCATGCAATATCATAAGGGGCTGTACCTCCGCTGAACGAAACAAGTATTGAACCCGGACTTGAACAAGATGCTGCTGTTGGTACTGCAGAATTTATCACTACAGGTGTACCTGTACAACCACCTACCGGTTGGAAACCAGTAGCCGCTGAACCATCTACTCCGCTTGTGCGCCATGGCGTATAATCTACATTGCCATTTATTCTTGCGGCAACTGCAGCTGCTGCTACAACTCCATACCAGTTACATTCTCCATTGACTACAGGAACCATTTGATTTTTAATCGCAAATGACATCGTGCCAAAACTATTATCATGGATCTGTACGGTTGCTGCACCGGCATTGTCTTCAAGAAGAACGCCGATGGCATCGGTATTCATCTTATGGTCTACAAGATTGTTGACGTAGTTATTAACCACAAATGCGCCCGGAGTTTCGCCTTCCAGTCCAATACCATGAGCCCAAAGACCTTCAAGATCTGTGATATCATTGTTCTTAACGGAAGGACTGACTGCTTTACCCGGATTTGCTCCACCTGCACCGACATTGATAATGACACCGTAAGCGCCTTTACCACCATCGTTGAAGTCATCTATGCAAGCTGTGATATCGTCTATTGTATTACCGTCGATCGTCAAATTTGTAATATCAAAATTAGCAGAAGAGAATCCTGCACCTATAGCTGCAGCACTTCCGTTATTTGCTTTAGCAGCAAGACCGGTAAGCGATGTGTTTTCACCACCGCGAATATCACTGATACAGTTTTGTGACAAATTGACATTAGCCATATTTGCTGCACTACCCATTTCAACAGAAATACCATATGAAGGATTGGCACCGCTTGTGTTGTTACCTATATCGGTGATGATATTTTTTACAACTGTTATGTTGCTTCTTCCTTTCGTATAGACACCATATGAACCCAATGGGTTAGTAATGGTAAAACCATCTATTGTGACATCATCAGAATTGATCGTGACGGCTACACCGCCGCTTCCTGAGATCACACTTTCTGTTACACGCATTCCTGTGCATGATACTCCGACATTTGATCCGAATAAAAATAAAGATCTGTCAACATTGATATTTTCAGCATATGTACCCGGATCTACTTCAATGATATTGCCTGGATTGGCACCGTTGATAGCGGCCTGGATGGTGCAATAATTTAAACCTAAAGTAATATTATGCACAGGGCCCATATTATCGCCTACTACAGTTGCACTTGCTGTTGTTGTACATCCGTTAGCGTCAGTGACTGTGACGGTGTACAGACCATTGACTAATCCCGTTGCAGGATTTGTTGTCTGGCCATTGCTCCAAAGGAATGTAACTGCTCCGGCATTCATCGTGACGTTTGCAAGGACAGATCCATTGTTATTGTTTGGACATGTAGAAGGTGTAGGTGTGGCTGAAACCATGATAGTGCATGCTGCACAAGCTACTGAAGGCTGGAATCCGTTTAATGGATTTCCACCTACATCAGTTCCACTGGTTAAATATGGAATGTAGGTTACTGTATTTGGAAATGTCTGTACGATAGTCGCTGCTACTATTGCAGGATTTGTTGATCCATACCAGTTGCATGTGGCATCCACAACAGTGACATCTTCATTAAGTATGGTCACCGGACTTGTCAGGCTGTTCTGATGTGCCTGTATGGCTGTGTTAGCACCGAAATCAAGATTGACCATGATGTCTGCCTGCACAGTACCAGTGATAATATTATTGTGAATATTGATTGTATTGTTTCCACCTGCTATTTTGAAACCGCGTCTTCCATTGGTAATGTAGTTATTGGCAAACTCGCCGCCCGTAACCTTAGAAACATAAACACAAGAAGATCCCGGATCATTATTGTGCAGGTAATTATTATTGAATGTCAGATTTATATGGCTTCCTGAACCATCAAAGAGTGCAGCAGAATTAATAGTCTGTCCTTTAAACTCATTGTTCAGAACAGAAAGTGAATTGGAAGTAAAGCTGATCAGTGAAACACCACCTCCTGGTCCCGTACGATTATTACTTTCAAATAAATTTAATTGTACTATTGACGGGCCACTGTTAGAAGCATAAACCCCCTTTTCATTATTGAAGAGGATGTTGTTCTTTATAGTGCTTCCGGTTGAATTGGTATAGATACCTGATTCGAAACCTACACCTCCACAATTCTGGACTTTAAATCCATCAATGGTGACACCCGTTGTAGTGATTGCAAAACCTGTACGTGTTCCATTATTACCATCCACGATGGATTCAGCTCCACGAACTCCGTTGCCTGCAATACCTATGTTAGCTCCCTGTATAAATAAACTCTTATTTACAGTGACCGCTTCGTCATACGTACCTGCATCTACATTAATATGGTGTCCATTAACTGTAGCAACCGCATCAATCGCTGCCTGTATTGTACAATAGTTTAATCCTGTTTCGAAATTATGTACCGGACCTGTACTGGCTCCTGCTATATTAGCAATGCCAGAATCACTACAACCATTGATATCAGTTACTGTAACTGAATACATACCTGGAGTAAGCCCGGTGATGGCGGAAGTTGTAGCGCCGTTTGACCATAAATATGTATAAGGACCTGTTCCTCCGGTATACCCGAAAATGGTAAGGGAACCGTTAGCCAATGTAGGACATGTAGCATCTGAAACTGCAATTGAATACGTGAATGTACATGGAGCACATGCCGAAGAAGGCTGGAATCCAACCAGGCCCAAATTACTATCCGTTCCACTTGTTAAATAAGGTATGTATGTAACAGGTCCGCTTACTTTGGAAGCCACTGTAGCAGGTACAGTTGATCCAAACCAGTTACACGTACCATCCACTGTAGCAGCCATTGTATTGAAAATCCCCAATACTAAATTCGTGAAACTGTTATTGTGAATTTGTACTGTTGCAGCACCTGCATTTGCTTCTAACTTCACACCATTTGCATCATTGGTTCCTATATGGCCTGTGAGATCATCGATCTTATTGTTCAGCACCATGGCGCCTGGAGTTTCTCCTTCCAATCCTACACCATGAGCCCAAAGTCCTTCAAGATCAGAGATTTCATTATTCTGAACCAGCGGGTTTACAGCCCTGCCAGGATTTCCGGCACCGGCACCTACATTAATAATAACCCCATAAGCACCCCGGCCACCTGTACCGAAAGAAGTGGTTTTGGCAGTGATGTTACTTATGATATTATTTGTGATGGTTAATCCTGTGATATCAAAATTCGCACTGGCAGGTAAAGCACCGATACCAAATCCGCTTCCGGGATTTACGTTTCCTGCGTTCTGACCACCACGGATATTATTGATGCAGTTATTGGATACATTCACTGTAGCGATATTCGCGGTATTTACTGCGATGCCTACTCCATACGAGGAGAACTGACCATTTACATTGTCGCCGATGTCAGTTATAATATTGTATTGAATGTTGGTACTGTTCATGCCAGAAGCAGAGATACCATATGTACCGAGCGTATTTGTGATCGTGAACCCATTGACCGAAACTCCATCCGATCCAACCACAACTGCAGAAGATCCGGGACCACCACTTCCTGTAACCACACTTTCAGCTATTCGTCCACTGCTGCAATTGATATTATAATTAGCTCCTCTTAAAGAGAGCGCCTTTGTAATATTCACGTTTTCATTATAAGTTCCTGCATCCACATATATTGTATTGGTAGCGGATGCTACATCGATGGCATGCTGAATTGTTCTGAACGGGGCAGAAGTTGTACCGTTGCCTGTAGCATCATTACCTATAGCTGTCGTATACGTATCACCTGATAAGGAATTGTCATTGACATACAGATCAGCTGCGTAACCGTTACAGGAGCCAGCCACAGGCTGGAAGCCTCTTATACCTGGCTGATCATCTGTACCATTGGTCAGGAATGGGATGTATGTTACCGGACCTGATACTTTAGTCGCTACTGTAGCCGGAACAGCACTGCCATACCAGTTACAAGTAGCATCAACAGTAGCCCCCATTGTATTGAGGATTCCCAATACCATGCTGGTGAAGCTGTTTTCATGTATTTGTACTGTAGCTGCACCATCATTCGCTTCGATCTTCACTCCGTTAGCATCATTGGTGCCTATATGGCCTGCAAAATCATCCATGATATTATTTAGCACCATAGCGCCTGGTGTTTCACCTTCAAGACCTACACCATGTGCCCAAAGACCTTCAAGGTTATAGATTACATTATTCTGCACGAGTGGGTTGACAGCTTTACCTGTAGCGCCACCATTTGCGCCGACATTGATGATCACACCATATGCACCTCTTCCGCCTGTACCGAAGGATGTGGTTTTAGCAGAAATATCCCCTATGCGATTATTGGTGATCGATACTCCTGTGATATCAAAATTAGCAGCTGCAGGCAGGATGCCTATACCAAATCCACTACCAGGATTTACATTACCCGGATTTTGACCGCCGCGTACATTATCGATGCAGTTATTTGATACGATGACTGTGGAGATATCTGCTGTATTCACTGCGATACCTACTCCGTATGAGGAGCCCTGGCCATTGACGTTGTCGCCGATATTCGTTATGATGTTGTAATTTATTTCTGAAGTATTCTTGCCGGAAGCAGAGACACCATATGTACCGAGTGCATTGGTGATCGTGAATCCATTGATACTTACATTATCTGCTCCAATCACTACAGCGGATGAACCTGATCCTCCGCTACCATTGATAATACTTTCTGGTACACGTCCGCTGAAGCAGTCGATACCGTAATTATTTCCTTGTAGAGAAAGTTCTTTTGTAATGTTTACGTTTTCATTGTAGGTGCCGTCTGCAACGGTTAGTACATCGCCATCGAGTGTTTCTGCATCGTCGATACCTGCCTGAATGGTGCAGAATGTTTCCATCGTTCTGGTGTTCATGACATTGAAGCATGCTTCACCTGTGCCCTGAATAGCATAGTCATAGTCCGCTTCGTTGCAGTCATTTGTCATGATATGCACTGTAGCAGATTTCAATCCGCCGGAGGTAGGTGTAAAGCTTACAGGAACAGAATAAACATTGCCTGCATTTAAAAATGCCGGTGTCATACCCAGAATCGAAAACTGGGAGGCATCAGGTCCTGTAATCGTGACAGAACTAATCGTAAGCGTTGCTGTACCGGTGTTATGGATAATGTGACCGCGGGTAAGGAAGTTTCCAACATTCACTGATCCGAAATCAGTAAAATCAAGTGTAGATGGTGTATTATCTCCATCTGCAATATTCTGGATTCCGCCCATACCGCTTCTTACATTGATCTCAGGAACTCTGACCTCTACTTCGGTAGTGCATGTCATTGCGCTGTTCGTTCCGTCTGTTCCAGAAAGTGTGATGACGGTCGTACCCGGATTAAAAGTTAATGACCCGCTACCTGTTCCGTCAGCAATGCCTGACATGGACAGAGTAGTTGCACCGGTCGTTGAATAACCCCATGTTGAACCTGTACAATTATCTGAGATTGGATCAGGTATGGAGAATGTGCCTGTGCAAGTTGTGTTAATAGTAACGTCACCAGGGCAAACAAGCACGGGTGCCTGGTTGTCATCTACAGTTACAGTGAATGAACAAGTTGCATCCGGACTGCAACCATTTGTAGCGGTAATGACTACGTTGGTTACACCTTTATTAAAAGTACTTCCGGCACCTGTACCTGAACCGCTTGCAGGAGTAACACCGGTAAATACATAGCTATACGTTGGTGAAGGACTGCCTGTGGCAGTAGCCGTATAATTTACTACTGCTGTACAAATGCCGCTTTCCGTATTGGCATTGATATTCATCGGGCATACACTGAATGATGGAGGTGTGCAAGTCACGAAAGCAGTTGCCGTACCAACACCAAATGGTGAGAATGTAGAAGTATTTACTTCCCATGTTTGTCCTGCTTGTGAGAGTGCAGGGAATTCTTCCCATGCTGAACCATTGTAATGGCCTACTACATGTGGTGCTGCAGGTATGAATGAGATGTCACCACTTGTCAAATGCAGATTAGTCGAACCTGAACCTGCAGCTGTGATGTCCCATTGTCTTTCTGCAGCGAGCAGTGGATTATTGATTGGCGGAGTGAAGCCACCAGGATTTGTGGATTTTACATTTGCTGCAAAATCTACTGTGTTCGTTGGATTGACACTGACCGGATCATAGCTTGTCGCTGATGCACCTACCGGTAAAAGCGTAGGTGACATAAATGTGAAAGCAACATTTGTGATTTTTAATTTTCCTGCCCCGCCGGTGATCACATATCGTGCAGGAGATGCACCTGATGTAGAATTGACCGTGATATCATTTGCGCCGATGGACAATTTACCATTGGTAAATGTAAGAGCACCAGGCACTGTTCTTGAAAACGGTAAGTCAACAACAGCTAATCCTACGTTTGCAATGAAAAGGGCTTTTGGACCATTCACAGATGGGAATTCACTTGCCTGGGCAGTCTGTGCTGTGCCGCCGCCATAGGTTAATGCACCGACAGGGCCGTATGCAATGACGCTTCCACCAGAGACATTGATCGTTCCACCTGCCTGGTTGAGGCCACCATTAATAGTGAGTGTACTTGGAGAACCATCTACAGCCAACGTGACGCCCGGGCCAACTAATAAATTATTGAGCACCTGATCGGTTGTAACTCTCAATTGGCCACCTGTGATGGTGACATTGCTGTTAGTGAGCAGTGTCATGCCACCTACGCGCCTTAATTGTAATGTACCGGTGTTGACTGTTGTATTTCCTGTGTAGGTACTGGCACCATACATTTCAAGTTTACCTGCACCATTCTTAACCAGGTTACCTGACGATGATCCTGCACCTGTAAGGGCAAGCACATTACCTGACACAACTACATCGATGGTGGATGTGGTAGCAGGTGAAAGTGTGAAGTCACGATCGGTTGTTGCACCAGCCCCGGTGTATGCAAGTGTACCACCTGAGAGAATAAGATTTGAAGCTGCGCTTGTGGAAGCACCAATTGAACTTGGTGATCCGCCATTTGCAAGTGTATTGGCTTGTATTGAGCCGCCATTGACGGTAGTGGTACCATTATATGTATTTAATCCGGATAAGGTCAATGCACCACCACCATTTTTTACGAGGCTGAGGGGGTTACCGGTATTTTGGATGATCCCTGAGAAAATTGTATTCAGACCATTGCTTCCTACTGTCACTGTTGCAGCTGTAGCTGATGAGTTGTTGAGTGTTCCACCTCCTCTCAGATCGCCGGCAGTAAGATTTTGACCATTGACATTGACTGTGCCTACGGAAATATTAAATGAATTCGTAGCTGTCAATGGATTTGATATTAATTGCATCGTTCCTGCTCCGCTATGTTCAACATCATAAAATGAACTGGCTCCAGAAAGGACAGTTTTTGAAGATGCGCTATTAAATTTGACGGTTCCGGTATTAGGTGTGAATGTGCCACCATTACCCCAGTCGCCATTGACCGTCAGAATGCCTGAACCGGAAAGAATTAAAGATCCACCGCTAAAGATGGAGACGTTATTGACTGTCAGCGTACCGAATGTAACGCCAGTGGTATTACTGATACCAACTGTGATAGGTCCGTTTACCAGAGGCACTTCAAGAGAAGTAGCTGTCTGTGGACTTGTGCCTTTGTACTCTAATGAACCCGTAGGATAAGAGATGACACCTGTGCCTGATGCGGCACCATAAAGCTGCAGACTATTTGAATTTGTCACAGTGAGAGTAGCTCCGACGGCTAAGTTGATGTTATTGCAGATGCCATTTGCAGTGCTTATTACTGGTTGATTTCCTCCTGATGGGATGACTACGTTTGTTGATGCTGTTGGTACACCGCCGCACCAATTGCCTGCATCATGCCAATTTGTATTCAAGGCACCTGACCAGGTACCTGGTGTGCATGGTGGTACTGTCCAACTTATTGTAACATCTTCAATTGAAAGGCCATGATCATTTCCGGAATGATTAGGATCCTCCCACTTCAGCATTATGTAATCAGTATTTGAAAGTGTGAATGAAGGAATAGGAATATTCGTAGCTGTAACCCTATTTGCAGAAAGATCACCATTTAGTGCTGAAGCAGGGCCTGTAAATACAGGACTCGACAATGTTAATGTTGGTACTGTTGTCCAACCTGCTGTTACCCCAGGCTGGACATCTGTTATAGGTGCACCACTTTTGAAATACCAAAAAGTAATATCCTGTGCAGCACCTGAGTTTCCATCTCTCCATTGTTCTAATGTGTAAGTAACCTTTAAATCGGTAATAGTAACACCCGTTAGATTCCTTAGTAAAACACCATGTGCAAAATTCCCAGCAGTTCCAGAACCGATTGTTCCAAGTGCTCTTTCGGTCGTTGTTCCTGTTCCATAACTATACAATGCACCTGTAGTTGCACCTCCATTATCTGCTACAATTGCTATTCCTGCTCCAGATCGCTGTGAATACCAATTAGCAATAGTGGAATTATTAGTCCATGTTGGGCTACCTGATGTATTCAAAGTATTGAAATCCTGGATATTGCTTCCAGTTGAAATCATATTAATCTGTCCCAAACCATTACTCACTCCCCCCATCAAAAACATCAACACCAATAAAAATCCGAGTGGTGTTTTTGAGGAGATTATTTTGGATAAGATACCTGTGGCGGGTGATGCTACAGTGTCATGGTTGAAATAACAGTTAGCGGAGAAAAGAAGGTTTTTCATAGAAGATGAATTAGGGGTCAGGATTGTAGTAAAGTCGGGTTGTTGATGAGCGGTTGGGCCGCAGGCATAGGGGTTATTCATAATTGAAGTGCAATTAAATCAATCAGATACTTGGTTAATTCGTTTCAATAAAAAAAAAGCAAAAGTAGTATTTGGAAAAATACTCTAAACATTGCGGAAACACCTTACGACCGTGTAACGAATAGGGAGACGTCGCGAGATCCATTCCAACCTCTCAAGTTAAATCAGCTCTCTATCAAACTGATGGTGTCTGCAATAAATCAAAAAAAATGGTACAAAAGAATGTAAGTGCGTGCAATATAAAAATAATATTTACGAATGTGTCTTAGAAAAAGTAAGTGTTTTGTAATTTAAAAAAAATGTCAGATATATGTAAAAATAGTTATGTGTAAAAATCGTACAATGTGGGAATTAATTGCGTCTAGGGGGAAACACCCAGGGAAAGAATTTGGAATGTGGAATGCAGAATTTTGAATTCAGAAGTGGAATCTTCAATCTGGAATATAGAAAATGGAATTAAGGAAGGAGAATGGTGAATGAGGAATGAAAGAGGCAGGGAGCAGGGGGCAGGGGAGAATTCTGAATGCGGAATGCGGAATTTTGAATTCTGAAGTTTCGGCGGAATGAATTCCGCCGTTACAATATGGATCGTGCCTGACGGCACTATGTTTTGATATTTTAAGAATGTTGAAGTCCAGTACCAGAGGTACGGCCGATTTTGTAACGACGGAATTTATTCCGTCGGAATTTCTACTGTCTTACATTACAATATTGATTTCAGATTATTCACAAAGGAAGTAATTGAAATTATTTTGGTTTTTTTATAGGTTTTCATCGACAATAGATCCTTATCACCGGTAAGTAAATAATCCGCTTTTCCATCCAAAGCCAGGGATAAAAGGAAATTATCTTTTGGATCTCTACAAATTGACACCGTAGTTGAAACACTTACCAATACTATATAAACTTCAAAAGCATTTAGCATTTCCTCCATGGAATTGGAAGAAAAGTATTTTTTCAATTTTGGCTTTTCAATAGTGTCTTTAATTTCATTCAGGAGCTCAGTGCTAAATAAAATTTCTGCTTTCGATTGCTTGAGTAGAAGATCAAAATTATTTTGACGATTAGAAATCAGGAAACTGATCCAGATATTAGTATCGAGGATGATCCTTAGCTTTCTATTTCGCGGCATACCGCTGGGACCTTACCTGTTCGACGATTTCACCAATTTCCTTAAGGGAAGGAGCTGTTGCAGACTTTTTTCTCATTGATTTGAGATATTCCTGAAATTTTGAAACAGGATCCTTCTCCACAGCAATAAGGTTAAGTTCTTCCATTCCTTTAATAAGGCTTAAAGCTTTTGGATTAAGTATCTTAATTCTGAGTGGTGTCATAAAACAAAATTATACATTTTGAAGAAGACAGGCAAATTAATATAGAGAGAATTCTGAATGCGGAATGCGGAATTTTGAATTCAGAAGTTTCGGCGGAATAAATTCCGCCGTTACAATATGGATCGTGCCTGACGGCACTATGTTTTGATATTTTAAGAATGTTGAAGTACAGTACCAGAGGGAATTTTGAATAAGGAATTTTGAAGGGAATATGGAATAAGGAATATGGAAAACAGAATTCTGAAGAAAATAGGGAATACGGAACTTAAAAGATCCTGTGACTCAAAGCGCAGCTTTGAACACACCAGAACGTCGGTCAACCGACGCTCAGCAATACGTCAACCGACGCTCAGCAATACGTCAACCGACGCTCAGCAATACGTCAACTGACGCTCAGCAATACGTCAATCGACGTTCTGGTGTCTTCAAGGCTTGGCCTTGAGTTTTCTTACTGTCTTACGTTCTTACTGTCTTACATTCATTGCACTGTAAGCACATAAGGGATGTTGACATTTAAGATGGCAAAAGGTGCAAGGTTTAAGGTGGATAAGGTGACGTGACCGAGAAGGCTGAATCCGACTGCATTGTCTAATTCAAGATTACCTAAGGTTATGGTTGAAATTGTCTTACTACTTCCATTCATTAATATTTTACCTGCGCCATCATGAATACCGCCGCCGGAAATATTTCCACCAACTGCCATTGTAAATCCTGCATCATGGAGGTAACCAGCTAATATGAAATCTCCGGTAACGGTTGGTGCACCGGTAAGGGTGACATCTTTATTCATATCAATTTCAAAATTGCCTAAGCTGACTCCGGAGAGTGTTTTTGAATTTGCACCTGTCATGAGCACTTTACCTAAACCAGATTGTGTGCCGGTACCAGAAATATTTCCACCCACACTTAATGTGATAGCATCGACTATCGATAAGGTTGCACCTGCTGTGAGAGTCAAATCATTACAGATAGCAGCAGCACCGATGATCGGTTGATTTCCACCAGGTGGGATTATAACATTTGTTGGCAACGTGGGTACGTCGCCGCACCAGTTGGTGGAAGTATGCCAGTCGGTGGAAGTGGTCCCTGTCCAGGTACCTGAATTGACCGTAGTGATCGTCTGCGATGCACATGATCCCGGTGTGACGCAACCACCTTCTCCGCGTACGAAATAGGATGTAGTTGATCCCGGAGAGACCATGATAGAAGTTCCACTTCCGGCGGATGGGCCTCCACAAGAACCGGAAAACCATTGCCAGTTAGTGGCTTCATTTAATGCACCTGTAGCGATGTTCAGAGTTACAGTTGTGCCGGAGCATACGGTTGCGGAAGGAGAAACTGAAATGGTTGGAACATCTGGTCCATTACATATATATCCAAGCGCAAATTTGCTCAACGTAGTTAATCCGGTTGTCGTATAATAAGGACTTGAGAATGTGGCAGCAAATGAATTGACTGTACCTGCATCATCCTTTAAAATTCGGGCAGGACCTGTCGGCGTGAAACCGGTACCATCCAGGGAAATATTGTATGTAAATGCAGCATTTGTAAAACCTGATTGTGTTACCAACCAATGTCTTTCTGTGAATAAAATATTATTAGCCGGTAAAACACCCATTGATGCGGGTTCAACCTGTGTAGCAGAAACTGTACTTGATCCTGCGGGAACAGTTGTGTATTCAAAAGTGATCGGGCGATAATTTCCATTACTACCAATCGGGAATGTTTTTGAACCGATGGCATCATAGATGCGGTTTAATTTTCCATTTACATAACTGGTTGAAGATGCATTGAGGATAGAACCTGCGGAAGGAATGATGATATTAAATGTAGATGGATGAAGAAGCCCGTTTGTCAGATCAAGCGTAGTCGCAGTTACATTTCCTGACAATGTCACACCGGCACTGTTATCAATCTTTAGAAGTGAAGCTGAAGCTGGCAATCCATTTCCGGTTGCTTGTGCTATTGTTCCATTGTAAATGTAATTGGCTGTGGTGCTAAAGCTTCTTGCACCTGTTAGTTGAATATTTCCATTTGCTCCTGACGATGTAATACCGAGAGGTGAAGTGATACCGAGTGTTGCACCAGTTTGCAGGGTAAATGTTCCGTTACTTCCATTTGAAATGATAGCCGGAACGGTTCCGGTGCCCATTTGTAAAACCGATCCTGTATTTACCTGGTAGTTAATCGTGCCACTTAACGTACCACCGGAAGTATATGTTTGCGTGGTAATTCCATTGAAAACAAAAATTCCGCTGCCACTGCCAGTCTCTTTAATGGTACCACCTGTATGCGAAAAATTTCCCTTTACGTTGATGGTGGATATCCCCGTACCACTTGATACATTCAGCGTACCACCGGAAACATTGATTGAACCTCCTACATTTAATGTAGATGTATTTCCGGCTATGGCAAATTCTGTAGCGTTTGTGTTTAAAACATTCAGATCACCATTGATCGTGAGCCCGGTGAAAAATATACTATTCACCGCAGCCGGAGCGAAATTTATTGTCAGGTTTCCAAAAGTTATTCCCGAAGGATAAGGTGAACTGCCATTATTGAATTCCACAGTACCTGAAGGTGCAAATAAATTTACGCCCTGGAAAACAAGCGCTGGGGCAATCGTATTTTGATGTTTATACGTTCCACCATTGTCTATTATAAAAAAAGTAGACGTCGAAAATGTAATAGCGGAAGGTGAAGCTAAAGTTGCACCATTTTCAATTCTAACACTCGAGCCTGCACCCGTCACAGCCCATGTCCCTGAGGTTGTCATGGTGTGCGGAGTTGTGCCTCCATTTCCGGTTCCCTGGATAACAAAAATATATCCGTCACTGAAATCACTATTCTCGCCGGATATACCTGTTCCATCGCGCATAGTATTCCAGTTTGAATTAAGATTGGGGCTTCCGCTGACTTGCGAATACAAAATCATTGTGTTAGGGACTAATTCTCCACTTGCCGTAATTAATGCACCGAATCCAAAAAAGCCAGAGAAATTAATTTTAGACAGTTGTGTTGCAGTCAATCCACCTACCCCTACCATGATCTTACCGCTGGTGCCTACTCCTGATGTACCACCAAGACCTGTCCAGCCTGTGATCGTCAATGTCGTACCTGCCCAAGTGACACCGCTGCTGTTTGATACTGTTATTGTATGCACACCGGTTCCTAATGCAATCGTACCTGTTGTATTCAAACTAATTGTACCAATCGTATCTGAAAAACCTGCGGGAGAACCTGTACTAAATGTTCCTGCCACAAAAATAATTTGTGAGTTATTGGACAGTGCATTGTTAGCACCGAGTCTGATTGTCGAGGTTGTATTAATTGTAGTTGATCCGGAATGCGTATTATTCCCTGCCATCGTTAGAATACTGTTTCCGGTTTTAACGAATGCAAGTGAAGTTGCTGACCCGTTTTGAATGACTCCGGAAAAGGTTGTAGAGGCGGTGCCGTTTGTCGTAAGCACAGAATTGCCGGTAGCGGTGCTTGTTACAATTCCGGATCCGGCGAGTGATGTAACTGTCTCATTGAATCCTCCCATATCGAAAGTGCCATTCACGATTAGCTGGCTTGCATTATTTATCCTTTCAGACGCAAAGCCTATTTTGAATGTACCAGTCGAAATGGTTGTGCTTCCGGTGTATGTGTTATTGGCACTGTATATCCATAGTCCTGTGCCTGTTTTGGTAACCGTTCCGGTTGTTGTGCTAATCACGCTGTTCATACTTCCGACTCCTGTACCGGTAAACACAACATTTCGTGTAGCTCCGGTTACGCCTCCGTTTAATGAAAATGTTCCACTGCCTGATGCGTCCAATGTAGCCCCATTAGCTGTTGCTGTGATGCTTCTGTTCGTTGAGCTACCGGAACCCGTGTATTGCAATGTACCTGTTGCTCCTATTGAAATCGTTGCTGTTGCAGCCCCTGATCCAAGCGGACTGTTTGTCAATGTATTTGCAACTGCACTTACACTTAGTATGCCGCTTGATATGGTAACTGCCCCATTGAATGTATTTGTATTTGTCAATTTCATGAGCCCTGCACCTGTTTTGGTGACACCTGCCGTAAGCCCACTAATGACGCCGCTCATTGTTGCATCTGTTGCGGCCAAACCATCTTCCGCTTGTATAGTGCGTATAGCAAGATTTAAGTCAATTGGATTTTGAAAATCTACAGTGTGTGTTGCGGTTGTTGCTCCAAGTATCAAAGGAGTGGTAGTTAAAAAAGGCGCTGTTCCCCACGTCAAAGTTCCGGATGCTCCTCCGATATTCACCAATCTGTTTGCACCAAAAGCTGCAAAACCTCCGCTGACACCTGCTGTCCATTGAACCTGGTCTAATCCGGTGCCTAATCCCCTGGTAAAATCCCCTGCACCCAGACCCACAATTCCACCATTAATAGTGAGATTACTTGTACCGCCTGCAACACCTGTTACTCCGGGAAGTGCACCTGCACTGTTTAGTAACATTAGACCGTTTGTCACCGTAGTGATTCCTGAGTATGCATTTGTTCCTGATAATGTCAATGTTCCTGTTCCTGTTTTTGTAAGTGCAATGCCACCCGTATTTGTTCCGTCACTTATGTTTCCACTGTATGTACCAGGTGTTGAATTATCACTCCCGATGGTTAGCATCTGAGGCGTTGTTCCACCTGTTGTATTTGTGATATTAGCTGATCCTGTCAGCGAACCAAGTGTGAGATTAAAATCAGCAAGATTCAGATCGCCACTTATCAGGTTCAATAAGCCTGACATCGTGGTGGCTGCAGTCAAAAAAGCAACACTTCCAAATGTTTTATTAATGACTACATGATTGTAATTAATTGAGCTGCCACCTGCTATTGATTGATCTACAAAACCATTGAACGTAAATGTGCTTGTAGTGCCCGGTATCAGGGTACCCACATTATTATTTAAAATAAGATTGCGTTTCAGATTAAAATTACCTGCAGCGCCACTCATGACAATTTGAGCCTGGGCCGGATCCGACGTTGCACTAAAAGTGTTCAATGTAACATTTCCAAAAACCGTGACAGAACCCGTTGTGATGATCAACCTGCTTACTCTACCCGGCAGATCATCTCCCTGTCCGCCTGACCCGATATATAAATGTTCGGCAATATTCAGGTTACCGGCATTGATCAGGATCTCTTTGGTATTGTCACCTCCATTTGTGGCCAGGATGGTTACATTCCAATTAACATAGAGGTTGAATGGGCCGGCAAAGGTCAGATCTGTATTTGCATTTGCGACTGAACTTCCAATCACTAAATATTCAACTGAGTTAAATGGAGATACATTCAAAGCAACCTGGTTGTCATTCTGAATGGTTACTGTTTGAGTCCCGGTGTTTTGGCCAGGATACCCCTGGGGGGCAGTCGGGGTTAGCCATGCACTACCGTCCCATCTTTGCCAGGTAGTCAGAACTGTCCAGTTGCCATCAGCTACCGATCGATAATCACCGGTGGTTTGGGTAAAAGCAGCATGAACTGAAAGGAAATTCGCTACCAGGACCATCATAAAAATAACGAGATGACGCAACCGGGAATGGTGAAAATGAAGAATAGAAAAACCGGAGAAGTGTGTAAAGGTTTTCATAAAAAGGCTTGCTTTGGACAGAGGTAAAATTGTCAAAGCATAGCTGTGTTGACCTCCACTAGATTGGCAAAATTCACCGCTGATGTCGCAAAACCTTAATAAATGCTCACTTTTTTACCTGGCTGGGCCTGATGCCATACGTTTCGGTAAATGCATCAGAAAAATAATTGGGAGTGGAGAATCCCACCTGGTAGGCCACTTCGCTAACGTTCATTGCTGTGGTTTCAAGAAGCTCTTTGGCCTTTTTAAGCCGGATAGCCCGGATGAAAAGGGAAGGAGTTTGGCCGGTGAGCGCTTTGATCTTCCGGTGCATTTGGCTTCGGCTCATCCCGAGGAGGTGGGATAGTTTATCAATTTCCAGGTCAGAATCTGTAAGGTTGTTGTCTATGATCGCTCTTATCTTCTGCAGAAACGCATCCTCGATCTGCAGGTCTTTGTTGTCCACCGGTAGCAGAGGTTGTTGAGCGGTATACATCTCCCAAAACCGCTTCCGCAAGTCGACCAGGTTTCTTGTTCTCATGAGCAGCTCATTCCGGTGGAATGGTTTGGCCAGATAATCATTGGCTCCCCGTTCAAGACCCGCGAGCCGGGATTCGATATCCGCTTTTGCTGTTAAGAGGATGATGGGGATGTGACTTGATCGCTCATCACCTTTCAACATTTCTACAAGGTGGAGTCCATCCTTGCGCGGCATCATCACATCACTGATGATGATATCCGGGATGTGTTCGAGTGCCTTTTCTATACCATCCTGTCCGTCAACAGCTTCAATGATCCGGTAATTGCCTGCAAGTGATTCCCTGATATAAGCCCTCATATCCGGATTGTCTTCAACCAGCAGTAACGTATTTTCTGATGTAAGTTCAGACTCAATGAAAAGTGAAGACTCTTCAGTTAATTCTTGTTCACCTGAACGAATGATTGTGTTTGTTAACTTTTCATTCCTTGCTGCTTTTGTATCTGCGCTTACTTTTACTAATGGAAGCATGATTGTGAAAGCAGAACCCTGATGTTCCGTACTAGTCACAGAAATCTTTCCATGATGCAGTTCCACAAGCTCTTTTGCCAATGCAAGCCCAATACCGGTTCCTGGTTCACCCGATAAGGAAGCTTCTGAACCCTGATAGAATCTGTCAAATACATGAGGCAATTGGTCTTCTTTGATCCCAATGCCTGTATCAGAAATTTTGATGAATAACTTTTCATGCTGACGATCGGTTTCAATTTTCACTTCGCCTCCATCAGGTGTGTATTTGACTGCATTTGAGATCAGGTTTGTCAGCACCTGCTCTATTTTTTCGCGGTCGAAAGACACAACAACTGAATCACTATCGCATATGAAAGTGACTTTCAGATTTTTGCTTTCTGCAAGACTTTCAAATGAATGGATAATGTTTTTAACCAGGGGAATAATGTCTTCAGCATAAACATCCATTTTCATCTTACCTGCTTCAATCTTCGACAGGTCAAGAAGTTGATTGATCAAAATATGCATACGCTGAGCGCTGCGTTTGATGGTTTGACATTGTTTGATAAACTCAGTTGGTATTTTTGAGCTCAGCATGTTTTCGACAGGACCCAGGATCAATGTCAAAGGTGTCCGGAACTCATGTGAGATGTTGGCGAAGAAACGTGACTTTAATTGATCCAGTTCTTTCAGTTTTTCAAATTCCACCTGCTCCAGTTGTTGTTGGTGTTTTGCACGAACTCTTTTCATTTGGAATTGCCACAACAAGTAGATCAATGCACACAATACCAATACATAAAGGATAAATGCGAAAGACGTTAAATAGAACGGTGGAAATATTTTGAATTCAAAGAAAGCCGCTTCGCCTACCTGTTGATAAATATTTTTTGAACGAACGAGAAAACGGTAATCGCCCTGAGGTAAGCCCGTGTAATCTTTATAAGTCTCTGTGCTCCAGTTAGACCATTGGGCATCATAGCCTTCAAGGATATATTGATATTCTGTTTTCGATTCTTCACCAAAAGTTGGAGCGGCATATTTTAACCTGAGTGATTTGTATCGGCTATCAAGATGAATAGCTTGTGCTATGCCGGTTACAACTCCTCCAAAAACCAAAGAATCCTCATTGATGATCACCTGCCTGATTTGTGTTGTAAAAGAAGGAGTATTAGCAACCGTTACTTTTCCATTATACAGAATTACCCGGTCAATGCATCCTATCCATGTAAGGTCTTTATGATCCGGATCGGGATACAAATAATATTCGTCAATGGCCTTGATGCGTCTGAAAGTTGTTGATTCCCATTTATATGACCTGTCATCCTGGAGCATGGCAATTCCTGGTTCCTGTCTGCGCGCCATCCAGAGATTTCCTTGTTCATCAGTGCTTACGGAAAAAATATTAAGTTGATCCTGGGAAACTCCTGTGATCAGGTTTGTATCCTGAAGAAATCGTTGTTGGTTTTCATCAAAAAGATAAACTCCTTCCGGCGTTGCAAAACGGAGTCCTGAAGGAGTCTCAAATGGAATGGTCCTGTCATTGATTTGCAATCCCTGAATAGTATCATAATGCAGCATCAGAGGCTTTGTCGTAAACCCGGATGAAAAATCAGCGAGATAAATTCCTGTATACCGCGTAGTGATCCATAATTTATCATCCGGCGATTGATAAAAATGAAGTGCTTCCTGGTCCATGCCTTCGACTCTGCCATCATCTCTCCATTGATGGCCCGTACGATACAAAGATTTAAATCCATCCTGCATGCCGATAAATAATCTCCCGGGGTCGTGTAAATCCTGATGCAAGGTCATCGTATAAACACTGTCTACCAGCTTCCCCTGGTCTCCATTGATTTCATACAAGCCATCGAATGTCCCTCCAAGCAAAATATCTCCAAATGAAAGAAGTGCCCACGCTTGCGGCGAAACACCTGACACTTTTTTGAATTTTCCAGGTACGTTCAATTGATTTTTGCTTTCATCGAGATAGAAAATGCCCATCGATGTTGCAATGTAAAGTGTGCCTTTATGGCGTTTGATGTCAAGTACACTTCCTTCCACACCTTCAAGGGATGTAAATTGAGTGAGAGGAGTATTCATTTCCAATCGGCTGATTCCCACATGCATGCCGGTCCACAAGTCACCCTGTCGGTCACTGTAGAGATGCCAGATGGTTTCATCCTGTAGTCCTGATGCTTTATTCAGATGATGGCGAAGGTTTCCATCTGCATCAATGATCAGTATCCCATTTTGTAATGTGCCGATGGCAAATTGTTCTCCCGTCAGCTTAGTGCCGCAATACACTTGTCCTTCTTTCAGCAGATCAGTTGCGTTTGATGAAAAAGGAATAATAGAATGCTCATCATAAAGCAAGAGACCATTTGTACGGGTGGCAAGCAATAATTTATTTTTTCCTTCATCCCGATACGGCAATATTGCCATAATTTTTTCGTCGGCCAATTTTTCTCCAAGAGGTGACATGATCAGAGAATCACCATTGATTTTCATCAGCCCAATCTCTCGTTGGCGGACATAGAATTTATCATTAACTGAAAACCCTGCATGAAATGAAGTCTTAGCAGTCCATGTATACATTTGCTTGCCATCCCAACGGAAAATGTATTTAGCGGTAACGAAGAAAATATTGTTTTGGACTTTCAACGTTTGCCAGACATCAGAAAAATCATGATAAGCGGTGTCGAGATATGGGAGCAATGAAACTGTCTGTAGAAGATGTACAGAATCAGGCGCGAGATACCCTAATTCTCCAAAGCCACCATAATAGATTGTTCCCTCATTATCCATGGCTAGCGACCTGACAATGTCCTGATTCGGAGTATAGATGAGTCTCCAGTTGACTGCATCATATTCAAGCAATCCATGTGAATTTCCGAAATACATCACACCGCGTTTATCCTGAACGATGGCCCAGTTCTGATTGTGGGCTTTATACTCATCCGGCGAATAGTTTCGGATAAAAGGAACTCCGGTTGTATTGGCTGGTGCATGAGTTGAGCCAATTGTTTGAGAAGTGAGGGATACAGTATGAAATAATAGAAGCAGGTTAGCTGCTACCAGGAGGAAAGCGTTCAGAATTTTATGAGGTAAGGTGTTATGCATCGATATCCGTATCAATGGATGAAGGTCGTAAAAGAATGGAGAAGGAGGTGGAGGAGGAAATTCCACCATTCAAAGCGCAGCTTTGAACACACCAGAACGTCGGTCAACCGACGCTCAGCTATGCCGCGAAGCGAAATGATTCCACCATTCAAAGCGCAGCTTTGAACACACCAGAACGTCGGTCAACCGACGCTCAGCTATGCCGTGTGCTGAGCGTCGGTTGACCGACGTTCTGGTGTGTTCAAGGCTTTGCCTTGAGCGTTTCGTAAACGTTTACATACGTATACAAACGTTTACGAAACGACTAATAGATAATTCCTCCTTCATATTCGCATCATTATGACTACCGGTTATCAAATTTACAACCCGGCTAATGCCTACTACCTCACATTAACTGTCGTAGATTGGGTAGATGTATTTACACGCAAAGTATACCGGGATATTATTCTGGATAGTTTTTCTTATTGCAGAGCGAATAAAGGACTCCGGGTCTGGGCATATGTGATCATGACCAATCACGTACATTGTATTTTAAGTGCTAAAAACAATAATCTTTCTGACATACTTCGAGATCTTAAAAGACATACTGCTTCCACTATACTTAAAGAAATTCAAACACCAAAAGAAAGCCGGAGAGATTGGATGATGAAGCGATTTGAATTTGCAGCAAAGACTAATGTAAGAAACAACATGCATCAATTCTGGATACATGACAATCACGCAAAAGAACTTATTACTGCTGACTTCACAGCACAAAAGCTCAATTACATTCATTTCAATCCTATAAGAGCAGGTTTTGTTGAAAATGCAGAAGACTGGTTATACAGCAGTGCCAGTAATTACCTTTTTCAGCCATCGTTAATGGAAATTGATATTGCCGATATAAATGTTTAGTCTCATCCTCAAAGCGCAGCTTTGAAGACACCAGAACGTCGGTCAACCGACGCTCAGCTATGTCGTGTGTTGAACGTCGGTCAACCGACGCTCAGCTATGCCGCGAAGCGAAATGATTCCACCATTCAAAGCGCAGCTTTGAACACACCAGAACGTCGGTCAACCGACGCTCAGCTATTCATCAACCGACGCTCAGCTATTCATCAACCGACGCTCAGCTATGCCGTTTGCTGAGCGTCGGTTGACCGACGTTCTGGTGTGTTCAAGGCTTGGCCTTGAGTTTTCTTACTACCTCACATTCTGTTCAATAAAATATAATCCCCGACGTCCTGTTCTGATTCAGCTTCCAAAGGCTTTCATCGCCGGCGGATTCTGTGAAGGCGCTCATGTTGTAATCGCCGATGTTGTAGCCGTATTCATTCTGGAATGCTTTCCATATTGTACGATCGGTTGAACTGATCGCGGCGATAGAAGTTGTCTGTTCACCATTGGCAGCGTGCATGGCCCAGATGCCGGGCTCAACTAACTTTTGTCCATACCTGAAGACCGGTTCATATGAATTGGAAGTCGTGAAATCCCAATTGATGACCTGGCTACCGCATGAATAGGTTGCAGCCACCGGTGACAACACACCGAGATGCGTCCTGTGTTGCACAAGCACATAATAATTGTCACCCGGTGTGAATACAAGACCACCACATGGATCCGGGAATGTCACCTGTCCGTCTGCATGCAACCATCCCGCACATGTCCAGAAGTTGTGTGCCGGTAGTATTCCATTTTTACGAACTGTCACCAATACCCAATCGACGATGTCTGCAGGATAAAGCGTAACACTCATCGGCGCACCCGGAGAAGTAGGATCACCATATTGCAAACCACTATTGCCACTGTAATTCCAAGGTGCTATGCTGTACGGCTGACCAAATGGTGTGTATGGCGCAAGCAATTGAACAGACATGCTCGGTGACATGGTTTTATCCTGGCCCGGGAGCACATGGTTAGTATTCAATGTAGTGCTCATCAGGTGTGTACCTGTATTGTATGGACCTTCGAGTAAAACTTTTACAGTCAAAGGGAAACATCTCACTGTGTATGTATACGTCCATTCCTGTGAAAATCCGGAACAATCAGTGTACGTCCATGTGTATGTCCTGAACTGATCAACACCTGTGCAGCTCACAGGTGCACTGACAATTGGTCCCGTCGGAATGATAGTCATGCCACACCCATCTACTACTGTAGGTGGTGTAGGTACAACATCTGAAGCTACCGGACAATTCACGATGCTTCCACCATCAGGCGGCAAGACAGGTGTGACGCTGCATGCAACCGGCTGAAATCCATCTGTAGGTATGCTCGTATCAGTCGGGCTTCCGATCCATGGCGTGTAATCAACATTGCCAGATATACCGGCAGCGATTGTTGCAGGAACGGATGAACCAAACCAATTGCACGTAGCATCTACAGTGGGTGATGCTTTAAGATTCTTTATCGCATAAATATCATTCCCTGACAGGTCATTTTCATTTATAGGTCCTATCGTTCCTGCATTGGCAGCGATTAAAATTCCAAATACAAAATGGTCTTTAATAAAATTCTCAGTTGCGGATGTGAGGTTACCATTGTTGCGGACGACAACACCTGTATCACATGCGGTGATATTGTTTTGGAATAAAGATGCAGTACCGCCATCAATCACAACACCTGCAGGACAATTTGTAATCGTCGCAGCATTGTTATGAATATAAATAGAAGCTTGCGGGCCTTGCACCATCACGCCTTCATTTGCCTGGTCAATACTTGTATTGGATAAATCCAGTGCAACGGTTGAGCCTGTTGATTCCGTTGGATTGTCTTTGACATATACACCTGTGAGACACTCGGTGATGATGACATCATCGACTATGTATTGACTTGAAGCTGCATTCTCATTATATCCATCATAGTTATTGGCATACACACCAATCTCGCCATTGATCAGGATGCCTCCATTGATGGCGATGGTGCTGGTCGTAGGATTGTTCCAAAGCTCAACACTTGCATAGGCACCATCGATAATATTGTCAGTCACTGAAACAGATACATCGCCCTGGATCGAAGAGATCAGCAATCCGGAACTTGTAATGATGTTGGGTGTCTGCAGATGATTGTTGTTGATATCGAATGTGGATGCATCCTGGTATTGCAGGTTGTGCCAGATACCAATCGTTTCAAACTGGATATCGTTATTAGCGATCGTGCGTGAATCACCGGGATCTGCCAGGTTGTAATTTCCTGTTTGTACACCGATGCGAACGAAGCCCATGCAATTGTTTTCGATATCCGCATAGAAATTGTTGTAGGTCAATATGCCAATACCATAACCCGAAAGTGGATAATCAACATGTGCTACCCCTTCGATGATGAAAAATTTATTATCGGAAATGACATTGCCGCTAAATGCAGCTGTGCCGCCCGGATAGCCTGTCACTCCGCCTTCATTGAGGAAACGGAATACATTGTTCTGAATGACGATGCCGCCTACATCTGAATAAATATCGATACCATCGGCACCATCCACATTTGCTCCATCATCATTGCTGAGATGGATATTGTCACCGTCAAATGTGAAACCTTTGATGACTACATTATCAGCTTCGATCTGCATCAGGCGTGACTCTGTCAAACCATCGTAGAATGGTTGTGAGACGGGTGGGAAAATGGAAGCTTCGGGTAACCGCATCATATCACATCCGCTTACGTTAGCATTCGGTCCGAGGATGACCAATGATTTAGTAACGGTTACAAAATCAGGATAAGAACCGGCGACTACCGTGATCGTATCGCCATCTAAAGTATTGCTATCATCTATCGCTTCCTGTATCGTACAGAAAATTTCATTCGTGCGTAAATTTTCCACACCATCACAAAGTGTAAGGACGACGTCGTTTTGATTGCCACCTACATAATCGATCCTGAAGGGAGTACCTCCTATGGTGACTATATATCCCTGTGCAAACTGCCCCTGGACTCCATCAAGATCATCATTTTCTATAATCGTGATCATATCACCTGTAACCGGTGTGTATCCTAATGTTCCTGTTAAAGTTGCACCTCCTAGGGCTACGACACCATTGACAATAAATTTATCATGTTGTGTGCAAGGTGTGGTACCATTGATCTCCATGAATAGTACATCGCCCGTATTGAGAGTCAAATTACCTACGATGGTGACACAACCGGGACTATTGCCCGGAGCGAATGTGAGGCTCTTGCCTCCGGCGGCAGCATCCACATACTCCACATAGGTTCCTGCAGAAATTGCTATAGTATGTCCGCTCAGTGTTTCCGGATCGTCGATGGCTGACTGGATGGTACAGAAATATTCACCCGTATTGATATTGTGTACTGCAGAGCAGGCTTCCATGGTGCCGGTGCCCTGAATAGTGAAATCATAGATGCCTTCATTGCAGTCATTATTGTTGACCGAGATCGTCGCAGTGCGCAACCCTAAAGCTGATGGATCAAATGTTACTGAGAACGTTGCAGAACCTGATACAGGGATCGGGCCAGCAGGCGTCAATGCACCAAGTGTAAAGTCAGCTGCGTTTGTTCCGCTCTTGAGAATACTGCTGATCGTCAATGAAGAAGTTCCGGTATTCTGAATCGTATATGTCCGTGTAACAATACCTGTGCTCAGATCGACATTACCGAAATCCGTATGGTCAGCAAGTGAAGGAGTAATGTCACCATCTATGATATCAACCGTATTTCCTTTTACATTTATTTCAGGGTTATTAAATGGAGAACATGTATTACCTGTTGTCACACCACCCGGAGCAACCCAGTTTGATGTAGCACCACTCAATGCAAAATTGATAAGTGAACCATCATAGGAATTACCACTTGCGTCCGTCAGTGTATTAACGCCTGCATTATTTCCTGATGCAATGCCCTGGTTGAAATGATAGCTGGCTAACAAGCCTGAGCCATACACACCATGCTCGCAATTCATACGAGCCTGTATTTCTTCCTGGCACAATGCGCGGTTCCAGATACGAACTTCATCGAGTGAGCCCAACGTAGGTTCAGACACACCTCCTACAAACCATTGGCCTCCTATTGCTCCATATAATCCTGATGGAAATAGAGGTAATGGTGTATTTGACGAAGTTCGCTGATCTACTAATGCACCATCGAGATATGATCTGAATCCGTTGATGGTATTTTGCTGCCATGTCATGGCGACATGATGCCATGTTCCATCCTGGATGGCTGCTCCTGCATTTATACCGCCTACAGTGCCACCATCATTGGAAAGTATATGATGAATACCAGGAACAGCTGTATACCCTACGACGACATAATTATTAACATTCTGGAATCGAACTGCTGAACCTACATTGGTTCCTTTAAACCAATATTCTACAGTAATCGCACTGGCACCTCCCACTGAATTTGTAAGGCCAACCGGTAATTGGACATAATCATTCGTGCCATCGAAATTCAATGCTGCACCTGGTGTTGTTCCATTACCCTGAATAGCGAAATCATAAACCGCTTCATCACAATCATTATTATTCACTGTGATCGTCGCAGTGCTTACACCTAAAGCAGACGGATCGAAAGTAACTGTAAATGTAGCTGACATACCCGCCGGAATCGGACTTGCAGGCGTCAGGGTGCCAGGCGTAAAGTCACCTGCGTTTATTCCGCTAATGATTATGCTTGTAACAGCAAGTGGAGAATTACCAGTGTTTTGCACAGCAAAAGTGCGCACAACCATACCTCCGCTGATATCAGCATTTCCAAAATCGGTATGATCTGTTAGCGAAGGAGTATTATCACCATCGTTTATCGTATTGGTATTCCCCTGCACATTTATTTCAGGTGCATTTACGGTGACCGTTCTCATGCATGTCACAGCAACATTACCGTTTGCATCTGTTCCGGATAATGTAATATTCGTTACCCCGATATTGAAAGCAATCGGTGCGCTATTCGTGTTGTCTGCAATACCTGATACCATACCAGTGGTGGCACCCGTCAGCACATAGTTCCATGTTGCTCCGAAGCAATTATCACTGATCGGATCAACGATTGTATAATTTGCTGTACAGTTTCCTGCTGTCAGTGTTTGGTTTGCAAAGCAGGTGATCAAAGGTGGCTGATTGTCTGTAATCGTTACCGTAAATGTGCACATTGCATCTGGACTGCATGCATTGCTTGCAAAGATGGTGACACTGGTCACACCTATGTTGAAAGTAGCGCCGCTACCCGTTCCTACTCCGGATGCTACAGTAGCTCCGCTGAAACCGAATGAATAAGAAGGTGCGGGTGTGCCTGATGCTGTCGCTGTGTAGAAGACATGCGCTGTACAGAAATTGGCTTCTGTAGTTGCGCTTTGATTCATCGGGCATGTCGTGAAAGATGGAGCTGTGAAAAAGTTAACTGTATTTGACAATTCACTTACACATTCTCCGGTTGCCTGGGCAGTAGCATTTGCAAAATTGAGGCCCGTTAAGTTGGCCCCTGTTTTTGTCCACATATTTCCAGTCACAATCGTAGTACCGATGCTGCTATTGTTGACAAATACCTCAATGGTGGTTCCGTCTGCTTCCGTGCTTGTTCCGCTGATGGAAACATTTGTGCCGGTGCATATGGGTGAATTGACTACAGGTGCATCTGAATTCTCCTGTACGGTTTTAATGGAGGAAAATGGTCCTACGCATTCACCCGCTGCTTGTGCAGTTGCTTTGATTTCATCGCCTGCATTTAAAATAAAAACGGCGAGTGTCGTCCATGCCCCTGAGGTGACAGTGGCGAAGGCTTCAAAATTGTCATTTTGATAAACGGCTATCTGGGTACCATTTGGTTCGCTGCTGGTGCCACTGATTTGCACTAGGAAGCCGGGGCATAAAGGAGCATTGATTATAGGTGGATCAGAGAGACTTTTGACTTCAACGAAAATGCTTGTAGACGCGCCAAAGCACAACGATACATCTTTGCGCCCCCTGATGTAATAGGTTCCGGATGTATTTGCATTATATGAAGAAGTTGAAGGAAATGCCAGGCTTGTTCCTACGGGATTTGTTCCCTGCCAGTACCACGTTTCACCTGCTGGTGCTGTACCGGTTGCTGTCAGGGTAACTTCTGACGGATAACATTGTGGTGAATTTGATGATGGCGTAGGTGGTGCGGCAGGTAATGCGTCCACCGTTACTTTCCTACAACCCGATGCCCACAATGGACTTCCGCAATCCGGACTTCCTGTCGGATCTACAAGCACTGCATATGTTCTTGATACTGTCAGGCCTGATGGAGGATTATAACTATTGGAAGTAGCGCTCATAATCACATTCCATCCTGTGATATCAGAACCTGTCGGACAATCAACAAGTCCATCCTGGTAATACCACTGGTATGCATATGAACCTGCGCCTCCTGATGGCAGTGATGATAATGTAATGTTCGAAGGATCAGCAGGAGCACATAAGGTTTCATCACCTTGTTGTACGGTACCATATGAAACAGGTGTAACGAGATCAACATAGATCTGGTCTGAAGCGAAGCAACTCCCATCCGTGACGCTCCAAACAAAATTGTAAGTACCCGTCGTAGTTACGGTTACTGTCAGAGACGGATTGTTTTCATTGCCTCCGAAATCGACCGTGCCACCTGACGAAGAAAAATCATTGGACCATTCACCTGAACCATACGCAGGAGTTTCTGCTGATAACGCGAATGACAACGTGCAGCTTGATAATGGTGGAGCAGTATTGATGATCGCTGAAGTGGTTTCAGTATAATTAACTGTTACATCTGCAACACTTGGTGGACATGGTGCACTGGAAATCGTCCAACGTAAAACATAAGTTGCAAATGCATCCGCTGTGAAGGTTGAACTTTCATTTGATGGAGCACTGAACATACCTGTGCCGCCGCTTACTATGCTCCATGCGCCTGTTCCTACGACTGGTGTGTTACCACCTAATGGTCCGCTGAGGAGTGTGCCGCAATAATGCAATGGAGATGTAGTGATAGTTGCTGTTGTAGGTGCCGGATTGACTGTAACTGTAACACAATTGCTATAGTTTATGCATTGGACACCATTTACGGTTGAGGTAGCACCACGTCTGTAATATGTTGTAACAGTTAATCCTGAAGGTGGATCATATGTTGCCACATTCGCACCACCAATAGTGCTGAAACCTGTAAAGCAATTTGCAGTACTTGATTCCCATGAGTACGTAACAGGTCCGTCTCCCAAACCACCTGTCATGGAAGTTAAGATTGTGGGATCTTCTCCTGCGCAGATTGTTTGGGCACCTGCTATTAAACCACCGGCTACATTGTTGACGGTGATAAGCAATTCGTTGCTATACGCAACACATGAGGAAGCGCCTACGGTGCTGGTCGAAACTCTGCGGAATTTTGTGTCTTCATTTGTTATGCCCGATGGTATATCATAGGTTGCTCCGTTCTCACCGCCTATGGTCGTCCAGGTAGTGAAAGGGCTTACTGATTTTTCCCATGAGGTTGTAACAGTCCCTGTCCCGCCGTTAAGCGTTGTATTTGTGAATGGAGCAGGATCTCCTCCTGCACATATTGTTTGGGAAATATTAATTGTACCTCCGGTAACCGCATTTCCAAAACCACGAACATCAAAATTGTAGATACTTTCATTGCAATCATTATTTGAAATATTGACGGTGGCATTTTTTTCAAAACCTGATGTCGGTGTAAATGTTACAATGAAGGTCGTTGAATTTCCTGCTGAAATGGTGACAGGCAGAGAGATACCGCTTATTGCAAACTGACTTGCGTCAACACCTGTAAGTGTGATGCCGCTGACAGGTATGATGAGATCTGTGCTGCCTGTGTTTTGAATGGTAAATGTATGTGGCGTATTTACCAGCGTGCAAGTTGTGCCGAAATGCGTATCGTCTTCAGGGACAGGAGTAGAATCTCCATCCGGGATGTCCATGCTGTTGCCCTGTACATTTATTTCCGAATTATTTACATTGATGGTTACGATTCCGCACATACCCGGAGGTACACAGCCGCCTTCACCTCTTGCATAGTAAGTTGTGGTTACCAATGGCGAAACGGTAATTGATGCACCGCTTCCTGCAGGCGTTCCTCCACATGAAGCTGAATACCACTGCCAGTTAGCAGAACCATTTAAGTTTCCGCTTGTGATGCTTAGATCAGAGCTTTGTCCAGGGCAAAGATTGTATACTGAACCAACGATGATCGGTTGATCGGGATCACCTTCACATTCGGCGACTACGAAATCGCTGAAGCTGTTCATGCCTAATGCTTCGATGCTTGTTTCTGTGCGTGTGCCAATCGAAGGATAAGACCATGTGCCGGATGTGAGCTTGCCCACTGCTGATGAAACTAAATCGATTGCGTCGAAAGAAGCATCTTCATCTGGCGAAACCCAATTGAATATCGCGTTATAATTTACAACACTCAATCCACTGCTGATTGTAAAATTCCAATTGCGGTTGACAGAGCTTGAAGCGGAAAAAGTAGATGTGCCTATGCTGGCATGATCACCATTCGTCGTATTTCCATCGAGATAGCCTCCGAATGGTATTCCGTTGAATGTGATGCTGACAGGAGCATATGCAATCGTTGTACCCAGCGGGTATTGGTATGTATTTGTACCAGAATTAATTCCTCTCCTGAGATTACCGATGACGTATGATGAAGCAGATGCACCGACAATTGCACCCGGAGAAAAACTACCAACGGTCAGAATATTACCACCGGTAAGAATTCTTCCGTTTGTAAGTGTAAGTGTGTTATTGACAAAATGATTAAAATTCATACCGACACCTCCGGTATTGTTGATCGTCAGGTTATGGAATGTAGTCACTGTATTATAAATTCCCTGGAATGAAGTTCCATTGAATGTAACTGTTCCGCCATTTGGACTATAGTTACCGCCCTTGATCCAGTTACCGGCGACGTTCATATTACCTGATGATCCTGTGAGGAAACCTGAAATATTGATATGATAAAATGACATCTCAGAAGTACCACTGATGGTGGTGCCACCAAAAAAGACCACTGTTCCGTTGTTGTGCATAAATGTGCCATTGTTTTCCAGGTTGCCTGCTATATTCACTGTGCCTGCAGGGGCAGTAAGTGATCCGGAGATGACGACATTTCCAAATTGTGTGTCTGTTGAACCGCTTATCGTTGTAGTACCATTGAATGTTGTCGTTGCCGATTGATTCAATGAGTATGTGCCATTGTTGGTCCAGTTGCCATTGACTAAAAAATTATTTGTTCCGTTGTTTGTGAGTGTTCCTCCGGTGTTAATTACAATGTTGCTCGCGGTTTGATTATTTACATCAATGATTACCTCATGTGTATTGCGTATGGTGATAGCTGATGCGGTATTGTCAGGGGCAAGTGTTGCAGGGTTGATTACGCCTGAAGAAAAATCTGATACAGGTGAGCTTTCCCATGTTGTAGGATTGCTCCAGTTGCCGGTGGTGATGGAGCGGAAGTAATCGGAAGCGGATGAATTGGCTGGTTGAATATTTACCACGTTTGAATTAGCGCTTTGACATTCTCCAGGGGCTGTGGCTCTTGCGAAAATTGTTCCACCTAATGTGAGATTAAGACCGGTAACAGACCAATTAGGAGGGGATACCATATTTGAAGATCCTATAAGGTTACCATTTCTATAAATCTGAATCAGGGTATTGACTGTTTCAAAAGAGGCACCGGTTACCGTTGTTTGATTGGTGAAGATGGGCGAATTGACTAATGGAGCATCTGAAGCGGTCTGCACGAATACTGCGTTCGAAACAGGGCTTACGCATTCACCTACTGCTGTAGCTTTTGCAGTGACTGGTTGACCTGCCGGTAAAAACACAACCTTGGACCACATGCCTGCGGTGGAAGTTGTTGTGCCGGCTGTGACCATGCCGACAAATATTTCTATGCTGGTTCCATCAGCTTCGTTGATTGAACCGCTTACAGTAACTGCTGCACCTGCACATAATGGTGAATTTACTACTGGTGCATCTGATGAGGTCTGCACCGTCACCGTAGGACCAAATGGACTTACACATTTATTTGGTGCCATCGCAGTTGCTTTTATTAAATCACCTGATCCTAATGAAACACCAGTCCTTGACCAGTTGCCATTGAATACAGATGTAGTGCCTACCGACGCACCATTTCTGAATACTTCGATCTGGGTTCCGTTTGCTTCACTGCTTGTTCCGTTGATGGTGACCATCAGGCCGGGGCAATACGGAGTGCTTATACCAGGTGCATTAGAAATTGCCCATACAGTCACTGTATTTGAAAATGTGCTTATGCATTCCCCACTTGCTGTTGCACGGGCATTTACAATATCATTCGGACTGACAGATACATTCGTTGACCACATGCCACCTGTTACTACCGGACTGCCGGAGAGTATTCCATTGACAAATAAACTAATGACGGTACCGTTCGCTTCACTGCTTGTTCCGCTCACAAGTACACCTACGCCTGTGCATATCGGTGAGTTAACAGTGGGTTCATCCGATTGATTTTTTACTATAACTGGTGTGGACAAATTGCTGGGACACTTTCCTGTAGCACTAACATCGGCTTCCAGTATGTCGCTTCCGTTCAACGAAATGTTTGATACTGTCCATGCACCTCCCATTACAGTTGTAAATCCTATTGATCCAGAATTCTTGTAGAGAAAAATGAAAGAACCATTCGCTTCTGAACTTGTGCCTGTGATGTTGACTGAAAGACCGGGACAATATGAACCTGTGATGACCGGTGCCGCTGCCTGTATAAGAACTGTGACTGAATTTGATGCTGCACTTTGGCATTCACCTGTAGCAGTTGCTTTTGCAGTGACCATTTGACCAGCTGTTAATGCTACACCTGTTTTTGTCCAATTACCAAATGAAACTGTAGTTGTACCTGCCGAAATGCCATTGACAAAAACTGTGATTGTGGTTCCATCTGCTTCAGAACTTGTACCGTAGACATCGGATGTGCCAGGACATAAAGGATCTGAAGTGATGACTGGTGCGGTAGAAGATGGATTGACAGTAACATTAACCGGGAAACCACCAGTGTTACAATCATCAAGATCGCCTCCATCATCAATTCCGTTCGGACCAAATGTGTATGGAACTATAAAATAAGTTACGATTTTAGGAGTTACTGTTGGATTCACTAAAGGACCATCATTGATAGCACTAAGGCCAAAAGAATGTGAACCTGAGTATGGTGTAAGAGTTCCACCTATTACATTGTCATAATTTGCCTGAATTGAAAATTTCGTGTTTCCATACATCAACATTGTAGTTACATCTACAATCGCATTTTGGCCGCACCAGATTGATGCCGGCTGAGGTGTACCGGAAGCCTGAGGTGTTGGTTCTACGAAAATGATAACATCATCTGATGTCGTCGGGCACGGACTATTTGTGATTGTCCATCTGAGTTGGTATGTACCTGAACCACGTCCCGGTGTGAAAACTGTTTGTTCAAAATTTGCATTCGCAAAAGTAGAAATACCCATACCAGCGGGCTGATTTACAATCGTCCAGGTACCAATACCTGGTGAAGGATCATTTGCATCGAGTTGTGCATCGGGTCCATCATAGCAAAGTGTTTGGTCTGCACCCGCCATTGCAGCTGGGATATCATTGACGGTAATATTTACATCTACACTTGTATTGCCGCATGCGTTGGTCGCTGTGACTGTATAATTTGCAGCACCAGATGTCCCAGTTGGTGTGCCGGTGATATCACCATTACTTGTATTCAACATTAAACCTGCAGGTAAGGCAGGACTCACACTGTAGGTAATAACGGGATCTCCTGAAATTGTTGCTACAGTATTCGTTGTGATCATCTGATTCTTACAATAGGTAGCCGGATTGTCCGTATATGCCAGATCGGAAGGTGGTATGCATGCAAGAGCAACAAAACCTCCTGCACTACCCACTGCGAATGGAGAGAAATCAGTTACTTCTGCAACCCATAAATTGTCATCAAATGTTGCAGGAATTTCTTCCCATTCACCTCCAGTATAATGTCCGACGACAGGTTCTGCAGGATTCGATGGAAGGCCACTGCCATTCGTAAATGCTAGTAATGCTGTCACCATATCATTATCAGGATCTACATCCCATTCGCGATGAGCGACCAGGTTGAAGTCTCCAATACTGCCTGTGAAATCTTCTTCATCTATTATCTCTTTAACTTTAACACTATAATAGTCATCAACATCAGGATAAATCAATACCGCATCATAACTATTTTCATCTATACCTATTGGAAATATTGTGCCTGATGTAGCATACATATAAATATTACCCGATCCATTCGTGATAATGTAACTGGTCGGTGTATTCGAAATGATCGCATTAAAACCCAATACCATTGTGAAATCTTCAGTTGCAAGGTGTCCGTTCATTAATCTGAGTGCACCATTGATCAAAGGAGAACCTGACATGTGAATGATACCTGCCGGACTGTTGATATAGAGCGTATCTAACTGGACACTGGAGACTGTTTTGTTATTGCCTGTCATGGTGATATGTCCTTCTCCGGACTGGAAACCGGAGCCTGTGATATTCCCACCAACTGTCAGGATATCATTATTAAAATTCAACGTTGTCAACAGATTCAAATCACCTGAAATTGTCCGGGAAAAAGACGAGGGAAAGTTGACAGCATCTTCATTGTTTAAAGTCAGATGTACAGGACCATTGGATGAAGGAAATTCAATTGCATTGGGAATCTGCGCAATTATGCCTTCATATGATAATGTACTACCGGCTCCATAATGGATAGCTCCGGTTCCTGAGACTGCACCTCCTTTGTGATGTAATGTTCCGTTTACTGTCAGGAATAAACCTGATTGAGTGACAATCGAACCTGGTTGATTCAGCGTAACATCATGCAATGTTTGATTCGAAGAAACCTGTAATGTTCCTTCAGCAATGAACATGTCTCCTGCTGTGGCGAGTGTATTTGTATTGTTGAGTTGTAATGTGCCTTCGGAAACAGTAGTTGTTCCTGAGTAGGTATTACTTCCTTCTAATTTAAGTTTGCCCTGGCCTGTTTTGATTAAGCTTCCTGTCGATGATATGACACCTGCGAGGGTGAGTGTTGTACCCGGATTTGAAACTCCGATTCCTGATGTTGAGGAACTTGTGAGTGTAAAGTTGCGGCCAGTGGTTACATCAGCTACTCCGGTATACACCAGTGAGCCAACGTTGAGAATTACAGTGTTACCTTTACCTATTGAACTTCCTGTAAAAGCATCGCTTATAAAAGTGGCTTCAATCGTACCACCGTTGATGGTAGTAGTGCCACCATACGTACTGGACGCAAGCATATCAGGTGAAAGTGTCAGCGTTCCACCGCCATTTTTTACGAGGCTAAAATTTACTGCATGATTAGGATTAGATGTTACGATTGTACCCGTATAAGTTGTGCTGAGCCCATTACCACCTATCGTAAGCAGACAAGTGGTGGGGTTAAAATTTGATCCATTAGCCTCAATTTTTCCATTACCTCTTAAATCACCGATTGTCAACGTTGCAGCGAGGGACGTTAAATGCACACTCCCATCATTAGATACATTCAATGAATTTGTTACAATCCAATTTCCTGACATCGTTAAACTGTTGCCACTCAGCTCAAGATCATAAAATGCCCTGGCTAAAGGATCAGGATTGAATCCTGTCAGAAAACCCTCGACAGTGTTGAATTTCACAAGACTCGTATTTGGTACGAAGGTCCCTTCGATTGACCAATTGCCATTCACTGTTAAAATATTCGAACCGGCAATCGTCAATGTTGCTCCCCCGCTAATATTTATGTCCTTACAAAAAGCTGCAGCACTGATGACCGGGCTACCACCACCCGGGATTGTTACGTTTGTTGCAGCAGTCGGAACCACATTGCAGGACCAGTTGCCGGCAGTATGCCAATCATTATTGACAGCGCCGGTCCAGGTGCTTTCCGGATCAACATTCACTGACACCATAGCGCATGCACCTGGTGTAATGCATCCTCCTTCACCTCTTACAAAATAATCTGTTGCGACAGATGGTGATACGATGATTGATGTACCGGTACCGATTGGAGTGCCACCACAAAAATCACTATACCACTGCCATGTTGTAGCGCTGTTTAAATTTCCGGAAGTAATGCTTAATGTGCTGACAGCACCGGCACATACTGTTGATGGTGTGGCAGAAACTGCAGGCACGTCAGGATCTATGCATGGAGGTGCGGCAAATGCTCCTGCTCCCCCAACTCCAAAAGGAGAAAATGTTGATGTAATAACAGTCCATGTATTAGCTGAATACATTGCCGGTAATTCATCCCATGCCATTCCATTAGAATGACCAATGACAAAGGGCATCGATGGAGTAAACATTCCATCACCATTTGTAAGTGTAAGTACTGTTGAGCCGGGGCTCGTTGCATTTACATTCCATTGTCTTGGAGCGGCCAGCGCAAAATTTGCAATGGTAGGTGCATAGCCTGCAGCATTCGCTGTGACTTGTACATTGGTTGCAAAAGAAACACTGTTCGTTGGATTAACAGAAACCGGATCATAACTGGATGCTGTTGCTCCAAGTGGAAATACAGTTGTTGTTGCTGCAGGAGGTGTTGTAATTAATTTTCCACTGCCATTGGTAATAATATAATTCGAAGAAGAACCTACGACACTACCTGTCGTAATATTATTCGTTCCCAGTGAAAGCTTACCTGAAGTAAGATTTAATTGTCCTGTTACTGTAGGAGAACCTGTGAGTGTAAAAACACTTGGATTATTCAAAATCAATTTGCCAATGGTTGCTCCGGAAATGGATTTAGCAGATCCTGTCATGGTGATGCTTCCGGTTGAATTGGTATGTGTTGCAGTGCCAAGAATGTTACCACCAAGTGTAATTAGGTTTGTGCCTCCTGCGAGTGTTCCTGCAGATAAGGAAAGATTACCATTTACATTTGCGACTCCACCTATTGTAACTGTGTTTGTATTACTGTTGGTGAGATTACTCATAGTAGTATTCGGGAAGTTTGTATTTGGAATAGCCGCACTTCCATAGAATTCATAATTCGCCGCCGAATTAAATATGCGTGTTCCGATTGAATTTGAAATTGAACCTACAGTCGTAGTAACTATACCATTTGTGTTGGATGTTTTAAGAGTTGCTCCGGTGGCGAGATTAAAAGTGGCATTCGTTGTTCCTCCTCCGATTGTAAATGTGCTGGCATCAAGTGTTCCATTTACAATAAATGAACTTGTAGGTGAAGACAATGCACTTAATGTGAGCCCGGATAACAATTGTAAAGTTGAGGATGGTGTAATCGTGAAATTTACGTAATCAGAATTTGCCCCTGCGTAACTAAAGGTTTGTATTCCGGCTTTGTTAAATACAAATCCAGTGGCTGAACCTGAAGATGCAGTTCCAAAATTTCCAATACCGGATTTACTGAAATTGCCTGCAACATTGATTGCGTTACCGGTAACGGTTCCTGAAACTCCAAAATCAATAACCCCATTTGCACCTGTAGATGCAACTGATGTTCCTGTAGAAGAAAAATTACCTGTGATGTTGATTACGCCTGAGCCGGGTGTGGAACTTACGGATTCAAGATTGATTCTGCCTCCGTCTGAAATAGTCAGGTTACCTCCGATATTGACAACTGTATTTAGTGCTGATCCACCAGCGACAAGTTGTAATCTGCTGATACCTGAAGCAGGTATTAGATTAACATTCCGTCCTACTGTAACGGTACGTATCATGTTTCCGGAATTCAAGACAAAATTATTTGCCTGGCTTTGATAAAGATCCCTTGCAACGAATAAATCTCCTGAAAGAGTAAATGTGCCTCCCAGGTTTGCATTTAGGATCAGATCACCATAACCGGGTGAAGGGATTGAGGGTATAAGCACACCAGTGCTCAATTGTAAAGTTGAACCTGTTGCAAATGTAGATGTCCCTGCAAGAGTAAAAGGAGAAGCAGCGACATTCAATCTTGAAGTATGATTCAATGCTAATGTGCCATTATTACTAAAAGATCCTGACGTTGTGGATATTGCAGTGAATTCAGCATTTTGGTTTAATGACAGGAAAGCACCTGCATTAATATTAGTACCGAGACCACAAAAGTAATTTGAATCCTCATTCAGTATTAATGAACAACCACTATTGATGGAGGTTGTGGATCCTGAATAAAGGGTTGAGATATCATTTGCTGTAATTGTAAAATTTGATCCAAGGATCACCGCACTTTGAGAATCAAAAATACCATCATTATTTAGCGTGATACTTCCTCCTGTCAGATTGGTTGCACCATTGATTATCAAATGTCCTCCATCAATCGTAAGAGATGCAAGCGGATCATTGATACTGATGTCTTTAATATTAAAGAGTCCTGATGAAATAACTGGCTTATTGGTAGTATTAGGTATCTCTACTGTGTGACCTGTATTATTTGGAACGGATGCAGGACTCCAGTTAGATGCTGTATTCCAGTCTGTGTTAGTAGCTCCTGTCCAGAAATATAAAGCTGTATTCGCTATGAATGAGCTTGGTGTTGAAGGTGGTGTGGATGCAGCGGGAGGATTGATAGAAAATCCAGAAGCACCTGCAGTAGGAAATGCACCTACATTCGGTGTGCCGGCATTATCCTGAGCTACAATGTAGTAAGAGATGACGTCGCCGATGATTGTAGTAGCAGCACCAAACGTAAAGGTGTATAAACCTGAGCCACCTGAAACTCCTGTGACAGGATTGTATGAACCTACATTTAATTTCCAATAGAGTACAGGCAATCCCAGTCCGGAAGTTGGCACACCTGAAGGATCAGTTATGGTTGCAGTTAATATTTGATTCGAACCAACGAGCGTATTGCCGAGTGGTGTGTAAGAAATATTTGGTGCAGTTAAATCCGTGTATATAAAACTTCCTTCATCAGCTCCGATATCAGGTGTCGTAGCATTTCTTGTATCGCCGTCATAGTCTGTTGTAAAGGTTGCAATGTTTGCTCCTCCGCTTTCTATTTGTGTACCGTTTGCAGGATTGATATGTAAAAAATCAGGGTTTGATCCAGATGTGCTTAAAAAGAAATTACCCGGTACGATAGTTTCGGAAATGGAGGCTGCATCTCTTGGGGCGATTGTACCTGCAGTAAATACACCGGATTTATATAAAGCTATAGTTTGCGCAGAGCTTGTACCATCTCTATAAATCAAATTACTGGCACCAGGTGTCCCTGCATAAAACAAGTTATTATTAGATGTACTGACATAATTTGCCAGTGTACCTGCTGTACCAACACTTCTTCGATATGCGACAGCCAAACCTGTCCCATTTGGTGTGGTGTTGTTTATAATAATATTATTTCTCAGGTTTAAAGCTGCTGTTGTGGAGGTTGAACTTGCAGCATGAAAGATTCCTGTAGTTCCAAAATTCGCACCACTGGATGAAGCACTTATAAACACGGTATTATAATAAACATTATTTTTAGATGGATCAGTGGTAGAGGTAATGCTTATACCTCTGATTGCATCTGTTGAAGAGGCTGAGCCTGCCGTTAAATTAGCAATTAAATTATTATAAATATTAATTCCATTTGCACTCGAACCACCACCTGAAACACGGATACCGCTTACAATCGATGAAGACCCGGTGGCATTTGTTGAAATTCCGTAAATCTTATTTTTGAAAACATTTACAGTCAACCCATCTGAAATTAAAATGCCATCTACAACAGGAGATGAACTACTTGTAGCAGCTCCAACAGAAATATTTGAAATTGTATTATTGTTAACATTTACAGTTATGCCACCTGAAATTGAAATGGCTCTAATACTTGGAGTTCCGGTAATTATACCTGTAAAATTCAATGCTGGAAATGCGTTGCCTGAAATTGTATGATTGCCAGAGGCTGAAACCAAAATTCCATTCATTAAAAAAGGTGAAGTGCCAGATGACGTGAGTGAAATGGAATTATTGCTAACTGTAGGTGTTGTTGCATTTGTATTGATGCTTATACCATACAGTGAAGCACTTGCCGAACTCATCGAAATGGAATTGCCACTTATTAAAACCAATCCGGAATAACCTGATACAATTCCCTGACTAATACCTGTAAATGTTCCACTTACAGAAATGATATTATTGCAAATATTCCTTGTAGCTGAAGCTGAGCCTCCCGCCCTAACAATTACTGTTACAGACGAACTTCCGGTTATATTCGTCAATGTTATATTGTTATTCGAAATACTATCTGCAGGATCATTAGGCGTGGTGGATGTCTGTGTAAAAAAACCAATCCCACCAGAAGTTGCTATCCGGTCAATATTTGCAGTGTTTGTCTTGATAGTAAGCAGCCCTCCCAAAGTACTAGTTCCGGAAAAGAGGATAACATCTGATTGGCCTGTACTTCGAATTGTTGATCCTGTGGTATTGAAATTGTTATTGATAATATTCACAGTCGTATGAGCACCACCGATGTTAACATACGTTACACCAACACTTCCATATGAACCAGACCCTGTTATAGCCTGCTTAACGGTGATTTGATTTGTCGAACCAATGTTCAATGATACAGAAGCAGCTGCAGTAGCAGTGATACCTGTGATACTCGTCGATATACCAGCTGTACCCGCTATGTTTTGATTAAACAGTATGGTATTGGTATTAGCTGTATTAATTGTCGATGTTCCGTTTAATGATATGCCTGTTTGGATTCCCGACACTATCGCACCTAATGAATTTGTGACATTTAGAGTAACGTTGTTTGAGTTAGCAGTAATTGTAGTGGTTGCGTTTCCCGCGAGTGTCAGACCCGTTGCAGTACCTGAAAGTGTTCCACCTGAATTGGATTGATTTATAATTATCGTGTTTGAATTGCAGGTATTTGAAGCGGATGCATAACTTGCCTTTATTGCGGTGGCAGCAGCACTACCTGATCCAGAAGTCGTTTGATTAACTGTAACATTATTACTGCTACAGGCGATAGTACCAGTGGATAATCCATGTCCAAAATCAATCCCCGTGATTAATGCTATTCCGGTTGTAGTTACAACTATTATGTTGTCACTGATCGTTGAAGTATATGTAACACCTGTAGGCGCTGTACCACTACTGATTTGAATACCATTAAGTCCCGTTGAACCCACATATGCGGCACTGTTTGATGTAATCGTATTAAACCTGACATTGTTTCCAGCTCCATTTTGAAAAAGAATTCCAGCCTGATTAGTCAACGTTGAGCGGTTCCATGCACCTGATTGTGCGGTTGCGTTACCAAAAGTGATCGTGTTTCCTGTTGACATGGAAGTTCCTCCAATATCGATACCTGTTTCAAAAACGGTTGCAATTAAAGGCGGACTTATAATCTCAATCCCATATGCCACATTAGAAATTGTATTTCCATAAAACTTGTTATTTGAATTTGTCCCTGCGGTTGAAGTTGCATCCTGGCTGGCATTTAAAGGAGAAGATGCGGATGTTGAGAAAATACCTACACTGTTGGTATACGTAGAATTCAGCGTAATTATATTGTTTTGAATCGTATTATTCTGAGCACCGTCTGTTGCAGATGAATGTACCAGCAATACACCAAATTCAGTCATTGTATTTAAGCTGATTGGAGTAATGACGAGATTCAGAGGATTCTCCTGCAATTTGAAATTTTGTATGGTGATATAATCTCCACCAACAATATTGAAAATTGCATCGAATGTGCTTCCTACGGTCTGAAGAGCAAATGCTGTAATTATACTATTTGCCGCTCCATTTCCCTGAATGAGTATTGTGTTTGTTGAGGTGCCTGTTGCAGTAATATTATATCCCGCACTAGGTGCAGTTTCCGTTCCTGTTGCACATGTCACAACTACAGGGCCTGTAATTGTAAGACCATTCACTGCGGTGATAGCAGCAGCCAGCGATGCAAAAGGTGAACCTGCAATTGGAACAGCACTCATGGTTACAGTTGTATTGGCAAACTGCCCCACCACCCCACTCACCATCCCCATCATCATCACGACGACCAACATGGATTTGAATATCAGCGAAGAGATTTTTTTTGCAGACAATGCAGCACATGAAATGACCTGTCCGGCTCTCAGCGAGCCTGAAGATGGAAGTTGATTCATAGACATAGGAATTGTGGGAAGGAGGTTAGGAGCAATACGGGTCATAAAAGGTTGTTGTAATGGGGCTTAAAAACTTTGCATACCATGCCCGCGAAATCAGGTTCTACTAAACCAATACCAGGCAGCATCTCCAAACCAAAGGACTGGAGTTAATATCTGGGCAATACCTTAAAAAAATGTTGTCTATTCAACAGGTCTACGAATGCACCAGACCCGGTCTACTGAGATGTAGGGAAGATGTGAATGCCTTGGCAATTCCGTCAAAAATCAATTTCAAGGGTAATCAAACGCACTACAGGACCCTGTCTAACTCAATCGTTATTGGTTCTTAGGTCAATACTTCTAAAAAGGATTCTCAGGGATAAATATAGCAAAACGACGGGAACCGGGAGGGTGATTTTAGTGAAAACAGGAGCAGGGAGCAGGGCGCAGGGTGCAGGGCGCAGGGATTCAATGTTCATCTGGTGGTGGAAAAGCCGTGAAAATTTTGAATAAAGAATTTTTAATTCAGAAGAAAATCAGGAATAACGTGCTTCGACTTGCATCGCTCATCCTTGTGCTATACTTCGACTTGCAACGCTCAACCATGGGCTACAGCTCAGCAACCGCAGCTCAGCAACCATATAGAAATCTGAATTTTGAAGAAAATCATAAATTCAGAATTCAAAAGTAGTGTACTGTTTTTTTATGCAACCTTTACTTGGATAAAAAAGATAAATCGTTAAGCGTAATTTATACCATATAAAATGTGAATCGTTAAGCGAAGGCTGGGCCTACGCTTTCGCGTCTGCAAAACTCCGTTTTGCGTGATATGCTTATTTCGCAAATCAGAAATTTGCTGACACAACGACGTAGTGGATACTACGCCGAACCGTAGCATCTATTTTTATAATGCAAACAAAGTTTGCATTATAAAAAAAATATTTATACTCAAATTGTGAATTTGTGGTTGAGTGTAGACGAAACTACTTTTTGGAGAATATCGTCGGTCGCTGTACTTCGGTTTTTTTTAATCCCCCGTCACATTCAACAGATTCGGCGCCACAATCGTCAGCGTCGATCCGGATACAAGCGTGAGGTCGCTGCATACCGCATTCGCACCTGTGATCAATGGCTGAAAACTTGCCGGATAAATAATAGCATCCGTTGTAGCTACAGGCACAGCTTCGCACCAGTTGGATGTATTGAACCAATCCGCACTGATCTTACCTACCCAGCCACTTCCGGGTTTTAAATGAATAAGGGCTGTCTGAATTGCACTTTGATTGATACCGCCATTGGATGTCCCGCCGCTGTCAGTAATCTTGACGCTTACGACAGCGATTCCGATCATATTGGGAGCGGGTGTATAACTCAGCTGACCAACCGGTGTTACAGCAGGCTGTACACTGAAAAGGGCATTATTGTCATTGGTCACCACAAAGCTCACCGATTGGGAGACTTCGGGATCGCCATCACTGATCATGGTGCACCAGGATGGTACAATTTCGGCAGCCGAATTTTTACAAACCGCCTGACTGGCACCGATCAGAAATACAGGTGCATCATTGACAGCCGTCACATTGAAAGTGAATGTGTTTGGTATCTGATCAAGATCAACGCCTCCATTTGCAACACCGCCATCATCCTGCACCTGGAACGTGAAGGTGGTGTATGCGTTTCCATTTGCATTGAGCAGAGGTGTGTACGTGAAAGCACCTGAAATGATATCCGTGACAGAAATAAATTGTCCGACAGTAACATTTATACCTGCCAGCTTAAGTGATCCGTTGGATGGCAGCGTGGTAATCTTAACAGCCAGAAATTCATTTTGAGGTTCATCATTCGGATCAATAAATCCGAAGTCGGGCACAGTAAATGGATACGCGATATCTTCCAGCGAAGCGATTGTTTTGTTTGCACCGAACGGAGGATGATTTATTAAACTATACCTGAAGGAAGTGTAGCCGCCGAAAATGGGTATTTCAGCATTGGAGCGGCTGTTTGCTAATTCACTGACGATGAGGGAAAGGAATAATATGAAGATGTGTTTCATTGCCAGAAGACTTTTCCTGAGGTGAAATGATTAATGTGGATTCACAATAAAGATAGGGGAAAACCTGAAGAAGTCAGGAATTCAGTGCTTCGACCTGCTTTACTCAACCTTGCGCGACAGCTCAGCAACCATTTTGAATTATGAAGGGAATCAGGAATATGGAATATAGAAAATTGAATTACGAGGATAATTGGCAATTCATAATTCAAAAGTAGTATTCTATTTTTCTTATGCAAATAAAGCTTGCATAAAAAATTAAATTGCTGGGCATCGGTTGTTAAATTGCTGGACGTCGGTTGTTAAATTACTGAGCGTCGGTTGTTAAATTGCTGAGCGTCGGATGTTAAATTGCTGAGCGTCGGTTGTTAAATTGCTGAGCGTCGGTTGTTAAATTGCTGAGCGTCGGTTGACCGACGTTCTGGTGTTTTCAAGGCTTCGCCTTGAGTGATAATTGTACTCTCTCAGTTGCTTACAGGCTTATGTATTTAATGATACGCTGACGCAAAGCCCAGCTTTGCAGACACCAGAACGTCGGTCAACCGACGCTCAGCATTACGATAAATAAAATGCACAATGTGCGCTCAGCATTGTTTAAAAAAAATACATAATGCACCTCATGCATTATGTATTCCATTATTAAATGCAAACTTTTCCGCCTCTTCTACCTCTTCCGCCGGTTGCTGAGCTGTAGCACAAGGATGAGTAGAGCTGGTCGAAGCATTCTGCCTTTTCTACCTTTTCCGCCTCTCTAATGTGCTATCACCACCTTATCCGTGTATTTATCCCTATCCGTTTCAATCACCAGGGTATAAATACCTGCTATAAGTTTTTTGACATCAAGACGTGTGTTGAAATTTTTATTGTTATTCTTTTCTTCCATCACGATCCGGCCTGAGGCATCTGCGAGAGTGATGCTTTTTATCGCAACAGGACTTTGGATATCTACCAGCAGATAATCATCTGCAGGATTGGGGGTGCAGGAAACTTTAAAATATTTAGGCGCAAAATTGACCATAC
>Ga0193752_1000028_pt1 | contig 251273 bp, 235 predicted proteins | sample H1c1metaG_FD_144924 | JGI IMG/M metagenome (GOLD analysis project Ga0193752, IMG submission 144924) | Soil microbial communities from a riparian zone of the East river system, Colorado, United States - H1c1 | ecosystem: Environmental > Terrestrial > Soil > Riparian zone | place: USA: East... | reverse complement strand
CTCGTCGGTCATCTGCCAGGAGAGGTTCCCTACGTAAATGTTCATTGTAACTAAAAATTTAAAATGTTCTGAAATCCGACAATGACAGTAGTTACACTTGAACTGAAGAAACCAGGAATCAGGTAAGGTTTGCAGAACACGAGAACTAAGTCCATTAATCAGAACCGAAGATATAGAATAATTTTATCAATACAACAAATATCAATACAACAAAATTATGTTCGCTCCAAATAAATAGACTTTAAAAAAACATTTATGGATTGTTAGAAAAATAAGTGGCTCAAAACATCACCGGATGAGCTCGATTTTGGCTTCAGCGATAACATGTTTTTGAATTGGTTTGCGGTTAAAGCTGTCTTTAAAGTACTGAAAAGTTTGTCTTTGATTCCCCCGAATTTCGTCGCATAACCGGTAGGGTTGGAGGTTGCCAGGTCTAGAATACCGGATTTTGATTGAAGAAAACCGGTGACAGCCTCCAATACCCTGGGAGTTTGGGTTTCGTTAAGTGAAAGCTTTGGTTTTAGCACTCCCAGGATGCTGTTTGCTGTTGCACCAACGTCACCAATTGGCAAAACGCCTGCTACCTGGCCGGCTAATTCCGGGCAAAGATCAAGCTTGAGTTCAGTCCAATAAAAAAAACCCATGACGGATATCATGGGTTTTCAAAAATTATGAGGAAAAATTACTCAGCCCCTACTTCGAATTCGAGTTCGGTTGAATTACCGTTTGCGAAATCAATAGTTGCTTTATAAGTTCCGAGTTCCTTAACTTCTTCCGGAATGGTTATTTTTCTGCGGTCGATTTCATAACCTTTCTGCTCGCGGATTGCGCGGCTGATCTGTAGCGAGGTAATGCTACCGAAGATCTTGCCACTTGTTCCTGTTTTAGCAGTAAGTTTAATTGCTCCGTCTTTCAACTTCGCGATAACCAGGTTGATTTCAGCCAGCATTTTTTCTTCTTTCTTACGCAGTTGCTTAAGCTTTTCTTCCAGCTGTTTACGGTTGGAAGGGTTTGCTTCAATAGCGAATTTCTGCGGAATAAGGAAATTACGGCCATAGCCATTACGAACCTTCACCACTTCATGAGCGGCTCCCAGGTTATCAACATCTTTTATTAAGATTACTTCCATGTTAGCTTACTTTAAAAGGTCAGTGACATAAGGTAGTAAAGCCATCTGGCGCGCTTTCTTAACTGCCTGTGACACTTTACGCTGGTACTTCAGAGAGTTACCGGTAATGCGCCTTGGCAGCATCTTCCCTTGTTCGTTAATAAATTTCTTTAGGAACTCTGCATCTTTGTAATCGATGTACTTGATGCCCATTTTCTTGAAACGGCAGTACTTCTTTTTCGGTTTCTCGGTTTTGATAGCCGTGAGGTACTTAATCTCATTAGGTTTTGCCATGACTTATGCCTCCGTTTTTTCGGTTCCTGAAGTTACACCACTTCTCTTTCTACCATTGTACTCGACGGCGTATTTATCGAGCACAGTGAACATGTGACGCATCACATTGTCGTCACGCAGAAGCTGAATTTTCAGCTTCTCATTGAAGTCGGTTGGCGCTGAATATTCCATAACCCAATATAAACCAGTGGTTTTCTTGGCTATGGGATACGCCAGTGATTTTAGTCCCCAGGGGTTCTCGTGCGTAACTTCGCCACCGTTATCTTTGATAAAAGTGGTAAATTTTTTCTGAGACGCTTTGAATTCGTCGTCAGAAAGCACAGGGGTAAAAATCACCATCAATTCGTAGTTGCTCATTTCCCTGTTTTTGGTTAATTAATAATTTTTTATAATTCGGGCTGCAAAGGTAAGGTTCTGCCCGCAAATGGCAAAGCTATTTCCTCAGCTTCTTCCCCGCTTCCTTCTTCGTACCGGGAAAATGGCATTCGGGATCTTCCACCGGTTTCTGTCCCCACATTGTATGGGAGTACCCCACATTGTATGCGGAGTGGTTCCTGATGACGTTGGTTAGTCCCACACCTGCGGGATTGGCTACTATCAGCTTTTTGTTCCTTTCCCATTTAATTAATTCTTGATTCTTTCCCCAATTGCTATCGGGATTCAATTTTTATCAGAGTTGCCCTGGTGGCTGGGGTAAGTGAATCTCGGTGTTTTTCAAAATGACCGCGATTTCAGTCAAAGTAGGGGGGATTGACTGAAATAGCGGTCATTTTGAAAACCTCGGATTTGCTGGGTATCGTCGACCCTGAATGGGCCTGGATTGATAAGAAAAATACACGACTGATGTCTAAATATCTGTTTCCACTCTTGCCATGCAGCAAATCTTGCCATGCAGCAAATCTTGCCATGCAGCAAATCTTGCCAGGGAGCAAATCTTGCCAGGGAGCAAACCCAATCCGGACAGGTTGGCAGAAAATTAGGAATGGCACTTTCTTTGGTAAGTCAACCTAAAATAATACACTCATGCAAAAAGGAAATATTCGCGTTGAAACGGAGAACATCTTTCCGATTATTAAAAAATTTCTTTACAGTGACCACGAAATTTTTCTGAGAGAACTGATCAGCAATGCCGTGGATGCCACGCAAAAACTGAAAACACTGAGTACCCTTGGCGAAGTTAAAGGTGAAATAGGAGATGATCTGAGCATTGAAGTGAAACTGGATATCGAAAACAAAACGATCACCATCTCTGATAAAGGTGTCGGTATGACCGGCGAGGAAGTTGAGAAGTACATCAACCAGGTTGCCTTCAGTGGTGCAGAAGAATTTGTAAAAAAATACAAGGGGCAAAACGAAAATGCCATCATTGGTAAATTCGGTCTTGGATTCTACTCAGCGTTTATGGTGAGTGATAACGTTGAAGTAATTACAAAATCATTTAAGACAGATACACAAGCAGTAAGATGGCAGTGTGATGGAAGCCCGAGCTATACCATCGAGGACACTACTAAAGAAACACGCGGTACCGATATTATTTTGCATATCAATGAAGAAAGCAAAGAGTTTCTTGATACAGATCGTATCAAAGGAATTTTGAAACGTTTCTGCCGTTTTCTGCCGGTGCCGATTAACTTCGATGGCGACCAGATCAACATAACAAATCCGGCCTGGACCAGGAAGCCATCAGAATTAACCACTGAAGATTACCAGGAGTTTTACAAACAACTCTATCCTTATAATGAATCACCGCTTTTCTGGATCCATCTGAATGTTGATTACCCATTCAATCTTACAGGCATCCTTTATTTTCCAAAGATCAAACAGAGCTACGAAATTCAGAAAGACAAGATCCAGTTGTATTCAAACCAGGTTTTTGTTACTGAAGAAGTTAAGGATATTGTTCCAGAATTCCTGATGTTGTTACAAGGTGTGATCGACAGCCCGGATATCCCCCTGAATGTTAGCAGGAGTTATCTGCAGGGAGATCCAAACGTAAAAAAGATCAACAACCATATCACTAAAAAAGTAGCTGATAAACTTGAAGAAATTTTCAACAAAGACCGGAAGGAATTTGAAGATAAATGGGATAGCCTTGGCTTGTTCGTCAAATATGGTATGATGACCGATGACAAGTTCTTTGACAGGGCAAACAAGTTTCACATATTTGCGGATAGCGATAAACAAAAGTTTTCTACGCTGGAAGAATACCGCACCGAGACCACCGCGCTTCAAACAAATAAGGAAGGTCAGCTCGTAATTTTATATACTACAGATCCCGTTCAGCAAGACAGTTATGTGCAGGCTGCAAAACAAAAAGGTTATAAAGTGGTAACACTTGATACCATTGTTGATGCAAGCTTCATCAACACAATGGAATCTAAATGGGAGAAAGTTCATTTTGTGAGGGTGGATGCTGACATAGCTGATAACCTGATCGACAAACAGGAATCATCAGCTTCAGTGCTGAGTAAGGAAGAAGAAGATAAACTGAAAGAAATCTTCGAACAGCAGAAAGGTGAACTTCATGCAACTATCGAGGTTAAAGGTTTAAGTCCTGATACCCCGCCGGTTCTTGCAACACGTCCTGAATTTATGCGGAGAATGAAAGACATGGCGGCACTAAGCGGACCTATGGGAAGTTTTTATGCGAACATGCCTGATGAAGTAACCTTGACTGTTAATGGTAATCACCCGATCTATCAACAAATCCTTGGTGAATCCGATAAAGAAAAACAAGACAAGGTGGTTCGTAACCTCGCTGACCTTGCATTGTTATCGCAGGGGCTGTTGAAAGGAAACAATCTGACTTCATTTATCAACCGGAGTGTTGAATTGATGGGAGATAAGAAAGCAAGCACCGAACCAGCGGAAGCTTAAAAATCCATAGTGATTATATTCAAAAGGCAAAGGCCATCCCAAACAGGAGATGGCCTTTGCCTTTTGAAGTATTTGCGCATTTCTTTATCTGTTATTGATCGCTTTGCAATCTTTCCCACCATTTGAAAGAAGATGTATTAGACTGAGATATTTTAGGGAAAATATTAACAGGATGCTGAAGCCCCGGTGAGATATAATGTTATGGTATTTTTATGGATTTACCGGCGTCCGGCATCAGAGATCAGTAACAATTAGAGATCAGTAACAATTAGAGATCAGTAACAATTAGAGATCAGCAACAATTATTGTCGAACAATCTTGATCTGCTATGCTTCAATTAACAACTGGAAAATACCTTGGCTCCAATAAAAGAAGCTGGGATGCAGATGGTGTGCTTATCAGCGAAACAGAATACCATAGCAAAGTTTTTGAAGGCTGGCATTATCATGATAATGTTCACATCACTTTGATCGTACAGGGTGGTAACATGGAGCAAAGGGAAAGCCGCGAGTCGGAAGCTACTGCGGGACAAATTCTCTTTTACACCGGTGGCGAACTACACAGGAATTTCAATACCCTGCATCCATCCAGGAATATTAACATGGAGATCCACGATCGTTTTTTCTCAGCCTATGATATTGCCAAACCCACTTTAAACTCCACTGCGTTAAATCAAGCGCGTGCAAAATTTACCCTCCTGAAAACTTACCGGGAATGCCTGACCAATGATGAGCATTCGCCCACCGCTATTCATGCTTTATTAATTCATTTCCTCTCAGTGACACCCGTTGATAATTTAGAAGCCAGTCAACCGCAATGGGCAAAAACAGTCACTGCAATAATTAATGACCGGTGGAACGAAAATATATCCCTGGAGGAACTTTCCAGGTTGGCTGACGTACACCCGGTGACGATCTCAAAATGTTTTCCAAAATATTTTTTTTGCACGCTGGGTGAATACATCCGGAAAATCAGGATAGAAAAAGCGACAGCCCTGATAAGGCAATCCCACCGGTCCCTTACGGACATCGCCTATGAATGCGGCTTTTTCGATCAAAGTCATTTTATCAGGGTGTTCAAACAAACAACCGGTTTTTTACCTAACAGGTATAAAAAGATATAATGCTAATCCGGTACAATTCGTTTCCGCTCTGATATCATATCCTTGTGAAAATTATTGATCAATCACATGAAACGAATTTTTGCCTTTATTATCCTGATAACTTTGATGAGCTCAGTGAGCAGCCGTGCTCAAAACCTGTCAAAAAAAGAAATGGATGCAGCTATATCCTCGATCGCAAAACTCATTGAGAATAACTATGTATTTGAAGCAAAAGGAAAAACCATTGCCACCTATATTTTACAGGAATATCGCAACGGGCGTTTTGACAGGATCGCCAATTGGAAAGCATTTGATTCAGTTACGACACAATGCCTTCAGCGTTTCAGCCATGATGGTCATTTGTATGTCAGAAATGACCCGCAGACAGTAAAAGATTTGCTTCTTGCACAAAAAGATACGCCCGATTCAAATGAAGCTGCAGCTTTCAGCTATGATCCTTTTTATTACGGAGCGGCAGCGATAAAAAAGAATTTCGGTTTCAGTGAAGTCAGGGTACTGGAAGACAATACCGGTTATATAAAACTTTCTGAGATCAATATCTCGGCAAAGAGCTTACCTGTTCTTTATGCCACCATGGAGTTCGTCAGCAATACCAGGGCTCTGATAATTGATCTGAGGAACAACGGAGGTGGTGGTAGTGAAGTGGGTGAAGTGCTGCAAAGTTTTTTCCTGCCCGGCAACACGCCGTTACTTGAATTTAAAACCAGGAACGGGCAAAGCAGATTGGAGCAGACTGTTTTATGGCTGACAGAGAAAAGGTACGATCATCCGTTATTTATTATAGTCAACAAGGGAACTGCCTCGGCTGCGGAGGCGTTTGCCTATTCTTTACAAAACTGTAAACGTGCCACGATCATAGGACAGCCTTCAGCCGGCGCGGCAAATATGAATTCCTGGTACGTAGTTAATGACCATATTTATGTTTCAGTATCGACTGCCGCACCAACGATACCCGGCACAGAAAGATCATGGGAGCAGAAAGGTGTACAGCCGGACCATGTTGTACAAAGCGGTGACGAAATAGAATATATATTAAAACGCTTCAAATAAAATCTCAGGCTTCGGCTGCTTAAAAAACCGAAGACCATTTTCCGTTTAAGCTCTTCAAGCGCTTAACACTCCATCCTGAACAGGTTCAATATTAAAGTTGCAAACAATCGCAATAAAATTAGATACTTTTAATATTTCGGAAACAAAATACTAAAATACATTAATGTTTATATCAATACATTAATGTTTAAGTAGGAAATGTTCAACGAAGGTGAAAAGTCTTTTTCCTTCAACAAATTATTATATGCACCAGAAATTAGCTGTAGCAGTGGCATTTTTTATGTCTTTTATTTTTTGTGCAACTGCCCAAAATACTCCACCGGTAAAAACACAAAGTAAAAAAGATTATGAAGTGGCTGTTTATTACTTCCCAAATTACCATCCCGATAGCATTAATTCCCGCTGGCACGGCAGGGGCTGGACAGAATGGGACCTGGTGAAATCTGCCAAACCACGTTTCAAAGGCCATGAACAACCAAAAGTACCCACCTGGGGATACTTTAATGAAGCAGACCCTAAATGGGCTGCAAAAGAAATAGACCTTGCTGCTGACAATAACATCGATTGTTTTATTTATGATTGGTATTGGTACAGCAACACGGGACAATATCTTCAGGAAGGTTTGGAGCAGGGGTTTCTGAAAGCGCCTAACCGTAACCGTTTGAAGTTTGCGCTGATGTGGGCCAATCACGACTGGCTCAATATCCATCCCGCCACTTATGACAAGAGTCGCATACCGCTTACTCAAGGTGAAATAAGTAAAGAACTTTGGGATACTATCTCTACTTATATTGTCGAAAAATATTTTAAAGAACCAAACTATTGGAAGATAGATGACAAGCTATATTTTTCTATTTACGAAATCATAACATTTATCAATGGTCTTGGTGGTATCGACGAAGCGAAAAAAGCCATACAACTGCTCGATGAAAAAACAAAAAAAGCAGGATTTCCAGGTGTCCATCTTAATGTTATGAGCTGGATGGTAAATGACAATATGGTGAAAACCATTTCCGGTCCGTCGGCACCGGTAGATTCAAAAGAAATGCTTAAAAATCTGAATACAGAAAGCGTATCTACTTATTGCTATCTGCACCATTATACCACTTCGCAAAGAGATGGGTTTCCAACTATACCAGTGGAAAAGCCTTTTGCAGAATCAAAGGCTTATTGGCAAAAGTTCATTAAAGATTTTCCGGATGTTCTTTATACACCAAATATATCTATGGGATGGGATGCCAGTCCGCGTTGTATGCAAAGTGATAAGTTCGAAATGGGCGACTATCCGTGGACGCCGGTATTCACCGGAAACACGCCAGCTTCCTTTCAAACGCAATTGCAGGAAGCAAAGGAATTTTTAGATACTTATAATCCAAAACATAAAATCGTAGTCTTGAATTCCTGGAATGAATGGACGGAGGGAAGTTATTTATTACCTGAAAAAAAGTATGGCGATGCTTATTTGAAAGCAATTAAAGCGGTGTTTAAAAGACCCTCCTATATACGGCCAAGGATACCACTGAAAAATTAATTCCCACTGCTATTATCGCGCCTTCTATGAACAGCCAGCTTTATGGTGCACATGAAGTAAAAGATGCGGATCGTCAACGTGCCGGTCATGGTTCAACTATTGATTTTGAATTTACTCCTGATAAAGTTGGCGAGTATCGCTTTGAGACCAAAATGGCGCAGGCACTTCAGGTTTCACAAATAATAAAAGTTGAAGAGTAATGCAGGAAATCATAGAAAACGAATAGAAGATGAATAGCCAAAAGAAATTAATCGCGACAATCTTCGCATTTATATTGCTAAATCACACTTCCTGTAAGACTCAAATTCAGGAACGAAGTGTCAATTCAATATCAATGGGAATTGAAGTGCAGACTGGATATGTTTTTTCACCGGAAGCAGAAATTAAGTTAAACAATAAAATATATTCCCTAAGGCATAAAGCGGAGTACGATTATAAAGGGAATATTGTTAAACTTACAATATACAAGCCTGAGGGTAAACTGGAATACGACAAACATGATTTGTTGAAGGATTCAGGCCTTTTGCAATATATCAATTTGCCGATTAGTCAGCACTTAAGATATTCATCGCTACAGGGGCTTTTTGATGAAAATAAAATGGTCCCAGCCAGAGTCATAAATGATTCAGTGCTCATCTCTACTGAAGGGACCTCCAAAATGTTCTATAGCCTGAATTGATTAAAAAATCATATCGCTATCCATTTGGATTTGGCATGTATCGTAAAATTCAAACTTATTTCTAAACTCAATGATAAGTTCGATTTCAATGCGAATGGGAACCAATACATATCATCGTTTGATCTGGCTTATTATTGTTTGATCTGGCTTAACTGATCATAATCTCCTTGCCGTTTCGATTTGCCATCAAACTCAAGCATTGTACCCTGGAGATAAGTAAGTTTCTGGATATGATAAATCTGCCGGAAATTTTTATCGAAAAAAAGATCTTTATAAACATCATTGATGTACACCACAAAGATCTTTCGGGGTGATCGCTGATAACTCTCCATGATATTATCAATTACTTCGGCCATCAGGTTTTCCTTGAAGGGATTGAAAAACAAAAATACCTTGGCATCATCGGTGATGGTCATATCCTGTGCCCGGTTGTTTACGATGGTAAAACTTACATCTTGTTTATAGAATTTGCAGTTAAGGATATTACTTTCTGCATCTTTGGCCAGCTCATAGATTATTTCAATGCCGGTTAACTTTTTAAAACCATAAGCCATGGCTACCGCCAATGCCCGACCCTTTCCGCAGCCAAAGTCATAAATGCGACCCGATTTGGATTCTGCGGGGAGCGAGTCAAGTAACTTTTCAAGTATATAATAACTGGCAGGCTGATAAGCTTCGGCATCAGCGAGATCTTCTTCGTCAATATCATATTGCCATAATGGTTCAGTACCAGTGGTATCAATGCCATATTTTTTTTCACCGATAATTTCATGATAGATCGTGAAGGCAGCAAGTTGAAAATCCCAGTATTTTTGAATGAAGCGGAAGTATTTTAGATATTCTTTGAATTTCATTTGATCAGAACCGTTTATAAGGTGCAGGGTTTTTTAAATCAGGATAAACGGAAGTCAATAATCTTCAATTGTAATTTTTTTTCATTGTTCCATTCATTTTCTTCCAGCGTAAAAACAATATCAATCGGGTGATTTAATTGCAGCAACGAAAACTTATCTGCCATACCAAAACCGATACCATCAAAAATATATTCATCCTGCTTTATAGAAAAACGGATATGGGCATCCTTTACAATTCTCGAATAACCTGTATCCATCACATTGCGCGCGAGGAAAACCGGGCGCATGTTTTCAGGTCCGAACGGTTCCATCTGGCAGATGATCGAATGAAACTGCTTTGTCAAATCCTTCAGTTTAACTTCTGCATCTATCACGATTTCCGGTACCAGCATCTCCGCGGTAATGCTGGCTGAAACAACTTCTTCAAACCTGGTACGAAAGGCATCAATCTTATCAATCTCCAAAGTCATTCCCGCTGCATAGAAATGCCCGCCATATCCAAGCAACAAATCCTCGCATTGTTGCAATGCTTCATAAACATTAAAACCTGCAACAGATCTTGCAGATCCGGCTGCATATTCACCTGATCTTGTAAGTACTATCGTGGGACGGTAATAATGATCGATCAGCCTGGAAGCTACAATACCAACAACTCCTTTATGCCAATGCGATTGATATACGACTGTAGATTTCATTGCAACCATGCTCGTATCTTCCAGGATCATGGCAAGAGCCTGTTCTGTTATATATTTATCTGCTTCTTTTCTTTCGGTATTATCGGTGTGTAACATTTCAGCATAAGACTTTGCTTCATGCAGTTCACTGGCTATAAAAAGCTGGACCGCTTTTTTGCCATCATCCATTCTCCCGGCCGCATTCACTCTTGGAGCTATCAGGAAAACGAGGTTAGTGATAAACAATTCTTTATCAAAGCCGCTTAATTCTTTAAGCGCCATGATGCCGAAATTGGGATTTTCATTTGCTTTTTTAAGACCGAAATAAGCCAGCACGCGATTTTCACCCATCAACGGAACTACATCAGCAGCAATGGCGGTGGCCACAAGGTCGAGATAGTCATATATGGTCTCTTCTTCAAGCCCTATTTCCTTTGCCAGGGCCGTTATCAGTTTAAAGCCGACCCCACAACCACAAAGTTCCTTGAAGGGGTAGTTACAGTCTGCCTGCTTTGGGTTAAGTATCGCGACAGCTTCCGGAAGTTTGGGATCAGGGGTATGATGGTCGCAGATGATGAAATCAATACCCAGTTCTTTTGCATAGGATATCAGCCCGACTGACTTGATTCCACAATCAAGCGAGATAACGAGGGTGAACCCGTTGGCTGCGGCGAAATCAATACCTGCTTTTGAAACACCGTATCCCTCGCGGTAACGGTGGGGTATATAATAATCTATGGTATTAAGCGGGGCAATTTTTGAAAGAAAACGGTACATACAAGCTACCGAAGTGGTGCCATCAACGTCATAGTCACCAAATACCAGGATCTTTTCTGCAATTCTTATCGCATTAAGAATACGGGCCACGGCGAGGTCCATGTCTTTCATGAGCCAGGGATCATGAAGATCCTCTAAAGCTGGCCGGAAAAAGGTTTTTGCTTTCCCGTATGTATCCAGGCCGCGTTGGTTTAAAATACGGCACAATACAGGATGGATTTTCAGTTCCTGTTGCAGCCTTAAGGCGCCTTCCTCATTTCCTTCTATAATATTCCATCTTTTCTTCATGCCTGGCCTGTGCTGATTTCAATAACTACGGTCGGTGGTGAACCTCACCAATTCTTCCAATCCATTTTTTACTTCTTTGTTTTCAAATTCGTTTAGCAATGAGAGGGCAGCGTCCCGGTATTCAAACATCTTATTTTCTGCATATGTAATGCCGCCGGTTTCCTTTACTTTTTGAATCACCTCTCTTACCTTTTCTGCGTCCTTATTCTGATTTTTAATTATATAAATAAGTTTTTTCCGGGTTGACCTGTCAACATTGTTAAGTGTATATATTAATGGTAGGGTAAGTTTCTTTTCTTTGATATCGTTACCGGTGGGTTTTCCGATATCAGCAGCACCATAATCGAAAAGATCGTCTTTAATCTGGAAAGCCATACCGACATTTTCCCCAAACAACCTGACTTTTTCAGCAATTGATTCATCATGGCAGGTAGAGTAGGCCCCGGCAGAACAGGCAGCAGCAAGCAATGAAGCCGTTTTGTTCCTGATGATTTCATAATAAATACTTTCATCAAGATTCAGTGAACGCGATTTTTCAATCTGGAGGAGTTCACCCTCACTCATTAATCTCACTGCATTCGACAATATCTGGAGAATACGGAAATCATCATGATCAAGTGAAAGCAAAAGTCCTTTCGCCAGCAGGTAATCCCCAACCAAAACGGAAATTTTTGTTTTCCAGAGAGAATATGTGGAAAAAAAACCCCGACGCTCCAGTGATTCATCAACAACATCATCATGAACCAGGGTAGCGGTATGTAATAATTCAACAAGGGATGCCGCCCGGTAGGTGGATTCATTTACATTGCCGCAAAGTTTGGCGGCGAGAAAAACAAACATCGGCCTCAATTGCTTGCCCTTCCTGTTCACAATAAACTGCATTATCCGGTCAAGAAGTGGTACCTGGCTTTTGACCGCTTCCTTAAACTTCTTTTCGAACACCGGTAACTCCTCTTGTAACAACGATTGTGATAATTTCATGGAACGAAAATGGTAGGGCAAAATACTGTAATTATAAGTTAATTTTCCAAGCAACTTATTTGGTCGAAATGGTGTCTAAAATCACGAAACCTATTAATAATCAATGATCAGTTGCTTAAAAAAATTTGTTAATTAGGTTCGAATAGATATTTTTGCACAAATTAATGCATTTAGCATTCTCAATCCTTCACATAAAAATTAGTTATGGCAAGCAAAAAGTTCTCAGTTTTAGTCGGCTTACTGTGCTTAGTGGCATCTGGTGGCTTTGCCCAGATCGGTGGTGGCAGTGGCAGTTATGATGTCCTGGATTCTTCTGTCGTCCCCTCAAAAAGATTACCCCAGCACACGGAATTCATGAATAACGCATATCCTTTCCCTGCTAAGCCCAGGAATCAATCTGAACTGGGTATTAAGGTAGGTGTTTCCAGCATTGCCGGAGATGTAAGAAGCCGTTTCCCTGGATTCGGAGCTGGTTTACATTGGCGCAAGGCTTTGGGTTATGTTGTTTCATTGAGAGTTGAAGGACAATATGCTACAACTAAGGGTATGAACTTTCAGCCCTCTACATCATATACTAAGAACTCAGCCTGGTCAAGATATGTGACTGCAGGTAACCCAACTGGCGGTCCGGTTTTCTACAATTACAAAACGAATATGTATGAACTGGCCGTTCAGGGTGTATTTACCTTGAATAACATCCGTTTTCACAGGGCTAAAACAGGATTTAATTTTTATGCACTTGCCGGTATCGGTGGTCTGATCTACGATACTAAGATCGACGCATTAAACGGTAACACTCCATACAACTTCGCTTCTTTACCAGGCTTCGCCGGTTACCAGTCTACTGGTTTCCAGTACGAAGACAGGAAAGATATCCGCAAAGCGCTGAAGGATTTCACCGATGGTGATTACGAATCTCAGCCTGATGATGACAAATCTCAGCCAAAATTATTCGGAGAGCCTTTCAAACCAATGGTTAATGTTGGTTTAGGTGTTGCTTTCAAACTTAACAAGAAACTTAGCCTTGCAATCGAAGATAAAGTTACCATCGCTAAAACTGACCTGTTAGATGGTCAGCAGTGGCAGGAAAACGGTCCGGGTAATTTCACCGCACAAACGCGTGATAATGACTGGGCTAACTTTTTATCAGTTGGTTTGAATATCGCACTTGGTGCAAAATCTGTTGAACCATTGTGGTGGATTAATCCATTGGATTATGCTTACAACGAAATCAACCAGCCTCGTCACATGAAACTTCCAAAACCAATCCTGGATGATGGAGATGGCGATGGTATCACTGACCAGTTTGACCAGGAACCAAATACCCCTGCAGGTACTCCGGTTGACGCTCATGGTGTAAGCCGCGATACTGATGGTGATGGTGTTCCGGATTCAAAAGATAAGGAACTGATCACTCCAACCCAGTGTCAGCCAGTAGATGCTGATGGTGTTGGTAAATGTCCTCCACCAGATTGTTGCAAACTGATCGACTCTATCATGCAGTACGGTCTTAAAGGAAAATGTAACATCGGTGATTTACCTAGCATTACTTTCAGAGCTAAAACAGTAACACTGAGCAACGACGCAAAAGCAATGCTTGCTTCTGTAGCTCAGAAAATGAAAGATAACTCTGAGTGCCGCGTAGCTGTAACAGGATATTGCGCTTCAAGCAAATCTGATCAGCAGTTAAGTTGGGATCGTGTAAATGCTATCATCAATCACCTTGTTGAAAAAGAAGGTGTAAGCGCTGATCGTTTTGTTTTCAAATACGGTCTCGAAGGTGGTGATTGCAACACAGTTGATCTGAGCGACGGAACACAGGAAGAAGGTCCAACAACAGTACCTGCTCCTCACCCGAACTTAAGACGCAGAAAATAATCTGAAGATTTAATTGATATTGATAAAAACCCTCCCTCGTGGAGGGTTTTTATATTCCTGTCTGCCATAACGCTTCTAAGGGCCTCGCCCGACATAGCGCAGCGAAGTCGGGTTTTATATTTTAATTAACGGGCCTCTTTTGGATGCAGGAATGATTCCTTTAATATTTGCCGTTAATATCTTAACTTTGCCCACTTTTATGCGGTTACCTTTATTGATTCTGATCCTTTTTGTTGGTTTTACTTCCTGCTCTAAGTTTGCCAAAGTGCAGAAAAGTACTGACTATGACTACAAACTCCGGATGGCGGAGAAGTACTATGTTGCTAAAAAATACAATTTTTCCCAACAGTTGTACGAGGAACTGTTCCCGATATATAAGGGTCAGCCACAGTTTGAAGATCTTTTTTACAAATACGCATATTGTTCTTATTACCTGAAAGACTGGCTGCAGGCTGAAAACCTGTTTAAACAGTTTACGGAAGTATTCCCGACCAGCCAGAAGGCTGAGGAAATGGAATATATGCGGGCCTATACCTATTACCGGCAATCGCCCAAGGCTGAGCTGGATCAGACCAATACCCAGAAAACGATTGGGCTGATGCAGACTTTCATAAATACGCATCCGGGTTCGCCCAGGTTAAAGGAGGCAAACGAAATTATCGATCTAAGCCGCCGCAAACTGGAAACAAAAGAGGTCAGAAGCGCAGAACTGTATTATAATATGGGTCACTACCTCGCAGCAGCTATCTCGTACACATCCCTGATGAACAATTTTCCGGATTCGGAAAAAAGTGAACAGTATAAGCTCCAGATCATCAAAAGTTATTATTCATACGCCCGTAACAGTATCGACGAAAAGAAAGCGGAGAGATATGAAAAAGTGTTGAGTGAAGTCAATGATTTTACAGATCGTTTTCCCGACAATGCACTTACCAAAGAAGTTGAACGGTATCGGAATTTATCACAATCAAACATTAAAGACATCCAAAATGAGCAGGCTAAGAAGACAGATTAGTGCCAATACGGCCAATGTTGCAGAAACCAAGGACCTGAATGTTATCAAGGGTAAAACCGGTAATGTTTACGAATCCATCGCAATCATCGCCAAAAGGGCAAACCAGATAAATATTTCCCTGAAAGAGGAATTACACAGCAAACTCGAGGAATTCGCCAGTCATACAGACAGCCTGGAAGAAATCCATGAGAATAAAGAACAGATCGAAATCTCAAGAGCATACGAAAGAATGCCAAATGCTTCTTTACTTGCTACCCAGGAATTCCTGGAAGATAAGATCTATCACCGCAAAAATGAGGATGATCTCTTCAGCTGATTAACCGGTTGTGATGAATTCTCCCGCCTCGCGGGATTATATATAGTATTGAGCGGCAGTGTACCTGTCGCTTTTTTTCGTGAATATTTGCCGTAATTTTAGCGCATGTTACAGGGAAAGAAAATTTTGGTTGGTATTACAGGAAGCATTGCGGCCTATAAGTCTATTTTGCTGGTAAGATCACTGGTAAAATTGGGAGCGGAGGTAAGGGTGGTGATGACACCATCGTCTAAGGACTTTGTAACACCACTTACTTTGTCGACCCTTTCGAAAAATGATGTTATCATTGATTTATTTGCCGAAGGATCCTGGTCGAACCATGTAATGCTTGGCAGATGGGCCGACCTGATGGTGATTGCTCCCCTGAGTTGTAATACACTCGGGAAGATGGCGAATGGCCTTTGTGATAATATGTTGCTGGCCACTTATCTTTCAGCTACCTGCCCGGTAGTTGTGGCCCCTGCAATGGACGAAGATATGTGGCACCACCAGGTAACCGGTGAAAACCTTACCCGGCTGGCCGGCTTTGGAAACAAGATTATCCCGGTGGAAAAAGGCGAACTCGCAAGCGGTTTATATGGTGACGGAAGAATGGCAGAACCGGAAACCATCATCAGTTTTATAGAAGAAAATTTTTTCCAGGTCAGGGACCTGGAAGGGAAACGCGTTTTAGTCACCGCAGGCCCAACCTATGAACCGATTGACCCGGTAAGATTTATCGGTAATCATTCCTCTGGTAAAATGGGGATTGCCATTTCAAAGGAACTTGTAAAACGCGGCGCTTCGGTTGACCTGGTCCTCGGCCCATCACCTCTTGGCAATCATATCGACGGTGTTAAACTCCATAAAGTACAGACTGCAGAAGATATGTACCAGGTTTGCCAGGAACTTTTCCCGGGAGCTGATATAGCTATCATGTCTGCAGCTGTTGCTGATTATACCCCTGCTGTTTATGCTGATCAGAAGATTAAGAAAAACGGCGAACTACTTCAGCTCGAACTTACAAAAACAAAGGATATTCTGAAAAGCCTCGGTGCACAGAAAAGAAAGGACCAGATTCTGGTCGGTTTTGCGCTGGAAACAACCAATGAACGTGAATATGCTTTGAATAAAATGTCGTCAAAAAACGCCGATCTGATTGTGTTAAACTCACTGAATGATACCGGCGCCGGCTTTGGTCATGATACAAATAAGGTTACCATCTTCGAAAAGAGCGGCCAGGAGTTTGATTTTGAAAGAAAACCAAAACAACAAGTAGCGAAAGATATCGTTGATAGAATTGTAAATATGATGCATGCTTAGATTAGTTGTGATTTTGTTGATGTCGGGTTTTGTGTTCAGCGGCCCGTTATATTCCCAGGAACTAACCGCCAGGATCTCGGTGAATGCCTCCCAGGTGAGTTCACAGACAGACAAAAAGATATTCCAGACACTGCAGAGTGGTGTCACCAATTTTCTCAATACCCGCAAGTGGACAAACGAAACTTTCAAGACCAATGAAAAGATCGTTTGTAATTTCCTGATCAATGTAACCGAGGCGATGGGTGGGAATGTTTATAAAGCAACTATTACAGTGCAGGCCGCGAGACCGGTTTACAATACAACTTATGAAACTCCGCTGATCAATTTCCAGGATGAGTCTTTTACATTTAAATACGTCGAATACCAGCCGATAGAGTTCAATGAAAACCGGGTGACCGGTTCCGATCCCCTGGCTTCAAATCTCAGTGCGACCCTAGCTTATTATGCATATGTGATCCTGGGTCTCGATTTCAATTCTTTTTCGCTGCGGGGTGGTGATCCATTTTTCCAAAAGGCGCAGATTATTGTAAACAATGCTCCCGAAGGCCGCGACATCTCAGGCTGGAAAGCGTTTGATGGTTTACGTAACCGGTATTGGCTGATAGAAAACCTGACAAATAACCGTTATGCAATTGTGCATGATGCGTTTTATAGTTATTACCGGCTCGGGATGGACCTGCTTTATGAAAACGAAGCTGCAGGAAGAACGGGAATTTTGAACACTATCGGGCAGTTTAATACAATGAACAACGACATTCCGAATACCATGATTGTCCAGTTCTTTTTCCAGGGAAAAGCAACCGAGCTGATACGTATTTTTAAAAAAGGTACACCGGAAGAAAAACAAAAGGCCCAGGAGATGCTGGTAAAACTGGATATATCAAATTCAAACCGGTACAGGCAGGAGTTAAGATAAAATGCCCATAAAAAAATAATAAAGAACGGATGAAGTTTACGGGTCTTATAATGATATTTTGTTTGTTCATTGCCTGCAGGGATAAATCAAAGACTCCGTCTGATGTTCTACCGAAAGACAAGATGGAAAAGGTGTTATGGGATATGATGCTTGCAGACAGGTTTGCTGCTCAGTTTATAACGAAAGACAGCGCAAAGAAAAATATAACCGAAGAAACCTTTAAAGTATATGCCGAGGTTTTTTCGATGAACAACATCAGCCGGGAAGAATTTGTAAAAAGCTATAAGTTTTATATGACCCGCCCCGACCTTAGCAAGGTTATTATGGATACCATTCTGCAAAGAGCGAATCGTCTTAAAGAGGAAAGTTACAAGCCGCGAATGGCTAATCCGCCTGATTCGCTTCCCAAGCCTAAGGACTCAGTTCGTAAGGATAGTCTGAAATAAGATAGTCTGAAATAATTGGAGGCCTTCACACCATGCGGTCTAACATACGAGTCTATCATTTCTTGCGCCTTTATACCCTAAACATCTTACAATATTTAACCACTTTCAATATCTCAACCTCATTCAATATTCCAATCGGTTTATTGGTGATAAACCTATTACCTCATTCTGACCTTTCCCAATAGTTTCGATGGTAATTGATAACTTCACCAGGTCATCGATCTTCATTTATTATGGAGTGATCTTCATTTAATACGGAGTTATGAATAAAGTTTTTTCCAATGCAAATACTGCAATAGAAGATATAAGAGACGGATCTGTCCTTATGCTTGGGGGGTTTGGATTATGCGGCATACCTGAAAATACAATTGCAGCCCTGGTTCAAAAGAAAGTAACCGGGCTCACCTGTATTTCAAACAATGCGGGTGTGGATGAATTTGGACTGGGCATGTTGCTGAAGACGCGCCAGGTAAAAAAGATGATCAGCTCTTATGTTGGGGAGAATGCTGAATTTGAAAGACAGCTTTTGAACAATGAATTGGAAGTGGAACTGGTTCCGCAGGGCACTCTGGCAACTCGTATACAGATGGCCGGTATGGGGATACCCGCATTTTTTACTCCTGCAGGATATGGCACCGAGGTAGCTGAAGGTAAAGAGGTAAGAAAGTTTGGAGACAAGATGTACCTGATGGAACTTGCCTTGCATGCCGATTTTAGCATCGTGAAAGCCTGGAAAGGGGACCGCTTCGGCAACCTGGTTTTCAGAAAAACGACCCGCAATTTTTCAACTTCGATGGCTCGTGCCGGTAATATTACCATTGCAGAAGTTGAGCACCTGGTGGAACCGGGCGAACTCGATCCTGATCATATTCATGTGCCGGGCATTTATGTACATCGCATTTTTGCAGGTTCAGGTTATGAGAAAAGAATAGAGAAAAAGACCGTTAAGATTGCCCATGGTTAAAGATTAAAACATTTAATCTGATATTTTGAAATCGTTGTTTAGAACCACATACAGCCCTTTAGAGGATCTATAATTTATACCAGCCTATGTCACTCGATAAATACTCGATCGCTAAAAGAATCGCCCTTGAATTGCAGGACGGCATGTATGTGAACCTGGGTATTGGTATTCCAACTCTTGTTGCCAATTATATACCTGCCGGAATTTTTATCACCATTCAATCCGAGAATGGAATGTTGGGGATGGGCCCCTATCCAACAGAAGAAGAGATAGATGCTGACCTGATCAATGCCGGGAAAGAAACGGTTACAGTATTACCTGGCGGTTCTTTTTTTGACAGTGCCGAGAGCTTTGGTATGATCCGCGCAGGCAAGGTTGACCTTACTGTGCTGGGGGCAATGGAAGTTTCTGAAAACGGTGATATTGCAAACTGGAAGATTCCCGGCAAAATGGTGAAGGGGATGGGTGGCGCAATGGACCTGGTAGCCAGTGCTAAAAACATCATTGTGGCCATGATGCATACAAATCCAAAAGGCGAATCAAAGTTGTTGCCGGCCTGTAGCTTACCGCTAACTGGTGTTCATTGTGTGAAACGTATTGTCTCTGACCTGGCAGTGCTTGATGTTTTACCTGGAGGTGGATTCCGGTTGATTGAAAGAGCGCCGGGTGTTTCGGTTGAAGAAATCAAATCAAAAACTGCCGGCCGGTTGGTTATAAATGGTGATATACCTGAAATGAAGTTTTAGTTGTTCAGTCATCTGAAATGAAGTTTAAGACCTGTTCAGCCATACATATATATACACCGGGGGTATCCGCAAGCACCCGCTAATTTTCGCCTTTACCTGCTAATTTTCGTGTGTACCCGCTAATATATTGAGCTAGTCTATGAGATTGTTTTTGACTGCATAAAACACGAGACCTGCGGTATTTTTTGCTCCGAATCTTTCCATTAACCTGTCTTTGATGGCTTCTACTGTCCTGGGGCTGACATCGAGCTTCTGCGCAATTTCATGCGCCGTAAACTCCATGCAGATATATTTTATTACATCTCTTTCCCTTTCACTCAGTGTTACTTCGCTGGTGAGTGTAGGTACCACTTTCTGTCTCGAGTGCGACTTCTTAAGCAGGATCCTGTTGACGAAATTATTGAGATAATAGCCCTTAGTCATTACTTCCATAATGGCCGTTCTTATTTCCGAAGGATCCGCACTTTTAAGCAGGTAACCATTGGCACCTATTTCCATCATGTGGCTAACGAATCTTTCGTCTTCGTACATGGTGAGGGCAATGATGTGAATTTTGGGAAATTGTTTGGCTACCACCTTGGTAGTTTCGATGCCATCTTTTTGAGGCATCCGGAGGTCCATCAGGATCACTTCGGGAAGTTCTTCGGCGGCGGGCAGGTTATTCAGCAATTCCTGGCCATTTTCGGCTTCGAGAACAAATTTGATATTGGTGTATGGGCGTAATGAAAGAATTACTCCTTTGCGGAATATTTTGTGATCATCAGCTATAGCGACTTTTATGGGGCCCATAAGATATTAACGATATTGGCTGATTAAAAGTACATCAAAAAAACTCCCCTTGTCTGGCCGCATGATAATCTTCATGTTACCTAAGTGGAAACACGTAATCACGTACGTGACAGTTCCTCTTCTGTTTTTGGTATTTCAATAGTCACTTTATAATAGGTCTGGGACATATCCTTTTCAAAAAAGATCTGGCCATGTACCAGTTTAAGGCGGCTTTGGATATTCTTCAAACCAAGGCCCACATTGCTTTTGTTGAGCTTTTCAAAATCTGCCTGGGTAATTCCGCGGCCGTCGTGGTGCATCCTTATATAGAGGTTGTTGCCGTTGAGGTTTTGGGTCAGGTGAATAAAGCTGGAGTTGCTGTGTTTGAGAATATTGTTGATCAGCTCCTGGATAACCCGGAATATGATTAGTTCCTGGTCGGCGTGCAGGCGTTCCCGGTAGTCGTGAAAACGGCAGCTGGCATTCATGCTGCCAGAACCGCTGATTTTCTGGAACAAGTCGTTTACTGCTGATTCGAGTCCGAAATTCTTCAATGTCGGTGGCATCAGGCTATGCGAGATGTTCCTGATCAATTGTATAGTATCGTCTATGATCTGTTTGGCATTATAAATACTTTGAAGCTGGGATTGCTTATCCAGGTTAACGAGGTTTTCGTTCAGGTATAACCTGGCAGTAGCCAGCAATGGTCCGGCATCATCGTGGAGATCTGCTGCTATCCTTTGTCTTTCTTCTTCCTGGAGCCTTATGGAGGCATTCAACAGCATTTTTTGCTGTTCCTGCTCCATTAACTGGAGTTTACTCTGGTACCTGATTACCTTTCTCTGGTGAAAAATGATAAACACAATCAGCCCAATCGTAAGCGCCAGCATACCGACAGTACCAAAAAAGAGTACAGTAGAAATATTGTTGTCGGTAGGAATTTCGAGAAAAATCATTTGATCGTGGCCGTAGTTAGGGTTTATATGAGGGTGTAGTTCTGAATATTAGCTCATTTTTACGATTATCGCCACTATTTGTAGGCGTTTCGTCCTTAATAACGAACGCAATGGCAAAAATGATATTTTTTAGGATGTTAGAAACTAGATTTATGTCCCAATAACTTTGAATAATTTGAAATGGAGTGATTGAAGACTGTAGAAATAGGAAAAAGCTTAAAGAGGTATAAACCATAATGCTGAAAACAATCCAAAAGCGATTTGATTTATAAATAGGGGCCGAAACAACCATTGTGAGTTGCTCGTAAAAGTAAAAAATACAAAATATTAATAAAAGAATAGCTTCTATCGACGCGGGCATAGAGTCAAAGGAGAGCTGTTTTAGCGAATTGAAATAAGTTAGAATACAAAACAAAATAAAGCCTGTTGCGCAGATTGTTATGATTCTTCTCCGAAGCCTTGATGTGTTTAGTCGCCGAAGTATCCATGCTAAAATAGAAAATTCCACCACTGTAAACAGACTTATCAAGAAATGATACAGTTTAAGTAAAGAAGGTCTTTCAGATACTACAAAATAGAGAATATTATCATTTGCAGACGAATACACTATATAAAAAAATAATACCCTTAGAACAATATCTTGTTTTCTTTTACAAAAAAAAAGATACGATACTAAGGGTATTGTTACTGAGGCTAAAGTAATATATTCTAATGTAGCAGCTATTATTGTCTGATTTAGAATCAAATATATAAAACTGCTATAACTTTATTCAGATATTTAAATTTGTTAGTTGACAATTAATCCACTGTCCAAATAAAACTGTCAGCATCTTCAGCAATACCTTCTCTTACAGGACCACCTGGTACTCTGATTCGATCTGCAACTATACCTTTCTTTTGAACAAAAGATCCGTCAGCAGCAACCAATGATATCTCTGTAATTGTTTTGCCTGATCCATCTAAACCTACATATACTAAAGTCTTTTCACCTTTCTCATTATAGGCGTTGTAGAATTTTAGGCCGTGGCATCCTGGTTGGGCAAGAATTTGATCGATAATGTCTCTACCAACTTCATAAGCGAAAACGTCATTAGGATTAGATATTTGGTAACTTGAGACCATTTCATTACCTAATTCAAGTCCGATTTCTTCGCCAATCGACGCGATGGCGGGTTTTTCGAGTGTAAGATTTTTCATCATAATGTAAGTTTTTTGAGGTTTATTTTAACTGCGTGAAAGAACTGCAAAAAAAAAATCTGGCCAACAGGTGCTCCCTTAGTTAAAAACAAGTAATTTGCCTGAAATCCAATACAGTAAAGGGTTAGAGTAGAATAAACAGGTAAAAATTCGATAAAAATATACGTAACTTTACATTTTGGAGACCGTATTTTTACTATCATATTTCTGTAAATATCCCGCGTAAACCTACATGCTTACTTATATTTGGGATGATCTGTATCAATTAATTATAAAAAATCACCTGGATACAGTTTATTTTAACAATATTTTTTAGCGTTTTACTTTTTTATTGTTAGAATGTATATCTTGTCATAAGTGCTTAGTTGTCAATGAGAAACTGGAATTCATCATCAACCTTTAGATTGTACAACTTAAAACCATAATCCATTAAAAATTGCCAAACCTAACATGAGTTCTGAATTAGTAATCAAGGTGTCCATCGCTGATGATCACAAAATCTTCCGTGATGGTATCAAGATGGCATTAAAAGGTAAAGACTATCTTAAGATACTCTGGGAGGCTGAAGATGGACGTGACTTGATGCATAAGATGCTTCTTAAGAAGCCTGATGTATTATTGATGGATATTAGAATGCCAGAAGTAGATGGAGTTAATGCGATAGGAATGTTGCGGAAGGAATATGATGATGTGAAAATCATTGTGTTGACTATGTATGACGATCAGGAGATGATAACGAAAATGATGGAGATGGGTGCAAATGCATATTTAACTAAGACTTCAGATCCCGAAGAAATCTATCAAGCGATACTAACTTGTATGAACGATGATTTTTATTTCAATGAGTTGGTGAATAAAGCCGTGCTTTCGAAATTGCAAACTAAAAGGCAGGTTCGCCAGTTTTATCCCAATCCTGTAAAATTTTCTGACAAAGAAATCAGAATACTAAAACTTCTTGCAGAAGATAAGACTACAGAAGAAATATCTAAAGAAGTATTTTTGAGTCCTAGAACTGTAGAAACGATTAGGCAAAACATGAAATCTAAAGTTGGCGCCAAAACGATCGCTGGTCTTATAATGTATGGGATGAGGAATAAACTTATAGACTAAACTTAGAAGGTTGCTACCCCATGCTTCATAGCATACATTACTAGCCCAACGCGGCTTTTTACATCTAACTTTGTGAAAAGATTGTCTCTTAAATTATCTACAGCGCGGGGGTTCAACTTCATTATTTGGGCGATCTCTTTATATGTCATTTCCGAGGCACAAGATTTCAAAAAGTTGATCTCAACCTCACTTAAAACTGCTTTTTGCATTGCAGATGACTCCTTTCCCTTCCTAAATAAATTAACCAATTTTCCTGTTGCGTTGTGCGAATAATAATAACCTTCTTCTGCCACAGACTTGATTGCAAATTTCAGTTCCGATGGGTGAACATCTTTTTTGAGGAACCCCTTCACTCCGACCTGAAGAAGTCGAATTAGAGCTAAATCGGAGTCATACATAGTGAGCATTAACACTTCAATTTCCGGATAGTTTTCTTTTAGCCATTTAGCTGTATCGTAGCCGTTTTTATCAGGCATATTCAAGTCTAAGATAGCGACTTTCGGGATTTGGCCATTTTTTATGGCCTCGATTAACTCATTGCCATTACTCGCTTGTATGATGACTCTACAATCACCAAAATCATTAATTAATCCTGCCAATGCGTTTCTCAAAAGAACATGATCATCGGCTAAAGCAACTGTTATTATAGCGGAATTATTTATCATTGACAATCGGTTTTATGGGGATGTTAATGCAAATCGTAGTTCCTATTTTTTCTTTACTTTCAATCGTTACTTTTCCGGAAATTAATTCCGCACGTTTTCTTATATTTTTTATACCAGCCCGGCTTTTCTTATGTGACGTTACCTTAGTGACATCAAATCCAATTCCATCATCTATAATAGAGAAAACAAATTCGTCGACATTATAAGATAGCGAAATTAGCACCTTCTTTGCGGCTGCGTGCTTTAATATATTATTCAGCGATTCCTGGAAGATTCTAAAGAGCAGTATTTCAATTTTCGAATCAATAAAGTATGGTTCACCGCTGATGCGATATTCTACTTTATGAGATAGCAGTTTTTTTAGTCGCAAAATTTCATGTTCAATTGATGGCAAAAATCCTTGATTCATTATCACCTCTGCATTGAAGCTTTTGGACAAGTCACTCAAATCATTAATAGCTTTTGTCAAAAGTTCTTTAGTATTTGAAAGAAGGTTTTCAAGTTTCTTTGTGTCTGAACCTTCAATAGAATTGAGGTTCAGTTTCGCTAAAGTCAATGACAGACCTATATTATCGTGAATCTCCTGTGAAATGTTAAGCAAGGTATTTTCCTGAATTTCAAGTTGAGCTGTCAACAAATTCTTTTCATACTCAAGCTTTAATTGGTCGATATTGTTGAAGAATAGAATTTGTCGTTTTTGATATTGGAAGTAAATAGATATTATGAACGTTGTCAGTATTACCATTAACAATATCGAAAAAATCACAACGGTGATAATGTTTCTTGTTTGGTCTTGCATAATAACGCTTTTATAAAGAAAAGATTCAAACAACCTGAAACTAACAGACTTATCGATTGTATGGTTTCGAAAAAATATAGTTCTGCTGCACTAATAAATTGCAAGATTAAAAAGCTTGGAACTGAACAAACCAGATAAAATAATGTTCCTGTTGCAATCCAAAAATCTTTTTCTTTAGTAAGAGTTCGCGTTGGCGGTTGAGAAAAAAGTTCATAAAAATATACAAGACAAATAGAAATAAGGTAAAATATTTCCAATACTGACAAAGTATAAAAGTCTTTGGTAAGTTCGGCGGTACGTGTCCAATAAATTATGCAAATAATAGGGAAAAGGATGACAAAGCATTTAATAACGGTTCTTGCTTTTGGCGATCTAACCATATTGAAAAATAAGATGTTGAAGATTAAAAACTCAACTATCATAAAAATGTTGCCTGACAGAGCGTCAATGGAATGATCACCATTAACATGGCCCCAATACGCAAGGCTCATTGATAGAAATCCCTGGAATAGGAGAGCCAATAAATATAGAACGATAAGCAGGGTAGTTCGTGAATTGTCTCCTTTTCTCCATTTGACAATACCAACTAATAGGGCAATTAATGCCAGTGTTAGCATGATAACGGCAAATAACCAATATATTCTTAGAAGATTTTCTATGCCTGGCGGATACATAATTATTTCGATATTGATTAAATCAAATCTATCACTTACCTAATATACAATCATCGTGGAATTACCGCAACTGTTGAAGAAAAAAACGGTAGGCTTTTGTTGAGAACCAACGCATTGATGAAAAAGAATTCGTAATTATACGTATTTACCCGCCTTTGTTCGGTATTATTGCAGAAACTGAACCGATGGTAATTACGAAGCATTTTTTATCGGAAAAACTAGGACTTGATTTTGAAATTGCACAGTTTTTTGCCGATCGTAAAGTGCCTGCAAACAACTTATATTGGAAGGGCAGATTTTTATATCTTTCATTTGGTACCGGGTTCTTGTTCATCCCCATAATAATGGACGCCCTTTATAAATCGGGCGTTGATAAAAAACTGGTCATCGACCCGGAAAGAATTTCCAGGATGGAGCAATCCTTTGATATCGTAATGCAATATGAAAGAAAAAGGATCCCCTTTGACGATTATATAAAGGGAATGTCCGAAGTTTTCCTGCCACATGTTGTTAACCAGGAGCTGTTTGATGACCTCCTCAGTTATTTTAAATCTGAGCCAACTCATACATATTCATTAGGCACTTCAGTAGCAGCGCTGGACCGGGCTGATGCCTTCCTGTTTACCTGCACTGATTTGCCCATCGATCATGAACTGATGAATACTATACTTCGCAGATGGTACTATCTGGCGGTTGCACATCTTATGCTTGATGATTTTGTTGATCTTGATGAGGATCGGGAGAAAGGAGAGGAGAATGCACTGATTGACCTTGGAGATAATAAAATCGCATTAGAAAAATGCCAGGCTATGATCGAACAAAATATTGAAGGCTTGAAAGAAACAAATGAAAAGGTGGCTGTATTTTTTCAAAAGATCTATGATAAGGCAATAAATGATGAGCCGGTCCAGGCGCTGAAGTCGAGATAAGCATCTAAATATTATCGTTAGCCTTTTCCATCAAAACACCAGTTAATAAACTGCGGAGCTACATTTGAATATTGGTCCATACTTTTACCATTGATTTTAGGTGGATGATTTTAGGTGGACGGATAGTAAACCATTTCCAGTTCAAGTCTGCATTAAATAAAATAAAAAATTCACTAAGATTAAGCTTCCTGGATTTTTCAGTAAGCTTCATCCGGGTGCCCTCTCATGAAGAGCGCCGGATAAAGCTGATGATTTTTTTATTATGATTCTGCTTTATAGGTAAAATGACAAACCAGGTCGGAAAAACCGGAGAACTGAGCATCCTGGAAAGTGAATGCATTACCGCCGGGAAATACAAACTGTTGTGGAAAGGTAAAAGGGATTTCCGAAAATGTTTTGGCTGCTAAATTCTGAACATAACTATCCGTTGAATCCCAGTCATTTTCAAAAGGCAGGTTTACGTCGGTAGATATATCAGTGCTTGTACTGAGAGCTGAATTTTTCACGAATACAATATTACCATGGTCATCAACCTGTACATTAAATACATCAGTAAAGCTTTTATTGACCGGGGAGCCGGAGTATACTTTCGCCTTGCCGGTAGTTGGATCGGTTAAAGTAGTACTGATTTGGATATGGAACGATTGCTGCAGGGTGAGCCTGTTCACGGGGGCCGTGCTGCCATCACCAAGATAAACCTGCAAATCAAAAAAACAAGTTACATTCATTGTTGCGGCAGGGATAACCTGTACCACCGGTAAAGTAAAGATCTTATCATAAAAATAAAGAAATAACTGGTCAGGTTCTCCATCGGCCATCGAATTGGGGTTATATGCCGAAAAAACATTTGAAGGAGGCGTGCCCAGGGTAAAAACCAGGTCACCATAGGTTTCAGGGGTCTGATCAATATAAGGTGCCCAGCAATTTTGTTGTACATAACCGTTCAACTGGCTGATAAGATAATTTGCAAAAGCATCGCGTTTAACGGAGATAGCGCCATCATATTTGTTTACATCAGCATTTGTATCCATGTCAGGGTTATGACTGCTGCCGTTGTCTTCAAGCCAGTTCCAGTTTAGCTGGGCCGATGGGTTTAGTTTATCGCTGTTATTTGCAAAAAGATAACTCAGGGTGGCCAGGTCCTGCTGGTCCTCTGTCGGGTTTGAAATAAGATTGCCCTTGCTGTCAACAAATGCATTTATATACCAGTCCATTTTAGTCGGAGCAAGAGAAGCAGTATTTGATGTTGTTAAAGCATAATTTAATGCACCGCTTTGAGCAGTGTAGGTACTGAAATAAGCATTTGCAAATTGCTGCATCAATGGTTTAAAAACTGAACAGCTACTGCTTAGCCCTGCCACCGTGGTGGTTGGAGCTACCACAGCGCTATCAAGGTCGAAAAGTAATTGTTGCACATTTACATCTGTACCACCAAGTGTATCTACGGCTGCCTGTACTCTCGGTGGAAGATTGCTGTTATCCAGCACATTTTTCAGGTTGATATCTGCACTGATATTGAATTCCCTGGCAGTTGTTTGTTTTATACTGATCCAGGATTGATTGTCTGGGTTCCAGAAAGCTACCTGCAATGTCCGGCATAAAAGATCATACTGTACAGTGTCAGTGCCGGGGCTCAGGGTAATATAATTGATGTTTAAAGCATTAGCCGGGTTACCGATAATGAAACTGAAGGCAAAATAAAATACGGTGGTTGATAGTGTTTTTTGCTGGGCGGATGTTAAGGTTGCACTCAGCGGATCGATGTTGTTTGTAAGTTTTAACAAGCTTGCCTTGTCAATAGCCTGCGGGTTGCCCGAACTGTCTTTTATAAAATAATAAGTTACCAGCGAAAATGTTGTTGCATCTTCATACCAGGTTTCTATCGCATTGTTTAATGCTTTCTGCGTAACAGCCACTACAGTATCGTAACTATACTTTGTTTGTATCAGGTTAGAATTTTGAATACTCATAAAATTTGTTTTATTTTTTTATTGAAAATATTTTGTGTTTTATATCTGTGTTTACAGCCTTTTTATTTAGGGAAGATTAAGCAGTGCCGCATCAACGGCACTGCTTAATTTTATTATCGCTGCAGAATTATCCCATGCGCCAACATTTGACAATGGCGTAAACAGGCTATTTTGTTTAAGATTATTCCCAGGTACTTGCAAGCGACATTGAACCATACCCCAGGTTCATAACTACCTGCACACCCATAGCTATCTCTTTGAAAGGACTTGGCGCGAAGGATGGGAACGGGGCAATCACTCCACCGAAGTTAAACATGCAATTGCCGGTACACTGCAGCACATTGGATTTATAACTGCCATAAGGGTCAGCCCAGTTATGATTCTTTGCTTCCACAAAGGCAACTATCACAGGTGCATACCAAATCAGATTGAGCGCCGCATCCACGAATGGCGAAATGTCGGTCCAGGTTTTCCCGGTAGATGACCCATCATCCTTGGTGAAAGGTTTGCGCCATCCCGGTTTAGCTTCCACATCTTCTCCCATAGCAGGAACCTCAGCTGGTGGTCCGGGCGGAACATCTATTGGATCATCATCTTCACCCGCACCAAGGCCCCCGGCAAGCGCTTTTTTCGGAGCTGCGGTGACGGCCGCTGCGGCCGCCGGGTTCATTGATCTGTACTCAGATACACAATAGATATCTATCCCGGCTTTCAAAAACGCGGTAGCGGCCATTCCGACGTTGAAATAATTATACCAAAACTTTCCCGGGTTTCCGGCTGAAGTAATGGCTGCAATAATATCCGGTCCGATATAAGGTAAATAAAAGGCTGTATAGGCACTCGCCAACCAATAGTTATCTGATTTCAACGTTTTCGCCACGCCAAAAATACTTACACCTATAGATCCCGCCAATGCACAGGCATTCCCGATTAATGTCCAGTGCGCTTTTACACCACCGACAAATTTTTCCCAGTCGTCTGAAGCGGTTGATCCCAGTGATATTGCTGATGCAGACACGTTGGACGCTGATGCAGACACGGCGGGCAACTGTATATTGGCAGCGGCACTGATAAAATCGTTGAAGTTTGTAGCACTGATGAGCGCAGTTGTGGAGGAATTATCAGGGAAAGGTGCCTGCATGTTGTTGGCAATTTTATAAATAATGTTCACGGGAATTGCAGTAACAAGGCATGCCAGGTCAAGAATAGTCAGCTCATCGCCAATAAAGGTTTTATATAAGCTCGACAATACGGGAATATAAATAGGAGCCCCCAGTGTGGTTTCTATCAGGTCAGTTAACAGTTGCCCCGCTGCCGTAAGCAACGTATCGGTAACGTTGACCGAAGATTCAATAACAGTATCTGCCACTACTGCTACTATTTGTTTGATTGTTGTTTCAAGAGGCTGTGATGTAATATTGGAAATAATTTCTTTGATCTGATCAATCGCCTGGATAATAATATCCGCTTCCACCACAACGGCGGTAAAGAAATCTTCCAGCAGGTCGCCAATCTCCCCGACGGCTGAAGAGGAGGTGCCACTTGAAGCATTATTGCCGGACTGCGTATGTCCCCAGTTTGATGATGGTGAATTTTGTCCCTTCGACTGATCGACATTAGCATTCTGACTTGAATAACTGTCCGTAGGAAAGGTGCTATCGGGAAGACCGGCCCAGCTATTTATATTGGCAACTGCCTGCTCAGCCGCATAGTTTAACTGGTCCTGGATAGTACTGATATTATTAATACAGTTGTTGGCATAGGTCGTAAACATTTGTTTCAAAACCTGGTGGGTGCGTTTGATATCGCCCCAGGCAAACAGGCTACCTATCCAGCTGATTAATTTCTTGAAGGCAGATTCAATTGCATTCAAAGCAGTATGAACAGCGTTGGCAATATCATTCGCACATTTTATTACAAAATGATAAACTTCGCCGGCAATAGTCACCACGCAGTGAAGTCCCACCGCGTCCAGGGTAATAACAATAACGGACTCCAGTTCGTTGATTGCGCTTTTCAGCCATTTCCAGATGTGTCCCGCTGTGCTCTCGAACCAGCTACTGCTGCCCACGAGGTTCCCGTTGCTTAGCTGCAACGCGAGTGTTCCATCTGCATTTACAACAAGCCCCATTTCCTTCATGGCTTCATGTCCCTGGTAATGTTTGCCATTTTCACCGAAGGTGGTTCCCCAGATTTTATCTGTCGCTGTATTAAAGCGCAGGTGTTTCGCCTGGCGTGCGGGTTTAGCAAACTTTTTTGTTCTTTGTATCCTTCCGTGACGGGATATCGTCGCAGCCGACAACGCTCCAACTTGAACCGATTGTAATGCTGCAATTGCAGTGGCAGGATCGGGCCATGTTCCCTGGTCGGCAGTGAGGCCATCTGCATTCACATCAGATTTGTGCTGACCGAAAGCATAAATGCTCTGCGAGGTCTTTAGCTGGTCAGTGGCAGAACTGCTGCCTGCCAGGTTTGTTGGATTACCCTGTTCATCCGGAACCGTTCCGCCACAATGGTTATTGTCTCCATCAGGAACCTGCTTTGCAAGATTGGCGTTTATAACCGTAAGCGGGTTTAGTGCTTCGGTTGTCCATTGCTGATAGGTCGGTGATGCAGTGTCGGGATCCTGGACAGCAACATAATATGAGATACCACCTATGGAATCAACCGGCTGCATAATATTGATGATACCCAATACATCGGCCGTTGCCTTGTAAGGTGAATCAAATTCAAGCGTCGTATAAACATTGTTTACATAAACACTGGTCGGACTGGATGACCAGATATATGCCGTAATACCTGGCTGCGAAATATTGTTGTTGTCTGTAACAGTGATATGTGTTGTATATGATTCGGTTTCATGCATCTCCAGGTAAGTGTTAGGCACAGTTAATATGAATCTTTGCTGCCATGCACCAGTTACCGGGTCCTGGAACAACTGCACCAGGCTACCACCTGCGGGAGCGGGATAATCATTTGTCGACCTGCCAGTGTCGTCACCAAGGTGAGCGAAGAGCACACTGCAACTGCCATAAGCATTACCATTTTCGCTATCTAAAGAGCTATCCAGGCTATAGTTGTTATTTACATATGCCGATGAATTTTCAACATTCAGCAACAGCGGGATCGGAACGCTCCACGCAGTACCGTTTACGCCCGCTGCTGCGCCATCTGTTTCGTGCCCTGCAACACCTTCCATAATAAATAACTGTGATGTACCTGAACCATCCGTGCTCAGGCTTTGTCCCCAGATAACGATATTATCGTTCCAGTTTTTTACCTGCATGGTCTGGATGTTTTTGAAAAGGTCGTGCGAGTAAATGGGCTGTGGTGTTGGGTTTGTGGTTTCTGTATCAATCTGGTCAGCATTTGCTAAGAAATAAAGCGTGCCATTGGATGCAAAGAAGAGATCGGTATAGGGTGCTGCTGCAGCCGGGGACGACAACCCCATGGCCATATATTCGCTGTTGTAACCCGCTGGTAAATTGAAGATGGTTGACTCAGCATGTTCTTCAGGATGCAGGTAGTTACAGGTTGGTGTATAAAACAATTGTCCCTGGCTATTTACTGTTCCCAGCACATAAACGCCACCCACATTAAATGCCGGCCCGTTCGGTCCATCCTTGGGACCGCAGCCAATAAATGAAGTAACCTTACCCGGTACCAGTGTTGCCTGTAAATTATGCGGCAACCAGGCATAACCATGCTGCTTTGTTGTATCGATGTAAAACCGGGAAAGTGTTTGTGAAGCGTTCACGAGGTCAACGATAATATATTGCATACCGTTTCCATCATTACTGTCAACGATCTGCACTTCATTTACCGGCATTGCCTGGTAGGTGCTGAGTGTATCACCGGGATAGTCAAATTTAAACTGGCTGGTTTCATCAAACAACGGGGCGTTGCTTGTCCAGTTATCAAACGTATTATCAAACCCGGTAACAAGATGCAGATAATCAATGCCACCTACAGTTACCACCAGTGCGATATCCACTGAATTGGTATAGGTAAGGTCCTGTGCAATATCAAAAGTTTTGGCAACTACAGGAGCGCCACCATAACAGGAAGCGGAAAGAGAGGAACTCAGGTCCACTCTTACCCAGCCATGCGTATCACCCGGGACCTCCCGGGTGCAAAACAAAATATTATCCAGGCCAATTGAGAATAAAAGAGATCGGCCTTCTACTGTTTGCAAGGCTTCAAATTGTTTGTCAGGAACTGTTACAAGGGAACCTTTCTGGTTGTACATCAGTTCTGTTTCATTAGTGATTTTCATTTTTAAGTTTTTTAAATGTGGCTTGAAGTTTTTCAAGCCACGGTGAATGATTTTGTTATTATGATTTTAAATTTGTTACCATGATTTTAAACAAGAGACATGCTTTTCTGAGTACCCATAGTTTTACTTTGGGAAAGGGAATTTGATTCGGCCTTATAGGTAAAATGGCATACGAGATCAGAATTGTTTGCAAACTGTGCATCCTGGAATGTAAAAGCGTTGCCGCCGGGGAACACAAATTGTTGTGGGAGGGAAACTGGAAGTTCTTCAAAACTTGTTGCTGTAACAGCTTGCAGCCAGGTTTGTAACCAGCCATTGTCTTCACCATATAAGGTTATGTTGTGAGGGGTGTTGTCTAAAGTACTTTGGTCAGTATCTTTCTGGAACATGAGATTACCATGATCATCAAGTACTAAATTGAATACATCATAGCTGTGTATGAAAATGGCTAAGCCACCATAAGCCTTGTCGTTATACACTTCTTCTACATAAATTTCAAGTGTTTGACTCAGTGTTCCCTGTCCCGCACAAACAGAAAAATCAAGTGAAAAAGAGTTGATTACCTTCATGTAGTTGGCTGGATTTACCTTACCATTTGCTGTTACGCTCTGTTGATTAGACCAGGATACCAACTTGTCTGATTGGTTAGAGCTACTATCACCATTATAGACCTGGAAACCATCTGGAATTGATTCAATATTTTGAGTGTTGACCTGAAAGACATCGGCGTTATCCTTTTTTCCTAAATCAGTATAATTGGCAGTGACGATCGGAATAAACCAGTTTTGCTTCACATAACTCTTCAGCTGGTTATCAAGATATTTTGCAAAGGCGTCACGGTTTATGGAAATGGCGCCATCATATTTGTTTACATCTGCATTTGTATCCAGATCAGGGTTGTGACTGCTGCCATTGTCTTCCAGCCAGTTCCAGTTAAAGGGTGTACGGGTAAAATGAAGATAGGGTAGATGGAACCCAGGTATGATAAAGTGAGAAGCCGACGCAGGCAATTTATCTCCATTTACAGAAAAAACATAATTGAGCGTTGTGAGGTCCTGCTGGTCCACTGTAGGACTGCTTATTGCATTTCCACTGCCGTCAACAAATGGACCTATGAACCAATCCATTGCGGTAGGGACAAGCGAGGCAGTATTCTCGCTGGTTATTGCATAATTTAACGCCCCGCTTTGTGAAGTATAAGTACTGAAATAAGCATTTGCAAATTGCTGCATCAGCGGCGTAAAAACTGAACAGGTGCTGTCGATACCGGTAAGTGTGCTGGTGGGGTCCACCACTGCGCTGTCCAGGTCGAAAATTAATTGCTGAATGTTTAAGCCCGTACCACCTAAAGCAGCTATTGCCGCCAGTACGCTGGAATTGCTGGTCTTATTATTCAAGACATTAACCAGGTTGATATCCGCAAAAATATTGAACTCTTTAGCCAGTGTTTGTTTGATGTCAACCCAGGTTTTATTGTCGGGGTTCCAGAAGGCTACCTGTAACTGGAAACATAACAGGGAATAGCGGACACTGTTGCTGCCTGGTTTCAAAGTGAGGTAGTTGGTCAATAGATAATTCTGCGGATTGCCGATTGTAAAACTGAAAGCAAAATAAAACTGGCTGGTTGACAAGGTTTTTTGCTGCGCAACTGATACCGTTGGGCTTAACGGATCAATGTTGTTTGTAAGTTTTAGCAAGTCGGCTTTTTGAATAGACTGCGCATTGCCGGAGCCGTCTTTAATAAAATAAAATGTTACCGGCGTGAAGGTGGTTGAATCGGAATAATAAGTTTCGATAGCATTGTTTAATGCTTTTTGGGTTACGGCCACAACTGTGTCATAACCATACTTTGATTGTGCGAGATAAGAATTTTGAATACTCATAATTTTTGTTTTTAATTTTTAGAAATGTTGTTTGGTGTTACAATTGATAATCCGGGTTACATTTTTTCGTTCCGGGCAAAGGTTATCCCTTCACCTGTTCAGGCGTTTTTAAAAATCCATCCTTGTTTCTGTAATCCAGGCTGGTGATATTGTACAGCCTGTTGTTTCAAGGGAAGATTAAACAGTATCGGAAAAGCGGTACTGCTTAATGATTCAATTGAAAGGCAAAATTATCCTAAGCTTCAACACTGGCCAATAGCGTAAACAGGCTATTTAGTTTATCACTAATCATAAATAGTTTGTTATGATTCTTGTTTATAGGTAACATGGCAAACCAGGTCAGAACATCCCGAGAACTGTGCATCCTGGAAAGTGAATGCTTTGCACCTGGAAATACAAATTGCTGTGGCATAGTGACAGGAAGTTCAGAAAAATTGCCGGTAGTAAGGAGGCCGATCAACCCGTTTAATGAACCAATAATGTTAGCGGGCGGTGTGGTGGGTTGTAATGGCGTTATAAAATCCTGCGCCGGAATACTTCTTGCATTGGTGAGCCCAATTGCACCCTGATCATTTACGACGATATTGAAGATATCGGTTTACGGAAACAATATGTTAGTTAAACTGCTTATACCAACCGGTAAATAGAGAGCTTCAGATTACGCGATGCAAAGCTTCGGCGGGTAACATATTAATACAACAAACTTTGAGGAGGATACGGGGAAATGATCAGGCAGGTTATAGCTGTTTCACTTTTTTTAAATTGCATTGCAAATGTAATATGCATTGGAACCCCTGGCAATAGCTAGATCTAGCTATTGCGATTGCGTGACTTTGACCAGCAGTTTAAACGCATCAATTCTTACAGATTCTGAAACTTCCAAAAAAGTTCAGCCGTTATGTAGAGATATTATTACCTGGCTATACACATTTTTGTGTTGTATGAGTTTGTTGATCAGGATGATAACAGAGAGAAAGAAGAGGTTCGCAATGTGCTCAAAATAAAAAAAGGGTGGTCAACCACGACACACCCTTTACCGATTAAAACTTTGTTCTTTTGCAGATTACCAGCCACCAGACTTAACGCGATCAACGATAAGACCTTCTTCGAAATCCAGGCTTCCATCTGTAGAAACTACAGGATAGCTGGAGATCATCTGGCCTTTTGCATTAACACCAGCAAATACCAGTGTTGGATTGCCAGCTTCGTTAAGCGCCGGGTAAACAGTCATACCACTGCAATCTGGTTGTGCCAGGATTTTAGCCATGATCTCTTTACCGATTGTGTGACCGAAAGCCAACTGTGGGTAAGCATCAAAAAAGCTTTTTACCATTGTGGTTCCAAGTTCCATTCCGATGTGCTCACCAATCTGAGCAACAACTTGTGTTTTAGTTTCCTGCATTGTTACGAGTTTTAAGGTTTACTTAATAAAATCTGAATGCATTTTAAAGCACAATCGAAACTCAAAAAACGGGGGAAAACTCTTACCGGTAATTAATAAATTCGCGGGAATTCAATCCCAAAGCGATTTTAGTAACCTTTATTTAATAAAAACAGATTCAAAAACAAAGTAAAATCCCAAGTGGATACTAGTAAAAATACGATGTGGATAAAATAAAAATGCCCGCCTTTTTAACCGTCCTGGCTGGGAGAAAGTTAAAAAAAGCGGGCACAGCATTTTCAAGCCTCACATGTCAAACCAATTTTTCGGATTTTCACAGGAAAAATAGTTGACGGTTAACCTGGTTTTTGAATTTCTTAGGGTTGGATAATTCAAAGTACTGATCTTCATTGGATTATTGATGCTTTCAAGGGACCAGATCGTGGCTTCAGAACCAAAACGGAATATTATAAAAAATTTTTATGTTATAGTTAAAGTTGATTGACTTCGGTTTTTTCCCGGATTTCATAGAAAATTAGAAATATTTTACTGGACGGTTGATGTTTTTCTGGATATTGGATATCAGGATTATTTTCGCCGTCAATCAACTTATGAGCCAAAAATATATGTTAATAAGTATGTGGACAAGCGCATTACTTCTCTTTTTCACTCTTGCGGCTTTTACTAATAACTTCGTAAGTTTACTATAGTAATAACCCTTACTGCTACGTGCTTCCACGCGATTCCGTTAAGTATAAAATTTGTTAGTCTTTGATTCCCAAATAGTATAATTTCGTACATACTCTATAGTAATTATCAGGAAATAGTCGCATTTTGTGATAATTAAGAGATCGGCCCCATTGCCAGATATAACCCGTGAAAAAACCATAAACCAAAAAATGCCCATTAAAGTAGCCATCGCAGATGACCACGCTTTATTCCGTGCCGGAGTAAAAACTGCTCTTTCTTCAAAAAAAGATGTAGAATTAATCGCTGAAGCCGATAACGGTATGCAGCTTCTTAATCTCCTGCGTCATATCGAACCTGATGTTATTTTGCTTGATATCCAGATGCCTATAATGGATGGAATTCAAACATTGCCTGAAATCAGGAAACTGCGCCCAAATGCCAAGGTTATTATTCTTTCAATGCATAACGACCATTCCATGATTTCCAAATTAATGGAAATCGGCGCAAACTCCTATCTCACAAAAAACTCAGACTCTGAAACAATATACCAGGCCATCAAAACCTGTTACGAGCAAGAGTTTTTCTTCAACGAGCTAACCAATAAAGCCCTGCTGACCGGGCTTCGGACCAAACGTTCTGATCTTCCCGGCCAGATAGAAGTTAACCTTTCGGAAAAGGAAATGAAGGTGTTGAAGCTTATGTGCGAAGAAAAAACAACGAAAGAAATCGCAGATATAGTTGATATCAGTCCAAGAACGGTAGAGGCTATACGCGACAAACTCAAAACAAAAACCGGCGCCAAATCGATGGCGGGTTTAGTTATGTACGCCGTTAAAAGCGGTATCATCACTCAACAATAATAAGGAATTACACTTAGGTTGATGGGCCGCGTTATGAACCAACAACCTGGGTTTAATTTCCGGGCATGTACTGATCAACATTAAACAAACTATAAATTTTAGCCGGCAGATATCTGCCGGCTTTTTTGTGGAACAATTAGCAGACCTTTATGATCAGGATTTAGATGAACTATGAGCAGTGTAATAAATTTTAACGGCAAGTTCCTGACAGCTGACACCCCGATCATCGGTGCCGAGAGCCGTGCACTGCGTTATGGTGATGGACTTTTCGAAACAATCAAACTCCATAATAAACATATCGTTCATGAAGAACTTCATTTCAGCCGCCTGTTTGAAGGACTCACCTTACTTGGTTTCGATCTGCCGAAATCAATCACCAGGGAATCATTAAGAGAAAGTATTTTGCTTACAGCTAAGAAAAACAATGTTGAAAATGCAGCAAGAATAAGGCTTGCTTTTTTTCGAACGAATGGAGGCTTATACGATCCTGAACATCACCGCCCGAATGTGTTAATCCAGGCCTGGCCGCTTCCCCCTCAGTGCGGCACCCTGAATGTGAACGGGCTTACCACTGGTGTTTATAATCTGGCCCGGAAAAGCTGCGATGCCTTTAGTAATTTAAAGTCAGCCAGCCATCTGCCCTATGTAATGGCAGCCATGTTCGCGAAAAAAATGAAATGGAACGATGCCTTCGTGTTAAATGCTTTTGATAGGATCAGTGATTCCAGCATTGCCAATGTGTTTATCATCAGGCAAAAAAAAATATATACTCCACCTCTTGCTGAAGGTTGTATAGCAGGCATCACCCGCCGTTTTTTGTTACGCGAATTGCCCCAATATGGTTTTGATATTGAAGAGAAACCACTGGCCATTAGCGATATCGAAAATGCGGACGAATGTTTTCTTACCAATGCCATCTCGGGCATTCGATGGGTAAAAGAATTCCAGGATAAACAGTTCACAAATGTTATGACCAAAGAACTCTTTGAACAGTTTGTTGTAATTGGATAGGAAAAGCAGTTGCTTTTCAAATAATTGCGGCTCAATATCCAGGCATGGCAAAAGTAAATTTATTCTGGTTCAGGAGAGATCTCCGTTTACACGATAATGCAGGACTATATCATGCGCTTAAAGTGGGCAAACCCGTGGTCCCCATCTTTATCTTTGATAAGAAGATCCTGGATCTACTCGAAGAAAAAAAAGATCCCCGGGTTACATTTATTCATGAAGCCGTCAAGGAGATCCAGGCGATCTTAGCTGAAGCCGGTTCAACATTGGATGTACGTTATGGCAATCCCGCACAGGTATTTAAGGATTTACTCGAAACATACGAGGTTGAAAATGTTTTTGCCAATCATGATTATGAACCTTATGCATCTGAACGGGATGCTGCGATACAAGCGCTGCTCAAAGAATCTGCACAGGCCAGAGAACCTGGTATTGGATTCAAAACCTATAAGGACCAGGTGATATTCGACCGGGACGAAATAATAAAAGATGATGCAAGACCTTATACCGTATTCACACCTTATTCTAAACGATGGCTCGCAACACTAAACGATTTTTATCTGAAGTCATACCCTGAAGCCGACCTCAATCAATTTTACAAACAACAGCCCTTGAATATTCCATCGCTTGAAAGCATGGGATTTATCAAAACGGAACAGGATTATCCAACCAGGGATCCCGGTGAAGCTTTGATCAGTCATTATGATAAACATCGTGATATCCCTGGTATGGCCGGCACCAGCAGGGTAGGGGTTCATCTTCGTTTTGGCACCATCAGCATAAGACAGCTCGCAACAAAAGCAAAATCCTTAAATGAGGTTTACCTGAAGGAACTGATCTGGCGCGATTTCTATCAAATGATACTCTGGCATTTTCCAAAAGTTGGCAAAGGACAGGCCTTTAAAATTGAATATGAAAAAATCAAATGGCGTAATAATGAAAACGAATTTGAAAGATGGTGCAAGGGCGATACCGGTTACCCGATCGTTGATGCCGGTATGCGCGAACTTAATGAAACAGGTTTTATGCATAACCGTATAAGAATGGTGGTGGCCTCTTTTCTATGCAAACATTTATTGATAGACTGGAGATGGGGTGAAGCCTATTTCGCAGGTAAGTTGCTGGACTTTGATCTGGCATCGAACAATGGTGGCTGGCAATGGGCCGCCGGCAGTGGTTGTGATGCTGCACCGTATTTCCGGATCTTTAATCCTTATCTGCAAACAAAAAAATTCGATCCGGAATTCAAATATATAAGAAGGTGGGTGCCAGAGTTTGAAGAGTTCCGCTATCCCAAACCAATCGTTGAACACGAAGCGGCGAGGAAACGATGCTTAGAAGTTTATAGTGAAACCCTGAAGAAGATATGAGATATGAGATATGAGTTATGAGTGATGAGTGATGAGTGAGTTGATTTATTGACCCGGATGGGAGAGAGGTAGTTAACATAACGGGTGGGTTGAAATTCACTGGTGGAAGCGAGATTCCACCTCCGCCACTATGTAATTGTCCAAATTAAAAAAAACCTTGGGTAACAGATATTCGATTCACTCAAATATTCTCAAAATTTTTATCTTAACACAATGATCGAAAAAATCTTATTGTTCTTTTGTATATTTTTTGTCATTCTGTAATTGCAAAAACCCTAAATTGAAATCACCTATGTGTAATAAGTTAAATTTTTATACGCAATATCATCAGATTTACATTGCGGATAGTGAGTTAAAGGACACTGATGCAATGGACTTTGGGACAAATGAGGAGTATATCTCTCGTTTGGCAATTGGACAGGGATTGTTAGCAGTTTATTTGGAATGCTATGGTGACTTTAGTGGGGAAGTCAAAATACTTGAGCGCGAAGAGGCTGCAATTGACTTCGATAAATTCGATCATATTGTAGAAGGCGGGTTAAATGTGCCGTCTGGTTTAGTGCAAATACTTGACTGTCCTAACTCTCATGTGGAGTGGGAGATGAAGGTTCCTCCTGGAAAATATCGTGCAAGAATTTACTCTTCAAATCTTGCATCAGTAATAGGTGATTCAGGAGATGATTATTATAAAATCGAATTATGGCCTGACACGAATTTAGAGCGGAAAGTCTTAAAGCAGTTACTTCGATGATGCATTGGACATAAAACAAATAAAGCCTGGAATTTTAGTTCTTATTCGTTTTAGGGTACGTGGCAAGTATCATGAACCCTTTTGTTGCGTTGTTTTTTTACGACGAAATGCAGCAAATAGAAAATAAAATCCAATGACTCATAACCAAAATAGGGCATGATTTCAAATATCCTGGGGTGAAACAATCGGAGATCCTATAAAAATAGGTTTATCTCTCTGCGGATTTAAATAAACTCCATTATCTTTATAAGTCAAAACACCATAAATCTGCAAAAATCTTTCCACAGCATTCCGTCCTTCAATCCCGAGATCAAGGGAATAATTATTCACATAGAGATCAATGTGCTGGCGCATCACAGATTCTTCCATTTCCTGTGAATGTTGTTTTACATAAGGCGCAAGTTCAGATTCATGGGAATATGCATATTCGATACTTTCGCGAATGAGTACGTTGATGGTCCGTTGAATTTCCGGATTAAAGGTTCTTTTCATAACGATACCACCTAACGGTATCGGGTAACCGGTTTCCTTCTCCCAGAAGTCACCCAGGTCAACGATCTTTTTTAATCCTTTTTGCTGATAGGTAAACCGGTTTTCATGAATGATGACACCAAGATAATTTTTGCCATCAGGACTGCCGGCATGATCCAGCACAAAATTTTCAATACCATTAAACTTTAAAAACTTTTTGTTCTTTGCTTCCGGGTAAGCCAGTGAAAAAAGGAGATGTGCAGTTGTATTTATACCAGGAATAGCAATTGTTGCTTCATTGATTTGAGCGGTTTCAAGATCTTTCGAAGCAATGAGTAATGGCCCGACACCTTTACCCAGCGCTCCACCTGAAGTCAACACAATATAATTTTCAAGGAACAGCGGCAGCGCTCCGTAACTTATCTTCGAAACATCCAGCCTGCCTTCCCTGGCCCATTCGTTGAGTGTTTGTACATCTTCAAGCAACACTTCAAACTCAAATCCCCTTGTGTCAATTTTGTTATTTACAAGTGCATCAAAGATGAATGTATCATTCGGGCAGGGCGAAAAACCAAGTGTTATTTTCATTGCTTATAATCTGTTGTTTAGTTGTCACGACGCTGTTGATTATTTGTCTGACGCTGTTGGTTAATTGTCATGATGTTATTGTTTAATTGTTATAACACCATTGTTTGATTGTCATGATGAAACTGTTAATATTGAAGCTGTTAATAGTTTTATCATGCTCAACTTGTTTTGGCTACCACGAGCTGATCAATTATACCTGATAAGGTTTCATTGAGATTTGACACTGCCTCCCGGATCTGCCAGTTGGCTTTATTCCTTTCTCCTATATAATTTGAAACCGCGCGCAACTGGACGAAAGGAATACCGTTTTCAATGCAAACAAAATGAAACGCTGCTCCTTCCATGCTTTCAAGATCCGGACTGTACTTCCATTTTAGTATTTCGATTCTTCCCGGATCTGTTGTGATGGTATTGACAGTGACCCCAATAACCTGAGGGATATGGTTAAGATCCAGGAAGCCCGGTTCAATTGCTTTTAACATCCCACCATAATAGGGTGGTGAGTCGCTATCTTCCAAACAAAGATCAAACACATCCTTCCATTCGCCATTTTCAGTTACACCCATATCCGCAATTACATCAGAGGCTACCCTGTAAACAGAACCTAACGCATGATTGTTTGAAAAACTTCCAGCTATGCCAGCCTGTATTACAAGGTCAGGTTTAAATTGTTGCAAAGCAGCGGTGAGCCTGGCAGCGGTGGCCAGCATCCCGATACCACTCGTCAGGAAACGGATTTCAGGGCCCTTAGATCCGGAAGCTGCCTTACTGAGATAAGCATCGCGGAAGGGAGCAATTTCCATATCGGTGGCGGAGACCAGTAGGATGTTCATTGCTGCAAATATCTTCAAAATCCGGTTTTAGTTCCGATTATTGCCATTGTTTGCTTAAATATTAACTTTGCGAAAATTTTGAGGAGAAATGGTATATCTGACCAGGCAAGAACATTTTAATGCTGCGCACAAGCTTTTCAACCCTAAGTGGAGCGTGGAGGAGAACGAGCAGGTTTTCGGCAAATGCGCCAATGAGAACTGGCACGGGCACAACTATGATTTATATGTTACTATAAAAGGAAACCCAAATCCGGATACGGGGTTTTTGTATGATGTAAAAAGACTGAGCAATATCATCAATACTTACGTGGTTGATAAACTTGATCATAAAAATCTTAATGTTGATGTTGAGTTTATGAAGGGGCAGTTATGTTCTACGGAGAACCTTGCCATCGCTATCTGGAAGGAGCTGGCTCCTCATATACCTGCAGAAGTGAAGTTGCATTGCATCAAATTGTACGAGACGCCAAGGATTTACGTAGAGTATTTTGGTGAATAAAGCCAAACATTTACGCTACATCATTGTTCTGTGAGGCATTGGACGGGTTTTTGTTCTGTGAAACATTGGAACTGCAAACATCAGATCTGTTTTAAAAACGTTTTAAACTGTTATGGGAAACAAGGTCGCTGTATTCAGGAAAGAACACTTTAATGCTGCCCACCGGTTGTATAACCCGGCCTGGGATATGCAAAAAAATGATGAGGTTTTTGGTAAGTGTAACAACCCAAGCTTCCATGGGCATAACTATGAGCTGATCATAAAGGTGATAGGCGAACCTGATCCTGCCACCGGCTTTGTAATGGATATGAAGATGCTGAGTGATTTGCTGCGGAAACATGTGATTGAAAAGCTTGATCACAAAAACCTGAATCTTGACACTGGTTTATTTAAGGATAAAAATCCAACAGCAGAAAACATCTGTATTGTGATCTTTGATATCATGAGAAAGTTGATTGATCCTGCATTTGATATCCAGGTGAGGTTGTATGAAACGGAAAGGAACTTTGTTGAATACCCGGTTGAACCAGCTTAATATTCAACCAGGTTTATAATTTCGGTAAGGCATGTCTGAAAATCAGGAAAATCATTGATCATGGAAAATCATTGATCATGGAAAATCATTGATCATGGAAAATCATCAATCCAGGCATAATTATCGACCAGGGACAATCATAGAACAGCATCAGAATTAAAATAATAACAGCAATTATACACTAGCATATGGGTTATAGGAAAGTTGAAGAATATGATGAGCAAACGACTTCCGGTCTGGAATCCACTTATAAAAAAGCCCTTAGCCTGCTCGGCGAAAATCCTGACAGGGAAGGTTTGGCCAAAACCCCTGAAAGGATGGCCAAAGCAATGCAGTTCATGACCCAGGGATATGCGATGGATGCAAAGGCTATCCTGGATTCAGCCAAGTTTCACGAAGACGTGAGTGAAATGATCGTTGTAAAGGATATTGAACTTTACAGCATGTGTGAACATCATATGTTACCTTTTTTCGGCAAGGCACATGTGGCATATATCCCCAATGGCTATATCACCGGCCTGAGCAAGCTCGCAAGGGTGGTGGATGTTTATTCAAGAAGGTTGCAGGTCCAGGAACGATTGACCACCCAGATACTCGGTGCTATAAAAGACTCCCTGCAGCCGCTGGGTGTAGCCGTTGTAATAGAAGCTTCTCACCTTTGCATGATGATGCGCGGGGTGCAGAAACAAAATTCTGTAACAACCACTTCCGCATTTTATGGTGAATTCGAAAAGAACGAAACCCGCAGCGAATTCCTTAAATTGATCACAGCCACACTTCACTGATTTAACCTCTGAAATGCAGGGTGGGAGGGACTGAGCGTGTTTCGAAAAGATCGGCACATCAGCAAAAATCCTTATTGTCGATAATCATTTTTTGCAAGTTTACCAGTTTAAGGCATTTTTGTCCTCTTTTTAAATGTTGTATTATGAAGCACGCCTATATTTTCCCGGGACAAGGTTCACAATTTCCGGGAATGGGAAAGGAACACTATACGCACAGCGCGTTTGCAAAGAAGATGTTTGAACAGGCCAATGAAATTTTAGGCTTCAGAATCTCCGATATCATGTTTGAAGGCACTGAAGCCGAACTCAAACAGACAAATGTTACCCAGCCAGCAGTTTTTATCCATTCAGTGATTGCATATAAAAGCATTGATGGTGTTCGTCCTGATATGGTGGCGGGCCACTCTCTCGGCGAAATATCAGCGCTTGTGGCCAATGGTGTGCTTCGTTTTGAAGATGGGCTCAATCTTGTGGCGGTCCGTGCTTCAGCCATGCAGAAGGCCTGTGAGCTCGCTCCTTCCGCAATGTCTGCAATTTTAGCGCTGGAAGATGAAAAGGTTGAATTGATACTGGCGGATATAACAAAAGAGAGTGGGGAAGTGGTGGTTCCGGCGAATTACAATAGTCCAGGGCAATTGGTGATCAGCGGATCCTTGCGTGGAGTTGAGCTGGCAAATGAACGTTTGAAGGCTGCAGGTGCACGCAGGGCGCTGATGCTGCAGGTAAGCGGAGCTTTTCATTCACCATTTATGGAACCGGCCATGGAAGAACTTAAAACGGTAATTGAACAAACTACTTTCTATACGCCTAATGCGGCGATCTACCAGAACGTGGTAGCAAAAGCAGTGGTGAGTAAAGATGATATCAAAAAAAACCTCATCGATCAGTTAACCGGTGCTGTTAAATGGTCGCAAAGCGTAAATGCAATGATCAGTGACGGTGCCAGCAGGTTCACAGAAGTTGGGCCGGGAAGGGTGTTACAGGGACTGGTGCATAAGATCAATAAAGATGTACAGGTTGATAAGGTTGATTAAACACAAAATTCAAGAGCATTTGAATTTCAGTCAGCAGGGCACATTTGATTAGATCTGAAAAAACCTGCAAAACGTTCTATCTGTTTCTTTATTGGGATTGCTGTATGCAGTTCTTTTGGAGATTGAGATTTGAATTAGCTCCGACTAATCTTTTTTTCCAATCCTGTAAAATCTACCCTGGTCCGTGATAGTATATAAAGCCCCGTCAGGACCTTGCACAATATCCCTGAATCGCTGACCTTCTTTTTCCAGCAGTCTTTCTTCGCCGGTAACGCGGTTATTGTCTATACTAAGGCGAACTACCTGTTGCCCGCCAAGACAGCTGATGAAAAGATTGTTTTTCCACTCAGGCATATTGGTGCCCGTGTAGAATGTCATACCACTGGGCGAAACCACGGGATCCCAATAATAAACCGGTTGCACCATTCCCTCTTTTTGCTGAATAGAATCGCCGATCTTTCTGCCGCTGTATTCAGTTCCATAGGTTATGATAGGCCAGCCATAATTACTGCCGGGCCTGATAAGATTTAATTCATCTCCTCCTTTCGGACCAAACTCATGTTCCCAAAGATCCCCGCTAACAGGATGTATGGCGATACCTTGTACATTACGGTGTCCATAAGAATAAATTTCTTCGCGGTCTTCGGCGTTTTTCGAACCTGCAAAAGGATTTCCGGATGCAGCCTTGCCTTCACTGGTGATACGGATAACTTTACCAAGGCCGGAATTCAGTTGCTGAGCCTGGTGCCTTGTCTGGAGATGAGCTCTTTCGCCGGTTGTTAAAAATAAATTACCTGCTTTATCAAAAAGTAATCTTCCCCCATAATGTATCGTGCCTTTATAAATGGGAGTTGCACGGTATATTACGGAAATATTCTCCATTGTTTTTTCATCGTTCGATAACTTTCCTTTGGCAACGGCGGTAACATTTTCTTCTCCATGATTTTCTGAAAATGCCCAGTACACTATCCTGTTTTTATCAAAGTCAGGATCAAGGGCGAGCCCGAGCAAACCGCCCTGGTCGGATGGGTTAACCGCAGGTAAGCCTGTGATCGGTTCACTCAAGGCGCCTTTGTTGTTTACAATCCGCATATCACCAAACTTCTGGTTGATAAGAAATCTTCCATCCGGCAAAACAGCAATTGCCCAGGGCGATCTTAATTTGTCGGTTAATATTTTGGCCTCATAAGGTGTTTGAGTAGAGATACCTCCTATGCGTGTCTGACCCGCAAAAGCTGCTTTGTAATTTGTATTTGGTGGTTTTTTTTCAACGGGAGCTAATGTATCCGGCAAAACCTTTCCAGGGATATTGCCAGATATATCAGTGTAAGTGGGATCCGTGTAAGTTGGATCAGTGTAAGTGGGATCAGTGTAAGTTGGATTTGTTTCATGTATGAGATGAAAACCTTTCCAACCATTCAATAATATGCAAAAAGTTATGACAAGTTTAAACATGAAGAACTGCGTTTTGATGATAAAAGGAGAAAGAATTCATCAGAAGGATCTATTTCAATGAAATGGAATCTATTTCTATGATAAGTAAATCTATAAACTTAAAACATTCACGAAAACTTCATAAAAAATTTATCAATTCACTGTCTACCAGAATCAGGATCGAATATCGCAGGAAAGATAGCCCTGGAAAAATCTTTGGTAACCTGGAAAAATCATCTGGTAACCTGGAAAAGTCCTCTGGTAATATGTCAATTTGGACAGTTTTTTAAAATGACCGCTATTTCAGTCATTATACCCACCATTTGACTGAAATAGCGGTCATTTTCAAAATCGCGTGTCAAAGAGCTCCCTGGTGCCTTAAGAGTGGTGCTATAAGACTGATGCTATAAGACTGATGCTTTAAGACTGATGTATTAAGACTGATGTATTAAGACTGGTGCCCAAAGGCTGATGCTTTAAGTCCTGTGCTTTAAGTCCCGTGCTTTAAGTCTGGTGCCTTAAGATTGGTGAAATAAGTCTGTGACTTAAGAACTCGTACCTTAAGAACTGGTACCTTAAGAACTATAATTATTAAAAACTCATACTGCAATTAATCCATTCGTCATCAAGCGTTGCACCGTATCGTTTATAAAAATTAATTGCCGGTTCGTTCCAGTCAAGCACCTGCCAGACCATTCCTGAATATTTTTTTTCTTTTGCTTCTTCAATCAAACGATCGAACAACAACTTACCAAGTCCATGGCCGCGCATATGTTCGGTAACAAGCAAATCTTCAAGATACATGCGCTGACCTTTCCAGGTGCTGTAACGGATATAATATAAAGCAAAACCCTGAACCAGGCTTGTACCATCATCTTCAGTAACTTCTGCTACAAAGGCCCACCATACCGGCTTTGTTCCAAAGCCGCTTTCCACAAAATGTTCAAGCGTAACCGTCACTTCTTCCGGTGCCCGTTCGAAAAGAGCCAGTTCGCGAACCAGTTCAAGTAACCTGGAACAATCGCTTTCAACAGCTCTCCTGATATTAATATTCATAACAATGCTTCTGGGTTTTAATAAATGCGATGTTATCTGTTTTATGCTGGCATTTCGATTTGATGGTGCAGGTGATGCATCTTGTTTATGCCAGCGCCTGTTCAAGATCTGCCATGATATCCTGCACATTTTCCATACCTATGCTCATGCGTATGAGCCCGTCCGTTATACCATATTTTTCTCTTTGTTCTTTGGGTACTCCATAGTGAGTCATGGAAGCAGGATGAGACAACAGTGTATCGCAGGTGCCAAGCGACACGGTCCGGGTGCACATCTTAAGTTTGTTCATCATCGCAGTGCCGGCATTTAATCCGCCTTTCAACTCAATGCTCATCATGGCACCCGGATGCTTCATTTGTTTCATCGCTGTATAATAATCAGGATGTGAGGGCAGTCCGTTATAATTGATCTTTGCTATCGCTTTATGTGTTTCGAGGTATCCGGCAATCTCTGCTGCATTGTGGCAATGACGTTCCATTCTTACCTCCAGTGTTTTCATCCCATTGATCAGCAGGAAAGCATCAAAGGCATTGCCATTGGCACCCAATAAACGATGGACCTTAGTGGCTTTTGTTTTCATAAATTCTATATCTGTTCCCACAAATGCACCACCAATCGCTGTACCATGACCATTTAGAAACTTTGTTGTTGAATGAACTATATAATCAACTCCATAGCGGAATGGTTGCTGCAAATACGGAGTTGCAAATGTGTTGTCACAGGCTACGATCTTTCCATACTTTTTACCGAGTTTGGTCAGCTCTTCTATATCAACACACTGAATAGTCGGATTCGCCGGGGTTTCGATATAGATCATCCTGATACCGGGATCCGCTTTAAGGATATCTTCTGTTTTCTGAAGATCGCGGAGGTCTGCAATGATGCCTTCCATATCAAAATCAGGAAGGATACGGTTTATGATTTCCTGTGTGCCACCATACAATGAAAAATGTGACAGCACTTTATCCCCGGCTTTCAGGGTAGAAAAAAACAAGGTGCTGATAGCTCCCATACCTGAAGCATGAAGAATTGCTTTGGCTTGCAAAGATTCACCATTGGCTGCTGAGAGATTGAAAGTTTCCATGGCTGAGATTTTTTCTTCTGCCTCCTGCATGGTTGGATTACCCCACCTGGAATAGATAAATCCATCTTCCTGGCCGCTGAACCTTCGCATTCCCTGTTCTGCATTATCAAATGTATAAGTTGAAGAGGCATAAATAGGTGTAAGATGCGCGTAATTTGGATCCTGCTGGTGACCGCCATGTATAGACAATGAACTAAAACCGCTCAATGGAAAATTCTTATCAGCCATAAAAAAAGTTTAGGCTGCAAATTAGTCAATAACAAAATGCAAACGGTTCTCGATTCAATTTTCTAATTTGCACCCCCATAACCAATAAACCAGATCCATAACCAATAAAGTAAAACACATAACTTAAAACCAAAATAAGTAGAACTCATAACTTAAAACCAATAAAGTAAGACCCATAAAGTAGAACCAATAAAGTAGAACCAATATCTCAAAACCCACGACCTATAACCCATAATCTATATCTGATCTATAAACCATAAGTTTATCCCATAATTCATCAATTCTTAACTCACTCATAACTCATCACTCATAATTCATAACTCAATTGATCGCTTCTTCAGACATTTTATTAAAGCATTTAATCATACATAAAGTAGGAAACCCCACCAGGGGTCAGGAGTTGAAACTATCAGCCGGTGAAGTGGATATCAGGGAAGAAATACTCAATGGTATTCTCAAAAAATATTTTCTCTCCTCATTTAACGAAAACGAATTATACCGTTTCTCCCACCTTAGTGATGTGAACCTGAACGAAGTCTACACCTATGTTTCAGCCATTTTTGAAGATGCTGAAAGTTTTGTAGGGCAATCAAAGCTGATAGCTCAGTTCCTGTATTCAAAATCTACGCATGTCAGGGTCAAAGAAGGTGAGTTATACATTGCGTATTTCGGTAATCTGCCCTTTGATGGACAAGATATTTCAGGGATAGGAATCTTTAAATCAGAAAACCGGGATACATTTCTGACGGTTTATCCGCAGGACGAAGACATCACCTTATCTGCTGAAGCCGGGATCAGTGTAAATAAACTGGACAAAGGTTGTCTTATTTTCAGGGTTGAAGGTGAAGATGGTTACCGGGTTTGTGTGGTTGATAATACAAACAAACAACAGGAGGCACAGTACTGGATAAATGATTTTTTGCAGGTGAGCCCGCTGGGGGACAGCTATCATCAGACCGACAAATATCTCAATCTTTGCAAGCAGTTTATTACCAATGAATATCCCGAAAAATTTGAAGTAACAAAGTCTGACCAGGTAGAGATGCTTGGCCGCTCAATGGAATATTTCAAATCCAAAGAACAGTTCAGCCTGGATGAATTTGCCCATGAGGTGATTCATCATGAAGATGTGAAGGACTCATTCATGAAGTATAAAAAGAATTTTGAAGCTTCGAAAAATTTCGGAATGGATGATGAATTTGACATCCATTTATCAGCCGTTAAAAAACAGGCTGCTGCTTTCAAAACAGTTGTAAAACTTGATAAAAACTTCCACATTTATATCCACGGGCGTCGCGATCTCATTGAACGTGGCAGAGATGAGATGAGTGGAAAAAAATATTATAAGATTTATTATGAAGAGGAGCATTGATCCTCTCTTCACAAATCAAGCTACTATCATCATTTAATCCCGACGTTTCTTTAATCCCGGTATTCCGACTGAATTTACAGCCGGGTTGCTGATTAGTAAGCCCATTTAACCCAGGTTGCTCCCCAGGTAAAACCGCCTCCGAAAGCTGCCAGCACCAGGTTGTCACCTTTTTTCAACTGCTTTTCGTAATCCCAAAGGCAAAGTGGAATAGTGGCCGCGGTGGTATTACCATAACGATGAATATTCAGCATCACTTTTTCAGCTGGCACGCCCATTCTTTCAGCAGTGGCATCAATAATACGTTTGTTTGCCTGGTGAGGTACCAGCCACGCGATATCATCCCCGGTAAGGTTGTTTTTTTGTAAAAGCTCAGCACTCACATCGGCCATTCCTTTGACTGCGAACTTGAATACAGCCTGTCCCTCCTGGTAAATGAAATGTTCTTTTGAAGCAACTGTTTCAACTGATGAAGGTTTCAATGAACCACCCGCCTTCATATGCAGATGTTTGCCACCGGCACCATCGCTTCTGAGAATAGAATCCAGGACCCCTGATCCATCGGAATTTGGTTCAAGCAATACACCTGCAGCACCATCGCCGAATATAATACAGGTTGAACGATCAGTATAGTCTACAATAGAGCTCATTTTATCTGCTCCCATCACTACAACTTTTTTATATCGGCCACTTTCTATCAGTGCCGAGCCGGTAGTGAGTCCATAGAGGAAACCGGAACAGGCAGCAGCAAGATCAAATCCCCAGGCATTTTTGGCACCAACTTTTTCACAAACCAGGTTCGCTGTGGAGGGAAAAAACATATCAGGAGTTACTGTAGCGACTATCAGGCAATCAATTTCAATGGGATCTATTCCGCGTTTAGCACAAAGTTCCAGAACTGCAGGAACAATCAGGTCAGAAGTACCTTTACTCTCACCGGTTAAAATGCGTCTTTCTTCTATTCCTGTCCTCGTGCGTATCCATTCGTCGGTTGTACTTACCATCTGTTCCAGATCCTTGTTGGTAAGTTTATGATCGGGTACAAAACCTCCAACTGCTGTGATGGCCGCGTTAATTTTCTGACTCATTATGTTCAAAGAGATTTAAATTTAGCTTCAGGTTCGCAAAATTAACGGAAAAACATTCATATTCGGGATGTTGTGTCGACCCTGGTCACAGTTTAAAACCAGAATAAGCGAACAATAAAGACAGACCAGGCAAACAATAATCACCATCAATTGCCTGATTTAATAGGAATCACCTAGCTTAATTGAAGAAATCTGCAGATTTCTGAAATATCCAAAATTGCTATTTTAGTAATTCGCTTTACTTTCGCGCCGATGATAGCATTTCTCAAAGGCAATTTTGTCCATAAAACTCCGACCCTCGTTCATGTTGATGTGAATGGAGTTGGCTATGAACTGCATATCAGTCTCAACACCTACATCCAGATTCAGTCCCTTCCCGCAGGAACCTTATTTACACACCTGCATATCCGGGAAGACGCCCATTTGCTTTACGGATTTTTCGAATTGTCAGAAAAAGAGATGTTTTTGATGCTTACCAGCGTTTCCGGAGTGGGCACCTCTACCGCGAGAATGATGCTGTCCAGCCTCAAACCTTCGGAGATTTCAAAAGCTATTACCCAAGGCAACACAAAACAACTGGAAAGTATCAAGGGAATCGGTAAAAAATCTGCCGAAAGAATCATCCTGGAACTCAGGGATAAAATGGGCCGAATCACTTCTGAATCAAATATTTCCCCTCTTATAAACAATACCCTTGAACAGGATGCGTTAAATGCACTTATTGCTCTGGGTATAGCAAGGTCGACCGGCGAACAAGCCATTCAAAGGGTACTCCAATCAGAGCCGGAACTCAGTCAAGTTGAACACATCATTAAAAAAGCTTTAAAATCAATTTAAGCCTATCGCCGGATCTCTACCTAACTAATTCTTGAGAAACCAGATTGTTCCTTTCATCAAACCAAATCATTCTAACTGCGGTTAAGTTGTTTGCCTGTATCCTCATGTGTTGTTCAAGTGTGAACGCACAACAGGATTCAACAAAAACAACTTCCACTGCCGATACGCTTAAGTTTCCCCTCCAGGACAGGAGAGGCGATCGCTTCAGCAACCCGGTCAGGTCATCTTTTGACCTAAAGGATCCCTCAAACATCACTGACTCAATTGTTTACGATCCGGCAACGCGCCAGTATTTCATTATTGAAAAAATTGGCGGCTTCTACTACCGGAAACCAACTTATCTCACTTTCGATGAGTTTATGCAAATTCAGGCCAGGAAGTCTGAAGTTGATTATTTCAAAAAACGTTCAAATATCCTCGACGGTCTGAATAGAAAACTGGTAAAACCAAAAATGTCGGTCACCGACAACCTCTTCAACCGCATATTTGGAAATGGCAAAGTGGAAATACGCCCCCAGGGTGATGTTACCATCATTGCCGGATACCAGGGACAGAATATCAAAAATCCAGCTTTACCCGAAAGGGCCCGTAAAAACGGTGGGTTTGATTTTGATATGAATGCCAACCTTAGCGTGATAGGCAATATCGGGGACAAACTTAAACTGCCAATCAGCTATAATACACAGGCAAATTTCGATTTCGAGAACCAGCTGAAACTCGATTACACGGGTACTGAGGATGAGATTATCAAAAGAATTGAAGCGGGTAATGTCGCTTTCACTTCAAAAGGTACCCTGATCCCGGGTGCCCAGTCTTTGTTTGGAGTGAAGACACAATTGCAGTTTGGAAAACTTTTTGTTACCGGTGTACTTGCCAATCAACGTGCACAAAGACAGACACTTGGATTGCAAGGCGGTTCTACCAAGAGTTCATTTGAATTCAAGGCGCATGATTACGAAGAAAACCGTCACTTCCTGGTGGGCCAGTATTTTCGCAAGAACTACAATAAGGCGATGAAGAGTTTGCCGGTTGTTAATTCCCAGGTCCAGATACTCAGGATGGAAGTCTGGGTTACCAACCGTAACGGGTCCACTACCGATACCCGCGATATCGTTGCGCTGATGGATCTTGGTGAAACCGAGCCTTACAACCAGGCATTCAGACCTAATCCACCGAGTCAAAACGGATTGCCGGCGAATGATGCAAATCCACTTTACAGGGAGGTTATAAACACGCCAAACAGCCGGAACTCTTCTTCTATAACCAGTATATTATCATCCAAAGGCCTGCGTGCAGTCCAGGATTTTGAAAAAACATTTGCAAGAAAGCTGGCACCAACAGATTTTTACTTCAATCCACAGATTGGTTTTCTTTCCCTGTCTGTTCCCTTACAACCGGATGAGGTACTCGGTGTGGCTTACCAGTATAGCTATAATGGAAAGATCTACCAGGTGGGTGAGTTCAGCCAGGATGTTCCGCCCGATACTACCCAAACTGTAAGTGGTACTCAAAAAATACTGTTCCTTAAATTATTGAAAGCAACATCGCAAAGGACCAATCTTCCGCTTTGGGACCTGATGATGAAAAACGTATATGCGTTAAAAACCCGTGACGGATATACCCTGTCATCGGTTCAACCTGCAGATTTCAAACTGAATGTTTTATATGAAGAACCCAGCCAGGGATTAAAACGTTTCCTGCCTGAAGGAGATAAACCCGGTACTCCGTTAATTTCGATATTGAATCTTGACCGGTTAAACGCGCGTAATGATCCTTTACCGGATGGCGTCTTTGATTATATTGAAGGTTTTACCGTTATCTCCCAACAGGCCAGGATCATTTTTCCATTGCTCGAACCTTTTGGAAAGGATCTTGATACACTTGCATTTTTGAACCAGCCGCAGAGCGTAAAAGACAAGTATATTTTTTATCCCCTGTATGATACGATAAAGGAGATCGCAAAAAACTTTGCAAATCTTGATCGCTATATCATCAGTGGTTCGGCCAAAGGTTCCAACACCTCTGAGATTTCACTTGGTGCATTTAATATTCCTCCCGGCTCAGTTACCATGACTGCCGGTGGACAGGTACTAAAAGAAAATATTGACTATACCATTGATTATAATCTTGGCCAGGTAAAGATTATTAACCAGGCGATATTGAATGCCGGCCTCCCGGTAACAGTTCAGTTTGAAAACAATGCAAGTTTTGGAATCCAGCAGCGAAACTTTATGGGTCTGCGGCTGGATTATATGGCCAAAAACACGGAAAAAGAATCATTGAGTATTGGTACCTCCGTGGTAAGATTGGGGGAAAGACCCTTTTTCACCAAGACTTCCTACAATGAAGATCCCATCAAAAATACCATGTATGGTCTTGACTTCAACTATCGCGCTGAAGCACCAAGGCTTACAAGATGGCTTGATAAGTTACCTTTTTATACAACAACGGAAGTAAGTACGATTACTGCCTATGGTGAAGCTGCTTTGTTGCAGCCCGGCCACCCAAAACAGATTGGAGAGGGTAGTGCCGGACTAATCTTCGTTGATGATTTTGAAGGAACACGTAACTCAATCGATCTCCGTTTCCCGCTTACCAACTGGGGACTGGCTTCTACCCCGGCAGGCAATGGATTGTTTCCTGAAGCTGAAGGGCATGATTCACTTCCTTACGGGTTTAACCGCGCCCGGGTATCCTGGTATAATATCGAGCCGGTGTTGCAGGATAAAAGAGGAGCTAATAACCCGGTAAAAGGTTACCAGGATTTCACCGATCCACGCATCAGGGCCATTGAAGTAAAACAACTTTATCCCCAGCGTACGGCAGATTATGGCCAGGCGCAACTGGTTACTTTTGATATGGCATTTTATCCGAAGGAAAAAGGTCCTTATAATTTTGATGCAAGACCAGGCAGTGTTGATGCTAATGGCAAACTCGCAAACCCTCAGACAAGATGGGGTGGAATTATGCGTGGCCTTGACCAGGTGGATTTTGAAACCGGTAATGTTGAATTTATTGAATTCTGGTTACAGGATCCTTTCATAAAGGACCCTTCGCTAGGTGTTAACGGTGGTCAGCTTTATTTTAACCTTGGTAATATTTCAGAAGATATTTTGAAAGATGGTAAAAGATTTTTTGAAAATGGTATCAGTGGTGCTGTTACCAAAACACTTGAAGATTCGAATACCCGTTGGGGTAAGGTACCTGGCAACCCGATACAGGTAACCCAGGCATTTAGTAATGACCCGGCAGACAGACCTTTACAGGATGCAGGGCTTGATGGTCTGGACGACCAGGCTGAAGTAAGAAAGTTTGGCGAATACCTGAACCAGTTGCTGACAACTTTTGGCGCCAACTCAAAGATTTACCAGGATGCGCTTAAAGATCCTGCAAACGACAACTTCAAAAATTACCGGGACGCCACTTATGATGCCGGCCAGACAGATATACTTGGGCGATATAAAAATGTAAATAGCCCACAGGGGAACTCACCGGTTGCGACTACGGGTGATGAATTTGTAAACGCCTTTACATTGTACCCTGACCAGGAAGAATTCAACCGCGACAACACGCTCAATGAGCTGGAAGAATATTTCCAGTATAAGGTTGATTTAAAAAACAGCGCTTTAAGGGTTGGACAAAATTTTATTACCGATACAAGAGTAGTTACTCCGAACGGTGGCTTACAGGAAAAATGGTACCTGTTCAGGATACCCATTGCCGAATATCAATTGAAGGTTGGTGACATTCCCGATTTCAAATCAATCCGTTTTGTAAGAATGTACCTGAATGGATTTGAAGATTCAGTGGTACTTCGTTTTGCAAAACTGGAACTCATTCGTAATACCTGGAGAAGGTTTAACTACGAGCTGGATACGACAGGTCAATACCTGCCTATTCCGGATAATACAACAACTACTTTTAACCAGCTTGCGGTTAACGTAGAAGAGAACAGTTCACGTCTGCCAATACCTTACCGCACACCGCCGGGTGTTGTTCGCCAGCAACAATTAAGCAATAACAATGTGAACCTGTTATTGAACGAACAATCGCTGAGTATGCAGACCTGTGATCTCAAGCAAAATGAATCAAGGGGTGTTTTTAAAACCATGAATCTCGATCTGAGGCAATATGGTAAACTCGAGCTTTTCATACATGCTGAGTCCATAAATTCGAGCGGTGATATCAGGGACAATGAATTGTATAGTGTGATACGTATAGGCGCGGATCTGATTAATAACTATTATGAAATCAAGATGCCGCTTAAGATGACGCCATGGGGCGCTTCAGACGATGCGATTATATGGCCGACCCAGAATGAATTGAACCTTTCAATCGAAAGACTGACAAAATTGAAAGTGCTCCGAAATGTTACCGGTAGTGTCGGTACATATTTCAAGTCAACAGACAGTGATGGTAAGGAATATGGTATACTTGGAAATCCAAATCTCGGGGAGATAAGAATATTTTTCCTTGGGGTAGAGAACCGCCGCCAGGCCACAGCATGTACTGAAATCTGGTTCAATGAACTCCGGTTATCAGAACTGGATGAAAAGAGTGGCTGGGCAGCTTTGGGTCGTGTTGACATTAAACTCGCGGACCTCGGAACGGTATATGTGTCCGGAGGTTCAAGAAGCATAGGTTTTGGCCTTCTCGAACAAAGAGTGAATGAAAGGTCAAGAGAAAATTATGACCAGTTTGATATTGCAACAAATCTTGAACTCGGAAAGTTGTTACCACAAAAAGCAGGTATTTCAATCCCGGTTTATGCGGGCCTCCAAAAAGCGGTTTCAACCCCTGAATATGATCCATATGACCTTGATATAAAACTGAAAGACAAATTAAGAGCTGCACCTGCTGAACTAAAAGATTCTATTCGTGATGATGCCGTGGATGTGCGGACAATCACCACCCTCAATTTTACCAACGTTAAAAAGAATAACACCACCGGTAAGGTTCAGAAACCATGGAGCATTGAAAATATCGATCTGAGTTATTCATACTATAAAGAAGAACAACATAACCCGCTTATTGAAAATAATAAGGTGACGCGGCATCGTGCGGGACTTGGTTATAATTATGTGGCAACGCCAAAGTATTGGGAACCCCTGAAACGAAGAATCAAATCACAATCAAACTGGTTATCACTGGTAAGGGATCTTAATATCAATTACCTGCCTTCCCTTCTTGGGTTCAGGGCTGATGTAAACAGGCAGTTTGGAAGTTTCCGTCCAAGAAGTGTTGGTACGCCAAAAGGTTTTATCCCGGAAACCTATGACAAGTACTTTACTTTCGATCGTTATTATAATCTCCGTTGGGATCTTACACGTTCCCTGAATCTTGATTATACTGCCGTGAATAAATCATGGGTCGATGAAGATTCCGGCCGCCTCGACAAAAGTGAGAAAGCAAAAATGTGGGATAATTTTGCAAAGGGCGGAAGAACAATTTTATACCAGCAGAATGCTAACGTTTCCTATACTTTACCAACAGCCAAGATTCCTTTGCTCGACTGGACAAATATCCGTTTAGGATATGTTGCAACATTCGACTGGCTCGGTGCTTCACTGATTGCACGCAATTTTGGTAATTCAATCTCAAACAGTCAGCAGAAAAACGCGACGGCTGAATTGGATTTCACGCGATTATATGCAAAATCACGATGGCTGCGTGCATTGGAAGAGGAACCAGCTGAAGCGAACCCGGCTGCAGCTGCACCCGCAGGTGACAGCCTTGCCGCGAAAAGGCCAAGGGATAAAAATGATCCGCCCCAGATAAGTGGCGCGCTCAAATTAGCAGGAAGGTTGATCACTTCGCTGAAAAGAGTAAGTATTGCTTATTCCGAAAACGCCAGCTCCACTATTTATGGTTATACCGATAGTACACATATACTTGGTATGAATTTTAAATCAGGTGCTCCTGGGCTTGGATTTATATTTGGGCAACAACCCGATACCAGTTTCATCAACAGGTTTGCTCAAAAAGGCTGGCTCACTGCAGATACCAATTTCAATTTCCAGAACAGACAGGATTACAATCAGAAGCTTTCAATCAATGCACAGCTTGTGCCTTTCAGGGATCTCACGATAGACCTGAACCTGGATAAGAGCTTTGGTAAAGGCTATAGCGAATTATTTAAGGATACTGGTGGTCTGGGTGGTTTCGTGAGATTGAATCCTTATACCGCAGGTAGCTTCAGTGTCAGCTATATCTCTTATCAAACGATGTTTGAAAAGTTCAGCACCAACGAAGTAACGGCTACGTTTAAGCGCTTTGAAGATAATCGTATCCTCTTATCTGAAAGATTAGCAAAAGGAAATCCTTATTGGCAGAGTCTTCCGGCCAATGAGAAATTCCTGTCTGACGGATACTACAATGGATACAGCCGATATGCACAAGATGTATTGATACCAGCTTTCCTGGCAGCTTATACAGATAAGGATCCAAATTCAATTCCATTAATAAAACAGAATAATCCAAATATTAAGTCGAACCCATTCTCCGGCATATTGCCAAGGCCAAACTGGAGAATCACTTATAATGGCTTAAACCGCATTGGCAATCTTGATAAGGTGTTCAGCGCATTCAGCGTTAGCCATGCCTACAACTCCAACCTGAGCATGAACAGTTTCAATTCGGCACTGCTGTTCGAGGATCCTTTCAGGCTTAGTTATCCAAGCTTTATCGACACATTGACCGGAAGTTTTATTCCTTATTTCCTTGTCCCGAACATCTCTATCAGTGAAAGATTTGAACCGCTGATCAATTTTGATATGCAGTTCACCAACCAGGTAACGCTTAGTTTTGATTACAAGAAATCACGCACTGTGAGTTTAAGCCTTATCGATTTCCAGGTGAGCGAATCGAAATCGACTGAATATACAATTGGTGGAGGCTTCCGTAAACGTGGAGTTTTCTCATTTATACGTATCAAGGGTAAACCAATGCAGAATGACGCAAGTTTCAGGCTCGATCTGAGTATGCGTGATGATGCAACTTCGAACAGCCGTCTTGATCAGACACAGGCTTTGCCGACGGCAGGACAGAAGGTTGTGTTTATCAATCCTTCGATCGATTACGTGCTTAGTAACCGGGTTAACGTCAAGCTTTATTTCGAACAGCGTCGTGTTGAGCCAAAGATCTCAACTTCACCGCCAATCACAACAACCCGTGCTGGCATGCAGATCCGTATTTCATTGGCACAATAGCCAATTGAATCGCTAATTATTTTCTTTGATGCTTATTTCCATCAATGCACCTTTCAAAAGTCTCCGGGTTCAACCTGGCACAGATTGTCTTATCATCACCCGCGAGTTAACTCATCTCTAATAACAACTCATAACTAACTCATCACTCATCACTCATAACTCATATCTTCTTCAAGTCTTCTTCAAGTCTTCTTCAAGTCTTCTTCAAGTCTTCTTCAAGCCTTTTTCTTAAATTGCGATTTCTTAGAAGTTTCATTATGGCAAAAATAATTTTGGTTACGGGGGCAACTTCGGGTTTTGGAAAGGCAATTGCTGAAAAGTTTGGATCGGCAGGTTATGATGTGATTATTACGGGGAGAAGGAAGGATCGCCTCGAACAATTAAGCAAAGACCTGAAGGATAAATATGGTACAAACAGTCATCAGTTGGAGCTGGATGTGCAGGATCGTGAAGCAGTCGCAACAGCAATTGGAAATTTGCCGGAGGAATGGAAAACAATAGACCTTTTAATCAACAATGCGGGTCTTGCGCTTGGGCGGGATTATTTTGAAGAAGCATCGCTGGATGACTGGGATACGATGATCGATACAAATCTTAAGGGACTGTTGTATATAACCAAAGCAGTAGTTCCATTTATGATCAATGCGAAGCGTGGACAGATCATAAATATAGGTTCAACTGCAGGAAAAGAAGTATATGAAAAAGGCAATGTGTATTGCGCAACAAAACATGCAGTCGATGCCATTTCAAAGGCAATGCGGATAGATCTGTTAAGGCATGGAATTAAAGTAACTGCCGTTCATCCGGGGGCTGCTGACACGGAATTTTCGAGAGTAAGATTTAAGGGCGACGAAGAAACTGCAGCTAAGGTTTATGAAGGATATAAAGCACTGGCTGCTGAAGATATAGCTGACATCTGTTATTACTGTGCAACGCTACCTGCGCATGTTTGTATCAATGATCTTGTAGTAACCTGTACGGCCCAGGCGAACTCTTTTCTGACTTTTAAAGGTTAATGCAAGTTATCCTGGTTCTAAAATCTGGCAAACCTTGTAATAATTCCGATCCTTCATCGTTATCATAGAGAATAAGGAAGCAAAAAAACCAGCCTGAAATTCCATCGGTCAAAGGGATAGTAGAAGGGAAGAAAAATTGAAGAAAGAGAAGAGAAACCGGAGCAAGGCACTTTGATCGTTCAGAATCTATGACTAGTTTTGTTCCTGAATCCTCCAATAAATCCTAATTATGAAAATTACCATTCGCAATATCATTGCTCCACTCTGTTTATTATTGTCGGGTCAACTTTCTGCTCAAACCGATCACATCAAACAACAAGGTTGTGACATCAAACCTTACCAGATTTCGATAGACAGTCTCAAACAAATTTATTCAACCCAGGGCTACACTATTGTAAGAGAAGCTTCTATGACTATGGAAAGTCAATATGAAATGCCCATAGTTGTTCCTATGAATGAGGGCACCTGGTATCAGTTCATATTTATCGGCGACCCCGGCTCAAAACTCTACGAAGTTCGTATGTTCGATTGGAGCGAGAAACAGGTAGTGTATAAGAAAAATCAATGGGGTGAAGTAGATGGCAATATCATCACCTATAACTATGTTCCCAAGACAACTGAATACCATATGATCAAACCGGTACAGGTGAATAAATCAAAAAAGAAGTTGTGCGGCTATGTATTGTTGTTGAAAAAAACAGCAGCTGCATCGACTGCTGCAACCACAGCTGCAACTGTATCAAAATAATAGTTTCTCAATTAAAAAGTTGCGCGGGGAGATGGAGTAGGTTGACGAATTTGTACTAGTATGACAGAGCAACAGTTCTGTTTCATTCCTTCGCTCCGTTGGGAGCAGGATGGTGCCTTTTCGCGTCTGTGTCCCGTGGTTAGTTTCATTCTTTATGCCGGTGGCTGCTGTTGTCTCCGGTCAGCTTTTTGTGCCTTGATCGGCTTTGTCAGGCATTCATCAGGTGGTAGTTGCTGCCCCGCCCTGATCGGCTTCAGTAACTCTAACCACGGTACGAAGGCCGCTCAAAGGCACCATCCCGCTCCCAACTCACTCATCCATTTGGAAGATATGCGACCAGTCATTACAATTCTTACCAGTCCTTTATTGCTATTTTCATAGTTGGATTTATTGCCGGTATCATCACGGCCGAATATCTATATCGAGATTGTTTATATATAATTCAACAAGTGTAATTAAAACAAGCGTCATACAGAAAGCTTATTCGGATAACAATAATTGTGATGACAACAACTCTGATAACTGCAATGCTGATAACTGTAGTGCTGATTATGGAATACGACACTGCAATACTAAAAACTCCAATAAGTGAATGTTGAATTGTGTTGTGCTGATCGCATATTTCCTCAAGTGAGTGAGGTTAGAACGTGCAGGATGGGCCTGAGGTTGGTTTGATTTGCCACATTCGATTCCTGTTCGGAGTTACTAAAGCCGATCAGGGCCCAATACCAGCTACCGCTAAATGCATACTTAACAAAGCCGATCAAGGCACTAAAAGCTGACCGGAGGCAACAGCAGCCATCAGCGTGAGCAAACAAACTAACCAGGAATCACAGTGGCAAAATCAAACCAACCGAAAGGCCCATCCGGCGAAGTTTAGAACCGAGTGAACGCCATGAACATCGAAAATCAACAGATCACCATTAAGGAGCAGGAATCATCGTATCAACATTGCCGTCCCGCGCTTTTGCATCGCTTTACCGGTATAATCAATCCCACTGACCATCCAGACAAAGGTTCCGCTTTGCTGCAGTTTTCCTCCAAGCATTCCATCCCAGCCTTTACCAACTTCTGAAGTCTCATATACCAGCTGACCATAGCGATTGAAAACCCGGAAATATTTCAGCTGCTTAATTCCAACAGGAATAGGTCTGAATATACGGTTACGCCCCGTTGGTGTAAAGGCATTAGGAACAAAAATATCCGGTCCTGATTTGAACACTTTGATGTTAATAGTATCGAGTGCAGAACAACCTTCTTCTGTAAAGGCTCGCATAATATAGGTCATGTTATCATTCAAATGCACCACCGGCGCTGAAATATTACTGCGGTTTAGGTAGATGGATGGTGTCCACTCATAGAGATCGGATCCGGAACCAGTCAACTGTAATGGCTGGCCTATCACAATAGAAGTATCGTTGCCGGCAAAAGCATTTATTTTATCTTTAACGCTTACAAGTATGTCATCAACGCCGGGCTTTGGGCAGCCAATATTATCAAAAACAGTCAACGTGTAAACGGTTGACCTGCGTGGAAAAGCAATGGGATCAAGGTTTGTAGAATTGCCAAGTGTGTTTGCCGGTGTCCAGACGAAACGATTCCCTGTCATTGAAGCATGAATCTGTGCGGTGTCATCAAAGCAAACAGTGGTATCCTTGCCGGCATTTGCAAATGGATAAGGCACGGTGCTGATATTTATGTCTTCAGTCTTAGAGCATTTCCCAATGGATGCAGTAACGGTGTAAAGCGTGTTGCCAATCGGCTTAGCTATAGGATTTCTGATCAGTGGATTGTTAAGTGTCGGTGCCTGTGTCCAGCTGAATTTCAATCCATCACCATAAGCGTTTAACTGCGCAGGATCGGTTAAGCAAATGGTCGAATCTGGTGTGGCATATAAAGTTACCTCGTCTACCACACGCACACGAACCGAATCTGTATTTACACATCCATTATCATTGAGATGAACATAATACCAGGTGGTGGTTTTCGGGTATACGATGGGGTTGATTAAACCCGCGTTGATTATATTGTAACCAGGCGACCAGGTAAATATGCCTCCGCCCCTGGCACCTAATTGCAGGGAATCAATACTGCAAATAAGAGTATCACGAAAGTTCAGGTCCACCAATGGTTTATCCCTCACCTCAATAACCTTTGTAACGTTTGCTTCGCAACCTTTGTCGGTAGTAACATTAAACACAACCTGTTTAAAACCTGCAACGGCATATTTCCAGGATGCAATCGGGATGTTGTTGGTGTCGTTTGCTACCGATTCATCACCGAAATCCCAGGACCAGCTATTCACCGATCCATATTTAGCCCTGGTTGTATCCGTAAAAATAAATGGGTTCTGATAACAGGAACCGGTTAATGAGAAGCCCGGTGAAAATCCGGGAAAAACAAAAAGTTTAGCCGTAGCTGAGTCGGAACACTGTTCATTTTTATTGATCACCAGTTTAATATTGAAAACACCTGTATCACCATAGGTAAAAGCCGGGGAGGCCAGGGTTGAACCAGCGCCCGTCTTATCACCGAATTCCCAGGTATAGGTGTGAATCAATGAACTTGAAGGTGCTTCGTTTCTGAAGTCGAATGTAAAATCTTCGCATGAACTATAGGTCGGCTTTAGCAGGGCCGCCGCGAGATCGCATCTTTCATCAACCTTAATATTGAAATCTTTACGGTGATCACTGATCATTTTGCCATGCCGCCACTCGCGGACAAGTACACTCATTACATAATCACCGCCTCTCGGGGCAACTCCCGCAATCAGGCCTGTCACCGGGTTGATGGTGACCCCTTTGCCAAGCGGCTCCTTACCGGAAAAACCGGAAGCATAGTTCACAAACTGGATCGACCCCGGCGGAACAGGGTTAAGTACTCCGCCGCCGCCGCCGCCGGGTGCGTTAAACGCGTCTATGAACTCATAAGACAGTGAGTCACGGTCAGGATCAACGGCCCCAAAATCCAGCTCGAAAGGGCGGTTCTGACAAATCAGCACGGTGTCTTTTACCGCAAATGAGGGGCTTGAATTGTGTTCTCCCGGCAGTATGGCATCAATACCGTGGATGTTGCTGGTATAGGATGAACCGATATTATTATTTGGGCTGAGATTTGACAGGTTTTCAATCCGGCAGCAACGTTGGAACACCGCAGTATAACCGTTCGGATCTCTTGGAAGATCTACACTTCCTACATAGGTTCTGAGCCTGTAACAAACGGGGGATGGATTTACTATACAGGGATTTGGCTGGCGGATGTTTATGAATTCATCTCCGACCAGTGGGAAGTTAAAAGGAGAGCCGGCAATAGACTGGTTATCAGAAATCCTGAATATCCCGATATTGGCCATTTCATCAAGCTGCTGGCCGGAAGCATTGCATTCAAGAAAAAGCCGGAGCGTGATTATATAGCGATCGGTGTTAGGGTTAGAGCCGGCACCCTGGTATTCATAGGAAATCTCTCCACCCTTAATATGTCTTGCCAGGATGTTTTGCATCCACAGGATAGTCAGACAAGTTATTAAGATCAGTTTTTTCATTCACTCGTAAGAATTAAATACGGAGGATCTCAAGTCCGGGTTTGCCGCGTACCTAAACATATTTCTGAACTTAAAGAGTAGAAGATTTCGCAGGATGAATTTGAATAGGGAGGAAGGAAACCGGTATCAATTTAAGCGTTTTTGTTCATCATTGGGCCCCGGTTTTGAAAGAATTATAATTTACCTGATCAACACTGCCGAACCTCTTTTCACCACCGTTTTACCGGTATAATCTTTTCCGCTAACCATCCAGACATAGGTTCCTGCGTCCTGGTTTTTGCCCGCAAGCGTTCCGTCCCAGCCTTTGCCAATCTGTGTTGTCTGGAATATAAGCTGCCCCCACCTGTTATAAACCCTGAAGTAATCGAGTGATGAAATGCCTACAGGAATGGGTCTGAAAACAACATTTTTTGTACCGGTAGGATTAAATGCATTCGGAACAAAAATATCAGGTTGTGTTTTGAAGACTTTAATATTTATGGTATCAAAGGCCTGGCAACCTTCTTCAGTATATGCCCGCATGATATAACTGGTGTTTTCATTAACACGGGCAATTGGTGTTGCAATGCTACGTTGATCAAGGCCGAGTGGCGGCGTCCAGTCAAAAGCATCTGCACCTTTTCCATTTAACTGTAAAGGTTGTCCAATAACTATTGAAGTATCATTACCGGCAAATGCAACTATCCTATCCCTTACTTTAACCTCTACTTCAGAGATGCCTGGTTTCGGACAGCCAAGGGTATCATAGGCACGCAAGGTATAAATGGTTGTTGCCCTCGGTGTTGCAATGGGATTCAGTACTGATGAATTGTTTAAAGAGCTTATTGGCGACCAGTTGAATCGGCTGCCAACAATCGATGCATTAAGAAATGCAGGATCATTGTAACAAATCACGGTATCATTCCCTGCATTGGAAATAGGGTATGGGACTGTTTTTATGGTTACTTCACCAGGTGCATCACATTTTCCGATACTGGCAATTACGTTGTATGTTGTTGTTGTAGTTGGAAAAGCCAGCGGATTCCGTGTAAGCGGGTTAAGAAGGGTTGCGGTGGGCGACCAGGTAAACTTTAGTCCGTCACCTGAAGGTCGCAACCTTATGGTATCTGTTAAACAGATTGTTGTATCGGGTCCTGCATCGAGGGTCACAAAATCAACCACCCGAACGCGCACGATATCTGTATTTATACAACCATTTTCATTCAGGCTCACCTGGTAACTGGTGGTCGTTTTTGGCCAGACCAGTGGGGTGGCGGTATTTTCATTCATGATATTACCACCCACCGGGGTCCATGAATAAAGGCCCGGCCCGGTAGCTTTTAACTGGAGGGTATCAATACTGCAGATCAGGGTATCCTTAAATGCTAAAAGTACGGGTGGTTTATCCCTTACTTCTACTTGTCGCGAAATTGTATCACGGCATCCCCTGGAACTTTCAACAATCAGTTCTACATCTTTCATACCGGTTGAACTAAACTTCCAGGATGGGGTTGCACTCAAAGAAGTATCAGCCAATGTGGATTCATCACCAAAATTCCAGCGCCACTTGCTTGCCTGGCCATATCTCGCAGATGTGGTGTCTACAAATTGTAAGGGAAGAAGAACACAGGTTCCCTGGGTGGTAAAACCAGGAAAAAATCCCGGATAAACTTTGGCCAGCGTAGTCGTTTCATCCACGCATTGACCCGCCAGTACTACCTTCAGTTTTACTAAATAAGTACCGGTATCAGCATATTGATGATTCACCGCACCCTGTGCATCATTTGAATTTACGACAGGGGTGCCATCGCCGAAATCCCAGGTATAGACAGAACCCGGGGGATTACTTTGTTCGTTTTTGAAAGTTACCAGGAAATCATCGCAGAAAGCATAATCAGGTTTAAGGAAAGCCTGTAAAGGAACGCAATCAGAAACCCGCACATGTATGTCTTTTTTATGAATGTTTATCAACACTCCATTGCGATATTCATAAGCGCAGGCTGTAATAACGTATTGACCAAGCGCAATAGGAGCTATCCCGGAAATCAAACCTGTTTGAGGATTGATAGTCACACGCGAGCCAATCGGGGAGGTTCCGCTGTATGGGTTGCTGTAATTTAATTCGGAAAATGGCGGTGTACTGGTTACCGAAGGATTAGGATTTTGTTGGGATCCACCAACAAAACCACTGCAAAGTGTATATACTAATGAATCTCCGGCATCAGGCTGAACTGCAGAAAAATCAAGTGTGAATCCACTGTTAGTACAAATGGCAGTTGCATCATTTGTTGAAAACCGGGGGCTTGAATTTTTATAGGCATCCGGAAGGGCACCTGTGCCCGGGATCTCACAATAATAAGTGGCGCCAGATGCATTGCTTGGCTGTGCGAGATTTACAATTCCACCAATCCGGCAACAGCGTTGAAATGCGATGGTATAACCATTTTGTGAGTCGGGCAAAGTGACGCTGGTACTATAAACCCGCACGCGGTAACAAACATCAGTAGGTGGATTGCCAATACATGGATTGGAAGCCGGATCAAAACGACTGAAGCTTTCACCGGTAAAAGGTGCTGAAATTATAGAACCATATTGGGTGTTGGTCGCTTTGTTGAAAATTGTGAGTGAAATGCTGGGATCAAGCTGACCCGAACTGGAAGCACCGCAGTCAATATAAAGTTTCAGGGAGACGCTGTAATTGGAAGTGCCCGGCGCAGAACCCGGACCTATATAAGTATAAAATAGTTCACCACCCTTGATATGCTCCGCCATAACATGCAGCACCATACCAAATACACCTATAAGTATAGCCAGAAACTTCTTCATGCAATTAATCCACAGTATTCACCGGTACCTCCGCTTAGCTGTTATTCAGGAGGATCTCCAGATAATGATTGCTGTTCGCGGGTTCTTCCAGCATACCCATATGGCCGGAATTCTTTAGAGAATGAAAATATGATAATTCAGGCAAATAAGATTGTTCCAGCATGTGTTTAATCGGGATGGCAGAATCATGCTCACCCGCGATAAAAAGCACAGGTTTCGGAACTTTTCTTAAAACTTCAGACCTGTCGGGTCTCTGAATCATTGCTTCGTAGTAATGTACGAGAGAATTTGGATTGAAGTTGGAATAGCGGTTGATAATTTCTTCAACCATCCCAGGATTCTCGTTTTTTGTTTGATCTGAGAAAAGGTTTGGGGTTGCCTGCTGCAGGAATTTAAGAGAACCATTTTGTTTGATAAACTGGATACTTTTCCTTCTTGATTCAATCTTTTCTTCTGTATCAGCATAGGCTGTCGAATGAAAAAGACAAAGCCCGGTCATCCTTTCAGGATATTTTCCGGCAAAAGCCAGCGCGATATACCCACCCATGGAATGGCCTATAATGTCGGCGGCTTCTATATCTTCTTCTTTAAGAAGTTGTTCAAGCATATCTGCATGATCATCCATACTGAAGACCTCCGGGATAAAATCCGATTTGCCACTGCCCGGAAGATCTGGTACAATTAACCGGTAATCCTCCCTGAACCTGCTCACCTGGTTTTCCCAAATGGTCGCGTCTTCTGCGAAACCATGTATCAACAGCACTGGCTTTCCTTTCCCGTAAACAGAATAACTGATCCTGCCTTTTTGATAACTTAATGATTTGACCATACGATTATTTTTTAGAGAGGATAAAGGACCGGATAACAAGCAATAAGATTACCGGTATCAGAGAGTTATTGAGCTCCTGTGGCCACCATGGCCATCCCAGCAACAATAATGCCCCCAGGATGCCGGAAACCCGAAAATATGGCTTTATCCATTTCTTCTGTTTTCCGATAAAGAATGCGGCGACCGCATGGGTCGGAATTGCCCAGATGATGTTCATATTATTACGGCAAACTGTATCCTCCCTGAATAACCAAAGGCTGAGCATCAGGATGCCCAGTAAACCCGTAACCAGGAACAATGATTTGTCTAAGAGCTTCACAGTTTTCTCGGAGGTAGAATGTAAAAAAGATAAAATCAGCAGAAAAATTGAGAGAGCAGTGAGCACCAGGTATGGATTAATCCAGGGCATGGATAACTCAACCACAGGAGGTTGGTAGAGGTAAGGTTTTGATGTAACCAGGGGGGACAATGCTTTTGGATCTGGCCTTATCAATATGCTCGCAGAGTCAAATCCTTTCATAAGATAATCAGGTAAAAACATCGATTGTTCGTTCGTGACTTTTTTATCGATCAATGAACCCAGCAGAAGGTCGATGCCGAGTTTGCTCCAGTGTTGCTGACCCTTATGCAGGGATTCATGGATCATGTTCCGGAAAGTGGGCACCTTAGCCGGAAGAATGTTATTGAATCTAATCAGCGATTTTGGAGTCTTTGAAATGATGTCCCGGATCCGGGTTGAACAATTGTCGTAGAGGAATGAATAATCGTAATATTTATTTTCTTCTCTTGCATTCAGTTTTAATGCTTCGAATAATCGCATTTTATCCTCGCAGGTCAGACGCAATTGTTGTTCAATGACGCTGCGTTTGGTTACCTGGTATTCATACAGGAAGGAGTCCATATCAGCGTAAGACAAGGAATACAACATCTGACCTTTGGTGAATTTTACGTAAAAAGAGAAATCGTCAAATTCCATGGTGCCATAATTATAAACTATGTCCATACCTGTTGAAGCATCTGTGATCCTGATGGCAGAATGGCCAAAGATGGAATATAGTTCTTCACCGGGCCCGCAGGTAAGTATACTTATCCGGAGATTACAGGAATCGGTCTGAGTTGAGTTGTTGCGGGTTGAATCGTTTTGAGCGGTATCAAATTGATTTGAACCCTTCTTAATAGAATCGTTTTGAGTTAACTTGTTATTGCGGGGAGTGTCCTGGGCTAAACAAACCGAGGTACAATACAGGAGCACAATTAATAATAGCATTCTCATAAAGTACCGGCAATGTTTCATATGAAAACCAAAGTCTTAATTTCGATTATGTATTCAATTCCTGCCTTTTAATTCTTCTTACAATGTTTCATACTCACCATTCTGCATTTGATATCCGGAAGCAATTATCGGGGATTCTACTCCAAGCTATTGAATTAACGTCTATAATCAAACTATTGCATTAACGGCTATAATTTGGTGCTTCCTTCGTGATTTCAATATCATGAGCGTGGCTTTCGCGCATACCTGCGTTAGTGATTCTCACGAATTGCGATTTTTGCAGCGCCTGTATATCTTTTGCACCGCAGTATCCCATCCCGGCTCTTAAGCCACCTGTATATTGATATACTATTTCGTGTAAATTTCCTTTGAAAGCAACCCTGCCTTCAATTCCTTCAGGTACAAATTTCTTAATATCATCTTCAACATCCTGGAAATAGCGATCGCCGCTTCCCAGATTCATTGCACCGATTGAACCCATGCCCCGGTATTGTTTAAACTTACGACCTTCATAAATGATTGTTTCGCCAGGACTTTCTTCTGTGCCGGCAAATACACTTCCCATCATAACTACGTTCGCACCGGCTGCGAGTGCCTTCACCATATCACCGGTATAACGGATACCCCCATCCGCAATTAACGGCACCTTCAATTTATGTAATGCACTTGCAGCTTCCATGATAGCGGTGATCTGCGGCATACCTGCACCGGCTACAATTCTTGTTGTGCATATAGAGCCTGGTCCAATACCCACCTTAACAGCATCTGCTCCTGCTTCTACAAGGGCAATCGCCCCACTTGCGGTTGCTATATTTCCGGCAATGACCTGTAGTTTTTTAAAATTTTTCTTTACTTTTTTCAAAGCATTCAATACACCGGTATTGTGACCATGTGCACTATCAAGACAAACAACGTCAACGCCTATTTGCTGCAGTGCAGATGCGCGGTCCAGCAAATCTTCGGTTATACCTAATGCAGCTCCGACAAGTAAACGTCCGTAAGAATCTTTTACAGCATCGGGAAAACTGTGCAATTGTAGTATATCCCTGTAGGTAATAAGGCCAATCAGTTTACCTGCTTTATTAACGACCGGTAATTTTTCAATCTTATATTGACTCAGAATGGTTTTTGCTTTTTTGAGATCAGTACCTTCAGGAGCGGTAATCAGGTTTGTGCTTGTCATTACACTTTTCACCTTTTTACTCATGTCGGTTTCGAAACGCATGTCCCGGTTGGTTAAAATTCCAACAAGTTGGTTCTGATCGTTTACAATCGGGATACCGCCGATCTTGTTATCTTTCATCAGCTTCAGTGCATCAGCAAGCACTGATTCTTCATGAAGGGTAATAGGGTCGAGAATCATCCCGCTTTCACTACGTTTTACCTTACGAACCTGCTCAGCCTGTTGCTCAATCGACATGTTTTTATGCAGAATGCCTATTCCGCCTTCGCGCGCAAGAGCGATCGCCAGTTTGGCTTCGGTCACGGTATCCATCGCTGAAGACAGCATAGGAATATTAAGTGTAATGTCTTTGGTAAGTTGAGAACGAATGTTCACTTCGCGTGGTAAAACCTGTGAATATGCTGGCACCAGCAGTACATCGTCGAAGGTTAGTCCTTCACCAAAAAATTTTTCTTGCCTGGGAGACTTAGATTTTGAAGCGTTATTTATTGTTGCCATGTGCAAAGATAGCGCAACAGGTAAATTGGTTCCAAATGATTTTTTTGTTACGCATTCAGTGATGCTAACTGTTGAAGATCAACCAGGGAGTGATTATAATGATTGCATTGTTAAAATTTTAACTGTATAAAGCTGACGTTACCGCAGTACCAGCCAGCTTTACTGTTACTGCTGCGGAAATTGCCACCCTGTCCTATCAATATTTCCTTCCTCTTCGTTTTATTCCACTCTTTTCTTCGAATAAGATTAAATCTTTTTTCTTCTTTACTTTTTTTCTTCTCTTTTCATCAAATAAGATTAAATCTTTTACCGGGCAAGGTCGCGATAATACTTCTTAGCTCCAGGCCCAGGATCACTGATGCGGTGAGGCTATTACTCATTCCGCTTCTGAACATCAGTTCATCAATATGCATAGGCGCATTTTCCTGCAGCAGGTTAATAATTATCTGCTCATTCTCATTCAGATCATCAAATAATTGCCTGGCTCTTTTCTGTTTTACATATTTATCATCGTTCCAGCCCATGGTCTCAATAAATTCTTCTGGTTCCGTTAACAAAGCTGCTTTATGCGTTTTGATCAGCAGATTACAGCCGAGGCTTTTTAGATCAGTTATTCTGCCCGGGCAGGCAAACACATCCCGATGATAAGTATTAGCCAGGTTAGCTGTTATCAGGCTGCCTCCTTTTATGCCAGTTTCCACGACGATTGTTGCATCGCTTATACCGGCAACCACCCGGTTCCTGCTCGGAAAATTATGTTTATCGGGCTGCGTATTACTTTTAAATTCTGATAACAGTCCACCATGTTTTATCATATTTTTTGCGAGTCCGGAGTGTTCCGGTGGATAGATGGTATCAAGTCCATGTGCGAGCACAACAATAGTCGGGATATTATTTTTGATAGCCGCTTTGTGTGCAAATGAATCAATGCCAAATGCAAGTCCACTTACTATTATGACATCATAGGGCTGTAATGCCTGGACCAGTTTTTCAGTGGTTGATTTGCCATAGTCAGTACTTGATCTTGTTCCGATGATGGAGATAATTCTTGAATTGTTAAGATTTGCATTGCCGCGATAAAACAACAGTGTAGGCGGATCATAACAATTCAGGAGACGCCGGGGATAGCCGGGATCAGTAAGAAACAAAGGTTCAATCTTATACCTTTCAATAAATTTTATTTCATTTTCTGCTGATCTGAAATCCCGGAAATATTTTATTTTATTTGCTTTGATAGGTCCGATATCTTCAATCGCTTCTATTTCGCTGACGTGAGCGCTAAAGACGTTTTCGGCAGTACCAAAATGGTTCACCAGCTTTTTCGCATTTACGGCACCGACATAAGGAACCTGGCATAGGGCGAGTTGAAAAATAAGGTCTGAATTCATGTCCTGTTTCTTAACAGGAAAAAATACAATAGATCTATAGTATGGGACCAGTTTAATTCCCCGATTTATGCCGTCAAATCATCAGGGATAAATGGGCTAAAAACTTCAGCGGGATCTTAAATAAGATGATATGATTAAGATGATATGGTTAAGATGGTTATGATTAAGAGGTTATGATTAAGAGGTTATGATTAAGAGGTTATGATTAAGAGGTTATGAATAAGATGGTATGATCAAATCATATACCAGGTTAACATTGAATAAGGTCAGACTATGAGCAAACCCGCCTCCTTCGCTGATTATCTAATAGCAGAAAAAATGCTAAAGCTTCGGTTATAGTTCAAATCACTAGCGTTTTGATGTTCTGTTTGCAAGTTCTTTGAAAATATTGTCTGTATTGAGGTTGCTTATATAAGGTTAAGGATTTTAGATGCTGGAAACAATACTTATACATGGCTTTTGGACAGATTACAAATCGGGAAAGTTTAAGCGATACGATGTTATGCTTAAAAGCAAATGCTGATAAAACCTATCATCTTGGTATTGGTGAAGTGGTCTCGAAAAGTACACTTTCAACTGCTAATGAAAATAGATCTTCTCTTATTTATTTTGATTTGGCAATGCTTTTAATCGAGCAGGCCAAACAATTATATATATGGCTAATCTTGGTTGTTAACTAATTAAAGTCCGGATAATTTTTTACGTCAAACCCTATTGACTTATCACCTTTAGCTCTGTTCTCCGGTTTTGTGCTCTGCCTGCATCTGTAGTATTCGCAGCAACCGGAACACTCGCCCCAAAACCTTTTGCAGACAAGCGGTTTGCAGCTATGCTCTTGGCAACTATATACTTCACCACAGCTTCGGCACGGTCATTCGATAGCTTCATGTTATCAGCTGCCTTTCCAACATTATCCGTATATCCATTGATCTGGATTGTCAATGTTGGATTGTCTTTTAACAACATAACGATTTTATCAAGTTCCGAATAGGATTCGGGCTTAATCACAAATTGGTTTACATCAAAGAATATATTCTTCAATACAATAGTGGCATTAGCTTCTATCGGTTGAAGTGGTATATCAATATTATAGGTTGAGTCAGGTGATTTTTCTGTCAGGGAAAAATTCTCAGAGAAAAACAGGTAGCCACGACGGTTAACGTTGAATGCATAATCCTTTCCAACCGGCAAAGTGATCAGGTAGCTGCCGGTACCATCGGTCTGGATACTGCTCAATGTTTGCTGGGTGGCAAGATCTGTAAGTTCAACAGAGGACGGTAAACCCTTCGATGTTTTCTTATCAAACACTTTTCCTTTTATCCATAGCGTACGGGCAGGACGAATATCATCGCGTAATTGAAAAGTATAAAGATCAAGACCGCCTTTGCTATCGCTCCTGTCTGATGCATAATAAGCTGTTTTTCCATCCGCAGCAATAGAGAGACTGCCTTCATTTTCAATGGTATTTATCGGGTAGCCGAGGTTAATAGCTTTTGACCAGGTACCTCCGGGACCTTTTCGTACTAGGAACAAATCTTCTCCACCATAACCCAGGTGGCCGCTCGAAGTGAAATACAAGGTCTGGTTATCTGCATGTATAAAGGGGCAACTTTCGTCGCCTGGTGTATTGATTTCCGGCCCGGCATTTTGTGGTTCGCTCCAGGTGCCGTTGGGAAGTCTTTTGCTGATATAAATATCAGAACCGCCGAAACCATCCGGACGGTTGCTTGTAAAATATAAATCCCTTTTATCTGGCGAAAGTGAAGGGGCGGTTTCCCAGGATTCGGTGTTAATCTTGTTACCCAGGTTTTCGGGGTTGCTCCAGCCGTTATTTGTGAGATATGAAATATAAAGGTCACAACTGCCAAGTCCTTCCGGGAAGTTACAGCCCGTGAATATCAGCCACTGTCCATCCTGCGAAATGTTTTGTGCGCCTTCGTTTGATGGAGAGTTTATCTGACCGCTCAGGGCAGCGGCAGCACTCCAGCTGGTGTCGTTTCTGGAAGCGCTATAAAAATCTTCGTTGGTATTACCGACACGCCTGGTAAACACCAACTCCTTCCCATCGATGGTCAGGGTCGGGAAATATTCAGACACCTTGCTGTTTATTTTATCGCCGAGGTTTTTTGGCTCGAATTTATAGTCACCAAGTGGTTTCTGTTTTGCGTAATCTACCGCAAACTGAAAACTCTTCCTTCGATATTCTGCTGCCAGCCTGCTCTTTTCATTCAGAGTCGGGATATTTATGAAGTCGGTGATAGCAGCGATCGCTTTTTCAAACTCACCTTGTCCTGCCAGGTTGATAGAATAGGGGAGATTGTAATCTTTGAAATAATCGGCATCGATAGCCTTGGCTTTCAGGTAATTATCGATGGAAGCCGGATAATTTTTGAGTTCGCCATACATGCCAGCTATAGAAAGATATGCATCCATGAATTTAGCATCAAGCTTTACTGCATTATCAAGAAGCTGAATCCCTTCTTTGAAATTTCCGTCATTGGCTTTTTCCAGTCCCTGGCGATAGAGGGCCATGGCTTTTTTCCCAACTTTTTCAGGATAGTACTGGGCCTGAATAGCCAGGGTAAATAGTGAAAATGACAACAAAAGCAGGTATTTTCCAGGATTGGCAGACATGAATTGGAATTAGTAAATCAATATTAATTATTAAATATTCAAATAACAATTGAAACATGTCATTTCATGACAGTAGTCAGGCTGAATCAGTACCGAAAACACCATGAAACTGCATCCACAAAGCTCCGGCCTGGCAATAGAATCACACCGCCGCCTTTAATCAAACAGGTTTCTCAGCTTCTTATCAAACATGTTTTTCTGCTTCAATGTTGGATGAAGATGGGAAGTAGCGGGTGAAAGTTGTCAAACATGCCGTAATGCGGGCTCGCCACTACCAATTTTAAGGGACATTTATGTATTTATGAAGCTGAAGTGAAAATTCCCATTGGGGGTTCAGCTTGATATATTCAATGATTCGCGGCGTCATTTGTGCGGATTTTGTCCATTCCGGTTGTAAAAATAGTTTGCAATCAGGGGAAACCGCCCGCGCATGTTGTTCTGCCCACTCAAAATCGGAATTGTTATAGATAACTACCTTGAGTTCATTTGCCAATGGCATAATTTCAGGCAGGGGAAATTTGAATTTTTTGGGAGAAAGACAGATCCAGTCCCAGTCGCCGCTCAGGGCACTTGACCCTGATGTTTCAATATTGGTTTCAAAACCGGCTACGTGCAGCGCTTTAGTCAGTGGACCACAGTCGTGCACAAGTGGTTCACCACCAGTAATTACCGCCAGGCGGCCAGGATAAGCCGAAGCTTCGCTGGTTATTATGTCGATATCCATTAATGGGTGTTTGGATGCATCCCAGCTCTCCTTTACATCACACCATACACAACCCACATCACAACCACCGAGCCTAACAAAATATGCGGCCCGGCCCTGGTGAAAACCTTCTCCCTGGATGGTATAAAAAGCTTCCATAACCGGAAGCTGAACCTTTGTCAATATTTCTGTCAATTCTTTCATCACCAATTATCGCCCTGGTCTTTAATCATTTTATTGTAAAACATTCCATCATCCCGCATGTTCGACCCAATTCCGCGGTTTCACCCGATCCCGGGGTTTCACCGATGCCGGGGTTTTACCCAATCCCGGGGGGCACCCGGGCTATGCGAAATCAACCCCTACCGGAGTTGGTTCAAATTTCCATGTAGTCAACTCCTGCCGGGGTTGTACGCAATTTCATAATTCGTATCTCAGTTTCATAACTCATAACTCATAATTCATATCTCTCTTCACATCTCTCTTGATCAGTTTTTTTGCTGGCAGGCTATAAAAGTGTTCGTCATCAACGCTGCAATGGTCATAGGGCCAACGCCTCCGGGAACTGGTGTGATATAACTGCATTTCGGTGAAACGCTCGCAAACTCAACGTCACCCTTGATTGCGTAACCACTTTTTTTAGAAGTGTCCGGAACCCTGGTGATTCCTACATCTATTATTATTGCGCCGTCTTTTACCATATCAGCTTTAACAAATTCCGGCTTACCGAGAGCGGCAATTATTATATCGGCGCTCTGGCAAATTTCCTTCAGATTTTTGGTGTGCGAATGGCAAAGGGTAACGGTGCAGTTTCCCGGGTTTTTATTGGAGCTGAGCAAAATGCTTATCGGGCGGCCAACTATATTGCTTCTTCCCACAACAACCGCGTGCATACCTGCCGTATTTATCTTATAATGAGCCAGTAAAAGCATTATTCCATAAGGTGTCGCGGAAACAAAGCCAGGCAAGCCCTGAACCAGTTTTCCTACATTTACCGGGTGAAATCCATCGACATCTTTTGTTGGATCGATGGCATTTATCACATTTTCATCTGAGATATGTTTTGGCAATGGTAACTGTACAAGAATGCCATCCACATCGTAGTCAAGGTTCAGATCTTCAATGATGGTCAGCAACCTGTTTTCGCTGATATCTTCCTCGAGACGGATCAGGGTACTTTTGAACCCGATTTCTTCGCAGGTTTTCACTTTGGATGCAACATAGGTTTCGCTAGCGCCGGAATTTCCGACCAGGATAGCGGCCAAATGTGGTGTTTTTTTTCCTTCATTTGTAAGCTGGGCAACCTTGATCTTGAGCTCATCCTTTATAGCCTGGGATGTGAGTACGCCGTCTAAAATTTCCATTTCGCAAAGGTATATTTCCATTTGGAATAGAATACTTAAAAATTTGACAGCAAATATTCACGATTTTAGTGTTGCCATTGACGCTTTTGAATTGTTGAACGGTCGACAATCATCTTAAAAACCTTCTTTTATGAAAAATGGAACCAGGCCAATGGGCTTCTATCAAATCTACAGGAAGGCATTTGTACTGGCCGCAGCTGTGTTCGGCGCAGCGGTGTCGCCTGCAGGATTCATGGCGAATGCTCAGATTGCTTCAAAAGAGCATATTTATATACATACTGATCGAAACGTATACCTGGCGGGGGAAACGGTTTTTTTCAAAGCCTATCTTTACCTTCAGTTTGCTCCCAGCGATTTAAGTTCTTCGCTGATTTATCAATTGTCAGATCTTTCCGGAAACGTCAGGGCTGCCGGGTTAATTCCTGTTACGGGCGGCACGGCTGCCGGATCTATTGAGCTCGGTTCAGGGATACCTCAAGGTGTTTATTTGTTAAATACAATGACTACTAAGTTGTCGAAGCCTTTACCGGAAGAAGTTTACAGCCGGCCCCTCTATATTTTTAATGCTGATAATAAGGAAGGATCAGTGAAACAGCCTCCCTCAGCACCTGCCGGGTCGGAACTAGCTGCAACTGATATATCGATTTCGGCATCAAAATCGCCAAAAGGCAGGCTGGTCAATGTAGAGTTCCCGGATTCGACCTCAACAGGTAAGTCGTGGCGGATTTTCGGGCTTATGGAAAACCAGGTAGTTTTTGCACACCAATTTATATTAAAGACCCAGACACAATCCATGCAGGTTCCAACTCTTGATTTGCCGGACGGGATCCTTCATTTTGTATTGGCAAACGAAGGAGGAACTATCTTATCAAAAGGACTGACATCTATTGATAATGGTTCATCAAACCTGGAATTAACGCTAAATATCGACAGTTTCCGGACCGATTCCCATGGGAGGAATGTCTTCACCCTTGGATTTCCGGCAGGTATTGCAGGTACTTTTTCTGTTTCGGTTACAGATCCAGGTAAAGATCTTAATCCCCGGGCAAAAAACATCTTCACTTCTTTACTAAAAGACTCTGCTATTGGGCATATCGAAATCGATAATTCCGGAGAATTTGTTCAAAAACCGAAGTGGTTGCCCGACACTAACTTCATTAGTATAAAAGGAAAAATCGATCTCCCAAATTCGAAGGTTAAGATCGGGAAAGGTGATCTGATCTTTTTTGTTCAAAACCGGGATTCATCCAGTTTTACAGTAACTCCTGAAATTTCAAAAAATGGTGAGGTTAATCTTGATAAGTTATTTTTTGAAGATACTGCTACTATCAGCTATGGTTGGAGCAAATCGAACCGGAAAATGAAAATTGATTTCGATCTCCCAAAACCCGGAGGTCAGTTTAAGCTTTGGCCGACCCGGTTACCTTTTTATGAAGCCGGGCTTTTTTCCGATTCATCAGCAATGCTTGTTTTTGGAAAAATGCAAAAAGGATTGATAGAACAATTGACAGATGCAACAATGCTAGATACCGTTTTTGTAAAAGGCAAAACCAAATCTCCAAAGGAAATAGTGAATGCAAAATATACCAGGGGGGTGTTTTCAAATTCAAATATGGCTAAAGTGATTGATCTGATAAATGAGCCCGTAAAGGCAGGCGCAAATATTCTTGATTATCTGCAGGGTAAAATATCGGGGCTAAACATCGTGAGACTCAACAACGGCTATCAACTTACCAGTACAAGGGTCTCAACAATGACAGATCCTTATCCGCACGTGAATGTTTATTTAGACGAACAATTAAGCAACCAGGATTTTGTCAGAACCCTGCCGGTAAATGATGTTGCACTTGTAAAATATTTTCCTCCCGGAAACAGCGGCATGCTTGGAATGGGCAATATTGGAGCACTGGCTATTTACACTAAACGACCAGAAGACCTTACCGGCAAAAGTGTCTTGAAAAATGAAAATACATTTCTGTATCCTGGATATACACCTGTTAAACCTTTCCAGGGTGCGCCATCATACGGCAAAAAGCAAAACGGGTATTTTAGTCCAACCATATACTGGAATCCTTCGATCTATGTTGCCGGCGAGGATAACAAAGCCGTGATATCATTTATTAATTACGGCGAAGTAAAACAAATGAAAATCGTAGTTGAAGGATTTACGGAAGATGGCAAAATTGTTTCCTTTGAAAAAATTATACCTTAGAATCTAAATCAGGTTATTGATCGCAAAATAATAATCTCCTTGAAATATTCTCCCTGGCATTGTCTCCATCTTATTGTTTGCATCTTATTGTCTGAAATATTCGTTTTAAATAATCATCTCAAATAATCGTCGCAAATAATCGTCGCAAATACTCATCTTAATATTCGTCTGAAAAATCGTCTGAGATAATCGTCTGAGATATTCGTCTGAAATAGTCGACTCCATTTTATTAGTAATGAAAACTATTTAACTGTCAATGAGGAAAAAACCAGCGCGCTAAAAAAATTTTTCTGGTATTTGCATACCTGGTAGTAGCTGTTTTTTATCCAGTTAAAAATTTTGTGCAAATGATGACGGAGCGGTTGAGTGTTTTATTGATAATTACCCTTATTCTTTATATTTTTTGCCTGTTAGCGGTTGATGTAAATGGTCAATCAGCCAGTTCTTCTGAGTCTTTCACTGAAAGAGGACCTGGAGCTTTCAGCAAAAAATTCACTGATATTTTCTGCCTGGCAAACAACCCGGCAGCTTCCACCGGATCTGAAAGTTTCAGCGCCGGCATTTACAGTGAACGAAGGTTTATGTTGAAAGAGTTAAGCCAGTATTACCTTGTCCTCGCTCATTCGACTACGCATGCCAATATCGGTGTGAAGCTGCATTATTCCGGCTTCTCCGACTATAATGAATCATCTGCCTCACTTAGTTATGGGCGTGATCTCGGGAAATTACGAGTTGGTATGCGATTCAACTATCATAAGATAAGTATCTCCGGTTATGGTTCTACCTCCACCTGGTCTGCTGATATTTCGGTGATATGGCAACTCACCGAAAAGTTGCGTGCAGGGATACAGGCCATTAATCCCATACCAGTTCCGTTCGGACCTGATAAGTCTGAACATTTTGCATCGTTGTATAAACTTGGAATGGGATACGAGATTGCTGACAAATGTTTTCTTGGCGGTGAACTATACAAGGAAACGGGGAAAACCGTAAATGTTCAGCTTTTGTTGCAATACCGGCTAGACAGCAGGTTAAGCTTTCGTGGGGGGCTAAACACCAATGTGGGTCAGCCTTTTGCCGGGGTTGAGTGGTTTCTTAATGATTTTCGGTTAGGCATAGATGGTAGTTATCATCCGGATCTTGGGTTTACACCCGCTCTCATGATCAGTTTCAAGAAACAAAAAAGTAACTGACATGCATTTTAATGCGAAGACTGAAACTTATACCAGGTTAATATTACCAGTGTTCATCTTGATTTCTGTTCAGGTAAATCTGGTTGCGCAGGAAGAAAGGGTACTTACTATGCAGGAAGAAATGCTACTGGAAACACAGGCATCTGAAACGGAGGGAGAAGTTGATGATGATAGTTACCTGGTGACACTTAACGAGTTTCGGAAACATCCTTTGCCAATCAACACCGCTGACGAAAATATATTCCGGGAGCTGCGCATACTCACGGACCTGCAGATTCATCAACTCATAAGTTACAGAATGTTATTAGGCAAACTCATAAGTATCTATGAACTGCAGGCCGTACCTGGCTGGGATCTGGAAACCATAAGGAAGGTTTTGCCCTATGTTGTACTGAATGAAAGTGAACCTGTATTCAAAGGTATTTTTTCGAGGTTGCGTTCAGGAAACAGCAATATAATATTCAGGACTTCTTTTGTGCCACAGCTATCTGCAGGTTATCTTAAAGCTGATACCGGGGCCAGCGGTTATACAGGTAGCCCGTTGAGATTATTTGCAAGATATCAATATAATTACAAGAACCTGCTGCAGTACGGGTTACTTGGCGATAAAGACGCAGGCGAACAATTTTTTCAGGGTCGTCAAAAGATGGGCTTTGATTTTTATTCCTATCATATTTTTTTGAGAAAAATGGGAATGATTCAGGCGCTTGCGCTGGGAGATTATACTGTGAGTATGGGACAAGGTCTTATTCATTGGCAAAGTAGTGGTTTGCGAAAAAATGCCGACGCGATGATGATTAAAAGACAGGGGCCGACGTTAAAACCATACCGGTCTGCCGGGGAGTACAATTTTAATCGCGGTGCCGGAATCACCCTTCAGAGAAAGCGATTCTCCGTTACAGCCTTTGCATCTTACCGGCAATTGTCTGCAAGTATGGACAGGGATGAAAATGGCGAATACGTGAGCTCTTTTGTAACTTCTGGCTATCATCGTACTGAACTTGAATTACAGAAGCGGAAAAATCTTGTTGCATTGGCTGCAGGGGGCGTATTGAAATATAATTTCAGGCAGGGCAGTTTTTCTTTAAATACGGTCCACTATAAATTTCAATTTCCCTTGAGACCGCAGGATAAGCCATATGATTTATACGGAATAAATGCGGATCGTTGGTCAAACTATAGTGTGGATTATAGTTATACTTTTCGGAACATTCACAGCTACGGTGAGGTAGCAATTGACGCAAAAAGAAAGCTTGCATTATTACAGGGTTTTTTAATAGCTCTTGACCGAAAGCTGGATTTTTCAATTGTATACAGGAACCTCAATAACGCTTATCAGTCAATGGCAGGAAGTTCGTTCACAGAAAACAGTGCCCCATCAAATGAAAAAGGACTCTATGCCGGTTTTTCTTTAAGGCCTGCTTCAGGCTGGGTTATCAATATTTACAGTGATGTCTGTGATTCACCCTGGTTGCGTTTCAAAACGGATGCGCCGGCAAGGGGTAGGGGATACCTGCTTCAGGTTATCAATACACCCAACAAGAGGGTTGAAATTTATACTCGTTTTTCCAATGAACAAAAATGGTTGAATGTTTCGGGTTCGCTGCTCGCAGAGCCAGAGATCCAGTTTGTAACCCGGAAAGAATGGCGGCTGCAATTTTCAACTCAATTTACGAGGTCGGTTTTATTCCGCTCGAGGGCAGCTTTGAGCTGGTATGGAGAAGTTGGTAATCAGATGCCAAAAAAAGGATTTCTCGGATTTTCGGATCTGGTCTGGAAGCCTATGACCGGGATAGTTTCCGGCAGTGCGAGGCTACAATATTTTGATATGGATGATTACAACACCCGTATATATGCATATGAAAACGGCCCCTTGTATGACACAAGTATTCCTGCATTTTTTGAAACTGGTTGGAGATATTATTTAAACATTCATCTTGAACCGGTGATTCATAAGTGGAAATTTGACGGCCTTGACATCTGGTTGAAATATGGAGAAATAATAAACCAGTCAGTGAATTCCTTCGGCTCAGGACTGGATAAAATAAATCGTTCATCCAGGTCGGAGATAAAAGTTCAAATCATGTACGCCTTTTAATCACCGGATAATAGCACTCTTCACCGGATAACAATACTTTAATTACCGAATAACTGCACTGCCAGTACGATCTTTAGATATATAGTAATTATTGCCATGTTATATAATTCAAATAAATACTGGATAATCTGGAGATTATAAGGTTAATAAAACCTCAGTTTTATTCAATGTTATCAATAGAATCGGCTTTAAAGCATCTAATCTAAACATTATAATAAACAATATTTTTAATAAGTTAAAAATTTTCACATATTTGCATCAGTATTTTTCCCGCCTTGCTATATGTAAAGGTTATCGTGACCCTAATCTGACTTGATTATTGTTTGTCCTACTAAGTCACGTTTACGAACAAAAACTAACAAGTTACATGAGAAAAATTCTAACACTGCCCGCAGCGCTTTTACGCTTTGCAGTATTGGCGTTAGGGTATATCAGGCAGGTGTCTGTTAGAATAAATGATGACCAGGGAAATCCCATTCCCCATTTTCGAGGGTCAGAATCAAAAGAAAACTACAGGTACTTCAAATGGAGAAATAAGCTACTACAGTCGGCACAGCAGCTAAAACCAAAATCAACGCAGCAGAAAATTCCATTCTTTCTTTATCGAGAGAGCTTCACTTCGCAGATTTTACAACGATTGTGGCTGATAAGACTCCGGATGAAACGGCCACTAAAATGTAAGAGTGATCATAATATTATAGAGACAATTATGGACCCTATTGGTAAAAATGAGTGGAAAGTTGGGAATTGGCAGACTGTGAATAAATTTTTTAATAAAAAAAATAAGAACTAAAAGCTTCCGTTTTTTGCGTATAAATACTCAAATTCTTACCTGGTAGTTTTGCATTAAAGAAAGTAAAAATCTCTTGTTGTTATGCCAAAATAGCATCTGAAATGACAGGTATTCGATGAAATCTTAGAAAACGGTTTAAAAAAAGCAAGAGGTATTAACAATCGTAAATAGTAGTTTAATGGAATTACATGATAAGTTAAATCAATTTTTTGACCGTGATCATTTTTTTATCACCGTGATTATCAAGATCTTATTGAGCAAGATCAAGAAAATACCATTGCAGGCGGAATTTTTAAACGGTAAAGCAGCGCTTTAGTTTGAAACGTTGACTTATGATTTAACGAATATTTAATTTATTTTTTTTTTCATTATCAATTCTAGTAATTTTCAGAGTCACATTCCAGTTCAAACGGTCAAATCAAACACAAAACACATGAGAAAAATTCCATTGCTATTGTCAATGCTGGTCTGCCTATGCAGTCTGGCATTTGGCCAGGCCGGCTCAATTTCCGGCCAGATTAAAGATGAGGCGGGCACACCGATTGCCTACGCGACAGTAAAAATCAAAAATTCTTCAACAGGTTCATCAGCAGACGCACAGGGGCGGTACAAAATCACAGCAAAAAGTGGCGACGTACTCGTGTTTTCTGCAATCGGGTATGGTCAGACTGAAGTTCCGGTAGGCAGTTCTTCCACTGTCGATGCAAATCTTGCAAAGTCTGAAAGTTTAATTGATGAGGTAATTGTAACTGCACAAGGTATACGCAGAAGGCCACGTGAACTTGGTTATTCTGTTGCCAGAGTTAATAACGATGACATTACAGTTGGTCGTTCACCACAATTAGCACAGAGTTTATCAGGAAAGGTTTCTGGCCTTGCGGTATTTAATGTTAACAACTCCGTTGACCCTGCAGTAAAAATTGTTCTCAGGGGTTACAGGTCAATGACTGGTAACAATGATGCGCTTGTAGTAATCGATGGATTACCTATGCCTCCTGGTTCATCAACCATGTTGAATCTGCTTAACCCAAATGATATCGAAACTGTATCCGTACTTAAAGGCGGACAGGCAGCGACCCTTTATGGATCAGATGGTGTAAACGGTGCGTTGGTAATTACAACAAAAAGAGGTTCAAAAGGTAAAGCAAGAGTAACATACTCCAATGCTACAAATATTGAACAAGTAAGTTTCCTGCCAGATTTCCAGGACCAGTTTGGTAGTGGCTCACATTACGCAGCAAGTTTTGGCGCCGCCGGTTATAAAACTGATTACCTGGCGAGGATGAAGGATAACTGGCGTTCATATGAAAACCAGCAGTTCGGTAATCGGTTTGACGGAAGTTTAAGACCAGCCGGTCGACTCTTGCAGGATGGTTCTTATTATGAATTACCTTATTCAGCTATTAAAAATTCTAGAAAAGATATCTGGAACACCGGGCTCACTACCAATAACCAGTTGTCAGTAAGCGGTGGTAACGAAAATTCTACCTTCTATCTTTCAGTAGAAAATAACCTTGCACAAGGTGTTGTACCTGAAGATAAAAGCAGACGTACCGGTGTACGTCTTGCTGCGACAACAGAAGCAGGAAGATTGAAAGCGGGTTTTAATCTTGCTTATGTACAGGCAAGTTATGATCGTACAACTTTTGATTTCTACAATGAATCAATCAACCAGGCTGCGCACATTCCATTGAAGGATCTGCGTGATTGGAAAACCAACAAGTTTGCCAGCCCTGATGCCTACTACAATGATTATTTCACAAACCCTTATTTCAGATTGGACAACGACCGTCAGAACTACGGCGATAACAATTTCCAGGGTAACATGGAACTGAATTTCAAAGTGGCTGAATGGTTAAACCTGTATAACAAACTCGGTGTTGTTAATAACACCAGGAACAGGAAAAACACTGTCGGAAAATACATATACTCTCCATATGCTAAAACCCAGGCTAAAGTGCCTCCTGCATATGACCAGGCTGATGGATCAGGTATTACCAGGACGGTAACTGATCTTGCGGGTAGTGTTTATGATGCAACTGAAACTGAAAATATCATCAACAATGAATTCCAGATCCAGGCAAATAAAGACTTTGGAGATTTCTCTACCAAAGGCCTTCTTGGTTTCAGCTTATACGACAGGAGAACCAAAATTGTAGAAGTGAGCTCCGCCTCTATCGTGGTACCGGATATCTATAACGTAGCAAACCGCACCGGTGAGCTTGGTGGTGGAGAAGGCATTTCTCAATATCGTAAGTATGGTTATTATGCGGATCTACTTGTTGGCTGGAAAGACCTTGTTTTCTTACATGGTTCTGCCCGTTTCGATGGTACATCTAAGTTCTATAAGCCAAATCGTGAAAAGGACCTGTTTACCTATCCTTATTATGGGGCTGACGTGTCATTTAACGTAACTGAAATTTTCCCGGCGATAAAGAATACTATCCTGAACTATGCGAAGCTTCGTGCCGGCTACAGCAGCAACGTTGCTGACAATATAAGAATCTACGGTCTGGACCCTGTTTATCCGAACGGCGCTGGTTTCCCATATGGAAATACAGTAGGATTAACGGTAGGTGACCTTTTACCTGCTCCGGACCTGAGACCTGAAAAAGTAAATTCTTTTGAAGTCGGTACCGAATTGCAGTTGGTTGATAACAGGATCAACGTTGACTTTACCTATTACACACAAAAAACTACCGATGCGGTGGTTACCGCAAGGATTCCAAATTCCACTGGTTTCACAAGCCTCTTGTTGAACGTAGGGGAATCCAAAAACTGGGGTTATGAAATTGACCTTCGTGGACAGGTAATCCGTTCGGAGAATTTCAATTGGGAACTGAGTTGGAGATACTCTTACAACGATAACAAGGTGGTTGAGATCTTCCCTGGTTTAACAGAATTCCTATCCAGTGGTTATTCATATGCTGGTTCTTATGTGATGAAAGACAATTCTTTCCCGAAAATTAAAGCAGTCGGATACGTTCGTGATCCGGCAACAAATCGTGTTATTGTAAATCGCACAACCGGCTATCCATTGTCAAACGGACCACTGAAAGACCTGGGCCGTGCACTTCCAAACAAAATCATGGGTTGGGGAACTAAACTTAACTACAAGAATATTTCTCTTGCTACAAACTTCGAATACCGTGGTGGTCATGTGATCTACAGCGATCTTGGAAGACAGATGACATTCACGGGTTCTGGTGGGTGGACAGAGAATCGTGTTCCTCATGTGTTTCCAAATTCAGCCTATGACGATGGTACAGGAAAATTTGTTGAAAATACTAATGTGAATGTACAGGAAGCTGAGTATTCATTATGGGTTGATCACTATCGTTTGATTACTGAAAACTTCACAGTTCCTGCCTGGTTTATCAAGCTAAGGGATATCAATCTTTCCTATAGTTTTTCGCAGAGATTGCTGCAGAAAACCAAAATCTTTGGCGAAGCCAGTGTGGCACTATACGGAAGAAATCTTATCACTATCGTTGATTCCCAAAATGATTTCGTGGACCCTGAGTTCAGTTTTACTACTGGCAATGGTTTGGGTATCAGCAATACCTCACAAACTCCTCCCGTTCGTCAATATGGTATTAACCTGAACGTGACATTTAAATAATTAATAAACATCATTGTTATGAAGCTCAAACATTTTATTTTATCTCTTATATTAGTGAGCACGGCGTTGACTGGTTGTAAAAAGCAATGGCTGGATATTAATAGTAATCCAAACGAGTTACCCACTGCGCTTCCAGCATTCCTGTTCACCGGGGCTGTTAATCGCACCGCCGGCTATATTGATCCTAATGAGTTGGGATCTTACTGGAGTGGTCAATGGACACAATCGAATACTTATATCATCAGTGGTTCACAGTTCCAGTATATATTTAATAACACAAATTTTAACTACTGGGATACCTGGTATGACATCCTGAACGATTATCAATTTGTAATTAATAAGGCAGATTCATTTGAGCAGCCTTATGCCAAGGGTCCTGCAAGAGTTATGAAGGCATTGATTTATCAACAGCTTGTTGACGTTTATGGAAACATACCGTATACCCAGGCTTTAAAGGCAATCGGCAACTTAAGTCCGAAATTTGATGATCAGAAAGTCGTTTATGAAGATCTTATCAAGCTCCTTGATACAGCAATCACTGATCTTCGCGCAAATGCATTCGTCTCAGGTTCACAGGCAACTGACATTGTTTTTAAAGGTGTAACTGCCAGCTGGATAAAATTTGCGAACAGCCTGAAACTGCGTTTATTGATTCGTCAAAGCAAAATTTCCGGAAGAACCCCTTATATCACTGCTGAAATAAACAAAGCGGCAGCTACAGCTGAAGGATTTTTAAGTGCTGGTCTGGATGTAACCAGCAACCCGGGATATGTTTCATCTGCTGGTAAAACCAATCCAATTTATGATCGTTGGGGTTATGCAGCGAATGGAGCAACACAGGCACTCGGAAGATACCCAAGACCAACAACTTTCCTTTTCGACAGGTTCAAAGCGACAAACGATACTTTCAGGTTGAAAAGACTCTTTTATCCTTTTGGTGGAGAGGGTTCAAACCCAGGTGTCGGATCAAGAGCTGAAGTGCTGAGTAACTATGTAGCTATACCGTTTGGTACATCTTCTGGTTTCTTATCACAGAACACGTCTCCGCTCGGGCCTGCATTAATCGTAAGAGGCCAGTTTAACTCCAACGTGGTTATTATGACGGCTGCTGAAAGTTTCTTTTTATTAGCAGAAGCAAAGGAATTATATGGTGCTTCGGTTACACTTCCCCAGACTGCACAAAACTATTATGAACAGGGGGTACGTGAATCTTTCCGCCTGACTGGTACTGCAGCAGCCGCAGCAACTGCGTTGTTGACAAGCGGAAAAGATCTTGCTGACTGGACAGTTTCCACTAATAAACTGCAGACAATCTGGCTCCAGAAATGGCTTGCAATGACAAATTTTACCGGGTTTGAAGCCTGGGCTGAATATCGCAGAACCAATTACCCGGTACTTCCGAAATCGGCTTCTGCTGCAACAAATGCAACACCTCCGGTGCGTCTTTATTACCCACAGACGGAATTATCCAGCAATGGTGTGAACGTTGCTGAACAGGGAACTATAGATGTATTCAAAACAAAGATTTTCTGGGATGTAGATTAATTCCCGGCTTAATAAATAAGAAAGGGTGCCCTCTTTGGAAGGCACCCTTTCTTATTTTTGAGAACTTATTTTATTACTTATGATCTGATGTAAATAACCACCCTTAACTTCGATTAAAACGGGCAATATGCAGAATCAAAACCAGGCAGAAAACCAGATAAACATAGAGATTTCAGAAGAAACGGCGGAAGGAACCTATGCCAACCTGGCTATAATCACACATTCTCATGCTGAGTTTGTGATTGATTTTGTAAACGTGATGCCCGGCACCCCAAAATCTAAGGTTAAATCCCGGATCATTCTGACTCCTCAGCATGCGAAGCGGTTCATGAAAGCCCTGAACGATAATGTTCAGCGTTTTGAAGCGGCGAATGGCAAAATCCAGGACCTTGAAGAAGTGCAGCTTCCCCTGAATTTTGGTGGTCCATCCGCACAGGCTTAGTTGATTAACAACTGGTTAAGCCGGCTTCTTTCAGCAATTTGCCTCTTTCGGCAATTATCATATAATTCCCTCGTCCGCGAAACTGTAATAGCCATATTCGCTTACTATTATATGGTCCAGTATTTTGATGTCCAGGAAATGAGCAGCTTCCTTGATTTTGGCTGTGAGTTCTTCGTCTGCTCTGCTTGGCCTGATACTACCTGAAGGATGATTATGACAGAGTATCAGGCTGACGGCATCTTCTTCAAGCGCTTTTTTCAGTATTATCCGGGGATCGGCGACCGTACCGGTAATCCCACCTTTGCTTATAATCTCGAAGTGGTTTACACGGTTTGAGCGGTTCAGAAAAACTACTCCGAATACTTCCTGCTGGTAGTCCTTAAGCATTGCCTGCAGGTACCTGGCCATATCGCTGCTGTGTTTGACCACCAGTTTGTCGAGGGCAACGCCCGATTGTCTTCGACGTCCAAGTTCAAGAGCTGCAACGAGGGTGGCTGCCTTGGCTGAACCTATTCCCTTGACCTGCATGATCTCTTTTGCCGACAGTTTACCAAGTTCCTGTAGATTGTTTTGACTTAACAACATAATCTCCCGCGCAAGTTCCAGCGCCGACCTTTTCGGCGTGCCCGATTTAAGCAGGATCGAGATCAGTTCAGCATCCGAGAGGCTGGCGGCAGATTTGCTGAGCAACTTTTCGCGTGGGCGATCATCCGGCGCCCAGTCTCTTATAGCATGATGCGGTTTCTCCATTTGTCAATACTAAGCCCAAAAGATCATTAAGCCAGCGTGATTATGCCCTAAGATTTGGTTTTTTGGCGGACTTAGGTCCTGCCGTAAATACCATCCGGCTGATCAAGTAGTTTTGCGATTGTGGGGATCAATGTTATCTGCTATTTTTATGTCAGTAACAGTTTTTTAACGAAATAATCTTGATTGTTAAGCGTTAGAAACATGTTCCAAATCCAAATCCTTTTAAAAACTCTAAATCCCCTGCTATGAAACACAAATCTACACTCGCTGCTATTGGCGGTTACCAGCCTTTTCTTTTTTGTATCGGAATGTATTTTGTCGCCCTGTTTTTCTCTATTTTCATCTGTTCTGCTATCTTTTACGCAATCAACCCAAAGAAAACGATTGCTAAAGTAAATACTGTTGATTCCAGGAAAACAGCTATGCTTAATTCTGGCAACCAGGTGATGTTATCAGTAACAAAATAACTTGTTATCTGTTACAAATAACATGTTACCAGTAACAAAATAATATTTATATTAATGTGAATTTTGCTGGTATCCAACTACTAATACGTGTTGGACAGTAAATGCGTCATGCAGTTGTTCAGCAGTTGAGGTTTTATCCAGGTCGGCAAGTTGAATTTTCTTTCCCCGATTATTCCTGAATCAATCGCTTCGGTTTATCTTCGCCGGATATTAAAAAACGGCATGGAAAAAACGGTAAAAATATTCTCTGGTACAGGTTCGCAATACCTTGCTGAAAAAATCGCGATAAAGTTTGGTGGCTCCCTCGGGAAGGTCACCATTTCTCATTTTAGCGATGGGGAGATACAGCCGGTTTTCCAGGAAAGTATCCGGGGGGACATGGTTTTCCTGGTTCAAAGTACTTTTTCTCCGGCTGAAAATATTATGGAGCTGCTCCTGATGATCGACGCCGCCCGTCGTGCTTCAGCCTATAAAGTTGTGGCTGTTATACCATATTTTGGCTATGCCCGGCAAGACCGTAAAGACAAACCACGGGTTGCGATCGGTTCCAAACTGGTAGCTAACATGCTTGTAGCTGCAGGAGCAGACCGGGTTATCACCATGGATCTTCATGCGCCACAAATACAGGGCTATTTCGATATCCCCGTGGATCACCTCGATAGTTCGGCTATTTTTATCCCTTATATACAGCAACTTCAGTTGGAAAACCTTACCTTTGCGGCCCCCGACGTGGGATCTGCAAACAGGATCCGTGAAATGGCCTCATACTTCAATGCAGAAATGGTGATTTGCGATAAACACCGCAAACGCGCCAATGAAATTGCAAGTATGGTTGTTATTGGAGATGTGGTTGGAAGGGAAGTAGTTCTTATCGATGATATCTGCGACACCGGTGGCACGCTGGCAAAAGCGGCCGGATTGTTAAAAGATAAGGGAGCAACCAGTGTGAGAGCACTGTGCACGCACCCGGTTTTAAGCGGTAACGCTTATAAAAACATCGAAAACAGTGTGTTGGAAGAACTGGTAGTCTGTGATACGATTCCGCTCAGGCAGGAATCTAAAAAGATCAAGATACTCAGCGTCGCCGAACTTTTTGCGATCGCCATCAGGAACGCTTACGAAAACAGGAGTATAACAAGCCTGTTTATCCATAGCCAGTTGAGGAATCGCTAAGAAAATTGTTAACTAAAAATCAATTATAAAACAATGAAAACAATTACAATCGAGGGTCAACTGAGGACCGGAACCGGGAAACAAGCCACCCGCCAACTTCGCTCTCAGGAACTCGTGCCTGGTGTAATTTACGGCGGCGAAAATGAAATCAACTTTTCTGCACCAGCCAAGGCTTTTAAAAACCTTGTTTACACTCCGGAGTTCCAGTTAGCAGATTTAAGTGTTGAGGGTAAAACTTACCGTTGCATTTTGAAAGACATCCAGTTTAACAAGGTAAGCGATGAACTCGCTCACGTTGATTTTATGGAACTGGTTGAAGACAGGCCCGTTATCGCTACAATTCCCATCAAATTTACGGGAGCTGCTGCCGGTGTTAAAGCAGGGGGTAAACTGATTACCAAGATTAAATCACTGAAAATTAAGGCACTTCCTAAATACCTGACAGAAAATATCGAAGTAGATCTTACTGACCTTGAACTGAACGGAAACATTCGTGTTGAAGACGTTAAGTTAGACAATGTCGAAATCCTGAACTCTCCACGTATTCCTATCGCCTCTGTGGTAATGACACGTGTGTTGAAACAGGAAGCTGATACTGCTCCGGCCGGCGCTGCTAAACCAGCCGCCGCGGCCGCTAAGCCAGCTGCAGCTGCTGCTGCAAAGCCAGCCGCCAAGAAGTAAACTGATAAGCTTTTATAGTAGCCCGGCTTATGCCGGGCTTTTTTTTGCAAAAAATTTTTGTAAAAAATTCTCCATATGTAGATACAAACTCCGGTCTATTTCTTCGTTCACACATTACCGTGATAGATTGGATAGATTTCCTTTTTATTATTATTTTTATCACAAGTTCAAACAAGCCAGATGTCAAAGTTCTTAATCGTGGGTTTAGGCAATATTGGTTCAGAATACGAAAAAACAAGGCATAATATCGGGTTCGACATCGCCGAAGCTTTTGTTCAAAAGCATAATGCTACTTTCCAAGGTGGAAGGCTGGCTGATGTTGCTACGCTAAAGTGGAAGGGCAAAAATATCGTGGTTATTAAGCCAACTACATTTATGAATCTTAGCGGTAAGGCCGTAAAATATTGGATGGATAAAGAAAAGATCGCGGTAGAAAACATTCTTGTGTTGCTTGATGAGCTTGCATTGCCTTTGAGTAAACTTCGGTTGCGTGGCTCTGGAAGTGATGCCGGCCATAATGGTCTAAAAAGCATCCAGGAGATGCTGCTGACCGATAAATATCCCCGGCTCCGCTATGGTATAGGTAATAATTATCCCAAAGGTATGCAGGTTGATTTTGTGCTCGGTAAATGGACCGAAGAAGAGCTTCCGGTTGTTAACCTAAAGCTTCAGAAAAGCGTCGAAGCAATAGAAAGCTTTATTTCAATAGGTATAGAACGCACAATGACTGAGGTTAATAAATTGGATTTTAAACTATGAATTGTTAATTTGAATCTTTATTTTCGCAGTAATTAGCGTAACTGACTAATGTTTTGATATTCAATGAACCTATGCGATTCCCCACATACCTGTCCAGGTAATAACCTTTAAACTGTCATTACAGATAAACCCTTATTGAATATGAAAATATTTTGTGTTGGCCGTAACTATGTTGAACATGCTAAGGAGCTAGGTAATGAAGTACCTGACGAACCGATCATCTTTATGAAGCCTAAAAGTGCGTTGCTTCAGACACATACCCCGTTTTATTATCCCGAATTTACCAACGAACTTCATTACGAATGTGAACTTGTACTTCGTATTTCGAAGAACGGAAAATATATACAGGACCGTTTTGCCAATAAATACTATGATGCCATAACCGCAGGTATCGATTTTACAGCAAGGGACATTCAAAATGAACTAAAAGAAAAGGGCCTGCCCTGGGAAAAAGCGAAAGCCTGGGACAATTCGGCCGCCATTGGTAAATGGATTCCTTTTCCAAACATCAAAAACAAAAAAGACATCAATTTCTGCCTTTATAAAAATAAAGAACTTGTTCAGCAAGGTAATTCGGGATTGATGATCAATAATTTTGATAAGATAGTAGCTTATATCTCCAATTACTTTTCAATAAACATCGGCGATCTTATATTTACAGGTACACCTGCAGGGGTAGGGGAATGCGTGGTCGGTGACGTGCTGGAAGGTTTTATAGAAGATGACAGCATGTTTAGTGTTGAAGTCAAATAATTCAAATGATCCGGTTTGTAACACAAATCTGCTAAATAATTGAAAGGACAGTTCGCTGTCCTTTTTTGTGCGTCAGCATTTTTTATAAAGCACCAAAATGGTATAATACCGTAGATTTAGCCAGGAACAGTAAACGTATTTTTCATGGTCAGTGAAGAAGTTTTATTGAGAGCTTATACCCTTATGTTTACTGCCAAAACGATGGCGGAAACCTATGAGGCAAACAGGCCGGTTTGTCGTTATGTTCACTCTACCTCCAGGGGACATGAGGCTATCCAGCTTGCCACAGCTTTTCAATTGCTTCCATGCGATTATGTTAGTCCCTACTACCGGGATGACAGTTTATTATTAGGGCTGGGCTTTACACCTTTTCAGCTCATGCTGCAACTACTCGCAAAAAAAGATGATATTTTCTCGGGAGGCCGGTCTTATTACTGTCATCCAAATTATCGTGGTACAGATAAGCCAACAATTATTCATCAGAGCAGTGCCACGGGTATGCAGGTTATTCCGGCTACTGGACTTGCCCAGGGCGTTCAGCACCTGGAGAAATATCTGCCACATAAACTGGTATGCGGTCCTCTGCTTGAAAAACCTGTTGTTATCTGTTCCTTAGGGGACGCAAGTATTACCGAGGGTGAAGTTAGTGAGGCCATTCAGTTCGCTGTTCTGAAACAATTGCCCATTATCTACCTGGTTCAGGACAATAAATGGGGTATCAGCGTCAGCAGCCAGGAGTCAAGGGCGATGGATGCTTATGATTATGTTGAAGGTTTCAGGGGAATCAAAAGAGTGAGGGTAGATGGAAGTGATTTTGAATCAGCTTTCAGGTGCATGAATGAGGTTATAGCTGATGTCAGGCAAAACCGTGGGCCCTGGCTTGTCCAGGCTGCAGTGCCACTGCTGGGCCATCATACAAGCGGTGTGAGAAAAGAATTTTACAGATCTTCCACCGATCTGGCTTCACATGCAGAGAACGATCCCTTACTTAAACTGCTCGCCAGTCTAAAGGAAACATCAGCGACTGACCAGGTGATCGCTGAAATAGAAACCAATTGCATTATCGCCGTTGAAGAGCAGTTCAGCCTTGCGGCTGAAGCGGCCGAACCCGATCCCGGTTCTGTGTCCAGTCATGTTTTTGTTCCAACACCTGTTACAGAAGAAATTGGTGAACGCAGCCCGGCAGGTGCCAAACCTGTATTGATGGTAGATGCGGGGTTATTTGCCATACGTGAAATTATGGATCGATACGAAGAATCGATTTTTTTTGGCCAGGATGTAGGTAGAAGATTAGGAGGTGTGTTCCGCGAAGCCGCAACCCTCGCCGAAAGGTTTGGTGATCACCGGGTGTTTAACACGGCTATACAGGAAGCTTATATTATTGGCAGTACTGTTGGATTAAGTGCCACAGGTATCAAACCTATCGTCGAGATCCAGTTTGCGGATTATATTTTCCCCGGCATGAATCAACTCGTGACAGAGATCGCAAAATCCTGTTATCTGAGTAACGGCAAATTTCCTGTTCAATCGTTGATCAGGATACCGGTCGGAGCTTATGGAGGAGGAGGTCCGTATCACAGTGGATGTATAGAAACCTTGTTATTATCAATAAAAGGAATTAAGGTTGCTTATCCCTCGAATGCTGCCGATATGAAAGGATTAATGAAAGCAGCTTTCCTTGATCCGAACCCGGTAGTTATGCTTGAGCACAAGGGTCTATACTGGAGCAAGGTTCCGGGAACTGAAACAGCAAGGCAACCGGAGCCGGGTGCAGATTATGTATTGCCGCTGGGCAAGGCGGCTGTGGTGTTAGATTCTAACCCGGATACCGGTTCGAACACAGCCACCTGTTGTATCATCACCTATGGAATGGGGGTTTACTGGTCGCTTGCCGCTGCTGCACAGTTTCCCCAACAGGTAGAGATCATCGATCTGCGGACCTTGTTTCCACTGGATGAGTCAATGGTCTTTAATTCAGTTCGCCGTCATGGAAAGTGTATCGTATTAACCGAAGAACAAGCGGGAAACTCATTCGCTCAATCTCTTGCCGCCCGGATCAGTTATCACTGTTTTCGTTTTCTCGATGCGCCCGTAGAGGTAATCGGAGCTTTGGACCTCCCTGCTGTTCCAATGAATACCGGGTTAGAAAAAGCGATGTTGCCTGATGCGGGTAAGGTTGCGGAACGAATCAGGTATCTCCTTGATTTCTGATCCCAAAATGGTCAGGTCTATCAGCCACAAAAGTCTACTCAAACAGTCAGGTTTTCAACTACAATCGTTTACATCAATCAGGTTTACGCTAGCAGTCTACTCAAATTAATCAATCAGGTTTACGTTAAAAGTCTACTACAACAGTCAGGTTTACTCTCACAGTCGACTGCTACCAAACAGCCAAGCTATTCAACCCCTCAGTTCTGTTAAACAGTCAATGTTTAATTCATTTAAAATTATATAGCCCAAAGTTTAACCTGCAAAATTGATTTCTTTCCGCAATGCCAGGTCGTACCTGCAAAGGTTTATCATAATTTGAAATTGTAGTAGCCTGCCAAAAGCCAGTCCAGGCAATGTATACAAAAGGTTTTTAGATCACTAATCTTGATAAGCTCAAAAATCGCACATCCCCGCGATTAACCGCTTATAAAACTTTAACAATCGGTCTTGCTGAAATTGTTGCTTATTTACGTAAGCTATCGTAGATGATCAATCACCAAATAATCAATTAACCACCTAATACTTCTTTCATGAAAAACAGATATCTAAAAGGTGCACATATTTCTGAAAGGAAAGTGCGGGAATTATTGAAATTGTTTTGCGATGATCTCACTGCAACGCAAATTGCAAGTATTACAGGAATTAGCCGCATAACAATAAATGCATATCTTAAACTGATCAGATCACATATTTCACTGCATTGTGATGAGCGATTGCCCATGACCGATAGGTCCCTGATAAATACACCCGCGTTTGCCCACCTTATGCCGGCAGATACACCCGCCGAACTTATACCAAGCGATATTATCTATAAGAAACCATTGTATGGTCTGCGGACAGATAAGGAAAATCTGAGAGTCCATAAAATTGTTGTACCTGATCAACAGGAAATATATGAATGGCTCAAATCAGCTGGTTCCAGGAGCAATGATTATGCAAAGCAGTTCAACCTGCCAACTTATGAAGCGATCTTAGATTTCAACAATCTGAAATTGTTTCGCATTCATAGTGGCATACCTAAACCTATTGCTTTGAAGGGGCCGGTTGATGATATCGAATTGTTCTGGAGTATGCTTAAAGCAAGGCTGGTAAAATTCAGGGGACTTAATGGTAACACGCTTTATCTTCATGTTAAAGAAACCGAGTTTCGGTTTAATCACCGCCACCAGGACATTTTTGATTTGCTGGTAAGCATTTTCCATCATCGACCATTACATGTTGCGAAGCAGTATAGCTAAACCATCAACAGTTAAGGCACCCGACATAAAACTAAACCTATTGTCTTTTGTCTTATAAGCTGATCAGGATTATTGTCATATAAACTATTTTCTATTCCGGCACTGAAGTGCCGGACGAATAAAAATTTTCCGGGGCAACTCTCATAGATACCGCGAAAGCTCCCGGAAATAATTTGCGGTACTGGAATTTTTCTCATGTGACTCGCGGCCCTGATTCCTCAGGGCCGCCTTTTTATAAACAGGCGTGATTGGTACTTCAGTGAACAGGCTTACATTTGTCGTTGTCTACATGTATCTGAAGAGAAAAATAAAAGAGGCGAAAAGTCTCTACCAGGCAATTTCCCAGTATCTCGCAACGCGGTTCAACCGGGTACAGTATATTATGTTTGTAGCCACTGTAGTTGGCCTGGTTTCAGGCCTTGCTGCAGTATTGCTCAAAACGCTCGTTCATTATCTGCAACGTTCCATTGAAGAAATCCCCGTTTCACGATTGTCTTACCTGTTGTTTCCGGCACTGGGTCTTATTGCCACCGTACTTATAGTACGTCTGATGTTTAATGGACGTATTGATAAAGGGATTGCCATGGTTTTAAAAGCCATAGCGCGAAATTCTTCATTTATTCCACTGAAACATACCTATCAGCACATCATTACAAGTTCCATTACTGTCGGACTAGGCGGCTCGGTGGGCCTGGAGGCACCAATTGTTGCAACCGGATCCGCCGTCGGCTCAAACCTTGCGAGAATACATGATTTAAATTACAGGGAGAGAACACTGTTGATTGGATGCGGCGCGGCTTCAGGTATTGCTGCCGTTTTTAATGCACCTATAGCGGGTGTAATCTTTGCGATTGAGGTACTTCTGGTGGAATCTGTAGTGAGCTATTTTATTCCATTAATAATTTCTGCTGTTATCGGTGCCTTAAGTTCGAAAATCATATTACAGGAGTCTTTATTATTCAATTTCAAACTCAAACAATCTTTTGATCCTCACAATGTTCCGTTTTATATAATTCTTGGAGTGATGGCGGGTTTTTGTTCATTGTACTATGCCAGGACCTTTAAAAATGTAGAGCATCGTTTGCAGCGATGGAAAATAAATGTTTATTTAAGAGCCCTGGCAGGTGGAGTTATGCTGATGCTGATTTACTTTCTTTTTCCGCCGTTGTTTGGCGAAGGGTATGACAGTGTCAAGGAACTCGCGAATTCCACTCCCAGGATCCCTGATAACTCGCGTTTGCTTTCATACTTATCCGACGAGTGGAAGGTGATTTTATTTACGGGTGTAATAGTATTACTCAAACCACTGGTAGCTGGTATTACAATCGGAAGCGGAGGAAATGGTGGTAATTTTGCGCCCTCATTGTTTGCTGGTTCTTACCTTGGCTTCTTTTTTTCAAACCTGTTGAACACCATGCCCTGGTTTAAGCTCCCGGTCGGAAATTTCGCAATTGTAGGAATGGCAGGGCTGCTTAGCGGAGTGATGTATTGTCCCCTTACAGCAATCTTTCTAATTGCGGAAATCACTAACGGGTATGAACTCTTTATACCCCTGATGATCGTTTCATCTGTCTCTTTTTTTATTGTGAAGCACTACGAGCCTTATTCGATGGAGACAAAAAAACTTGCCCTGGACAAACAGATTTTTACACAGCAAAAGGAGAAAAACATTCTGACTTCAATAAGTTTTACTGAAATGTTGCAGGATACATACGCAACTATAGGTACCGATAAAAAGCTCGGAGACCTGGTCGAAATCATCAAGCTTAGTAATAAAAATATTTTTGCTGTCGCTGATACAAAAGGAAAGTTCGCGGGAATAATCGAACTCCATGACATTAAGCAGCAGCTGTTCGACCCTTCAAGTTTTTCGAGGGTTGAAATACGATCTATCATGAAAAAACCTGCTGCGGTTCTGCAGGAAGACCAGGATATGCATGCTGCTATGGAGAAATTCGATATGACAAATAGCTGGTACCTACCGGTGCTTAATAAAGACAGGCAATTTGTAGGTTTTATATCTCAAACCAGGGTGTTTAATAAATATCGCGAGATTCTTGCTTCGCAGGGAGACCTTTATGAGTAAAAAAATGCTTTAATGAGGGTGCTAATCTGTAACCAGGTGTTATACTACAAAAAAAATAATCCTGTTAAAAAAGTAATACTAGAAAAAAACCAATAAAATTAGGCTACTGCTGAATCATGTAAAAAAGGCGTTGGTCTTGAACCGGCTTTAAGGTCAAATAACCAACTAAACATTTTGCTGATCAGGCTGGTAAACCCGGCAGCAGAACTGCGGGAATGACGTTCAAAATACTCGGCTTTCTGCACACGCATTTTCAGAAGCACATATTTATTATTGATAGCGGCTTCTCTTACATCTTCAGGGAGACTCACCAGGTGTTGTATTTCTTCGGGATCGCAAATGATAAAAGCTTTGCCGGAAATGTGAAGGAAATATTCTTTGCCTTTTTTGAAAAATCTCAGTTTTGCAGGAAATTCCCTGTCAAACTCCTGTAGCATCTGCGGTGGCCTGTTGACAAAAAACCAGATCTGCCCTGCATCGTCTACGGTCAGCGCGCTGATTATTGTGGTCGGCAGTTTCAAAACAGCTTCAGACTCGTTACTGAATAAAGCGCTTCTTATATCCGCAATTTTGTTTTGCAGAAATTTTAGTTGTAGCGTATTCATCATAAGGGTTTCGTTTGGTTGATAATTCCAAAATAAATGCCAGCGATTACATAGAGAGCCTACAGGCAAAATGGTTAGTTTAAATAAAGGCTCGTGGAAGAAACTACCCATTTTCCTCTAAACTTTAGACTTAGAGTCCATTTGATACGGAATGTGTGGCGTTGGATGACTTTTTTTAATCGTTAATGTTTCTTACTTACTTAGACTCGTCTCCCTGGTTTCTTTCTGAAGGTTCGTCTGCCATCGAATCAGCTGTAAAACCACCCTGAGGTTGCGAAGGATTTTTTTCATTATAACCCTTTTTCAATCCGGGATCTGTGCGCCTGATATTTTTTTGATCTTTCTCAGACGTACCTTTTTCAACCGGCGCGGGGTCTGGTTTTTTTTCCGATTCATCCATATATGAATGTTTTGTCTCCATTTTCTGTATTTTTCATTATACCGAAAAATCCTATGCCATTCACCCAAATCCTGACTATGGCATTCTATTTTATTTGTTACAATCAACGAAAAAAATATGGAAGATCCTGTTATACAACTATCGCACAAGGAATTTTTGAAGGTTGATAGAAATTATGAGAAAGCTGCTGCCGCCGTCAAACTTGTCTATGTAAAGGACTCGGATCCAGGCATACAGCGTGTAAAAAATGGGAAAAGGTTTACCTATATATATGACAGCAAACCATTAAATGGAAAGGCTGAACTTGAGCGAATAAGAAAACTTGTGATTCCACCAGCCTGGGAGAATGTCTGGATCTGTCCGATGGAAAATGGACATATACAGGCAACTGGTTTAGATTTAAGGGGAAGAAAACAGTACAGGTATCACAATTTATGGAATACACTCCGTAACGAAACAAAGTTCCACCGTTTGCTGGAATTTGGAAAACAGCTACCGGCTTTAAGATTAAAAATTGAAGAAGACTTTGCAAAAAAAGAACTGTCGTTCGATAAAGTGCTGGCTGTGTTATTGAGTGTGATGGAAAGAACTTATATCAGGATAGGAAATAACGGCTACGAAAAGTTATACGGCTCTTATGGTTTGACTACCCTAAAAGATAAACATGTTGCAGTTTCGGGGGATTTTATAAAATTTACTTTCAAAGGGAAAAAAGGTGTTGAGCATGACATTTCTCTAAAGAATAAAAAACTTGCAAAGGCTGTGAAAGAATGCCGGGATATCCCGGGTAAAGAATTGTTTCAGTATTATGGTGAAGACGGCAAAAGAAGATCGATTGACTCAGGGGCAGTAAACAATTATATACAGACAGCAACAGGATATGACTTTACAACTAAGGATTTCAGAACCTGGGCTGGTTCCGTTCACGCATTGCAGGCTTTCGGAAGTATCGGTGAGGCATTAACCGAGACAGATAAAAAGAAAAACATAGTAGCAGTATTAGATACTGTCAGTAAAAAACTTGGTAACACCAGGACTGTTTGCAAGAAATATTATGTGCATCCGGGTCTTGTTAAGTTGTATGAAGACGATAAGCTTAACAAATACCTTAAAGAACTTGATCAGATTGAAGGGCCGGACAATAGTTCAGGTTTAACAGCAGAAGAGGAGATCCTCATGAAAATCCTCAAGAAGTATTAATCTGTTTTAGGCAAAAAAAAAGGTAACCAAGAATGGAAACCTCGTACATGCGTAGAAAAAAATATTTACAACTAATTATAATAACTTAATAATTCCAACACTCATCTCATAACTCATAATTCATATTTCATAATTCTCTTAAAGTGGCCAATAACATGCCACAGATTTCTCTGATTGATAACGCGTGTTTGTGCATCTGATTTTGTTTTATGAAGTGGAATTGTGAAATATATTCTACATGCTTTGCCATTTTATTTTATACGGAGGTTGGTATTGGCTACTGCCTGTGAGGCACGGTTTTTAAACAATCATAGGTCAATAAACAATTCTAATATTAATTACACTTAAATTATTTGTCATGGAAAGAAATACAGACCTTATAGAAGTACTTAATGATTTGATACAAATTAACAATGATCGGGTAGTAGGATATGAAAAGGCATCAAATGCACTTTCTGCTGCAGATGTGGATCTTAAAGCATTGTTTTCTCAATATTCTGCTGAGAGTAGAAAGTACACAACTGAATTAAGTGCTGAAGTTGGAAAACTCGGTGGGGAGCCTTCAACATCAACTACTGGATCTGGAAAGATTTATCGCACCTGGATGGACGTAAAAGCAATTTTTACTGGTAAAGATCGTCATGCTGTTCTCGAGAACTGCGAATTCGGAGAAGATGCTGCTCAAAAAGCGTATGATGAAGCTTTAAAATCAGACGCAGTGATGGATACAGAAATCCGTCAACTTATCACAAATCAGAAATCTTCACTGAGAGTGGCTCATGATACCATCAAAAAGTACAGGGACATGCACGAAATTGCTAAATAAGAAAATATTTCAGGGTTAATGCTGAAATGTGTAGTCAGAAGCCGGTTCATTGAACCGGCTTTTTAATAGAAAACTCATGCTAAACAACAGTCTGCTTGTAATGACGAACACTATTGAGTCGCTGATAATACCTTATGTGCAAAAAAAGGATACTTACTTAAAAGCATCCTTTAGATGTTGATTCCGATCCCGAGTTGTTAACGTCCCTTCTATGCATTAATTCCTGACTGGTGTTTTCTATCCTCTTCTAAAGTTTCTGGTGTTATGTGTTCAGATTCTTCAGTAGCCTTATCTGAGAGCTCACCATCCGGATTCTCTATTACTTCTGGTTTCGAAGTTTCTTCACTTTGCTCTGCTGTTACCGGGCTACGCTGATTATTACTTATTTTATCCTGGTCCTGTTCATTGACGATTTTCTCAGGAGCTACTTGTTTTGAATAACCATCATTTTTTTTTGATCCGGGATCTTTGGTGGTGGTAGGAGTTGAATTCATAAATAAAGTTTGAAAGTTAAAGAGGCTTCAACATTATCATCTTACTTATCAACTTTGTCACTATTACCTTGCGGAATCTCTTGTTTTTGAAGTATCCGGTCTGCCAATTGTACTGCTATCTTTAGCAGCATTGCTATCCTGCATATGAAGCCTGTCGTTCGGGTGTTCGTTACCGTAATTATTCATCAACGAACTATCCTGGGTGTTGACACTGTCTCCTGATTCTTCATTACTTGTTTGACCAGAGTTGCAACCGAAAATGCCAATCGTAACCATGATGATTATTGAAAAATAAATATTTACAAAGTTTTTCATGCCTGATATTTTCCAGATACATAAAAAAGTTATTCCGGCCGGCTAATCGTGATATTCTGTCTAACCAGGTGGTCCCCCGTCAAACAATGTAGAACATCTTACTCAACAATGGTTTTCAAAGCTATGGAAGGTGGTTTTGCATGAAGCGGGTAGGATGGCATATTTTTCATCCTCTGGTGTTTATGTCAACTGCGTTTATGTCAAATGAAGACATTTTTCTTAGATTGTTTCTTGCAGCCCTTGCCGGCGGAATAATTGGCGCCGAACGCGAATACCGTAACAAATCGGCCGGGTTTCGCACATTGATCCTGATTAGCCTGGGATCATGCCTGTTTACGATCGCTTCAATTTTGATTGAAGAAAACTCAAAAGACCGGATCGCTTCCAACATTGTTACCGGTATTGGATTCGTGGGTGCAGGTGTAATTTTTAAGAGCGATACCGGTGTAAAAGGGCTGACAACAGCAGCTACAGTCTGGGTTACGGCCGCCATCGGAATGGCTATAGCCGCCGGTATGTACATGGCAGCAGGAATTTCAGCCTTGCTTGTTATGATTGTTCTAAATATTCTTGGTTATGTTGGTAAAAGGCTCGAAAGAACAAACGTGAAGTTTAACTACAAGATCACTTTCAATAATAGCCAGCTGGCGGATAAGGAGTATGAAAGATTTATGAAGGAGGTCGGTCTGACCTTTGTCAGGCCTTCGTTAAGTAAGCAGGGAAATGAACTGGTGTTTGAATATTCAATTAAAGGTGGCGAGGATAGGCATCAAAAGCTCCTCGAGAAATTGATTAATGACAAAAAAGTGGTGCACTTTGACTCCATCGATCCAAATTAGTGCGTTCACTCGGTTCTTCCCTTCGCCAGATGGGCCTTTCGGTTAGTTTGATTTCCCACTGTGATTCCTGGTTAATACCATTGTTCATACCGCTGGTGGTTCTTGTCTCCGATCAGCTTTTGTTCCCTGATCGGCTTTTTTAGGTGTGCTTCCAGCGCTGGTTGCTGTTTGGCCCTGATCGGCTTGGGTAACTCCGAGCAGGAATCGAAGGTGGCAAATCAAACCAACCTCAGGCCCATCCGGCACGTTCCAACCTCAATCACTTAGGGGGAAATGCGGCCAGGTCGGGTAAAATCCTCAAAAGATTTATTGGATCAACTCGGGGATCAACCCGTAGATCAACTCGGGCATCGTCGCTCTTAAAATCTTCCAATCTATGTTTTCGGGTTAATTTCTGTTGCCCGCAGGAAACAAGGGCTTGTTTTAAATAAGTTATAAAATCATTTCTGATTTTTGCTGTATTTGTCTATTTTTGCAGCCCTTAAGCAAATGCTGTTGTTTGGCGAGGTAGCTCAGCTGGTTAGAGCACCGGATTCATAACCCGGAGGTCGGCGGATCGTGCCCGCTCCTCGCTACTAAGACGAAACGTAGTCCTGTATTGCGTTTCGTCTCTTTCAAACTCTCTTGCTTTGCGGCTAATTTTTATAATCGTTAACACTTTCGTTAACACCTAAAAAGTTAGTCATGCTACAGCTATGCAACAATTGCTCTTGTACTGAGCTAAAAGTTTCCCCCAAAAATTGGAATACTGCCAAGGCGAATATCAAAAGTCCCTGGTTGATCTATTACCGGTTTTACGATCCAGCTATACCCCACCAACCAGGCACCAAGAGGGGGAAACTGAAAATCATTAAAGGGATGAATCAATTCATAACACTAAAATCCCGGCAGGATGCTACCCGGGCTTTAATTGATTCGGAGCTCGCGTTACTACAGCAACAGAATTATAACCCTATTTTAGGAACCTTCGAGCAGCCCTTAGACGATGATTTGTTGGGTGAAGGCATGATTGATCCCGCCACTCCATTTGTCCAGGCGTTGAGCGCAGCACAACTCATGATCAAAAAGGCGAAAAAAACGATGGATGATATCAAGTCAACCGTCAAGGGCGTGTCGGCAGCTGCGCAAAAGTTAAGAATCTCTACCATACCGATCTCCAAAGTAACCAGGAAGCATATTAAAGTTATTTTCCAGCAGTGTGCAAAAGACAATCCCAAATGGAGCGCACACCGACACAATCAATACAGGTCATATCTGATGATCGTTTTCAGTGAGTTAATTGAAATGGAAGCAACTGAGATTGATCCGGTGGCAAAAATCAAAAAGCAAAAGACTGTCAAGCGGATCCGGGAAAGACTGTCTCTCGAGGATCGGTCCAGGGTGAATGAGTACTTGAAGGAGAGTCACTACAGTTTCTGGAGGTTCATGCACATCTTTTTTCATTCAGGTGCCAGGGAAACTGAATTAATGCTGATTAGAAAGCAAGATGTTGATCTTTTAAATCAGCGGTACAAAATGACAATTAAAAAAGGTAAACAGTACCGGGAGACCTGGCGAACGATCAAGGACATTGTTTTACCGCTTTGGAAAGAAGTGATTGAACAGGCGAAATCAGATGACTTTCTTTTTTCTGATGGCCTTATTCCCGGTTACAGAGCCATTAATTCTAACCAGGTATGCCGGCGTTGGAATCGACATGTAAAAAAGAAGCTTGGGATTACCGCTGACTTTTATAGTTTAAAGCATTCTAACCTGGACGAGACAGCAGCAGTACTTTCAGCAATTGATGCACAAAAAATGGCTGCACATACATCTCTAATCGTTACGATGGACCATTATCTTGGGGGCGAAAAAGAGCGGCAACATGAAAGACTACGGCAAGTTAAGAACGAGTTTTAAATATTCATTGTTATCACCATTTTAGTCACCAATCGCCTTAGTCATTTGGATAATTCACAAATTAACATGATATTAGCCATGAAAATTATTAATTATAGGAGGGGGTGATTATTTTGCGAGAGCTATCCTAACGAAAAATTCCATGTTGGTGCTATCTAATCAGCATTGTCGAATTCAAGGTTTATTATTTTAAATTTACTTACTTGACTTTATCAAAGCCTCCGATCAAAGAAGCGATTCTTGAGGTCCTGTTTGACCATGGCCGGTCTATTGAATATTCAGAATTTAAACAATTTCGAGAAGTCTTAGGTGATGAATTTTACAGACATGAAAATTTAGTTCAAATCGGAGGCACGCTTTCTGATTCAATTAGTAGCGTTGAGCGAAAGACGATCGGAATTGCATTTTATACCAAAGACAATGTCTCAATTCAAGCCAGAGAGAATGGGTTTGCCTTTTCATTTCTGAATCAAAAGTATACAAGCTGGGATTCTTTTTATCCTGAAGCAATAAAGTTTCTTGATAAATATATTATTCATTTCCGACCCCAGATATGGCGAAGATTTTCGTTGCGGTTCATTAATGAGTTTATACTGGAGCCTGGCGAAACTGTTAGCACATATTTAACCATCGTACCCCCTAATCCAATTCAAAAGCCCCTGATTTCTTCCTTTATCCGCATGGAGGTCTTTGATGCGGTGTCTGCCGCAAGTGGTGTTATCAACGAACTTCTTCAAGTCGATGTTAGCGGCCAACAGAAACTGTATTTAGATATAGACGTCATTAAAAATGTTATCCCAACTGCAGGAAATGCAATAATTGATATGCGTGATGATTTCGCTGCGCTAAGAACATTCAAAAATGAAATTTTTTTCGCGAGTATTACTCCATTTGCCATTGATAAATATAATTCATTATGAAATTAAGCTACAATGACATTGAACTTAGTCGCATGCCCTCGACTGGATCTTACTTAACGGAGAACTCTACAAGTGAGGGAGTTGATTTGGAATTATTGTACAATCGCGAGATATTCGATCTCCCGACGAATCCCCATGCTTCCAGAATATACAAGATGAATTATAATGGCAGGCCCTTAGCGTGGGCGCCACCCGTCTCTGTCAGTCGAATGACAGGGCTTCACTTTTATTTTTTATCGTTGTTGTCACATGGGATAAGCAATCGTTTCTTCGCCATTGATGATTTGTCAAAACGAAAAAGAAAGTTTTTTAAAGATCAATTAGAAAAACTATTCCACGACGACGAACACGTTCTAACCACTCCCCAACTATCCCAATTTCAAGCAATTGCTGATATCTTAAGCGAAGACCTTGCTTTAACGGCTCATGATTTCGCCGTCTCATTTACTGCGGATAATGAAATTGCTATCTTTCGGGCAGGGGAGGATGGAACACATTATATTGTTATCGGTGAGGAAGATGACGAAGTTTCCTATATCTATGTTTCTTCAACCCCAGGTAAATACAGAAGTATCCACTTGGATACTGAAGGAAAAGTCACTCTGAATACAATAACTAATGCATTCGTATCTGAATGACGCCACCGACCTATCTGTCTGAATTTGACCGAACGGAAGACTGTAGCTTCGAGCCGGCCGAAAGGTTTTATCGTCGATTCACTGGCAACCCCTTCCAGCCGATTCCAGACGTATTTAGTCAAATCAAATGGACCGACGTTGCTGCGGGATTATCATTAAATAGAAGTAAATATTCCAATGATCCTACAGACGTCATGTGGGCAGAGCTCGAAGACATTGAAAATAGGAGTTGTGACTTTCATTTAAAGGTTGGTAGACCCGGAGTGGCGATTGGACCTTTCCCATGGAAAGATCCTCAAAGTTCAGCGGAATTTAATATTCAACATACGCCAACAAACTGTAACCGATCTCACTGTGACCTTGTATTTACAAGTGTTTTAGCAAGCCTGAGTAAAAAACAGCAAAAAGACGTTAAAGCCTTTTTAGCAAGTTTTTTCAAAGAAGTTTAAACTTTTGAGGTTATAAAGTAAAATGCCCCTTCCCTGGGGAATCGAATGTTTCATGACGCAACCCGTTGCCATAAAAAGGCTTTATGCATTTTGGTTTCACCTCTGAAAACTCGTTTAATCTGATTAGGACTGTATCCTGCAGCTTTCAATTCATCCGGTTTGACCACTCGCGAATTAATTTACCTCGGTTATCTAGTTGCAAGTAAACAACCTGAGATTTTTCTTTATACCTCCAATAACAATTTCGGTATATGGTTTTTTCGGCTATTGCCTTTTTGACTAATGCCCAGGTGAATCCCGATTTTTGAGTTTCAGTGAGTGAAAAGAAGGATGCCAATATGCTTCGCAAGTTCTTTTACCGATAAACGTTGAATTTCGGAGTTGGCCTTCCACCAAAATAAGTGGACTCTAAATCACTTTCATTGAGATACAAAATTTTTGCTAAATCTGTTTTCGAATAACTCATATCCTCAATGTAGGTTTGCAATATCTCTCGTAAAAGATTGGGGTTATCAGGTTGAATCATAATCGGTTCATTCTTCCTGTATCCAAGTGAGCTCATTTGTTTGACCAGATAGTAATATTGATTTTCCGATACAGCGTTCAAAAATTTCGCTTTATAAAGTATAGCTTGCATTGAAACCTTCCAATATCTTTTCAGATCTGAAAGTTTTTCTAAGTTTAAATTTACCAGTTGTGGCAAGACTTCGGTAGTCGGTAACAAAAGCTCGCTTGCGAAGATGTTTGCTTCTTTTTCAATGTCTCTTTCAGAAGAGATTTTTTTTCCAAAATGACAGACATAGTGACAGAGCTCGTGTGCATTATTAAACCGTATTCGATCAGCCGATCTCTTTTTGTTGACATACAATATGGGTAAATTATATCTGGAAGAATAGGTGCTTAACGCGTCCATATCCCCTAAATCAAGTGGAGCGATAATAATGCCATTATCTTCAGTCACTTTTGCCAAATCTTCTATTCTTCCTCTTGGGATTTTCCAATATTCACGAAGAAAGTTTGCCGCCTGAATGATATCCCCATCTGATTCTACATCCCATGAAGGTATCTTGACGTCAGGTAATTCAACTGCATCTGAAAGTTTATTAATGTGCCTTTCGGCAAAAGTCATTTTACTTTTATATTCCTTCAACTCTTTCGCCGGTAAAGAAATCTTTTTTCGATAATGCCCTTCAACTTTAATTACTCTCTCAACGTCGTAAAACAAATCAACCGGATAGTTAAGGATTGTAGCAATCTTCACTAATAGTTCATCAGTGATGCCTAGCCTGCCGTTTTCGATTTTCGATACGGTTCCTTGCTCTACTCTTAATAAATCTGAAAGTTGATTTTGGTTGTAGCCGCGTGATTCCCTGGCTAAAGCAAGAATTTCAGTATTAAGAATCCTCATATTTTTTATTGTTTAGTCTTCGGTGCCAGTTTTCTTGTTCGAATTGCTGCCTTGTCTTGTTTTTGGTTTAACGCGTTTAGCGGCTTTATCTTGTGGAATTTCAATACTCAATTGTTGTAGAGAACTATTTTTGCCCATGTCGTAATGCCAATTTAAGTTACCATTATAACAAGTGAGGTAGTATCCATTTATAGTACTCCAAATTTTATCTGGCATATAGCCTCCCCACACATATGTCATATCTTCTAGCCCTTCCATTGGAATTTGGTTAAGGTAGCGCTTCGACGACTTTGTTCTACGGTTAATGGACATTCTCAACCGCTGATCTATCTTGTTAAACCGCACTACAAGTTTTTCTTGAATTACAACAGCTAAAGCCCCTTTAATTTCAACAAATCTTATGTTTGAGTCGGCGTCAAATTGATTACCGAGATGAATCTTCAGCCGGTCAGCGATAAATGATCCCTTAGTCCTCGGTTTAAAGTGGGCTGGATTTTGAGTTGAAAAGAAATTACTCATAGCGTTACAATCAGCAAAACTTTTGTCTAAACATTTGATAAGTGCCGAATAGTATGGTTTCAAAATCTCATTTGCGTCTTCAAACTGTAGAATGGTTTTCATAGTCTGGTATTTTGATTCCAAATATAGTCACTTTCCGGAATTGGCAAAAAAATATTCCAAAAATATTAAAAATAATATTCCAATGCGGTAAGGAAACCGGTTTGTATCAGAGTCTTGAGTCTAAAGAAAAGTAAAATGCCCATTCACAGGGCTTAAGAAACATGTATAAGGCAAAATGGTCCATTATATACAGTTATTTTATGCGGTAAGATTTCAAATTTTCCTGATTTTTTTCAGCCGAGAATTTCATAACTTCCTAAAATGGATAAGCCGGCTCGAAGCACGACATTAGGGTCCTGACTAGCTATCCAAATAACGAAATGACGTTTGCCATTTATCGTAATGGAGATCATTTCCGCGACCCTGATCAGGGACGACGATCGATGGATAGAAGTTTATTGCGGACCTACAGATAGAGCAACGGAATACGGCCGACTAATCAATGAACTGTCTGTCTTTGTTGACGGAAGTTTTCAGAAGACGGTGTACAGTGCGTGTCAAATAGAAGTGTAAATTTCGATTGCCAATTTACCTCTACTTCAGAACCTAAAAATGGATTTCATGAGTTTTCTTAAAGTTGCATACATCAATCGGGGCAAGGTCGCAAACAAAAATGCAGCAAAGGCTCAGTACGAAGCAGACATGAAAGAATTTTGCGATCGCATTATGCGTCACCAAAGTGAACTTTGTGCTAAATGCGTTGAGAAAAATCGAAAAATATCATTACTAAAAGTAGATTTCCATAACTCCCCGAGAGAAAAAAATGGTACAGCTGAATACCAACTTAAACTTTATCTAAGCAAAGCTTTGAATAATTGGCTGCCTTATATAGAGAATGAAAAATCCGGTAAATTTAAAGTAATCTGGCATGGAGAAAAAAGAAGAACTATACTGCCTCTTGGATTTAGTTCTGATTTGACAAAAAGGATTACTGCCATCCTTAATAAGTAATCTGAAATTGATTGAAGCAAATATAGGATTATAAAACCTCCGCATATTTCCACATAAGATTCCGATGATGCCTTTGATTCAATCAAAGCGCTTTTTGCAATTTGCTTTTGCATTCGCAACTCTATATTCACTATATAGGCACTCATAGAAGAGGCGTCTGTGTCGGAGCTAAGTACAACCCGGTTAAAAACTTATCCTATGCTTTTTGACAACCAGTGGTTTATCGGATTATGAAGTTAGCCCGTAGAGCCTAAGCTTAATTGTACATTCGTCTAAAAAAGTCGAAGAATCGTTACTAAAGTGGTATTCAATTGTAATTCCTTGCGTCACCGATGTTGGGATATCGGGATCAAATGGATTTTCGTGTGTAACTACAGTTTTGCGTACAAGCACGGGGTTATAGCCAGGCGCGGTCGAATCCACGTGGCTCTGAACATATACCTGTATTTTTTGCAAAGTATTAGTGTTATTGGTGTACGAAGACGAATGAGGCATATTTCCCATTTGTTCATTTCTTAACTCCCAAACTGGTATATCAAGATTCAGAAAATGAATCTGTACCAGCCACAAATCTGCTGTAGGAACTAAAAAGGAACAAACCCATGCGAGTGACTCTTTAGGTTGTAACTCTATTATGTTTTCTTGTTGAGGTTGTGTCATGGCAACTTTTTAGGTTATGCAAAGGTTGAAGAAAATCACTTGAATTTAACTCTTAAGGAACAAATTACAAAATTAATTACTATATCGTTTCGGAAAAGTAGTCTTTTCATGTTGGACTTAACTTCTATTTAAAACAATATGATTACTCTTAACCAAGTAAATTACTTAATACCTTCAGTCAGCCCTAGAACAAGGCACTCCTCGACCGGGTTATGGGGAAATCATCTTTTAAGCGTTTGCATCATTCTGTGCCAGCGTTATTCCGTTTCGCAATCTTTAACTTCATATTTCCAAACAAACCCCTGGCAAGTCGGTCTTTTACCTTTCAACACATTTGCAATGTTCTTTGAATTAAATCCCCCTCTTCCCGCCTCCTTTGCAGATGACCATCGTTTAACAAATTGTCCATCCTTCGTTAGCTGAATAATTGCTTTATTAGAATGGTAGCCCTCACCTATCCTTACGAAGCGGGGTGGGGGAGGTTTATCCTGTAACAAACATTTTAGATCACTCTTTATGAGCGAAAATTTTTTGTCGTAATATCCATCTCCTTTTCCCTGGATCATTGCTTCACGCCTAAGTGACGTGTTCGGGTTAAGATAGATCGCCAATATCTCTTGATCACAGTCCGGTAATTTAGCCATAGCCCATTCCAATTTCTGTAAATGGTCTTCGCTATACTCTTCTACAACAGGTTCGATTCGATCGAAGTCTAATCCGAAAACATTCCTGTTTTTATATTTGACATAAGCTTGCCGATAATTTGACGAGCAATATTCTACGGTCTTCTTAAGCCAACCTGCTAAATGCACACCACTAAAAGTGTCAAATCTTTTCCATGTTGATAAAAGTACTTCCTGCATCAGGTCATCACGGTCGTCCTTAGACTCCAATCCTGAGAAGTTGTTAATTAGCCATTGAAAATATCTGATATTCGCATTGACGAAATTATTAAATCGGTTATGTTTGATAGGACAGTAGTCTGGGAAGGGTGTCTTTGTTTGATATTTCTTCATTCTTTTTGCCTTTAATCTTTGCCGTTTCCAATGGTGGAGTTCCTAAATCAATTTTGCATTTGCTCTATCAAAGTAGCAATCGCGCTAGTCTTTTGTTGTATTGTGTTGATTAAGATGATTGATGTATTTATGAAAAACGGATGGAGCTCGCGTCTGGTAGGCCCTTACAGAATTTCTTCATTGTATTTCACTTGGAGTGAATGCATAGCGTAGTTTACTTTTAATATTCTTTGGATTATAACGGAGAGGGTACGGAGAAAATTCATCCTTTAAATTCAGGATGTAAACATTAAGATAATGTTCATCAAAGATAAAAACATACAATAACAACTCTCAAATATTTTATCTTATCTGGCTTGTTAGAGGATAATTATTTTCGAACTCTCTCTAGTCAATAAATAATCAGCCATTGCCGAAACTATAGTCGAATTTAAAAGCACCCTCTTGGCCTCCATCTACTGGAACAATTTTATTTTCTACAGTATAAACCACGTCATGCCCGAAAACCGACACTGTGAATATGTTGCCGATTTCTATATCTGGCCCGAGTGTAATAACCGTTATTCTCTTTCCGTCTACTACTGTTTCGCTATCCTTGAAAAGAACAGGAGTATTAGAAGCCGTCCCCGGCGAAGCTGATACAGTTACCACTCCGCCGGGGTTAGTTACTACTGCTAGCACCGTTGTAAATGGTGTGAAAACCGCAGCTTGCGGAGGAAAGTATGGCGTTCCGATTCCCGGTGCCAGCCCCGCGCTGTCCCATTCTGAATTGGTGGTTTGATTGATCGCAAGAACAATCGCAGCCATCACATCTGAGTATTCCACGGATACCTCAGTTGTATTCGTTGGTTGCAAGACTTCCTGAAATTCAGCATTGATATCTCCCGTACACAAATTCATTCTTAAAGGAGGCCGGAGGATAAACTCCCGGACTAATCCAAGATCAATGAACCGATAATTTTTATGATACCCGATAGGTTGTTTATTCAACTGATCATTCTCAGGTTCAAAGTCGAGGGATGTAAAAGATCCTGTTATATCCCAAAATCTTCTCCATGCCATATTGAAGCGGACCAGGTTAACCAGTCCTTTGAAGTGTTGTCGTTCGACAATGTTTCCCCGGTACCAGGTCGGATTGGTTGGCAGTCCTGCAGCGTTCAACATTGCCCCCTCCACAACCTGAATCTGAGAATCGGATATCATTATCTCCTCTATGTCGTTATCCTGATTATTCGCATCCTGAGAATGTTGTACGTAATCCCCTTCTACCTGAATATATCCGCCGGCAATATAAGGGATGTATTCAAGGTCAAAGCCAGTAATATATATGGTTCGCCCTGTCGGTCCGGTAATGAACGAAAAATAAAACGTGCCGTCCACTGGTATAGTTTGCGTTTCCACTGTAAGGGAATAAAACTTGGTCGTATCACTAAGAATCATCAGCCTGCTATTCACAGCATACCCACTTCCAGCCAAACTGTCCTTTATCCACTCTGCTTTGTCTTTTTCTTCATCGTCACTATAGCGAAGCCAATGCCTATCAGTCAAAGAACTACTTTGAATATACCCTCTAAAAAATGGTATTGAGCCGGTTGATGGATTATATGGGCTATCCAATCGCAAGGACATAGTAATCTTCAAGCGACTGTAAGCTTTCACTGGTATGCCATCTGCTTGTAGCATATAAAACGAAGGGGTGCTGCCACCTGATACAGGCGGCAAAATGAGTTCTCTTATTGTTTCCGTGCCATAGATAGTATAAATAGATCTTCGTGATGGGACTGCTGAAGCCGGGGTTAATGCCGGCAAATTTACGAAGTTTGATGTTGAGGTCATTAAGCCATAAGTCCAATCATCAATAGTGTGCCTTTTATAAGTTCCGATCGTCTCAGTGATATTTCCGTCACCATCCTGATCATAAATATCGGCCATCGGTCCTTCGTCGATGAAGGTGCCTCTATCGAACTTATTGTTTAGAGGTATTTCTTTCCAGACTTTAAATTTAAAGTCAGTCCTTGCGAGATTGATAGCGAAGTTGGAGGACACTAATTGATCCTCATTGATAGGATATATCAGAGCAGTCTTTCCAACGGTTGCATAATTCTCAAGATCTTCGACTCCCTGAATAACCGTTCCGTCGGCATTGTATTCTGTGTAATACCTTCCACCGGGAGCGTATTGATGCTCACCAATCCATTCAATAACCCAACGAGCATTCCAGTAAAATAACCGGGAATGTCGTTTAAGAATAATTGACAAAGTATCGTAGCAAGAAACGAATGTTGTAGGATCTTTCTGGAAAGTCCTGTGATCGAGTTTTGTTTGTTGGTAAAAGTCTTTAGTTATATCCAGATACCTATTGGTCATGGATGCCTCAAAGACATTCGAATAAATTCTTATCGGTATTCCAGTAGATGATGAAATATTGTTTAGCAATGTTTTCGATAACGCTGAAGAGATATAATCAATAAGAGTAAATTTTCCCTTATAAGTTAACCCATCCTGTTTTGTGAGTGGTATATTTTGGAGCAATTTCAGGCCATTGGTAGCCCTCAGTGTTACGTCGTAAGGTTTATCAAGGAAAGCTGCAGAACCTTCTTCTGGTGTCAGAAAGCCTTCAAATACTGCATTGTAATCTACATAGATGATAACCCACCACTCATCATAACCACCAGTTAAGAAGGTCTCCCATGTTATCGCCGTTTGGTCGTCGGCATTGATCGTTATAACAACCTCCCGCGCAATGATTGTTCCATCATCCGAATCATCGTTCATCTCTAACCCGTCCTCGGATATTTCAAAAGGTATCGGATCGGATAGCGGTGCTACGTCTTTCTGTGCGAACAGAATCAGAACATTTTGATTCAGCTCATTACTGAACTCAGCCCTATATTGTGTGCCGTAACTCATACTCTTCCCTTTCTCCTATTAACTTTTTGGAGCATGATGCGGAACATATCGCCAGAGAAATTAATAGAAGGCAATAAACTCATTCCCTCTTTACTTGTAAATGACGGAGCGTTGTTAAGCCTGTCAAGCGGTATGATCATTTCGCGGCCGTGAAGTTCCACTCCGTAACCGGAAAGCGGACCATTGGCTATACCGCCATTGGCAAACTTAGGAGTCGACTTTTGAGCCTTGTTCCTAAGTGCCTGACCAGCGGCAACTGCGACCACACCCACAGCGATAGCTACATAAGGGTTCAGGTAGGAGTTTTTGAGTGCTATCTTTAATCCGGCCATAGCTGTTCCATAGGCTATTACAGCCTTACCCAGCTCGGTTAGAGCATTGGCAATCACATTTAGCAACGGAGAAACTAAATCTTTCAAGCCGCCGCCCGATATAGCGTTTCCTATGCCTTCGCCTATTGCCACAAACGAATCATTGATTGCTTGATTGAGTATTGCATTTATTGAAGCAGTAAGCTCAGTTGCCATACCCTCCATAGCCGCTATAGCCTGCCGCTTATCAAGGCCAACTGTTTGTAGCTCAACAGTTGCGCTCGCTTTAATCGGAATGGTCTTGTCGAGCCCTAGCGCCTTTGCGATATTGGAAGTAACCTCTTCTGGACTTTGAGATAGATCATAACGCTCAATTATAACGGTAGGCTTAACGCGCACAGTTGCCTCATAAATCAACGCCTGCTGTAGAAATACTTTATCAAGGTCAGCTTTAGCCTGCTTCTTTATATCTTCGGCGGTCGCCTTATCTATTACCCCACTCTTTAAATCACGAGCAGCAATCTTTATTTTTAAATCATATATTTTTTCACTGGTCTTAATCAGGGCATCAACATCCTTTAACGCTTTTTCGATTTTCCGACGTCCGGTTAGTTCTTCGATCTCGGCACTAGTCAGCCCTTCTGTTTCAAACCCTACAATTTTTTTATTAATGGTCGGAATGTCAGCGATCTCTTGTTGAACTTTACGGATCTTTTCCAGTGCAGAAAGTTGCTTGCCGAGTAAGTCAATCTCTTTAGGCTTGGTGGTAGGCGGAGGCTGTAAGTTTCCGGACGCCGCCTCTAAAGACAATAGATTTTTTAATGTGTCGGTAAGGAAAGATGCTCTCTTCTCAGACTTATCAAACGTTTGGGAAAAGTCAAACAATGCCTTTTTCTGAGAGAACCCCGGAACAGGGGAAATTAAATCGTTGAATACCTGGGAGAGTAAAGACCCTTTGTTAGCGACTTGATCCAGTACTTTTATGTATTCCTCGGCTTGCTTAGCAGTTTCTTTACTTATTAAATCTTCAAGGCCCTTTATTTGAGCCTGCCTAACAAGCGAATTAGTTAATTTCTTAACAGATTCGTTTACTTTCTCTGTCTCAATATTTTCAAGCGTTAGCTTTGGTAGATACTTGTCGTATTCTGTATTAAGCTTATCAAGGGCCTGCTGCCTTGTCGAATCAGCTAATGCCTTGTTCTGCGCGATTGATACTAATGATTGTATAGTGGCAACCTCGCCGGCCACGGAGGCCGCACCATCTGACATAGATTTGGCAAGATCCCGATTTGCTTGTTCAAGATTTGAAGTCAGGCCGAAAACAACATTGATAGCATTACTTAAGGATCCGTATTTCTGAACCGCTACAGTGATAAGACCGGTCACGAGTGACAGTCCAAGGCCAACGCCTCCCGCACCTAATAAAGATGAGCCAAGGGCTTTTAATGCGCCTGCAGATGATCCTGATTCGGTCTTTAATCTTTGGAAGGATTCAAGTAGGGGATTGATGTTATTCTGAATGCCGATAAACCCGAATGGCGCATCTTGAGCGACACGTCCAAGGTTTTGTAATGCTGTTCCTGCCTGATTAGCTCCGGGCCTAATGCCGCCCAATCCTTTCCCTGCCGTTCCTACACTTTTATCTAACGCCGAAATTGCAGTCTGAGTTCTTGCTGCTTCGGATCTTAATTTTGAGAATAATAATGGATCGGTATTGGATTGTAGTTTTGTACGTATATCAGCGAGCTTTGCCTGCAGCTGATCGAGAGATGTTACTGATATCGGAACTTTAATTCCGGCCCCTGTAGATGACCGTAAATCATTGACCGCTTTCTTATAAGAATCCAGGGAGGCTACTGATGCGCTGATTGCAGGCGGTACCCTTCTGAGATTGTCTACAACTCCTGTAACATCCAGTTTGGGAGGTTGCACGAACGCATTTCCCAATGCCTGAAAAGAAGTCAATGCAACATCAACTTCTTTTTTTACCTCTGTTGCCCCAACAACGATATTGCGTAAATCAACTTTAGGAAGTTGTACAAATGCCTTTGATAATCCGGTGAGCGTTTTGGTAGCCGATCCGACATCTTTATTTAATTGCTCAAGACCAGTAGCTCCAAACTTGACACCAATATTGTAATCAGGCATTATTCTTGAGTTTTATTCGTTTGGCTTTTTCTTTTATCCTCTTCAGTCTTTCATCAGTCCAGCCCACTTCTTTTCTCTCACCATAGATATCCGGGAAAATGACGTCAATACCTTTTTTCACATCTCGCTTATCCATGTGAGGCAGCATGCCCACAAAAGTTGCCATCCTCAAATGATGGAAATCTATTCGTTTGCCTGCCTGATAGAAATCATAGAATCCTTTCCTTTTGTACATGAACTCCTCAAAAGAGTATCTGTCAAAGTCCCATGGATGAAGATTTAGTACCCCGAACGCATCAGAGAGTATATCACTGAACGTTAACGGGGCTGGGCTGTGTGTCGTCCTTGACCTCCGGCACGTCTGGTGAATAGGCTTGAGTGAACGCTATAACGATTTCCGTCATTAGTGAAATGGTCAGGTAATCGTCTAATTGCTCCTGAGTGAAGAAAGGCTTTTCGGTACCCAGCTCCGTCATCACACCGGCATTGATAACTTCCTGGGAAAATAGAATCATCCCCAGCATGTCCTCCGTGTTAACCGGCCTGAATGGGTCGTTGCCAGCCAGATCTTTCATCCTCCGGAGGGTGCCCATATTAAATTTCAAGGTTACTTCCTGATCACCGAGCGTCAGGATCATTTTATTCTTTGCCATATTTCCAGTTTTATGATGCAGGAGTGGTAATTACAACGCCTGAGAATGAGAATCCCCATGAGAATGTCAGGAGATTGTCTGCAGGGGCTGCGTGGCCAAGAGATGTAAATCTTCCTTCGCCTTCTTTGTAGATAGCTTCCCCATCACCAATGGTTCCGTTATCCAGGTTAAGGTAACGGCCTCTTGCTTTGGTTTGGTTCTGCAACAGGGCATCAATTTCTTTGTACGATGCTTCATCCGCTTCAGGAGCCGCATTCACAACTCCGTTTCCAGATACAGCATTGGTTGGCTTGCTGGCAGAAGAGAAGGTTGCGCATTTGGTTACCGTATCGTTTACTGTCGCCTGACTATCGGACGAGTTGTCGGTTTCGCAACCAATAGTTTTCCAATCGTAGGGCGCAATAAGGTCAGTTGAATACTGAAATACCACTTCTAACCCTTGAACTTCTGTAGCTGCCATTTTATTGAATTATTATGTTTGAAAATACTAGTGTCTTAACTATTCTATAATCGTTTGAATTTTCTACTTGCGAAATACCTGATGTATCTGTGCTTATTAATTTCGGAACATACAATCGAAATCCACTTTCGATTTGAAGCGTAGTTGTCTTACGTGTCGGGAATAAGCGTTGCGTAATCTGATCCGCTACTAAGTCAACTATCTTTTTAGTGCCCGCTCCTTTCATTGTGTGAACAATTCCTAAAATAATTTCACTGTACGACCTGTAACTACACTTCGTGTCTTCTGCCCGCCCGTTTTGACTCCAAACGAGTATGTAGATACTATTTTCTGTTTTAAATTCCTCAAGCTTTGAATCTGCTATTGGGATCGGATTTCCTTCAATAACTATCTGATTGCTCAGAGCTGCGAAATATGCCCGTCTCAATGCCAGATCAAAGTCTTTCATAATCCCTTCATAATATTTTCGATACTCTTTATCAGTTCGTCCCTGACTATAAACACATTTTTAAAGAAGAAAGGATGCGGGTTAACGCCGTTCTTTCTTATGCTCCGAGCAATCACAAAGGCTAATGCCTTATCCTGTTTCTCTTTAGTTGCTTTGTTCCCGGTTCTCCTTTTCGTCTTTACTGAGTAAGTACCGGCTATCTTTTTTCTTTTTACCCATGCCTGAATTGCGTCCTGCATACTTGGCCCGCCCTTCGGCCCCGGACCCTGAAACGAGGAGGCGTAAGCCATCAATTCGGCTGGTATACGTCTCTTACTTTTCGTTCCCCACTCCATGTATGCAGCGGTTCGGTTCTGCACTACTGTTGTGAACGCTATCCCTGTGGATTGATTCACCGTTATATTCTGCCTTAATGTTCCTCTGTCGCCCGGCGCATCTTTAACTGCTAACCTCTTTACCCTTTCTGCACTCAACTTTAATTCACTCGATACCGCTTTCTGTATTCTCTCCGGAAATGTTTTGAACCGACTTAACACCTGTTCTAGTCCTTCCACTTTTATTGAGAATGGCATTAGTTTAATCTTTTAAACGCCTCAATCAATGAATCCAGATTGCACTTAATTCCGCTGAATCCGAATAACCATGGTTGATGTGACGTTATCATAAAATCTCAATTAACGTGAACTCTAAAAACATTCTATTCTCTTTGTATCTGTTCCAGGTAATAATTGAATACTCCCGGTTATCTCGTATAAATCTTGTGTCCTTGGTTATATTCGCCTCTATGTCATTTCTCCACCAGATGTAAGCCCTGTACTCATTGACTATTTGGTTATACCCCTCTTCTGTGCTGTTGAATCCCATCTTCTTTTGAAAGTACCCTCTCGTTGTTAAGAAGTGTTCATATACTGCGGCATGGCCGCCGGCATCATCAGCCTCCTTTGTAGGGTTTTCAAGCCTGCAAGGTTCTTTAAACATCGATCCGGTTACAACAGCCATACATTTCTTGAATGAGGTTCTGCGAGCAATAAAGCACTATCACATAATTTATTTTCTGTCGTTCCCCGGTTCTCATACCTGAAGGCAATCTCTTCGAGTAACGCCATCTTTAAATCTTCGGGTAGCGTTGTAAACCCTGCCGTATAAGTCACGTCAACATAACAGCTACACGGGCTTTTCAGGGTCTTGAATTCTATTCCCTGTAATGTATAATCATCTGCCTCTATCGTGTCGCCATCCTCGTCTATAATCGCTGTAATAGCTACTGTCGGTCCGTATGGCAATTCGATATTTCCCTTCCCGTTATTTAGAATAGCTCTGACCGTCTTGGGGCCAAAAGAAACACCCGTGTACTTTTCAAGCCTCTTTCTGCAGGACTTCATAAGGCTGGTCAGCTTAGTATCATCATCAGTAAACTCATAGCTACCTTCCGTATCAAACTGCATATTTAAATGCTGCTTTACCTCAACCAGTGTTACTGGTTCAGCTGACAGGTCGGTGACAACTTTAAAATCTATGACGGCGTTGTAACTCACTTGCCTTTATTAAATGCTGTTTCGTTTTCTTTTCTGAGCTTCTTCACCGAGTCACTTTCGGTAATCCTGATAGATGTTTTTTTCTCCGGCGTCGGATCCATTTCTTTTTTCGGCGCGTGCCCTGTTTCTTTTTTCTCCGGAGTCGAGTCAACTTCTGCTTTTTCTTGCATATCGATAATTTCAACCAGTCCGGAAGCGGCCAATTCTTTAGCTACACGATCAGGCATTTCTATTTCCTGACCTGCTTTTAGTTTGCCGTAATCCCCGACCGATGTTTGAAGTGCTTTTACTTTTACCATAACAATGATTTAAAAAGGGGAGGCCGTAACCTCCCCCGGTTATTATTTAGGATGCTGGTAACAGTGCTGTAGTAGCAGTAGAGAAAGTACCCTTAATGATACCTGCAGGCCTGAAGATTGGCAGCGCAATTCTTTTTTCAATCACGATAGTGATCAAGTTTTTAATCGCGTTGTCCTGATCCTGATCAAAGAACCTAACGGTTGTGCCCGCACGATCAAAGATCATGGCGGCCCGTGGCTGCATTACCAGGAAATCATCCTCAACAACTGAAGTATGCTCGATAATATTTATTCCAATTTGCTGACCCAGGTTCACACCGTACGCAGACAGGAACATGTAGTTTCCGCTGGTATCTTTGCGAGAGGTCATATTGAAATAGTCATCCGGAGCAACGAGGGCAACGAGAGGCCCGTTTAATTTCGCGTTACGAAGCTGTTTACGTGCAGCCCTGAGTACATCGAATTCATTCGGAGCTGTCACTGTAGAAGTACCAGCGCTGAACGTGGTTGCGTTCGGGAATAATCCGGAAAGATTGTTCCCAACGTTATTGCCATACAAAATCTGATCGTCTTCAACAACAGCAACTTCTTCAAGCCCGATCATTGTCAGGAATGATTGCAGGTAAGGAATATCCTCGATCATTTCTTCTGGCACCCGGAAGTGAACGGCAATTTTACGGACAGGTGCGTCATAGATGGCAAGGTCCCTGTCCGCTTGAGGTTTTGCGCTACCCTCTGCAACTGTTGTTGGCGCACCTTCACCACCATTATCACGGATATACCGGATAATATTAGAATTGGTCGTGCCAACAGGCAGAATATTCCGCATGTGTGTTTCTTCGTACGGAGCGGAGATTACACCTGGCACCACCGTTGGCTGCACAAAATAAGAACCGGTTAAATGGGTAGAGCTACCCATGATAGCAACAGCTTTCTTATCGATCTCAATCGAGAAGCCCTTACCGTTGCCTTCGCGATATTGTTTCAACGCGTCTTTTTTCGCATCGAGCATTTTACCTAAAACACCGTCGAATGTATTTGGCTGGGCACCTCCCTGTGGAAATTCTTTTTGCTTGGCGATCTGTTCATTAATCCACTTTTGGTTAGCTACTGCATTTGTCTCAAGTGTAGCGACCTTACCTTTCAGTTCGATATTTTCTGTCTTCAATGTTTCTATTGAAGCGAGCTGGCCTTTTAGTGTATCGATTTGGGCGGTTATCTCCGCTTTAGCAGCTGCATTAACCTCTGCTTTCAGTTTGGCTTCAAGAGCCTCTAACTGTGCTTTTAATTGAATAGGATCCATTTTTAACCCGTTTTAATTTTGAATGAATTGTTTGAATACGTCCAGATATTTCTCTGTCTGACCGGCTTCAACTGTATTCACTACGGGTTGAGTGGCTCCTTTATAGAGTTGTAATAATCTTTCTTTTGATTGTCCGATCTTAATATCAAGTAGCTCGAACGCCTGATCGGATAGGTGCCCGGACTTAAATAGTTTGGTAATTGATTCGATCTCTTTTAGTTCATTTTCGAATGCGGTTACGCTCTCTTCCTTGGTGAGATCCTTGAAGGACTTTCCTACAGCAAGCGTAGGCGTGAAGATGTTCGCACCCCACAGCACAGCCGAGCCTTCGTAGAGTTTTACTTCTTTAATGACTGTGTACCTGGCATCCCAATTATCATCGTTGAAAACTTCGCGCTTAATGGTTGAGAAACCTATAGAGTGTTGGTTGATTGCGCCGGCTACATAGAATTTAAGCACATCATCACCCCATTTGGTAGCAGGAATATCGGTTACTCCATACAGGTAGTCGCCTTCAATTCCTAGTTCGTGGAACTTACCCACAGCGTCTTTCAAGGATGCCCGATGATCAGTAAGGTGCCAGATAAGATCGGCGCCTTTTGGTCCTCTTTCGGTAATGGTTTTATCAAACGCAGTTTTTTCGATAATGTCTTTATCGAAGTCCATAACCCCGACGCGGTTCAATGCAACCTTAACACGACGAGACTTATCGTCAACGTCAAGCGTTTTACAGGAGTTGTTCTTTATTTCGTAGCTCATTTATATTTCATAGTAGTAGAATTATGAGTTAACGTAGTTTACAATGTTTGAATAATTTTCTTTGATTCGGCAATCCTGTCGTCAACAAGTTTGCCCTCTTTTCTCAGCTCCTCGATATATTCAGTATCCATCTGAAGGGCAATTTGATCAACATATTTATCATGCTCTTCCTGGTAGGTCCTGGCATATATATGCATAGGTTTTTGCTGCTCATCATTTGCGAAATGCGGAGACCATATCCCATAAGTGCCCACCTCGGTAGACACTACTGAAAGCAGCTGTACCCATCCCTTATGCCAAAAAGCTTGTTTTACTATGTGCTTAGCCATGATCTATAATTATATATGCTGCCAAATCTTTCTGTGACAATTCTTTGTATGGTAGCTCTATTAACGCCGTAGCTTACAACTACCTTGGTATGCCTTCCATATTTCCATTAAAGCATCATTTCGTTTTGTCTGCCCTGAATTATCGGATTCATTATTTTCGGTATCAATCTGCCCTGCTCATCTCGTTTTGGCACTATAGCTTGCAAGCACCGACAAAGAATAATTTCTTTTAATGGTCCTTCCGGATCCCCAGGATACATTAAGCCAATACTATACGGCTGGTCCATCTCTCTCATTTCTCCTTCCACTATCAAATGTGAATGCCGCCTACGGTTATCTGGAATCGATATCCACTCTTTCACAACTTGGTAGTCGTACGCGCCTGCCGCAACAATGGTCCCGTAATTCGCAGCCCTATTGCTCTCTGTGCGCACGATTACCTGCGCCCTGTGTCCCAGGTATACCTTATCGTTAATCAACCTCACCATCTCGTCGACTGACAATCCTTCAGATATCCCCCGCTCCATAATCTTCAGGATATGCGCCTTCGTAGTTTCGGAGATATTATTCACCGATTCCAAAAGATGCAGTCTGAAGTATCTTAAGATTTCTTCCGTCCACTGCTCATTATATCCGAATGTCCGGTACTTGAGTTGTGGTGAAGCAGCAAGTAATCCAGAGTATGTTCTGTTAGCCAGCCATAAACCAGCTTTTAAATGCATATCCCTGACAACGGCTGTCATCTTAAGATTAAACGAGAAGCTGTTTAAATGACTTCTTGCTTGATCGATCCCTGAGGCTTTTAATACCTCTGTTAAAGAACTGATCTGACTTTTAAGAGCCGTGTACACCCTTGTGATATATCTTGTCTCTATCGCTGTCAGAATGCGCTTATATTCTTGAGCCTTTTTATTTCGTTCTGTTCGGGTCATGCTGGCAATCCCAGTGTTAATCGTTCCTTTTTAAACTCTGTTCTATAATCCTCAAGCCTTTGTTTCACATCAGGCAACCCATCCAACTCAAACAACTTTTCTTCACACCATACCCTTGTGCATTTTGCTTTATTACTTTTTGTCCTGTTACAATCCCCGCTATAGATCCGCCACTTAATAGCCGCTATTTCAACCAGCTTTATCATCAACTCCTCCGGTGTCATAACTTCGGATCAACATCGTTATCAATTCGGTCCAGTTCGTTTTGCAGAGAATCAGGATTCGCATCGTTGATTTCTTTCAAGCTGGAGGGTATAAAATATTTGTTTAACATAGGTTCATTCAAATCTTCATCTCCGCCGGTCATTAACCTCTTTTCCTGACCTGTGTAGTACCACATCTTTTCCAGGCGGGCAGCTAACTGGTTCTGATCTTCGATTAACTCTGGATAGCACTCAAGGCTATAATCGACATATAAATTCTTGTCTCTGTACAGTTTTGCGATCTCGTTCCAGTCGTCCCTTAGGCTTGAAAGCTCCGGTATAACTGCCTGGGTAATCAACTGCTTCATCCATGCTTTAATATTATTATCGGTAGCATTTGCTGAGGCTGACCACAACCCCGGAGGTGCGTGGAATATGTTACAAATCTTTTCATCCGTGTACCTCTCCTGATTGATCAGGTCCATATCTACCGCAGTTTGTCCGAAGTTGATATACCCTAAGTCTCCGTTTGCTATTGCTATTGCCGCCGCATTCTCAGATCCAAGTATTTCCTCGTTCAGCTTGTACTTCAGCTTACCCTCTTTCACTGAATCCATATCCTTAGCGCCCTGAAGCTTATTAAACAAGATCCCCGCTGCTCCTGCCTTGTCTAGCAATGTCACGGCCCTTCTCTCCGCTTTATTCGATCTATCCAGCGTTCGCCTTCCAGATTGCATTGGAGCCATCCCCCACAAATGAGATCCGGATCCATCAAACGTGAAATTTGGATAACGCGAATGAATAATAAGGTTCGGTTCAATCCTTGCATTAACCACCATCTGAAATTCATAAGCTATGATATCATACATCACACTACCAGCTAGGATATTTGCGCATTGAGGCGGGAGGTTATAAATTGCGATTGGTTTTCCCGCATCTGCTCCCGCATCAAGCACATTCTTAAACCAGAGCCTGTTACCGGTTAATAGCTTGTATCCTATACTTAGCTGAGTAAACTCATTGCCGCCCTGGTATTTATTTGGTTTTTCAATTAGCGTGTTTAATTCGTGGCTGGTATCCTCTTCATAAGTCAGTGACTTAATTCTAGCCGCTTGCTGTAAACTTTCAGCCGTGGCTCCCGACCCCGTGAAGGCTTTATACTTCAAGTGTTTTGCCTCTTGCCCATCTTTAACACGGTAAACCTTGAACGGTGCCAATGCAGCACTTCTCATGATCCGGTTTACCACAGAATACAGTGTAGCATTATCCGCATAACCCTTGTCTATATATTCATCCATCTTCCAATCAGAAGGTGAATAAAGCGATAGTCCGACTGCCCTAAATAATCTATTCAAAGAACTTTGAGCCTGCATTACAGCAGACCCTTGCGACGCGTCAACGAACCCTAATGGCCTAAGCACCGATCTTGCCGCCTGTCTTATTATATTCGCCATTTAGAGTATATCAAATTCGTATTCTGGTATTGATAATTTTGTGAACACCCCATATCTGGAAGCATCAAGGGCATGATCATTAAACTTCACTGGTTCATCCAACACTTTACCATCCTTGTCAATCTTCCACTTATAGCTCTTGAACTCTTTTATTAAATTGACCGATCTTTCTGTTACGTAAATCGGCATTGACTTCATCATTCTTATTCCCTCTGTGACCGCTTTAACCGCTGGCTTCGCATTATATCCCGCTCTTACTAGTTCTTCAATAGTTTTCGGCTCGGCATTATCACAGAAAATCTCGTCATTCTTTGTTATTCCTAAAGTCTTATATCTTTCGGTAAGATCATTAGTGGTAAGTTTTGTTTCATAAAGCAACTCATCTAAATAAATCGCTCCTTCGTAATGTTCGATGTCAACCAAAGCCGACGGAACATTAAACCCGAAATCCTGACCGTAAAATCTCTCTCCTCTTCCAGGCATTTCCTTAATAATCTTCCAGTGCGTATAAATAGTTTCGCTGCTCGTTCCTCTTAAACCTAGCCCGAAAACCTTCCATAGATTTTCGTCCGCATCTTTAAGCGCCTCTATTTCTGCAACCTGCTCCTTACTAAGATTCGCCCGGTTATGGGTGTAATTGCTTACTATTAGCTTATTACCTTCTTTATCCGCTACATCATACACCCAGCTATATTCATCTGCCGGATTGAAATCAATAAAGATTGTTTCAGTAGTCCGCATCGCCAGCTGGATATAAGTTGCATGGCTTAATAAATTAGCCTCGTTTACATACAGAATGTCCCGCCCCGGGCCCCTGACTTTTAAACTATCCTCTGCTCCAAAGAACTCTATATAACTACCCGTTGCCGGGAATGTATAAATCTGATCTGTTCGGTTAAAGTTGTTCTCGTTGAATAAATTCAGGTCTTCGAGAATCTTCAGTACGTCTTTCCTTGCTCCTTTTTTTAAATGCGGCAAAGACGGGCTTACTACACTTATCTCCTTTTTACCGAACTCTTTCTTACTTGCCAGCGCTACCATTAGCTGACTGAGCGAATATGTTTTACTTGACCTTGTGCTCCCTTGATTCGCTATTACCCTAAACTTCCCGCTTTGATACGCTTTCAGATTAGCATTAAAAACCGGCGTTGTGCCGTGATTAATTTTAGTCTGTAAGCGGAGCGTTTCCATCCTGATCAACAAAATTTATTACTAACCCGTCCGGTGTTCTAATGTCGTGTTCCTGCTTATCTCTCCACTTATCCTTCTGCCTGTTCTTAAGCCAGAAGATTGCAGCTGCTGTATCAGGGGGGTAGTGTTTAGTTAACGGCGTTGTTATTATCTGCCCCTCAAACATCTTTATATCTACATCCGCATGTTGATAGCCTGTTGCTCTTTTAAATAGCTTTTCGGCCACTTCAGCATCCGCAATTTCCTTTCCCTTCTTTATGGACTCAAAAAACTTAGGGTGCTCAACCTTCCAATTATTAATAGTTTGCTCAGTTACTTCAAAGAAATCAGCCAGCTCTTTATCTGTCGAGCCCAGCTTACAGAGCTTCTCTGCTTGCTTGTTAAACGCCGTTCGATAGTCGGTTGGCCTACCACCTACATTCTTATCTCCAGGTTCCTGCATCACTTCTTGATTGACGTAAACGACAAAACCCGGAGCCTTTTGAACTCCGGGTAAAACAAATATTAATCTGAATTAAACTTTTTCGGGAATTGGCTGCCATTGCTCGTCAGCTACCACGGGCTTCAAATGACTGGAGCCTGTGAGTGATAGACTAGCGTGTTTACTGGCAATTAACTGAACGCTACCGTCGGGTAGGCGTGGGGCATTGGCTAAAAATTGAATCAACTCTTCCGCATCGATAGTGATAGAAAGATGATCGTCTTTATCAATTACGGTGAATCCATTAACAAATTGAAGTTGGTCTCCCATATTGGAGAAGTAAATTGTACTAAATATATTAATACAACAAAAATTATTTTTCACTTAGGCGTGAAGTGAGAAATTTATTTTTTAAATCTACATGGCTTTCATGCCGAGATATCGTTTTATCTCACTCTTCCCGTCTTTAGAACGATTAACTTTTGCACGTTCATATTTTTGATGGCTACATACTGAACAAGAGCAGGGCGCTCCATGGCTTCTGTATGCGGTATAATTGTGAGGAACTCCGTTAACGGTTGCTTTCGGATTCTTAACGCATTCTTTCGGAGCCTTAATTAACTTTAATCGCTTTTTGTATTTCAGTATTTTCAACTCATGCCGACGCGCCTTATTCATCTCTTACTTATTTACAGTCGTTACAATCCCTCTCTTCCCTTTCACCTCGAAATTGCTAAAGAATAAATCTGCCTGCCCTTCAAGTGCCAGGGATCTATCTTTCTTAAGATGTATCTCCTGCCATTCCTGTAAGTCTTCGGGTGGGTTGGTGATTGGTTCGAGGAAGGCGAATAGTCTTTTATCGTGGTAGAAGTGATCGAAAGGGATGTGGAGAGCCTGCCATCCGTGTTCTGGTCCACAGTCAACCGCGATACGGAAGACGCCTTTATCCTTTACTGCGTATGTTTTGTTTGTCATTGATTATATTTTAATCTAACCCTGATTCTCTTCTACGCTCCATTTCATAAAGCTCTGTCGCTTCTCTTTCTTTTCGATCTTTCTCTAGCGAGTCCCGCGTGCCGGTAGACCGGGATAAAAAGGCAATGACAGCGAGAACGCACAATCCTAATATTACTTCTAAACTTGACATGTTTTAAAATTTAAATAGTACTGAAATCACAACCTCACCTCCCGGCCTCAGCAGGTTTCTTAGCTTGTCACATTATAAGTGAATATTGAGAAGTCGTTAAAAATTTCTCCGGTTGCTTTATATTCCCCTTCTGGAATTGATATCAGATCCATGTCAAATGGAATAACAAGCCTTTTACCATCGGCTGGCCCCTCTTTTAGTAAAGCTTTTTTTCTTAGCCCAGCAGCAATATCTTCTTGTTGTTTGCGCGCTTCGGCCTTCATCTTTTCGCTTTTTGCCAAAAAAGCTTCCTTAAACTCTAACAAGTCCATGTACTTAATTTTACTAAATATACTTTTTGTTTCTATAGGAGCAATTTAACCTGGGATCGGGTGGTATGGTACAGCGTAAGCTTTATTTGTCATGGGGTTTTCAAATTCAAATTTTGCTGCAAATTATCAATCAGTTCCGCTCTCGAAAGCGCCCAAATTGATTTTAAACTTAGAATGGTGGCTTTAAAACCTTCAATTGATCGAGTAAAGAAGAAAAGACGGTCTTCAGGCAGTAAATCACCTTCGGCACTTCCATTACTGAAAAACCATTCTTCCTCTGGTCCGGATCCAAATCTATACACTCTAATACCTCGATCATAATGTTCGGCTGCGACGTTCGCAGATTCTTCAAATGCCTGCAATTTTTTGATTATTTCTTGCGATATCATATTAGCTGTTTAAACTTATCATAATGATTGCCTCGGCTGCCAGTTTTCTTAGAAGTCGTCGGGTCATTTCATCTTCTCGTTGCTTAGCCGCAAAGATTCGATTCCATTTATCCACATCATATCCGAAAATTTCAATTTCATACCCCTTGCTTTTGTTCGCTTCAGGTAGGCCGGCAAACCAATATGTAAGGCCTTCGGGTTGATCATGCATAGTTTTAATTGAAAAAGTTAACGAAAGAAATGATACCACAGCGCAATACAACAAATTAACTTTTAAGTATTGAAAGTCAAAATTTATTGCCTTTTCGACTTTTTCAGGTTTGATTGCAATGATTATGAGGAGACTTCTTTAGGTCCACACAGCTTACTTTTTTTCTAATAAGAAAATCTCAGGTATAGATTCGAGTAAATAGAAAATCCATTTTTATCGCGCTTGCATTCAATAAGGCCGGTCTCTCGTGCTGTCCTTAATTGATCTTTTGTTTTCCAGGGAGTGATTTGTCGGACCTGGCTAACTTTAATCCAGGTCTTTCTTTTAGCTGGTGGTCGGCTGTTTCTCAGGAGCCTTTCTATTCTTTCAAGGCGTTGGCTGATATGGTCAAACATTTCGTATGAATTCATTTTTAACATGGCGATTGAGGTAATCGTTCAAGCATGAAAATTACTCTGCTTTATTACTGAAGATTCATCTACTAATCTAAAGTATAATTCCTCAATTTTCCAAACGAAAAGTTCAAAAATCCTGTAGGACCCGAATAAGGAACACTTAGCATTAGTGGCAATCAATATTTTATGGTTGTTCAAATTTATTTGCCAAACAATTGCCAAACAATCTCTTGTAGTCTAATCAAACTTCAGACTACTTACAAGAGATCCTATCTCTTCCGCGTCTTTGGACTCACCTTCACATCGATCGATCCATTTACCGGTTAAATCAACTACTAGATCCATCAAATACTTTCCGTCGCGCCAGACTATGTATATCACATGTCCTCTTTCGAAAGATTTATAGACTTCCAGGTTGTGGCGTATACCCTTGGGATCTGTATAGGTTGTTTGCATTAAATGAAAATACGGGAATGGTAAATACGGGTGATGGTGAAAAAGGTAATTTCTACCGCTTTTTCACGACATTAAGAAAGTGAGGAAGTTTCCAAAATCTTCAGCCCTGTCGTGGAACTTACCATCAAAAACCCATTTATCATTCTTTCTCAGCCGGCCTTGGTAAAAGTTGTTGATCAGGAAATGATATACGCCCGTATCCCCCGCGCCCATTACAGGTGTAAATACTCCGAAATACCTGGTGTTATCATGGGTAAAATATATTTGAATAGAGTTTTCCATTGGCGCAAACATAAAATTTTATCGACTCCTCCGACAAAATCATTTGCTCGTTTGAAAAATAAAATTACTTTTGCCTTATGAATTTAATTAATCAACAGCAGTTCTGTTTTATCGGTCATCGACTGAGCAGATAAGCTATTGATCAAACTCGATACTTACCCGCTTAGTTAATTCTGAGCGGGTTTTTTGTTTTTGGTAATTAACCTAACCTGGTGGAAGCGGCAGACTGAAAATCTGTAGGGGCTGGATCGTAACCAGCAATTACCACATGGCCGGTTGCCCGAGCGGTTAGGGACCCGTCTGCAAAACGGGATACACCGGTTCGAATCCGGTACCGGCCTCAACATTTGCCTATGGTGTAACGGTAGCACATTAGATTTTGGTTCTAATAGTCATGGTTCGAATCCATGTAGGCAAACAAGATTAGATTCGGGTGATTCAACTTTTAGGAGGCGCATCTGGCTTGGCGATCACTTTCAGAATGAACTTTTCACTTAAGCTTTCTACCAGATACTCGTAACCTCTCTGATCGTTATGTGCTCGATACGTTATTATTCGTTGCTTCCTTGCTTGACTTAATCGTTGACCATTCCATCCCGTAAGATCTATTATAAATTGAGCGCTTACCCATGTTTCCTTAAAACTGGCCTTATAAAAGATCTTTCCTTTTTGCCTATTCAGCAGTTGATCCAGCTTCTCGTTTATTTTCTCGAATTCGGCCTTTATTTCTTCACGAAGAGGTTGTGGCAAAACCGCTTCTGCCTCCTTTATTGTGATAGCAGCATCATTTTTTATTTTTTCTATCCATTTTTTTGCGTTTATGGCATCTCGTCGTTCCCATTTCGCACGAAGTATTTCCGACCATTCTTTTATCTCTTGTTGTTCTGCAGCAGCCTTTTCCTTCTTTGTCAGCTTCTTTGGTGGTACAATTGGTCGCGATGGATCCAGAAATCTAAACTTTTTAGGCTTCTCTAGTGCAAGTGTTTCTACCTTCTTGTCAATAACGGATGCGGTCTTAAGCGGGTTCATTTGGCCAAGTTTTCTTGATTAAAAAAACTTCTGGAATGGATTCTAATAGGTATTGATAAGTCTGCGTCTTCGAGTGCTTGAACTCTATAATACCTTGCATTCTCGCAGATCTCATCTGTTCTTTAGTAAATCCGGTTACATGCATGACCCAGGAAGAGTTAACCCATGTTTTTTTAGATGAAACTTTAATGAGATCCCTTAGAAGCCTCTCTATTCTCTCCAACCTTTGATCCGTTGTCATAGTAATTTTTTAGAAAGAGTTTAGGTATTGATTCAATTAAATACAAATACCCGCCTGTGTCTGCCTTTTTAAATTTTACAATCCCTTGCTCGCGAGCCATTCTCATGCGTTGATTGTCCCAGCCTGTAAGATCAACAACCCAAGATACTGACACCCATGTCTGAGTATTTTTCTGGTCAATGAGAAGACTCAGTTTTTTATTTATCCTCTCGAAATATGCCTTTGTTTCCGCATCCATAAGTTATGATTTTTCTCTGCAAAATATAGCTTCAAATGGAGGAGAGCCCAAATATTTACATCAGAAGGCTAAGTTGGAGGCAGGGAAAAAGTCACGTATATTCGGTAGCTAAACTTTAAACTATGCCTAAACCAGATTTTGTTCTCGTAAGTAAAGGAAATGACTTAGATTTTATGAATGAAGTAATTTCATATTTAGAGCAGGGATATGAGCTACATGGGTCAACTATCGTTATGCAACAGAATAATGAATTTAATGATGACTTTCTCAGGTATATTCAACCCCTTTACAAAGCAGGAGAGAAGTCCAGGGAAGTGAGAGTTATGGATTAAGACAATTTCGTTGAAAAATCTTATTAATTTCTTAAACTTTCATTTTTGGGTTGGCAAGTAATCGCAACAATTATATGAGGCGACTTATTACCGCCTTTTATATATTTATCTAATGGATTCCGGTTAATCTGCTGTGATATCTGTCTTGAGAATTCGGTAGAATGTCTCACCGCCTTCTTCTTTAAACTTTTTGAATCCGATTTTAGTAGCAATCTTCTCTGACGCTGCAGCCTCTTCAATTCCTATCTCTGGATTTATAGAAATGGTCATTATTTCTCTATCCTGTAATAAATGTGGAATAATTGATTCCTGTAGCGGCTTGATTAGGCATCCTTGTCTCCTATGTTCAGGTAGTACCGCCCAATGCAGATCTTCCATCATTTCGTAAATGGCGGCTACGTAAGTACCCCCATTATTTTTAATTAAGTAGAAGGGGTATGTGCGAGATCCACCCGGTTGCGACTTCATTCTATGTATTGAGGAAAATATTCCGTATTCGACATCTGCTGAGACACGGGTAGATTTAAAGTGACTTTTCTTAAGGTTATTAAGGTCAACCAAAACCGATAAAATTGTTTCAGTTGTCATTTGACATCTTTTTTAAGTGCTGTCCATTTCACCCAGTACTGAACAAATCTTAATACAGCATCAGATTTCAATACAAAAAATTGATCTTCTGGTCTATTCTCGCAATACCAATCAAAGAAATTACCTGGCCCGCTTCTCCACTCTGGCATAAGCTGATAATAATCACCTTCTTCTACTACGCCAAAATATCTCCGATTAGACGCTTCGGCGAAATCCCATTTTTCTCCGGTAACCTCGAAAATATACTGATAATAATCTTGGTCAGTTACAAATTCTGTGATGTTTCTTGTCTTGCCGGTCATTAGTTTGATGTTTAGTTTAACAATTAATACAAATCACAGATCACAGATCACAGATCACCAGTCTTAAGTGTCCATATGCCTTTCAATTTTATAACGGGGATCTCGGATAATATGAATTCTATAATCCTCATGAAATACCAGAGTGATTATATAGTCATCTGCTTCGGTTTCCCCGATTGGACTAAAAACCAACCGGTAGGGTAGATATGAATTTTCTCTATGGCACAATAATACTATCTCTTCGCCGCCTCTTGCTTCATAATGCCCAACCTCTTTCAGTTGACAGTCTTTAAAATTCCAAATTAAGCAGCTCAGATTATAAGTTTCCATCACTTGGAGAGCTTCAGTTAAATCGGCAATTGCTGCGGTGTTCATTTGTTTTGTTTTAGAGATTAAATAATTTACATACCCACGGCATCTCTGGTTCAATTTCAACGACACCCGCCTTCCACATGCTACACCACTCGCTAAAGTCAAAAGCTTGCCCAGAAGCTACAAGGTCATTGAGATCGCCTCCCCAACCATATATAGCCTTTACACTGTTCGCATAAGTTATCTGTAATGCTTTTGTGTTTTTAAAAACGTTCTCTGGACCGCCCTGCAGGATAACTAACTGGTGCCAGCGATCCTTATAGTTGAACGTTTCCGGACTGGCTTTGGCCGCAGCAGAGAACACCTCATCTTTTTCCATCGTCGTAGTTGTGTCTATGAGGTCTAAGAATATGACCTTGTCCACACTAAAAAGCTGTTCGGGTGATTCTATAACTGGCAGCGATGAAATTTTAATCTTCTGCATTATTCTTCATTTTGGACGGTCAATCGGCCATCGGCTCCTTCGATCTTTTTGGTAAAGCGACCGGAATAGCATGAGTATGTCCTTTATCAGATTTCAACGTCCTCTTTATTGCCCCGAGTAAAATTGTACCATTGTCTTCTGTGTCAGCGCTATCTAACGAATGTATTAATTCTTCCCGGTGTAAACGAATGAGAATATCCCCACTCACAAGTTGTTTTACTGTAATTCCCTTAAAGCTTTGTTGTTCAGCGCCAAATTTTCTTTTGTCATTCATAGTAATTGAGTTTATTGGTTCTTTATATTTCTGCATTAACGTTTAATAAGCGATTTATCTCGGTTTTTGAGTACCGCATCTTACAATCCCCTGAGTTCCGGAAACTTCGCTTCCATCTGCTCGGCCAACAGTTCCAGAAAAAACCACTCAAGATCAGAGGCGTCTTCATCTTTCATCTTGTCTTCGTTACTGCCTTTATCAACTAGTGAAGGGCTGGGGTGTAATTGTGCTTTTTTTGACCTCTTAATAGTTTTACGCATTTACTTTTTAAGCAAATACAGAAATTATTGCATTATTTCATAATTCGTCTTTGTTTCTATTTTTTATCTTATTTATGATTACTGTCTGTCGTTAATGGACTGGGAACAGATTGTATTTTATCTTTCGCATCCACATAAATTATAAAATGCTTCTTTTCTTCGAGCAGCCAGCTGTATCTATCCAACAGGTTGTCAATTTCGTATTGATATGTACACTCCTGAAGACGCGTTTTGCATGATGAGATTTGATTTTCTATACTCTTCAGGAGATCTTCGTCTGAAATACCCTCGGCCAAAAATGATTCTGCAGCTATGTGGTATTCCGCAGCTAATCTTTCAACCGCCTGGGAATAAGTTAATTCATGGACTTTCATCACAAAGCCAATGATATTACCGACCGCTCCACAATCAGTACAAAACCAAAGCTCTTTTTCTTCGGATACAACAAATGATTTTGTTTTCGATTTGCATAGAGGACACGATCCTCGCATCTGGTTTCCTTTATCGAATAAGGTTGTGTACGAATTTATATATCCAACCAGACTACATTTTTTAATTACGTTTTGAGCTAGAGTATTATTTATCATATTTAGGGAATTTAAAATGGCATCTCTTTAGAATTTGACTCGTTAAACTTATTTGGGTCGATATCGATAGAAGGCATTTTCTTCCATCCGCCAGTGCTTTTGCCAGCTTTATAAACATCATAGTCTGACTCGCTCATTAATTTCTGAATGGACTTCACAAATTTTATCGGGATCTGTTCTTTGATTCCGTTGCGGTGTTTGGCAACTTTTACCAGGATACTATCCATAAGAGATGCATCATTGCGGATATCATCTTCCGTAACCTCAATCAAAAAGAAAACAGCATCGGCGTCTTGTTCGATTGCTCCGCTTTCCCGGATATCAGAAAGGCCAGGGTTCGGACTATCGCCTTTTCGACTCAGTTGGCTGAGTGCAATTACAGGGATATTGAGTTCTTTGGCCAGCTGTTTCAATTCACGACTTATCCGGGAAACTTCTTGCTCCCGGTTCTCTCCGAAACTGCGCTGTGAAGTCATGAGCTGGAGGTAATCAATGATGATTAATCCTACCCCTTCATTAGCGACCATTAACCGGCACTTGGCTTTCAGTTGATACAAGTCTTGGCTGGGAGTGTCATCGAAGAAAATCGGCGTGGATCTGTGCTTCGTGTAGGCGATTTCAGATAATCGGTTCATATCATTATCGGTAACACGGCCGCGCTTCAGATGATACATGTCTATTTCAGATTCTGCAGATATCATTCTTAAAGCCCATTGCACTGATGACATTTCAAGCGTGAAGACCCCCACCGGAGTAGGCTTATCAGGATGAGATGCCGCATTCATTGCGAAGTTTGCTGCCACTGCACTTTTGCCAATTGCCGGCCGTGCGGCGAAGACTATAAAGTCGGAGTTCTGCCATCCTTGGGTTATCAAATCTAATTTCCGGATTCCTGAAGGAACACCTGTTAGTTCGTTACCGCTCTGCCTGACTTCGTAAACTTGCTTGACGGCTTTATCAACCTCTGTCTGGAATGTTGTGTAAGGTTTTGTCTTTTTTGAAATAGTAAGACTGCTTAATTGTTGTTGAGCTGCTTCAAGGGTTTCAAATGCATCCGCACTGTCTTCGTAAGCTTCGGATATAGCCTCACCTGAAACTCGTATTATTTCTCTTTGAACGAATTTCTGATAAATTATTTTCGCATGATACTCCAGGTTTGCCGACGACACCACTGAGTTGGTTAATTTTGTCACATAATACGGTCCACCCACTATCTCAAGCTCTTCCTTACTTTTTAACTCTTCTACTACAGTTAAGATATCTATCGGCGCATTTTTGCTTTCCAGGCGTATCATGGATTTGAATATCCGCTGGTGGGCATCGACATAAAAACATTCTGGCTGCAGGATCCTAAGAGCTTTTTCAAAAGCCTGTTTCTCCTGAAGGATGGCGCCAAGGATGGCTTCCTCCAACTCTTTAGCTTGAGGAGGAACTTTTCCGTAAACCATAGTTGATAGATCAATAGAAGACTGGCGTCGATTTTTTCGCTCCTTGTTATTTAGATTTTTAATATCCATGTTGGTTAGCTTGAAATATTTGACCTCTCACGAGCAGCCCTTATCTCATCCGCAGCCGTAATAGGTTTCACTTTAGGATCTATATCTTTTTTATCAAAATTTCCTTCGATAATTTTCATGTAGTTGACCTGGCTGTGAAATATCCAATCGAATGTGAACCAGTTCCCAGTGAGCATGAAATCATTCGCCTGATTTGCTTTTCGCATGATCTGAATGAAATCAAAAGAAGATTCCTTCAAACGAGTGGATAGTTTCTTTTTTCTGAGTTCCGTTACTTCCTTGACCAATGGAAGATTGTGTTGCCCGGCAAATAAATTCCAGAGGGCCATATATGGGTCGGGGAAAGATGGGTTATTGTTTTTTATAAAATCGTGGATTGCCTTTTTGTCTTTGGGTATTGAATTATATTTTTCCAGCAGTTCCTTTTTGATCTCCGGGGACTGGTCCCCGAGTGTTTCTTTAGAAACACTATCTACTATACTATCCTTTACTATACTATACTCTACTATACTATGCGGATTGTTCCCGGGAGGAATTAGGTCTGTATGAGTATTCTTCCCGGGAACAATTTTTACGTTACGCTCATTTTCTTGAATTTTAGTAGAAATATAATCTTCGAAAAAATCTATAATTGTGCCTTTTTTCCTGCGTTCCGAAGTCGCGAAGAGATAATTGTCCTGCATCATTTCACTGGTCAGGATGTTAGATTTGCCAAAAACTTTACTGTCAAAAAGTCCTCGTTTGACACAACACTTTATTACTTCCATTACCAAGGTCAACTCCTTTTTACATACATCGGCAGCAAACAATTCCAGAGAGTCTTCGTCATTTAAGTCAAAATAATACCCCTTTCCTTCATATGCGGACGAAAGGATGCATTGCCAAATCCAATAACCATCAGCTCCGTGATCATTGAATAATAATCGGATCTTCTTGTTTCTGATATGCGCACAGTCCAGCCTGTAAAAATCGATACCTGGTTCCGCTTTTCGAGCCATTATATAACTCCGTTTTGAGTGTGTAAGAGGTGGATTAATTTGGAAGGGTACGGAGTGGCGGGGTAGGGGCATCTAAAAGTCAGGCGGAATTAGATCGTCATATGTAAGGTTACTTATGTCTGGGCGATCAAGAATTTTGCACATCATACCGTACCATGCCATACAGGAAGCGTCATCGGGAAATATTCCTAGAATCAAATAATCCATAGGTTTTTTATCCCTGAATCCAGACAAGTTGGTCTTAATATGATCAACCAACGATTCGCGATGAAAAGCCTGCTGGCTATGGCTGAAGCACAACACGAAAAACTCAGGCGGTATTTCGATATCTCCAATGGTCATGCGCGTTCCGTTGATTTCAAATTGAACTTTACCCATAAATTTGCGTTAGGCGGCTTTCGTTAATTGGTTTCTGCGAGACTTTATTTGTTTTGCCGATTCTGCGATCTCTGCCTGTTCGGTGAGATCATCGACAAGAGTTTGAAGGTCTTCATCGCTTTTATCACAAGAACCGTTTTCGAGCAGAGCTACCATTATTTGGATGTTTAACTCAGGCGACTTTATGTCTTCAAGAAATACGCTGAGATTAAGGACCGCGTCAACGAAGTCGCTGTAATGGGAACCGCACATTTCCTGTTTAAGGAGAGCAGATATCTCCGGGTTGGCTATTGCTTTAATAAATTGTTCGACGGCAAACTGATATCCCCAAGCTCCCGCTAAATCGTAATCCACCAGACGCAACACACTTGAAGGAAAAGTATTGCTGCGGTCTGTTGTAATGGTTGCTGCCAAAACCCTCTTGGCGGCAATTAATGCTTCGTTTTGTAATTGAGACATGGTTGTAATATTGAGTAGTTAATAAAAAGGTTTCGAGTAATTATGCAGCTTTGCTTTTAGAGAGGGAATCGCTAAACTGTTGGACTTTGATCATCCTCTCATACCTGGCGCGTGCAGTTTTTAGTTCTTTCGCACTACGACAGCCGCGGTATTTTTCATAAATGAGCTGTTCGAGTTTTAAACGCGCGGGTTTGTCATCCTCAAACTCTTCTATAAATTCTAAAAGGCGGAGCAACAGTAGCATTCCTTCATGGCGCAACGCATACTTTACGTTATCAGCATCCGAAATTTTAATCAGATCAAGAATCATCTCTTTCACTCCGAACACCGTCTCGTCTACGTCGACTGCTTCGTCTCCTGAGGGAGCGAATAAATTATGCACAGTTTCGAAAAATTGATTTTCCGGCCAGGTAGGAGTGCTTGGGTACACGACGTTAATATATTCACTTACGGGGCCTAAAGATTCGGCAGCTTCATCCTTAATTGTACCTGTTTTTGTAACTGTTAATGGAGACATGGTAAAAATGTTTATTGATTTAAGAATAAGGTTATGCGGCTTTTTTCTCTATACTTTTTTCAAACTCCGCAACAGCCAGCGCTTTTTTAAAGTACTCATGATTGGTTTCAGAAAATCCGTCAGGGTATTGGTCGATTTCGAAATACTCAAGTTCAACCCAGGCGGGGGCACGGTGTGCATCAAACTCATTGAAGAACTTTTGAAGATCTACAAGGCACTCCATTTCAACCGGATCTAATTTTGATTCTCCTTCTAATTGCGGGGATGCAATTATCAGCTTCTTTATAAGGCAACTCATTTGATAGAGGCCGTTTCCCATCTCCTTTTCATCTCCCCGGGGCAGCATTAGATTATAAACTACATCGGCTATGGATTCATACATATGCTTACCTCCATGTTTTACGGCGATGTATTCAGCGATGATATCCTTTGTTGACTCGACAGTGTTTTTAAGCGTTCCGTTTTTTTCAATCGTTAATGGTGACATAATAAACTGTTTTTGAGGTGGTAAATGAAGGTTTATGAATTCTTGATTAATGACTTTTTTCGGTTTGCAATCACCTTGGCAATTTGTGCATCTGTTAGTCCCTTGACTTTTTTGGGAGAGGTAGAAACCCCTCCCTCAAATAATCGTCTTGCTTTGCGACAGTCTTCACGCAGTTGGTCTGCCTGCGCCTCAATCGTGAGTAGTCTATTTATTATTGCCTGATTCGACATAATTTGAAAGAATTTGAAAGAAATAACACAAACGGGGTATTGCGTTTATAAACTTCGTGTTGTACTTTGGGGTCGATTAGAAAATTGTCTTCCTAATTGTCCATGTCTTATGCAGCGACATCCTCTCGCTTAATGATCTCTTCGTACTGAAATCCCATTTCTTTTTGAATCACTTCAATCGCAGCAGCTTTTGTTAGCTCATCATCATTTTCCCTGATATACCTATTGATTGAACCCTCTGAGCATTTAAGCGCCAGGGCGAGTTTTAGTTTAATTCCAGTTTTGCCGTCAGAGATGGCATCTAAGGCTTTTTTACTGAGGTTCATAGCAATTTCTTATTTTGTGTTCAATAGTGAATTCAAATATAGTTAGAAAAAGATAGAAAACGATATAATTTGAAATAAATTGATAAATTTTTTTTTGAAATGACTCAACTTGCTAAGAATCTTAAATTGCTACGTAAGCTTACTGGAGATTCCCAGGAGGGATTTGGCGAAATGTTCAGTGTAAGTAAAGCGATGATTGCCAGTTATGAAGGTGGCAAAGCTCGCCCCTCATACTTCTTTCTAAGGTTTGTAGGGGATTACTTTTATCTAACTCCGGAAGAAATTGAAAAGAAGGAACTGACACCTGAGATTGTTGACTATCGGCCAAATGGAGAAATAAAAAAGAAGAAATCGAAAGTATCTAGAACGAATACTGGTGAAAAAGATAGGGATGACGCCTATTTTTCTTATAGAATTGAGTATATCGAATCATTAAAAGATAATAATTTGAACCTAAAGGCTCACAATATTTTTTTGGAAAAAACTATTACTGATTATATAAGTACAATGATAGACACTCAACGGAATCTATTGGCCCAGACTAAAACTCTCCTACAGTGGGAAGCGGAGAAAGCCAGTGACGGCAACCGTGATAAGAAACGCCAAGTTTTACAGCAGCTGAACAACACGGTTTCCGACTTGTATGAAGAAATTAGAATGAAAGAAGTTGAAAGTGGCATCAGACGATAAGAAGATGTGTTAAATTAAAAAACTATTCCTTTTACCGTTAACACAGCCGTTAACACCTGGGTCAAAACAACCTAAAAACAAAATAACCAAAAAGTAAAAGTCGCGTCCAGCTTGAATTTGAAAATGGTAGGAAGTGAGGCAACTGTTTCATAACCCGGAGGTCGGCGGATCGTGCCCGCTCCTCGCTACATAAGCGAAATATAGGTCCAGACTATATTTCGCTTTTTTTTATGGAGCTTCGGCTTCGGTTTTGGAATTTCATCTTAGTCCCGAAAAATTTGTTTGGCATTCGAGGTTATTTTTTTGAAGTTCAGGTGCATAACTCTGCCTGTATTTACTTCAAACCCGGTAACACTTCCATCTTTTCTGAAAAAGGACAAGTGATTCATCCACCAGTTATTGGTTCCCAGGTGATCTACTCCGATTATGTTAAGATTCACATCATCATATTTGTTGTTTTGCAAAAGCAGTTTCCCATCTTTTAAACTAATTGAGTATATGCAGTCAAGTTCTTCACAGTAATATTTTCCAACAAAGGATTCTTGTAATTCATTTAATGATTTTGGATTTTTAGCCAACTTTCTGAGCGTGTAACTGTCATCCTGTGCCAAAATTGTAATAGTGGTATCTGTTTTTGATTTGTTGAATACATATCGGTATTGGTAAGAGTTTATCGTCATAAAAGTGTCTCCCTGAATGCGACCCATTAAATTTGTTTGCCCGTTGACGATTACGTTCATCTTATCTTCAATAAGCTTGAAGGATAAAGGATATCCTCCTTCATCGGAAATAAAGTCGCCAACGAACCGCATATATTCCCTGGGATTATTGATTTTGGCAGAAGCGCTGTCTGCCCAGGTTCGTGGCATAAGTTCCCAATGCGTGGTGTCTTTCGGGATCAAAATATTAGTACTTCCATATGGAAAGTTGTTGTTATAGAGGTTGTCGGTTAAATTGCTCAGGATAATTACACCCGTCCTGAGATCAGGAAAATAGTTTTGGAAGGATCGATACCCCCCATCCATTCCGGAGAAATAGTATTGCCTCCAGCCCATATATGGTTGAACTACAAGTCCTGCCGCACTAATCAAAGTTCTACCATTCTTTAGGCTAACTGTTGTTGTAAGTTTTTGAAGCGTTTTTTTATCCCATACCCGGTTGGTGCCGAAGTTGGTGGTCCACTTTGCTAAATCCGTTACGTTTGAGTACATTCCACCGGCCCCGACTACAGAATAATTAAGTGGAATATTTCGGAAATGCGTGCTGTCAATTCTTTCATAGGAATAAGATCTTTGCTGGTGAACTGAGGAATAATTGTCTTCGAAATAACTGTTTGTCATTCCTAATGGGCGGAATATTGCTGAATCCATAAACAACCGAAATTTTTGGCCGCTAACCTTCTGAATGACTTCGGCAAGCAGCACGTAATTGCTATTAGAATATGCATATTTTTCCCCCGGAATCGAGTTTAACCGTTGTTGTTTACTTATTAGCTTTAAAACATGTTCTTGTGTGACGATGTCTTCCAATCTCGTCCCGGAAATTTGTAATAAAATGAGATAGTCACGAAGCCCGCTGGTATGATAAATAAGGTCACTCAAAGTGATTTTATATTCAAATTTGGGTAGCCAGGGCAAATACTTTCTAACATCTTCATGTAGAAAGAGCTTCTTTTCTTTTTCCAACAAGAATATTCCAAACGCAGTAAATTGCTTTGCCATAGATCCGATGTTAAAATTTGTCGTCGGAGTATTACGGGCGTTGTATTCGAGATTAGCCATTCCAACACTTTGAACAAAGATGAGAGAGTCATTCTTTATTATGCCCACAGAACTTCCCGGGCTGTTTTCCATGTTCCAGGGTGCAAGGAACGATTCAAGTTTTTTTTTGATAGAATCTGCCAGTGGTTGTGCCGACAAGTAAGTAGAGATTGTAAAGAGAAGGATTGAGGAAGCAAGTAGCGTTTTCTTCACCATAGCAGCTTTGGTCTGGAAATAAGGTTTGTCAGAGGAAGTTATTAGAAATGTTCAGGATGAGCTTAATATGCAGGGCACTTTAAATTTAGTTTAACACTACCACAGTTAAGCTTCACATAAACAAAATGCGATTTATAAAGAATTAATTTTAGCATGATAGTCATTGTTTAAGTGCTTTTTTTCTTTCTCCTTTATCATCTTTAAATATTTTGATCTGCCCGATTTATATTTTAGCGACATTGTATTGAGCCAACTAAATAACGGCATGCCGGTTTCTCAACATTGTCTGTCTGTTATTAATAATTGTTTTATGCTATCAGTCTTTCCTTTTTTGTGCAAATAGCCACTCAAAAACTCCGGGCGTACGTTGAACCTCGGGCCATACATCATGCCCAACGCCCCTGAATTCATTATATTTCGGCGTGCCGCCGGCGGCCCGCATAGCTGCAATCATATTGCGGGAACCTGAAACGGAAACATTTCTGTCCACTTCGCCATGAAAAGCCCAGACTGGTATATGTGCTATACTGGCAGAAGTAGCCGGGTTCCCACTCCCGCACATAGATATGGCCGCCGCAAACAAATGCGGGCGTCTGGAAAGATAATCCCAGGTTCCATATCCTCCTCCCGATCCACCGGCAATATAATATCTGTCAATATCCAGGCTAAACTCGAGTTGCAATGCTGCGAGAGCACCGAAAACCAGGGAATCCATTCCAGGAACACCAGGTAACCAGCCCCAACTGTGTCCGGCTGCAACCTGGGGTATAAATATAAATGCCGGGAATTTTTTCCTGTTCAGGCTGTCCATTAGAAAAGGTGCAGGTTCAGGGATTTCGATGTTTTCACCTTTTGCAATGGCACCTCCATGGAGACAGGTGACTATGGGATAACGATAAGCGGAGTCATAATTCAATGGTTTCATCAGGAAGTAACGAAGGGTATCTCCTGCAGGGCCAACAAAAGTCCGTTCTTCGAACAGGACGGAGCGGCTTCGTGCCAGTGCCGGACCCTGTGTTTTCCACTTCTTAGACCAACCAATTTCCTTTGCTACCTCGGATGCTGCTCCGATGACTGAAGCTATCAACACTATAGCTATTGTACCGGTTACAAGCAAGGTATTCTTTTGTAAACCGGAGATTTGAGTAGGAAAGGATTGTTTACGCATTTCTGTGATAAAGATCCAGATTAGCAACAGCCCGACTATCGTTGACAAAAGATGTATAGTCGATGTGATATGATTTTCAATTGGCGTCGACCGTCCCATCATGGCCGATATGAATAATAGCAACAATAATAAGCTCGTCAAGGCCATTAAAAATCCCGACCATTTCAAAGCTGTTTCGTGCTTCTTAGAAGCGATCATGATGCCTACACCTACGATTGTGATACAAAGCCGATAGCAGATAAGCACCGCGTTATCATGCGCCTTGGGTTGCATCTGTACTTCAACTATCCTGATGTATTGAAAGGTGGAGAGAACAATAATGAGTGCCCATCCCACAAATGCAGAAAGAAATACTAATTTCCAGCCTTTTAGAAAAAAATAGCGTAACACAAATGAAAAAGCAATTAGCCATGTTACGCTTATTAGTGTTACCCAGAAAAGATAGGATTGCATAGTTATCACCTCAGGTCCCATTTGCGACCAGAATCCATATTGTATCAGGTCGGCGACAAAGACGAGAGACAAAAAAACTATGGCAAATAAATAGGCAATCTTACTCATAATGTTATCCTTGAGCAGTTATATTCCAAATAACCTGAATGGTTCACTTCTTGAAAGTTACAAATCCCGATGCATTCTTTTGATACTGAAACGCAAGCTGGCCATAATCACTCTTGCTGCATATCTATTCGCGACAACCGCGTATCCTCTCATTTTTAAATACTTTATGGATCTCAGCGATGAACAGCTTGTCGAAAGAGTGGATAATAAGTACTATCTGGACGAAGACCTAATTGAATTATAAACAGCTTTGCATTTTCCTTATTATACAACTTCAGGTGATTATGAAAGAACAGATGGAGAAATTGAATTAGATGGTGTTCACTACAATTATGTCAAAAGAAAAGAAGTAATGATACGCTTTACCTCATGTGTCTGCCTAATGAAACAAAAACAAAACAGAATGGGTCTCTAAATTAATCATTTATCAAGGGAAATTATCAAGGTATCTGCAAGCTTATAAAGGCATGCAGCAATGGCTATTTATATTATTCAATGCCTGCGATTTAATATGCCAGGCATTGGGCTGTGCCATTTTCTCATCTGCTACCAGTCAATTAAAATATAATTAAAATAAATATGAATAGAATAATTCTATTATCAATCAAATGCCTGCATTTGATAAATTTCTCATGGGCACAAAGCATTCTGCTGCGTTTTAGGCCCAATAACACAAAAAAAAGCCCTCCTGTGGAAACAGGACGGCTCAACGATTGCTTGCCATATGAAAAGAGATGATAATCAGAGATTTAATCCAACAAACATGTTATGAAAATTTACATGTTACCCTATTTCCTCAATTGCACTTAGCAAATATAGCGAAGAAATTTATATTATCAAATATAATCTTTCTTTATATGATGTTTTTAATGCCCTTTTAATGAGGTTAGAAATCAGTTTTAGCCATAATCATGCTGTCTTTCAATTCATTATCACTAGTAGGATAAGATATCAAGCCCTGTTCCAGGCAATCCATAGCTTTTTCCAGTGACTCGGAGTTTAGCACATATGCAAGTCTTACTTCATTTTTTCCTAATCCCGGAGTGCTATAAAAGCCGGAAGCAGGAGCCATCATTAAAGTTTGACCATTATACGAAAAGGATTCAAGCAACCATTGACAAAAAGCTTCAGCATCTTCGACCGGCAGTTTCGCCATTGCGTAAAATGCTCCTCCCGGGTTCGGGCAGAATACTCCCGGAATATTATTCAGCCGTTTTACTAGTATGTCACGGCGTTTTAAATATTCAGCTTTAGTTCCCTCAAAATAATCTGCTGGTAAATCAACGGCAGCTTCACCAAGGATCTGGGCAAATGAAGGCGGACTTAGCCTCGCCTGCGCAAACTTCATGGCAGCAGCAAGTACTTCTTTATTTTTCGTGATAAAGGCCCCGATCCGGCCCCCGCAAGCACTGTAGCGCTTGGAAATGGTATCCATTAAGATTACGTTGTCTTCGACACCCGTTAGTTGCATAGCACTAAAATGTTCGCCGCTGTAACAAAACTCACGGTAAGCCTCATCCGCAAAAAGATAAAGATTGTGTTTTAGGATGATTTCTTTAAGCACTTGCATTTCTTCCCTGCTGTACAAATATCCAGTGGGATTATTTGGATTGCAGAGAACAACTGCTTTTGTCCGTGGTGTTATCATCGCTTCAAAAGCGCTTATAGGTGGTAGTGAGAAGCCGGTTTCAATACTTGAGGTGACCGGCACAACCTTAACATCAGCTTCAATGGCAAATCCGTTATAGTTTGCATAATAAGGTTCAGGTATGATTACTTCATCTCCTGCGTCCAGGCAAGTCATAAACCCAAATAATATTGCTTCCGAACCACCGGTAGTAACGATAATCTGGTTGTGATCTATGGTGATATTATTATCAGCATAATATTTTACAAGTTTCCTGCGATAACTTTCATTACCCGCACTATGACTATATTCCAGTACTTTGAAATCACTGTGCCGGACAGCGTCGAGTATTTGAGGGGGCGTCTCAATATCTGGCTGCCCGATATTAAGATGATATACAGTAGTACCCCTTTTTCTTGCAGCTTCTGCAAAAGGTACGAGTTTGCGAATCGGTGAGGCGGGCATGATCTGCCCGCGATGGCTGATTTTTAACATGCAACAAAGGTATTGTTAATTGAAAATATCGGTAACAGATCATTATGAAAAAAGCCCTCTTACGAGGGCTCTTTCTAATTACAATTTATAAACACTAAAAAGTTGTCCTTATTTTCCTTTTTTGGATCCTTTTTCCTTTTCAAACTTGGCATAATCCTCCGGAGACAATACTTCGCCTGAAATGGTGAGATTCATTGGCGCTTCAACACCGGCCAGTTTCACAGTAATGGTTTTTGTGAAAGGACCAACGGTAGGGGCAGTAAAGCCGGCAACAAGTTTGTCTGTTTTACCTTTTGCTATCGGAGCTTGTGGCCAGACGGGAGTTGTACAACCACATGATCCTACAGCAGACTCAATTACAACGGGCTTTTCACTAACATTTGTGAAGGCAAATTCGTGACTTACCTGTACATCTTTCTTGATCTTTCCAAAGTTGTAGGCAAGTTCTTTGAACTTAACATAATTCTCAGCCTTTTTGGTGGTTACACCGGCTGCTGCCTGGGTTTGTGCGAAGCTTGTAGCAGTGATAACAAGCGCAGCCAGGGACATCAAAATACTTTTCATATTATTGGTTTGTTGGTTTTAATAAAGAAATAGACGCGTTTACAGGTGCAGAGGTTGCCGGTGCTTTATAAACAGTACCGGAAATTGTAATGGTCTTTACCTGGTTGCCGTTATAAGATATAGTCACTGTTTTTGTAAAGGGTCCATCAGCCGCAGCATTGTATCCCACCTTGATGTTCGCAGAAGCACCTGGTTCTACCGGATCCTTGCTCCACTCAGGAGTGGTGCAACCACAGGAAGCCTGCACATTTTCCAGCTTTAGCGGCTCTTTGCCATTGTTTGTAAATTCAAAAACATGGGTAACAGGACGGCCCTGCGGAATTTTTCCGAAGTCAAAACCATTCTCTTTCAGGCCCAGGAGTTCAACAGGAGCCGGAGCAGTATTGGCTGCTTTTGGCGCAGTTGCGGCCACAGTTTGAGCAGAAACAAAAGAAACCGAGATAATCCCCAGCGCAAGTGTTAAGATTTTTTTCATGCTAAGTATTTGATTTTCAATTATAAGTGAGCTGATTACATGCTAATTTAGTAACTTAAAATTACAGCTAAAACGCTCGAATTTGCAATAAATTTTTCAAGTAATGACAATTTTTTAACACCCGGTCATATTGTTTGCAGGTTCGTTATTTTTGCCGGATGGAAAATACTTCTAATAATCAATCGCTTGCCAGCGAAAAGCTTTCCTTCGACCGGTTCCGGCTGGAAGTGCTTAAAGATTACAAGATGGCCTGTGAAAGCCGGGAAGCAAGTCTCCTCGGCCGTAAGGAAGTATTGACCGGGAAAGCCAAATTTGGCATTTTCGGTGATGGAAAGGAAATCGCCCAGATAGCAGCCGCCAAGTTTTTTAAACCCGGTGATTTTTTATCCGGTTATTATCGCGATCAGACCTTTTCATTTGCATTAGGAGAAGCCAGTATTGAACAGTTCTTCTCACAACTTTATGCAGACCCGGATCAAAACCATGAACCACATAGTGGTGGCAGGCAAATGAATTCACATTTCGCCACCCCGAATGTTAATCCCGAAGGCGAATGGCTCGACCTGGTTAACCGCAAAAATATTGCAGCCGGTATGGCACCCACTGCTGCACAGATGCCAAGATCATTGGGTTTTGCTTTCGCATCAAAATTGTTTCGCCACTCCCCGGTACTACAGCATGAAAATGAACTCAGTGACAATGGCAACGAAGTTTGTTTTTGTACCATCGGAGATGCCTCCACCTCGGAAGGGCATTTCTGGGAGACCATCAATGCGGCAGGAGTATTACAGATACCACTTGCAGTATTTGTCTGGGATGATGGCTATGGCATTTCAGTACCAAGAAAATATCAAACTACCAAGGGATCCATTTCAGAAGCATTAAGAGGAATGCAGAAACGTGACAACTCTAATGGATTTGATATTTATAAAGTGAAGGCCTGGGATTATGCCGGTATGTGTGAAGTATTTGACGAAGCAATAGCAAAGATGCGCGAAACACATGTGCCTGCCTTGTTTCATGTGGAGGAGGTCACACAGCCCCAGGGACATTCAACTTCGGGTAGTCATGAACGTTATAAAACCCCCGACCGTCTTGAATGGGAACGTACCTGGGATGCAAACAAAAAAATGCGCGAATGGCTGCTCGAAAATGCATTGGCAAGTGAAGAAGAAATAGAAAAGATTGAAAGCAATGCAAAGGCATTTGTAAAAAAGAGCCGTCACGATGCCTGGGAAAAATACATAACACCCATCCGCGAGCTGGTGAAAAAAAGTATCGCACTTATTGATGCCCTCAGTGCTCACAGCCCTGATTTCAAAGGCAATATTGCAACTGTTAGAAAACAGCTGGTAACAAATCGTGAACCATCGAGAAAAGAAATCCTGAAAGCGCTACATCATGTCTTATTAAATGCTGGTGAGTCTGAGCAGGTAGAGGAACTGAAGTTATTTTACGATTCACTCAAAAAAGAAGGCTACGACACATATGGATCACATCTGTACCATGAGGGACCGCGTAGTCCGTTAAAGGTAATACCAACAAAAGTTGAATATGCTCCCGATGCTCCGATGCTGAATGGTTATGAAATTCTCAACCGTTATTTTGATGAACTGTTCGACACCAATCCAAAAGTAGTTGCATTCGGCGAAGACGTTGGAAAGATTGGTGACGTTAACCAGGGTTTTGCCGGACTGCAGGTGAAATACGGTGAATACCGCATTTTTGATACTGCTATCCGTGAGCTGACCATTATGGGGCAGGGTATAGGAATGGCCATGCGCGGTCTGAGACCAATTGCTGAGATCCAGTATCTGGACTACCTGGTTTATGGACTGGAACCTTTGACAGATGATGCCGCTTGTCTTCACTGGCGAACAAAGGGCAGGCAAAGTTGCCCGCTTATTGTCAGAACCCGCGGTCATCGTCTTGAGGGAATCTGGCATAGTGGCTCACCAATGGGAATGATGATTAATGCGCTCAGGGGTATGCATATCTGCGTCCCAAGAAATATGGTACAGGCGCTCGGTATGTATAATACATTGTTGAACGGAAATGATCCGGGTATAATGGTCGAGAGTCTGAATGGATACAGGTTAAAAGAAAAACTTCCTTCAAATTTAACAACATACAAGGTTGCGCTTGGAATCCCGGAGATACTAAAGACAGGAGATGATATAACAGTAGTTTCCTACGGCTCAACGCTGAGGCTTTGCCAGGAAGCTGCAGTTGTATTGGAAAAGCTCGGCATCAATTGTGAGATTGTTGACGTTCAAACTTTACTTCCTTTCGATATAAACCACATGATACTGGCTTCACTTAAAAAAACGAACCGCATCATTTTTGTTGATGAAGATGTTTCGGGGGGTGCCTGTGGTTTTATGTTTAACCAGGTAATGGAAACCCAGGGAGGATATAAATGGCTGGATGTAGCAGCCCGCACAATAACGGCGAAAGAACACAGACCTTCTTATGGCAGTGATGGTGATTATTTCAGCAAACCGAATACAGAGGAGATTATTGATACCATCAGGCATATGATGGCGGAATGATTTACGACAACAATCAATAACCTATGACGTTCGATATGACATTCGATATATACCAGAACCTATGACATTCGATATATACCAGGTTGATGCATTTGCAAATAAGTTGTTTGGGGGCAATCCTGCGGCGGTAGTTCCTTTAAAAACATGGATACCTGATGAAACCATGCAGCTGCTGGCCATGGAAAATAATCTAAGCGAGACCGTGTTTTTTGTGCCATCCGGTAACCAGGAAGAAGCAGATTATGATATCAGGTGGTTCACTCCTGATGTAGAGATCAACCTTTGTGGACATGCTACACTCGCATCGGCTTTTATACTCTTCAAAAAATTGGATCATAAAAGTGAAACTATAAGATTCAATTCGAAAAGTGGAGTGCTCATTATCACACAACAAGGTGATAAAATAAAAATGGATTTCCCCTCATGGAAACCATCTGTGATGGCCGAAGTACCACCACTATTATTGAAGGCTCTGGGTATAAATTCTATCAGAGGTCTATATAGATATCGCGATCTCCTCGTTGAACTGGAAGATGAAAATGCAGTCCGGCTCTGTAATCCTGATTTTAATATGATGAAAAAGCTTGGGGCAAAAGTTATTATCACCGCACCCGGCCAATCCTGTGATTTTGTGTCGAGATTTTTTGCTTCGGAAGTTGGTATAAATGAGGACCCGGTCACCGGCTCAGCTCACTCGCAGCTTATTCCTTTCTGGGCCGAACGTTTGAACAAAACTATTCTGCATGCAAAGCAGCTTTCCACGAGGGGAGGGGAGCTTTGGTGCGAGGATCTTGGCAGCCGTGTTACCATTGCAGGCAACTGCGTTTTTTATATGAAAGGCCAATTTGAAATTGAATATTAAACTACTTCTATTGATAACGCGGAGAGAGAAAAGATTTATTCGTTCCTGGCAGGAACAAAGAGAAGGTGGCAAGTGGGCATATTTCCTTTTGTATACTTTTGCCGGTGGATTTATTATCAGCCTTATTAGTTATATACTGATTCTATGGATCCTCCAGATCAGGGTTCCTAAACCTTACTGGATATTACCGGTTTTTGGTGTCACTGCTGCAGCATTGATTGCCGTATTTGTATGGAGAATCAATGAAAAAAGATTCAAAGGCATAATCCGCCGGGAAATCAAACTTGACAAAGACAGTTCGCCGGCGGATGTAAACTGATTATTAAGCGAGGTTATGAAAAACCTTTTGCACATCTTCATCCTGTTCTAACCTGTCAACCAGTTTAAGGACTTCCTGTGCCTGTTCATCAGACAAGTGCATTGTAGTTCCGGGGATCCACTCTACTTCAGAAGTGATCGGATGCAATCCCTTTTCTTCCAGGGCTTTTTGCATATTGCCAAAATCAGAAAATGCGCAACGGATTACCAACACCGCTTCACCCTGTTCACCTGTACCTTCACCCAATTCTTCCAGTCCAAAATCAATAAGCTCAAGTTCAAGATCGTCTGCTTTTAGGCCTTCTGGTTTCAACTTGAAAACTCCCATTTTCTTAAACTGGAAACTCACACTTCCACTATTTCCAAGTGTACCGCCACCTTTATTAAAATGCGACTTAACGTTCGCCACTGTCCGGACATGGTTATCTGTTGCGGTTTCAACAAGAATAGGTATACCAAAAGGTCCATAACCTTCATAAAGCAGTTCTTCGAAATTTTCAGTATCCTTACCCATCGCCCTTTTTATGGCTGCTTCCACCCGGTCCTTTGGCATATTGACGGCTTTGGCATTCGCCATACATCTCCGCAATGCAGGGTTGAGATTGGGGTCAGGTCCACTAGACTTAACAGCCATCGCAATTTCTTTTCCGATACGGCTGAACTGTTTGGCCATCCTATCCCACCTTGCGAACATTGTATGTTTCCGCGTTTCAAAAATCCGACCCATAACTTTTAATTAAATGCTGAATTATACCGGTGAATCTTTGAGCCGGTACTTATCTCAGGGTTGCAAAAGTAAGAAAATTGAAAATAAAAAGGCTGCCGATAAAGGCAGCCTTTTCCAAAAAAATCTATATGACTATAACCTGGGGTTTCCAAGTTTGCTATTACGCCTGCTGTATACAAAATAAACGATCAGACCAAATAACATCCATACCAGTGCACTGACTTGGGTAGGGGTTGGTAAACCAACGATCATTGCAGCACAAACCAGCACTCCAAGTATTGGTACCAGCGGAACCAATGGGGTTCTGAAAGGCCGTTTAATGGTAGGGTCAGTTTTGCGCATAATTATGATACCGACACAAACCAGGATAAAGGCAAATAAAGTTCCTATCGATGTAAGATCACCTGCGACAGTACCTGGAACAAAGGCAGCAAATGCCCCGACAAATATGAACAGGATTAAGTTAGACTTATATGGAGTACGGTATTTGGGATGTAAGGCAGAAAAAGCTTTTGGTAACAGACCGTCAGTTGACATGGTGTAAAACACCCGGCTCTGACCCATCAGCATTACCAGGATTACCGAAGAAAAACCTGCAAGGATTGCAACAGTCACTGCCGTAGACAGCCATTTGTAACCTGGCATATAAGTATCTATCGCATATGCAACTGAAGCTTCTTTTCCTTTTGTGGGATCATTAAAGTCAACAAAAGGTGAAACCCCTGTAAGTACATGAGCAAAAAGGATATAAAGAATGGTACAAACTACCAGCGAACCAAGAATACCAATCGGCATATCGCGTTTAGGATTTTTTGCTTCCTGGGCTGCTGTTGATACAGCATCAAATCCAATGAAGGCAAAAAACACAATTCCCGCCCCCGTCAGTATTCCTTTAAATCCATGATTCCATTCACCTTCGTAACCCGGTGTTCCTTCCGGAATAATATATGGGATGTGATTTTCGGGTTTGATAAACTGCCAGCCGATGGCAATAAAAACGATAACAATCGCAACTTTTATAAAAACGATAACGGCATTTACCATAGCTGATTCCTGTGTTCCTTTGATAAGTAATAATGAAAGCAATAAAAGTATCACCAGTGCAGGAGCATTCATTATACCGGATAGAAAAGTACCGTCGGCCAGGGTTACTGACTCAAACGGCGAATGGCACCATTCATAAGGAATAGCGCCTCCCAACAACTTGTTTAAATATTCACTCCAGGCAATGGAAACGGTGGCCGCACCAAGCGCATATTCGAGAATTAATGACCAACCAATTATCCAGGCGACCAGTTCACCCATGGTAGCATAGGCATATGTGTAGGCGCTCCCGGCAATTGGAATCATGGAAGCAAATTCTGCGTAACAAAGACCGGCAAAAGCACAACCGACAGCGGCGACTATAAATGAAATTGTTACTGCGTTCCCGGCGTGACCGCCGGCTGCGGCTGCGGTACGAACAAAAAGCCCGGCCCCGATAATTGCCCCGATTCCGAGTGCCACGAGATTTCCGGCTCCCAATGTTTTCTTAAGTCCCTTCGAATCTTCTGACTGAGTCATCAGGGACGAAAGTGTTTTTTTGACGAACAAACTCATTGCAGTTAGTTGTTTTTGAGATTAATAAAGTATTAACGGATTGAGGAAAGGTCTTCCTTACACTATGCGGAAAGATAAGAATTTCCCAATAACAATTAAATCAAAATGTCTTGTTCCGGGTGCAGGTTACCGGTTTAACCCCTGTTTTGAGATAAAATATCATATTCGTTTTTTATCTACTGGGATCACCGGTTTTGAGATTGCGAACAATCGTTAGTATTTAGTTAATGTCGAAACATTAGCACACCTAATGCCAACCAAATTCGTTTATATAGTAAAGAAATAACAAGAAATAAAAAAGGAGCAGACATGAAAAAGCTGGTTGTATTATTAGTCGCATTTGGGCTGGCATTTGGTGCATCAGCCCAGAATAAAGGGCCCCGTTCAGTGAGTCCAGGACCCGGTAAAAAAGTAGTGGTAGTAAGAAGTTATCCTCCATTCTCACCATTCTACGGATATGGCAGAGGATATTACGGTTATTCGCCATTTTATTCACCGTTCGGATTTGGATTTGATAATGGATACCGATATCAGAACAGGCCCACAAAACTCGATCTTCAGATCGAAGATATAAAAAATGACTACCAGGATAAGATCTGGTCAGTAAGGCATTCGGATGAATTATCCCGCAAGGAAAAAAGACAAAAAGTACAGGAGTTGAAATTCAGGAGGGATAAGGAGATTATCGATACCAAAAAGAGTTATTATAAATCCGATTCCCGCGCTTAAATGCTCGTGATAAATCCGATTCACTTGTTTAAAAGCTCGCGCCCTTAAATTATTAAATCCGGCATCCGATTCCGAAACCCGGAAAACGGTCCCGTAAAAGGTCCAGTATCAATGATAGCCCCCGCCTTATGCGGGGGCTTTTTTGTAAGGCATAAGTTTTGAAACTGAAATGACATGAAAACATTTTTGATTTTTTCCCTGGTTTGCGCAGTGTTTTTTACGGCTTGTGACGATGATACCAGGGACTCAGCGGACGGAAGAAATGGTCATTCTTCTAAAAAATCTGAAAGGAACCTGGCAATCAATGCACAAAACGCATATTCAGACCTTTTTTTGGATAGCAATAAGGTTGAAAAGTTTATCGCAGATCAAAAACTGAACGATACCCTGGCAAATGATTTCAGGAGATTCTATAATCAAAGAAACTTTCAATTCGCCTGGTTTGCAAGCGATGGAGTAACTGAACAAACGCTTAGCTTCAGAAGCCTTTACGACCATGATAAGGAAAGCACAGTGTCAAGGAAATCGCTTGACAACAAGCTGGATGATATACTTACCCGGGATAGCCTGACTAAAATTTCGCCGGATACACGGATCACCAAAACCGAATTGTTATTAACCTGGCGCTTTATAAATTATATCACCCGGAAATATTCAAAAGAGGTTGAGAGGAACAAGGCAATGGTTCAAATGGTGCCAGCTCAAAAAGCGCCGGCTCTTGTAATGGCCGAAGAAGTATTGTCTGGCAAACGCAACGATCTTGAAGAAGAACCGGAAGATTATAAGGCATTGAAAAAAGTGCTGGGCATTTACCTGGACAAAGCAAAAGCCGGGGGATTTCCCGTGATAGATGGTTTGAAAAAAACAATGAAGAAGGGTGATAGCACTGTTGTTATCAGAAAGGTGAAATCGAGGCTTGCAGCAGAAGGTATGTATCCGGCAACAGATACAACCTATAAATTTAATGAAGAACTGGAAAAAGCGGTGAAGCAGAGCCAGCAGTTATACGGACTTAAGGATGATGGAAAGATCAATATAGCCTGGGTAAAAGAGCTGAATGTGCCGGTAGGGAAAAGGATTGAACAAATCCTTATTAATATGGAAAGAATGAAATGGATGCCAGTTGAACCCCAGGGCAAAATGATCTTGGTAAATATCCCGGAGTTTCGACTTCATGTGCTTGACCGCAACGAAAAAGTTTTTGACATGGATATAGTGGTGGGCAAAGAAGGCAGCAGTACCATAAATTTCTGCGGTACGCTGAACCAGGTTGTATTTAATCCTTATTGGAATGTTCCGCGTAGTATAGTTTTTAAGGAAGTACTGCCTGGAATGGAGTCAAACCCGAATTACCTTGAAGAACACCAGATGGAAATCACCGGTGAGGAGGATGGCCTGCCGGTGGTAAGACAGTTACCCGGAGAACAAAACGCCCTGGGTAAGGTCAAGTTTATATTTCCGAATAGTTTCAACATTTATTTTCATGATACGCCGGAAAAGTCACTATTTAAGAAAACGAAAAGGGCATATAGCCACGGTTGTATCAGGCTGAGTGAACCCATGAAAATGGCTGCTTACCTTGTTGGAGAAGATTCCGAATGGATTAGTGAACGTGTGGATAGCCTTCTGCAAACCCAGACTGAAAAATGGGTGAAAGTAAAGGAATCGGTCACGGTGATGATTGCCTACAACACGTGCTGGGTGAACCAGGAAGGTAAAATAGCTTTCAGAGAAGATATTTATAGTTATGATAAAAAAATGACCCGCAAATTGTTTGAGCAGTCTGTAAGAGAAAATAAACTTGCAAAAAAATAGCAGGCACCGTTAGATGATTCAACAATTCTATATTGTAGAATCTGTCAAAGTAGATTGAATCAATCCTTTATTTAACGGGAATGCATCAGCGCCGTTGATCATCGGCGATCTGGCAGTGTAATTAGTATCTGCACCATATAAAAACAGGCATGAGCCATCTTTTATTTTTTTGATGATGGCCCGGTGAAGTTTTACAGGGACGGCGGGGCAGCCCAGGCTTCTCCCGATATAGCCGCGTTGTTGGGCTATTTTTTCATTAACATAATTAGCAGCATGAATTACTATACCACGGTTAAGGGCATTATCGTTAAATCCCTTTTCGAGCCCATCAAGTCGCAACGAATATCCATGTTCTCCTTTATAGGCTTTACCGGTAATAAAAAATCCAAGACTGCTCTGAAAGCTGTTCAGGTCATTCGAAAACCTGGTGGCTTGTTCCAGGCCAGAATTCCGGCCATGAGAAACAAAGGTGTTAAATAACAACTTCCCAGTTGCCAGGTCAATTATAAACAGCCTTTTCTTTGAAGATGGAAGGCTGTAATCAACAATAGATAATACATCCTGCTTAAGTACTGCTCCCTGCGCAACAAGATTATTATAACCTTTAACTGCATATGTAAAAGCTTCACGTGAAAGTTCTAGCGAATCCAGGTTCAGCGTTTCATAAAGTTTATTGTAAGCCAGGTTACTAAATGAATCTACCACTTTTACGGATAGATTAGTAGCCACAGGTGCTGCAGGTTCTTTTATGCGCGGCGTCATCGCCGACAGCAATGACAATACTGTGACAGCACCTACGAATAATAACATAGATATCTTCTTATAAACAGGCTCTATTGATTTAATCATGCATAAAGTTTTTCAAGTGTTGGGGGATATTATAACAGCCCGCAAAGTTGATGGTTCACTTCTTTAAAAACATTAACACCGTGTTTAAAATTTGTTAAAAGGGCGTCGCAACTCAGGTTCAGGTCAGTAAACATGAACGGTCAAAAATTTAAATCCGGAATTTGGTGACATCCTCTATTACCTTATAAACACTATATTGCAGCCATTATATTTTAAATACATGAAGAAAAACCGGCTGACTTTATATATTATCATTTCTATGATATTAGGTATTCTTGTAGGTTATCTGGTTCATGTAGGCAGTTCCCCGGAGTTCATTAAGTCGTTTTCGAAGAATATCAATCTGTTGGGTAAGGTGTTTATCAGGCTCGTACAGATGATCATAGCTCCTCTTGTATTTTCAACCCTTGTTGTAGGTATTGCTAAACTTGGAGATCTGAAGGCCGTTGGTCGTGTTGGTGGAAAGGCTATGTTATGGTTCATCAGTGCCAGTCTTGTTTCGCTTACAGTAGGCCTTGTACTTGTGAATACTTTCCAACCTGGTGAAGCCATTGATCTGAGCCAGGCTGATACAGAAGGCGTGAAGGATCTTCTGGCCAAAAACCAGGAATTTTCCGTTGAAAAGTTTGTTGAGCATATCATCCCAAGATCAGTGATAGAGGCGATGGCCACCAATGAGATACTTCAACTCGTGGTTTTCTCTATATTTTTCGGTGTAGCAACTGCTGCAATGGGTGAGAAAGCGAAACCGATTGTGAAGGCAATGGACATAATCTCACATATCATTTTAAAAATGGTGGGATATGTCATGAACTTTGCTCCAGTTGGTGTGTTTGGGGCTCTATGTGCGGTGGTCGCTTCGAAAGGGCTGGGAATTTTTACATTTTATATTGTTTATTTCGGATACTTCCTGCTCGGTATCGTTGTGCTGTGGATTATATTATTATCGGTGGGATACCTGATTCTTGGAAAACGACTTTTTGAGCTGATGAGAAGAATCGGTAATCCGTTGCTGATAGCTTTCAGTACTACGAGTAGTGAAGCGGTGTTTCCTAAACTGACAACAGAACTTGAACGATTCGGATGCAGGGATAAGATAGTGGCATTCGTTCTGCCATTAGGATATTCATTTAACCTAGACGGCAGTATGATGTATATGACATTTGCCAGCCTTGCTATTGCACAGGCTTATAATGTACCGCTTGATCTGCCTACTCAAATTACCATGTTGCTGGTGTTGATGCTTACCAGCAAAGGAATTGCAGGTGTGCCCCGCGCTTCACTGGTTATCGTTCTTGCGACCTGTGCAATGTTCAAGATTCCCCCGGAAGGTGTGGCATTGATCTTACCAATAGATCATTTCTGTGACATGTTCCGTACCGCAACGAATGTTGTGGGCAATGCACTTGCCACAAGTGTTGTGAGTAAGTGGGAAGGAGAACTGGAACCAACAGCGGTGGAATTACCTGTTTAACTCCTGTTCAACTCCTGGTTGGATCATTGATTAATCCAGCATTGATTTATGAAAGCAATACAGGAAGAGGTAAAGTAGGATGAATAAAATGATTGACTGATTAAAGTATAGATTAATAATAGTAATAGATTAACAAAAGGTTCTAAAAATGAGACAATTGTTGCGTGTATGTTTTTTGATGTTATGTTTTGCGGGATGTTTTTTAACGGATGGATTTGGTCAGCAAACCAAGCTTAAGGGAAAAATAACAGATCAGTACGATCTGGCAGTTGGGGGTGTAGAGATTAGAAATAATGCCAACAATGAAGTACTGGCAACTACAGACAGTTCAGGTTATTTTTCTGTCGATGTTGCAAATATTGATTCAGTACGGCTCAGCAAGGTAGGTCATGAAACAATCGCATATTCAGTGAAGACCGCAGAAACCGCGTTTATACTTGAACGTGATTTCGCCTGGTCCGATCTGCTTAATCCCCTTTTTTATATCCGCAACGGAGGCCTATGGCTGATGTTGTTTATTGTATTCGCGGAAACCGGCCTGATGATCGGGTTTTTTCTTCCTGGTGACAGCCTGTTGTTTGTGGCTGGTATCTACAGCGTTGGACTGGTTGAAACGCTGATACCCGGTGGTACAGGAAGTGATTTCATTGATGTGCTGATATTGATAATTCTTGTTTCGATTTGTGGCATCATCGGTAATATGCTTGGCTATTGGTTTGGCAAAAAAAGTGGACCATTTCTTTTTACAAGAAAAGACACGTTACTTTTCAAACGCAAACACTTGTTGCGTGCGAAAGAGTTCTATGATAAACATGGTGGGCAGGCAATCGTTTTTGCAAGATTTCTTCCAATCGTGAGAACCTTTGCCCCGATCATTGCGGGTATCGTGCAGATGGAATGGAAGAGGTTTATGTTTTATAATATAGTCGGTTGTGTAGCCTGGGTTGCCAGTATGCTGCTCGCTGGTCACTATCTTGATAAATTCTTCATCCGTAATTTTGATTTCGATCTCAAACAACATCTTGAATTGATCGTACTTGGTATTGTGCTGGTGACAACTCTTCCCGTTGTTTATAAATTATTTTTTGGTAAAAGACCTGTAATCCAGGAAACCCCGCCCAATAAAACTGTCTGAATAATGGAGCAGAAAAGCCCGTCTGTTTTTAATATCACTGTTATAGTAGCCGCACTTGGATATTTTGTTGATATCTACGACCTCCTTTTGTTCCAGATTGTAAGGGTGAAAAGCCTCGAAAGTCTTGGGTTTTTTGGAGAGGCGAATCAACTTGCAGGAGAATACATAATTAACTGGCAGATGCTGGGTCTCCTGATTGGCGGTATTATCTGGGGAGTGATGGGTGACAAACGCGGAAGGCTTAGTGTGTTATTCGGTTCTATCGTTTTGTATTCGCTGGCAAATATTGCTACTGGTTTTATTCAAACCAAGGAACAGTATGGCTTACTCAGGCTTATTGCAGGCATAGGGCTGGCCGGTGAACTTGGAGCCGGGATCACACTTGTTGCAGAATTACTTCCAAAAGAAAAACGCGGTATCGGCACTTCACTGGTAGCGGGTATTGGATTGCTCGGTGCAGTGCTGGCTAATCTTGTAAGCAAAACAGTGGACTGGAGATATTGTTATTTTATCGGTGGCGGACTTGGTTTTATTTTGCTTGTACTCAGGATCTCTGTGTTTGAGTCTACGATGTTCAGTAAGATCAAAGAACTTGATGTCAAAAAGGGAAGCCTGATTATGTTTTTTAATAATGGGGATCGGCTCAGGCGATACGTTTGCAGTATTCTTATTGGGTTACCAACCTGGTTCGTAATTGGCGTGTTGGTTGCATTTTCAAAGGAATTTGCAGAGAAAATCGGCGTTAATGGCACAATCAGTCCAGGCGATGCCACGATGTATGCATACGCGGGTATTTCTGTTGGTGATGTGCTTATCGGCTTTGTGAGCAAATGGCTTAAGAGCCGGAAAAAGGCATTATTTATATTTTATGGGATGACCATCATCGGCATCCTGATCTATTTCTTTGCTACACCCGGTACCGCGACCGGATTCTATATGCTATGCGCATATCTCGGATTTTCCGCCGGTTTCTGGGCGATCTTTGTTACCATGGCTGCTGAACAATTTGGAACAAATCTGCGGGCAACTGCAGCTACCACTGTGCCAAATATGGTGCGGGGAGCTCTTCCACTTATCATCGGGTTATTCAAATACCTGCGTGGTGAAAATGCAGAGGCTGCCCAATTTATACAGGCCGGTTTAATAACCGGAGGTATCGTTATGGCCATATCCATCGTCGCAGCCATTTTTACAAAAGAGACTTATGGCAAGGATCTGAATTATGTTGAAAGATGAAAAAATTTCTCATCATCCGTTTCAGTTCAATCGGGGACATAGTGCTTACCACACCTGTTGTCCGTTGCCTTAAAAAACAGGTGCCTGGTGCGGTGATTCATTATCTTACCAAAAAATCGTTTGCCGGGATTATTGAAAATAATCCTTATATAGATAAGACACATTACCTGGACGATGATCTCTCAAAAACCATCGGCGAACTCAAGGATGAAAAATTTGACCAGGTGGTGGACCTGCATCATAATATCCGCAGCCTGAAAGTAAAACGTGCCCTGAAACTCCCTTCACATGCCTTTCATAAGCTGAATATCGAAAAATGGTTGCTGACGACTTTCAAGATAAATATCATTCCCGACAAACATATTGTTGACAGGTATATGGAAACCGTTGAATCTTTGGAAGTAACCAATGACGAACAGGGGCTCGATTATTTTATTCCTGATTATGACCGCGTTAAAGAAAGTGATATTCCCGCCGGCCACCTGGCAGGTTATATAGGAATCGTAATCGGCGCAACATATAATACCAAAAAACTTCCAATCGAAAAACTTCGTGAGCTTTGTGCAGGTATTGATCACCCGATCATATTGATGGGGGGGAAGGAAGATCGTGAATACGGTGAAGAAGTTTCTTCTGTAGACAGGCATAAAATCTACAATGCCTGCGGCAAGTTCCTCCTGAATGAGTCTGCTGATCTCGTGAGAAGAAGTAAATTTATCATCAGTCATGATACAGGGCTCATGCATATTGCTACAGCGCTTAAAAAACAGGTAATCTCCGTTTGGGGTAACACTGTACCTGATTTTGGCATGTACCCATATTACGGAGACCAGTTCCTCCAAAGTTTTGCAGCAAGATCAGCCGGCAAACTTCCTTATGATATTGTGGAAATCAGTAACCTCAGTTGCCGTCCCTGTTCCAAGATAGGATATGCAAAATGCCCGCTCGGCCATTTTAAATGCATGAACAAAATCGAAATTGACGAGGTGATTGATCTCGTAAATCAGCGGCTCGCTATTCACTAGTTTTATATAATTCCCTGGCAAAATAATTATGGCTTTCGCAAATTATAGCTTTCGCATCCCGAAATGGATTGTAGTCATAGAAATGGATTGTAGTCATAATACCTGATCTCTATTTCCTACATGATCATCACTCTTTGGGTAACCGAAGCATTTGTTCCGATCAGTTTCACGAAGTATGGACCTGCAGGTAAATCAGGTAGATTAAACCCAATCCGGTTGCCGGTTCTGCCACCAAGGTATTCGCGGAATACTTCGACGCCTGCGCTGTTAAACAATTGTATATTTTTATAAGTATTGGCCAATGTAATATTTAATACACCGTCGCGGATAATGGTTGGGCTTACAAGGTCGGCAGGTTTTGCCATTGTACTTTTCACCATTATGGGATTTGTATAACTAACCATACCCCGCAAGTCAGTAACTTTTAAACGATAATATATAATGGCCCGGGCATCGGCTCTATGATTAAAAGTATAAACAGTTCGGTTTGAAGCATTAACAATCCCGGCACCCTCGAAATCTTTGTTGTTAAGACTATATTCAACATCGTACTGTTTTACATCATTCTCCATTACTGTTTCCCAGGCCAGCTTGTATTCGCCGTTGTCTGATTCACCAGTAAATGATGAAATTTTTGCAGAGGTATTGCTGAGCAATAAGTTCCCCGCATTGACCGTATTGATGGATCTGTTGTTGTTAAGATTCACATCGTAGCGGAAACTACCGTTGCTATTGGTCGTAGCGGGACTATAAATGTTTAGTGTATTATCTATGTTGGTTTCGGAAACTGAGTTCTGGCGGGGTGTTACACCGGGAAGAGTACTGAGGGTTTTCACAGTGGTGATGGTTCCCTGGGTTGTATTAGGATTATTCTTACTGAGGTTTGTATTGACATTCTGTATGTTGTGAGCTCCCTGTTGTTGAGCCGGCAGTACCATTGTGATTAACACGGAACCGGCAATAAATAATAACCGTTTTATCAGCAACCGAACTGACCTGTTTGGATTGTATATGTTCTCTTTCATAAATGAAGCTTTAGTGAGAACGATTTAGTGGGGTTCAAATAACTGATACAAATAAAATGCCCGCCACTGGTGGTACCGTTAATTGCCAAAAAAAGGCGCCACTGAGGGCGCCTGCACATTTATTTATGAAAAGTATTAAATTATATATAAAGAGTGTTGAATTATATATATGAAAAGTATTGAACTGGTGTCAATTCATCAGATGGTTTTGAGTACATCGTTCATGCTTCTAACCGCCTCTGCACTTTTTGCGAACAAAGATTTTTCTTCTTCATTAAAATCAAAATCAACAATTTTTTCCCAGCCGGTTTTTCCGATAACTACCGGAACGCCAAGGCAAATATCTTTCTGACCGTATTCACCATCAAGGGAAACACTGCAGCTGAAAAGCTTTTTCTCATCTCGCACAATGCTTTCAACCAATGCCGCAACTGCGGCACCAGGTGCGTACCAGGCAGAAGTTCCAATCAATTTTGTAAGTGTAGCACCTCCAACCATTGTGTCTGCAACAATTTGTTTTTGTTGATCAGCGCTTAACAAAGTGGTTACCGGAATACTGTTCCAGGTTGCATAGCGGATCAACGGTATCATCGTTGTATCGCCATGTCCACCAACTACCAGCGCATTAAGATCTCCCGGACTGCATTTGAGATGCTGGCTCAATTGATATTTAAATCGTGCACTGTCCAGCGCGCCACCCATCCCAATAATTTTATTCTTGGGAAGACCTGCAGCCTTCAATGTTAAGTATGTCATCGTATCCATCGGATTGCTGACTACTATAATAATTGTATCCGGAGAATATTTGAGTAGATTTTCCGCAACGCTCTTTACAATATTTGCGTTGGTGCCAATCAGTTCTTCACGCGTCATTCCTGGTTTTCTTGGTAAACCTGAGGTAATCACGACAACATCACTTCCAGCTGACTTTGAATAATCATTTGTAACACCTGTAATACGTGTATCAAAACCAAGCAATGCAGCAGTTTGCATCATGTCCTGGGCTTTGCCTTCTGCCAGGCCTTCCTTGATGTCTAGCAATACAAGTTCATCTGCCAGTTCTTTGCGTGCGATATTATCAGCACAGGTGGCACCTACGGCCCCGGCGCCTACAACAGTAACTTTCATGGACTACAATTTATAAAATGATCAATATTTTGCGCAGCAAAGGTAAGGGGTGAGGGTTACTAAAAATTTCCGCACTTAATCTTTCTTTTTGAACGCGCTAAGCAGGGTGTCGATTTTTACATTTCCCTCATAGGTAGTGATCAGTTTTCCATCGGTATCATAGAGAGCCTGGTAAGGCAAGCCGCCGATCTTGAAAAATGGTTGCAACATGTATTTCGTATCCCGGCCGGCTTTAATATTTGGAAATTCAGTCACCTTGTATTTAGCGATAAATTCAGCCAGTTCGTTTAATGGAGCATAGGTAGCCATTACAATCTGCAAGTCTTTAAGCGCCTCTTTATGTGCAATTATGTCTTCCATCTGGTGCTGGCAATGCTCGCAGCCCGGGTTAAAATACATGAGTATTGTAGGTTTGTTTGATGCCAGGTTATCCTTTGTTATCATTGTGCTATCAATCGCGAGCAAGCTAAAAGAAGGTACCGTGGGAAAGCGCTTATAAGGAGGGTCGTTTTCTGTTTGAGCTATTCCGCTAAATACACAAGCACTTAAAACCAAAAAGCAGATCCATTTTCTCATATCCTGAATTTTGCACTAAAATAATTAATGAATCTGCTCAACAAATTAAATAATTATTTGGAAGTTCTACGAGATCGCCGTAGGTTTACGAAAACTTCGTAGAGATGGAAAAGCTTACTCAGCAGGAAGAAGAGGCAATGATGATAGTATACAGGGTTGGCGAGGGAAATGTTAAAACTTTCATTGACGACATGCGCGAACCAAAGCCACCTTATACTACGCTTGCTTCAACCATAAAAAACCTTGAGAAAAAAGGTTTTCTAAAAAGCAGGTTGGTTGGAAATACATATTTATACAAACCAGCTTTGGAGGAAGGAGAGTATAAGAAAGATTATATGAGCAGCGTAGTAAAAAATTATTTTTCGAATTCGTATAAGGACCTGGTTAACTTTTTTGTTGAGCAGAAGAAGTTAAGTCCCAGGGAACTCAGGGACATCATTGATATGATTGAAGGGAAAAAATAATTCCAAATTAAATTTTAGCCATGCCTTTTCTTATACAATATCTAATAAAGTTGTCAGTCAGTTTAGCGGTCGTCTATCTTTTCTATCGTTTCATACTAAGACCTTTGACCTTTTACGCCTGGAATCGCTGGTACCTGGTCGGCTATTCGCTGATCGCTTTTGTGATGCCATTTATTGACATCAACCCAATACTAAATTCCATAGGTCCTGACCAGGCAATGGTCATCAATTTTATACCGGTGATTGATCCTGCAGCACTCGAAAACAAGGGCTGGTTTAATATAAATAACCGGTGGAACTGGATACTTGCGGCTATACTTTGCGGGATGTTGGTAATGCTTATCAGGTTAGTTGCACAATTCTTTTCTTATCGTAAACTCCGGAACTCTGCAACATTATTATCTGACACCCCGGTAAAAATTTTCCAGGTAGATAAAAACATAGTACCATTTTCATTCGGCAACTCTATTTTTATAAACCGTGAACAACACGGTGAACAGGAAATGCAGGAAATCATACGGCATGAGTTTATTCATGTAAAACAAAAACATACTGCAGATATGATCTGGGCCGAAGCACTCTGTATAATAAACTGGTATAACCCATTCGCATGGTTAATCAAAAAGGTAATTTGCCAGAATCTCGAATTTATTGCGGATCAACAGGTATTAGAGAACGGGTTGGATAAAAAAGAATATCAATACCTGTTATTAAAAGTCGCCGGTGGCTCATCTTTCCGGATTACAAATCAATTTAATTTTTCTTTTTTACGTAAAAGGATCGCTATGATGAATAAAATGAAAAGCGCGAAGTTACACCTGGTCAAATTTCTTTTTGTACTTCCTTTGATGGCCGTATTACTGTTGTCTTTCAGGGAAAAGATAGAAGGAATGTTGGATAACGGGCCGGATAATAAATCCCAAAACAAAAGCGCCGCACCTCTGTTGGTTGATGTAACAAATCATAAAGCTGACACGGTACCAAATAAAATAGAACTTGATTCTGTGACAAACAAATCGGTTGTGCCCGGTATAAACTGGAAGGATCAAAGCTTGTTTTCAATAAAAAGCAAAAATCATCCGCTCTTCATCGTTGATGAGATCATAAAAGATGAAGATTATGTTCAGGCCCTTGATCCAAATAGTATTTCAAGTATTGAGGTTCTGAAGAATGAACATGCTTTGCAGTATGGTGACAAAGGTAAAAATGGTGTTGTCAGGATTTATACAAAACCAAACTACTATGGCGAAGGAAAAAGAAGTGAGCGATTGGTATTGTCTGATACTCCGAAAAAACAGGTAAGGTTGCGTAATTCGAGGGATTCGATAACTCTTGAAGCTGATGTCATTTATATTGACAATGGTAAACAACTGTATTCAGGCAAGGATTCAGTTTATTTTGACAGTAAGCAATTATATTATACAGCAAAAGATTCAGTGATTATTGATGCCAGTCTTGATAAATACAAAGCTCCGGGAGTAATCAGGATGCGGGGGAATCCATCGAATCCTGTTGTACTGATCGATGGAGTACGCCAGCCCAGGGGAACAGATCTAAGGAACCTGGATCCCAACTCAATTGAAAGTATATCGGTGCTAAAAGACAATAGTGCGGTCGAAACCTATGGAGCTGAAGCGGTCAATGGGGTACTCCTGATAAATACAAAACTAAACCTGAATGATTCTGGTAAGCCGGCGGGTTTAAACGGAGCCAGGGTTGGAGGAGCCAAGGGTGTCGGTTCGATAAAAAATAATGAAATCAAACTAAATGACACCGTCCCTGTCAAATCTGAACCGGGCCGCAACAGGCAAACCAATTAACACCGTTATCACTTTACATCGTTATCACTTTACATCGTTATCACTTTACACCATTATCACTTTAACGTCGTTATCATTTTAATATCGTTATCATTTAAATAAAAAACAACAGATATCTCCCTGTTAACAAAACGCAGTTCTGCAGAATTCCTTTAAGGTTCGCCTTTAAGGTTCGATGATTTCTCACTGTGAGGGTTCAAAGCAAATCCCTTGATACCAGATAAATCTTCGTTAGTAAAATCCGCCGGCAGGTGATCAATTAGTACTGGAAATCGCTATCTTTTGTGCCTTTTAAATCTATTTATTAGGATAAGGTTAAATCTATTTTATATGGATAAGGGCGAAGTCACCATGATTGAAAATCTCCGGAAGAATACCGGTAAGAGCCTTGAACAATGGATTGCGATTGTCAATAAAGAAAAGCTTGAGAAACACGGTCAGATAGTAAAGTTTTTGAAAGAGCAACATGAATTCACACATGGCTTCGCTAATCTTGTCGCTCTAAAAACTACTGCCGCCGCAAAACCTGAAGACGACGAAGGCGACCTTGTTCAAAGGCAATACGAAGGCAAAGAACATTTCCGACCGTTATATGACCGGCTGATTAAAGAGATCCTCAAATTCGGGACAGATATAGAGGTGGCTCCCAAAAAAGCCTATGTGAGCCTCAGACGAAAAAAACAGTTTGCCCTATTGCAACCCGTCAGCAAAACCCGCTATGAAATAGGTATTATTCTCAAAAACCAGCCACCTACCGCTAAACTGCAGGCCATCACAACCCCCAACGCCATGTGTTCCCATAAAATCATCCTCTCATCAGAACAAGACATTGATAACGAAACAATTAAATGGCTCAAAACTGCTTACGAAAAAGCGGGATCAACAGAATTATGAGTTATGAGTTATGAAACAGAAAGCGGACTGAAATTGGTTTCATAATTCATAACTCATAATTCATAATTCTTTTTCACTAGCTTTGCCGGCCTGAAAATATTTCATCTTAATTCTCAAAACCGCAACGATTTATGGCAACTACAGCAGATATGAGCCGGGGACTGATTATCAAATTAGATAACAGTTTATACTCCGTGGTAGAATTCGGTCAGAACAAAACAGCCAGGGCAGCAGCAAAAGTGTGGGCAAAATTAAAAGGGGTTGAAAATGGCCGTACCATAGAACATACCTGGAACAGCGGTGATAACATCTTCCCGATCCGTGTTGAAAGAAAGGCTTACCAGTTCCTTTATAAGGACGAAAGTGGTTACACATTTATGGATAACGAAACCTTCGAGCAGATTTCCCTGAACGAGGCTATGGTTGATGCACCACAATTTCTCAAAGAGGGCCAGGAAGTGACGGTAGCCATAAATACAGACACAGAACTTCCCATGAGCGTTGAATTACCCGATAAAATTGTTTTACTGGTTACCTATTCGGAGCCGGGAATGAAAGGAGATACTGCCACACGTACACTGAAACCAGCTACGGTTGAAACCGGTGCCACTGTAAATGTCCCTTTATTTGTTAATGAAGGAGAACTGATCAGGGTCAATACCAAAACCGGCGATTACGTTGAGCGCGTTAAGTAACAACCCTATATGTGACTAACCTGTTCTGCAACGTTTCATAAGGGTCTGTTGAATAATAAGCAGCGATAAGTCTTTTAACTATATGTAAAACAGACAGAAACAAAGTTTAGGCTGAATGTTCAATAAAAATCGTGGAACAAACTTTTTCTTATCTTAGTCTTTGTTTCACCAAAGTAATTGACACTAAAAACTTTAAATGATGGATTTCAAACAAATTCAGGAGTTGATCAAGATGATTAACAAATCTAATATTGGTGAAGTGACAATAGAGGAGAAGGGATTCAAAGTTATCATCAAACAAAAAGAAGAACCTGCGCAGAATTTCATCACCGGCACTTCCCAGATGCCAATGTCTTTCGCGCAGCAACCCCAGCCACAAGCGGGTCAATCCGTAGCTTCTGCCGCCCTTTCCGATAAACCGAAAGTCGACGCAGCCCCCGATAACCTTATTACAATCAAAAGTCCTATGATAGGGACTTTTTATAGAAGTGCTTCTCCTGGCAAACCGCAGTTTGTACAGATAGGCGATGAGGTTGCCCCGGGTAAGGTGGTATGTATCATTGAAGCCATGAAGCTTTTCAATGAGATTGAAAGTGAAGTAAAGGGCAGAATAGTGAAAGTGCTTGTTGAAGATGCGTCTCCTGTTGAATACGATCAACCACTCTTCCTGGTTGAACCATAATTGGTATACGCACCGCTGTTCCGGCTGATTTTGCGGGAAGGGCAATGCAGTATATTCTTTTAGCTCACACAAAATATCAAGATGTTTAAAAAGATATTGATTGCCAACCGGGGAGAAATTGCTCTCCGGGTTATTCGCACCTGCCGCGAGATGGGTATTAAAACCGTTGCAGTCTATTCAACAGCAGATAAAGATAGTTTACACGTAAAGTTCGCAGATGAAGCTGTATGTATTGGAAAACCTGCAAGCAGCGATTCTTACCTGAATATTCCACATATCATGGCGGCTGCAGAAATAACAAATGCAGACGGTATACATCCCGGATACGGTTTCCTGGCAGAAAATGCAAGATTCGCGGAAATCTGCGGGGAACATAATATCAAGTTCATCGGACCGACTCCGGAACAGATCCGTTCCATGGGTGATAAGATGACTGCCAAGGAAACAATGATCAAGGCCGGTGTTCCCGTAGTACCGGGCGGCGAAAGCCTGCTGGCGAGCATTGAAGAGGCTAAATCCCTCGCTAAAGATGTTGGCTATCCAATTATACTCAAGGCAACTGCCGGTGGCGGCGGCAAGGGTATGAGAGTGGTTTGGGTAGAAGATGAAATGGAACGCGCATATAATGCCGCCAAAACAGAAGCAGCAGCTTCTTTTAAAAATGACGGCATTTATATGGAGAAGTTCGTGGAAGAACCGCGACATATCGAGATCCAGATTGCGGGTGACCGTTATGGTAAGATCTGTCATTTAAGTGAAAGGGATTGTTCTATCCAGCGCCGGCACCAGAAATTGGTTGAGGAATCTCCTTCGCCGTTTATGACTTCTGAGTTGCGCCAGAGAATGGGTGAGGCGGCTATTAAGGCTGCATCAGCCATCGGCTATGAAAGTGTTGGTACTATCGAATTCCTGGTCGATAAGCATCGTAATTTTTACTTTATGGAGATGAATACACGTATCCAGGTGGAGCACTGTGTAACCGAAGAAGTAACAAATTTTGATCTTATCAAGGAACAGATAAAGATCGCTTCAGGAGAAGCTATCAGTGGCTTAAATTACGAGCCACAGATGTATGCCATTGAGTGCCGTATCAACGCTGAAGATCCTTATAATGATTTCAGACCGAGCCCGGGAAAAATTACAACATTGCATCAACCCGGTGGTCATGGTATCAGGATAGACTCACATGTTTATGCTGGTTATGTTATACCTCCTTATTATGATTCGATGATTGCAAAGATAATTGCAGTTGCCCGTACCCGTGAGGAAGCAATCAATACCATGAGTCGTGCTTTGAGTGAATATGTGATCGAAGGTGTAAAAACAACCATTCCTTTTCACCAGCAGTTAATGAGAAACGAAGATTTTATCTCTGGTAATTTCAACACTAAATTCCTTGACTCGTTCAAGATGGTTTAATATCATAAACTAACTGTTAATAAAAACGGCTATCCATCAGGTAGCCGTTTTTTTATTGGAAGATCAGTTTAAACTGCATTTAACGCTTTGCGGGTATTAATAACTTTATATTCATCTATTAATATTGATCTCTTTAGGTTGATCTCTTTACGTGAATAGCTTTATATTGATCTCTTTATATTTTTATCCGTATCAGAAATAAACTGAATCAAAGGTTGCTAGCAATTTCTTTCCCTGGTACAATGAAAGTTTTTCGCCTTTCACGCGGTAATTGTCTGCTTTTGTTATGGCATCGGTCAGGAAGTTTTCTGTTTCCATCCTTTCACAATACATTTTTGTTGTGATAGCGGTTATTTTGATTCCATTTGTACCAGATAAAACATAGTTTCCACCAAGTCCGTTGCAACCTGCAAAACCTTGTAACTGGTTGCCTTCATTTCTGAATTTTATATGCACCTCACGAGAATTGTCGGGAGTTACAACCGGGCGATCGTTCGCAAGGGAAAGCTTCCAGTAAGTATTTGTTAAAGACGCATTCGGAACATCATTTTTTGTTTTATTCGCACTGCTACACGAAATAAATGCAAGGCTGAAAACCAATGTAAGGGCAAAAAGTATTTTGTTCATCATTATTTTTTTTATTGGTGCAATCAAAAGAAAGATTGCATATCAGAAGGCAAATATTTTCAGAATTGTCAGATTCTTTTTTGGCGGTGTTGTCAGCATCTTTTTTGGGACCTGTACATTTCAACTCTCAGTCTTTGTTTCGCCTGAAATCTTTCTGGGTTTTCGTTTAGCTTTTCCATTCGCCTTAAGCGCTTCTTTGTATTGTTTTTGTTGCTCAGGCGTTAGTGTTTCCATTATCATTTTTCTGCGGTTGGCCAGCAATTGTTTCTGGAGTTCGCGACGCATACCCGCATCTATAGCTGTGTCGGTTTTCAACGAATCTGCTTTCGCTTTTGATTGTTGATTGATAATTCTGAGCTGGCGGGTTTGTTCTGCTGAAAGATCCAGGTTTTTGATTGGACGCATGTCAGGTTTGTCTTTTTGAATACGAATGGTATCACGTTGCTGAGCCACAAGCGCAGATGTTAAAACACAAGATAAAACAGTTAAAAACAGGAAATGGCGCATAATTTTTTATTTAGTTTGAGAACATGATTTTGAAACGTTGATTACCATATAGTTCATTAAAGCACTTAAATGGTGTTCGCTGCAATCCACATATCTCAGACTAAACCAGGCGGCCGGGGTTTAAATCGCCGGATGTTAAAATTTCTTTTGGTTCATTTATTAACCTGGCCATTTAAGACCCTTTACAGGTGAGCAATCAGACTGTTGTATATCTAAAGGGAACGTAACAGACTTTTGTATAAGTAAGGAGAGAGGTAACAGACTGTTATATAAGTAAGGGGAGGTGTTTGATAGAAAACAGCAGATGGTAGCAGTTTCTCAACATTAAACCTTGAAACTGTTAACCAGTTCATCAACCCGGGATTCAACCCCGTAAAAACCCGCAAGCTTCCGGATGATTTTTTCAACCACTGCATCCGGGCAGGATGCACCACTTGTAATCAGTACACGTACAGGGTTCAGCTCCGGCAAAAAGGAACTGCTCAGCAACTCCTGCTTTTTGTGAAAGTCATAATGCAGGATATCCTGCGCAGAAATCAGGCTTGTTTCTGAATTGATGAAATAAGTCGGAAGCTTCTCTTCGCAAAGCTCCACGAGATGAGTAGTGTTTGAGGAGTTGTAGCCACCAACCACGATCGCCAGGTCTGCAGGTTGTTGCAATAACCCGGTTACAGCCGTCTGGTTGTCATTGGTTGCATAACACAGCGTATCCCGTGTATCTGCAAATCGTTCAGGAATATTTTCATCCGTCAGCCGGAAGTGATTTTGAATAGCTTGTTTCAGGTAATCAGCTATCGCCTGGGTATCGGTCGCCAATTGGGTGGTTTGATTGATTACGCCTATACGTTGAAGATCCTTTGAAGCATCAAATCCTTCACTGTAACGGCCGTCAAATTCCTGGTAAAACCCTGCGGGGTCTGTTTCACCGGTGATATAACGGGCAAGCGCAACGGTTTCAGCCATATCAGTAACTACCACAGAAGGCGCTGTAGCTGAAGCATGTGAAAAAGTAGCCCGCGTTTCTTCATGTTTTGGTTTGCCATGGATAACAAGGCTATATCCTTTTGACGCAATCTGATCGCCCCTGTTCCAGACTTTCTCAACGAAAGGACAGGTCGTATTGTATTTTTCAGTAGGTATGCCCAGCTCGTTCAATTCTTTTTCAATAGCAAGGGTGGTACCGAAAGCAGGAATAATAACAATATCATCAGCAGTTAAACGGCTGAAGGGAACCAGCTGTTTTCCATAAGTATCCTGTAAAAATTCAACGCCTCTTTGTTTCAGGTCGGCATTCACCTGTGGGTTGTGAATCATTTCACTGAGCAGGTAAATCTTCCGCCCAGGATTTTCTTCAATGGTGCGGAAAGAAATATCAATGGCGTTTTCCACGCCATAACAAAACCCGAAATGCCTGGCAACATAAATATGAAGAGTCCCGAGATCCAGCAGGGTGGGTGAGAAGTCTTTCTTCATTTTATCGTTCTGCTTACGCCTGTTTTTAACGGCAGTAATAAGCGGACTCCTGTAAACAGATGGAACATTAAATGTTTTCATGACAATGTCCGCAAAGTTACGAAACTGCTTCCAAAGGTTAAAAGGGGTCAAACAAAGTGACCGGTTATTAACCTGTTTAGTTAACAATAAATGCCTGTTTAGTTAACAATTAATGTACAAAAGTGCTGCCTGGCAGTTCAATCCGACCATCTATCGTTAATTTTGAGGCAATCGCAATAGTACTATGGCAGACAGACAGTTTAAAGCAGTATCCTGGAGTATCACTACAAATATTTATGAAGTAAATCTCAGGCAGTATACTGAAGAAGGCACTTTTAAGGCATTTGCGGCACATCTGCCCAGACTTAAGGATATGGGGGTAGAGATTTTATGGTTTATGCCTGTTACCCCTATAAGCCGTGAAAAACGACTTGGAATTCTTGGCAGTTATTATGCCTGTTCAGATTATACCGATACCAACCCTGAATTTGGAACCGTAGATGACTTCAAAAACCTTGTTGGAGAAGCCCATAAATCGGGCTTCAAAGTAATCATAGACTGGGTTGCTAATCATACCGGTTGGGACCATGTCTGGACGAAAACCAATCCCGGCTTTTATAAGAGGAACCAGGAAGGTAGCTTTTATGACAGTCATGGCTGGGAAGATGTGATAGATCTTAATTATTATGATCATAAACTTCGCCGTGAGATGGTGAACGCTATGAAGTTTTGGGTGAATACCTGTAATATTGACGGATTTCGTTGTGATATGGCTCATCTTGTGCCACTTGATTTCTGGAGAAACACCCGTATAGAACTTGATTCGCCAAAACCACTGTTCTGGCTCGCAGAAACTGACGACTCAAATTATTTCGAGGTGTTTGACGCTGGCTATGCCTGGAACTGGATGCACAGCACAGAAAAACATTTCAAAGAACAAATACAGCTTGATGACGTGATGGCCGTTTTATATAATTATGAAAAACAATATCCTGTTGGTTCAAGACACTTATTTTTTACAAGTAATCATGATGAAAACAGCTGGAACGGTACCGAACATGAAAAGTATGGTGAATCAGCCCGGGCACTGGCTGTGTTCTGTTATACCTGGAAAGGAATTCCAATGACCTACAGTGGACAAGAAATACCAAACTTAAAGCGACTTAAATTTTTCGAGAAGGATCATATCGAATGGCCGGGCAAATGTGAAAATCACGAGTTCTACAAAACATTAAACAATTTCAGGAAGGAACACCCGGTATTCCAACAATGCCCTATGCCCTTCCCGACACGTATCCCAACCACACAAGACAGGAAGATTCTTTGTTACAGTACGGGTATAGGCGATGAGGAATTAGTGGTATGCCTTAATTTTTCAGGTGAACAAATTCAGGTTGATCTGCCTGCAGGTGCTTTGGGTGGACTTTATCAAAGTGTGCTCGATAACCGCATCTTTGACTTTAGAGATACTCCAGTAATGGAAGCGAAACCCTGGGATGCTATTATACTACGCAAAGAACCGAAATGATAAACTTTAATGTTTCAAAAACAGATTAAATCTTAGATTTAGTTTCCCCCTTGAATTTAGATCACTGTGCAGATATGATTCGCTTGAGTAATGGATCATCAAAAAAAATTGATTATTACCCAACGTAGGATAAAAAAAGCCTAAGCATGAACAGGTCATCGCTTAGGCTTCTTGGTTTGTTATTTTATCTCTTAAGGTTCAGAGATTGATCAAGGATCAGAGATTGATTACCACTGTATGAATCCCTTCATAACCCTGGTATACACCTTCCAGCTTAACACTTCCGGAAGCTCCATCAATCACCTTTGCTAATTCTGCTACAGTCTTTACCTCTTTGCCATTGGCCTTGAGTATAACATATCCTTCCTGCACACGAACCTTGCTCATGATACCACCCCTGATTTCCGCAATAACCACACCGCCGGTAACACCGATTTCTTTCGCTGCTTCCTTACTTAATTCCTTGAAGCTTGCTCCAAGTTTGTCGATAGCTGAAGTTTTTACAACTTCAGTATTACCTGATATGTTCTTTAGCGTTACAGCAGTGGTTATTTCTTTTCCTTCACGTCTGTAAGTGACATTGATTTTCTCTCCAGGACGGAAAGTTGCAATCTGGCCAACCATATCAGCCGCGTTCAATACAGGTACTCCGTTTACTTTTGTAATTACGTCACCTTTCTTGATTCCTGCTCCAACAGCTGCACCTGCATCCTGTAATCCTATTACATACACACCTTCACCACTTTCAATGCCGTTCTTTTCTTTCTCTTCATCAGAGATGTTTTCAGGTGCGTATTGAATACCGAGATAAGCTCTTTGAACAGTACCGAACTTCATCAGGTCAGCAATGATCTTTTTAACGATGTTTACCGGGATGGTAAAAGAATAACCGGCATATGAACCTGTAGGTGATGCGATAGCAGAGTTGATACCAATCAGTTTGCCATCGGTAGTTACAAGTGGCCCTCCACTGTTACCTGGATTAACTGCAGCATCTGTCTGGATAAACGCTTCAACAGGAGCATCGCTCTGGCGACGGTTTATTTCCAGCGTCCGCCCTTTCGCACTGATAATTCCAGCTGTGACAGTGGTCTCTAACGTTAATGGATAACCTACGGCAAGTACCCACTGACCAACTTTTGCTTCATCCGAATTACCATAAACAAGGAAAGGAAGATTTTTAGCATCAATCTTAATCACAGCAAGATCACTTGCAGGATCAGCACCAATAACCTTCGCTTTAAAAGTTTTCTTATTGCTCAGTGTTACATTGATCTCATCGGCACCTGCAACCACGTGGTTATTGGTAACGATGTATCCGTCCTCACTGATTACTGCTCCGGAACCGGAAGCGGCCTGCGGAAGCGAACGTGAGCGGTCTCCGAAGAAATCACCCATATCCATGTCAAACAAATCGGCAAAAGGATTTTTCCTTGGCAAATTATTTGATGCAGTCCTGTTCATTTTAGTTTTGATGTGAACTGTTGCCGGAATAGCCGCAGAAGAAGCCGGAGTAAAATCCGTTGCAGCGCCTGCATCAAAACCATCCATAAATTTTGCATAATTGGAAGGTACCTTACCAGTATCATTCGAGCCCTGGTAAAAGTATTGATCTTTCAACATTAAGTGTCTGTATCCCCACATGGTTCCAACGGTGGTTAATGCACTAAGAAAGATCACAGCAAAAACCTGTTTCATTTTCATATTCTCTCTTGATTTAGATATTACTTGTTTTCAAATTGCGTGCCTATGACAAAGTAAATAAACGTAACAAAATAACAAATAGTGGTATCGCCTGTTTTGTTTAACATATAATTTACTAAAGTCTTCGTACTTGCTGGTACAATTTAAAACAAAACCGGGCAAACACCAATAAATCCTTGGGGTTTTAACCGTGATTCACTTAAAAAATGATTTCACAAAAAATTCTTGATGAGGATAAAACAAAGAAATTATTAACATGACAGCTTTGTCAAAATTTCAGAGAGACAGTAAAAATTGCAGGGTATCTGCTCCATCTGCAAAATCTGTCAGTCCAGGCTTTTGTGAACTGCCAAAATTCAGCTGGTCCAAACCAATTATACATTGAACGGATTCATTTGTACTAAGGCTGGCCAACAGCGATACCGGATCCTGGTAGGTATCATAATTCAACACGCTGACGGGGGAGAAAAGCGAAGCGTTTTTTCGAAGGATGATGGAGCCATTTGTCATATAATGTTCCCGGTTGATCATCAGCATGGCGAGCTGGTAGTCATAGTTGTTTTTGTATTTGTGATGATCGAAGAGGTAATTGTATTTTTTGAAAGCCTCAAGCAGCGGAACAAAATCATAGTTTTCCGGCACATAGAGCATCGTAACATTCCTGCAACCCAGGCCAAAATACATGTATACATCATCTGCCAGTGCAGAAAGTTCCCCGATTGTTTCATTGCCAGTGATTATGGCGGCGGAGGTCCTGTTTTTACGGATTATATGAGGAAATCGCGAAAAATAATATTCAAAATACCGGGAAGAATTATTGCTTCCCGTGGCGATATAGGCATCACAGCCTTTGAGCATTTCTTCAAAGCGGATCTCCTCTTTTAATGAAGGTTCCTTGTTCCAAAGCCACTCCACCAGGTATTGCAGTAGTACTTTGTCTTTTGAAGACAGTTTAATTGTCTGATGATGGCCAGACAAAAATGTACAAAGAAAATCATGAAACCCAACCAGTGGAATATTGCCCGCCATAATGATTCCAACATCCCCGGGTTTTTTCTGAATCGCCGGTATCTTATATGAAGCCGCCAGCTTTGCCAGCTTATCGCGGGTTAAAAATTCTGTAACTATATTCTGAACACTGAGATCGATAAATTCAGGTATGAACCACCCATTCTCATGATGTGCTCTTTCCTTTGCGGCCAGCCATGAGTATGGCGCAGCTATTATATGTCCTCCCAGTTCTACCAATAAATTTAACCGTTGTTGTAAATCCATCAAACCTTATATTTGTGTTGCAAAGTAACTGTAATCAATTCTAAAAATTTATTAAAAGCATGGCGATAAAAATTACAGACGAGTGTATAAACTGCGGAGCCTGTGAGCCTGAGTGTCCAAATAACGCTATCTATGAAGGCGGTGTTGAATGGGCCATTTCAGACGGCACAAGTATAAAAGGAAAGTTTACATTGCTCGATGGTGTAGTGGTTGATGCGGACCAGCGTCACGCTCCTGTCAGTGTGGACATATACTATATTACGCCTAATAAATGTACCGAGTGCCAGGGGTTCCATGAAGAACCTCAATGTGCTGCTGTTTGCCCGGTTGATTGCTGCGTTCCTGATGAAATGTATGTCGAAACAGTCGAAGAACTCCTTGAAAAAAAAGAGCGTCTTCATATATAAAAATTCTTAACTTCAGGTTTCACAATAGTGAATGTAGTTGAAAAACTACTCCTGTTGGCGGGTGATATTTCCCGTCGTAAAAAGGTGAAGGGAAAATGTTCCTTCACCTTTATTATTTTTGTCAAATGACTAACATAAAGCCTACCATAGCCTTCGTAACCGGGGGGTACTCTACTGAATCAGTAATCTCATACAAAAGTGCGGTCACTATTGAAAAGAATCTTGACCTGGACAAATACAATGTTTACAAAATTGACGTTACTCCAAAGGGATGGTGGTATGAAACACCCGGTGGAACAAAAACTGCTGTGAATAAAGATGACTTTTCACTTATTGCAGATGGCAAACATATCCGCTTTGATGCAGTTTTGATTGGCATACATGGAACACCTGGCGAAGACGGACGTTTACAGGGATACCTGGACCTTATGGGACTACCCTACACTTCCTGTGACGCAGCAACTTCGGCGCTCACCATGAACAAAAGATATACGGTGGCCGTAGCTGGATTTGCGGGTGTTAATGTGGCAAAATCGCTCCACCTGTTTAAACATACCCCAATTGCACCTGAAACCATTCTGAGCCAACTTGCCCTGCCGGTATTTGTGAAACCAAACAGTGGCGGTTCAAGTATCGGGATGAGTAAAGTGAATAAAGAAGATGAGTTGCCAGCTGCACTGGAGAAAGCATTTAAAGAAGATGAACAGATTCTTATTGAAGAATTCATCAGTGGCCGGGAATTTACAGTCGGCGTATTCAAAACTACTAAAGAGATTATTGTATTACCGATCACTGAAGTAAAAACGCACAAAGAATTTTTTGATTTCGAAGCCAAATATGAAGGCAAAAGTGAAGAAATAACACCGGCCCAGATCTCCAACGAAATGACAGAAAACATCCGGGCGACAGCCAGGAAAGTTTACGAAGTGCTCAATTGCAGGGGTGTCGTGAGAATTGACTTTATTTATGATGAGAAAAAATCGGCACCTTTTATGTTGGAAATCAATACGATACCCGGACAAAGCGAAGCGAGCATAATACCACAGCAGGTAAAAGTGTTAGGCTGGACACTCAAAGAATTTTATAGTGCCCTGATCGAAGATGCGTTGAGTCGAAAATCCTGATTATTTTCACGAACTTAATAACAAACAGATAATTAATATTTTCAGCCTGTGTTTAAATTTATCAGCGGTAAGCCGCTATGGGTTCATATCCTGATCAGCCTCGTACTCGTGTTCCTGGTCCTGTTCTTTTTTCTCAGCTATCTGGACGTGCTCACCAAACATGGCAAGATATTGACGATTCCCTCAGTGAATGGTAAAGACCTTGCCGAAGCGACCAGGCTGCTGGAAGAAAGGGGCTTTGATGTGGAATTGCAAGACTCGGTTTATGTTGATACTGCCAGGGCGAATTCGGTTGTCCGCCAGTTTCCGGATGCGGATGCCGTAGTAAAGGTGAATCGTACCGTTTACCTCACGGTCAATCGTTCCGTTCCACCTGTTATCGAAATGCCAAATTTTATGAGCATGACCTTCAGGAGTGCCGAGGTTGCACTTAAACAGTATGGACTTCAGCTGGAAGACACCGTTTACCGGCATGATTTTGCCAAAAATGCGGTTCTTGACCAATTGTATAACGGCAATTCTATAAAACCAGGATCTAAAATTTCAATGGGCAGCAAAATTACGCTGGTACTGGGTTCAGGACTTGGACAGGATGAGTTTGCGGTTCCTGACCTGGTTGGGTTGACTTATGAGCAGGCCAGGGCTTTGCTGGAAGGAAATGGACTCGCAATAGGGGCTTCTATATTTGACCGGGATGTAGTTGATTCGGCAAATTCATATGTTTACTTGCAACGGCCTGAAAAGATGACAGCCGATAACAGGGTAATCCGTATCAGGCAGGGACAATCCATAGATGTTTTTCTCGGAGTTAAAAAGCCCGAAAAACCTGTTGATTCATCCGGTGTATTATATTAATGTCCGATTTGTTGATTGGTTTATCTGAAAAAATTATAACATGGAAAATATCACAGTAGAAGAAGTAAAGAAAAGATTAGATGCCGGCGACAACCTACATCTGGTTGATGTGCGTGAACCATCGGAAAATGCAGAATTTAATATCGGTGGCAAACTGGTTCCCCTGGGAAAGATCAGAACAATGGATGTACCTGAACTCGAGGATCTGAAAGACCAGGAAGTGATATGTTACTGCAGAAGCGGTGCAAGAAGCGGACAGGCCTGTATGATCCTGGAATCAATGGGCTTTACAAATACCAAAAACCTGGTTGGCGGGATGTTGGCGTGGAAGGAATAAGGACTGTAAAGAAAGTTATGAGTTATGAGTGATGAGTTATGAGTGAGTGATGAGTTGTATTTCACTCATCACTCATAACTTGTCATCAGAGTTTAATATTCAAACTAACCATAACGTTTGCCCCTGCCATCGGGAAATAATAGTTTTCGGTTGTTAGTTCTCCACCATAATAATAGCTGAAAGTATAACCGTTTGATTCGTATTTGCGGTTGAAGATATTATAGACCTGGGCGCTCAGGTTTATTTCTTTTGCCAGCAACCGCCGCAAGCTATAAGAGAGGCGAACATCCTGCACGAAATAATCATCAATGCTTCTTGACCTGGACGATGTGTTGTCAAGATATTGACGACTGACGTATTTACTAAAGAGATTTATCTCAAGATTTTTAACCGGCACCAGATTAACACCCGCGAACCCTGTTACGGCCGGTGAAAACGAGATATCAGTTTCACCATGAGGGATGACTTTCTGCCCACCTGCATCATAATCATCAATGTATTCAGTAAAATTGTTAATCCGGTTACGGCTTAAAGTAAGATTTCCTGAAATGTTCAACCAATCTGTAAGCACAGCCTTACCCTGCAGTTCAATTCCCATCCTGTAGCTGTCTGGAATATTGGTCCTTGTCTGCCCTCCGACATCATTGATCTTGCCGGTTTGCACAAGTTGATTTTTGTAAAGCATATAATATAACACAAGCCCCCAGCTATACTGCCCTTCTCTTTTCTCAATCCCTGCTTCGAAGTCATGCATGCGTTCAGGACTCGGTTGCTGGGTGATGCCTGCTTCAAAATCGTCACGGTTTGGTTCTTTGTTACCCATGGCATAAGAGGCATAAACCTGGTAATTATTTTTATTATATGATAAACCAAGTTTAGGATTTACAAAATCGTAGGTGTTCCTGATCAGGAGGGTCGGATTGTTGCGGAACCCGCCAAGATCATACAGGATTCTTCGGTATTGAATGTCTCCAAAAATCTCCAGGCCAGGCATGATGGAATATTGGTATTTCGCATAGGCGTTTACGTCAGTCTTGTAAGCATCAAGATCATACCATTTGTATTGGTTTGGAAACCCTGCTGCGGCCCAGGGTACCAGTCCGAAATGATTTCCATCGTACCGGTTCCATCCGCCGCCAGCGGTGAGCTCGGACCGGTCTGTTTTATATTGCAGGGAGATGACTTGTCCATAATATTTGTTGTCAAGCCATAGCTGGCGAACAAGATCGGTTTCTTTGCTGGTGTCAGTACCGCTGATGAAATTTGGCAGACCATAGTCTGAATATAATTCCCCCGCCTGGTAATTTTCATAATAACCTTTACCGTTGGACAGAAAAAAAGCAGTGTTGAAACTAAGCCTGGTATTGAACTGGTGATTAAAAAGTAACTGGAAATGATCCTGCTGATAATTGTCTGTTTCGTTATCATAAGGCGTACCTGGTTTTTCAGTGCCCGACGAATTATATGTTCTGTTTGAATCGAGGTAACTTTCCGGTATACCGTTCCAGGATTGATATGTTTTCTCTTTTCCTGAAAAAACATTTAGCCTTAGCGCGGATTTTTTTGACAGATAAGCCCCGGATATAAAAAACGAACTCAGATCACTGCTTGCCCTGTCTACATAGCCATCGCTGGAGATTTTTGATAAACGGGCATCGATTGTAAAATGATCCGCGATGATGCCGCTCCCTGCTTTCACTGTATGTTTCCAGGTGTTGAATGAACCCAGGCTGTTATTGATCTCCGCATAAGGAGAGGTGTTCACTTCATTGGTGCTGAAATTCATTGTTGCTCCAAATGCACCTGCACCATTGGAAGAAGTTCCTACACCACGTTGTATCTGTACGCTGTTAATTGATGACGCGAAATCCGGCAGATTAACAAAAAACAAGCCCTGTGATTCAGCATCATTGTAGGGAATGCCATTGATAGTCATGTTTATCCGGGTCGCATCTGACCCCCGGATCCTTATACCTGTATAGCCAACCCCGTTACCGGCGTCTGAATTAATGACAACGGAAGGAGTCTGATTTAGGATATAAGGAATGTCCTGGGCGAAATTCAGCTTTTCAATGTCTTTTTTTGCCAGGTTGGTTTTGGTGAAAGGGGCCTTATCGCCCGCCCTGATGGCCTTCACTTCTACAGGTTGCATCATCAGGTTGAATCTCTGCAAAGCCACGGAAATGTCAGTCTCGTTCCCTGTAAGTTTTTGTTCATTGCTGCGATAACCCAGGCTACTGACTTTGAGCGGTTGATTGCTCCGGCCCGGGTTTCGGAAATAGAAATAACCCGAATCGTTGGTGAGTGTGGTTGACTCATCTCCTAATTCTACTGTTGCCGCTGCTACTGCGGTGCCGGTGGTGGCGTCTGTTACTCTGCCGCGTATTTGCTGGGAGAGCACAGTCTGGGAAATCAATAAGTAGCAAATCCCCAAAAACAATTTTTGCATGTCCATTAAAGTTTAAATGGTGTCCCGTGAACAAACCGCTATTTATTTGAAGCGATCCTGTAAACGGAATAAAAATTGATTTGAAGGAAATGCTGCGGAAAAGAAGTGTAGGTGTGAATGCTAAAAACTACCTTCCCTGCGCAGGCATTACCCTGTCCAGGTTCTACGGGTATTATCTCAGCCTTGCCGGTTTTAACCGCAAAGCACCCCGAGGAATCTGAGAAATGTCCGGTGTTCGGACGGCTGCAAATATAGTAACAATTTTTTTTTCTGCTGTAACATTTGCAGGTTGAGAGCCGTCACACTTAAATAATACAAGATAGCCCGGTTTGAAACATTTTGATAATATCAGCTACTTTACGAAAGTTCAACGACAGCTAATAAAAACCGCATAAATGAACGTGTCAATTATTTGATTGCATAAATAATCGGATCAATCATTAAATCATATAAATCTATCACCACTTAATATTTATCACTGCTTAATATTTTTAACAATGAAACATATGAAATCACTCAGCCTTTTTTTATTCGGATTTCTTTTTGCGTTTACAACATTTGCACAAACAGCTATAAAGGACGCAAATGCGGAAGTGAGACCAGCTAAAAACTTTCATGCAGTCCGCGTTTCCAGTGGCATTGAACTGATCCTGGTACAGGGAAATGAAGAAGCACTTGCGGTAAGCGCGGTAAATGAAGAACATCGTAAAAATATAAAGACCGTGGTAGATGATGGTGTTCTTAAGATCACCTATGACAACAGTGTATGGAGAAAAAATCAGGGTAACAGGAAACTGAAAGCTTATGTTTCTGCCGTAAAAATCGATGACATCCATGTATCTTCCGGAGCCACTGTGAAAATCGATGGCAAGCTGAAATCGCCGGAGCTGGGAATAGATGTTTCAAGTGGTGCAAATTTCAAAGGTGAAATAAATGCCGACCGTCTTGTTGTGGATCAAAGCAGTGGATCGGTGGTGGATATTTCAGGCGCCGCGGGAATTCTGAAAGTAGAAGGCAGCAGTGGAAGTGTATTCAATGGTTATGATCTTACAGTAGAAAATGGCGAAGCAGATATCAGCAGCGGTGGTCTGATCCATGTAACTGTGAACAAAGAACTTTCAGCAGAAGCCAGCAGTGGTGGATCGATATCTTATAAAGGAAATGGTGTGATCAGGAACATCAAAACCGGCAGTGGTGGCAGTGTTCAGAAAAAAAGCTAATGCTGGTCTGTTTAAGCTCCCTCAAACACTTCAAACAATTAAATAACTAAATAATTCATCACTAACCACTAACAACTCACCACTAATTATACAATGTCATGAAAAAGATGCTTTCAATACTTGCCTTCTCTGTTTTAGTAATTTCGGCAAGAGCCCAACAGATAAACGACCCGAATGTTGAAGTAAGGCCACTAAAAGGTTTTAATTCCATCAAAGTTTCAAACGCTATCGACCTGTATTTGTCACAGGGTGACGAAGAAGCCGTAGCTGTGAGTGCTGACAAAGTTGCCTGGCGTAATCATATCAAAACTTCCGTACAGGGAGGAGTTTTAAAAATATGGTATGAAAATACCGGCGATGGATTTAAGATGGGAAACCGTAAACTGAAGGCATATGTGTCAGTTAGGGATTTAGTAAACCTGGAAGCCTCCGGTGCATCCGACGTTGTAATAAAAGGAAAGCTGACCGGTGGTGACGTTCGTATTGAAATGAACGGAGCGAGTGATTTTAAAGGAAGTGTTGATCTCAAATCGCTTGACCTGAAATTGAATGGCGCCTCTGATGCAACTATCACCGGTAGGGTAGTATCACTGAAAGTGGATGCAAACGGCGCGAGCGACCTGAAAGGATATGAACTCGAAACCGATGTTTGTACCGCGGAAGCAAGCGGAGCCTCAGATATTAAAATCACAGTCAATAAAGAATTAAGTGCCCGTGCTTCAGGAGCAAGCGGGGTATATTATAAAGGAAGCGGGGTAATCAGGGACATTAAATCCAGTGGTGCCAGCAGCATATCAAAAAAAGGATAAGTATCTCTAAAAAAGGATTACAAGTTAATTAAATCAGAAATGATTGAATCTTTATACAAAAGGTTCAATCATTTTTGGTTTAAATGATGAAACGACATACATTTGCAACCCACATCGCGAAGTAGAGCAGCGGTAGCTCGTCGGGCTCATAACCCGAAGGTCGGAGGTTCGATCCCTCCCTTCGCAACAAAATCAAGGCTCCCAGGAGCCTTTTTTTATTTGTAATAATTCGTGTCTTCTGAACTCCGAGTGTGGCCCGCATTCGCCAAAGGCTTCGGCGGGCGCAGCCCGGCGAATGCGATCAACGAGCAGCCCGGCCAGTGCGATCAACGATTTTGTTATCGGCACCGGCCTTTAAATTATCTTTATATCAATAATTCTATAGTGAAGTCAGGTTTTGTAAACATTTTTGGTAAGCCTAACGCGGGCAAAAGCACTTTTCTCAATGCAATGATTGGAGAAAAGCTTGCTATTGTTTCATCTAAGGTTCAAACCACCCGTCACCGCATAAAAGGCATTCTTACCGGTGATGATTACCAGGTAATTATTTCTGATACTCCGGGAATCATTGAACCGAAGTACAAACTGCATGAGAAAATGATGCACGCTGTAAAAAATGCCCTCGAAGATGCCGATCTCGCACTTTTGATAGTTGATGTAAATGAAGATCCTGAAGAAGCAAATACCATTTTTGAAGCGTTGAAACTGAGAGTACCGGCCATCGTGGTACTTAATAAGATAGATAAGGCAAAACAGGAAAAAATTGAACAAACGGGCAAATTCTTCAGTGAAAAAAAATACTGCAAAGAAATTATTGCCATCTCCGCTATTACCGGGGTTCAACAAAACGAACTCGTGAAAGTGATGCTAAAATATCTGCCTGTTGGAGAAGCATTTTACGAAGGAGACGAAATGACAGATCTTCCCACAAAGTTTTTTGTGGGAGAAATGATCCGCGAGAAGATTTTCAATCTTTTCAAGGATGAGATACCTTATCACACTACGGTAGCAATAAAAGAATTCAAGGAAAAATCGACCCTAATTAAGATTTCGGCAGATATCATCGTTCAGCGGGATACTCAAAAAGGTATTTTGCTCGGCGAAGGCGGAAAGATGATCAGGCAACTTGGAACAGAAGCCCGCAAAGATATTGAACAGTTCCTTGGGCAGAAAGTGTTCCTCGAGCTGTTTGTGCGTGTGAAGCCGAAATGGCGCGATAATGATTTTATGTTGAAAGAATACGGTTACTATTGAGTTATGAGTTATGAGTTATGAGTGATGAGTTAAGTGGTTTAGTGAATGTTGGGCCGTAAATAGCAAATATTGAATGGGGCACAACCCCGATAGGGGGTTGACTTCGAATAACCCGGGGTGAAACCCGGGGATAAATTTTAATTCCGGTGGATCCATTTTTTTGGTTCACCATATAATAATTACAGAATGGGTTTTACAGTAGCAGTGGTCGGAAGGCCGAACGTCGGGAAAAGTACCTTTTTTAATCGCTTGCTTGAACAAAGGAAGGCAATCGTAGACGATTTTAGCGGGGTGACCCGCGACCGCCAGTATGGAGTTGCAGACTGGAATGGGAAAAATTTCAACATAATAGATACTGGCGGATTCGTGGCCCGCAGCGAAGATGTCTTTGAAAGAGAGATTCGCAAGCAGGTTCACATAGCAGTAGAAGAAGCGAATGCCATCGTGTTTATGGTTGATGCTTCCATAGGTATTACCGAAATGGATAGCTCCATGGCCGAAATACTGAGAAAGTCCTCCAAACCCGTGTTACTTGTTGTCAATAAGGTTGACAACCACGAACGTTTAATGGAGGCATCTGAGTTTTATTCCCTCGGTTTTGAACATATCTATTTTCTTTCGTCGATGAGTGGCACAGGCACAGGTGAACTCCTTGATGCTTTAGCTGATCTGATTACCGAAGAACAATCATCCGATACGCTGGATCTTGATGCCTTACCCAAGTTTGCCATTATGGGTCAGCCAAATGTGGGCAAATCATCTTTGCTCAATGCCCTGGTTGGCCAGGAGCGTACAATTGTCAGCGATATCGCGGGAACAACAAGGGATACGATCCATACCCACTACAATCTTTTTCAGAAGGACTTCATCCTTATTGATACGGCTGGTATCCGGAGGAAATCTAAAGTGCATGAAGATCTTGAGTTTTATTCAGTGATTCGGGCTGTTAAAGCAATGGATGAATGTGATATCTGCCTGATGGTGCTTGATGCCGAAAAGGGCATAGCAGCCCAGGACCTGAATATTTTTGGCCTGGCGGCTAAAAAAGGCAAAGGGGTGGTAGTGCTGGTAAATAAGTGGGACCTCATGGAAAAGGAAACAAATACTGCCCGGGATTATGAGGCGGAACTCAAAAAACGTATCGCTCCTTTTACCGACGTGCCAATTCTTTTTGTTTCTGCAAAAGATAAAACCAGGATTTATAAAGCAATTGAACTTGCCCTGGAAGTTTTTGAAAATAAAAAACGCAAGGTTCAGACCTCCAAACTGAACGATATCATGCTCAAAGCCATTGAATCGTACCACCCACCGGTCGTGCGAGGTAACCCGGTGAAAATCAAGTATGTAACCCAACTTCCAACCAATGTTCCTTCATTTGCATTTTTCTGTAATTTCCCGGATGATGTGAAGGAGCCCTACAAAAACTACCTCGAAAACCAGCTAAGGAAGAACTTCAATTTTACAGGCGTGCCAATCCGTTTATTTTTCCGTAAAAAATAAAACGGCACAATTAAAAAATAAAACGGCATAATTATGGCCGGGTAGGGAGGCAGTGCTCAAAAGGCACGGTTTTTGAAAAATAGATTTATCGAATTCATCATATGTTATTCGGTCAACTAATTAATCGTTTAAATGCGCACTTATTTAACAAAATATTCGAAATTAATCCCGCGGAACGCAATTAATTGATATTTGTTATTAGATTTGCGCCATCTTTAATCAAAAAAAATATTCAGATGAAAAAATTTCTTGCAATCATCGCTATCACATCAATCATGGCTTCATGCACAGACAGCTCAACTACTGAAGAAACAAATGCGGATTCTAGTGCTCCACTTCAGAGCGCTCCGGATTCATCTTCAATTACACCTGATACTTCAGCTTTGAAGGCTGATACTTCAACTGTAAAGCCAGACAGTCCTGCAGTAAAATAAGTAGTCCTGCAGTAAAATCAAAGGATATCATTGCATTTGCTATATAGGTCCTCCCGTTAACCGGGAGGATTTTTTTTTGGTGGAAGGGAAGCCTTTCCTAAAACGTTTTAGTAGATAACAAGGTTAATGTTTCACTTCAGGATTATCTTGCAAGAACGGGCTTCTTCCATTGCTGTTTAATATCCTGCACCAGCTCCAGGCATTAATGCTTAAGTGTTGGTAATCAGGACCATTTTAGAGATTGCTAAAAGCAGTTTTACCGAAAGCCATAAGAAAACCGATTGTCTTTGATGCTGAATCATGATCAAAATGAACTGCTGGCGCAATTTAGGTCAGGCGATAGAGCTGCCTTTGAACAGGTGTTCAGGTTGTATTTAAAACCATTACGCCTGAATGCTTTCCTGATACTCAGGAATGAGCAGGAGTCTGAAGACCTGGTTCAGCAATTGTTTCTCGATATCTGGAATCAACAGCTATACAGGAATATTCAGAAATCGCTGAAAGCCTACCTGCATACCGCCATTAAACATCGCTGCCTGAATTATCTCAAGAATGTAAGCAGACAAACAAAAAACCTGCACGAATATGCCGGGCAACTTGAAATAAATACCACAGAAACGGACGAACTACCTTCGCCACAATTGCTTACAGTTCTCGATGGATTGCCGGTGCAGCAATTGAAAGCTTTTCACCTGATCCATATGGATAATAAACGTTACCAGGAAGCTGCTGAGGAAATGGGTATAAGTATAAATTCATTAAAAAGCCATCTAAAGCTTGCAGTGAAATTCGTACGTATCAAATTAAAGGCATCTCCAATTCACCCATACAACAAATAATATTGTCCTAGTTCCGGATGCAGCTTAATTACGAAGAAATACGGGTATTGATAATTGAAAAGATTGCAGGTTCTATAGAGCCCGCAGATGATGTTATTATCGAGCAATTGATAAATGATGACCAGCACGTACTTAAAATGTGGCTGGCGATCTCCGAAGAAGTGCGGGAAGCAGAGTCTCTGGGATTTAGTTTAAACGTTGATGAGCAACAGCAATGGAACCGCCTGGAACCCTTAATGACAAATCCTTCTTCTTCAAAGATGAAGGTCCTTGCGATAAGAATGCTGGCGGCCGCAACTATATTCGCCGTGGTTGCAACGGGATACTGGTGGCTGCAGTCAGGCAAATCATCTGCAGATCCATCATCCGCTTCATCACTCTCTGCAATCAAAATAAAAGTACCTACACTCGAACTACCAAATCACCAGGTGGTGGAACTGACGGGTATTGAACATAAAAAGATCAGGATCAGCGATGCTGTTTTTGAAATAAAGGGAAAAACACTCCGCTATACAACAGCTCCCGGCAACAATCAAAACTGGACTTTATCGATCCCCCCCGGTTCCGACTATAAAATTCAACTGTCGGACGGCACAGAGGTCTGGTTGAATGCTGCAAGCAGCCTAAAATTTCCTGCGAATTTTAATCCAGGCACCCGTGAGATTTATATGGACGGGGAGGCCTTTTTCAAAGTTGCGAAAAACAAACAAAGCCCTTTTATCGTGCATACCTCAGCAACAGAGGTGTTGGTAACCGGCACGCAGTTTAACGTCAATACCTATAATAAAAACAAGGTTCATACAGCACTGGTGGAGGGTTCGGTAATACTGCGGAATGAAAATACAAAAGAGGTTCGCCTGAAGCCGGGCTTCGAAGCCAAATTTAGCAATCAACTCGGATTTGAAACGCAACCTTTCGACTCACTGGAAGTACTTTCCTGGATGAAAGGAATTTATTACTTCCGCAATACTCCGTTAAAAGAATTATCTGAAGTAATAAAGCGCTGGTATGATGTTGACACCGAGTTTTTCAACAGTGAATTTCAGAATAAAACTTTTAGCGGCGAACTGCGTAAAGAAGAACCACTGCAATCCTTTCTCGAAAATCTTAATCTTTCCGGAGATGTAAAAGGTCAGCTGAAAAATGGGAAAGTTTACTTCCGATAATTTTTGTTTGTTTAAAATCCTGCGGGCCTAAACCGATAGTTTCAAAATATTTTCCAATCCATTCACCCGAATTTTCAATTTCGATGTCTTTAATGAAATAATATTTTTTATTCATCCCAAAATTGCTGCCATGTCTTGCCTGAGAAAAACAGCTTCTATTCCCCGCATTTATTTCCTGGTTTTATTTGCATTGCTATTCAACAGCATTTGTGTAAATGCTCAGAACAATGATCCTGATGCATGGATCAAACTGAGCAAGGGCCAGACTTCGCTGGCCAATTTGTTCAAGTCAATCAAAAAGCAAACGGGCTTCACATTGTTTTACAGTAATGAACTGCTGAACGATGCAGAAAAAGTTAAGTTCAGTGCAGAAAAGGTCCGACTTGATGATTTGCTGACAGAAGTGCTGCATCCCAAAAATCTTTCATGGGTGTACAAGGAACACCTGATTATTCTGAAAAAGAAACCGGTTGAAGGTCATACCCGTTCTTTGGTCATGAATGCTGCTTTTACTCCAACTGTGCAGCGCTCTGCATTGCCTGTCACCGGGAAGGTGCTTGATAGCGAGGGCAAACCGGTGGCCGGAGCTTCAGTTCAGGTTGTCGGTTCCGATGCAGGTACCAATACTGATGCTAATGGTGCTTTCACAGTTGAGGTGAACAAGCCCGATGCTGTGCTGACTGTATCTTATGTGGGCTATCAGACCCAGCAGGTAACTGTTGGCAATAAAACAGACATCACAATACGCCTTATTCAGGTAAATACACAGCTAAATGAAGTAGTAGTAGTAGGTTACGGAACGCGAAAGAAATCAGATCTTACCGGGGCGGTTGCCACTGTTTCTGCTGCTAATTTGAAAGAGCGTGCGGCGGTGAATTTCGGTGAAGCCATCGCCGGCCAGATGGCCGGTGTGCAGGTGCAACAGATCACCGGTGCACCGGGTGGTGAAGGCCTTGCCATAAGAGTAAGGGGAACCGGTTCCATCACCGCGTCCAGCTCACCTTTGTATGTGGTGGATGGATACCCTATGGAGGGAGGCGCTTTCAATCTGATCAATCCTTCCGACATTGAAAGCATCCAGGTACTTAAAGATGCATCTTCCACAGCCATCTATGGTTCGCGCGGCGCCAATGGAGTTGTGATCATCACAACAAAGAAAGGCAAATCAGGTGCACCTACTGTAAGCTTTAACGCTTTTGCAGGAGTACAGCGTCGTTCTAAAGAAATGGAAGTAATGAATCGTGACGAATATGTTGAATGGTTCATCGATGGCAGAAACCAGGCCTGGCTGGATCAGCCGGTAATCCCCGCGGATCCGAATCAAACACCACATAGCCTCAATGATCTCAATTCCCGTCGCCAATTGTATCCAAGCGCGAACTCGCTGTATATGATACCCGATGGTAAGAACGGTTATAAATACAATTTTTTCGATCCGGCCTCTATTGCATCAATGCCTGATAATAACTGGCAGGATTTGTTGTTCCGGGATGCTATGATGCAGCAGTATGAAGTTTCGGTTATGGGTGGCAGTGAGAATACCAGGTATGTATTTGCCGGAAGTTATGTGAACCAGGATGGTATTTCTTTAAACACAGATTATAAACGATTTAATTTCCGGACCAGTGTAGAGTCTCAAATATCGAAACGCGTTAAACTGGGCCTGAACCTGAATGCTTTCAGTGCACGCGGCCATGAGCAGGCTAATGGCAAGGATGCACCCATACTATATTCATTGTTGCTGCCACCGATCTATGACCTCTACAATGCTGATGGAACTTATGGTTCTATGGTACGTAATCCCGAAGTACTGGCCGGCGATGTGGCCAATGCAATCGGTATAGCGAACCAGGTAAACAGGTATCGCAAAAGATTTGGATGGCTGGGAACATTGTTTGCAGAAGTGGATATTGTTAATGGTCTGAAATACCGCATCAACATCAATGGCGGCATTCGCAATAATGACTATGAAACTTTCGAACCTTCCGTAGTAGATTTTGATGGTTCGAGGGGACCCCGCCCCGCGAAAGGCATCAATGAACAGTCAACAGATTTTGATTGGGTTATAGAACAAACGCTTTCTTACAATAAGAAATTCGGAGAAAAGCATGATCTCAATCTGCTTGGGGGTTTCAGTAGTCAGAAACAATCCAGTGAAAACATGTATGGTGAGGCGAGAGGCTTCCCTAATGATGTGATTCAGACCTTGAATGCGGGCACCCCTTACCAGTTGACCAGTACAAAATCCGAATATTCGATGATCTCGTATTTTGCGCGTGCCAATTATACTTTCGATAGTAAATACCTCTTCACAGCAACAGTACGTTCAGATGGTTCTTCAAGGTTTGGAGAGAATAAAAAATGGGGCGTATTCCCTTCTGTGTCGGCCGCATGGAGAGTGAGCCAGGAAAATTTCATGCAACAATTCTCTGATGTCATCAGCGAGTTCAAGCTCCGCGCAAGCTTCGGTGTCGCAGGAAATAACCGGATTGGAAACTATTCTGCGATTGGCCTGCTCAGTACAGGTTTCTATCCAACAGGCGATTTGCTTCAAAATACTGTTAACCCCAGCACCATTCCAAACGATGATCTCGGATGGGAAAAAGTATCGCAGACTAACTTTGGTTTCGACCTTGCTTTATTCAATAACCGCATTCGCCTCGAAGGTGATTTTTACAACAGTAAATCCATCGACCTGCTACTGAACGTTCCGGTTCCTAGAATAACTGGTTATGGTAGCCAGTTACAGAATATCGGCAAGTTGCAGAACAAGGGAATGGAATTTTTGCTTTCGACGAAAAACCTTACTGGTAAGTTCAGCTGGTCAAGCGACTTCAATATTTCCTTCAATAAAAACACAGTGCTTGAAGTAGGGCCTGGCGGGCAGCCAATTTATGAGAGCGCACCTAATGCCAATAATTCGTTTATTACAAAACCAGGTAGTCCCATAGCCAGCTTCTTCGGATATGTTTTTGATGGTGTATTCATGAACCAGGCTGAACTGGATAAGTCTCCCCATCTCCCTGCAGATAAAGTTGGGGACGGTCGTTACCTCGATGTAAATGGTGATGGAAAACTGGATGCAAACGATAAGACTATTATAGGCGACAACCAACCTGATTTCCAGGGAGGTTTCACAAACAATTTTTCATATCAGAATTTTACTTTGTCGGCGCAGCTGGCTTTCTCCCAGGGTGCTCAATTGTTCAGTTTCTTTAACCGCATGGTTGGGATCTATCATGGCGACAGAAATACCCTGGTGGAACAAAACGGCCGCTGGCGATCTGTTGACGAACCTGGAGACGGCGTACACTTCAGGCCAACGCGAAATCCAACAGGATGGCAGCGCGACCCTTCATCTGCCTGGGTTACGGATGGTTCATTCATTCGCCTTCGCAATATTACTCTTGCTTATGATTTCAAAATCCGCCAGATAGGTGGTCTTAAAATAACTGGGTTGCGTGCATATGCTACAGCTCAGAATCTTTTTACCTGGACCAAATATCCCGGATTCGATCCCGAGACCAGCAGCGAAGGAGATGGCTTGGCAAGAGGTGGCGACTATCTGGGATATCCCGCAGCCAAAACAGTTATCATCGGTGTAAACTTAAGTTTCTAATCAATTAACAATTGCACTATGAAATATATCACGATTGCATTATTAAGCTTGCTTGTCTGCAGCTCATGCAAGAAAGAATTTATCGAGTTGAATCCACCCTCCAGTTTGAATTCAGAAGGCTTTTATAAAACCGAGACAGATATGAACCAGGCAGTCCTGTCTGCCTATGGCAATCTTCGTTCGGTGTACAACAATCCTTTCGTAAGGCTTGGGGAAATAAGATCAGATAATACAACTTACTCATGGTTAAGTGGTAACCCGGCAAATGATAATGGGATCGATGTTTTTGCTTCCCCGCTTTTACCTGAAAATAACTATCCTACCGACGCCTGGAACAATAGCTACAATGTGATCCTGCGCAGTAATATTGTGATCGGACGCATCGATCCGGTAAAATTCAGCAACGAGGCGCTGAAGAATCAATACATAGCAGAGGCAAGATTTGTACGGGCGCTCATGTATTTCTGGCTCAACCGGGCTTTTGGTGGCTTTGCTAATAACGGTGAGTTATTGGGGGTTCCAAAGGTTGACAAGGAGATGACCCCGGCTGAGGCTTATGAGATTAATCGCGTTTCACTGCAAGAAATCTATGATCTGATCATTGAAGATCTTAAATATGCGGAAGCGAATTTACCAGCCTCCTATAGCGCTAATGATAAGGGAAGAGTAACTAAATGGGGCGCAAAGGGGCTGTTGGCGAAAGTGTATCTGACGATGGCAGGATATCCTTTGAACAAAGGCAATGAATATTATACGCTCGCCGCTCAAAAGGCGGAGGAGGTAATCACTACTTCAGGTGCCACGCTGGTCCCAAGCTATAAAGACCTGTTCGATGTATCGAAAAAGAACAGCTCAGAATCTCTTTTTGAAGTACAGTATAAGAAGGGTAGTCCGAATGGCGTCACAGGTAGTCCATGGAACAACGATTTTGCGCCAAGATTCTCCAACAAAGAAGTAGTATTGGTGGGAGACAAGTCCGGTGTCAATGCACCGACCGGTGATATGTCGGCCGCCTATGAACCTGCGGATCCAAGAAAATATGTTTCCATGCGCGACAACTGGGTGAATGCCGCAAATGGCGCTGTACAAAATGAGAGATATGTTACTAAGTACTATGATGTTTCCACCAGTGGCAGCGACAATGGCAACAACTGGATCGAGCTCCGCCTGGCCGATATTCTACTCACTGCTGCCGAAGCTATGGTTCGTACAGCAGGCGACAAGGCGAAAGCTATAACTTATTTAAACAGGATCCGGCTCAGAGCCCGCCTTACACCTGGTAATCCCGCCATTCCCAAACCACCTGATCTTTTGAAAGATTACACAATGGGCGATTTTGCAAATGACAATGCTTTGTTACTGGCGATTGAAAAAGAAAGGAGAGTAGAACTGGCTTTCGAAAATCATCGTTGGTTCGACCTTGTCAGAACGCGGAGAGCAAAAGATTTAATGATAGCAGAACAGACAGCGGATGGGTTTCCACCATTCACCTGGAGCGATGATATGATGAGTTACCCAATCCCGATGACTGTTATGCAGTCGAATCCCGGTAAGATTACACAAAACAAAGGCTATGTTCAACTTTAAAAAATCGTCAAATAAGGAATCAGCAAATAAGGAATCAGCAAATAAGGAATCAGCAAATAAGGAATCAGCAAATAAGGAATCATCAAATTGACTAAACGGATCTGGAACCTCCATGAGTAAATCTCATACCTACCGCTTTTGCCTGTGGCAGGGCAGCGGCAGGTTATCGGAGGGTCCATTCAGAAAAAAAAATTAATAGCGGATGAAAACAAAAAACAGCATTTGGTTACTGGCCTCGGTGTTCTGTATGAATACTGCAATGGCACAGTCAGGTACCCTTACTAAAAAAGAAATTAACGATGGCTGGGTGTTATTGTTCGATGGAAAGTCTATGGATGGATGGCAGAAATCGAACGGGCAACCATTTAATGGTAAAGGATGGATCGTTGAGAACGGTGTGTTGAGCACTGATACTGTTTCAGGTCATGGCGGGGATATTATTACCACAAAAGAGTTTGGCGACTTCGAGTTGTCGCTGGAATTCAAACTGGAGCCAGGCACTAACAGTGGTATCAAATATGCCTTATTTAAAAACAAAAATGTAGGTTGCGAATATCAACTGATTGATGACGCAAGACATCCCGATGCAAAACTCGGCAAAAACGGAAACCGTACACTGGCTGCATTGTATGATGTATTACCTCCGTCTTCTGCTAAAAAAGCAAAACAAGTAGGTGAGTGGAACACTGTGCGTATCGTAAAAAAAGCCGCACATGTGGAACATTGGCTCAATGGTGCCATGGTATTGAGTTACGACAGAACGAGCGATATTTATAAAAACGGCTTTGCTGAAAGCAAATTCAAAAGAGACAATGGTTGGGGTGAAACATCGCCATCACCAATTTTATTGCAGGAGCATGGCGATATTATTCATTATCGCAACATCAGAATCAGAAATTTATAATCAACCATTTTAAATCTTTATATTTTATGGATAACAAAAGAAGAGACTTCATAAAGAAAACCGGCAGTTTTGTGGCCCTTGGCGGCCTCGCCTTTTCTACCCAGAGTTACAGAAGGATTATAGGTGCTAATGATCGTATCACCGTGGGAGTTATGGGATGCAATGGACGTGGTGCCGGCATGGCAGCGAATTTTGCACGCCAGAAAGATACCGATGTAATCTATATCTGTGATGTGGAAGAAAAAGCCCTGGCAAAAGGGATCAATGCCGTAAAAAGAGCATCCGGAAAAGAAGCAAAGGGAGTAAAGGACTTCAGAACGATATTATCTGATAAGGGTCTGGATGCGATGTATCTCGCACCGCCCGACCACTGGCATGCACCTGCAGCTATCATTTGCTGTGCTGCAAACAAACATGTGTACGTAGAAAAACCATTGTGCCATAATCCGTACGAAGGTGAACTCGCAGTAGCGGCAGCAAGAAAATACAAACGCGTAGTACAAATGGGTAGTCAGCGTCGCTCCTGGCCCATACTAACTGAGGGAATTAATTCCTTACATAATGGGGCTATCGGCAAAGTGCACATGGCTAAAACCTGGTATACCAACAACCGCGCTGCTATCGGAGTCGGCAAAACCGTCCCGGTTCCTTCTAACCTGGACTTTGAACTCTGGCAGGGCCCTGCTCCCCGCCTTCCTTACAAAGACAATCTTGTTCACTACAACTGGCATTGGTTCTGGCATTGGGGTACCGGCGAAGCACTCAACAACGGAACGCATGAAATTGATGTGGCCCGTTGGGGTCTTGGCGTAGACTATCCTACCAAAGTAAGTTCAGCAGGTGGCCGTTACAGATTCCAGGATGATTGGGAAACTCCCGATACACAAATCATAACCTGGGAGACCAAGGGCGCTTCTGTTATCTGGGAAGGCCGAAGCTGTAATGGAACATTGGTTGAAGGTGAAGACCGCGGTGTAATATTTTATGGTGAAAACGGTTCGATGACTACAGGCGGTAATAGTTATATCATTCGTGATCAGAAGAACAAAGTAGTGAAGGAAGTAAAGTCAGACGTTAAGATCGATGGGCGTGACACTTCGAGTCCTAGCGCCAGCCTCGATGGCGTACACATTGAGAACTTTTTGAAATGTATTCGCGAGGGTGGAACCCCAAATGCCGATGTTGAAACAGGACGCAAGAGCACTTTGTGGGTTCAGCTGGGGAATATCTCGCAGCGCGTGGGTGCTACATTGAATATCGATCAGAGCAACGGCCATGTACTGGAAAATAAAAAAGCTCAGGGACTCTGGAAAAGAACATATGCTCCTGGATGGGAACCCAAAATCTAGTTTGATTGTTTAGCGATTGGCTTTCAACAAATGGGCGAACATTAATTTAAGGAAACGCTGTATATCGAAAGTCAGTTAGGGTGGTGTGCAGGAAGTTAGCCTGGTTGGCTATCTTCCTGCCCGGGCCACCATAGGAATTTTATTTTAGCTTGAAAATGGTGTTTTTCCTCTTTAGTTGAAGATTTTCACTACATCCGGGTAGGGTTTACGCAACTGATAGTTCAGCTTAGTCCGCTAATTTGCTTGCAAAGCAAAGGGATATGGAGGGAAAGAACGGACTACTGTGCATCAGCCTGTATATACAGGAAGTGAAGATTTGTATGAGGGCGGCGAAGCTTTGTGTGAAGCGGGCGAAGCTTTGTGTGAAGCGGGCGAAGCTTTGTACGAAGGATATGAAGCTCTGGTTGAAGGGTATCAACCTTTGTATCCTTTGTAACAAGGGCAGTAAGCTGAAAAAGGGCTTTACCTGGATAATTCTGGTCCTGGTATCAATTGGGGGCAGGGCAGCCGAACTGCGATGGGATGGTGAAGCCAACGATGGACTGTGGCAGAATCCAACAAACTGGTCGTCCAACACCCTACCTGTAAATGACGATGACGTAGTTTTTGACAATTCAAGTATAACCGGCTCATACGTTGTTATGCTTGGACCAGGCAACGGGTTGATCAGCATTAGATCCCTTCGCATAACGCCTTCCGGGGTAAATACCATCACTTTCACTATTCCTGTTTCAAATGTTGAGGCTCCGGCCTTGAGATGCTCAGGTGCTATTTATGGTTTAGTACTTGATCCAGGTGGTGTGCTTATCAATGAGTCGGGAGCTTCCGCCGGGGTGACCATTGAGGTGGCCGATTCCATCAGGATAAACAATGGTGGCCGATATATCCACCGCACGGCAAGAAGCCATGCGGAGACTGTAAGATCATTATCAAGAGCGCCGGGAACAGAAGAGGGAGAGTTCGAATTCAATATCCCCGTGGCTTCCAGCACAATTTCACTTAGTGGACAGGTTTTTGGCAGGTTAAGGTTGAGTCCGGGGCCAAACGGATTAATAAACTATACTGGTACTGGAACCAACGGTCTGACGATACGTTCCGATCTTGAAATTATGCCGGGGGTAAATCTGAGCCTGAACCTGGAAGGCATATTGATCATCAGACGTAACCTTATACACAATGGCGGAGTTCTTAATCTGGCCTCGACAGCACGGAAGCTTTCAGTGGAATTAGGTGGCCACTTCCAACAGTCCACTTCGGCGATCACTACTGAATCGGGAACCGCTCAGCCTGAAATCATACTAGTGGGCAATTCTTTGCAGGAGCTGGCAATCCAGGGGAACATAACCAACGAAGTAGGTGTAAAAATAAAGAATCCAGGGGGAGTGGTTCTTAAGTCTTCTCTTTCATTACCATATAAGCTTTCCCTGGAAAATGGAATCGTCACCACCAATGAATACCAGATCACATTACAGTCTGCATGTTTGCTTGAAGTCCCCGTCTTGAACAGTACTGCTTTTGTGAATGGCAAAATTGAAAAAAAAGGATTGGCTAATGCTTCATTCTTTTTCCCGGTTGGGAAAAACGGAACCCGGAGATGGTTGCAGATTCACGAGGCCACGGGAGATTTTGTCGTTGAGTACATAAGATCCGATCCCCGTGCGATTTGCTTAAACTTTGGTGATGGAATCTCGCATGTTTCATCACTTGAGTACTGGAGCATAACAAACAGCGGATCGACAGCAAATGCTTTGGTGGAACTTTCTTTCGATAATGTAAACAGCGGTGGGATTACAGATCTGGGTAACCTACGTGTTGCCTGGCTCAATGCCAACACCTGGCAGGATGCCGGAAATTCGGCAACTACGGGATCAGCGGGTTCCAGTGGCTCCGTCAGCAGCCGAATGCAGAACTGGCCAAACAATCAGACTGTTCTATACTCTCTGGCGAGTAACACCGCCAGTCAAAATCCACTTCCCCTTCTCTGGAAAAGCTTTAGCGCGATTAAGGCAGGTGAGTCGGTAAGATTGGAGTGGATCGCTGAATCCCTGACCTCAACTTATTTCCAGGTCGAGAAATCATATAATGGTTCATCCTTCAGTTATCTCGATATAGTCCGTTCAAAAGATGGTTCTGGCAGTTATAACTATACAGACAGGTCTAATTCTACTGACCGGTTAGGCAGGTCCTTAACCTGGTTTTACAGGGTTGTAATGGTTAACCACGACAGTACCCGGGCTTCCAGCAAAATCATTAAGGTAGAACGGGGACAAGGATTTTTCACAACTTCCGGAACTGGTCAACTTGCAACCAGCATCTTCCTATCGGCTACTATTCTCAAAATTGATTTTCATGACTTAAGAGAAGAACAATATGTGATAAGTATCATAGATGTTGCAGGGCGAATACTTTTCAGAGACCGGTTAAAAGTAAAGGATGGCAAGTTATCGCTACCGGTTAACCTGGCCATTGTGAAGCAGATGAATCTTTTTATCCATCTTCAGGCAGATAATGGGAATAGCTTTACACTAAAAGCCATGGTGCAATAAGTGACAGTATTGTATTTAAGACAGTATTGTATTTAAGATTGTGTCAGCGCGGTTCAGATTTGTGAGATCAGGTTCTGTTTATCAGATTTGTGTGATCAGGTTCTGTTTATCAGATCAGGTTCAGTTTTTTCAGCCTGTTGTTAATTGCAGTTTTGTAAGCCTTTAACTCAGACATTTCTTTTTTGATAAAGGAGTTGTCTTCAAGTTTACCCACGACTGCGTTCATCTCACCGGTGCTTTCATAAACCATTTGACGGAAAGGATTTGAATAATCCTTGGCCCGCGACTCATAAATGCCTTTCACCATCCATTCACGGGTAATAATGCTTTGCTGAAACAACATCTTCAAACATCCATCATTAATTTTTTTTAAATTAGTTCCGGTCACCTGCTTCAACGCAGCCATAGCATGTACCAATTTATCGTGCTGATAGGTATCAGCATGCATTTGATAAAACAAATGAATATCATCCCAGCTTTTGATCCTGTTATTTGTTACCTGGTTTAATAATTTTTCCACAGCCGTTTCCTGTATCAGCTGACCACCAATATTTTTCCATTTTGTTAGTATCACCCTTGCAGGCAATTTTTCCAGGAGAGTTGAGGTTGAAGTAATTTTTTCCTTTTCCACAAAATCATTCAGCTGTTGCACGGCATAATAGGAAATTAAATCCTTAAACAAATGGTAAGCTGAAGGTACTTTAACCAGCAAAGTGCTACGGCCCGTATTTTCAAATTCTGTTGTATTGATCTCCAGTTCGTTTAAAATTTCATTGTGACTATCGAGTAGATCTTTTCCGATACGGATAAGTTCTTCCTGGCTATACTTTTTGTTGTCATTTATTTTTCTGAAATAAGCTTCAGCCGTTAGTCTTTGTAATAGTACGAGGGATAGAAGAATTTCATTGATTGTGTCCGGTGCCAGGAAATTGAATTCCAGTAATTGTTTTTTACTAGTGCGGTTATCCCGGTCTACATATTTCCAAGAGTTGCGGGCAAGCGCATACATGTTATACATGAACCAATAACCGGGCATTACAACCAACATGTCGTTCGTGACATCATTGCTGACTAAGGAAAATGGTATCGGGATATTCAGTTCCGCAGGATAATCACCTTTCGCGAGAATGGTGTAAGATGCGAATTTCGAATTGTGCTTGAGGCTCACACAGAGGCCTGGCCAGAACCCGCGCGCAGCCTGGACCTCACCATCCGGGCTCCGGGAATTGTGGTTGGAACCCACGGTAGCCCCGGCGGCAATATTAGATTGACCTTCCACCAGCGCCGCACATAAAAAGGAGTTGTTATGATGTTGTTCATGAGAAGGGAAAATAAGTGAATTCAATACTTCACAGCATGAAATGGTTGAATTATCTCCCAGGTAAGAATTGATAAGCCTGGCGCCATATTTCAGCTGAGAATGCGAAGCAATATAAAAACGAACAGCTTTTACCCCATAAAATATACGGCAACCATAATCAACAATTCCATTTACAAGTTCACAACCTTCGCCAATCTGGGATTTTGCTTCAGCAGAAGAATTGATGGTTACGTTTTTGATTTTATTTGCACCTTTTATATATGCATCAGTCCCGATCTTAACATCCTTTAAGATGCGGCAGTTCTTGATAACTGTTCTGTCACCGATGGTTCCGTAATAACCTCGGCGGTTGTCCATCGTTTTTTGTGTGAACTCCTTAAATTTGGCTTGAAGTAATTCGTTGTCCCGGTTCCGGGTCCAGAGATATGCGTCTCCTGGCAGCATGCCATCAAAAGGTATGATCTGCCTTCCCCCGTTTTCATTGCATACCTGTAACCAGATTCGAATGTTTTCATCTTCTCCGTCTTTCAGAATTCCGTTTCCAAACTTCGCTTTATCGGTGGTGGCGATTTCGCTCACGTTAACTATCATCACATCACTTCCAATAATATAGTGAGATAGATAATTTACATTATCAACCACAACATTATCACCAAAATCGCAGCTGATGATGGTAGAGTTATAAAATCCGACCGGCCTTCTGAGATTATGAAACTCGAGATAATAAGGTTCGAGTTTTCCGATCCTGACAAGGCCATAAAATTTGCAATTCTGAACAAGCTCCGGGTTGAATGCATTTGAAACCAGAATAAAATTCCAGTTATCCGAAGTATTACGGTTTCTCACAAGCATCTCAATCTCGTAGGCCGTCAACTGGCGATACGTGATACCATTGTTGTTCTGCTGATTGCGGAGATAATATTCTTTCTTACCCTTTGGTAAAAATTCAGGTGATATAAAATTGTAACCCAGTGTTTGAACAGGGCTTCTTTTGATATTGTTCATAAGCAGAAATTGGGGTTGAGACCTGTTATTCTACTGTTACTGATTTAGCGAGGTTTCTTGGTTTATCAACATCAAGTCCTTTTGCGACTCCGATATAATAAGCAAGCAACTGCATTGGCACAACACTCAGCATTGGAGCCACTAATTCGTCGCATTCAGGCACGATGATCACATCATCTGCGAGTCCTGTGACCACATCATCGCCCTCTGTGATGACGGCAATTACCTTGCCTTTCCTGGCTTTGATTTCCTGCATATTGCTGACTATCTTCTCATGATATGAATCCTTCGTCGCGATAAAAACGACAGGTAAAGTTTCGTCTACAAGGGCAATGGGTCCATGTTTCATCTCCGCTGCAGGATAGCCTTCCGCATGAATATAAGAGATCTCTTTTAATTTCAGTGCGCCTTCAAGTGCAATCGGGAAGTTATATCCTCTTCCGAGATAAAGAAAATCCCTCGCATCCTTATATTTTTCAGCAAGCTTTTTGATGGAGTCATTGAGTAACAGTGTCGTCTTGATTTTTTCAGGAATCTCATGCAATTGGTTAAGGAGGTGCATGAACCTCTTATTATCAATGGTTCCTTTTTCGTGTGCGATCTTTAAAGCGATCATAGTCAGCACGGCCAACTGCCCGGTAAAGGCCTTAGTGCTTGCAACCCCGATTTCATGACCGGCGTGTGTATAAGCGCCTGCATGTGAAATGCGGGCAATAGATGAACCGACTACGTTAACGACACCAAATATCGTCGCACCCTGTTCCTTAGCCTTTTCGATTGCCACCAAAGTATCAGCGGTTTCACCGCTCTGAGAAACGGCTATTATAACATCACCTTTATTCACTACCGGATTCCGATACCTGAACTCGGAAGCATATTCTACTTCCACCGGTATCCGGCATAATTCTTCGATAATATACTCGGCAAGAAGACCCGCGTGCCAGCTGGTTCCACAAGCCACTATTATGATGCGGCTGGCATTTTTTAACTGCTCAATATTGTTCTGAACACCTGCCATCGTGATCGTTGCACCTACTTCATCAAGCCTTCCTCTGAGGCAGTCAAAAATGGTATCGGGCTGTTCAAAAATTTCCTTCAGCATGAAATGTTCATAGCCGCCTTTTTCGATAGCCGCAAGTTCCATATCAAGCTTCTGAATGAAAGGCGTAATCTTTTCGTTACCCAGGTTTTTGAGTATGAGTTCATCCGGCCGGATGATGGCGAGTTCATAATCATTCACATACACTACTTCCTTTGTATACTCGATAATAGGAGAGGCATCGGAAGCAAGAAAATGTTCACCTTTTCCAACACCGATTACCAGCGGACTTCCTTTTCTTGCAGCGATCAGCGTATCCGGGTTATCTTCATCAATCACCACGATTACATAAGCACCGGTGACGCGTTTAAGTGCGATCCGGATAGCTTCTTCCAGTGAGCTATTGTTGTTCTTCTGAATATCTTCAATAAATTTCAACAATACCTCAGTATCGGTATCACTTGAAAATATGTATCCTTTTTTCTGGAGTTCAGATTTGAGTTGTGCGTAATTTTCAATGATACCGTTGTGTATCATTGCCAGCTTACCATTTGAGGAAGAGTGGGGATGAGCGTTGCGGTCGCTGGGTTCACCATGTGTGGCCCATCTTGTATGGCCGATTCCGATGGAGGCATGCAAATCTTTACCGACCAGGGAATTTTCCAGTTCTGCAACCTTACCTTTTTTCTTGAACACCTTCAACCCGCTGTTCAGCAGCGCTACGCCCGAGCTGTCATAACCCCTGTATTCAAGTCGTTTTAAGCCTTTGAGAATAACCGGGTATGCTTCACGATGGCCGATATATGCAACAATTCCACACATGATGTATTTTTTAAGGGTAATAAACGAAAAACTCCACTTCAACCATAAGGTTGACAGGGGTTCAGGATATCGGGTTAGTAAATATATAAGATTTTTGTATACAACTTAAGGCTTCAAGATTACATAACTAACCGCATATTATCAAGAGAAGGCTGCATTATTTGCCTGAAGGCCTAAGGGTAGAACGTCATTTACAGGTCAATATCTCATTTGATAAACTTCTTTAAGGTTACATTTTAAAGGTCTGTTCTTTAAAAAGCCCTGTTCGTTAAAAAAGCCCTGTTCTTTAAAAAGGTCCGTTCTTTGAAAAAAGGTCTGCTCTTTAAAAGGTCCGTTTTTTAATAAGGCCTGTTCTTTAAAAAAATTACGTTCCTTAAAGGCCTATTTTTTTAGATAAGTCTCAAACAGCTTAAATATCCGCTTGTATTCATCTGTCCAGCTACTTGGTTCTACAAATCCATGGTCCTCGACAGGGTAAACGGCGAGCTCCCAGTTCTCCTTCTTCAGTTCGATCAGCCTTTGGCTCAGTCGGACTATGTCCTGAAAATGCACATTCACATCAACCATTCCATGACACATCAACAAGTGACCCTGGAGACCCTCAGCAAAGTAGATTGGTGAACTCCGGCGATATGCCAGGCTATCTGTAAACGGCTCATTCAGGATATTCGAGGTATATCCATGGTTGTAATGTGCCCAGTCGGTAACTGATCTGAGTGCACCACCAGCTTCAAACACACCCGGTTTTGTAAACATCGCCATCAGGGTTATAAAACCGCCATAAGATCCGCCATAAATACCAATATGTTTGGGGTTCACACCCTGTTTCTCGACCAGGTATTTTGCACCATCCACATGATCGTCAAGATCCTTTCCTCCCATGTGCCGGTAGATACCGGTCCTTACATCACGGCCATAACCTGCGCTGCCGCGGTAGTCAATATCCAGCACCGTGTAGCCATTGTCTGCCAGGAAATTATGAAACATATATTCCCGGAAATAACTACTCCACCACTTGTGTACATTCTGAAGGTAACCGGCGCCATGTACAAATACCACAGCAGGTGCCGATGCATGCGGTTTGGAAGGTTTATATAATCTCGCATAAACAGTGGCCCCGTCCGTGGCGGTAAAAGTTACGATTTCCGGATCGCGCCATTTATAGGAACTGAATTCTGCCGTTTGCGCAAGAGTGGTGATTTGTTCAGGTTTAGCTCCGGCTTTGTTTTGCTGAAGATAAAGTTCCCAGGGCTTATTGCTGTAAGAGTACAGGTAAGCGATATTTTTCTCATCCGGAGAAAGCGTCGCCTGGTTCGAGCCTGTCATCCCGGTAATCTTCTCGGGTTCTCCACCGTTTGCAGGCAGACGATAAAGATGTTGTTCACCCGGATGAACGGCATTGGTGGTGAGGTAAAAAAACTTCCTGTCTGCTGAAAGTATCGTGCGTTGTACTTCAAATTTACCGGTAGTCAGCGCTGTCTTCTGTTTGGTTTCAACGTTCATTTTATACAGATGAGAAAAGCCTGTTGTTTCGCTTTGAAACCAAAAAGTATTTTCATTGAGCCAGATATTGCCGGCGCTACCAAAGGCAAAGCCAATGCCGGGGCCGCCAATCCAGGCTTCGTCACGCTGCCGGTCAAGCAGCACAAGTTTCCCTGTTGCAGGTTCCAATAACATCAGCCACCTGTCTTTGTTATCCTGTGAACGGACGTCCATCACCGCATAGTTGCCGTTATCAGACCAATAAGGTCCGTTGAAAGTTACGCCCCTGGGTAGCCGTCGTTTTGCTGTGTCTTTAGTCTTGTAGTCCTTTGCATAATCAGGTGCATCGGTAATACCGGGGATAGCGTTTATTTTCACCGGGATAATTGTATCTGTCTGCGTGTCAAATACGAAAAACTCCTGGCTGCCCGCCGGTGCGCCTACTTTCGTGCGGCCAGGAATATCCGTAGTGAAACCGCCTTCAGTAACCCAGGACGGTATGATGGTGTTTTTTTCACCAACAGGTGCCTTAAATAACCGGTAGGTCACAAAGCGCCCGTCGGGGCTAATATTCAGTCCCACCAGGTTGCGGTCATCCAGCGTGATCGTGCGGAGCGTTTTTATTTTTGGTTGAGATTTTGTCCATGCTTCTGCTTTATCCCGTTTTTCTTTTCTTTGTTTTAATACCTCGAACAATTGTAACTGTTCTGTTTTGAGTGCCTGTTCCTGTGGATCACCTGAGATATTTGCACCTGAAGCACCTGAGGTCCCCGAGCCCCGGGATGCTGAACCACGTTGTCCCTGCGCACCTCCAACACCACCAGTACCACCGGTAGCTCCTGATCCCAATGTCCCGGCAACACCTCCGCCGGCTCTGACAAAATTTGTGAGCTGCGTTGTGGTACCATCATTCATGTCAAAAGCAAACAGGTTTTGATTGCGGGTATATATAATCCTTGTGTCATTGTTGCCGAATTGCGGATTTGCTTCGGCTTCGATTGTCTGGGTGATAATTTTTGTTTTACCCGATTTTACATCGGTAAATAAGATATCACCGTTTTTCGTGTATACATAGGCGTTCCTTTTCAGGTTATATTTTATTGCCTGTGGTGATATACTGTTTTGTCTCAGTTCATACCCGGCTTTTTTAGGCTGTCGGTCAGCCAGGGTGATATAATACAATGAGTCATCACTGGATTTATCGGGGTTCCAGTTAAAAAAAAGATATTTACCATCAGCACTCCAGTATGGATTTGATGGTGAAGATCCGATCCAGGCGGGATCCCGCATGATCTTATCAATACTCAGGGAGGTTAGGGTTTCCTGGCTTTGTGAACTAGTAATAATAAATAGAAGCAGTAGGTTGGTACAAATTGTTCTCATAATTCTTATACTAAGATCTTGAAGTATTGGCTTGAAGATTAAATGCTATAGACATTGTATTGTAGCATAAATGCTATAAAAAAATTAATTGGTTAAGCGGGATAAAGCAATCTTTAAAGCAAAATTCCCTGCATGAAAAAATAAGCCGTCGAAAAATAAATTATCAACCCGGTTACATCAACTAAAGTCGCAACAAAAGGTGCGGAAGATGTGGCAGGATCGGCTCCAAGTTTTTTCAAAATGATAGGCAGCATCGACCCGGAAACGGTTCCCCACAACACCACGCCTATGAGTGAAAATCCAACGGTTAACCCAATGATCACGGTATGTTCGCCGTAACTGTCAAAAATGCCGTTCCAGATAATTACCCTTAGAAATCCGACCAGGCCTAAAATAGATCCAAGTAAAAGACCACTGATAAGTTCCCGGCGCATCACCCGCCACCAGTCGGTAACATGAATTTCACCAACAGCCATTGCCTGTATGATAAGGGTAGATGCCTGTGATCCACTATTGCCACCGCTGGAAATAATGAGTGGAACAAATAGTGCCAATACCACGGCCTTTGCAATTTCATCCTCAAAATAACCCATAGCGGTTGCTGTCAGCATCTCACCAACAAAAAGCACAATCAGCCATACCACTCTTTTTTTGAACAGCTTCAGAATTGGCATTTCAAGATATGGCTCATCCAGCGCTTCAGTACCACCAATTTTCTGCATGTCTTCACTGAACTCTTCATTGGCTACCCAAAGCACATCATCTATGGTGACAATACCCAGCAACAAATTTTTATCGTCCACCACCGGCAGCGCTACCCGGTTATTCATTTTGAAAGTCTGGTTCGCCACTTCCTGGTCGTCGTTCACATTCAGTGTGATTGAGCGGTTATCTATGATCTCACCCACCTGCTTGTCGGGACTCGCCAGGATAATTTCACGGATCCTCATATCATCTATAAATTCACCTTTATCATTTACCACATAGATCACATCAATGGTTTCCCTTTCTTTGCCGACTTCACGGATATAATCCAATACTTCCTGTACTGTCCAGTCAACCTGTACGGCAATATAATCTGGCGTCATTAGCCTGCCAACGCTTCCTTCCGGATAACCCAGCAGCGAGAGGGTAACGCGACGCTCCTCCGGATCAAGTAATTTGATCAGCTCTTTTACTACTTCAGATGGCAACTCCTCAAGAAACGAAGTTCGGTCATCTGCCGGAAGTTCGTTTAATAGTTCAGCAGTTTTGAATGGAGGCAATTCCTGGATAATCGTTTTCTGGGTATTAATGTCCAGGATTTTAAATACACTGGCTGCCCGGTGCACGCTCATGTTACTTATGATCTTTCCTTCATACTCAGGATATTCATAGATCAACCCGGCAACATCGCTTATGTTTTGCTGATTCAGGAACTCACGGATACGAAGCACCTCTTCATTCTGAATAACTTCCAGGAACTGTTCAAGCAGTGATTCTTTTTCGATTTCCAATGCCATGCCTAATTGTCAATTTCTATATTTATCTTTCAACCTCCTGCTAAACAGGTAGAGATGATGATGATCGTGAGGTATAAAGTTAACAATACAATTTTAGGATTTGGTTTAGGATTTTTAGCTATCTCCATCAAAATAACAGGATACCATTAAATGTTGATATTATGATTTTGCCGGTGTTGTTTATAACTTCTACCCGCGACATGGGAAAAGGTGTATTTACATCGGAAAACCTGGAAGCAGGGACAGTGGTCGAAATTTCGCCTGTAATAGTAATGAGTGATGCGGATCGCAAACTGCTTGATCAGACACGTTTGCATGATTATATCTTTGAGTGGGGAGAAAATATCCGGCAATGTTGTATGGCACTTGGGTATATCCCGATGTATAATCATTCATATAGATCTAACTGCGAATACGATATGGACTATGATGAGGAGATCATGACCATAAAAACCGTCCGTTTTATAAAAGCGGGAGAGGAGCTGTTTATCAATTATAATGGCGATTGGAATAACAGCAAACTTCTTTGGTTTGAAGCTGTTTAGAACCCGAATTTGCCTGCCGGCGGACTTCCTACAACACTAATATCACCTTTCACATAAACCTGGATCTGTATGGTTTCTTTTTTCGACAAAAGGCCTACTATCTTAAACTCACTGAATTTCCCGACCGTACTTAGCCATTCGTTTAAGGGTTGATTCATTCTTTTTTCAATCTCCGATTTGTTTTTTTGAATCAGCGCAGCCAGGTCGAGTACTGATTGATCTTTCAGTTGTTTTATTATTCGTTTACGAAAAAGGCCCCTGGCCATCTTTACAAGCATGTCTTTTGAATCAACAGAGAACGAAATATCGGGCATGGACAATACTTGTTTTGCGCTGTCCAGCACCGGCGTACCAGTTAAATGTAGCGTGCCTTTTTTATAACCGTCAAACCTCAGGTCAACCGTTACCTTGCCTTCCTCTGTACCACCAAGAGCAACTTCCCTGATAACGAAAGTATGGCCCTCTACTTCAAAAGGCTTGTTTTTTAAACTGTCGTTAAGCAGCCCCGAAAGAGAAGAATAATTGTAAACTGTATTGAGATAAGCAGAAATGCCCGCCGGGTTTTCAGTATTGCTGAAAGGAGGCAGATAAGGTTTATTCGCAATAGACAAACTATCAGAAGAGAATTCAGGGTTACCATTGAAGCCAACGGAAAACATCAGGCTGTCACGGATATAATTGAACTTCCCAAGGCGCAACAGGCTCGGATTGAGATTCAGGTACCCATATTTACTAACCGTTAATACCCTGTTTCCTTTTGCCCGCCATTCGGTCAGCATTTCATTATTATTCAGCGTCTGAACAAACTGATCAAAATTATCACAATAATTTTCAACAGAAGCCCGGATACTGTCTATTATCTCAGCAGTCATATCTGTTTGAAGAATAGAAACAGTGCATTTATCCCTTGGTACCAGCTTGTCAAGTGTCGTTTTAGTAACAACCTGGTATTTCGGTAACAATTGTAATTGTGAACTGATGTTCACGTCAACCTTGCGAAGCGGTTCACTACCAAACCCGCAGCTACCGGAGATCCAGGGCGATACCTGTTTACCAAACGCACAGGCAGCTTTACTGCCCGCAATCTGGTAACTTCCCATGAAGCTGATATTTACCTTGTTGTTTATGCAGGTGAGGGTTACGGGTGATCGGATAAACCGGTATTTATACCTGAATTCACAATTGGTTTGCAGATAGTCGGGCCATTTTTCGGAGGTGAACTCTTTGGCCATCATAGAGTCCATCTGGCGGATCAGGGGCTTCATATAAAGTTTCACAGGGATATTAATCTGTGAAACAGGCAAAGCCGGCAATGATCTTTTCTCAGTTTTTGAGATAGTTGTTGCGGTGGTTTTCGGTGAGGAGCAGGATCCGAAAGCCAGCGTTAAAAGCGAAACAGTCAACAGGTACAGTGATCTCATGAACTAAACGATTGGGTGCAAATTAACGTTAATAAGTTATGAGTTATGAGATATGAGTTATGAGATATGAGTTATGAGTGAAGTGGTGGGTGGTGAGTTGTGAGTTTGAATTATGTGAGTTATGAGTGTAAGATTGAGCAAAGAAATGCTGGCGATTTTTAGGGAATGAAACCTGTAGGGCGGGTGGTTTTTTTTCGATCGATAGAATAGATATAATAACCTATACCTGCACCTATTGTATTTAACAAAAGGTCGTCAACGTCAAAACTTCCCAGCACGGCAATCAGCTGAATGATCTCGAACACCAAACTAATGGTCAGGGCTCCCAATAACACGGGTTTTAATCCTGCCAATTGCCTGTATAACATTGGGACCAGGATTCCGAATGGAATAAAGCCAAGTATGTTTCCCAGCAGGTTTCCAACAATATCCCGCATGGCAAGCCGCGACTTTATGAATAGCAGGATGGTAGTGAAGGGAACAAGGTTAGCTCTTCTGAAATTAGCCTTAATCATGTCCCAGTCGTAGTTATAGAGAAAATGATGTACGTAATAAGAAGGGGGGCGCTTAAAAAGGATCATTTTTATAAGAATACACGCATATAAGCCGAATACCATCCAGGTTAATGTTCTGAAGCTCCATTTAAATATGACAGGCTTTTGATTCATTGTACGGCATAAAAATGGGGATTTTGGATTGATACTAACCGTATGATTAGCCGGGAGAACTCAGGAGATATCAGATCTGTTTCGCAATATAAGCTAATACTGAAAAAGATAAAAGCCCGGGTAGAAATTAATCCAGCCGGTCAGGCGTACGTTTTTTCTTTAGTACACCCGGCGAATAACCATGGTGCTTTTTGAAGATCTCGATAAAATTGCTGACTTTTTCATAACCAAGTCTTTCAGCGGTTTCATTAACACTTAAGGCGTTTTCGAGCATTAATTGTTTGGCAAGGTCCATTTTCTTTTCGAGATAATATTCATAGATGCTTTTTCCAAAGATCGCTTTGAAATGCCTTTTGAAAGTTGATTCACTCAGCGCGACGGACCTGGCAATCTGTTCAAGACTTGGAAGGTTTTTCTGGAGATGAGCAAGCAGTATATTTTCAGCTTCCATGATCTTCTCGAAATGAACATCCTTTATGGCATAAGCTTCAGCCGGCTGCCGGTTGAACATTTTCTTGAAAAATTCCGAAACCAGCACTGCCACCAGGGAGTTTACAGTCTCATTTCTTGTGCCATCATGAATGATAACTTCAAACAACTCGTTTATTGTCAGATTAACCGTAGTGGAACAAATGTCTGATAACACAAAAGGTGCATCGGTTTTAACGGTTCTTTCCCAGAGATCCGCAAACGGTAGAATTTTCCTCTTGAACTGAAGTTTCAACCATTCGGAAGATATACTCAGATCTATAACCTGTATTGGATGAAAAGCTGAAATTTCGAAATCATATGCTACATCATCTGCCAGCAGGTAACTTGTTCTTGCATCATAATTGTTGAACTGTGTATGTGTGCCGATGGTTCTGAGCTGGCAATATTCGGGGGTAAGAATATATACGAGATTAAATCCTTTGTTTTCTGTTGCGGAAATCGCATGTTTAAATAAACGTGTAGGCTGATTTAAGATTACATTCCAAAGTCTCAATGAGAGTCCTCGTTCAGGATTTAGTTTCCTGATAAATCCTTTACCCATTGAAGTATTGATGGTAATAAGATTCTGCTGAGAAACTTCTGCTGAAATAGCCTCAGCAAAATTTTGAAAGGAACGATCTGAGTTTAGTCTGGTAATATGTACCTGGTAATCCGCCATTGATTGCTTCTGTTAATTGTCTGATATTGGCTACCACCTATATGGATGTTTTTTTATCCAAAAACCCTGTAAATAAAAAACGATTGCGTTCTCATTGCTAAATCAGAAGCTTACCAATGTTAGGAACTTAATTCAATGCAATTATAATGCATTTAAGACTGCAAATTACAGACCTTCGGCAGATGATTTTATATTAAAAATTCTGATCCCATTCAGGTATCCATTTGAGTACATACAGGTAAACAATTGGTTAAAACAAACCATAAAAAACCTGTTCCATCGTTTGTGTGGCTGGATTAAGTTATACAGACATTGTACATTCGCTTAAATCATGCTTCATCGATATGGCTAATATTTTCAGGGCGATTTACCACGATGAGTTAAATCATTTTTATAATGCCGAAATTTATATAAGTTCCGTGACCCTGACCATGCGATTTAAAAATGAACAGGGACAAATGATCGACAGGAACTGGCTTGGTGAGGATATTCATTCGCTTGAGGAGGGAGAACTACAGTCTACACTTTACTATAGAAACGAATCAGGTAAACCGGAGAAACTTGTAATCCGTGACCGGGCTTTACTGGAACACATAAAACACCAGTTTCGTCACCGGAGATTCGCCGGAAAAAAAATGCATTACTCCACCGGGAAAACCGGTTATCGCATTTTTGCAATATTGCTGGTAATTCTGTTCATTGTCGGATGCATTTATTTCTTTTTTGTTCCCTGGCTTGGTGAAAGGGTAGCAGTGGGTTTTTCAAAAGAAAAGGAGATAAGCCTTGGAGATCAGATGTATAGTTCGATAATTTCCAATGCGAAAGTTGACCAGCATAAGACCACCGTTTTAAACAAGTTTTACGGGGAGCTTCATTATGATATCAATTACCCGGTGAAAATTACCGTGATACAATCAGACGAAGTAAATGCTTTCGCAATTCCGGGAGGACATATAGTAGTTTATGACGGCATACTTGAAGGAATGAAAACTCCGGACCAGCTGGCAGCTTTACTTGGCCATGAAGCATCACATATCCGGTTAAGGCATAGCCTGAGAAACATTTTCAGGAGTATGGCCAGGAAAATGTTCCTGCTGATCATTCTCGGAGGTGATGCCGGGATTGCAGGGTACCTCGCTGACCGGGCAGATGATCTGAAAGGATTGCAATATTCCCGGAAGTTGGAAACAGATGCTGATGATAGTGGAATAAGATTGATGAGAAACTCCGGGTTGAACCCGGATGGTATGTTGCAATTGATGGAGCTATTGGCAAAAGAAGGCGCTGGCAAAGAAACCTCTGCTCTGCTTAGCACTCATCCCGTATTCGAAAGCCGCATAAAAAATATCCGGCAGCAACTCCATCAGGCGCCAGGTGATCCGAAAAGCAATCCACACCTCGCAGAATTATTCCACGAAATTTACGAAACGGGAAATTCTTATTAAGGACTTTTACAAAGGACCTTAACTGAGGACACTTACTAAGGACACTAACTGAGGATATTTGCGCCTTTAATTCATTTCCAGGATCTCGCCCACATGTTTCCTGATGTTGTCCGCCATTTTTTGCGTGGGCAAATCATTGGAATCTCCCCCAAAAGGATCTTCAATTTCTTCTGCGATTAATTCCAGGGTAGCCAGTACATAAAAGATCAGGCCAACGACGGGAATGGTAAGGTAACCCAATGCAAACACCAGGCTAAAAGGAAGCGTCATTACATAAATAAAAATGAAACGCTTCAGGAAGGTGCTGTAAGAAAAAGGAATCGGGGTGTTTTTTATTCTTTCGCAGGCGCCGCAGACATTTGTGAAGGTTTCCATTTCATGGTTGAGAATAATAAGTTGGTCACCTTTGATTTTACCCTCTTTATACAGATCATTTATCCTGCCGATCAAAAAACCCGCTACCTGGTTTGGCACATGTTTATTTTTATCGAGATAAGCCAATTCCGGATGATCACTTTCGTCAAGTGAGAGCCTTGTTTGTTCTGATGCCAGGTGATGGGCAAGGACCGAAGCATACATCGCAATACTTTTCCGGAAAAATTTCCGGCTTGCAGTATCGGCAGGGTCCAGTATCGCATTAAGCTTGATTGCAATGTTCCGGCTACTGTTTACCAGGGTTCCCCAAAGTTTCCGCCCTTCCCACCAGCGATCGTAAGCAGTGTTCGTTCTAAATACCAGCAACATCGAAATAGCAAAGCTGAGTAGCGTGTGCATGATAGTCAGGTTACTGACTTTGCTGTTTTTTGTCAGCTGAAAATATTCCAGTTCGAGATAAGTAATCAACCAGGTGTATAAACAAACACAGATTATAAGAATATATAACTTTTTTAGTGTGTCTGCCTTGTCGATGCGGAAAAAGGAGTACCAGTCTTTAGGATTGTATGTCTTCATGTTTCTTGCGTTTAGGGCGTTTTGCCTTCAGCGGCTTTTTCCCTTTCTTTCATTTTTTGCTGGTAACTGATTCCTTCTTTGATCCATTTTTCGGCTGGCTTCTTTAGCAGGAAATGATCAAAAAATTCTTTTTGTCTTTTCTGATAATCGATTTGGTTCTCTTTTTTTGCAAGGCCATGGTTTTCGTCCGCATAAACCAACATGATATGCGGCTTTTCCATGCGACGCATTGTGCCATACATTTCAATACCCTGGTGCCAGTCTACCGCTCCGTCCTTATCACCAAAAGCTACCAGCAGGGGAGCCTTGATTTTAGCAGCATTAAACATGGGCGAATTGCGCATATGGTCCTCCATCCGGTCATACCACGGACCATCAAATCTGCCCTGGCTGGTTTCAAATATCTGTTGATCCGGTGTGCCGGAGTTCCAGTAGATCGACAGCGACATACTGATCAGGTCCGTGAGCGGCGCACCCGCGCAGGCAGCTTTGAAGATATCAGTCTGCGTGATTATGAATGAAGTCTGGTAAGCGCCCCAGCTATGACCCATAATACCAACCTTAGCCGTATCTATCATACCTGTTTTTAATACTTCCTGAACGGCAGGAACCACGCAGTTGACCGCGCTCAAACCAGGATCATTAATGTCGTAGACAATGTCAGGTCTGAAAACAAAATATCCGTTTGTTGTAAAATTAGAAGTGTTGTATGCGCTTCTTATGGACGGGTTAGTATAAAAATGAACTGTGTTCGACAGGATCTCATAAATGTACACGATCATCGGATACTTTTTCCCCGGTTCATAGCTTGCCGGGTAAAAAAGAGCACCCTGGAGTTTTTTACCTTTGGTATTTGTGAAATTTACCAATTCACTTTTTCCCCATTTGTAGTTTGCCTGCTGAGGATTCGTGCCGGTGATCTTTGAGGTTTCAATAAAATTATTTGTTGCATATAACTCAGGGGAGATGTTATAATCCTGCTTTACATAAACAAAGGCGTTTGCATCTTTTGCTTTTGATAAGCGGTTGATCATCTTGTTCTCAAATACAAGTGGGCTCACCTTGCCTTTATCATACCGGTAATAACCAAAATATTTACTGGTATCACCCAAAGCAGAAAAAAACAATGGTTTTGAATCATCCAGGTAAGGATATTCGAAGTCTACCCGGTTTACACGGAAAACAATTTTTTGTTCCTGGCCATTGGTGAGTTTTCTTGCTCCTTTTCCATCAGGTTTTACTGCCCAGATATCATATTCATCATAAAGTAACACCTCCTTATCTCCCTTGATCCATCCACCTTGTCCAAAAGGTGGTTTCATAGCCGGATGATCATCTCTTGTGTTCCAGAATGTCGATTTGATAGTTGATGTCAGATCCGTTGTGACACCTGTAGCAATGTTATAGCTGTGCCAGTTTTTATCTTTAAAGAACAAAAGGTATTTCCCATCCGGAGATGTTTGTGGTGCTGTAAAAAATCCCGCCTGTGCTTTTTCCAACACAGGTTTTTGCTGACCCGTTTTGGCGTTCACCAGGTAATAATCAGCAAAATTTTCTTTGAACGCGGGTTTGTATTTGTCCGAAGTAGAAATAACAACATAATCACGACTGCCATTGATGGAAGCATTGCGGGTTGTATCCCAGGCCAACTGAAAGAATTTATCTGCAGTCACATTCCATACTGATAACAGGCTTTCTTCCTTATCACGGTTATATGTTATCTTTTGACGTGGCTGAATTTCGTTGTCCTTCCAGTGCCATATGTCAACCGCGGCTGGTTTTTCATCCTTCAATTCGGATTTAGCCAGACCTGGTTTTGCCGCATCAGCAGGTTTTGTTTTAGCTGTATCGTTAATATTTGTTTTTGAGCTATCCGTGGATTTGGTCTTTGAAGTATCCGTGGTTTTTTTTGTTTCTTTAGCCGGCTTAGGGGTCCAGTCTTTTAAACCAAAAAATACTCTGTCAAGATCATCGCTAATCGTAATATCAGAGCTGAGATAAACTCTTTTGTTTTTAGGAAAGTCCGGGCGTTTTACGGGATTAAAATGTTTGAGCGTAGGTGATTTCGAAACATTTGAGTAAATATAGATTGATGCATTCTCTTCTTCGAAAGCAGAATCCTTAAATACCTTATAAAATGCCAGGCCTTCTCCTTCTTTCTGCCATTGGAGATTTGTGAATCTCATCGTATCGCTGGCAATAACTTTCAAAACAGAAGTGTTGAGATTATACAATTCAACACTATTAGCTGCTTTATTCCCGGTTTCTACAATGTAAGCGAACAGTTCGCTTTTCTTGTTGAAAGCAAAATTCGTTACGTTACCAATTGTTCTTGTAGAACTGTCACCGAGATTTCTTAACAACAGTACACTGCCCTTGTCTTTGTTTTCTTTTGGTGCGGCAAGTGAAATCGCCAGGAATTTTCCATTTCTTGAAAACCCGAAATTGCTGATGCCTTCATATACCAGTTTTTGGCCGGTCTTCAGATTCAATAATCCCATCTTGTTGTTTTCGACCGGCTTATTTTGTTCGCGCAATTTTTCAGCTTCCTTAAAGGGAAGACCAATGCGGTATGCAAGCCATTGATTGTCTCCGCTGAATTCCCATACGGAACCAAATTCCAGCTTATATATTTTTTTTGAATCCCTGTTCACTAAGTACAAGGTATCGTTATCAGTTTCAACGGTGATACGATAGGCCACCCAGGCACCATCCGGCGAGAGATCGGCGGCATTTATGGATTGCCATTTACCATAATCAACAGCCAAAAGGTCTTTTTTCTGAGCGGTTCCTGTTAAGACTGCGAACAAACAAAACAGTAATAAGAGGGGGATTTTCTTCAGATTCATTTAATATAATTTAATGACTATGCCGGATTCCTTATCCGGCATATTTTCAATATAAACGATTGATTTAAATAAATTTCACCAGTTGAAGTAAAGTCATGAAAATTTGTCCTGAAAAGATAAAATGAGATATGTTCTGACATTTTATTATTCCCGACAGGCTGTATTTCAAATTTAAATATAGCTTAAGTCCCGAAAATTCCGCTCGCTGAGCAGATTTTTGAGATCCCATGGTAAGGATTTTAATAAGACCGGACGAATTCCTTACAAAATTAAATTAGGTCAACCTGAATTTGGGCTCCGGCTTTTATTCATATATTCAGGTATAGCAAAACTGCGCTGCGGAAAATAAGTTATCAGAGGGTCAAACCCTTGTAAAGCATTTTATGCAATAATATTCCCTAACCTTCAATAAATATAAAATGGAAACCATCATTGATTTTTCCAGAAAAGCAGTCCTGCTGTTATTGTTGTCAGCCAGCTTTAATTTTTTATCAGCTCAAAACTCAAGAAAAGAAAAAGATTCTATAAAAGCCCAGATGACAAAAAGCCAGGTTGAGGCAAAAAGCTTTGTTTTCCAGGCCCAGTCAGCTTCCCCGATGCGGGGAGGAAGAAGAAATTTAACTCCTGGTTACACACTCCTGATTTCAAATGATACATTGGTAAGCGACCTGCCGTATTTTGGCCGGGCTTATTCTGCAGGCTATGGTACTGACGGAGGGATAAAATTTATCTCAACCAAATTTGAATCAACAGTAAAGAATCGCAAAAAAGAAGGATGGGAAATTAACGTTAAACCTACTGACATAAGCAACATAGAGGTACTGATCATCACGGTTCACGAATCCGGCTCTGCATCATTGCAGGTAAAAACCCGCGACAGGCAGCCTATTTCTTTTGATGGATATATTGAAGAACCTAAAAGCCGAAAATAAGAACATAAGGTGTATACCCCATTGCCCCTGCTCGAAGCATTACGTCGGTCCGGAATGATTTTTTTGAATCAGCCTTCCCGGTGTTCGATCAGCTGCACTTCACAGGCAATCTTTACTTCTTCTCCAACAAGAATTCCACCGGCTTCTGTCACAACATTCCATACAAGTCCAAAATCCCTACGGTTGATTTTGCCATTAATAGTGAAACCGGCTTTTGTGTTTCCCCATGGGTCCTTGACTACCCCGCCGAACTCAACATCAAGTTTTATGTTCCTGGTGACTTCTTTAACGGTGAGATCTCCATATAATTCGTAGGAACCATCCCCATCAACCGACTCATATTTTGTTGCCTTGAAAGTAATAGCCGGGTATTTTGCTACATCAAAAAAATCAGGTCCCTTCAGATGGGCGTCGCGGTCAGCATTGCCGGTAGTCAGTGAAGCCACCACAACGCTGAAAGTCACTTTGGCTTTCATGAAATCTTCCTCCTCTGTTTCAACATTGCCTTCATACTCGCTGAAACTGCCGGTTACCGTTGAGATCATCATGTGTTTTACCTTGAACTCAATCTGCGTATGCGCTGGATCCAGCACCCATTTTTTTATCGCCATGGTTGAATAATATTTTAAGGTGAAAGGTAGGAATTTATCACAAGGTTTAAACAACGTTTAAGCCTGGATTTGTGATCAGGATCAGAATTTTGAGTATAGAAAGACTACCTTATCAACGCGGAGCTTCCCTTTGCAGAAATCTTTTTACCGGTATCAGATTCCGTATAACTAAGGGTCCAGACAAAAATGCCTGCGGGCTGGGCTTTTCCATTGATAGTTCCATCCCATTTTTGGGTCCAGTCAGATGTTTCAAAAACGACCTGGCCATATCGGTTAAAAACTTTGAACACCAGGTCTGTAGCCTTGAATGCATTCAACGGATAAAGGAAATCGTTCACACCATCACGGTTAGGTGTAAACGCCGATGGTACCGCTATATAACATGAGCTTACGGCTTTGATTGTAGCTGTAGCAGTATGGAAGCAACCGGCAGCATTGCCTACGGTCAATGAGACATTGTATTTTAATTCCCTGGTCAGCGCAGGGACCTCGTAACTCTGGGGTGATGGATGCTGGCTCGCACTTGTGAACCCATTTCCAAACTGCCAGTTCCATGATGTTATTTTTCCCCGGCTGCTATCAATGAAACCCGCAGTTTCCTTAGGGCAAACAATTTCAGGATAAATAAATTTCGCCGTCAGTTCGTTGTCAAGCATCACAGACTGGTTACTGGTGTCTGAACAGAAGCCGTTACTAACTACCAGGGATATGCGCTTTTCGCCAAACTTTGTATAATAAGCATCCGGATTTTGCAGGTTGCTTGATTTGCCATCGTCAAGGATCCATTTCCAGTTGTTAATTCCATTGCGTCCATCATGACGGAAGTTTATGGTATCAATAGTGCATCCCATAAATACGTTGTAGCTGAAGGCTGCTGAAACTGTGTCTTTAACACTAAAGGGTAGTGAAGATCCTGGGGGAGTTGACTGGCCACATTCATCGATCAGCGTGTTCAGATCGCTTCCGTTTACCAGGCTTACCTGGTAGTTACCCCCGATAACGACCGGAGATTGTAGCCTCAGGCTGATGGATGTTGCCAGACCTGAAGCATCACAGGTTGCGGTGGCTCCTGATACTTTCAAAACCGAGGGCCCGTTAATTACAAAATCACTGCCGTTAACAGCTACGCTGTTACATCTGATGGGGCGTTTAAAAATCAACTTCAATTCATTAGGTGAACATGCTACCGGAACCAGGCTGTCCATTGGTGTGGGTTGCAGCGCGTTTACTGTAAATGATATTTCCTGTGTTCCAAGGGAGTTACCACAATAGTCGATTAAGCTGTTTCCGTCTGAACCTATTTTTCCATTGAGTTTATATGTTCCCGCAGGCAGGGGATTGTTTAGGGTGAGGTTGATGGTTTCCATGTCAAAGCCATTTGTGCAGGTGACGGTCGCAGCCGCTTGTACTGATGCCAGTGGTGTTGATAACTGGAAATCTGTGCCATCCGCTGCAAGCGAGTTACACCTCATTTTTTTATTCAGCTTCACAGTGAGTTGTGTTCCATCACATTTGACTGATACGTTTTCTATTGCTGGTGGCTTTGTATCCGTGATGCTTGCAGTTGATCCGCTTCCACCAAATGAAAGTTTATAGCCACTCTGGCTGTCGGTGAAATGACTTACCAGCATAATATATTCATGACCCTTGATAAGTTCCGGCATAGTACTGAACAATGCTTTACCCGGCCCTTCGCAAACATGCGGCGATCTGCCTGCAGCCGAGGCCCCCGTAACACCGCTTTCGCCGGACCAGTTGCTGGCTACGATGAGTGAAGCAGTGGTATAGACGTCGTTTGGATCCCGGCCAGTAATATCAAAAATCTGCCAGTCATAATCATCTCCCAGGTCATTGGGGGTGATCTGAAAGCCAAGTTTGCCGGCTTCGAAGCAGGTGAATTTATACCAGTAAGGGTTTTTATCAGTAAGCGTAACCGTACATCCTATTCCGGGAACCGGCCGGTTCCCACAAATCGCAACGGTGTTTTGTGTGAAAGATGCTGTACCACAAACAGGAAATGCAGTGCCCGGATTTTGACCGAGAGCGGAGCAAGTGGACTGTGTATAAGCCCGAAAAATAGTTAAAGTGAACAGGAAAATGAGTGCCGCAGTCCTTGTGTTCATAAGTGATTGACTCAAAATAATGAACTAACGCTGCAACTTCCAAACATATTTTTGCATATGGTTAGTAAGATATACCCAGTTTTGGAGGTATTGCCGGTGTGAATTTTTGATGAATTAAAAAAGGGAGGTCAGCCCTCCCTTTTATTACTATTATAGTTTTTTACTTATCCTGTTGAACGGTAGATGTTCGGTCAGTGAAAACTTGCGGTCATTGTCTCGCAAACTGTTTCCTGATCACATTCAATGCACCACCGGCTTTGAACCACTCGATCTGCTGATCATTATAGGTGTGATTCAGTACAACAGTATCCTGGGTACCGTCCGCATGGTTCAACACCATTTTCAGTGGTACACCGGTTGCGAAAGATTGCAGGCCGATGATATTGATATCGTCATTTTCCTGGATCTTGTCGTAATCGTCCTTGTTATCGAAGGTGAGTGCGAGCATACCCTGTTTCTTCAGGTTGGTTTCATGAATACGTGCAAAACTTCTGACAATAATCGCACGAACCCCGAGATGACGTGGTTCCATAGCTGCGTGTTCACGGCTGGAACCCTCACCATAGTTTTCATCACCTACTACAACCGTTCCCACATAGTGAGCCTTATAATAACGGGCAGCATCTGGCACCCCTGTATAATCTCCGGTCAGTTGATTTTTTACCGAATCAGTTTTATCATTAAAATAATTCACGGCACCTATCAACATGTTATTGCTGATATTGTCAAGATGTCCGCGGAACTTCAACCATGGACCTGCCATAGAGATATGATCCGTGGTACATTTTCCTTTGGCCTTGATAAGCAATTTCAATCCAAGCAGATCCCTGCCTTCCCAGGCCGCAAATGGTTCCAACAATTGTAAGCGGCTACTTTCCGGACTTACTACTACCTGAACCCCGGTACCGTCGGCTGCTGGTTCCTGATAACCTGCATCTTCAACCGAAAACCCATTCGGAGGCAGTTCAATACCAGTTGGTTCATCAAGCTTTACGTATTCACCGTTCCTGTTTTTCAAGGTGTCTGTGAGCGGGTTAAAAGTAAGGTCACCGGCAATTGCAAAAGCGGTCACAATCTCTGGTGATGCTACGAATGCGTGTGTACTTGCAAGACCGTCGTTGCGTTTTGCGAAGTTTCTATTGAAAGAGGTGATGATAGAATTTTTCCTGTTTGGATCATCGATATGCCTGGCCCACTGACCGATACAGGGACCGCAGGCATTTGCAAGAACAACGCCGCCAATCTGGTCAAACGTTTTCAGAAACCCGTCTTTTTCAATGGTATATCTCACCAGTTCAGAACCGGGGGTAATGGTAAATTCAGCGTTTGTTTTTAAATTCTTGCTGATGGCTTGTTCTGCTACGGAAGCTGAACGGCTGATATCTTCATATGAAGAGTTTGTGCATGATCCGATAAGTGCAACTTCCAGTTTTTCGGGCCAGTTGTTGGCACGAACTGCTTCTCCAAATTTACTGATAGGCCAGGCCAGGTCAGGAGTGAAGGGTCCGTTTACATGCGGCTCAAGTTCATCAAGATTTATCTCGATCAGCTGATCATAGTATTTAGCAGGATCCTGGTAAACTTCCGGATCTGGTCTCAGGTGTTCCGCAACTCCGTCGGCCAGTGCAGCTACTTCTGCACGTTCGGTTGCTTTCAGGTAAGCAGCCATTTTCTGATCATAAGTGAAGATTGAACAAGTGGCGCCAATTTCAGCACCCATATTACAAATGGTTGCCTTACCGGTGGCGCTCATGCTATCTGCACCTTCGCCAAAATATTCAACTATTGCCCCGGTTCCACCTTTTACAGTAAGAATACCGGCAACTTTTAATATTACATCTTTTGGTGCGGCCCATCCGCTCAATCTGCCGCTAAGCTTTACACCAATCAGTTTTGGCATTTTGAGTTCCCAGGGAAGGCCAGCCATAACATCAACGGCATCTGCACCGCCAACCCCGATTGCCACCATACCTAAACCACCGGCATTTGGCGTATGTGAATCAGTACCGATCATCATTCCACCCGGGAAAGCATAGTTCTCCAGCACCACCTGGTGAATAATTCCGGCACCCGGTTTCCAGAATCCGATACCATATTTATTGGAAATAGAAGCCAGGAAGTCATAGACTTCCCGGTTTACGTCTTTTGCTGTTGCGAGGTCTTCCACTCCGCCTGTTTTTGCCTGGATAAGGTGATCACAATGTACAGTTGAAGGCACAGCTACCTTGCTGCGGCCACAGGTCATAAACTGAAGCAGTGCCATTTGTGCCGTAGCATCCTGCATGGCAACGCGGTCAGGTGCGAAATCCACATATTTTTTGCCCCTTTCGTAGGCTGCCGTCGGTAGATTGTAAAGATGACTATAAAGAATTTTTTCTGCTAAAGTGAGAGGCGATCCAGTAAGCTTTCGGGCTGCTTCGATTTTCGCGGGCATTTCCGAGTACACTTTCTTAATTAGATCCAGGTCAAATACCATAAATAGGGATTTAAATTGTTTGTAGCAGGCGGAATTTTATTCCGAGCTAACTTTTTGATTATGATAGAATTTTTTGGCTATCCGGTCGTTCTAAAGTCGTGCAAATTTACCAATTTTTGAACTTATCTTCTAACGTATTTTGGCACGATTTTATTAATTTTTACTAAATTGGGCTTATGAATCGTTTTAAGTATTTTATCGAATGGCAGGTATTCGGAGTTTGTGCCGCCATTGGTAAGTATATGGGGATAGCGCCCTCGCGCATCCGGTCCTGGTTCATATATGTTTCTTTTATGACGATGGGATCGCCGCTTATCGTTTATTTTATCCTGGCGTTCTGGATGAATATCAAGCGATACATCCTTTCATTCCGCCGGAACCCGTTTTGGTATCAATAATTAAGACACTATCACTTTCCGGAGTTTTACCATCTTTGCAAGCAGGTTTTCGAGCAGGTCAAGTTTAAGCATATTCGCCCCATCGCTTTTTGCAACGGCGGGATTAGGGTGGGTTTCGATGAAGAGTCCGTCAGCACCAGTGGCAATGGCAGCGCTGGCAATGGTGCCTATCAGTTGGGGATTGCCACCAGTTACGCCGGAGGTTTGATTTGGCTGTTGAAGACTGTGGGTGCAGTCCATTACAACGGGGACATTATGTTGTTGCATCCAGGGAATGTTCCGGAAATCAACCACCATGTCCTGGTAGCCAAAACTATTTCCTCTTTCAGTAAGTATCACTTTTTCATTGCCAATATTGCGGATCTTATCAGCAGCAAATTTCATCGAAGGTCCGCTTACAAACTGGCCTTTTTTCACGTTGACGATCTTACCGGTTGCAGCACATGCAATCAGCAAATCAGTCTGACGGCATAGAAAGGCCGGAATCTGAAGTATGTCAAGGTATTTTGCTGCCATTTCAGCTTCATCATGTGCATGGATATCCGAAGTAACTGGCAGGTGGTAAGTTTCTGCCACTTTCTTTAAATGTATGAGTGCGGTTTCATCACCTATACCCGTAAACGAAGTTGAGCTTGTGCGGTTAGCTTTACGATATGAAGCCTTAAAAACATATGGTATACCCAGGTTTTTACAAATGGTAGAAACCTTGTCGGCAACTTCCAGAACGAGCTCCTCACTTTCAACCACACAGGGGCCGGCGATCAGGAAAAAATTCTTCTCATCATATTGCTGGCCGGCGAAAAGGTCCGTCATAAATTTTTCCATGGGTCAAAGATAAGAAGATCCCCGACGCATTATATTTGCGGCATGATAAAAGAAAAGATTCTGGTGATTGGTGCTTCCGGTCAGATCGGGGTGGAATTAACCCTTGGTCTTAGAAAGATTTACGGAAACGCAAATGTGGTTGCTTCTGATCTCCGCGAAGAAAACGAATTATTGAAAGGCACCGGGCCTTATGTCAGTATAGATGTGATGAACAAGGAGATGCTACATGTACAGATTATCAGGCAGAACATAACACAGATCTATTTGCTGGCAGCCATCCTTTCCGCCACCGGCGAAAAAAATCCCAACCTGGCCTGGAACCTGAATATGCAGGGACTGTTGAATGTGCTCGATATAGCGCGGGAAGAACAGATCCATAAAATTTACTGGCCAAGCAGCATTGCTGTTTTTGGGCCAACATCACCAAGGATTAATTGTCCGCAGCAGACCATCATTGAACCTACTACAGTTTATGGTATCAGTAAATACGCGGGCGAATTCTGGTGCAACTACTTTTACCATCGCTATAAAGTGGATGTGAGAAGTTTGCGGTATCCGGGTTTGATAAGTTATAAATCAGCACCCGGTGGTGGTACCACTGATTATGCGGTCGAGATATTTCATGAAGCGATTGAAGAAAAAGCTTATACCTGTTTCCTGGAAGAAAATACCTATCTGCCAATGATGTATATGCCGGATGCAATCAGGGCAACAATTGAGCTGATGGAAGCACCTGCGGACAAAATCTCCATCAGGACTTCCTACAATTTATCTTCCATGAGTTTCTCTCCCAGGGAAATTGCTGCGGAAGTAAAAAAACATATCCCGGATTTTCAAATGAGCTATAAACCTGATTATCGCCAGGCAATAGCTAACAGCTGGCCTCAATCTATTGATGATTCAGTTGCCCGGCAGGACTGGGGCTGGAAGCACGATTTTGATCTGCCGAAAATGACTGCCGACATGTTCCAGAATCTTTAGACAGCAACGAAAAAAAGGCATTCATCTATCGTAAATACGAAGATGAATGCCTTTTCAGATTATTTCGATAATTCGAATTTATAAGTTCCTGACCCAGATATTTCTGAAGCTAACCGGATTTCCATGATCCTGCAAAATGATTGGTTCCTTTGCCTCATGTTTTTCATAACTGGCAAGACCGATGTATTGAGTGGCACCCTGGATGGCCATGTTATTCTGAACCAGTACGCCATTATGTATAACAGTGATACGTGCCTGGGTTTTTACTGAACCGTTTGGATTAAAAGTCGGAGCAATAAATACGACATCATAAGTCTGCCATTCTCCCGGTGGACGGCAAGCGTTCACAAGTGGTGGCAGTTGTTTGTATATGCTGGCCGCCTGACCGTTCACATAAGTTTTATTATCGTAGTTATCAAGCACCTGCAACTCATATTTTCCCATAAGAAAAATACCACTGTTTCCGCGTCCTTGTCCTTCACCTTTTACCTCAGCTGGAGCTCTCCATTCGATATGCAACTGGCAATCTCCGAATTTATCTTTTGAAGTAATCTCACCCGTTCTTCCTTTTACCGTCAGGGCGCCATCAGCGACTGTCCAGGCAACGGCACCTCCGCCTTTTGCTAGCCATTTTGATGCATCCTTACCATCAAATAAAACAATGGCATCTGAAGGCGGTTCACTGGCTGTTTTACCAGGTGTAACCACAGGTGCAGCTGGTTCATAATATTCGCTGAGTTTAGGGTCACCTCCCTTACGGTCCTGGGCATTTGCAAACATTACAGTGCAAAGCCCAACAGAACACAATACTAAAAATCTTCTGTTCATATCAATCATTTTGTTTTTTAGATAAAGCGGTAATTTAATACAAAATATGTTACTGTATCAACAAATCCGGGCTTTAACGGTCTGTATTAAAACCAATTAATCGAAGATGGTTTATCTTAACGTTTTATCGAAAAACCAGTAAAATAATGTAATGGAATTTCAGTTGAACTAACTTCAGAAACTGAGGCCAGTTGAGGGCCTTTGTGGCACCAGCGAACAAAACCTTCAAGCGTACCAGGATCACCGGTTGCGATGATCAATACATCACCATTATCCAGATTTTCAACGGTTCCTGATAAGCCAAGAGTTACTGCCTTTCGCCTGGTTGTTTCGCGATATGTAACTCCCTGTACTTTTCCCTTAACAATTATTTTTAATGTCTGCGTCATTTGGTGAGATCGGCAACAGTTCTTTTTTCAAGTATCCTCAGATTAGCATCTCTGACCATGATCATTGTATCGTGCAGGCCACAGCTTTTTTCATCGCAGTTTTTACATCGCTCGTAGAAGTATAAGCTCACGCAGGGTAACATGGCAATCGGGCCATCGATTAACCGCATTATCTTAGCAAGTGAAATTTCACGGGGAGGAACATTGAAAAAGTAGCCGCCTCCTTTGCCTTTTTTGCTTTCGAGAACACCGGCTTTCCGGAGTTCAAGCAGTATATTTTCAAGAAATTTTAAAGGTATTTTTTTCTTCTTTGCAATTTCCGCAATAAGAACAGGCTGATTATCTTTTTTCTCAGCCATATACATCAGGGCCTTAAAGGCATATTGCGCTTTTTTGGACAGCATGTTTAAAATTTATCGGCGAGAAGATATAGTTTTTTTCTGAGACTTGTTTTAGGGCTATTCAATTCCAAGCACATCATTCATATGATACACACCGTTTTTATTTTGGAGGAATTCGGCAGCCAGCACTGCTCCACCGGCAAAACCTTTCCGGTTGTGGGCCGTATGTTTGATTTCGATGTCATCAATTTCAGAGCGATAGGTTACCGTATGTGTACCTGGTGCGGGATCTATTCTTTCGCTGATTATAGAAAGAGCAGTCTTATCATCGGTCCATTCATTCACCCATTTATTTTTTGCCGGGATTTGTTGCATTACCTGTTCGGCGAGGGTGATGGCGGTACCGCTCGGCGCATCTTTTTTCTGGGTATGATGAACTTCTGTTAAACTTACTTCATAACTGTCGTGGCGGCTCATCAGGGAAGCAAGCTTTTTATTAACAGCAAAAAAGATATTCACGCCTATACTAAAATTGCTTGAATATAAGAAGCCGGTCTGTTTTGCTTTACTGTATGATTCTGCTTCTTGCAGGTTTTTCAACCAACCGGTTGAACCACTAACAACAGGAACACCTGCATCCAGGCAACGCTTAATATTTTCAAATGCCACTTCGGGGCCGGTAAATTCTATGGCGACATCAGCTTTGCTGATTTTTTCCACGGTATTGTCCTCCAGGTTTTCAATTCCAACTTTCAATACGATTTCATGACCACGGCTCAATGCTATTTCTTCTATGGCTTTACCCATTTTACCATAACCAATCAGGGCAATTTTCATTTTTCAAGTATTTAATCGAGATGCGAAGGTAAAAGGTTGTCTCAACATCGTCAATACACTGTTTTTCCCCGAGCCTGCTGGTTTTTATCTTTCAAAGAAAAAACTAAACTTAAGCCGGGTGTTTTTGTGCCGGTCATTATCACCGGTTTTACCCGCATGCTGATCTCGTCACTCACATCAAAGTCTTTAAGATGCGCATCCACGGTAGCATCGATAATGTTCAGACCCCAGGCCAGGATAGTAATGAGTATAGAATAATCCATATTTTTCCGGAACTCATCCCGGTAATTCCTGAGAGAATTTACAGAACCTGAAGCCGTCAATGCCCTTAGTTCCGGATGCACGGTTTCCAGTTCCTGTGGATCTACCGGTGGGTTGGAAGCCACACTCAGGGCATATCTCGCGCGATCGTACCATTGTTTGTTATAATAAACGAGATAGGCGGGTATACCGACGGCAGCATAAACCAATGGAAGTTTCCAGTATTTCCTGTTGTAAATCTGGCCCAGGCCAGGAAGGATCGCTGACCTGATAGCTGCTTTTCTCGGGCTGTGTTTGCGGACCGAATCTTTTTTGACGGCATTGATAACAGTATCGCCGGTAATGATAACGGCATTTGTCGTGTCGCGGCGATCACCAAGTTTAACCGTATCACTGCTCCTGTGGGGGATGGTATCCCGTTTTGCAACCGGTACAGTATCAGCAATGTTCACCGGTATCCTGGTCTTAACCAAATCACCTTGTTGCGAGAAAGCAAAAGGCTGAATCAACAACACCAGTAAAAAAACAAGGAACATTCTCATACCGGAAATGTCGGTTCAAACTCGGATTTAATATGATTAATTTTGAAATGACCCAGTAAAATTGGTTAACTAACGGTCACACCCAACTGATCAAGAATCTTATTAAGATCCTGGATTGAAAAGTATTCAATGGAAATGCTCCCGTAGCCCTTTTTATTATGATTCAACTTAACCTTTGTACTCAGATGCGATGCTAAATTATCTTCAATTTTTTTGTAAGCAGGGGGCAATGAAGCTTTTACGGAATCTTTAACAGGGGCGTTCGACTTATAAAGTTTTCTAACGAGTTCCTCTGTTTGACGAACAGAGAGATTTTTTGCTCTCACTTCATTAAAAATATAAAGTTGCTTATCAACAGTATCCACGTTTACAAGTGCACGTGCATGACCCATACTGATATCACCTTTGCGGACCGCTACCTGTATATCTGGCGGCAATTTTAACAAACGGATATAATTGGCTACGGTACTTCTTTCCTTACCCATTCTTTCCGCAACTTCTTCCTGTGTATGATTCAGTTCTTCCATCATACGTTTATAGGAAAGTGCAATTTCCATCGCATTCAGATCTTCACGCTGCAGATTTTCAAGTAAAGCCAGTTCAAGTAAGTCCTGGTCATTTTCCTGCCTGATATAAGCAGGTACATCAGCTAACCCCGCCAGCTTTGCAGCCCGCCAACGACGTTCACCGGATATAAGCCTGTATTTCCCGTTCCCGATTGAAGTAACCGTAATGGGTTGAACGAGGTCATGCATCTTAACGGAAGCAGCAAGCTCTTTTAAAGCCTGCTCATCAAAATCACGGCGTGGCTGTTTAGGATTAGGCTCAACATCTGTGATTTTTATACGCTGCATAGTAGTTGCTGCTTCCACAACAGAAGTTTTCAGCGAACCAGTATTTGTTTTCAGGTCAGAGTCGATGCTCTGCAAAAGAGAACGGATACCCTTGCCGAGTGCGTCTTTATTTTGTTTGGGATTGGTCATTGATTGGTTAAATTTATTCTAGTATTCTTTCTTCCTGGCTGATACGCGTCATATTGTTTTTCTGCAGCACTTCTTTTGCCAGGTTCAGATAATTTATCGCGCCCTTGCTGAGCGCATCATATAAAATCACCGGTTTTCCAACACTTGGCGCTTCACTTATCCTGGTATTACGGTGTATAATGGTATTGAAGACCATCTCGTCAAAATGTTTGCGAACCTCCGCTACTACCTGGTTACAGAGCCTCAGCCTGCCATCATACATAGTCATCAGTATACCTTCTATCTCGAGTTCCTGGTTTAACCTGCTTTGTACAATCTTGATTGTATTCAGCAATTTGCCAAGACCTTCCAATGCAAAAAATTCAGTTTGCACGGGCACAATCACTGAGTCAGATGCAACCAGGGCATTCACGGTGATTAAACCAAGTGAAGGTGAACAATCTATTATGACAAACTGGTAATCATCTCTCACAGGAGCAAGTATATTTTTCAATACAGTTTCCCTGTTCGGATAATTGATCATTTCTATCTCTGCACCAACCAGGTCTATATGCGATGGAATTACATCCAGGTTTGGTATTTCGCTTTTAAGGATTACATCACTTGCACGTACATTATTAACCATGCAATCGTACAAACTTTGCCTTATATTATGAAGATCGAATCCAACTCCGGTTGTACTGTTTGCCTGAGGATCCGCATCTACCAGCAAGGTTCTGAATTCCAGCACTGCAAGGCTTGCAGCAAGATTTATTGCTGAAGTTGTTTTTCCTACACCACCTTTTTGATTAGCAACGCCGATTACTCTCGCCATTTATACAAATTAAATTTTATTATCAGGGATAGCGGTAAAGTTGTTCACAATCGTTAAAACCGCAAAATTTAGTTTTGCCCATACCTTGAACATCTTCATTCACATTCCCCAAAGTCTACAATATATAACAGATTCATCCGTCTGACCAACAAGTTGATCTTTCGAAACAATAATTAATCGGAAAATTCACTGCAGACGGTAATTTTACGCCCGGAATTTATTTTAGTCGGCAAAAATAAAGCATCGTGGGCTAAATTGCAGGAACCAAATGCAATCAGTTATGTTATTATCGTCACTATGAGCGACTTGTACACTGTAATTTCAGCAACAAACCGGCCAAACAGCAATACATTGAGGGTGGCCAGCCAGTATGAGCAACTCCTGAGAGACAGGGAAGTAAACGTTCGGCTCATGTCGCTGGAAGGATGGAAATGGTTGGCGAGAGATCCGGAATTTACAAAGATCGAATCTGAGATACTTGCCCCGACCACGAAATTTGTGTTTGTTGTTCCGGAATACAATGGAAGTATACCCGGCGTGCTCAAGGTGATGTTCGACATATCCAGCTATAAAGATACCTGGTATGGCAAAAAAGCCATGCTGACTGGCATTGCCACCGGTCGTGCAGGTAATCTGAATGGTCTTGAACATTTAACAAGCATCCTGCATTATCTGAATGTAGTGGTTCATCCGAACAAACTGCCCATTTCATCTGTCGATAAGCTATTGAACCCCCAGGGTTTTATAGTGGATGAAGGAACATTACTTGCCATGAAACATCAACTCAACGAATTCACCAGGTTTTGAGAATTCACCAGGTTCTAAAATTGCGGCTTTTTAATTTCAATCAATTATGCGAAACTCAGGTTTGTTATGGATACTTATGGCCATCATGTTAATGATGGATATATATATATTCCAGGTCATAAGGTCATTAACTCAGCAAGCCAGTCCAAAAGTACGACTGGTCGTGACCATCATTTATTGGTTAGTAGCTATTGCTGCGCTGGCAGTAATGCTGGCCATTCCTTATCTCAATGAACAAAATTTTTCACGCACAGCACGTACCTATCTTTTCGCTATCCTGGTGGGTTTATTTTTTTCGCAGCTGGTTGCTTCAGTATTTTTTCTTGTTGATGATATTCGCAGAGGTATCACCTGGGTTGTTCAGAAACTGCAACACCGATCCCCGGATTCAGGGCCGGGAGAGGGTATAAGCAGGTCCGTATTTCTCAGCTGGCTCGGCATCGGCCTGGGTGGAGGCCTGATGGCTACACTTGTCTATGGTTTCAGTAATAAATATAATTACCAGCTGGTCCGGAAAAAGTTAGTGTTTTCAAATGTACCGGGTTCATTTAAAGGACTGAAGATTATCCATATCTCCGACATTCATGCGGGAAGTTTTACGGATAAAGCAGCAGTATTGAAAGGTGTTCAAAAAATCATGAACGAAAAACCCGACCTGATTTTGTTTACAGGTGATCTTGTTAATGACCGGGCTACTGAAATGGATGATTATATGGAGATCTTCAGCCAGTTGAAAGCTCCACTGGGAGTTTATTCAACATTGGGAAATCATGATTATGGTGACTACGTGGCCTGGGAAAGCGCAAGCGTGAAACACAGCAATCTTGAAAGGCTGAAGGAAATACATGGAGAATTGGGTTGGAAACTTTTGATGAATGAAAATGTTTCGCTCGAAAAAAACGGAGAGCAGATTGCATTGATAGGAATCGAAAACTGGAGTGCAAAGGGAAACTTTCCTAAATATGGACGACTGAATGAAGCTTATAAGGGAACAGCGCATCTGCCATTTAAAATTCTTATGAGTCATGACCCAAGCCATTGGATGGCTGAAGTGCAGGAGCAATATAAAGACATCGACCTCATGCTTGCTGGTCATACACATGGAATGCAGTTTGGTGTTGAAGTGCCTGGTTTTCGATGGAGCCCTGTACAATACATGTATAAACAATGGGCTGGTTTATATGAAAAGGAGAATCAGAAACTCTATGTTAACCGGGGTTTTGGCTTTATAGGTTATCCCGGAAGAGTTGGAATCTTACCTGAAATAACCTTACTGGAGATTGCTTAAATCGCCTTCAGTAAGGAACTTCAACAATGGTTTACAGATTTATCTTAATTTTAATAAAAAATAAGTCGTTGTTAACGCTAATTAACAAGGCCATATTTTCTCTGGCATGTAACTTGAAAATTATTAGAAACCATTAAAGCAGAAAATATGAAAACGAAAATCCTGGGTTTGCTAACGATTGCTCTGGTTGCAGGAACTATGAGTTTTGCACAAGGAGTTGGTATTAAGGCCGGCGCCAACATCAACAAAATAGATGGTAAAGGACTTAAGGAAGAATTTCAATATGGTTACAGTCTTGGTGGATTTGCTGAACTGTATTTCAACAACAAATGGGGTCTGCAACCCGAGGTATTGTGGAACCAGTACCAGACAAAAACCACAGATGACTTTGATGATGTAATTCCCGGTGGCACCAGCGATCTAAAGGGAATCAAACTAAATTATCTTTCCATTCCATTATTATTAAATTTCCGTCCTGTACAGTTTATCACGCTGCAGGCAGGTCCCCAGTTTGGAATTCTTATCAACAAGGACCAGGGTTTATTAAAGAACGGTCAGCAGGCATTTTCATCAGGAGATCTCAGTATGCTTGGTGGCGTGCAGCTAAATGTAGGTAAACTAAAAGTGGGTGGCCGTTACCAGATCGGTCTTAATAACATAAACGAAATCGACAATTCAACAAAATGGAAGAACCAGGGTTTTCAAGTCTATGCCGGCATTAAGTTATTGTAACGCCAGCCTGGATTTTCTATATACAACAGAAGTTATAGGTGCCGAATGAACAACCCCGTCCACATTAGCTGAGGACGGGGTTTTTTACGCAAATATTCTTCACACAAATGGCATCAAACTTGACCTACATACCTTTCTCTTAAAAAATCCCTGTTTGTAAAAGGGAATTGCTATTTTGTCACAGTTAATAAGAACAATGAAAGAATCGAATTATTTGTTTAATCCTGAAGATGATATGGACTTTATGCCCATCATTCCGCTTAACGAGAATGATGGTGAAAATGGCACTGACACTGTGATTCCTGATGAATTATCCTTATTGCCGCTTAGAAATACCGTTCTTTTTCCGGGAGTGGTTCTGCCAATAACCGTGGGCCGGGATAAAAGTATCAAGGCCGTCAACGATGCATACAAGGCTGACAAATTGGTAGGTGTGGTTGCGCAAAAAGACAGTGCGGTAGAAGATCCGGTAGTTGCAGACCTGGAAGATATCGGGACCGTGGCAAAAATTATCAAGCTTATCAAGATGCCCGATGGTGGAACAACAGTGATCATCCAGGGTAAAAAAAGGTTTAAAGTTCAATCCATCATTTCAGAGGATCCATATTTCCGCGCAAAAGTTACTGTACTGGAAGATGAAACCATTGCAAAAAATGAAGACTTTGAGGCCTATGTTGCCAATATCAAGGACCTGGCCTCACAGATCATTTTACTATCTCCCAATCTTCCTTCTGAAGCGGGTATCATTCTAAAAAATATTGAAAACCCGTCTTTCCTTATACACTTCATCTCCAGTAACCTTAATACGGATCTTGCGGAAAAGCAAAAATTACTTGAGCTGAATCATATCCAGGAAAGAGCTGATCTGCTGATGCAGTTGTTGCAGAAAGAACTGCAGTTTGCTGAGCTGAAAAACAAGGTAACTACAAAGACAAAAACAGAACTTGATAAGCAACAGCGTGACTATTTTCTTCAACAGCAACTCAAAAGTATTAAAGACGAACTGGGAGGGGATACCAATGAGCGTGAGATAAAAGACATGCAGAAAAAAGCCGAGACCAAGAAATGGTCAGTTTCTGCGGCTGAAATGTTTAAAAAAGGAATAGAGAAGCTTGAAAGAATGCATCCAAGCACTCCTGATTATTCTGTTGTTTATAATCATCTTGACCTGATGCTTGATCTGCCCTGGGCCGATTATACACAGGATCTTTATGATCTTAGAAAGTCCAAGAAGATCCTTGATAAAGATCACTATGGCATGAATAAGGTAAAGGATCGTATTCTTGAATACCTGGCAGTATTGAAATTAAAGGGTGATATGAAGAGCCCTATTCTTTGTTTCCTGGGACCTCCCGGGGTTGGGAAAACTTCACTTGGCAGAAGTATAGCCAGTGCTATAGGACGCAAATATGCAAGGATAAGTTTGGGCGGTTTGCATGATGAAAGCGAAATCCGCGGACACCGTAAAACGTATATCGGTGCCATGCCTGGCCGGATAATCCAGTTAATACGCAAAGTCAAATCCAGTAATCCTGTAATTATACTGGATGAGATTGATAAGGTCGGAAGCGATGGCCGCGGCGATCCCTCATCCTCTTTGCTGGAAGTACTGGATCCTGAGCAGAACTATACTTTTTATGATAACTACCTGGAGCTTGAGTATGACCTCAGCAAAGTGTTGTTTATCGCAACAGCCAATGATATCAATCACATTCAACCCGCTCTGCGCGACCGGCTCGAGATCATAGATCTTAGCGGTTATGCGGTGGAAGAAAAAATTGAGATCGGTCGCAGGCACCTGGTTCCAAAGCAAAAAGAAGCCCATGGTCTGAAGGATATGACATTCAATATACCTGATAAGGTTCTTGAAAAAATTATACAGGATTATACGCGTGAAAGCGGGGTGCGTGAGTTGGATCGTTACCTGGCATCTGTGATGCGTTATGAGGCCCGTGAATATGCAATGAAAGATAAGATCAAGGCCGGGCTCACAATAAAAGACATAGAAAAGATCCTGGGTAAACCGAGGTACAGCAATGAATTATATAAGGTGGCAAACATGCCTGGAGTAGCGGTGGGACTGGCCTGGACCTATGTCGGGGGTGATATACTGTTTATTGAAACAAGTATCAGTGAAGGGAAAGGTGAGTTGAAACTAACAGGAAATCTGGGCAACGTGATGAAAGAATCTGCAATCACGGCACTCACTTTTTTGCACTCAAATGCTAAGAAGGTTGATCTGGCACCCGAACTGTTTAGTACTAAAACAATTCATGTTCATGTTCCCGAAGGTGCGGTACCCAAAGATGGTCCGAGCGCAGGCATCACTATGATGACGGCGATCGCTTCGGCGCTCAGTGGCCGGAAGGTAAAAAGTTACCTCGCCATGACAGGGGAGATTACTTTGAGGGGACAGGTTTTGCCAGTGGGCGGAATCAAAGAAAAGATCCTTGCCGCGAAACGCGCAGGTATAAAAGAGATCGTTTTGTGCTGGTTAAATGAAAAGGATATCCAGGAGATTGACTCTTCATTTATCAAGGGACTAAAGTTCCATTATGTAAAAACCATGACACAAGTCTTAGATATTGCACTTAGTTGATGAGGTTTTTAATGGCATTTTAATCGATTATGTAACTATCAGGTAAACATTGTATTGGAATCCCTGTTATATTTAAATAATCAATAAGAATTTTTCATGTTGGTTGTTTTAAGGGTTAAAGAAATTCCTCCATGTCCATGGAGGAATTTTTATTTTGGGTATATTCGTTTCGACTATGAAACGAGGCGCAATCATCACGATCTTCCTTATCAGAAGCATAGCCCTTGATGCGCAAACGCTAGGCGGCAGCAGCGTTTTTAATTTTCTTAGGCTGTCAAATACACCCCAGCTTACAGCTCTTGGCGGTGAAAACATTTCCAATCAATCGGAAGATATCGGGATGGCCTTCCATAATCCGTCTTTGTTAAGGCAAACCATGCATACGCAGGCTTCTTTTGTTTTTAATTCATTATATGGAGGGATAAAAAACTATCACCTGCAGGCAGGATACCGGGATGAATCACTCAAAACAAATTTTGCACTCGGGGTGGTTTATTTTAATTACGGTTCAGTGGATCAAACAGACGCTTCAGGTAATATCATGGGAATATTTAAGCCAAGAGATTACGTGGTTCAGTTAAGCATGAGCCGTAATTATTTATCTAGATGGGTTTATGGGGCCAGTCTAAAATATATCGGATCGCGTTATGGTGCTTATACTTCTTCTGGAGCCGCAATAGATCTTGGTTTGTCCTACCTCGATACAAGCGCAGGATTTCAGGCTTCGTTTGTGATAAAAAACATAGGCACGCAGTTGAACACATATACGGTCAGCTCAAGAGAAGAATTGCCATTTGACCTTCAGCTGGGGGTTTCAAAAAGATTGAAAAACGCGCCACTCCAGTTTTCATTAACAATGAATCGCCTCCACAGGTTTGATGTAACCTATAATGATTCGGTATACAATGATGAAAACGGTCTGGATCAGAACACGAAAAGTTTTAGCCTCGATAATATTTTCAGACATATCATTTTGGCCACCCAGGTTTATATCACTGATAAGGTGGAAGTTTCGATCGGCTACAATTACCTGCGAAGAAAAGAACTGAATATCGCGACATCAGGTAACGGCGTCAATGGTTTTTCAGCTGGTGTCGGTGTTTTGTTTAAAAAAATACAACTAAGATATGGACAGGCTTATTATCAGAGTAGCCGTGCATACCACCAGGTTGGTCTGAATATAAAGCTCAACGAATTTTCAACATTCGGAAAATTGTGAACTTCCATTTCTTCTTCTAAAAAACTTCTACTTTCTCGTTTTTGAAAGCTTCCCTCGGCGACAAGCCCAATAGCTCAAACATAATTTTATCTTCTCCAAAACTTGGGTTCGGAGTGGTGAGTAATTTTTCACCGGCGAAAATAGAATTCGCCCCGGCCATAAAACAAAGAGCCTGTTCAGCAACGGTCATTGTGGCCCGTCCTGCGCTTAACCTCACCATTGTTCGGGGCATAAGGATCCTTGCTGTGCCTATCATGCGGATCATATCCCACACATCAACACGTGTGTTGTTTTCCAGTGGAGTTCCTTTTACCGGAACCAGGGCATTGATGGGAACACTTTCCGGATGTTCAGGAAGGGTTGCTAAGGTGTGAAGCATGGTAATACGGTCAGCATGGTTTTCACCAAGTCCGATTATGCCACCACAACAGACACTTACTCCGGCTTTACGCACATTATCGAGCGTTTGCAAACGATCCTCATATGTTCTGGTGGTAATTATTTCTTCATAATATTCTGAAGAAGTATCCAGGTTATGATTATATGCATATAAACCAGCGTCTGCTAACTTCTGTGCCTGTTCGGATGTAAGCATCCCAAGTGTACAGCAAACTTCCATGCCTAAAGAATTAACACCCTTTACCATGTCGAGCACCCTGTCGAAGTCACGGTTATCTCTCACTTCGCGCCAGGCCGCACCCATACAAAACCTTGTAGAACCAGCTTCCTTAGCTTGTAATGCGTAGTTAAGCACTTCCTCTTTTTTCATCAGCGCATGTACCTTCACATCAGTGTTATATCTGGCAGCCTGCGGGCAATAAGCACAATCTTCACTGCAGCCCCCTGTTTTTATAGATAATAATGTACAAACCTGTACTTCTCCTGTTCCCTCATATTGACGGTGAACAGTGGCTGCCTTAAATATCAGATCAAGCAATGGGGTATTATAAATTTCCTGGATTTCTTCTTTTGTCCAATCGTTTCTGCGCGTGTCCATCATACGATTAATTTGCAAGCAAACGTACAGAAAAATAATTATGAATTATGAGTTATGAATTATGAAATTTAGTTATCATTCACCACTTTTGGTTTCATGTTTTTTATACAAATACATTGTTCTGGTTGTTCCGGGAATAGTTTGCTTATTAATAAGGTCGAAATAGACGGCTAGTGTGGATTCAAAATTTTCATGGTTATAGTCAGGGAATACATCTTCCCTGTTGGCCAGCATAGCAGTTACCTTGGGATCATCTTTGGGTACGAATTCAATTAACAGCCATTTTGTATACTCACTAAAAAATGAAGCAAGCATACTGAGGGGAATATTTTTGCCGATAACAAGATGATGAACAAGTGCGAGTGCCAATATAAGATCGCAATCTAATCTTTGGAGGAAACTACTTCGTTCAAGATTCCTGAAACCTGTGGCAGGTGTGGGAGCAGTGATATCTACTACGAGTGATAATATGTTAAGTGATTCTTTTTTGCTTAAAAGGAATAAACGGTTTATTGATGGCGCATCATTATCAATGGCAATAACAATGGCTCCTTTACTGCTTAACAGGTTTGAAAAAAAGCCATCATTTGATCCGATATCAATGGCAACAGATATTTGTAGATCGCCTGTAAGTTGAGTAAAGATGGTTCTTTTGCTTGCGAGATAATTTTCACTCAGGATGGTTTCAGCGTAATAAGTATTCCAGGCTGCCGGAGATTTATCATTTGATTTAAGTCCTAAAATAAGAGCCCGCAGATGACTCACCAGGTTTATCATTTTCTTTTTGCTGAATCTTATTTCCCCCCTCACTGTATGTTTTGTTTTAGCAACCGATGCAGGCAGGAAAACATGCAGCCAGCAACCCAGGCTTAGCCGGCTTCTGAAAGGTAAAAGGGTGGCGGTTTCTGCCGCGGTAATTCCATCCGGGAAACTTTGATAAACCTGGTTAATGTAAAACCTCTTGTAGTTTTCAAGTAAAAGCGGGAATAAAAAACATTCACAGAATTGGCGGTAAGCAATCCATGGTAAATCCTGGTTATAACGTTGAAAAGAAAGGGTATCAATAAAAATGGCCTGCCCGCTTACGAACTGAACATTATAAGGACTTGCATCTTTAAGGATCATGTCATGTGCAAGCGCAGTTTCCATGATATCAAGATGAAGTAGTGCGGCCGCTTTCAACGCATCAAAACTCCATTCAGAAGGATAACTGATCGCCTTTATTTTTTCTGGTTTAATCACCATCCATGCAGAATCATTGGCTCCCGCAATAGCATTCATTTCTTCGTGCTTAACCATCTGTTTCTTTGCTATCAGTTTAGCAAGCAAACCAGAATTTTTCAGCTGTGAATAATCTTCAGCATAAGACTTGTTGATTTGCCGGTAGATTATTCCATCCTGTTCAAAAATATGCCCTGAAGGATCTCTATAAGACGACGGGTGCCGGTTTGTATTCACGCCATATGTTTAAGCATGTATCAAAGAAAAACAATTTATTGCTTAGCCTTAGAGATTAAATTATCTATACACGCGAAATGTAGTAGATTAGCTACAATGGTTTTCGTTGAAAATGTAATTACAAAAATATTAATTTCTGCCATGTGTTTTTCTCTCCGCAAACTAAGGTTTTGTCTGTCATTTGCAATTGCAATATTATTGATAAACAACGGAAGGTCCATTGCCCAGGCTGACAATCTCGTGGCAGGTCAAGCCGTAAAAATCAATGGATTTATAGGCGAAAAACTTGCAAATGCTTCCGCCAATCGTGTGTTTGCGCAGGATGTAAACCGGCTGATTGAACCATTTAAACATCGTGATGAAACACGTTGCTGGCAAACTGAGTTCTGGGGCAAATGGTTTACCTCCGCTGTTCTTGCATATCGTTATCAGCCAACTGCAGCTTCAAAGGCTATACTTGACAAGGCAGTTGCTGACTTAGTAAAAACCCAGACGCCTGACGGATATATAGGGAATTACAAAGCAACAAATCTGTTGGATCAATGGGACATTTGGGGAAGAAAATATTGTTTGCTCGGGCTCATAGATTATTATGATATCACAAAGGATAAAAACACGTTAGCTGCGGCTTCAAAGCTTGCTGATAACTTATTGAGCGATTTGTCTGCCCGGGGTGATACCATCGTTACAAAAGGAAATCATCGTGGTATGGCTGCTTCATCGGTTCTTGAACCGCTTTGCCTGTTATATACACGTACAAAAAACAATAAATATCTTGAAGCAGCAGAAAAAATTGTTGCCCAATGGGAAACTCCTGTCGGACCTCAACTCATCAGCAAAGCCTCCGTAGATGTTGCTTCAAGGTTTCCAAATCCCGGCCCTGAAAAATGGTTCAGCTGGATGCAGGGGCAGAAATCATATGAGATGATGTCTTGTTACGAGGGGTTATTGGAGTTGTACAGGATAACGGGTAATCCTTTGTATAGGCAAGCGGTAGAGAAAACCTGGCAGAACATTCTTGAAACCGAGATAAATGCTGCCGGCTCCGGCTCTGCCATTGAATGTTGGTTTGGTGGCAGGCAGTTGCAGGCTAACTCAATTTACAAATACCAGGAAACCTGTGTGACTGTTACCTGGATAAAACTGAGCCAGCAACTTTTAAAACTCACAGGAGAATCAAAATATGCTGATGCGATAGAAATTGCTTACTACAATGCTTTGCTGGGAGCTATGAGTCCCGATGGCAGGCATTGGGCGCAGTATACGCCTCTTTCAGGAAGAAGAATGGAAGGAGAGGAGCATTGTAATATGGGACTTAACTGCTGTATTGCGAGCGGGCCAAGGGGGTTGTTCACTCTTCCACACACAACAGTGATGTCAGCTGCAAACGGTATTTCGATCAATTTTTTTGTTGATGGTGTATACGAATCTGTTAGTCCGAAAAAACAAAAAATAACAGTTAACCAGCAAACTCAATATCCACAAAACGGCAATGTTGTTGCTTCCATAACGCTGACAAAACCGGAATCATTCGAATTGAGGATAAGGATCCCTCAATGGAGTTCAAATACGACTGTGAAAGTGAATGGTGAAATGATAACTGGTGTAACAGCAGGTGATTTTAAAAAGTTGACAAGGACCTGGAAAAACGGCGATCGAATCGAACTGGCATTTGATATGACCACAAGACTGCAAACGCTCGGTAAAAATCCAACTTATGTTGCTTTCATGCGTGGCCCTGTATTATTTGCCAGGGATACAAGGCTGGGCGGACCGGAACTGACTGCAGTACTCAAGCCAGTCAAAACAAAAGATGGAGGATTTATCCTGACAGATACGGCAACAAGTAAAAAAGATATCTGGATTGAAGTAAAAGGGCTTTTCGCTCCGGAATCTTATCCTGAAAATCGCGAAAAACCTATACAGGTAGCATTATGCGATTATGCTTCAGCAGGCAACGGTGCAGAAGCTTCTTATTTTGTTGTATGGATGCCACAGCTGCTTGATGCGAGACTCAGGTGAAATTCAGTTGTGAGTTGTGAGTGGTGAGTGGTGAGTTGAGTTATGAGTTATGAGTGATGAGTGATGAGTTGAGTGACCGAGTTGATTGGCTGAGTTGGTGATGGTAAGTCTAGAGTGAGTGCGTGGAACAAACGCACAACCCCGATAGGGGTTGATTTCGCAAGGCCCGGGGTGAAATCCCGGGTTCAGAGGTCGTTCGATTTTTCGTTGTCTTTTTTTGGCCTTTTAAAAAAAGATTTCACTTTCCACCAGATTGTTTTGAAATAAAACAGGGCGCCCAAAACAGCAGCGATAATTGCCTGTATAAGGTAACTACCGCTGCCTGGGTCGATATAAATGAAGTAGAGGTTAATCATGAAAATAACTAAGATTGGTTGATGGGGTAAGCGCCAGAAGCGTTTCATACATCAATTCAATGGTCTGTTCGATGTCCTTTTTATGCAACATCTCGACGGTTGTATGCATATATCGCAAAGGGATAGAAATTAACACCGAAGGACATCCTTCGTTCGCATAAGCAAATGAATCGGTATCAGTACCGGTACTTCTTGAAACCGTACGCATTTGTACCGGGATCTTCTTCTGTGAGGCAATATTCTCAACAAAGGCCAGCAGCTTATTATGAACCGCAGGTCCATACGCCAGCGAAGGTCCCTTTCCACAGAGTACATCACCTTCAATAATCTTATTAATCATCGGGGTATGTGTATCATGCGTAACATCTGTTATGATGGCAACATCCGGTTTTATCCGGCGTGCTATCATCTCCGCACCGCGCAAACCAATTTCCTCCTGTACAGCATTCACAACATATAGAGCATATGGAAGTTTCTTGTTGTTCTCCCTGATAAGTCGAGCCACTTCTGCAATCATATAACCACCGATCCGGTTGTCAAAAGCTCTTGCTATATAATAGTCATAGGCCATTTCATCGAAGCCATCCTGGTAGGTAACTACGGCTCCTATATGTATGCCCAGATCCTCAATTTCTTTTTTATTCCTTGCGCCACAGTCAAGACATAAATTATCAACTCTTGGTTGTGGTTCTTTTGAATCGTTATTGCTGAGACGGGTATGTATTGCCGGCCACCCGAAAACTGCTTTTACAGGTCCTTTTTTGCCATGAATAAACACTCGTTGAGCAGGAGCAATCTGGTGATCGACACCACCATTTCTTTTAAGATAAATAAGTCCTTCCGGAGTGATATAGTTAACAAACCAGCTGATTTCATCTGCATGACCTTCAATAACTACTTTGAAGGTCGCTTTTGGATTGATTACCCCTACAGCCGTTCCATATGGGTCAGTAAAATGGCTATCAACATAAGGTTTAATATAGTCGAGCCAAAGCTTCTGACCGCTGCTTTCAAAACCAACGGGTGAAGGATTATTCAGATAACTTTTTAAAAATTCATAGGATTTTCCGGTTATTCCCGGAGCCGATTTTTTTTTGGATAACTGTTTAGCCATATTTTATGATAGTTGGTTTAAATGATTGTCGGTTTAAATAAAAATCGAGGTCAGCAATGCGGATAACATCATCATTCCATCAAGGATAATATAGTAAAGATAGTCGGAAAAGTTTTTCTTCGCCACATAGTACAATGGTATCATAATTAAGCCGGGCAAAAGTATCAATACTACCTGTAATGTTGTAAATCCGCACCAAACCAGTAAGAAGGTAATAATTGCAAATGCTGACAAGGAAAAATAAAATAGCTTGTCCACACCTTTGTTGTCGAGATAAGTGATCATACTCCTGATTCCCTCTTTTTTGTCATAATCACGATCACGGTAATCGAACAGGATACAGATACTATAAATGAAGAACAAACGGGAAGCGCAGAATAATATTTGAGATGAGTCCCAGTTTTTGCCTGAAATAAAGATGGGCAGGGCCGTGGTAACATACATCCAGACCATTGCAAGAAATACAGTTTTACCTACAGCAATATTCCTCAGTATTCTGAGATAAGGCACTTTCGGGGCCGAATACAGAAATGTGAGAATAACGCCTATGCCTAGCCAAAACCAGTGCTCCGTGAAATAGAAAAAATACCAGACCGCACCAATTACCCCAATGATAAACAGGATTTTATGAACGGTTTTATTACGGATTGTCCACCCCAGTCTCACCATATTAGTTTCAACAGATGGTGTAAGTCCCCAATGAAAATTATAACTACAGATCGTAGAAAAGAAAACAAAGCAACAGTAATGAAAAACATCATATTGAAGATTCAACAGCTGGTTTGTCTGATAAATCATCACCAATGCGCAAACTGCGATGTATATACTGCTGAATACCAGGAAATGAATGGACGATTTGACCAACCCCCGCATGCCTCTGCGATTAGTGTTGTCCATAACTGTTAGAAAGAGGTCCCGGTGAAAGCATTTACCGGTCTCGTTTAGTTTATACGTTGAATTACTATTTGTTCAGTAGTAACGGTATCGCTAACGTGTTTGTCCTTATCCCTTAAAGCAAGTCTGATAATAATACTGTCACTTTCAAAGCCGGTGGATGAACCCGGATTGGCCGGTGCGCGCTCGGCAGATATTAATTGCAACTGATAAAACAGCCTCATTTCCAGTTCACCGTTGGTTTTTTTTGGAAAATCTGCTACTGATAGTGAAAAAGTATCCCTGATAGTTGTGGTTTTCCGGAGGTTCTGCCTGATTTTTTGAACAAAAATGGATTCAAGATCCGCCTCTTTGTCCCGGAATTCCAGGTTAATACTCAGGTCACCGTTCACAGGAATGAGTTTCGAACTGAGTGATTTAACATTAATGGATGGTTTGGTGTCTACCTTATCTTTGCTGCACGAAATCGCTATCAACGTAACTATCAACACCAAAGCAGGTAAAATGTACCGCATATTAAAAAACATTATTGATTACAAATTTAACGGTCGGAAAGTGAATATAAGTATATGAATTGTGAATACGAAGATAAAATTTTTCAGGCGAATGCCGGGAATTTTGAGGCGATTGCTATGTTGGTGTTCCGTTTCCAGGCAGCAAATAATGAGGTTTACCGGGATTATCTTTCCGCTCTCAAAGTTGATCCGTTCAGCATCTCCCGGCTATCTGAGATTCCGTTTTTGCCAATTTCGTTTTTCAAAACACAAAAAATAGTTACAGGCCAGTTTGAGCCTGAGGTAATATTCGAAAGCAGTGGAACTACCGGTTCTGTCAGCAGTAAACACTTCGTGAAAAAAACCGGCCTTTACCGCCGCAGTTTTATGGAAGCATTTAAATTATTTTATGATTTGCCGGAAAAATGGTGCGTGATAGGACTATTACCTTCATATCTTGAAAGATCATCCTCATCGTTGGTTATGATGGTTGATGAGTTAATCAAATCTTCAAAACATCCCCTGGGTGGATTCTATCTATACGAACACCAGAAATTAAGAGACAACCTGGTGAAATTACAGCAGGCAGGTCAACGCACCTTGCTTATCGGTGTGAGCTTCGCATTGCTGGATTTTGGCGAACAGTTCGGTATGCCACTTAATAATGCTGTAGTAATGGAGACCGGAGGAATGAAAGGTCGTCGTGCTGAAATTACACGTCCACATTTACATCAAACCCTTGAGAAGTATTTTAATTTAACGGATATTCATTCAGAATATGGCATGACGGAATTGTTATCCCAGGCATATTCTCTCTCAAATGGTTTGTTCAGTTGCCCGCCATGGATGAGGGTTATGGTAAGAGATGAAGATGATCCTCTTTCCGTAAATCATAACGGCAAGGGAATACTTAACATTATCGACCTGGCTAATCTTTACTCCTGTTCATTTATAGCGACCGACGATATAGGCGTCGTGCACAACGATCTTAGATTCGAAGTACAGGGCCGGATGGACAACAGTGATGTAAGGGGATGTAGTTTGATGGTGAGCGACGTTGGGAGTTATGAGTTATGAGTGATGAGTGATAAGTTGAGTGGTGAGTTGAGTGGTGAGTTGAGTCTTTGAGGTGATTGAGTTATGAGATTATAAGCAGTGTTATGAGGCATGTGAGTGATTTGTCGGGTGATGAGTTGTTTGTGATTTGTCGGGCGATGAGTTGTTTGTGATTAGGGGTGAGGGTTAGAGATGATTGGAATCAGAGAGGGATGGAGCATTTTATTCTGCTGCTTTCAAAAGCTGCCTCGATGATACGGATGGTATTGTATCCATGCTCGGGTGTTTCGGAAAGCGGTTTTCCTTTGACAAGTGTTTCGTAAATGTTCCTGTAGTAGTCACCGTAATTTCCTTTAAGGGAAGGATATTTTTCCCTGATGATTTTTCCATCGATTTCAGTATGCAATAGTCCATAAATAGATTCAGGTTCAGCACCCCAATCCGCACCCAATGGTAATTCGCCGGCTCTCAGTTTTGCTTCCTGTACATCCTCGCCATATTTTATGAATGAGCCTTTTGTACCGTGAATCATATACCTGGGCCCGGGCTCACGTACAAGCATACCCGCAGTTAACCGGACATGCAAAAATCCATAGTCGAGGCGCAGATCAAAATAATCGTCTGTTTTCGCATGAGAACGCTGCATTCTCACGTCTGCAATGATTCCGGAGGGCCATCCAAATAATGTCAGTGCCTGGTCAATAAGGTGAGCCCCAAGATCGAAAAGTATCCCGCTTCCAGGTTCTGGCTTTTCCCGCCAGGCCTGGGGCCTTTCCTCGATCCGATACCGGTCATAATGCGCTTCAAATTCATGAATGTCACCCAGTAGTTTTTTATCCAGGATTTCCCTGATGGTATGATAGTCACTTACATATCGCCTGTTCTGGTAAACGCTGAGCATTTTTCCGCTTGTGGCTGCTATTTGAACCAGCTCTTTTGCTTCGCCAGATGTATTTGCAAAAGGTTTTTCCAGGATTACGTTTTTACCTGCCTCAAGTGCCAGTTTAGCATAAGGAAAATGCGTTTCATTAGGAGTTGTAACAACTATAAGGTCGATTTCAGGATCATTTACCATTTCTTCAATTGACCTTACGATACGAACTCCGGGATACTTTTGCGCCGATTCGGATTTAGATCTTTCCAGCACACTCACGAGTTTAAAACCTGGATTAGTTATTATAAAAGGAGCATGAAAAACTTTTGCCGAAATCCCGAAACCTACAATACCTGTACGTATTACCATATTTGCGACTATTGTATAATAAAATAAGTATTTGTTAGAATAACTATTGCGAAACGACTATTGCCAAAACTGACTATTGCGAAAATTGACTATTGCAAAAATTGACTATCACGAATAAATGATTATAGTCGCTAGTTCCAATCATGCTTAACAACTTCGTAGTTGATTAGTTCGTGATTAATTAGTGATTGATTAAATATCGGAATAAAATGGTTATCGTGATTAATAACTGTCGCGATCAAAAACTATCCTGACAAATAAACTATCCTGGTCAAAAAACTATTCCGGCTAATAAACTATCCTGACCAATAAACTATCCTGACCAATAAATTATCCCGATTAGTAAACTATCATGTTTAATAATCAATCATTGTAAACGATCGTTATTAAAATAAATTTCGCTAAAATATTTAAACAAAGGCGTTTAGAATCATTACCCCTATGATACCGACAATAGCAACGATCGATTCCATTAATGACCACGAACGAAGTGTATCTTTCATGCTAAGATTGAAGTATTCCTTAAACATCCAGAATCCGCCATCATTCACATGCGAAAACATCAGGCTTCCTGCACCAATCGCCAGCACCATCAGGTTTGGATTTGCATTTGACTGTATAAGTATCGGGGCCATAATACCGGCGGTTGTTAGTCCGGCTACGGTCGCGGATCCGATACAGACCCTGATGATACAGGCTATCAGCCAGCCGAGTAATAATGGGTGAATGTTCCAGGTTTGTAAAACGCTGGCTATCTGGTTGCTCACGCCGCTGTCAACAAAAACCTGTTTTAATGCACCTGCGCCGGCAACGATAAAAATGATCATTGCAATGTCCTTCACAGCATCGCTGTAGAGATTCATGATGGTACTCATTTTTTTGCCCATCAATATTCCCAGGGTATAAGTGGCAACTATCAGTGCAATAAGCATTACAGTTGTTGGCTCGCTGACGAAAACGGCCACGTCGCGGGCGACCCCTTCTGCCGGAAGAAAAAAAGGAATTACTGTAGTTGCCATTAGCAGGATCACAGGCAGGAGGGATGATAAAAAACTATTAGCTCTTCCTGGCAAAAGGTGGGCCGGTAGAGTCTGAACCTCGAAGGTCTTGAGCGGTACAGATATGATTCCCCTGAGCGATTTTGAAAATATAGGTCCCGCAACAATGATGGCAGGTATTGCCACGATCATTCCATATAATAAGGTAAGACCCATGTTAGCCTTAAACTGGGCAACCAGGGCGGTAGGTGCCGGATGTGGTGGAAGGAAACCATGGGTTACCGAGAGGGAAGCCAGCATAGGTAAACCGATATAGACTGCCGGAAGCTTGTATTGATATACCACTGAAAAAATGAGCGGTATCATTAATACAAATCCGACATTATAAAAAAGTGGAATTCCAACTATAAAACCGGTTGCCATCAACGCCCACTGGATATATTTCAGGCCAAAAATCCCCATCATAGTAGAGGCAATCTGCTGCGCTGCGCCACTTTCAGCCACTAGTTTGCCTAACATTGCACCAAGACTAATTACAATTACCAGGCTGCCAAGTGTGTCACCGATACCTTTTTGAACAGACCCTGTTATGGTCCTCAACGGGATTCCGAGTAAAAGCCCGGTTGCAATAGATACCAGCAGAAAAGCAAGGAAGGCGTTTATCTTGCCCCAGGAAATAAGAATAACCAGGGATAGGATACACAACACAATCATAAGTAGCGTCATAGCATTCGTGGATTATGTTCACGAATATATGGTAAACCCGTAAAAAGCTAGCTTCCTGGATTATTGTAATTTGTTGATTTTGCACGTTCAGGGAGTTCACTCGGTTCTTCCCTTCGCCGGATGGGCCTTTCGGTTAGTTTGATTTGCCACTGTGATTCCTGCTTAGTTTGGTCGTTTATGCCGGTGGCTGCTGTTGTCTCCGGCCAGCTTTTAGTGCCTTGATCGGCTTTTTTAACCATTCTTTCAGCGGTAGTGGCTGCCCAGCCCTGCTCGGCTTCAGTAACTCCGCCCAGGAATCGAATGTGGCAAATCAACCCAACCTCAGGCCATCCTGCACGTTCTAACCTCGTTCACTTGAGGAGATATGCGAACAGCACAACAAAATTCAACATTCACTTATCGCAGTTATCAGGATTGCAGTCTATGCATTCCATTATTAGCACTTCTATTAGCACTTCAGGTTTCAGCATTCCGTTAGCAGCATGCAGTTATTGCAATGCAATAGTCGCAATTGCAATTATCCCGATAAGCTTCTCTATCCTTCGCTGAATTACGCTTATCGAATTATACTTCAACAATTCAGATGTAGACATTCAGTGTAAACCTCTAACCAGAACCACGATTGTTATTTGAAAAAGATTTTGTATCGCCGTTGGGGGGCTTTTGTGGATATTGGGGCTGATGGTTTTGTTTCAAAAGTTTGACCTTTACAGGATCAACAATCA